>Ga0209138_1000014_pt1 | contig 214991 bp, 198 predicted proteins | sample SaaInl3SG_22_DNA_FD_184645 | JGI IMG/M metagenome (GOLD analysis project Ga0209138, IMG submission 184645) | Marine microbial communities from expanding oxygen minimum zones in the Saanich Inlet - ESP_153SG_22_DNA (SPAdes) (version 2) | ecosystem: Environmental > Aquatic > Marine > Intertidal...
ACTGGTGGGGTTTTATCAGGCGAATTAATTAAAATAGGCATAAGTGGCGTATCAGTTCCTAGATATTTTTACAAAATTATTTATGCCCCTAAAAAAGGTAAAATGATAGGTTTTGTTATGCCAAATTCTAAAATTAATTTAAACTTAAAAAGCTATGTTAAGTCTGTAGACGTAATTGAAAGTTTAACAGGAAAAGACTTTTTTTATGATTTATACGACGATTTAGAAAATAAACTTGAATCAAAATCTGATATTACTGACTGGGATTTTTTAAATGAATAATTAATCTTCTGAGTGTATTCAAGAAATGACTTGAACTAACAATCCCAAAGCTCAAGGATCTATCGTTTTTATCAAATCTTCTCCAAAATAGTTCGACTTTACTCCCTTGTCCACCACTTTGAAGCACAGCAAGAGTGTGGATAAAAGCATAAAAAGCCCTGCAAATGTATTTGTAAGGGCTTTGTTGGTTTTAGACACCTGGACTGAAAGGACAGTTTGCTGTATTTCCTAAAAGGGATTCATGGGAAAAACCAAAGGTTAATCCCTCCAACTCCACAAAATAAACCCTACACTTGGTTGGCAGAGGTTATTTTTTTTAAATCCTACCCAAAACAGTTCAGTTTTGCTTCTTTATTCTCCTTTTTTTTCTTTTACTATTCTTGTGAAAATAGCTGCATGAAGCAGCTATCTTTTCTTTGTTTTTTGAATTTTTAATTTTAAGTATATATTTAACTAATTAAGAATAATAATTTTTATAGTTTGCGTCAAAATTTTAACTAACTATTTAATTATTAAAACATGGAAGAATTTTCCACTGTAATTAATGAGCACGTATATGCCATTAACACCGTATGGGTTGCCCTTTGTGCAGCACTAATCTTTTTTATGGAGGGCGGGTTTGCTCTCCTTGAAGCAGGATTTATTAGACGTAAAAATGCCATGAGCATCATCGCAAAAGTAATTGTAGATATTGCTTTTGGGGGAATCGCTTTTTTTGCTGTAGGATTTGGCGTTGCCTATGGCGCGTCAAACGGTTGGTTTGCTTTTGATACAGGAATCTCAAACGACGATCTAGGGCTTGGACTTACTGTTTCCAATCAATTGTTTTGGTTTATCCAATTAGGGTTTGCAATTGCTGCCATCTCTATCGTTTCTGGAGCTATCGCCGAACGTATGAAACTTTGGGCATACGCTGTTTTGGTTGTCGTGTTTTGTGCCGTTTTATACCCATTGGCTGCCAATTGGGTCTGGAATCCTAATGGGTGGCTTGCCGCTAGAGGTTTCAATGATTTTGCAGGATCAGCAGCGGTGCACGCCATGGGTGGGTTTGCTGCCCTTGCAGCGGCAATAGTACTCGGCCCAAGAATTGGCAAATACAATAAAGACGGCTCGGCAAATTCTATTGCTGGACACAACCTTCCTCTTGCAGCTGTTGGTGCATTTATTCTTTGGTTTGGCTGGTTTGGATTCAATCCCGGTTCTTCTTTAGGTGCTGTTGGAAATTGGGAATTGATAGGTACTGTAGTGGTAAATACTTTTTTAGCTTCTGCCGCAGGAGGAATTTCTACTATGATCTATACCCATTTCAGGTATGGCAAAATCGACATCACTATGGTAATTAACGGTGTGTTGGCAGGATTAGTTTCCATTACCGCTGGGTGTAATATTGTGGGACCTGTATCGGCAATTATTATCGGACTTATTGCTGGTGTGCTCGTTGATATTGCTGTTCTTTATATAGACAAACTAAAAGTAGATGATCCCGTTGGTGCTATTGCGGTGCATGGAATTAATGGATTGTTTGGAACCGTTGCCGTAGGGCTTTTTGCCGTAGAAGGCGGATTGCTTTTTGGAGGGGGTACCGCATTACTAACAACTCAAGTTATAGGAGTTGTTGTGATTGCAGCATTTTCTTTTTCCCTAACTTACCTGACAATGCTGCTGCTTAAATCAACTGTTGGCATTCGAATTTCGAAAGAAGACGAAATTACAGGAATAGACGAAAGCACTTTTGGTGTAGACGCGTATAACTATGATGAGTAAGAATTAAAATTTGTAACAATGAAAAAAATAGAAGCAATTATTCGTAGATCAAAATATAGCGAAGTAAAAGAAGCACTTCACGAGGTGGGGGTGAATTTTTTAAGCTATTGGGACGTTACTGGAATTGGAAACGAGCAAAAGGGTCATGTGTACCGCGGAATTAGCTACAGTACTGCAGAAATTCAACGTCGGTTTTTGTCGATTGTGGTTAATGATGAGTTTGTTCAGCCTGCCGTTGATGCCATTGTAAAATCTGGAGCGACAGACCGTGTTGGAGATGGTAAAATTTTTGTTTTACCCGTTGAAGAGGTCTATCGAATTCGAACAGGTGAAAAGGGAGGACAAACGCTTAATTAGTGTAAGACTATCCACCAATAAAAATGCCCTTTCTCTGTCAGAAAGGGCATTTTTTTTTAAAAGTGATACCTACTACAGCCAGCTAACTTTTCCAGTAGCAAGCTGATATACCCCACCTTTAATGGCTATTTCTCCGTTTTCGTCCATTGTTGAAAGAATAGGACTCATGGCACGAATTTGCCCAATGGTGTGTTGCACATTTTCGGCTATAGCAGCATTTACAAAGGCTGTGTTTCCACTATTATGAGGCCCCTCAATATCAGACTTTACATTGTCAACCGCAGGCTGAATATTCGCAAGTAATGTCGTAATGTTACCAAGCTCAACGCCATCGCAGGCTGCTTTTACGGCTCCGCAACCCTCGTGTCCAAGAACCACAATTAATTTGCTTCCTGCAACTTTACAGGCATACTCCATACTTGCTACAATATCAGTATTAGCAAAATTACCTGCCACACGAGCTACAAAAATATCACCGAGTGCTTGGTCAAAAACCTCCTCGACAACAACGCGTGAATCTATACACGACAGCACAATTGCTTGAGGTGCCTGACCGGCAACACAAGCTGCACGCAAATCATTATTATCTGTTTGCGTCAGGGTATTATTTTGGTAGTTTACGTTTCCTGATTTTAGATTGTTGAGTACAGCATCTGGTGTTCGTTGTGCTTGTACTTCTTGGGTTAAAATATTTTTTCTCATAACTATAATTTTAGTGTTGACTTAATGTGTTTTAAAAAATCGGGGAGCTCCTCAAAGATATTTTCCGTTGGAATTAAGCGTGGAACCAATCGAATACGTTCCATCATATAACGCGGTTGTTTAGGTAAGTGAATAAAATACACTGCCTTTCCGTCTTTTCTCAAATCTACTAATAAATCTTCGAGTGCATACAAACCTGATTGGTCTAAGTATTGCATCCTATCAAATCGGAACAAGACGATTTCGGCCGCTTGCGGAATCTTTTTTGCCAGTTTACTAAATCCATCCGTAGACCCAAAAAACAAAGGGCCTTTGATGTGTTTAATGGCAATCTTATCACTTTTCAATTCGGCGTAAGCCGTCTCGTCTTCCCATAGTTTTTCTTTGCTTCCAGTAGAAACTTCGGACTGGGTTTCGGTAAGATCACCAATTTTTTTCATAAACATCAAGGAGGCTACAATCAAGCCAATACCTACTGCGTATACAAGATTCCAAAAGGTAGAAAGAAGCATTACAGCAAGCATAACTACCACCTCAGAACTGATTCCGAATTTGCCAATTTTAATATCCCTAGGAAGTGATGGAATAGCACGTAGTCCTTTGTAGTCCATGACACCTATTCCTACCGTAACAAGAATTCCGGCAAGTACTGCTGCTGGAATAGTAGATGCAGCAGAACTAAACAGCAAAAGAATTAACAAAAGCGCCACACCAGCAATCATACCCGAGATACGTGTTTTTCCACCCGAGTTGATGTTTACCACAGTACGTATGGTTGCCCCAGCACCTGGAATACCACCAAATAGCGCGGAAATACTATTTCCAATACCCTGCCCAATGAGCTCTTTATTGGGTTTATGGCGTGTTTTGGTCATGTTATCAGCCACTACACTCGTTAATAAAGAATCAATAGCCCCCAAAAGCGAAAGTGTTAGGGCTGTAAACACATAAGGGGTTAATTGTGCAATACTTAACTCCGTAAAAATTTCCCATTTTGGCACGGGAAAACCTTGTGGAATGGCGGTAATGGGGCGGTAGCCGGGTACAAAAAGTATGGCAACACCTGTCATCACCAGTAATGACACAAGGGTACTAGGAATAGCGGTGGTAATGCGCTTGAATCCATAAATAATAAAAATAGTCCCTAAGGCCAATAAAAACTCGATCCAACTGATGTTCTTTAATGCGCTTGGCAATACACGAATGGCACCCAACACCCCTCCAGCAGACTTAGCAGCTAGGGTTTGAGATTCTTCTTGAATTTGGGCTTCAGTAATCGCTTCGCCTCTTGAAACTGTTTCTGAAAAATCTTCTAAAACCAATAATCCTTCACCTGCTTCTTCATTGAGGATGTTGCTCAAAATAATGGCTTCGGCTTGGGGTTTGAACGTATTTACATAGGCTGTATCCTCTTTGGCGTAGTATCCCAATACAGGAAGCAACTGCGTAATCAAAATAATAAGCCCAATGGCTGTCATAAATCCAGAAACAACAGGGTAAGGAATATAACGGATGTACTTTCCTAACTTTAGGAATCCGAGGCCAACTTGCATCAATCCTGCAAGTAAAAAAACCGCCAAAATAATGGGTAGAGCCTTCTCTACACTGCCATCATTGGCAGCAATTAGAGTACCGATGATTACCATACTCACCGCGGTCATTGGTGCAGTAGGACCTGAAATTTGGGTGTTGGTACCCCCCAGAAGGGCAGCAAAAAAACTTAAAAATATAGCGCCGTATAGCCCAGCAGTGGGTCCTAATCCAGAGGATACACCAAATGCCAATGCCAATGGAAGCGCAACGATACCGGCAGTTAGTCCGCCAAAAATATCGCCCTTAATATGAACGAATGCTTTTTTCATTTAAAATAATTTAGATAAATACTATGTGTTTGAATTGAGGCTGAACGTGTGTTATACAGCTTCTGGAGGAGGGGAATCTAGTGCGTGTATGGTTTCAATGAAAAAAATTTCTCTATGAAAATTGTTTATTGGATCATCATTAAAAAAAGTGCGTATAGGCATGTATACTGTTGAGATTTCACTCTCTTCCAAAAAATCAAAAAAACTTTTTCCTTCTTTTGAATTAGACTCTTCATTTTCTTGCAGAAGCACAACCAATTTGTTTGGTGAAAAATCAAATACAGAAACAGCAATGGCACTACATTGAGAAATAAGAACTAAAAACAACAAGCATTTAATGGATGTTTGTGATAAAAATAAAAAACGTTGTTGCATAAACACGGGTTAGAGCTTTCTTTGTAATAGCATATCAAAAATACACTTTTATTTGAATTTTCCTAGACATACGCTTAGCGAAGAATCCTAAAACACAACAACAGTTTACATAAATAATACCCCATATAATTTATGATTTTATTTGCATAACTTGATACTGGACTACATTTAGTTTTTACGAGCAACATCCCTCAAAAACATCTGCTAGATTTTCAATTTTTTTGAACTGTAAAACAGCGCAATAAACACAAAAATAGGTTTAGTAAACTACTTTTAAACTTTTTATTTGTTCTTTAAAATCAATTTTAATGATCGGGAAAGCAAAAAACACTAACTTACTGAAAATATGAATATTAAGATGCTTATGCGTTTGTAGAAATTGTTTGCACTTATTAAAATTTCTGTAAAATATTTGAGCAATTATTAGTAAATACCCCTTTACATTTGAATCATGAATATACACGACCGGTTAAGGAAAATTATCAAGGAAGAGGGGTTGTCAATTTCTAAGTTTGAGCGCGTTATTGGCGTGGGACAAAATTCGGTATCTACCTGCCTAAGAAGAGAGTCCAGCATCAGTCATCAGGTGCTTAAAGGAACTAAAGAACACTTTCCTCATTACAGCACAGAATGGTTGATAACCGGTGAAGAATCAAAAAATCATAAAACAATACGCGGTATAATTACAAAATTGCGTGAACTAGAGCAGGAAATAAACTCGCTTAACTAACAAGCGCAGTAGCGTTAAACGCATCTTTCTTTAGTTCTTTTATTACTCCACTTTGCATATTTTTTAACAAAATAACTCCTTGCTTTTGTTCCTCTTCGCCATAAGAAATGGTCCACGGGGCATTGGATTGATTGGCAAATTGCATTTGTTTTTTGAGTTTATGATTCACAGGATAAACCAATACACGAAGTCCATCTGCGCGCCATTTGGCAACATACGGCATAAGATCTTCCACACAGGAATTTCCAAAATTAAGAACCACAACATCAACTGATTGTTGTAACGTTGACGGAAAGAGATTCAATTCCTCTAACACCAAGCATAGGCGATCTAATCCGAAAGAAATACCAAGGCCATGCATGTCTTTTAAACCAAAAAGTGCTGTCAAATCATCATACCGGCCACCTGCGCCAATAGACCCCATAGCAATCTCTTTGGGCGGGGCAATCTCAAAAATAATCCCCGTATAATAATTTAGACCACGTGCTAGGGTTAAGTCAAATTCCAAGTGACTTACCTGTAGTGGTGACACAAAGCGTAGTACATCGCGCAAATGCGCAATACCCTTTAACGCAGCAGGCTGTGCAACAAGTATTTTTTCAAGAGAATCTAATTGCGTCTGAACATCACCCGAAAGTTGCAATAGCGGGGTGAGTTTAGAAAGAGCATCGGCATCAAATTCTTTTTGACGCAACTCTTCAAAGACACCATTTTCACCAATTTTATCGAGCTTATCCAATGCAACTGTAAAATCTATAATGCGTTCAGGGGCTCCCAAATATTCTGCAATCCCTGCCAAAATAGCACGATGATTGATGCGAATCGTGGCGCCTTTAAGTGAAAGGTTATGAAACACAGCATCAAACAATTGGATACACTCCGCTTCAAGCAATGGGCTTACTGCGCCTATCACATCTGCGTCACACTGCGTAAACTCTTGAAAACGTCCTCGTTGTGGTCTGTCTGCACGCCAAACCGATTGTACCTGATACCGCTTAAACGGAAATGTCAATTCGTTTTGATGCTGCACGACAAAACGCGCAAAAGGAACGGTCAAATCATAGCGTAGTGCCTTTTCAGAAACCGAAGCCGTAAAGCGACCTAACTTGTTTTCTTCTAGGGCTGTCACATCCGCTTTTTTTACTTTTTCTCCAGAGTTTAGGATATTGAACATCAATCGGTCGCCTTCTTCACCATATTTACCTTGCAGTGTGGAAGCCTTTTCCATTGCTGGCGTTTCTATGGGCAAAAAGCCATATCGCTCAAATTGCGTTTTGATAACATCTGTCACATACGAGCGACGTGCTACATCGGCGGGCAAAAAATCGCGCGTGCCTTTTGGAATACTTGGTTTCTGTGCCATGGCAACAATTTATACAAATATCTGCTTTTAACGAAAAAAAGCCGCAAAAGCGGCTTTATGTTTTTTGTTTTTGAAAGAATTAAGCCTCTTTCGCTTTGGTAACTTCAAATTCCATATCGGAAAACACCTCGCGGTGAAGTCGGATAGTGGCGGTATGTTTCCCTAAGTTCTTTACAGCACCTCCAGGGAGTTTTATGCATTTGCGATCAACGGGCTGACCCGCTTTTGCCAATGCAGCTTCCAAATCAATCGTACCAACAGAACCAAACAGCTTACTGCCTGCTCCAGCTTTGGCTTCAATTTTAATTTCTAGTTTCCCTAGTGCTTTGGCTTTCTTTTGGGCATCTTCAATAAGTTTTTGCTCCTTAAAAGCGCGTTGCTTTAGGTTTTCTGCCAATACTTTTCTGGCAGAAGGCGTAGCTAAGATTGCCAACCCTTGTGGAATCAAAAAATTACGTCCATGTCCGTTTTTTACCGAAACGATATCGTCTTTAAACCCTAGGTTCTCAACGTCTTGTTTTAAAATAAGTTCCATAGCAATTACTTTAACAAATCGGCAACATATGGCATCAACGCTAAGTGGCGTGCACGCTTAATGGAAACCGATAATTTACGTTGATATTTCAGTGATGTTCCTGTCAATCGACGGGGTAAGATTTTACCCTGCTCATTTACAAATTTCAGCAAATAATCTGCATCCTTGTAATCGATATATTTTATTCCTGCTTTTTTAAATCGGCAGTATTTTTTGGCTTTAGACGTTTCAATATCAAGCGGGGTCAAATACCTAATTTCCCCTTGCTTTCCGCCTTTGCTTTCTTGTTCTATAGACATGATTATGCTTTTTCGGTTAAACGTTCTCTTCTTCTAATCGCCCATGCCTCAGCATGCTTGTCTAACTTTACCGTTAGGTAACGCATGATGCGCTCATCGCGGCGGAATTCAATTTCAAACGGGCCTATTTCTTCGCCGTTGAGTTTGAAATCTAACAAGTGATAAAAGCCACTTTTTTTGTTTTGAATAGGATAAGCAAACTTTTTCAAGCCCCAATCCTCTTTTGAGACAATTTCGCCTCCACGAGACGTAATAAAAGTCTCGTACTTTTCTACTGCTTCCTTTACCTGATCTTCAGATAAAACGGGATTCAATATGAAAACAGTTTCGTAATGGTTCATAAATTATTTTTTAATTGGACGGCAAAAATACGCATTTTCTTGGGTTGTACAACCCCGAGCAAACAATTATTGTGGGTCAACATCGACAGCAACCCTAACTTGCTTAAACGCACCTATTTTCGCAAAGCTATTGAGCAGTGCATCTAAGCGGTCTTTTGCTGCAGATTGCGAGGCATTAAGTGGCAGCTTTAGTAAGGTGTGAAGGATGTAAAAATTGCGCACCCTTGCTACTGGTGGGGGTGCAGGACCTAGTACTTCTGCAAATCGCTCTTGTAATCCTTTTTTGAGCCACTCCCCTGCCTGAATCAATGTTGCCATGTTTTTGTGTTTAAGTTCAATACGAATCATTCGCACAAAAGGGGGATAACCAAACTGTTCGCGCTGCTGGATTTGCTGTTCAAAAAATGAAGGGTAATCGTAGCGTTGCACAAATCCCAAAACAGGATGATTAGGCTGAAAGGTTTGTATGAGCACCTTGCTGCTGTCTCCTACTCTCCCTGCACGTCCAGCTACTTGTGTCAGCACTTGAAAGGCACGCTCATGTGCGCGAAAATCAGGGAAGTGCAAAAAGTTATCTGCTGATAACACCCCCACTAGCGTAACATGCTCAAAGTCTAATCCTTTGGTAATCATTTGAGTACCGATAAGAATATCAACCTCATGCGCAGCAAAAGCCGTAATAAGTTTGTTATGTGCATGTTTTTTTCGTGTGGTATCCAAGTCCATGCGCGCTACTCGAGCAGAAGGAAACAACTGCTGAATTTCTTCTTCTAACTGTTGTGTTCCCAATCCTTGCGTTAGGGGCGAAACTGTTCCGCATGCCCCACAAGCTGCTGTATAGGATTCTGCATAACCACAATAATGGCAGCGCAACTCGTTATTGACTTGATGAAAGGTTAAACTCACATCGCAGCTTTGGCATTGCGGTACGTGTGCGCACTGACTACATTCGATAAAACTGGCATAACCACGTCTGTTTTGAAACAACAGCACTTGTTTTTTGGCATCTAGTGTTTCTGTAATCGCATCAATAAGCTCTTGTCCTAAGTGCCCCTTCACTTGCTTTTTTCGGTAAGCTTCTGACAAATCCACAAAACGAATTTCAGGCATTTGAGCTTCCTTAAATCGTGTTGTTAGTGAGACAAATCCGTACTTCCCTGTTTGGGCATGGCGGTAAGTTTCCATAGACGGGGTAGCAGTGCCCAACAGCACTTTGGCATGATGCATTCGCGCCAGAACCATAGCCGCATCACGAGCGTGATAGCGTGGCGCAGCGTCATACTGCTTGTAGGAAGTTTCATGAGACTCATCTACAACAACAAGCCCAAGATTTTGAAACGGCAATAATACCGCTGAGCGCGCACCTAAAATCAATCGTGCTTTGGGGTTTTTTGCATTAATTTTTTCCCAAGTTTCAGTTCGCTCCTGTGGGCTATATTTGGAATGATAGACCGCTAGTTGCTGTCCGAAAAACCTATGCAGCCGCTGCATAAGTTGGGTAGTCAAACTGATTTCTGGCACTAAAAACAACACTTGTTTTCCAGCAGCCAATTGCTTGGCAATCAGGTGCATATATACTTCTGTTTTTCCAGAACCGGTAACACCATGAAGCAGTGTAATATCTTTTAACTTCCAAAAATCCAGAATATCTTCTTTAGCTTTTTGTTGGGCTCCTGAAAGTGGCATTAAAGTTTCGTCGGGAGTTATTTTAGTAGGCAATCTATCTATAACGCGCTCATGCTTTACCAGCACTTTGTTCTTAATAAGTGTCTTTAAGGACGATGGACTAACAGTATTGATTTTTGAAAAATCCGACACTATTACAGGGGGATTTTGCTGTAGAAAAGTTAAAAACGTTTGGTATTGTTTCGTTTTGACAGACAACTCCTCAAGTCTTGCTTTTAGGGCATCGTCAGACTGCAAAGTAGGATGCAGCAGCAGTTCACTTTGTGTTTTGGGCTTATACTGTGCATAGACCTCCTCTTTAAGCGACACAAATCCATTTTCAGCCAATTCTTTTAGTATAGGATATGGATTTTTCACAGGTATCAATTGTTGTATGTACGCCAGTGACAATAAACTGTTTTGTTGTATCTGTTGTAAAAGATGTATGGCATTTTTGGAGAGTGTAGTTGGGATTTCTTCCCACTGATGTGTCACGATTTCGGTTTCACTTTCCAGTAGCATAACGGACGGCAAAGCCGTACGAAAAACCAACCCCAAAGGCGCTTGATAATAAGAAGCCATCCATGCTAAAAATGAAAGTTGAACTTCAGAAAGCACGGGGGCTTCATCAATAATACTATCAATTTGCTTGGGCTCGTATGCTTTTGGCGGATTTTGATGTGCTCGAATCGCAATTGCCGTAAAGCGTTTGCGCTTACCAAAAGGGACAATTACACGCATGCCGGGCGTTATAAACTTTGCTTCTGCCGCAGTGATGGAGTATGTAAAGGTGTCCTTTAAGGGTAAGGGCAGAATAACATCTAAGAAAAATACCATTATGCCTTTTGTTTGAGTTTGGCAATCGACGCATTGAGTTCGAACCCTAAGAGCAAAACAATGGCATTGAGCCATATGTAAAGCATTAGAATCAGGATTGCGCCTATAGACCCGTAGAGCTGATTGTATTGCGCAAAATTATCGAGGTAAACACCAAAACCAAACGAGGTTAGGGCAAATAGCAGTGTGGTCATTAGCGCACCTGCCGAAAAGAAACTTGAAAACCCACGTTGCGTGCCAAAATAAAACAAAATAGCACTGACCAAATACGCCATACTCAAGAAAAAGAGAAGCCGTACCCACGGATTAAGTTCGAAACCCAAATCAAAAACCTGAGCCAGAAGCAATTCAAAAAACAAATAACCTGCAATAGAAGTAAGGAACATCGTACCGAGTAACACACCGACACACAACGCATAGGCGTATTGACGCACAAAATGCCGTGTGAGGGTAATATGAATAGATTCGCTAAATCCGCCAAAAATAGCATTAACGCCGTTTGCCATAAAAAATATGGAAAGTACAAAAGTGGAAGACAACAATCCGCGTCGCGGTTTGGCTTGAATGTCATGCAGAACACCATTCAAAAAATCCTGAGCTTCGGTAGGAGCAACCGATAAAAAAAAAGAAGAAAATGTATCCTCTATATTTTCTATAGGAATAAATGGTATTAGACTAAGCACAAAAATCAAAAATGGAAATAAAGCCATAAAAAAGCTAAACGCAATGCTGCTTGCTCTTGTAGTAAGTGCTCCTTTTACAATACCCAACACATAAAGCTCCAGCAATTGATACAGTGAAATAGCGCGTGCATCTCCGAAGCGGATGCCTCGCAATACCTCAATCCCCTTTTGGATGACTTTTTGAATCATTATGCTAAAATAATCATTAAAATGGAGGCTTCCATAAAAGTTGATGTTACATCAATATGCAAGAATTCTTTTGAGTAACATTACAGAAAAGGACCTGCCAACTGTAGGTTAGTTTATGCTAAAGCAGCAATAATTTATTTAAATTTATATAACATATTTATTTTCAGTTATTTACGATTGTTTTTTATGGGTATTAAATATACTTTTGCGATGGAATTATACCAAATCAGCTCTACTACCAATAACCTATATTATTCGTTTTTAGAACTTTTTGGGCCATAAAAGCAGCATGGTAAATCGTGTAAAGTAGTGTTGTAAGTAGTATGGAAAAAGGTTAATTTCTTCGGATTATATTAGATAGTAATAATTATGAAATATAAAATATCAATACTTTTATTTTGTGCTTTTGTATCATTTGCAAAAGCACAAAACTCAGACGTTGAAAAATCAATTATTGGCGCGCAAGCAGGCTTTTTAGGTGCCTGGATTTATAGTGAATTCAAACTCAATAATAAAATTGCATTACGCACGGAACTTGGAATGGGCTCAGGTTTTGGAGATAATGGCAAAATAGAATTCAAGTTAACCCCAACATTAGCATTAGAACCGAGGATATATTATAATATCAATAAAAGGGCAAAAAATGATAAGGATATTAAAAATAACAGTGCTAATTTCTTTGCCCTCACTTCTAGATATAATCCAAATTGGTTTATTGCTTCAAACAACAGTAGTAATAGTAACACTAACCTTTTAATTGCCCCAAAGTGGGGCATTAGGAGAAATATAAATACTCACTTTAATTATGAATTAGGAATTGGTTTAGGCTTTCGTTCATATTTTGGAGATAAAGTGGGTTTTAATAATAAGAAAAGTGAAGCTTCTGGAGAACTTCATATAAGGATTGGATATAATTTTTAATGCATCATAATATTAAAAAAATCTTGGTTTTAGCTCTAATTGGAATTTTGTTACATTCTTGCAATTCTTTAGGGCTACCAATAAGGAGATATAGCTATGAGTACAACAACGGTCTATCTGAAAATATAGATTTTAGTAAAGGGAATTGGCTTTTAACGCCAATTTCCTCTACTTCTTTTGGAATTAATGAAGATACTTCGTATTCTATTCTAAAAAAATTCTTGTCTTCTAAATTAGGAAGTCGATTAAAAATATCCAATGAATTAAAAGATAACAACAACAAATATTTAATCCCTAACATCAAATTTGATGATTTGAAAGAAAACCTTAAATACTTGGGGGAATTTTCAAAATGTGATTATCTCATAGGTTCAAAAATATATTATCTTGACGATACTAGAGATATTGGGGTTGGGTCAAAATTTGATAAAAACAAAAAATTAAATAAAGGGTATGAGTCTGCTTGCAAAATATCTATAATAGTTTATGATTTAAAAACAGAAAAAGAAATTTTTAATTTGGATTGTCTGGGGTACATTTGGATTAGTCATGAGGAAAGTGAGAAATTTAACACCTATCAAACATCTAAATCTTCAAGTGCTGACGTTATGGAAAAAATAATAAAAAAACTAAGGTAACGCCTTGTTCATTTTGATTTTATAGCATTGATAAATGTCAGTTCTAGTTATTTTCGAGAGAAAATTATATCAAGAACAGGTTTTGACATGCAAAATTTTATTCTCGATACTAATTTCACTCATAAATGAGTAAAATTCACTCGAACTGACAAATTTTATTCAAAATGCACAACGCGCTAAGGTAATAGACACCTATGAGTGCTAAAAAAAACTTTCTTAAGCAGGGCTTCCATAAAAGTTAATACCTTCGCCATGTGAAAATTCAAGTGATTTGTATTGGCAAAACTCACCATAGCGCTTTGCGCCAATGGCTGCCAGAATACTGCAAACGACTCGCCCACTACATCAAGTTTGAATGGACAGAACTTCCAGAGCTTAAAAACACTAAAAATTTACGCGAATCTGAACAAAAAGAAGAAGAGGGAAAGCGGCTATTAAAACACCTAGATTCTTCCGATACGCTTGTGCTTTTTGATGAAAAAGGAGAAACATTTACCTCCAAAGGCTTTGCGGAATTTTTGCAAAAAAGAATGAATGCAGGAACAAAAAAACTAGTATTTGCGATTGGTGGCCCGTATGGTTTTTCGGCAGACATATACCAAAGGGCACAGTTTAAAATATCACTTTCCGCCATGACTTTTTCACATCAAATGATACGTGTTTTTGTAGCAGAACAACTTTATCGCGGGTTTTCAATTCTCAATAACGAACCCTATCACCACGAATGAAAAAACTCATTTTTGCCACACACAATCAAAATAAAGTCAATGAGGTAAGGGCCGTCTTTACTGCATACGAAGTATTGAGTTTAGCCGATTTAAATTATCACCAAGAAATCGAAGAAACCGAAAACACCTTTGTAGGAAATGCACTGCTTAAGGCACGTCATGTTTTTGAGTTGTTCAAAACACCTGTTTTTGCCGATGACAGCGGATTGGAGGTTACTGCACTAGGCGGTGCTCCAGGCATTTATTCTGCACGTTATGCCGGAGAAGAAAAAAATCATTCTAAGAACAATGAAAAATTGTTGCACGCACTGAAAGAAGAAACACATCGCGAGGCGCAATTCAAAACTGTCATTGCGTATGTTGATGGAAATTCGGAAAATACTTTTGAGGGAGTTGTGAAGGGAAATATTGCTCCTAACATTAGCGGCTCTGGAGGATTTGGGTATGACCCCCTTTTTATTCCCGATGGGTATGACAAAACTTTTGGTATGCTACCCCAAGAGGTAAAGCTTCGCTTGAGTCACCGCAGTCGTGCCGTGGCTAAGCTTCATCACTACCTAAAATCCATAAGATAATGTTAATTTTAGGGAAAAATATTGCAGACCCAAACAGAATGCACGTAGTTTGTATTTGAATATGATTAAACGCTTTACGCAATTTATTTTTTTGGCTTGCTGTTGTACCGCTTCGTATGGGCAAGAAGTTATTGGTTTTGTGGAAAACTCTTCCGACCAAAACCCCATACCAACAGTTCATGTTATCAACTTAAACAAGGTAACTATGGCAATTACCAACAAGGAAGGTAAATTTACGATTGCTGCCGAAGTAAATGATACTTTATATCTGTCCTATTTAGGCTATAAGTCTATAAAAGTGCGCGTATCAAATGACCTTATCAAATATCCCAACACGCGTTTTCAACTCACAGAATTGGCATTAGCACTCGATGAAGTGGTGGTAAGACCTTATCAGCTTACTGGTTATTTGGATATTGATGCACGAAATGTTCCCATAAATCGCACCCGACGCTATAATATTCCAGGGCTACCTGGTGGCTATGAAGCGGGCAACAGAACACCCGGAGCCGCCATGCGGATTTTACAAGCCGTTACCAATCCTGCCGATTTTTTGTATAATATTTTTGGGAGCAAACCCAACCAACTGCGAAAACTCAAAAAAGTACGTGCCAACAACGAGCTTCGTGATTTGCTTGCCGTGAAGTATGACCGAAAAACACTTGAAGAGCTTTTGCAAATAGATCGAATAGATATTGATGAAATTCTTCGAAAGTGTAATTTTTCGGATAGTTTTATCAAAGGGGCTAACGACTTGCAAATTCTTGAAGCCATCAGCGGATGCTACGAGGAGTATAAAGTGCTTAATCGTTAGTTCAAATCCCTAAAATCTCTACCTTTGCATTTTGAAATCATATGCTACTAAACAAACTAAGTGCCGTTTCACCAGTTGATGGTCGTTACCGCGCCAAAACCAAATCGTTAAGCCCTTATTTTTCAGAATTTGGTTTAATTCAGTACCGCGTACGAGTAGAAGTCGAATACTTTATTGCGCTGTGCGAAATCCCACTACCCCAACTCGAAAATTTTCCAACGTCACTTTTTGAAGAATTACGAAGTGTATACCGTCACTTTAGCCTTGAGCAAGCACAAGCCGTCAAAGAAATTGAAAAGGTGACTAACCACGACGTAAAAGCGGTAGAATATTTTCTAAAACAACTTTTTGATGATTTAAACATTGGTGAATACAAAGAATTTATCCACTTTGGATTGACTTCCCAAGACATAAACAATACTGCCATTCCGCTTTCTATAAAAGAAGCAAATGAAAAAATCTATACAAAAGAATTAGATGCTGTACTGGTATCAATAGATGACCTCATTGCACAATGCGCCAACACTCCCATGTTAGCACGCACGCATGGACAACCAGCTTCGCCAACGCGACTGGACAAAGAGCTTCGAGTATTTAAGGTGCGTTTGGAGGAGCAAATAGCATTATTAAAACAAGTGCCAATGGCTGCCAAATTTGGTGGTGCGACAGGAAATTTTAACGCGCACTACGTTGCCTATGGAAACATTGATTGGAAAGCTTTTGGAAAAACATTCGTTGAAAAAACATTGGGATTACATCACTCATTCCCCACCACACAAATAGAGCATTACGACCACTATGCTGCCCTATGTGATGCACAAAAACGCATCAATACCATACTCATTGATTTTTGTCGTGATATCTGGACATATATCTCAATGGACTACTTTAAGCAGCAGATTAAAGAAGGAGAAGTAGGCTCCTCTGCGATGCCGCATAAGGTAAATCCGATTGATTTTGAAAATGCAGAAGGTAACTTAGGTATTGCTAACGCAATCCTGTCTCATTTATCTGAAAAACTACCCATTTCACGCTTACAGCGCGACCTTACAGATAGCACAGTGTTGCGTAATGCAGGTATGCCGCTGGCACATATGCTTATCAGTTTCGCATCACTCTCAAAAGGAATAAGCAAGCTGTTGGTTAATAAGAAGAAAATTCAATACGATTTGGATCAAAATTGGGCGGTACTTGCAGAAGCGATACAAACTATTTTACGTCGTGAAGCTTACCCAAAACCCTATGAGGCACTCAAGGCGTTGACCCGCACCAATGAAGGTATCAATGAAAACGCTATTCGAACGTTTGTAGAAACACTTGACGTTTCAGAAGATGTGAAAAATGAGCTTCGTTCGCTTAGACCTGAAAACTATACCGGAATTTAAAACATTCCACTAAGGGCTTTCGCCGCATTTTCAAGACCGTTTCCACGCTGAATTACATTTGCCAACAGCATGGCTTTTTCTACTTGCATATTGCGACCAATAAGTCGTGCCAATAGAAATCCTTCATCTGCAGAGCCAAAAAAAACAATTTCATCAGGATGATCTACAGTGCCATCCAGCACAAGTTTTCCATTATATCGCCTATCGTTCATCACTAAAAGAGGGTCAAAATTTTTGCCATCAATTATAGTGCGTATGGTAGCTAGCTCATTTGGTAGCTTCTCAGCATTTGTAGCTGTTTTACGAAATATCAGCACATTGAGCTTTTGAAACGAACTTAAGGCTTCTTGTTCTTCTTGAGTTAGCGAGTTGCTATCAATACCCAGAATGGAAGTTGGAATATCCAGTACCAAAAAATTGGGGTCTTCAGATTTTGATACGTAGTATTGCTGAATGCTTGGTGTTGTAGTACACCCCACGAACAAAAACAGCGCTGCATAAAACCAAATTTTACTCATTTTATTTTTCATTTAATTTACTCAACTGTTGTCCACCGGGAAGGTTCATTTGATTGACGAGTTTTGAAATCTGTGTCAAGTCAATATCACCACTAAGGAAAAGCAATACGGTTTCGGGTTTACGATCACCCAAATTGATTTGCTCAGCTTTGATGTCCGTAACAAACATCAATAATTCTTCTACCAAATCGTCGTTTTTTCCTGATTTGACATAAAAATTCACAGAGGCATCTTGATCACGTACACGCATTAATTCTTCCATTTTTACGGTTTTAATGTGCTTATCAACCCAACTTGAAATTTCATCAGCTATAGCTGTACTCTCCGAGGTAATTACCTTAAAGGATTTTATGTCCTGCACTAGTTTGATAAATTGATCTGCTTCAGGGTCATTGGTTTCAATGCTGAGCTTTGTCAGCATTTCAAACATTTTTGGACTAATAGAGAAATAGCTCACGCTGTCGTCATATTCGAGTTTTTCAAATATGTCTTGCCCCCAGCTTAACGAAACTGTAATAAGGGCAAGTAAAATAATCTTCTTTTTCATGTTACTCTGTTTTAATAAATTTTTTAGTAGTTTGATTAAAGGTTTCCATATATGCCACCCCTTGTTTACTTCTGTTCAGATGTGTTGAAACGAGGTACATATTGGCTTTAAATTCTTCAAAAACAATCTCTTCGGGGGTAGGCTGAACGGGTCTTAAAAACAGCGCCACAAAAGCAACCGATGCTGCTACAGCAAGTGCAGTTGAAAACCAACGTCTTTTGTTGGTTGCAGGGTTGAAACCACTTTCGAAACGCTGCGTGCGTTCTTGCGAAACAGTCACAAAATAAGGCTTATACGGCACTAAAGATTTTTCAATCTTTGGCTGAGAAAAATAGTCGTTTAGGGCCTGTTCCTGCGCTAAGGTTGTCTGACCTTCAAAATAGAGGTCAATCCATTTATGAACCTGTTTCAATTCCATAATTATGTGCTTTGATGAGTTGTTCTCTAATTGTTTTTCTGGCGCGTGAAAGGGCTACTCTAACAGCACCTTCAGACAGTTCCATGATTTGGGCAATGGTTTCAAAATCGTATTGTTCTACATCCCTAAGTTGTAATACCATTTTTTGTTGCTCGGGTAATGCTTCCATAAATGCAAAAACCTGCGCTACGCTATCACGATTATCAATTTGCTTATCCAACAAAGTGGTGGATCTGTCATGTTGCACATGTACCAAACGTAGCTGCTTTGCCTGCTTTGACTTTAACCTATCTAAACAATAGTTCTTGGTCATCGTCATGGCGTAGCCTTCTATATTCGTATATGTTGCTATTTTATTCATATGCTGCCACAATTTTGCTAGTACCTCTTGTACGGCATCCTCGGCTTCTTCTGTGGACGTTAGTAGCCTTTTCGCCAACCGAAACATACTGTGCTGAACAGCGATAATTCGATTTAAAAAAGTGCGTTCATCCATTGAGTATGCCAACGATTTTATTGGGTAGATATTAAACTAACGACTGTAGACCCAATATTGTTACAATCCACATAAGACAATTTTTTACTACATTAGCCTTATGTCTTAAATTCAAACCTATGAAAAAATTACTTTTTGTTTTTGTTTTTATTCTCTTAATCGGCTGTAAAGACGATCAAGACGATGTTATTCAAGTAAATCCCTCCGAAAATCTGGAGGTAGAAGATTTTATCTACAAGGCCATGAACTACTTGTACTATTGGCAGGAAAATGTGCCTAATTTGGCAGACAACAAGTTTAGTAATGACAAAGAATACACCGCATTTCTACAGTCATTTGACGGGCCAACTGATTTATTTAATAATCTAAACTATGCTGGTGACAGATTTAGTGTAATCACAGAAAATTATGTTGATTTAGAAAAGCAATTAAATTCTATTTCATTGGGTAACGGAATGAAGTTTGGATTGGGGCGTATTTCTGCAACAGACACAGATATTTTTGGATATGTCCGTTATGTATTGCCCGATACAGATGCGGCACAAAAAGGAATAAAACGAGGAGATGTTTTTACACATGTCAATGGGACACAGCTTACAGTTGACAATTACACAGAGTTGCTTTTTTCGAATAAATCTACCTACACAATCGATTTAGCTACCATTAGCAACAGGCAGATTCAGGCTACAGGGACGAGTGTTACACTTGTTAATACTGAGTTTCAAGAAAAAGAATTGCGCATTGCAAAAGTCATAGCGCACGCAGGAAAAAAAGTAGGATATCTTATGTATAACGGGTTTGCAAGCACCCAAGAAGATGACTTAAAAAATGCTTTTACTGATTTTGCCACACAGCAAATAGATGAACTCGTAGTGGATTTACGTTACAACCCTGGTGGTAGCGTTTCTACGTCACAACTTTTAGCAGGTCTTATTGCTGGTGAGTATGCTGGTGAGGTTTTTGGCAAGATGCAATACAATCAAAAGCTATCGGAATACAACCAAGAAATTGAAATTATTGACTCCAACATACGCCTTGGGTTATCAAGGGTGATCTTCCTTGTGACATCGGGGTCTGCCTCAGCTAGTGAAATGATTATTAACGGTTTAATCCCGTACAAAACAACTGTTTTAATTGGGAGCACCACCTACGGCAAAAATGTAGGATCGTTTGTTGTTTATGATTATATAGACGATAAAGAAACCAAAAACCCAAACCATAAATGGGCGTTACTACCCATCACTTTTGGGATATTTAACAGCGACGGATTTGGTGACTACGGCGATGGGTTTGAACCAAACATAACGCTAAACGAAGACCTTGAAAACTTAGGCGTATTGGGCGAACCTACCGAACCCCTTTTGGAAAAAGCCCTTGGCGTAATTAGCGGACAGGTATTGATTGGAAAATCTCTTTCTCCCTTTGGTGTGTTGCCCTCTTTTGATGAAATTCCTGTAGAGGAAGGTAGAGCGATTTACATACCCAAAAAATAACTAGAAACGATACTCAAGCCCGATATTTAGATTTCTACCCAGTGTGGTAAATCCGTAAAACTCGGTGTATTGCGCATCAAACATATTGGTCAATGACAGACTTGCCGAAGCGTTTCCGATCAAATCTGGAAACGAAATCCGTGCATCTATCAGATTAAATGCAGCTAACGCTACTCGACTGCCGTCTCCAAAATTAGTGTCTGCACGTGAACCCACATGACGCAAATGTGCGCCCCATTGGGCTTTAGGTGTAGTATATGTTAATCCCAAATTTGCAATGTGTTTTGGTAATCGTATCGGGTCTAGTTTTACCTTTTCGGAAAAGGTATAATTGGCTTGAATCTCTAAATTTTTGAGCGTGAAATTACCTTCTATTTCTATCCCGCGAACCTTATATTGTTTATCACTATTACGATATTGCCCCGTAAAATCAGGATTAAAGACAAAATCCACAACGTTATTTTCTTTTCGATGAAAGCCCACTAGGGTAATGCGACTTTTTTTGGAAACATATTCAAATCCCAGTTCGAATGTGCGATTCTCTTCGGGCTGTAAATTGATGTTGCCATAATTTTGGTCAAAAAGCTTATACTGTGAGGGAGCAATAAACGATGTTGCCAAAGAGCTGAAAAATTTCAAATATCCCTCCTCAGAAAAAGACAATATATAATAAGGATTAACAGTAAACGTTTGATGTGCCCCAAATGCGCTGTGTACCGAATTTCTACCACTGAGTTGTAGCGCATAGCCCTTGGGATGCTGCCAATGCGCACCTACAAAAAGTGCCACATTATCGTGCTGAAACGCTGTCAGATTGTTGGCATTTGTACTAGAAGAACGAATATCTTGGAGCAAACCGCCACTTAAAAAAGTTAATGTCTCGGAAGCAAGATAGCGCCATGTAATTTCAGTGGTAAACACATTTGAAGTGTAATCTACGGGGTAATCGCTAGTAAAAACACGCTTGGCGTCCGACCATGACAAATGCGCCTGAACACTCGATACGCCTTTGGTAAATGACGGTACAAAACCAAAGCGCTGCTGTTTGCTAACAAATGAATGTAATGCATCAGAATAGGTTGGGAAAGTAGCATCATATTCAGCATCAACGATATCGCGTTGATAAAATGCGACCCAAGCCCACGGACCATCATATTGACTTTGGGCATTAAGCTGGAAGTTTTCCTTTTCTACAGCATCAGATTCTGTACCTACAGCAGAGGACATACCGTCAGATGTGACACGACTCATAGCCGCGCTAAATCCAATTTTAGCCATGCTGTGTTGTAGTTGCACAAACTGCCTTTGCGCATTGGATAGCGAGCCTAACTTTTGGTTATGGGTGTTTTGTGTACCCCATTCTTGAGCTACGGCAAGGCTTGTTTTCTGGGATGTGCTTTTTTTAGTTGTGATATCAATCACGGCAGTTGCTGCACCGCTACCATAAAGGCTGCTTGCAGCACCTTTTACCACTTCTATAGATTCAATTTGGTCTAAAGCAAGAAGACGCAAATCAAATTCAGATTCAATTTGTGAAGGATCGCTAACCAAAACGCCGTCTATGCGAATCAGCACTTGGCGATTATTGCCACCCCTAATATTGTAGGATAAATTTTGTCCAGGGTGCATCTGCGCGCCTGATATATAGATACCCGCATACTGATTCAGCAATTGGGCAAGACTCAACCCTTGACTCTTTTCAATGTCTTTAGTGGTAATTTTCACCACGGCTTTACCGCTGTTTTTTCTCGATTTAGGTATACGTGTATCTGACACAACAACCTCATCCAAAAGCTCTTGTGCATTGAGCACACTTACGCATAGTAATAGCGCAAAAAAATATTTCATGATAGGTATATAAAAATAAACTGCTTTTGCTTATCCCGAGCAATGACAGCATGCATCTTCTAGGCAGGTCTCCTGGCTTGTGCTTCGCAATTGCCTTCCCATATGCCCAAGGCACACAGTGGCTTAAAGAATTGCGTAAAGTAGCACTTACAGTTGCGGGAACAGCAAAGGTTTTACACCTTTTTCCCTTTTAATCTTCTTATTCAGAAAAACCTAAAAGCCAAATCAAAAGTACGTCTTTCTTTTGCAAGTGTATGTTATAAATAAAAAAATAATATACCTTTGTTTGCATGACATTTAGCAGGAAAGAAACCGTATTATTTAGTTTTGTTTTAGTTGCCGTTTTGGTGCGTTTGTTGCCTCACCCACCTAATGTGGCACCAATTACTGCTACGGCACTTTTTGCCGGTACTTTTTTTGATCGAAAGCATTGGGCACTACTAACGCCGCTTTTGGCAATGGCATTTACTGATTTATTTTTAGGATTTTCATTAATCACGCCTGTGGTGTACCTCTCTTTTTTAGCCATTACCATAATTGGAATGACCCTTAAAAAAATGACTATTGGAACGGTGCTTATAGGAAGTGTGGTGTTTTTTGTACTTACCAATCTTGGTGTTTGGCTGCTATATTACCCACTTACACCCGAAGGGCTAACCACTTGTTTCACGTTGGCCATTCCGTTTTTCATAAACTCAGTTTTAGGAGATTTATTCTTTAGCGCAGTATTGTTGTTTGGTTACCGCTTTGCTTCGCAACGATTGCAGTTAGTGTAATCTTTCATGCATTGCAGCTCTTTTCTCACACGCCATAACAATGTTTACATTTAACCACATAGCACTTGCCGTTAAGGATGTAGATGAATCAATAGCTTTTTATCAAAAAGTATTTGATTTAAACGAAATCGAAAACACGGCTTCAAATTCCAAAACAAGGTGGTTGTCTTTACGTGAGGGCAAGGAGCTTCATCTTATTCCAAGACCAGGGGCCAATATTCGTATAGTCAAGGAAGTCCATTTTGCTTTAGCAACAGCCAAAATCGAACTGTTTGCAGAACATTTAAAATCACTAGACATAGACTATTTTGATTGGCCAGGCACGCCCAATAAAATTCATATTCGCAAGGATGGTATAATGCAACTTTACTTTCAAGATCCTAATGGATATTGGATTGAGGTTAACAATGCCGTATAAGCACCTACTCCTCCTCCGCAGGGCGCTCTAGCAAATCAGTTTGATAGTCTAACGCATTTCCTTCGCCTGAAAGACGAATAATATCTTTATCAATCTTTTTAAATTCCTTAGACGAACTGTTGTATTGATTCACTACAGTACCGATAGATTTACCTAGTCGGGTATGCACATCTTCAAACGATTTTAAGTGTGTCGACAACTTGTCAACGTTTTTTAAAATATCTTGAATAGAGTTTTCGATTTTTAGATTGTGTAGTGCCTTAACCGTAATCTGCAACATTGGAAACAGACTCATAGGCGATACTATCATGACCTTTTTTTCATAGGCATACGAAACCAAATCTCTAGAATTAATCTGCAGCGTCCCTACCCTACTGTTAAGCAAATCCTGATATAAGCCATCTGCAGGTATAAACATATAGGCATAGTCAGTAGTAGATTCGTTTGGACGAATATATTTCGCCGTTTCATCAATACGTTTCTTAATGTCCCCTTTAAACAATTGCTCCAACGATTTTATGGCGTCGGCATCGCTGCTTTCTACCATTTTGTTGTAGTTGTCTAACGAAAATTTTGCATCAACAGGGATGATAAAATCCCCCACTTTTACAATGGCATCCACCATCTCTCCGTTAGCAAATGAATATTGCATTTGAAAAAGTTCGGGAGGCAATACATTTGCCAGTAAATTTTCCAACTGGATTTCACCTAAAATCCCTCTTTGTTTAGAGTTGCCTAGAATTTTTTCCAGTGTTTTCATCTGGTTGGCAAAACTCAACACTTGCTCGTTGGTCCCTTTGATTTCAGAAAGGGCCCTAGTAACATCTGTTATGGCTTTTTTAGATTCGGTAAATTGCTGTGTGATAGACTGGTTAGAGGAACGTTGATAATCGCTTATGCCCTTGGTGATATTATTGAGTTTGTGTTCAATCTCTACGCGGGTTTCTTTGGCGTTTGCGTCAGTTTCGCGTCGTATTGCCTGAATCTCATCACGTAATTGTGCATTGAGTTGCATCAAAAACTCATTCGAAACAGCTTTAGATTGGTTTTTTTGACTGATGACGTAAAACACAACCAGTGCCAGTATTACAACAAAAACGGGAATCCACTCCATACCTTAAAATGTTTTTCTAAAGATACGTGAATTCGAATAATCTATTTCGTCAAATACATCTTCCGTCTGCCGTAAAGCTCATAAAATTGATCGTCTTTAAGACTATCGATAAACAAAATGCTCTCACCTGTACTTTTCATTTCAGGCCCAAGTGCTTTGTTCACATTGGGGAATTTATTAAAAGAGAACACGGGTTGTTTTATCGCAAATCCTTCCAACTGAGGGTTGAAATTAAAATCTTTCAATTTCTTATCGCCAATCATAACTTTAGTGGCATAATTTACATAAGGCTCCTTGTATGCCTTTGCAATAAACGGAACTGTCCTAGAGGCACGCGGATTGGCTTCAATGATATACACCACATCGTTTTTGATAGCAAATTGGATATTGATAAGTCCAACCGTATTAAGGGCTAAAGCAATTTTCTTTGTGTGATCAATAATTTGTTGCATCACAAAATCACCTAAATTAAATGGTGGCAGTGTGGCATTAGAGTCTCCCGAGTGAATCCCACAGGGTTCGATATGCTCCATGATACCAATGATATAGACATTCTCACCATCGCAAATGGCATCTGCTTCTGCCTCAATGGCTCCATCTAGGTAGTGATCTAATAACAATTTGTTGTTGGGGATTTTATGTAATAAATCCACCACATGCTTTACTAAATCTTCCTTGTTAATGACAATTTTCATGCCCTGACCACCCAATACATAGGAAGGACGCACCAAAATAGGGAAGTTCAATTCGTCGGCAAGAGCAAGTGCTTCATCTGCTGTTTCTGCCACGCCAAATTCTGGATAAGGAATATTGTTTTCTTTCAATAGCGTAGAAAAACTTCCACGATCCTCTGCTAAGTCTAGTGATTGGAAGCTCGTACCCATAATTTTGATACCGTAACGATCTAGTTTTTCGGCCAGTTTCAAAGCTGTTTGACCCCCCAACTGTACAATAACGCCCTCTGGTTTTTCATGACGAATGATATCATAAATATGTTCCCAAAAAACGGGCTCAAAGTATAGCTTGTCTGCTGTGTCAAAATCGGTTGAAACCGTTTCAGGATTACAGTTAATCATGATGGTCTCATAACCGGCTTCGCTGGCAGCCAAAACGCCGTGCACACAGCAGTAATCAAACTCAATACCCTGTCCAATACGATTTGGTCCAGACCCAAGAACTACTATTTTCTTTTTATCGTTAACTACGCTTTCGTTGTGTACATAAGTCTCACCCGACGCCGTTTGTAATGTGCTTTCAAAAGTAGAGTAGTAATAGGGCGTTTTTGCCGTAAATTCAGCTGCACAAGTATCAACCAGTTTGTACACGCGATGAATGTTCATCTCGTCACGTTTGGCATATACTTGGCTCTCCAAACAACCTAGCATATGAGCTATTTGTCTATCTCCATAACCTTTTTGCTTCGCTTCTAGCAGCAACTCTTTTTCAATACTATCAATGGTATAGGTAGAGATTTCTTTTTGCAACTGAAACAACTCTTCATACTGTTTTAAATACCACATATCAATTTTTGTGATATCATAAATTTTGGTCAATGGAATACCCATGGCAATCGCATCATAAATCACGAAAACCCTATCCCAAGAAGCATTGGTCAGCTTATCAATAATTTGATTGTAGTCGGTATATCCTTTTCCATCTGCACCCAGTCCGTTTCTTTTAATTTCTAGTGATTGGGTAGCTTTGTGCAACGCTTCTTGGAACGAGCGCCCAATACCCATTACCTCACCAACAGCTTTCATTTGCAGACCCAAAGTACGATCAGACCCTTCAAATTTGTCGAAATTCCAACGCGGAATTTTCACAATAACGTAGTCTAATGTTGGCTCAAACAATGCCGAAGTAGATTTTGTAATCTGATTATCGAGCTCATCAAGTCTGTAACCAATGGCTAATTTGGTAGCCACTTTGGCAATCGGATATCCTGTAGCTTTACTTGCTAACGCCGATGAGCGCGAAACCCGCGGATTGATTTCAATGGCAATAATATCTTCTTTTTCATCAGGACTTACTGCAAATTGAACGTTACACCCACCCGCAAAATCTCCAATGCTGCGCATCATTTTAATGGCCATGTCACGCATTTTTTGATATGTCTTGTCAGAAAGTGTCATGGCAGGCGCAACTGTAATAGAGTCGCCTGTATGAATCCCCATGGGATCCATATTTTCAATGGAACAAATGATGACGACATTGTCATTATTGTCGCGTAATAATTCTAATTCATACTCCTTCCAACCCATCATGGCTTTGTCAATCATCACCTCGTGAATGGGTGAAATTTCTAGCCCTCGGCGCATGTGTTCATCAAAATCTTTTTCTTCATAGACAATAGCTGCACCAGCGCCACCCAATGTATAGGAAGCACGTATACACAATGGAAAACCAAATTGTTGTGCAATTTCTTTGCCTTGCAAGAATGAGGTTGCCGTAGCCTGTGGTGCCATCGGCACATCAATTTTCTCCATCAACATACGGAATTTCTCTCTGTCTTCCGTAATGTTAATCGCATCAATATTTACCCCGATAAGCTTTACATCAAAGTCTTTCCAAATACCTTTTTCATCGGCTTCAATACAAAGATTGAGTGCAGTCTGTCCACCCATGGTAGGGAGCACCGCATCAATTTGAGGGTGTTCTTTAAGGATTTTAATGATAGATTTTGTAGTAAGTGGCAACAGGTACACATGGTCAGCCATAGATGGATCTGTCATGATGGTTGCCGGATTAGAGTTGATGAGAATGGTTTCAATTCCATCTTCTCTAAGAGATCGTAACGATTGTGAACCTGAGTAATCAAATTCGCAGGCTTGGCCTATAATAATGGGCCCAGAGCCTATAATGAGTATGCTGTTTAGGTCTTTTCTTTTTGGCATAAGTTTTTACTAAAAGGTAGTCAAAATTGGTTCGAATATATATAAAAAAAAGGTGTTACTAATACAGTAACACCTTGATATTTTCAATGATTTATTCACTTATTTCTTGTGTCTCGGTTCAGATGAAACAGAAATCTTTTTGCGTCCTTTGGCGCGGCGTGCAGCTAATATCTTACGACCTGCTACGGAGGACATGCGCTCCATGAAACCGTGCTTATTACGGCGTTTTCTTTTCGAGGGTTGAAACGTTCTTTTCATCGTATTTTTCTTAAGACGGGTGCAAATATACAATAACTCCTGTCAAGACCAAATAACCCTAACGTATAAATATGTAAATTTGCAGCACAAAATGAAAATATGTTTCCAAAAAGCCTAAAAATCGTCCTCGCTACACTTACTATAGGGTATGCCGTATATCAGTTTATTGAATCTAATATTGGAAATGGCATTGCACTGGTGTTCTTGTCGGCTGTATTTGTTTTCCTTTATTTTAAAAATGAACTCATACTGTTGTCTTTTCTAAGGTTACGCAAGCAAGATTTTGAAGGAACCCAGCGTTGGCTTCAACGAATTAAAAACCCAAAAACTGCATTGACTACCAAACAACAGGGGTATTTTTATTTTTTACATGGAGTAATTGAGTCACAAAAAAATTTGACCAAAGCTGAAAGACACTTCAAAAAAGCTATTTCTCTAGGACTTAACATGAAGCACGATCTTGCTATGGCGAAATTGAGTTTAGCAGGAATTGTAATGCAAAAACGCCGTAAGCGTGAAGCAACAACCCTACTTAATGAGGCCAAAAAGCTTGATAAGCAAGGTATGCTTACAGAGCAAATCAAACTCATGCAGCAGCAACTTAAGAAAATTTAAGGACTATCTCCTTACCAATCCTGCAGAATTATTTTGGGTAAGTGCTGGTTGAACCACAACGAACGCAATACTATCATTGTATGTGTTCCTTTAGGCACTGGAATATAATTTTTCAGATAAAGTATAGGGAAAACCAAATCATATGTACCATGAAGATGAACCACGTTTGGCAATGGCTCTTCTTGATCCCAGTTGAAAAAAGCGTCTAATGCCCAATTCAAATACTCGGGATGACGTACCGAAAGGTATTTTTTGTTTAAATCCATGCGCTTTCGCACAGAAGGACCAAGCATAAATCCAACAAAATCTTCAACATTATCAACCCACTGTGTAGGAAAAAAACGATAAGCCTTTGTTTTTCGAGTGATACGCATGTGTATTGGAAACTCCTTGTGCGTTCGTACACTTGATATTATGATGACCTTCTTGCACGGTATAAGTTTAGCCATCTCTTGAACCAAAATTCCACCAAATGAAACCCCAACTAAAACAGGGTTTGGATGCTTTATATTTTTACACATCCGATTCGCATAAGAAGTCAAGGATTCTTCTTTTTTAGGCATAAACCAAGACAATCGGTGTATTTCAAAAGAATTTCCGAGTTGGATAAAATCAAATATCTGTGCATTTGCCGCCATACCCGGCATCATATACACATGTATTGTACTAAGCTTTCCCATTGCTCATCCAATGTACATAATTTTTCGTAAATTTGCACCCTAGCTCAATTTTATGGAGAAGATTAACGTTACCGATAATTCTTTCTTGCGTCAGTTTGAAACTGAGGTTGAAGGCGAAATCGCCACAATCGAATATGCGCAACAAGAGCGAAAAATATTTCTTACAAAACTAGTCGTTCCAAAAGAAAATTGCCCAAATGATTTTAGCGATTCCTTTATAAAAGAAGTGTTATCAATCATTGCAGAAAGAAATATTAGCGTGATGCCAACAAGCCCTGAGATTGTTCGTTTTATTCGTAGAAATAAACGTTACCGCAGCATGCTCCCTATTGGCGTACGCATTTAAGCCACCCGCGCTTCTTTTTTCGTGCTAAAACTAAATTCCACAACTCCGTCATCGGCTATTTTGGTTAATTTAATTTTGTGAATGGTATTGCACAATGAAGGATCCCAAAAAGTTTTTACCTTGACGTAGTTTGGTGTAAATCCATAAATGTAGCCGTTTTTATTCTCTGACTCAAACAACACTTCTTGGGTTGTACCTAATTGCTGTTCATAAAAGGCTCTCCGCTTTTTTTGAGATAAACCTCGCAACATTTTACTTCTCTTGGTGCGAACATTTTTCGGAACCGGATTAGGCATTTGAGCAGCGATAGTATTGTTGCGTTCAGAGTAAGAAAAAACGTGCAAATAGGACACTTCAAGTTCATTTAGAAAATGATAAGTTTCCATAAAGTGCTCGTCGGATTCGCCTGGAAAACCAACGATAACATCAACGCCAATACACGCATGTGGCATCTGCTTTTTAATTTGCGCCACGCGTTTGGCATATAACTCCCGTTGGTACCTGCGGCGCATAGCCGCCAAAATAACATTGCTCCCACTTTGCAATGGAATGTGAAAATGCGGCACAAATCGCTTGGATTGCGCTACAAAATCAATGGTTTCTTGACGAAGTAAGTTAGGCTCTATAGACGAAATACGAATGCGCGCTAAACCTTCAACCTCATCGAGTGCGCAAACCAAATCATAAAAAGTATGCTCATGTTTTTTATTCCCGAATTCGCCTTTACCAAAATCTCCAATATTTACACCGGTAAGCACAATTTCTTTAATATCCTGAGTAACAATTTCACGTGCTTGACGTAGGACATTTTCCAATGTATCGCTTCGCGAAAAACCGCGAGCTAACGGAATTGTACAGTAGGTACATTTATAATCGCAACCGTCTTGCACTTTTAAAAACGCTCGTGTGCGTTCGCCAATGGCATAGCTCCCCACGTATTGTTCTACTGCGTCAATATCGCAAGCATGTACTACTCCTGTCGAGGTTTTACTCTCAATAAAATCAACGACATTAAACTTTTCATTTGCCCCCAGCACCAAATCTACACCATCCAATGCGGCTAATGCCTCAGGTTTTAATTGTGCATAACACCCAATAGCCACTAAAAAACTTTCGGGGTTTTGTTTCAGGGCCTGTTTTACGATGGTTTTAAATTTTTTATCTGCGTTTTCGGTAACCGAACACGTATTTATAACATACACATCGGCAGAGCTATCAAATGAGGTTTCGGTATATCCCGCCGCAATAAAAGAACGTGCAATGGTAGAGGTTTCTGAAAAATTCAGCTTACACCCCAACGTATAAAAAGCAACTGTTCCTGAACTGGACATGTGAAATTTTTGACAAATATAATGTGATTTTACTTGAGCAACCTAAATGCGATAAGACTTGGTACTGTCGAAAACAGCAGTTAAAATTGCTTCGGCTTTTACATCAAGTTTAACACCACGACGACCCATAACGACACGTGCAGTCTCCAATACTTTGTCAAGTCTGTTTTCAGTAATCCCCTGTGCGCCACCGCGGGAGAAACTAGGAATAAACGTACGCGGAAAACCTGTAGAGAAGATATTGCACCCCACCCCAATTACAGTAGCGGTGTTTAGTGCGGTTTGAATGGCGGTTTTAGAATGATCGCCAATAATAGGCCCACAAAACTGGAGGTGGGTTGTGATAAATTTTTGTTGTGTATAGTTCCATGCACGGACATCGCTGTAATCATTTTTCAGGTTTGAAGCATCCGTAGCTGCACCCAGATTACACCACTCGCCTACTACGGCATTTCCCAAAAATCCATCGTGTCCTTTGTTGCTGTTCCCAAAGAAAACTACATTATTAAGCTCGCCACCTACTTTTGAGTTTTCGCCTAAACTCGTACCACCATAAATTTTTGCGCCCATTTTGACGACGGCATTTTTTCCTATATATAAAGGACCGCGCAGCAACGAACCTTCCATCACAGTAGCGTTATCATCAATAATGATAGGACCATCAGTAGTGTTAAAAATTGAAGCAAAGGCGGTTGTGTTTTTACCAACCAAAACTGGGTGTGCCCCAAATTGTTGGTTTGATGCATCAAGTGTATTTGTGTGTGTATTTGCGTAAAACGGAGCATCATCGCAGATTGTTTGGGCATTGTGGGAAAACAAATCCCAAGGGTAACGAATAATGGATATGGGAGAAGAAAATAAAATCTCCTCAAAAGAATTTAACTCAACACCCTCACTTGATTTTGCGCCTTTAAACGCAATTAATTGTCCTTGATAAAGTAATTTTTGTCCTTCTTTAAGGGATTGAATTTCCAAAGCAAGAGCTGCCGTTGGTAAACAACCTGCCAACACCGCCACATCAAAATCAGGAGTTTCTGGCTCAAGATAAGTTTCTGTTTCTACTACCGAAGTAGCGTTGAGCATATGCTCCCAGCGTTTTGCTAAAGTCATCCCACCAAGAAGCAAATCGGCAACAGGCCGTGTAAATACAAGGGGCAACAAATCAGTACGGTTTGGACCGTCAAACAAACAAATGCGCATGGTTCAAATATAAGCTGAAATAAAAAAACCTCCACAAAGGAGGTTTTAAATCGTTTTGAAGTTTACAATTACTTCTTGAATTGGGCGTATTTGTTTTTGAACTTATCAATACGTCCAGCAGTATCTACCAGTTTAGACTTACCAGTATAAAACGGATGCGACGTACGTGAAATTTCCAGTTTTATCAATGGATATTCTACACCATCGACTTCAATAGATTCTTTTGCGTTGGCAGTTGATTTGGTGATAAATACGTCTTCATTAGACATATCTTTGAACGCAACCAAGCGATAGTTTTCGGGATGAATACCTTGTTTCATAATGCTTTTACCTTTTAAGGGGTTGCAAATTTAATTATTTTATCTAAATTTACAATATACTTTACTCATAAAAACAACTTATATGGAAACTACACCTAGAATAGGCGCTTATAACTACCGCTTTGGGGCAATTGCTGCCGGAATTGGCATCGTATTTAGCTTAATGCTTTATTTTATGGACATGACATATGATCAATCTCCTGTAATAAAAACAATACAAACGCTAATACCCGTTGCTGTTGCGGTGGTTGCAATTCTTACATTTAAAAAAGATAATGGCGGATTGCTTGCACTTAAGCAAGCCATAAAAATTGGTGTCGGCGTATTTTTGATTGCCGGAATTATTGGGCTTATTTATCTCGCAATATTTATCAATTTTCTTGAGCCTGATTTTGTCAGCAATACAGCACAACTGCAGGCCGAGGCTATGCGGGAGGCAATGCCTGAATTAGATGAAAGCATCATTCAGAAGCAGCAAGAAAACACTGAGAAGTTTTTCTTTGTCAGCTTTCCAATTATCTTAATTGTAAACGTAATCATCGGTCTTGTCGTAGGTCTTGTTACTGGACTTATTGCAAAAAAGAGTTAATTCATTGGCACAAAAACCCAAATTATCGGTTGTTATTCCATTTTTAGATGAGGAGGAATCCCTCCCTGAGCTCTATGCTTGGATTGTGCGAGTACTAGAGGCCGCATCGCTGTCGTTTGAGCTCATTTTAGTTGATGACGGCAGTACCGATAACGGCTGGGCATGGGTTGAAGAAACTGCCAACACAGACAAACGCGTGTTGGGCATTCGCTTTTTGCGCAACTATGGTAAATCACAAGCCCTTCATGCTGGTTTTTTGCGGTCTAACGGAGAAGTGGTATGCACTATGGATGCCGATTTACAAGATTCTCCAGACGAACTACCAGATTTATATCGTCTTGTTAAAGAGGGTGGTTACGACATGATTTCAGGTTGGAAAAAGAAACGTTTTGATTCTATTCTATTTAAAAATATACCTTCTAAAATTTTCAATTTAGCGGCCCGAAAGGTTTCTGGCATTTTACTACACGACTTTAATTGTGGCTTAAAAGCCTATCGTCAAGATGTAATTAAAACGATTGAGGTCTATGGCGAAATGCACCGCTACATACCAGTATTGGTAAAACAGGCGGGCTTTCGACGGATAGGCGAAAAAGTAGTACAACACCAAGCACGTAAATTTGGGCAGTCCAAATTTGGGCCAGACCGATTTGTTAAAGGTTTTTTGGATTTAATAACCTTATGGTTTCTACACCGTTTTGGGCGTCGCCCCATGTATTTCTTTGGACTCATTGGTAGTATTATGATTTTAATGGGACTCATTTTTTCTGCATATATCGGCATAGACAAGTTGGTATTTAACCCACAAGGCCGGCTTATTGCTGATCGACCACAGTTCTATGTTGCCTTGACCACTATGATTTTAGGAAGTCAGTTTTTTTTAGCTGGATTTATTGGTGAAATGATTGTACGCAATCGCGATCACAAAATGCGCTATAAAATAAAGAGCTTCATACCGCACAACTCAAGTGGTAATGCGTAAATTTGCAGCGTAATTCATTATTAAGTATGTCTATTTTAGATCTAGCTTCTGCCTGGGAAAAAGCGCCCTTTGACATCAATACCCAAAAAGCTGTCACAGCACTACGAAAAACCCCTGAAACGCTAGAAGATGCTTTTTACAAAGACTTGGAATTTGGCACAGGTGGCATGCGTGGGATCATGGGTGTGGGCACCAACAGGGTAAATAAATATACTTTTGGTCGCACCACGCAAGGGCTGAGCAATTACCTGAACGAACAATTTCCAAACGAAACCCCACGGGTAGTGATTGGCTATGATTGTCGTCACAATAGCAGAGAACTTGCACAAATTGTGGCTGACATTTTTTCGGCAAACGGCATTGACGTTTTTTTGTTTTCTGATCTTCGTGCCACTCCCGAGGTCTCTTTTGCCGTTAGGCACCTTGCGTGTCATTGTGGTATAGTGCTTACCGCTTCACACAATCCACCCGAGTATAACGGCTATAAAGTATACTGGCAAGACGGCGGACAAATTGTACCTCCGCAAGATGCAGGTATCATTGCTGCCATCAATAAAACCGAATTTCAAGAAATTAATTTTGAGGCGCAACCCCAGCGTATAAAATCCATTGATCAAGAAGTTGATAGTGCTTTTCAAGAAGCATCGGTTCGTGTAGGGAAAATTGGAAGTGGAAATCGCAAAAACATAAAAATAGTTTTTACTTCGCTGCACGGTACTTCAATCACAGCTATTCCACAGGTATTGGCAGCAGCAGGATATTCTAATGTAACAATCATAGCCGAACAAGCAACCCCAGACGGGGATTTTCCAACGGTAGTATCTCCCAATCCCGAAGAGCCAGAAGCGCTTCAAATGGCAATGAAAAAAGCAAATGAAATTGGTGCGGATATCGTTATTGGTACCGACCCTGATGCTGACCGATTGGGTATTGCAATACGCAACGAAAACAACGAGCTGGAGCTGTTAAATGGCAATCAAACCATGGTTGCCATGACCAATTTTATTCTTAGCAAAGGAAACTTCAGCACCAAAGAAAAGCCCTTTGTAGGATCTACAGTGGTTTCGACACCTATGATGTCTAAACTAGCGAAACATTACGATGTTGAGTGTAAACTTGGACTTACAGGCTTTAAGTGGATTGCACAGATGATAGAGCACTTTCCAAATCAAAAGTGCCTTGGTGGTGGAGAAGAAAGTTTTGGGTTTATGGTAGGTGATTTTGTCCGCGATAAAGATGCCGTCACGGCTGCTCTATTGGCGTGCGAAGGTGTTGCCGAAGCCAAAACCAATGGCACTTCGTTTTTTAATACGCTACTAGATTCCTATCAAAAATTAGGACTTTTTCAGGAGCGATTGGTTTCGTTAGTAAAAAAAGGGAAGTCTGGTGCCGAAGAAATTCAAGATATAATGGGACGCTTTAGAAGCACTCCTCCCGAAACCCTTGGTAAAAGTAAAGTTAGTTATGTGGAAGATTACGCTACGGCAACACGACTGCATGTCGTATCGCAAGAAAAAGAAGTTATACCTTTGCCAAAAGCCAATGTGCTGATTTTTATTACTGAAGACGGAACGCGTGTAGCAGCGCGACCAAGTGGTACAGAACCTAAAATTAAGTTCTATGTAAGTGTAAATACAAAACTTAATTCAATTGATAATTACAGGTCTACCAAAGAAATTTTAGAGCAAAAAATCGATCACATTTTAGCTGAATTAGGCATGTCATGAGCCCTATACGGTATATACTACGTTACGCACTTCCATACAAAGGATACATCGCCTTAAATATTGTATTTAATGTTTTGTACGCGTTTTTTAACGCCCTGTCTTTTATTGCCCTATGGCCGATGCTTGAAATGCTTTTTGGCGGACAAAAAGCACCCACCCAACGTCCTGTTTTAACCGAAGAAATTGCATATAAAGATTACTTTATAGATCTGTATAAGTATACCGTAGGACAATATGCACAAGGCGACGCATTGATGTCACTGATGATAGTTATTGGCGTAATTTTATCTGTCTTTTTCTTAAAAAACCTTTTTCAATATGGTGCCGTATTTTTTATCACCTATATGAGAAATGGTGTTGTAAAAGATATCCAAACGTCACTTTACAAGAAACTTATTACTTTTTCAGCTTCGTTTCATGCTGACAACAAAAAGGGAGACACGCTTGCGCGCATTACTTCTGATGTCACTGAGGTTCAGCATTCATTTTTAGCCGTTCTTGAAATACTTATTCGCGAACCCCTAACAATCCTGTTTGCACTGGGCGCAATGATTGCAATGAGTCCTGAGCTCACCCTGTTTGTTTTTATATTTATTCCCATTTCAGGATGGCTTATTTCTATCATTGGAAAAACATTAAAATCACGTTCAGATCGTGTGCAGCGTGAATATGGCGAAATGCTTTCTTATGTTGAAGAATCATTAACTGGAATTCCTATCATTCAAATTTTTACAGCTGAAAAAGCTTTCGGTAAGAAATTCTCAAACATCACCAAGCGCTTATTTTTATTTTCAAACAACCTTACACATCGTCAAAGTTTAGCGAGCCCCATGAGTGAATTTTTGGGCATCGTTGTCATTGGAGTTATCCTCTATGTTGGAGGACGACAGGTGTTGGTGGAACAGACGCTTAGCGGTTCGGCATTTATTACATATATGGTGCTTGCCTATGGCGTACTCACACCAGCAAAAGGAATGAGTAGGGCAATCTACAGCGTTAGAAAAGGAAATGCTGCTGCGCAGCGTATTATGGAGTATTTGTTTTACACCTCCGAAATTCAATCTCCAAAAAATCCGAAAGATTTAAAGCCATTTACGACTGAAATTTCATTCGCTAATATTCATTTTAGCTATGATGAAGAAAAAGTTATTGCTGGGCTAAACCTTACCATACCAAAAGGAACTTCAGTAGCTTTGGTTGGGCCATCGGGCAGTGGTAAAACAACCATTGCAAATATGTTGGCGCGCTTTTACGACCCACAAGAAGGAAGCATTAAAATTGATGACGTATCTATACGCGAAGTTTCGCTTGAACAGCTTAGAACCATGTTTGGTTATGTCACGCAAGATGCCATTCTTTTTCATGATTCCGTAAAAAACAACTTGCTCATAGCACGCCCTGACGCCACTGAGGCAGAGTTAAATCAAGCGCTTACCGTAGCAAATGCTGCTGCATTTGTTTCGGAACTTCCACAAGGCATAGACACCATAATTGGTGATGCTGGCAACAAACTTTCAGGCGGACAAAAACAACGGCTAGCCATTGCACGTGCGGTGCTAAAAGATCCACCTGTCATGATTTTAGACGAAGCAACTTCGGCACTAGATACCGAATCTGAGCGGCTTGTGCAAGATGCGCTACAAAACATGATGCGCAACAGAACTTCACTTGTTATTGCGCATCGCCTTTCTACCATAAAAAGTGCAGACGAAATCATTGTCCTTGACAAAGGAAAAGTAGCCGAACGTGGCACACATGAATCTCTATTAGCTCAAAAAGGGATGTACAAAAAATTAATTGAGCTACAATCATTCGACTAACGCTATGCGCTTACATAAAAACTTAGTATTTGCCGTAATCAACGGCTTAACTCAAATTTTCAACGAAGAAAAATATGCCGACAAAGTAATTGCACAATTACTAAAAAGTGATAAGCGTTGGGGAAGTCGCGATCGCGGGTTTATTGCAGAAACGGTTTATGAAATTGTTCGTTGGAAACGACTCTATGCAGCTATTGCTGAAGTGAAAGAGCCTTTTAATCGAGATGATTTATGGCGCATTTTTGCCGTTTGGGCAACATTGCGCGGATACCCCCTCCCCGATTGGAAATCACTTGAGGGAACACCAACACGCCGAATTAAAGGCAAATTTGAAAGTCTTAGGAAAGAACGTAAATACCGAGAGTCAATCCCTGATTGGTTAGATGCACTAGGGGCAAAATCGTTGGGTGAAAAGAAATGGGAGAAAGAGCTAAGCGCACTCAACACGATGGCGCCCGTAGTATTGCGTGCAAACGCACTAAGAACACTTCCCAAACTTTTGCGAAATGCACTGATTGATGAAAATATCACCACACAATTTCTACCGAAATATCCAAGTGCGCTTGTGCTTGATGAGCGGAGCAATGTGTTTAGTACCGAAGCGTTCAAAAAAGGATTATTTGAGGTGCAAGATGCTGCTTCACAAATGGTTGCGCCATTTACAGAAGTTGCCTCGGGCATGCGTGTAATTGATGCGTGTGCAGGTGCTGGAGGCAAGTCTCTTCATCTAGCAGCATTGATGCAAAACAAAGGACAATTGATTGCGCTTGATATTCATCAATACAAACTCAATGAGCTAAAGCGCAGGGCAAAGCGTGCCGGCGCACATAATATTGAAACACGGCTGATTGACAGTAGCAAAGTGATAAAAAAACTCCAACAATCTGCCGATAGGGTGCTGATCGATGCACCATGTAGCGGCTTAGGTGTTTTGAGAAGAAATCCTGATGCCAAATGGAAACTCAACGAAGATTTTATCACACGTATTACGAAAGAGCAAGAACAGATTTTGACAACATATGCACAAATGGTAAAGCCAGGCGGAAAGCTTATTTATGTTACCTGCTCTATCTTACCACAAGAAAACGAAGAGCAAATTTCACGTTTTCTTGATTCAGAAAATGGCAAATATTTTACCTTGGAAAAAGAAACCCATATGTGGCCCGCTGTGCATGGCTTTGACGGATTTTACATGGCGCGACTTCAACGAGCCAACTAGTTGTTAATAAATTCAGCGGTTTCGTTTACTTTTTAGAGCGCTAAACCATTAAAACGAGGTGGAGTATGATTATTTTTGTGGTTTAATCATCATCTATGATTTGTTTTTTTGGTTCCCCCAAACAGCACCTTTATGTCGTTCACAAAGAACTTCCTGTTTCAGAGGAAGATCAGAAAAAGCTAGAGTGGCTTTTTAATGGGTATCCACTACTTCGGAAATCATTTATTCAGGATGAACTTGTAGGTCCGCGTATCAACATGATTACACCATGGAGCACCAATGCGGTAGAAATTTGCCGTAACATGGGGCTTTCCGATATCGTCCGTATTGAACAATTTTGGGCACCAGCGGAAATTGAATTTGATGCGATGATCCATCAAAAATTTAAGGTGTTAGATCAACATGTTTTTGACACCAAACGCACTCCTGAACCTGTACAATCTATTGATGATATCAGTGCATATAACAACAAAGAGGGGCTTTCATTAAGCCCTGACGAAGTGCGCTATTTAGAGGGTCTAGCGAAACGCTTGGGTCGTGCGCTTACAGATTCTGAAGTATTTGGTTTTTCGCAAGTGAATTCGGAGCATTGTCGTCACAAAATTTTTAACGGCACCTTTGTTATCGACGGAGAAACTAAAAAGCATTCTTTGTTTGAACTCATCAAAAAAACAGCAAAGAAAAATGGCAAAAATCTTGTTTCTGCCTACAAAGATAATGTGGCGTTTATAAAAGGGCCTAAACTTGTTCAGTTTGCGCCAAAAAGCGCTGATAAGCCAGATTTTTACGTAGAAAAAGCATTTAATTCTGTGCTATCACTGAAGGCAGAAACACATAATTTTCCAACCACTGTTGAACCCTTTAATGGCGCAGCAACAGGTTCGGGAGGAGAAATTAGAGACCGCTTAGCTGGAGGGCAAGGTTCTATTCCTATGGCAGGAACAGCAGTCTACATGACTGCCTATCCTCGATCAGAAGAAGGTAGACCGTGGGAAGAGCTTCCAGCACGCCCATGGCTGTATCAGAATCCAGAAGATATTTTGATAAAAGCCTCTAACGGTGCATCGGACTTTGGAAACAAATTTGGTCAGCCCCTCATTGCGGGATCGTTATTAACTTTTGAGCATAGCGAAAACAACCAGACCATAGGTTTTGATAAAGTAATTATGCTTGCCGGAGGAATCGGCTATGGCAAGGCAGAACAAAGCCTTAAAAAAACACCCAAAAAAGGTGATAAAATAGTAGTCATGGGGGGCGATAACTACCGTATTGGTATGGGAGGTGCTGCAGTATCCTCGGCAGATACAGGCGCATTTGAATCGGGGATTGAACTGAATGCCGTACAACGCTCAAATCCAGAAATGCAAAAACGCGTAGCGAATACCATTCGCGCAGCGGTAGAGCTACAAAAAAATCCTATTGTTTCTATACATGACCACGGAGCTGGCGGACACTTAAATTGTCTTTCTGAACTTATTGAAGACGTGGGGGGGACAATCGAGTTGGATAAACTTCCCGTTGGCGATCAAACACTTTCTGCTAAAGAAATTATTGGTAACGAATCGCAAGAACGCATGGGGCTTATTACCGATGCGAAGGGATTGGCGCAACTTAAAGAAATTGCTGCTCGGGAACGCGCACCCATTTTTGAGGTAGGCGAAATAAAGGAAAATAACCATTTTGAGGTACACTCTGAAAAAAATCAGCAATCGCCCATTAACTTGGCACTATCTGATTTTTTTGGAAAAACACCCAAAACCATCATGAAAGATACTTCCAAAAAAGTATCTTATGCTATTGTGCCAGAAGCTAAAGCATTTGAAGAACAAGTGGCTTGGTTGCTTCAACTTGAAGCGGTTGCGTGTAAAGACTGGCTCACCAACAAAGTTGACCGTTGTGTTACCGGACGTGTGGCACAGCAGCAATGCGTTGGCCCACACCAACTGCCCTTAGCAAACTGTGGCGTTATGGCACTCGATTTTGAAGGGACCCACGGGGTAGCAACTTCAGTAGGGCATGCACCACTCGTAGGGCTTATCGATGCCGGTTTGGGGAGTAAAAATGCTATTGCAAAGGCATTGACCAATATTATTTGGGCACCCCTAGAAGAGGGGCTTCATTCTGTAAGTTTATCTGCAAACTGGATGTGGGCGTGCAACAACCCTGGAGAAGATGCGCGACTTTACGAAGCCGTTGAAGCCTGTTCGGATTTTGCTATTGAACTGGGCATTAACATCCCCACAGGTAAGGATTCTCTTTCCATGAAACAAAAATATGCTGATCAAGAAGTTATTGCGCCAGGAACAGTGATTATATCTGCAGCAGGACATTGCAATGCCGTTGACAAAATAGTTACCCCTGAACTTCTTGAGGGTGGTGGTGATGTATATCGAATAGACCTATCAGATACCAAAGCTGCTTTAGGTGGTTCGGCCTATGCGCAACTAAATAAAACTATTGGTACAGCAGCACCCGGCGTTAGTGAAGCATCTTACTTCAAAAAAGTATTTAAGGCCATTCAAAAAGAAGTCGCGAAAGGATCAATTTCTGCTGGTCATGATGTTGGTGCTGGAGGACTCATTACCTCACTGCTAGAAATGTGCTTCTCAACTGATGGTTTAGGACTAGCAATTGACCTTCCACAATCTGAAAATAGTATTGAATCTATTCTGCTCTCTGAACAAGTCGGTATTTTGATTCAAACAACTCCTGAGGTAGCCTCAAGGATAGCTAAAAAAGAAATAAAAATTGACAGAATAGGGCGTTTAACGACAAACAACACCTTGACTGTAAAAGGAAATAATGCAGAATATCGTTTTGACATTCCTACCTACAGAAAGCACTGGTTTAAAAGCTCTTATTTGTTAGATCGTAAGCAAAGCGGCGAGACAAAAGCAAAAGAACGTTTTGAATCGTTTGATGAAACACCGCTACAATTTAAGTTTCCACAAAATTTTGATGGAAAAATAAAAGCAAAACCCAAGAAAAAAATAAAAGCGGCTGTACTCAGAGAAAAAGGAAGTAATTCTGAACGTGAAATGGCGTACATGATGCACCTCGCAGGATTTGAGGTAAAAGATGTACACATGACCGATTTGACTTCTGGCAGGGAAGACCTAAGTGACATTCAGTTACTTGTTGCCGTAGGTGGATTCTCAAACTCTGACGTTTTGGGTTCAGCAAAAGGGTGGGCAGGAACCATCAAATACAACGAAAAAGCGCGTCAAGCTATTCAACAATTTTTTGACCGCCCCGACACACTAAGCCTAGGCGTTTGTAATGGGTGTCAGCTCTTTATTGAATTGGGATTATTACACCCCAACCATGATGAAAAACCACGCATGACGCACAACGATTCGGGTAAGTTTGAATGCATATTTACCGATGTTGTTATTGAAGAATCACCTGCGGTGATGTTACAGCGTTTACAAGGCAGTAGATTGGGGATTTGGGCCGCGCACGGCGAGGGTAAATTTGTTTTTCCAAAAAATGAAAAAAAATATGCGATTTCAGCAAAGTACGCCTACGATTCTTATCCGTCTAACCCTAACGGATCTGATTATAATACGGCAATGCTAAGCAGTGATGACGGGCGTCATTTGGTTATGATGCCACATTTGGAACGCGCTATTTTTCCATGGAATTGGGGACACTACCCCGCAGACCGTTCAGATGCAGTAAGTCCATGGATTTTAGCATTTGAAGATGCTTTTAGCTGGATTTTGAGTAGGTAAAATCAAAAAAATATCGTTTTTTTGAGCAACGACATACGTCAAAGCACTAATAATCAGACTATGAAAACACCACAAAAGCTTTTTGATTTTATTGACCTCATGGCCAAACACCGCCCTCTAGACAATGCGGTGAACGCAAAAGTCAAGGGAGAATGGACAGGATTATCTACCAAAGAAGTTAAAGAGCAAGGCGATAGATGCAGTGCTGGGCTGCTTCATTTGGGGGTTGCACCGGGCGATAAAATCGCTATGATATCGTCAACCAACAGAACAGAATGGGTACTTACCGATTTTGGCATGTCACAAATTGGCGCAATAAACATACCCATATACCCTACCATCTCGTCTGAAGATTATGCGTATATCTTAAACCACGCCGAAGCCACGTATTGCTTCGTTTCGGACAAAGAAGTTTTGGAAAAAGTACGTGCAATAGAGTCACAATGCCCAAACCTAAAAGGGGTGTATAGTTTTGATAAAATTGAAGGGTGTACACATTTCAACACACTACTTGCCAACAAAGCAACAAAAGAACAGCATAGCGAAATCGAGTCCCGAAAAGCAGCCATTAAAGTCGATGATTTGGCAACGATTATATATACATCAGGTACTACCGGGAAGCCAAAGGGGGTGATGCTCAGCCATAATAACATCGTAAGCAATGTTATTGCCAGCCAAGAGCGCTTGCCACTTACTTATGGCGAAGCAAAAGCCTTGAGTTTTTTGCCACTTTGTCACATTTATGAGCGCATGCTTTTGTATTTATATATTTATTCAGGCACTCGGATTTATTTTGCCGAATCACTTGAAACCATTGGCGATAACCTTAAAGAGGTAAACCCCATCGTAATGACAGCAGTGCCACGCCTGTTAGAAAAACTATATGACAAAATTTATGCACGAGGAGCTGAGCTTTCAGGAGTAAAGCAAAAACTGTTCTATTGGGCAGTAGATTTAGGGCTTCGCTATGAGCCTTATGGACAAAACGGTTGGTGGTACGAATTACAATTGAAGCTAGCGCAAAAGCTCATTTTTAGCAAATGGAAAGAAGCATTGGGAGGGAATCTAGAACTTATTGCGTCTGGAAGTGCAGCCCTTCAACCCCGATTAGCACGTGTATTTACTGCTGCTGGTATGACCGTTGCTGAAGGATATGGACTTACTGAAACATCTCCAGTTATTTCGGTAAACGATATTCGTGATGGAAAAATGCGCATTGGAACCGTGGGCCATATCATCAGCGGGGTGGAAGTTAAAATTGCTGAAGACGGTGAAATTTTATGCAAAGGTCCCAACGTGATGATGGGCTACTACAAAGACAAAGAAAAAACAGATGAAGTGCTTAAAAATGGCTATTTCCACACCGGAGATATTGGACACATTGACAGCGATGGTTTTTTGAAAATTACCGATCGTAAAAAAGAAATGTTTAAAACTTCTGGTGGGAAATATATTGCACCGCAAGTGATTGAAAATGCCATGAAGCAGTCTGTATTAATAGACCAAATTATTGTTGTTGGGGAAGGTAAAAAATTTCCTGCTGCACTAATTCAACCCAATTTTGAGGCCGTTGAGGCTTGGGCGAAAAAAGAGGGTGTTACCCTACCAAAACCTTCAGAATGGAATGCCAATGAGCAAATTCGTACGAAGATATTTGATGAAGTTCGCATACTCAACGAACGTTTTGGTCAATGGGAAAAAATCAAGGAAATTCGCATTACCCCCGATGTGTGGTCTGTCGAAGAGGGACACCTTACCCCTACCATGAAACTCAAACGAAAAAGCATCAAAGCGAAATACCAAGACCTTTTTAACTCAATATACAATTCGTAAAATACTATGCGTGCATAGTATTTTTTTTGTATGTTTGGGGTATGCTAGTAACAACTTCATACCCAACAATTGATGCGCTCTATCGTGCAACATGGCAGGCCATTGCCAAAATGTACAATGAGGAAGCCTCTAAATATGACACCACTATGGCAACGGGCTTTGCGTTGCTATCGATAGATCCGGTACACGGCACCCCTTCAACCGCTATTGCACCCAAGATGGGTATGGAGGCTACTAGCCTATCTAGAACACTAAAAACACTTGAAGAAAAGGGACTTATTGAGCGTGTCCCCAATCCTGAAGACGGGCGTAGTGTTTTGCTAAAACTCACCCAGCAAGGTCTTGAAAAAAGAGATTTATCTAAATCACTAGTATTGCAATTCAATAAACATATTGAAGATCGTGTTGGTGCAAAAAAACTTGAGGCTTTTAGAGAGGTTTCCGAAACTATTTTGGAACTCATTCAATCAAAAAATATTTACGATTAAAGATGAAAAGAAGAATTAACAAGATAGCGGTTTTAGGGTCTGGGATTATGGGATCGGGCATTGCTTGCCACTTTGCAAACATTGGCGTAAATGTGTTGCTCTTGGACATTGTTCCCAAAGAACCCAATGAGGCTGAAAAAGCCAAAGGACTTGACACAAGTCATCCGCAAGTGCGCAATCGCATTGTAAATGACAACCTAGCAAATGCGCTAAAAAGCAAACCCGCACCGCTGTATCATGCTGCGTTTAAAACCCGAATTCAAACAGGTAATTTTGAGGACGACATGCCCAAAATTGCTGATGTTGATTGGATTATTGAGGTAGTGGTTGAGCGACTTGATATCAAAAAAATAATATTTGAACAAGTAGAAAAATACCGCACCGCAGGAACACTTGTAAGTTCAAACACCTCAGGTATTCCCATCAAGTTTATGAATGAGGGTAGGTCAGAAGATTTTCAAGCGCATTTTGCAGTAACGCATTTTTTTAACCCACCACGCTACCTAAAATTGTTTGAAGTTGTCCCTGGACCCGCTTGCAAACCCGAAGTGGTTGATTTTTTAATGGAATACGGAAGTCAGTTTTTAGGCAAATCATCTGTACTTGCAAAAGACACACCCGCATTTATTGGAAATCGCATTGGAATCTTCTGTATCCAAAGTCTATTTCATCAAATAAAACCCATGGGGCTAACCGTTGAGGAAGTAGATAAACTCACAGGTCCAGTAATGGGACGACCCAAATCGGCTACGTTTAGAACCGTTGATGTGGTAGGACTTGACACCTTAGTACATGTGGCTAATGGCTTGCATGAGAATTGTCTCGATGATGAGCGTCGAGATTGTTTTGTATTGCCTGATTTTATCCAAAAAATGATGGATGAAAAATGGTTGGGAAGCAAATCTGGACAAGGCTTTTACAAAAAGCTGAAAAAGAATGATGGGTCGTCTGAAATACAAGTTTTAGATCTTGAATCCATGACCTATCGCAGTAAAAAGAAAACCTCGTTTGCAACGCTAGAAAAAACAAAATCTATAGAGAAAGTAGTAGATCGTTTTCCAGTACTGATTAACGGAACAGACAAGGCTGCCACCTTCTATCGCAAAATACTAGGGGAAACTTTTGCCTATGTGCAGTTTAGAATTCCTGAAATATCCAATGAGTTGTATCAAATCGATGAAGCCATGAAAGCTGGATTTGGTTGGGAACATGGTCCTTTTGAACTTTGGGATGCCGTAGGGCTTTCAGTAGGTATTGAACTTATCAAAGAAGTAAATCAGCCCGTTGCGCCATGGATAACTGAACTCGCTGATTCGGGGGCTAATGAATTTTATCAACTCATTGAGAATAAAAAACACTTCTACCATATTTCCGAAAAGAAATTTGTGCCTATTCCTGGACAAAATGCCTTCATCATTTTAGACAACGTCCGTGAAGACAAAACCATTTGGCAAAACGAAGAGTGCTCGGTGATAGATATTGGTGACGGTATCTTAAATATTGAATTTCATTCCAAAATGAACACCATCGGGGCTGGTGTTTTACAGGGGATTAATAAAGGGATTGACCTTGCCGAACAGAGTTACGAAGGGGTTGTGGTAGGAAATAACGGTGCACATTTTTCTGCGGGTGCTAATTTGGGTATGATTTTCATGATGGCTGTTGAGCAAGAATATGAAGAGCTTAATATGGCCATTAAATACTTCCAAGACACCATGATGCGAATGCGTTATTCGAGTATTCCTACAGTGGCTGCTCCACACGGACTTACACTGGGTGGGGGGTGTGAATTGTCTATGCATGCAGATAAAGTAGTTGCTGCAGCAGAAACATATATTGGATTAGTGGAGTTTGGCGTTGGGGTAATTCCCGGCGGTGGAGGTTCTAAAGAAATGACCCTCCGCGCTGCAGATACCTTTCGAAAAAACGATGTTGAGCTAAATATCTTGCAAGAGTATTTCCTTGCTATTGGTATGGCAAAAGTGGCTACATCGGGGTATGAGGCCTATGACTTCGGCGTGTTGCAAAAAGGAAAAGACATTGTAGTCGTTGATGGGAAACGTCAGCTTTCTATTGCCAAAAAAGAGGCCTTACTCATGGCAGAACGAGGCTACACAAAACCACAGCAACGCACTGATATCAAAGTACTTGGGAAACAAGCTTTAGGTATGTTTTTGGTTGGAACAGACAGCATGGAAGCTGGGCATTATATCTCAGAACATGACCAAAAAATTGCAAATAAATTGGCGTATGTAATGGCGGGAGGCGATTTGTCGCAAGCCACAAAAGTGAGTGAACGATACCTATTGGATCTAGAACGCGAAGCCTTTTTATCACTTTGCACCGAAAGAAAAACATTGGAGCGCATACAGCATATGCTCAAAACAGGAAAACCTTTACGAAACTAAAGATGAAAACAGCTTATATAGTCCGTGCATACCGCACCGCCGTTGGAAAAGCACCTCGTGGCTTATTCCGCTTTAAACGACCAGATGAATTGGCAGCCGAAACAGTTGCCTATATGATGGAATCCATTCCGGAATTGGACAAAAAACGCATTGACGATGTTATTATTGGAAATGCCATGCCCGAAGCCGAACAAGGATTAAATATGGCACGACTCATTTCACTTATGGGCTTAGAAACCGACGAGGTTCCTGGTGTTACTGTCAATCGATATTGTGCCTCTGGACTCGAAACCATTGCTATGGCAACGGCAAAAATTCAATCGGGAATGGCAGAGTGCATCATTGCAGGAGGTGCCGAAAGCATGAGTTTTATTCCATTTGGTGGGTATAAACCCGTTCCAGACTATGAACTCGTGAAAAAAGGAAACGAAGACTACTACTGGGGCATGGGACTTACTGCCGAGGCAGTAGCTAAAGAATATAACATCTCTAGAGAAGATCAAGATGTATTTTCCTATCATTCGCATCAGAAAGCATTAGCAGCAATAAAAAACGATGCTTTTAAAGACCAAATTATTCCCATTACCATTGAGGAAACCTATTTGGAAGGAAACACAAAAAAAACACGCAGTTATGTAGTAGACACAGATGAAGGTCCTCGTGCCGATACTGCCGTCGAAAAATTAGCCAAATTGCGTCCTGTATTTGCAAACGGGGGATCAGTAACTGCTGGAAATGCTTCTCAAACTAGCGATGGCGCAGCTATGGTGTTGGTAATGAGCGAAGACATGGTCAAAGAATTAGGGATTGAACCCATAGCCCGAATGGTAAGCTATGCCGCGGCGGGTGTTCCTCCGCGCATTATGGGTATTGGACCCGTGGCTGCCATTCCGAAAGCCTTAAAGCAAGCAGGAATAAAACAGGAAGATATTGAGTTAATGGAGCTAAACGAAGCTTTTGCTTCGCAATCGTTGGCGGTGATTAGAACCTTGGGGCTAAACCCTGAAATCATAAATGTTAACGGAGGGGCTATTGCGCTTGGACACCCACTTGGGTGTACGGGCACAAAGCTATCGGTGCAGCTTTTTGACGAAATGAAAAAGAGAAAAAATAAATACGGTATGGTGACCATGTGCGTTGGAACAGGACAGGGAGCTGCTGGTATTTTTGAACGATTATAATTATACGTTATGGAAACTATAGATAAAAATTTGACACGTGGCGGCGCATTTATTTTGCAAGATACTAGCGCACAAGATGTATTTACTCCCGAAGAATTCAATGAAGAGCAGCGCATGATGCGCGATGCCATCCAAGAGTTTGTAGACCGGGAAGTGTGGCCTGCTCGCGATCGCTTTAACAAAAAAGATTACGACTTTACCTTTGAGCTGATGCGCAAAATCGGTGAAATGGGATTCTTGGGCGTGAGTGTTCCTGAAGCCTACGGCGGATTAGGAATGGGCTTTGTGGATACCATGCTGGTATGTGAATACATGTCGGGTGCTTCAGGGTCATTATCTACAGCTTTTGGTGCTCATACCGGTATTGGCACCATGCCAATTGTGCTTTATGGGAACGAAGAACAAAAGCAAAAATATGTACCAAAACTAGCTTCGGGAGAATGGATTGGCTGTTATTGCCTTACCGAACCCACCGCAGGATCCGATGCCAACAGTGGAAAAACCAAAGCCGTACTTTCAGAAGATGGATCACATTATCTTATTTCAGGGCAAAAAATTTGGATTTCAAATGCAGGATATGCCGACTTAATGATTGTATTTGCACGCATTGAAGATGATAAAAATATTACTGGTTTTATTGTGCCAAACGATCCAGAAAACGGCATCACGATGGGTGAGGAAGAAAAAAAACTTGGTATTCATGCATCCTCTACCCGACAAGTGTTTTTTAGTGACACCAAAGTACCTGTTGAAAACATGCTTTCGGAGCGTGGTAATGGATTTAAAATTGCCATGAATGCACTAAATGTTGGACGTATCAAGTTAGCGGTAGCTACTCTTGATGGACAACGACGCAGCATTAACGAATCTGTAGCATACGCCAACCAACGTGTACAATTTAAAACTCCAATTGCCCAATTTGGTGCCATCAAACAAAAATTGGCTAACATGGCTGCTAATCTTTACGCTGGCGAATCGGCTTGTTATCGTGCAGCGCAAAGCGTTGAAGACCGTATTGTCTTACGAAATGCTGCAGGAAACAGCCATCAAGAGGCTGAACTAAAAGGCGTGGAAGAATATGTAATTGAATGTTCCATTCTTAAAGTGGCGTGTTCCGAACACATGCAAAGTGCTGCCGATGAGGGAATTCAGATTTTTGGCGGTATGGGCTTTTCTGCCGATGCCCCCATGGAAACTGCGTGGCGCGATGCGCGAATTTCAAGAATCTATGAAGGCACAAACGAAATCAATCGCATGCTAATCGTTGGAATGCTCATTAAAAAAGCAATGAACGGACAATTGGATTTGATAGGTCCTGCCACAGCAGCTGGAGAGGAGCTTTTGGGCATACCCGATTTTGAAATTCCTGATTTTTCAGCGCCGTTTAGTCAAGAAAAATATGTGTTGAAAAATCTAAAAAAAGTGTTTTTGATCATAGCCGGTGCTAGCGTTCAAAAGTATGGCACTGATCTCGAAGAGCATCAACAATTATTGCTATCGGTTGCAGATATTCTGATTGAAATTTATATGTCTGAATCTGCCCTGTTGCGGGCTGAAAAAAATGTAGAAAAATATGGGCTAGAAGCCCAACAGCATCAAATGGCAATGAGCCAGTTGTATTTGTATCAAGCAAACGAGAAAATTTGCACCAAAGGACGTGAAGCCATATTGTCTTTTGCCGAAGGCGACGAACAAAAAGCACTATTGATGGGCTTAAAACGATTTACCAAATACTACAATTACCCCAACGTGGTTGGACTACGCAATATGATTGCTGAAAAAATAAGTGCCGAAAACGCTTATTGCTTCTAGAATGCACTGGGGTAAATACATACTTGTTTTTTTCTTTGCGGTAGGGTATTCCCAGCAAGATCTGCGCATGTTTGACGTTATTAATTCGGTGTCGTCAGAGCGAATTATACAAGATGTGGAAACGCTTGCCAATTTTGGCACACGACACACCCTGAGTGATACAATTTCGCAAACGAGAGGCATAGGTGCTGCACGACGGTGGATTAAAAAATCGTTTGAAGAAATTAGTGCAGATTGCGCCAATTGCTTGGAAGTGTTTGAGCAAAAAAATTATGTTGAAGCAGATGGCAGGCGTATTACGCGCGGCGTATGGATTAACAACATTGTAGCCATTCAGCGCGGTACACGACACCCTAATCGCTATGTTATTATGAGTGGCGATATTGATTCTCGTGTGAGTGATCCCAATAACTTTACCTCAGACTCTCCAGGCGCTAACGATAATGCTACGGGAATGGCGGGTGCGCTAGAAGCTGCAAGAGTATTGTCAAAATACACATTTGAAAACAGTATTGTATATGTGGGACTTTCCGGTGAAGAGCAAGGGCTTTATGGTGGCAAAGGATTAGCGCAGTATGCACTAGATAACAACTGGGAAATTATTGGCATCCTTAACAACGACATGATTGGAAATATTGAAGGGGTTGATGGCGTAATTGACAACCGAACCTTTCGCATTTTTTCTGAGCCTACCCCACCCACTGAAACAGAGCGTCAACGCCAACAACGCCGCTTTTATGGAGGGGAAGTGGATGGAATCTCAAGACAGTTGGCGCGTTATGTCCATACAGTTACCAAAACCTATATGCCAGAAATGAATCCCATGCTCATTTATCGCTTAGACCGCTTCGGCAGAGGCGGCCATCACCGCCCATTTAACGATGTTGGTTTTGCTGGCGTGCGTATCATGGAAGCTCACGAAAATTACAACCGTCAACATCAAGATTTGCGCACCGAAAACGGTATTACTTATGGCGATGTACTAAAAGGCGTTAACGCAGATTATGCTGCCAAACTTACGGCCGTTAATGCGATTACACTAGCCGCTTTGGCATGGGCACCTGCTGCGCCCAAAGAACTTGCCATAGGAGGTGTGGTTGCACCTAGCACTGTTTTAAAATGGTTGCCCTCTGACTCTAAAAATCTTAAAGGGTATAAAATCTATTGGCGACATACTACTTCCCCCACTTGGGAATTTAGCAAATATGTTGGCAACAAAACCGAAGCCACACTCGAAGGAATTGTAATTGACAATTATTTGTTTGGCGTAGTAGCTGTAGGTAAGGGCGGACACGAAAGCCCTGTTGTGTTTCCTACAAGAGTGCTTCGTTAACGAATATAGTTTTTTCAAAACCCAGTTGTTTTGTTTGGTCTTTATTTTTTTGTTAGTTTAGTGTTCAACAATAATAAGTCATAAATAAAATTATCATGAATACTTCATTACAGTTAACCGAAATGGCTATCAGCCATCTTAATCAAGCTCGTAAATGGGCAAATTTTTTAGCCATTTTTGGGTTTATCACTATTGGACTCCTAGTTATTGGGGCATTAATTTTTGGCACTGTAATGTCTTCAACATTGGATTTTGATGATGAATTTGCTGGACTATTTAGCTCAGGATTACTCACAATACTGTACCTTATTCTGGCGGGTATTTGTTTTCTAATTTATCTGTACTTATATCGTTTTGCAAAGGGACTTAAGATAGCCATTAACAGTAACGATAGCGCACAACTTGAAAAAGGCTTTAAAAACTTGAAAAGTTATTACAAGATAAATGCAATTATCATTATCGTAGTAATAGGCATTTATGTGCTTGCAGCACTGTTTGGAATTATTGCGGCGACAGCGCTTTAATTGAAATATTATGGGTTAAAAACTAAGTGTTATAAAAACCCTTTTTCTTTCATCCAGTCGTCGTTGTACATTTTACCGATATAGCGACTACCAGAGTCGTGGAGCAATACCACAACAACATCATCGGGTCCAAAGTGTTTTTTAAGTTGCAGCACCCCTTTTACGGCAGCGCCACAGGAGTTTCCTGCAAAAATACCCTCTTCGCGCGCTAGCTTTCGGGTGTACACCGCAGCGTCTTTGTCGGTTACTTTTTCAAAGGCATCAATCAAATCAAAATCCACATTGGCGGGCAAGATGTCTTCCCCAATCCCTTCAGTAATGTAAGGGTAAATTTCTTTCTCATCGAAAATACCTGTTTCATGATATTTTTTAAAGACCGAACCATACGTGTCAATTCCCCAAATTTTAATGTCGGAGTTTTTCTCTTTAAGATATTTAGCAACACCCGAAATGGTACCACCCGTACCTACCCCTACTACAAAGTGCGTTATTTTGCCATCGGTTTGATTCCAAATTTCGGGACCTGTTTGTTCATAATGCGCCACAGCATTTGAAGGATTATCATACTGATTTACGTACCACGCATTGGGTGTTTCATCGGCTATACGCTTCGATGTGGAGTAGTATGAACGAGGGTCGTCTGGAGCTACATTAGTGGGGCAAACAACAACCTCTGCGCCCACGGCACGCAGAACATCAAACTTCTCTTTTGATTGCTTGTCTGTTGAAACACAAATGAGTTTATAGCCTTTCACAACAGCTGCAAGTGCTAAGCCCATACCAGTATTGCCAGATGTTCCTTCTACAATTGTACCCCCCGGTTTAAGGCGTCCATCGGCCTCGGCGTCTTCCACCATTTTGAGTGCCATGCGGTCTTTGACAGAGCTGCCTGGATTAAAATACTCGACTTTGGCAAGTACAAGAGCATCAATCTCAGCAGTTATTTTATTTAATCGAATGAGCGGCGTGTTGCCAATAGTCCCAAGGATATTATTTACGTAATGCATCTGGCAAAGGTAATCAATGCCAAAAGGTTAACCAATGCCTACGGATTGATTTTAAGGGCTTGGGTAGGTGGGATTTTTGAAATGATAAAAGAAGGAAGAATAAGCAAAAGCAAACACATCAATAGGGTGAGTCCATTTAGCCAAAGAACCGTTGCAACATCCATATAAACAGGTACTTTTTGCACATAGTAAGTGTTTGGATCTAGTGTAATAAATCCTGTTTTCTGTTGTAAAAAAAGCAATCCTAACCCAATAATGTTCCCCCAAAAAAGTCCAACACCAATAAGGTATGCTCCTTGGATAAGAAAAAGTTGCTGCAACGTGCGTGTGCGTGCACCCATCACACGTGTAATACCAATAAGCTGTGTTTGTTCTAAAATAAGCACCAAAAGTGCGGTTATCATATTTACACCTCCCACAATGATCATGATAACGATAATAAGAGAAATGTTGGTGCCAAATAAACGTATCCAATTAAAAATTTCAGGGAACTGCTCCTCTATATGTTGCACATCAACAAGAGCGTCTATGTTATCATATAAGACATCTGATTTTGCAGCAAGGTCGGTATCATCTTTTAAAAAAAGCTCTAATGCGCCCACTTGATGTTGCTCCCATCCGTATAGCGAACGTACAATGTCCAAATGGCCAAGGATATAGGTTTGATCATAATCGGAGAAACCAGTGCTAAAAAAACCCACCACAGTACAGCTACGTCGCTTGGGCATGGCGGCTTTATCGGATGCAAAGTATAAGGGAACTCGATCGCCAACATGTAAGGATAATTTTTTTGCAATTTCAGTCGAAATCCAAATGTCATTTGCTTGTAACGGTGGAACACTACCCGTGGTGCCAAAAAAGGAAAAGAAATTCTGATTAAATGACGCGTCAATTCCCTTAAAAACAATTCCATCAAACCCGTTTGTATTAAGTATCACTCCGGGAACATAAGCAACCGATTGCGCAGCAACAATATTGGGGTTTTGGGCAATCGATTCACGGATGGTGTGAACTTCACTTAAAGGCTTTAAGGTTTCTGTACGCTGGCTATTTTCAAGTGTTGTAATGCGAATATGCCCACTAAATGCCGCAACCTTATCTCCAATTTTGTTTTTAAGTCCAACTCCGGTGCCTAACGCAATAAGCATGGTGATTACACCCAGTGCAATAGCAATAATCCCAATGGTGATAATAGGGCCTGAGACGTTGCTGCGATGCGAACGCTGACCAATAATTCTACGAGCAATAAACCAAGTAAAACGCACAAAAATAATTTACTGTCTAAATGTACGGTAATTTTTATAGTGGAAGTTCCGACTTTAATCGCTCTACCATCGCATATACCGCTGGACAAACAGCCACATTTTTTTGGGTAATCTTCGTGATTTGATGAAATTTAGGTCTGTCTGTATGAGGGAATTCACGACAGGCTTTGGGTCTGTCATCATAAATAAGACAATGATTATCTGCCCCTAAAAAGGCACAAGGTAACTCTTGTAAGACACGGTCATTATCCTCGTCAATACGAAGATAGGTATCCTCAAAATCAGTAGGTTTCATTTTTAGGCGTTTACTAATACGCTTAATATCCGATGGCAAAAATAACGGCCCTGTAGTTTTACAACAATTGGCGCACGATAGACAATCTATTTTTTGGAAGGTTTCATTGTGTAGGCTTGCCATTGTGGCGTCGAGCTGTTTAGGCTTACGCACCTTTATTTTTTTTAAATACTTGGTGTTTTCGTGGGCAACCCGTGCTGCCATTTCAGGGAGTTTTTGCGGGTCAATCACTATGGAATCTTCAAATATTTATGTGTTTGTAAAGAAGCCATCCACTTTGGGTTTTCCAGTACATGACTTACAATCAGCGGGATAGATGTTTCTCTCCTACTCCATTCAGGTTGTAAGTACAATTTACAATGACTGCCAACTTGTTTTGCTTGTTGTTCGGCGAATTGCAAATCGTCTTTGTTGTAAACAATGACTTTTAATTCATCTGCCTTGGCGTAAATCTCTTTTTTGGGAAGCATTCTTTTTTTGGGAGACAAACATATCCAATCCCAATTTCCGGTAAGCGGATACGCTCCCGAGGTTTCAATATGGGTTTTTATCCCTGCTGTTTGAAGTGCTTCGGTAAGTGGATTCATGTTCCACATCAGGGGTTCACCGCCCGTAATTACCACAACATCAGCATATTGTTTTGTTTGTGATACAATTTTATCAATATAGGTTGGGGGATGAAGATTTGAATCCCAACTTTCTTTTACATCACACCAATGACATCCCACATCGCAACCGCCAATACGCACAAAAAATGCCGCACTACCTTTGTGATACCCCTCACCTTGAATGGTATAAAAAGCTTCCATTAACGGAAGTGCATGACCGGATTCAACGGCTTTTTGGAGTTCGTGTTGCATTAGGAGGCGTTACGCTTATACGCTAGCATCGTATTTTGCAATAACATAGCAATGGTCATGGGCCCCACACCACCAGGAACAGGCGTAATATAGCTTGCTTTATCTTTAACTTGATCATAGGCAACATCGCCCACAATCACATACCCTTTGGGGTGATTTTCATCTGGGACACGGGTGATGCCCACATCAATAATTATTGCATCTTGTTTTATCATTTCGGCAGTAACAAAATTGGGCACTCCCAACGCCGAAACTACAATATCAGCTTCTTTTGTGATGGCGGCTAAATTTTGTGTGCGACTGTGTGTAAGTGTTACAGTAGCATTCCCAGGGTTGCCTTTTTCAGAGAGTAAAATACTCATAGGACGTCCAACGATGTGGCTGCGACCAATCACCACAGCGTGTTTCCCACTAATGTCTAAATTATATCTACGGAGCAATTCCATGATACCAAAAGGTGTGGCGGGAATAAAGGTTTCCATGCCCAGAGCCATTTTTCCAAAATTGGTAGGATGAAATCCATCCACATCCTTTTTGGGGTTTATGGCGTGTAAAATCAACTCCTCATCAATATGCTTGGGTAATGGCAATTGCACAATAAATCCGTCTAGTGTATTGTCGTTGTTTAGCTTTTGGATGGTGATCAAAAGTTCATCTTGAGTAACGGTATCTTCCAAATGGATGAGTGTGGATTCAAAGCCAATTTTTTCACAAGAACGCACTTTACTTCCTACGTACGTCAGACTTGCTCCATCATTTCCAACCAAAACAGCAGCCAAATGAGGCGGACGTTTTCCAGCAGCTATCAGTGCAGTTACTTCATGTGCTAGTTCTTCTTTAATTTGATTTGAGGTGGCTTTTCCGTCTAAAATAGTGCTCATTTTCCAAACATTTGCATCAGCTTAGAAGCTTTACCTCCTTGCATCATTTTCATCATTTTATTCATTTGTTCAAACTGTTTTACCAGCTTATTAATATCATCCATTTGCATACCCGAACCTTTGGCAATACGCTTTTTTCGACTGTAATCCAGTAACTTAGGTTGCTGGCGTTCTTTGGGTGTCATGGACTGTATCAAAGCTTCAACTCCCTTAAAGGCGTCTTCATCAATTTCGGCACCGTTAAGGGCCTTACTTGCACCGGGTATCATACCAACCAAATCCTTCATTGAGCCCATACGCTGTACCTGCTTGAGTTGGCTAAGGAAATCGTCATACCCAAACTGTTTGTTGGCAATCTTTTTCTGTATGCGTCTTGCCTCTTCTGCATCCACTTGGTCTTGGGCGCGTTCCACAAGGGAAACCACATCACCCATGCCCAATATACGATCTGCCATTCGATTGGGATAAAATATATCAAGGGCATCTACTTTTTCTCCTGTACCAATAAACTTTATGGGCTTATTGACCACAGACTTTATCGAAAGTGCTGCACCTCCACGTGTATCTCCGTCCATTTTGGTAAGGACTACCCCGTCAAATTGGAGACGATCGTGAAATGCTTTTGCGGTATTAACGGCATCTTGTCCCATCATAGCATCGACCACAAAAAGCGTTTCAGTAGGTTTGACTGCTTTGTGAATGTCGTCAATTTCTTGCATCAACTCTTCGTCAATAGCAAGGCGTCCTGCCGTATCAATAATTACTACGTTAAATTGATTGGATTTGGCATGCTCAATTGCTTTTTTGGCAATATCAACTGGGTTGGTATTTCCGGGCTGCGCAAAAACCGCAACTTCTATTTGCTCACCCAATACTTGCAACTGATCGACAGCTGCAGGGCGATACACATCACATGCTACAAGAAGTACTTTCTTTGCTTGTTTGGTTTTAAGGTGCTTTGCAAGTTTAGCTGAGCAAGTGGTTTTTCCCGATCCCTGTAATCCGCTCATTAAAACAACTGCAGGTTTTCCCGAAACAGCAATGTCTTCTCTTTGTCCACCCAAAAGTGTCGTAAGCTCGTCTTGTACAATTTTAATTAGAAGCTGACCAGGCTTAAGGCTGGTCAACACTTTTTGACCAAGTGCTTTTTCTTTAACTTCTTGCGTAAAAGCTTTTGCAATTTTAAAGTTCACGTCGGCATCAAGTAGTGCACGACGCACTTCTTTCATGGTTTCGGCAACATTAATTTCTGTTATCCGGCCGTGGCCCTTTAAAGTTTTTAAGGCTTTATCTAATCGCTGACTAAACTGTTCGAACATGAATAGGAATAAAGTTCAAAATTACGGAATTAGTTTTTTTGACGCATCTTAAAAATGACAAATACGTGTGGAAGTGTAATTGCTGCCAAGAAACTGAAAAATATCGACAGCAACGAGTCAATATTGTCTATATATAAAAGTAATGCCACACCAAATCCGATCATCGCCAATATCCAGTACGGTAGTGCAAGGCGAATGTACGACTGAATTGGTTTTTTGGATTTCGGGAAAAGTTCTTCTGCTTGTTCTTTGAGTGATGGAAAACTATGCCAAAGCACAAAATAAACCGAAAAAGACCATAAAAGTGAGGTTTGGGAAAACAAAAAAATCAAGGCTAAAAGCGCGACAAGCTGAAAAAGTAGTTGATTTTTAAGTTTTCTAAAATTCAATATGAGTAATACAAATGAAAATACAAATGAAACAATAAGTAGGAGTATGAAAAATTGAGGCGTGATTGTTATGGCAGCGATATCAAAAATAATTTGAATTGTCAGATCTAAATGCGTGTAAAAAAGGAGTGCGAAAAGGAACATTCCGTAGGCAGCATAAAACAAATAAAGTTTTATGGAATTGACGATGTACGATTTATGCCATTGCTGCTCTCCAAAGTGATATGCACTAACCAAAACAAAGAGCAAAAGTGCCCAATGTGAAATACGATACAACGCAAAAATCATAACCAAAACAAATAAAACATAACTGCCGAATAGATAACCAAATGGAAGCTTTTTTGACGTTTTGACAGCTTTTGAAAGGATATATAAATCATTTGATCCATGAATTATACCAACTGTTAACACATTCGCAGCGGCTAAAATCCATAAAAAAGAAAGTGGCAAAACAAATCCCAACACAGTGCAAATCAATGTAATAGCAATTTTTTGATAATTAAATTCCTGCATTAGTAGGTGGGTTATTTTATTGTGTTCAAAAAAATTTAGTCAAATATATACGGTTTGTTTAATTTTTTATACCTTGCGATAAACAAAATAATAATTTAAAATATTATGACGCTTACTAATATAGTTACAATTGCGGACCTAAGTGATCCGGTAAATTTCACTTTCTTTTTAGGGACAATGGCAATGACAGCCGCATCGGCTTTCTTTTTCTTGTCTTTAAATCAATTTGACAACAAATGGAGAACGTCAATCTTAGTATCAGGTTTGATTACCTTCATCGCTGCTGTTCATTATTATTACATGAGAGAAGCTGCAACTTCAGGAGGTGTAACAACTGAAATTCGTTACATTGACTGGATATTGACAGTGCCTTTAATGTGTGTTGAGTTTTACCTAATCTTAAAAGCTGCTGGTGCAACAAAAAAGCATCTAAGCACTTTGATTTGGGCATCACTTGTAATGCTTGTAACAGGTTACTTCGGTGAGGTTTCAGACTCTGCAAACGGTCCTGCACTTTGGGGTCTTGCTTCTGGTTTGGCATACTTCTACATTGCATGGTTGATTAAGTTTGGTCCATTGGCTAAGCTAGCAGCTTCTGCAGGTGGTTCTGTTGAAAAAGCACACAAAACACTAACGTTATTCGTACTTATCGGATGGGCAATTTACCCATTAGGTTATATGATTGGTACTGACGGATGGTATGATTTTGTTGATGGAATTGGTCTTAACATGGATGTTGTTTACAACATTGGAGATGCTATCAATAAAATTGGATTTGGTTTAGTAGTGTATGCTGCTGCCGTTTCTCAGAAATAAGAAAAATAACTTTTAGTTGTAAAAAAGCCTTGAGATTTTCTCGAGGCTTTTTTTATTACATCCTATTTGGAGCATCAATACCCAACAACTTAAGACTTTTTTGAATTACGTGCCCCACTACACCACATAATGCAACACGTAGTGCACGTACTTCGTTCTCATCAACCAAAATAGGCACTTCTTGATAATAGGAATTGAATTGCTTAACCAAATCATACATGTAATTTGCCACCAAAGCAGGACTGTATTGTTGAGCTGCTGCAGCTACCACCAACGGAAATTGCTCCACCATTTTTAGCACTGACTTCTCCTTTTCGTGTAGCGTAACCGATGAATCGAAAGTGGTTTTCTGTACACCTGCTTTTCGAAGAATAGATTGAATTCGGGCATGAGTATATTGAATAAAAGGTCCCGTATTTCCACTAAAATCTACTGACGCTTGGGGGTCAAATAAGATGCGCTTCTTGGGATCTACTTTTAAAATGTAGTACTTGAGCGCACCCATACCAATGGTATGATAAAGTGTTTCCTTTTCATTTTCAGACATACCGTCTAATTTGCCCAATTCTGTAGCAATTTCTTTAGCGGTGGATTGCATTTCGTCCATAAGCGCATCTGCATCCACAACAGTACCTTCTCTACTTTTCATTTTGCCGCTGGGCAAATCCACCATCCCATAACTGAGGTGGTGCAATTGCGATGCCCAATCGTAGCCCAATTTTTTTAGGATTAGAAACAACACTTTAAAGTGATAATCTTGCTCATTCCCTACCGTATAGACCATTCCCATCATATCAGGATGATTGGTGTAGCGTAAACGAGCTGTTCCTAAATCTTGTGTCATATACACAGAGGTACCATCGGCGCGAAGTAGTAATTTTTCATCTAAACCGTCGTCTGTTAAGTCCACCCAGACCGAATTGTCTTCTTTCTTGTAAAAGATCTCTTTTTTGAGTCCTTCTTCAACAATTTCTTTACCCAAGACATAGGTGTCACTTTCGTAGTAATAAGAATCAAAATCTACTCCTAAGCGGGCATAAGTTTTAGCAAAACCATCGTAAACCCATCCGTTCATTTGCGTCCAAAGCGAACGCACTTCAGCATCATTTTGTTCCCAACGCAAAAGCATGGTTTTGGCATCTTGCAGTATCGGAGCTTCATTTTTAGCTTGCGCTTCTGGTGTGCCTGAAGCAACCAATGCCGCAATTTCTTTTTTGTACTGTTGATCAAAAAGCACATAATATTTTCCAACCAAAGCATCACCTTTTAAGCCTGAAGAATCGGGTGTTTCGTTGTTGCCAAACTTCTGCCATGCAACCATAGATTTACAAATATGAATACCCCTGTCGTTAATAATTTGGGTTGTGTGAACATCGTTCCCGTTGGCAGCCAAAATATTGGCTATAGAAGCACCCAATAAGTTATTTCGAATATGCCCCAAATGCAAAGGCTTATTGGTGTTAGGCGAAGAATATTCCACTAAAATTTTAGAAGAAGATGCCGTAATTGGCGTAAAACCAAAATCAGCATCTTGCTGAATACGCTGCAAAAAATCAATATAATACGACGTAGCAATTTGTATGTTTAAAAACCCTTGCACTACATTGTATGCTTCTACTGCTGCAACTTGATCAACCAAAAAATCTCCTAATTCAGCAGCGAGATCTGCAGGTTTTTTAGGGACACTTTTTAGTAACGGAAAAACCACAAGGGTTAAATCTCCCTCAAATTGTGGTTTGGTGGGTTGAATTTCAAACGCATCAACTTCTTTGTTGTATTGCTGCTTAAAATAGGCACTCAATTGTTGGGATAGTAGTTCTTCCATTCCTTAAAATCAACTGCAAAGATAAGGGGTTTCGGTAAGGTGCAAACGGTTTTACGTTATCTTTGTGAGTGCTCCATGCAAACAAAAGCAATTCAATTATGCTAGCAAACGTATCTTATAACAACAAAGTACAGCGTGAAGAAATCGATGCCACTGTAGGCAAACCCTTTACCCTCATACAACGCCTAAAGTTAGGCGGTGTGGGCTCGCCAAAACTGTATATCACAACAAGCAGCAAAGAAATTGATGCGCTGTTTTTATTGGATCAAAACGATAATACGTGTAATATAGAGCTGCGCCCAAAGGGCATTATAGTTCGATTTAGGTCGTTGTTAGAAACCTTTGCCTTGGTTGTTCCGTACTATAAACTAACTGTTTTTAAGGGAACAAGCGATACATACAGCATACATATTGACCACCATAAAGTATCAGTTTCAGCACAATCGGAGCCCGTACGCTTATTTTTCAAAAAGGTACAACAACAAAAAGCATTAGCTTCTCAAGACTATCTTTAGAAAGGAAGTAGCAAAATCAATGTTTACCTTTTGTCCAGTGGCACAAATGGGCGTTGGTTTTCACCAACATAAACTTGGCGCGGACGACCTATAGGCTCTTTATTCAATCGCATTTCTTTCCATTGTGCAATCCAGCCTGGCAAACGCCCAAGGGCAAACATTACCGTAAATGTTTCGGTAGAAATTCCCATTGCGCGGTAAATAATTCCTGAATAAAAGTCTACGTTTGGATAGAGTTTACGCTCCACAAAATAAGGATCGCTAAGTGCTTCTGCTTCTAATTCTTTGGCAATATTCAAAACAGGATCAACAACACCTAAATCATTTAACACCTCATCTGCTGCTTTTTTGATAATACGAGCGCGAGGGTCAAAGTTTTTATATACACGGTGTCCAAAGCCCATCAAACGAAAAGGGTCAGATTTGTCTTTCGCTTTTTGCATATATCTTTTGGTATCACCGCCATCCTGACGAATAGCTTCGAGCATTTCTACCACAGCTTGATTTGCTCCTCCATGAAGTGGGCCCCAAAGGGCAGAAATTCCAGCAGCTATCGAAGCAAATAAACCTGCATGTGAGGAACCTACAATACGTACCGTTGATGTTGAGCAATTTTGCTCATGGTCAGCATGAAGGATTAACAACTTGTTCAAAGCAGCGTCTATAACAGGATTTGCGACATATTCCTTGTTCGGTTTACGAAACATCATACGAGCAATATTCTCTACGTAGCCCAATGAATAATCACCATATTTTAATGGGAGGCCTGCTTTTTTTCTAAACACCCAAGCCACCAATACTGGCAATTTACCCATAATACGCACAATAGCTTTGTACGTCTCATCTTCTTTTTCAACGTCTACAGAAGCAGGGTTAAATGCCGTAAGCGCACTGGTGAGAGATGAAAGTACTCCCATGGGATGTGCAGCACTTGGAAAGCTTTCTAGTATTTTTTTTAGATCTTCATCAATGTATGACTCTTCCTTAATATCAGTTAAGAACTTATCAAGCTGTTCTGCGTTGGGTAATTCACCAAAAATGAGCAAATATGAAACTTCTAAAAAATCAGCATTGTTGGCTAACTCTTCAATGTCATAACCACGATATCGCAATATACCTTTTTCACCATCCAAAAAAGTAATCCCACTTTGACAGGACCCTGTGTTTTTGAATCCAGGGTCTAAAGTAATAAGATTGGTTTTTGCACGAAGGGTTTTGATATCAACACCCAATTCATTTTCCGTACCTTCTACAAGAGGTAATTCGACCGTTTTGTCATCATAAGACAACGTAGCTATTTTAGTCATACGTTCAAGTTAATTAAAATTTGACTTTAAATGCCTTTTCTTGTGGGTAATAAGCATTTCTTCCTAATTCCTCCTCGATACGTAGCAATTGGTTATACTTTGCCATACGGTCGCTTCGTGATAACGAACCTGTTTTAATTTGCCCTGTGTTTAAAGCCACAGCCAAGTCGGCAATAGTATTATCCTCGGTTTCACCAGAACGGTGTGACATCACACATGTATATCCAGCGTTTTGTGCCATTTGAACCGCTGCAATGGTTTCAGACAATGAACCAATTTGATTAACCTTAATCAAAATAGAATTGGCAATATCTTGATCGATACCGCGACTAAGGCGTGTAACATTAGTAACAAATAAATCATCGCCAACCAATTGGGCTTTGTGGCCAATTTTTTCAGTAAGATACTTCCACCCTTCCCAATCATTTTCATCCATACCGTCCTCAATAGAAACAATAGGGTATTTTTCGACGAGAGAAGCAAGATAGTCTGCTTGCTCATGTGAAGTGCGCACTTTTCCAGAGTCTCCTTCAAATTTGGTGTAATCGTATTTGCCGTCTACATAAAACTCGGCAGCAGCACAATCTAGTGCAATCATTACTTCTTCAGCAGGCTTATACCCTGCCTTTTCAATTGCGAGTAAAATGGTATCCAACGCATCTTCGGTACCTCCCAAAGTAGGGGCAAATCCACCTTCATCTCCAACTGCAGTGCTTAGGTTTCTTCCTTTTAGTACTTTTTTGAGGTTATGGAAAATTTCGGTTCCCATTTGCAAAGCGTGTGTCAATGAAACTGCTTTTACAGGCATAATCATAAACTCTTGAAAAGCAATGGGAGCATCAGAGTGCGAGCCCCCGTTAATGATATTCATCATTGGTACTGGAAGTGTAATCGCACGTGTACCGCCAACATAACGGTATAGCGGTAGACCCAATTCGTTCGCAGCTGCTTTTGCCACCGCAAGCGAAACCCCCAAAATAGCGTTAGCACCAAGCTTTGATTTGTTTGGTGTGCCGTCCAAATCAATCATGATTTGATCAATTTCTTCTTGCTCAAAGATTGAGCTACCTAAAAGCTCAGGTGCAATAATTTCGTTTACATTTTTAACAGCTTGCAAAACACCTTTTCCCATGTATGCATCTGTACCATCTCGAAGCTCTACAGCTTCATGCTCTCCAGTAGAGGCACCAGACGGAACTGCAGCACGACCCATAGTGTAGTTTTCAGTAATCACATCAACCTCAACGGTTGGATTACCTCTAGAATCAAAAATTTGACGTGCGTGTACACTTAGAATGATACTCATGATGCTTGTTTTTTGTGGTTGTTAATTTGTGATATAAATTGGTCAAATAAATACGATGAATCGTGTGGTCCTGGGCTAGCCTCAGGATGGTATTGTACAGAAAAACAAGGTTTTCCTTCTATGCGAATACCAGCGACAGTGTTATCGTTTAGGTGGGTATGCGTAATAACTACCTGCGCATTTGCCTCAGTTTCATTACGGTTTATGGCAAAGCCATGATTTTGAGAAGTGATTTCTCCTTTCCCAGTTTCTTCATTTAGAACAGGGTGATTGATTCCACGATGCCCGTTAAGCATCTTGTATGTTGAAATCCCTTGTGAAAGTGCAATAATCTGGTGTCCCAAACAAATACCGAACAAAGGCAATCCTTTTGCTATAATTTCTGCAGCTACGGCTTGAGCCGAGTGCAAAGGCTCAGGATCCCCAGGCCCATTAGACAAAAAGTATCCGTCAGGATTCCAATTGCTCATTTCCTCAAAGGTTGTATTCAATGGAAATACTTTTATATAAGCTCCTCTAGCCGTCAAATTTCGCAGTATGTTTTTCTTGATCCCTAAATCAAGAGCAGCAATTCTTAGGGGCGCATTTTCATCGCCTACAAAATAGGGTTCTTTGGTGGTGACTTTTGGTGCCAACGCTAATCCATTCATAGATGGAACATCGGCAAGTTGTTTTTTTAGCGCATCTAAGTCTTCCGTTTGTGTAGAGATAACGGCATTCATAGCACCGTTATCACGAATATAGCTTACCAGTGCACGAGTATCTACATCGGAAATGGCTACAAGTTTTTGTGTGTTGAAAAAGTCATACAAAGAACTGTCAGCGGCTACGCGCGAAAATCCGGTGTTAAAATTTTTGCATATTAGACCAGCAATTTGAATGGCACCCGACTCAGATTCGTCGTTAAGAACGCCGTAATTTCCTATATGAGCATTGGTAGCTACCATAAGTTGCCCAAAATAAGAAGGATCAGTAAAAATTTCTTGATACCCCGTCATGCCTGTATTAAAGCACAACTCACCAAATGCTTGCCCGTCTATGCCAATGGATTTTCCGTGAAAAACCGTTCCGTCTTCGAGCAAGATTACTGCTTTTTTACGGGATTGGTATTGGCTCATAAGGTCAAAATGTTTTTGCAAAATTAAGACAAAAAAAAGGATAAACCATTGGGTTTATCCTTTGTTTTATTAAAAGGCTGTTGAAAATTATTCTGCCTTGTTTTCGTCTTCTGAAGATGCCGCTGTTTCAGGGGCTTCTTTTTCAGTAGCCTCTGCCTCAGGAGCTGCTGCAATATCTTCAACTTGCTCTTCTGCTGCTTCAGCTACGGGTGCTGCTGCATCTGTCGCTTTTTTACTACCGCGTCTGCGTGACTTTTTCTTAGGCTTTTCGGTTTCGTAAACCTCATTAAAATCTACGATTTCAATAAGTGCCATGTCGGCGTTATCACCAAGTCGGTTTCCTAGTTTAATAATACGCGTGTACCCTCCAGGTCGATCGCCAATCTTTTCAGCAACAGCACGAAACAACTCAGTTACAGCATATTTATCACGCAATGCTCTAAAAGCAATACGCCTATTGTGGGTAGTGTCTTCTTTAGCGCGTGTAATAAGCGGTTCAATGAAATTCTTAAGTGCTTTGGCGCGTGCAACTGTAGTGTTGATACGCTTGTGCTCTATTAACGATGACGCCATGTTGGCAAGCATCGCTTTTCTGTGGGTATTGGTTCGGCCCAGATGGGCTACTTTTTTTCCGTGTCTCATGATTGCTATCTATTGCGGAATTAGTCTTTATCCAATTTATATTTGGTCAAATCCATGCCAAAGTTAAGTCCTTTAGCAATTACCAACTCATCCAGTTCGGTAAGAGATTTTTTTCCAAAGTTTCTAAACTTCATCAGGTCGCTTTTGTTGAATGACACCAAGTCGCCAAGCGTGTCTACTTCAGCTGCTTTTAAACAGTTAAGTGCACGAACAGACAGATCCATATCAATAAGTTTTGTCTTTAACAGTTGGCGCATGTGTAACGACTCCTCATCATATGTTTCGGTTTGTGCAATTTCGTCAGCCTCGAGCGTAATACGCTCATCAGAAAACAACATAAAGTGATGAATAAGTGTTTTTGCAGCTTCGGTAAGCGCATCCTTGGGATGAATAGAGCCATCGGTTACGATTTCGAAAATCAACTTTTCGTAATCTGTTTTTTGCTCTACACGGAAATTCTCAATAGTGTATTTAACATTCTTGATAGGCGTGTAGATAGAGTCAATGGCAATAGTACCGATAGGTGCTGTAGCTTTTTTGTTGTCTTCGGCAGGAACATAACCACGTCCTTTTTCGATGGTAAACTCAAAGTTAAGCGAAACACTTTGGTCCATATTACAAATTACCAAGTCTGGGTTCAGTACCTGAAAACCAGAGATGAATTTTTGTAAATCACCAGCAGTAAGTTGTTTTTGATTTGCTATCGCAACATTTACCGACTCGCTATCTACAGTGTCGATTTGTTGTTTAAAACGAACTTGCTTAAAGTTCAAAATCATTTCTGTAACATCTTCTACTACACCGGGGAGCGTAGAAAATTCGTGATCAACTTTGTCAATACGAACCGACGTAATTGCAAATCCTTCTAGCGATGCAAGCATCACACGACGAAGCGCATTACCAACCGTAAGCCCATAACCGGGCTCTAGTGGACGAAATTCGAAGATACCTTCAAACTCATCTGATTCGATCATGATTACCTTGTCCGGTTTTTGAAAATTAAATAGTGCCATAGGGTTATTTTGAATACAATTCGACGATTAGTTGTTCCTTTATGTTTTCGGTGATTTGCTCACGGGTAGGAATAGAAACCAGTGTGCCTTCTAAGGTTGCATCATTCCACGATAACCATTCAAGATCGTGATTAGCAACAGCTAATGAACGTTCAATCACTTCAAGTGATTTAGACTTTTCACGAACGCCAATCACATCACCAGGCTTTACGTGGCAAGATGGTATATTCATGATTTCACCATTTAGTGTAATGTGGCGGTGTCCCACAAGCTGACGAGCAGCACTGCGTGAAGGCGCAACTCCCAATCGATACACCAAGTTATCTAATCTTGATTCACAAAGCTGCAAAAGCACCTCACCGGTAACTCCTTTACTAGCGTTTGCTTTAACAAAAAGATTTCGGAATTGACGCTCTAAAATACCATAGGTAAATTTAGCTTTTTGCTTTTCCATCAACTGGACAGCGTATTCTGATTTTTTGGGTCTGCGACGGTTATTGCCGTGCTGTCCCGGAGGATAATTGCGTTTTTCAAACGCTTTGTCATCGCCGAAAATAGCTTCGCCGAACTTTCTTGCGATTTTAGTCTTAGGACCAGTATATCTTGCCATTGTTAAAATATTGTGCCGAGAATTAAGGTCTATCCTTCGTCGGCGGGATTATTAAAATTATACTCTACGTCGTTTTGGTGGACGACATCCATTGTGTGGCATAGGTGTTACGTCAACAATTTCGGTAACCTCTACTCCTCCATTGTGAATGGTACGGATAGCAGACTCGCGTCCATTACCGGGTCCTTTCACAAATACTTTTACTTTGCGTAGTCCTGCTTCTTGTGCAACTTTCACCGCATCTTCAGCTGCAAGCTGTGCAGCGTAAGGCGTGTTTTTCTTAGACCCTCTAAAACCCATTTTTCCGGCAGAAGACCATGAAATTACTTCGCCTTTGTTATTGGTCAGCGAAATAATGATGTTGTTAAATGACGCATTAATGTGTGCTTCGCCAAAAGACTCCACCACCACTTTACGCTTTTTTGAACTTGATTTAGCCATGTGTTATGCTTTATTTCGTTACTTTCTTCTTGTTCGCAACGGTCTTACGTTTTCCTTTACGTGTACGAGAGTTGTTTTTGGTACGCTGCCCACGAAGGGGTAATCCAACACGGTGACGAATACCTCTAAACGAACCGATGTCCATCAATCGTTTGATGTTGAGCTGGGTTTCAGAACGAAGTTCGCCTTCAATTTTAAATGCAGAAACTGCATCTCGAATACGCCCGATCTCATCGTCGTTCCAATCATTTACTTTTTTATTTTCATCAACACTCGCAGCAGCTAAAATCTCTTTAGCACGGCTACGACCTACCCCGAAAATATAGGTAAGCGATATGACGCCTCTTTTTTGTTTTGGAATATCTACTCCGGAAATTCTTGCCATAATTATCCTTGTCTTTGTTTGAACCTAGGGTTCTTTTTGTTAATTACGTATAAGCGCCCCTTGCGACGTACAATCTTGCAGTCGGCGCTTCTTTTTTTAAGTGATGCTCTAACTTTCATATTTTAATATCTATAGGTGATGCGTGCCTTGCTCAAATCGTAAGGCGACATTTCCAGTTTTACTTTATCTCCAGGCAATAACTTAATATAGTGCATGCGCATCTTGCCCGAAATATGAGCTGTAACCACATGACCATTTTCTAATTCCACACGAAACATGGCGTTAGAAAGTGCCTCAATAATTTGGCCGTCTTGTTCTATTGCTGCTTGCTTTGCCATTAGATTCCAGACGTTTTACGTTTACTTCCTGTTTTCATTAATCCATCATAATGACGATTAAGTAAATACGCATTGATTTGTTGAATGGTATCCATCGCAACACCCACCATAATAAGCAACGATGTACCGCCATAGAACAGTGCCCAACCCTGCTGCATGCCAAACAAATGGTAAACTACTGCAGGTAGTACCGCCACGGCTGCTAAAAATAGCGACCCTGGGAAGGTAATTTGCGACATAATACGATCTAGAAAATCAGCGGTTTCTGTACCAGGACGAACCCCAGGAACAAAACCTCCACTACGTTTTAAATCATCAGCCATTTTGTTGGTAGGAACAGTAATGGCTGTGTAGAAATAAGTAAATACAATAATAAGGACGGCAAACAAAATGTTATACCACAATCCAAAAATATCAGAAAACGAAGCCTGCATCCATTGACCAAATTCACTATCACCGGCAAAACGACCGAGTGCCGAAGGAGCAAACATAAGTGCCTGAGCAAAAATGATAGGCATAACGCCCGAAGCATTAAGCTTTAAGGGAATATATTGACGTGATCCGATTTGATTTTTGTCAAAACCTCCAGAAGCGGTTCTTCGTGCATACTGCACTGGTATTTGGCGAACTGCCATGACCAATAAAATACAAACCGCATTGATAGCAATCCACACAATGGCTTCAATTAAAATAACAATTGGCCCCCCATTGTTTTCAGTTACACGCGATACAAATTCTTGAGCAAATGACATAGGTAGTGTAGCCACAATACCCACCGTAATAAGTAGTGAGATTCCGTTTCCAATACCCTTATCTGTAATTTTTTCACCAAGCCACATAGCAAAGATGGTTCCAGTTACCAAAATAATAACCGATGGCACCATAAACCCTAAGCCCTTTCCAAGTATGAAAGCTGAATCGGGAACACCTAGTGCACCCAAAGAATACAAATAGGCTGGAGCTTGGAATACACAAATAGCAATTGTTAACCAACGCGTGATTTGATTGATTCTCCGGCGACCGCTTTCTCCCTCTTTTTGCAATTTCTGCAAATACGGAATCGCAATACCCATAAGTTGTACTACAATAGAAGCCGAAATATAAGGCATAATACCGAGTGCAAAAACAGAGGCATTCGCAAACGCTCCTCCAGTGAACATGTTAAGTACACCCAATAGACCACCCCCACCAGTACGGTTGGAAAGCTCAGAAAGCTGAACAGGATCTATTCCAGGAAGTACTACTTGTGCACCAATACGATATACCACGAGCAATCCCAAGGTAATCCCAATGCGTGTTTTGAGCTCTTCTATCTTCCAAATATTCGATAAGACTTCTAAAAAACGTTTCATTTGCTATATCTCAATCGCTTCACCTCCAGCAGCTTCAATAGCCGCCTTTGCTGATGCGGTAAATTTGTGGGCGCTTATTTTTAGTTTGGCAGACAATTCACCACGACCTAAAATTTTAACCAAATCGTTTTTACCTACCAGACGCAATCCAATCATGGTGTCAATATCAAGGCTACCTTTGATCTTTTTATCATCAGCTAAAGCCTGAAGTTTATCCAAGTTAATTCCTGCGTATTCTTTTCGGTTGATATTGGTAAAACCAAATTTAGGTACACGGCGTTGCAATGGCATTTGCCCACCTTCAAAACCAATTTTCTTTGAGTAACCAGAGCGTGATTTAGCTCCTTTGTGACCACGAGAAGCGGTACCACCAGTTCCAGAACCTTGCCCTCTTCCGAGGCGCTTACTTCCTCCACTAACTGAGCCTTTTGCCGGCTTTAAGTTTCCTAATTCCATATTATGCGTTTTGAACGGTTACCAAGTGTTTTACTTTGTTAATCATTCCTTTAATAACGTCCGTCTCCTCATGCTCAACGACTTGTCCAATGCGGTGTAATCCCAACGCAACAAGGGTGCGTTTTTGATTTTCTGGACGTTTTATATTACTTCGTACCTGTGTAACTTTAATCTTTGCCATGTCCTTATCCGTTAAAAACTTTTTCCAAAGAAATACCACGTTGCTTAGCAACTGTGCTAGCATCTCTCAATTGCAACAATGCATCAAAAGTAGCCTTAACCACGTTGTGTGGGTTAGAGGAACCTTGTGATTTTGAAAGTACATTATGAACGCCTACGGCTTCCAATACTGCGCGTACGGCACCACCGGCTATTACACCAGTACCTTCAGATGCAGGTTGAAGGTATACGCGTGCTCCGCCATACTTTCCTTTTTGTTCGTGTGGAAGAGTCCCTTTACTAATAGGAATACGCACCAAGTTCTTTTTGGCATCTTCAACAGCTTTGGAGATGGCTTCGGAAACCTCTTTCGATTTTCCAAGTCCTTGTCCAACAACACCGTTTTCGTCCCCTACAACTACAATAGCAGAAAACCCAAATGCGCGTCCACCTTTTGTAACCTTAGTAACACGTTGTACACCTACCAAACGGTCTTTGAGATCAAGACCCCCTGGTTTTACAAATTCTACATTTTTATAATCTTGATACATACTTAAAAGTTTAATCCTGCTTCACGCGCTCCGTCAGCAAGTGACTTAACACGTCCGTGATACAAATAGCCTCCGCGGTCAAAACGAATGGCAGAAATACCTGCTGCAATCGCTTTTTCACCAATCGCCTTCCCTACTTTTTGGGCAAGTTCGATTTTGGTTCCACTGTGCTTTGCAAATTCTTTGTCGCGAGAAGATACCGCCGCAAGGGTAACTCCAGATTCGTCATTGATGATTTGCGCGTAAATCTCTTTGTTACTTCTAAACACAGACATACGCGGCGTTTCAGCACTTCCAAGAACAGTGTCTCGGTAACGCTTTTGAATACGTTGTCTATGTTGGGTTTTATTCATTTTCATATCCCTACTTAATCTTATGCAGATTTACCTGCTTTTCTTCTAATTTGTTCTCCTACAAACTTCACTCCTTTTCCTTTGTAAGGCTCAGGCTTACGGAACGAGCGAATTTTAGCTGCAATAGCACCTACCAATTGGTTATCATGCGAGCTTAATTTAATGATCGGATTTTTTCCTTTTTCAGAGATGGCTTCAACTTTAACCTCTGTAGGTATTTGAAACACAATATTGTGTGAAAAACCAAGAGCCAAATCAAGATTCTGCCCTTGATTTGAGGCGCGATATCCGACCCCAACCAATTCTAATTCTTTCGTAAAACCTACCGATACGCCGTGTATCATATTAGCAATTAGTGCACGATACAAGCCGTGCTTCGCTTTATGATCTTTGCTATCTGAAGGTCGTGTTACGACCAACTGACCATCTTCTTGCGCAATACGTACTGAATCATACGGCTGCGAGAGTTCACCCAATTTGCCTTTTACGGTAATCACATCGGGATGGATATCGACAGTTACGCCGTCCGGTACTACTATAGGATTATTACCAATTCTTGACATAATTCAATTTTTAGGGGTTAGTGAACGTAACACAGTATCTCTCCACCAACATTATCTTTTTTAGCTTGTTTTCCAGTCATCACTCCGTGTGAGGTAGAAACGATAGCTGTTCCCAGTCCATTCAAAACACGTGGAAGTTCTGACGAGGCTGCATATTTTCTAAGACCAGGCGTACTCACGCGCTTTAATTTTTTTATTACCGGCTCTTTGGTAATACGATCATATTTCAATGCAATTTTGATATTGCCTTGTGCGCTGTCTTTTTCTTCTTTGTAGCTAAGGATATATCCTTGGTCAAATAAGATTTTAGTAATCTCAAGCTTCAATTTAGAAGCTGGGATTAAAACTACTCTGTGCCCGGCGCTATTCGCGTTACGAATGCGGGTTAGGTAATCTGCAATTGGATCTGTGTTCATACTCTTTTATTTACCAGCTAGCTTTTTTAACTCCAGGGATTAAACCTTTATTTGCCATTTCACGAAACATCACACGAGAAAGACCAAACTGACGCATGTATCCTTTTGGACGACCTGTAAGTTTGCAACGATTATGTCCGCGTACAGGTGATGCGTTTTTAGGTAATTTTTGTAATGCTTCATAATCGCCAGCTGCTTTAAGGGCAGCGCGCTTGTCAGCATACTTGGCAGCAAGTTTTGCTCTTTTGACCTCACGGGCCTTCATTGATTCTTTTGCCATATTAGTTTTTCTTAAAGGGCATGCCCAATTCGTTCAACAATGATTTTGCTTCTTTGTCTGTCTCCGCTGAAGTAACAAATGTAATATCCATACCTGCAATTTTATTTACTTTATCAATATCAATTTCAGGAAAAATAATTTGTTCTTGAATTCCGAGGTTATAATTTCCACGACCATCAAAGCCGTCTGCTTTAACTCCTTGGAAATCACGTACACGTGGAAGAGCTGCTGTCACCAATCTGTCAAAAAATTCGTACATCTTATCGCCGCGTAAAGTTACTTTGGCGCCAATAGGCATTCCCTTACGGAGTTTAAAAGATGCAACGTCTTTTTTGGAAAGTGTTGATAATGCTTTTTGTCCAGAGATGAGAGAAAGTTCATCGACCGCATGGTCAACTAGTTTTTTATCTGCAACTGCAGCACCAACACCACGGCTAAGTACAATCTTTTGAAGTTTAGGAACTTGCATAACGTTCTTGTAGCCAAACTCTTCAGAAAGGCGTTGCACAACGCGCTCTTTATATTCGGTTTTAAGTCTAGGTTGATAACTCATCTTAAATAGCTTCATTAGTTTTACGTGCCACACGTACTTTCTTTCCTTCCTCGATGCGATACCCTACACGAGTTGTTTGCCCGTCAGCAGTAATTAGCGAAAGGTTTGAAATTGCGATTGGCGCTTCTTTTTCTACAATGCCTCCTTGTGGATTTTCTGCATTGGGTTTGGTGTGTCGTTTTACCAAATTTACACCAGAAACAATCGCTTTGTTTTTCTCGCGTAATAGCAAAACAATCTCTCCTTCAGCACCTTTGTGATCGCCTGAGATCACACGTACTTTATCTCCAGATTTAAATTTTATCTTTCCCATAATTATAATACTTCAGGAGCTAGTGAAATTATTTTCATAAACTGACGATCGCGTAGCTCACGAGCTACAGGACCAAACACACGTGTTCCGCGCATTTCACCTTGTGCATCTAACAACACACAAGCATTTTCGTCAAAACGAATATATGATCCATCGGGACGGCGTACTTCCTTTTTGGTGCGTACCACTACTGCGGTAGACACTTGTCCTTTCTTTACCGATCCGTTAGGTGTAGCTTCCTTTACGGTAACTACAATCTTGTCGCCTATAGAGGCGTAACGACGCTTCGTACCACCCAATACACGAATGGTAAGTACTTCTTTGGCGCCAGTGTTGTCGGCAACTCTAAGCCTTGATTCTTGTTGTAACATTACTTTGCTCTTTCAATAATTTCAACCAAACGCCAGCATTTTGATGCACTCATAGGGCGTGTTTCCATGATTTTTACCGTATCACCGATGTTACAGTCATTAGTTTCATCGTGCGCTACATATTTTTTCGTTTTCAAAACGAACTTCCCATACATTGGGTGCTTTACGCGCTTTACTTCAGATACTACAATAGACTTTTGCATTTTGTTGCTTGTCACAACCCCGATGCGCTCTTTACGTAAGTTTCTTCCTTCCATTTTACGCTTGTTCTAATGTTCGTTTTGTTAATTCCGTTTTGATACGTGCAATGGTTCTACGTTGCTGACGCAATGAGATAGGATTCTCAAGTGGCGACAACGCATGAGTAGCACGTGCACTTTCATAAGTTTTTTGAAAAGCCGTTAGCTTTTCATTTAGTTCTTCAACCGATAATTCGTTAATCTCTGACTGTTTCATACGTACTTTTTATGCCTCGAAATCACGAGCTATCAAAAATTTAGTTTTTACTGGAAGCTTTTGCGCTGCAAGGCGTAATGCTTCTTTGGCAACTTGCAATGGCACACCAGAAACCTCAAAGAGGATACGTCCTGGCTTAACAACAGCAACATAATGATCTAAAGCTCCTTTTCCTTTACCCATACGTACCTCAAGAGGCTTTTTCGTAATGGGTTTGTCTGGGAATATTTTAATCCATAACTGACCTTCACGTTTCATGTAACGCGTAGCAGCAATACGAGCAGCTTCAATCTGGCGAGATGTAACAAAATTGGAATCAAGTGACTTGATACCAAACATCCCGTTTGATAATGTATGACCGCGTTGTGAAAGACCTTTCATACGGCCTTTCTGCATTTTACGGTATTTTGTTTTTTTCGGTTGTAACATGACCTAAACTTTATTTTCTACGGCGAGGACTACGTCCACCGCGTTTTTCGTTTTTTCCTTTGGCAGCACCTAAGCTCATTCCTACTAGTGGCGATAACTCACGCTTACCATATACTTCACCTTTCATAATCCACACCTTAATACCTAAACGGCCATAAGTGGTGTGTGCCTCTACAAGTGCGTAATCAATGTCTGCACGGAAAGTAGATAATGGAATACGACCATCTTTATAGCTTTCAGAGCGTGCCATTTCAGCACCATTCAAGCGTCCTGAAATTTGTACTTTAATCCCTTCAGCGTTCATACGCATAGAAGCTGCAATTGCCATTTTAATAGCACGTCGGTAAGAAATACGACTTTCTATTTGGCGGGCAATACTTGCTGCAACCAATTGTGCTTCAAGTTCTGGACGTTTGATTTCAAAGATGTTCAATTGAATTTCTTTGCTCGTGATTTTTTTAAGCTCTTCTTTAAGCTTATCCACTTCTTGACCACCCTTACCGATAATAATACCTGGACGTGCAGTGGTAATGGTAACCGTTACCAGTTTAAGTGTACGCTCTATAATTACACGAGAAACACTAGCCTTGGCAAGTCGTGCAAATATATAGCGACGAATTTTGTCATCTTCAGCAAGTTTATCTCCATAATCGTTACCACCATACCAGTTGGATTCCCATCCGCGGATGATACCTAATCTATTGCCTATTGGATTTGTTTTTTGTCCCATATTCGGTATTAGCTTTGCGCGTTATCTTTAGCTCCTAGCACGAGTGTTACGTGGTTTGAGCGTTTTCTAATTCGGTGACCTCTTCCTTGTGGTGCTGGACGTAGACGCTTTAGCATTGTTCCGCCATCCACACGAATTTCTTTAATATAAAGACCTGCTTTTTCAATGTCAGCATCTTCGTTTTTGGCTTGCCAATTGGCAATAGCTGAAAGTAATAATTTCTCTAAACGACGTGAAGACTCTTTAGCACTAAAACGCAAAATAGATAGCGCTTTTTCTACTCCCTCACCACGAACCAAATCAGCCATAAGACGCATTTTGCGTGGCGATGTTGGGCAATCGTTCAGCTTCGCGAAAGCAATATGCTTACGGTTTTCTTTTAGCTGATCTGCAGTTTCTCTTTTACGAACTCCCATAGCTTATTTTTTTCCTTTGTTTTTGGCACCAGCATGACCACGGAATGAACGTGTTGGTGAAAATTCACCCAGTTTATGTCCTACCATGTTTTCTGTAATGTACACTGGAACAAACTGACGTCCGTTGTGTACAGCTATTGTTTGCCCCACAAAATCAGGGGTAATCATTGAAGCACGTGACCATGTTTTAATCACGGCTTTTTTGCCTGAATCTACATTCGCTTGTACTTTCTTTACCAAGCTATGGTGTACGTAAGGTCCTTTTTTTAGTGATCTAGCCATTGCTTATTTTTTTCTACGTTCAATTATGTACTTGTTAGACGCCTTGTTCTTGTCACGTGTGCGATATCCTTTAGCAGGAATTCCGTTACGCGAACGTGGATGACCTCCTGAGGCACGGCCTTCTCCACCACCCATAGGGTGATCAACAGGGTTCATGGCTACTGGACGTGTTCTTGGACGACGCCCCAACCAACGGCTGCGACCCGCTTTTCCAGAAACAACCAATTGATGATCTGAATTAGAAACAGTACCAATAGTAGCCAAACAAGTGGTTAAAATCATGCGTGTTTCACCTGAGGGCAATTTGATGGTAGCAAATTTACCATCACGCGCCATTAGCTGTGCAAAAGCACCTGCACTACGTGCAATGGTTGCGCCTTGTCCAGGATGAAGCTCGATACATGAAACAATTGTACCCAATGGAATGTTTGCCAACGGCATAGCATTTCCAATTTCGGGCTGAACTTTTTCGCCTGAAACGACTTCTTGTCCAACTTTAAGCCCTGCTTGTGCGATAATGTAACGTTTTTCACCATCAGCAAACTGCGTCAACGCAATAAAGGCCGATCGGTTTGGATCGTACTCAATCGTTTTCACTTCTGCAGTAGCATCAAAACGGTTACGTTTAAAATCGATAATACGGTAACGTTTTTTGTGTCCTCCACCGATATAGCGTGAGGTCATACGACCGCTGTTGTTACGACCACCAGAACGTTTTTTCGGAACAAGCAAGCTTTTTTCCGGCTTATCAGTGGTGATGGCGTCGTTACCATTGACCACTCTACCGCGCTGTCCAGGTGTTATAGGTTTTAGTTTTCTAACTGACATATCCTATTATAAATTATTGTAAAAATCAATGTTTTCTCCCTCGGCTACTTCCACAACGGCGCGTTTGGTAGCGTTAGTTTTTGAATGCTGAATACCATTTTTGGTATAGCGTGAGCGTCTTTCAGGTCCGTAGTTAAGTGTGCGTACTTTTTCTACGGTAACACCATAAGCAGCTTCAACCGCTTTTTTAATCTCAACCTTATTGGCTTTTGGGTTTACCAAAAACGTGTAACGATTGCGTAACTCACTTTCGCGAGACGCTTTTTCGGTAATAACGGGTTTTAGAAGAATACTCATCGTGTGTTATTTACTCAAATTAGCTTCAATGGCAACTAAAGCACTTTCTGCAAGTACCAAATGCTGCGCATTCATAATTTTATATGTGTTTATCTCATCATTTGTAAGCACTTCGATTGAAGTCAGGTTACGTCCAGACAAATACACGTTTTTATTAGGTGCTCCTAAAACAAAAAGTGATTTTTTACCTGCAATTCCCAGCGCACCAAGTGCCGCTTCAAATGATTTTGTTTTTGGAGTTTCAAACTGAAAATCCGCAACAACTGTAATACTTTTTTGATTCGCTTTTAAACTAAGTGCAGATTTGCGAGCCAAACGTTTTACGTTTTTATTTACCTTTTGGTCATATGAGCGAACACGAGGTCCAAATACACGACCACCACCACGGAACAATGGATTTTTAATACTACCTGCACGAGCGGTACCAGTACCTTTTTGTTTCTTGATTTTTCTTGTACTACCAACAATTTCTGCACGCTCTTTTGCTTTGTGCGTTCCTTGACGTTGGTGAGCTAAATACTGTTTAACATCTAAATACAATGCGTGTTCATTTGGCTCAATGCCAAATATTGCTTTGTCTAGCGCAACAGTTCTTCCTGTTTCTTTACCGTGAATATCAACTACTGCTACTTTCATTACTTTCGAATTAAAATGAACGCATTTTTGTGACCAGGAACACAGCCCTTAACCACTAATAAATTCTTTTCAGAAACAACTTTAAGAACACGTAGGTTTTGTACGGTTACATTTTCGTTTCCTGTTTGACCCGCCATACGCATACCTTTAAATACACGAGCTGGATATGAAGCAGCTCCAATGGAACCTGGCGCACGTAAGCGGTTGTGCTGACCATGCGTAGCTTGACCGACTCCTGCAAATCCGTGACGTTTTACCACACCTTGGAATCCTTTTCCTTTAGAAGTTCCTGTAATGTCTACAAAGTCACCTGCGTTAAAAAGATCTACCGTAATGGAATCACCTAATTTATAGTCTTCCTCAAAGCCTTGAAACTCCACAAGCTTACGCTTTGGTGTAGTACTCGCTTTTTTGAAATGACCGCTAGCGGCTTTAGTAACATTTCGCTCGGGTTTGTCATCAAAACCAAGTTGGAGGGCATCATAGCCATCGACGTCTTTTGTACGAACTTGTGTTACTACACAAGGACCAACTTCAATAACGGTACAAGGAAGGTTCTTCCCGTTCTCGTCAAAGATGCTTGTCATACCAATTTTTCTACCTATTAAACCAGACATAATCTGAATGTTTTCCCTAAGGGTGTTATACTTTAATTTCTACTTCTACGCCACTTGGCAATTCGAGTTTCATCAAGGCGTCAATCGTCTTTGATGAAGAACTATAAATATCCAACAAACGCTTGTACGAGCTTAGCTGAAACTGCTCACGCGACTTTTTATTAACGTGTGGCGAGCGCAATACTGTAAATAACTTTTTGTGCGTAGGTAACGGAATTGGACCTGTTACTACAGCACCTGTAGATTTTACGGTTTTCACAATCTTTTCGGCAGAGCGATCTACCAGGTTGTGGTCGTACGATTTAAGCTTAATTCTAATTTTTTGACTCATCGTTTAATTGTTTATTTCTGACCTGTTGCAGCTGCAATAACTTCAGATGAAATATTTTGAGGTGTTTCTTCGTAATGTGAAAATTCCATCGTTGAGGTCGCACGACCTGATGAAAGTGTACGTAAGGAAGTTACATATCCGAACATTTCGGAAAGTGGCACAGTCGCTTTTACAACTTTAGCTCCTGCACGGTCATCCATACTGATTACTTGTCCACGTCGACGGTTAAGATCCCCAACAATATCTCCCATGTTTTCTTCAGGAGTGAGCACCTCTAACTTCATGATTGGCTCCATAATTACAGCACCTGCAGCTTTTGCAGCAGCCTTATACCCAATTTTGGCAGCAAGTTCAAACGAAAGCGAATCAGAATCCACAGGGTGGAATGAACCATCTTTGAGTGTTACCTTAATGGCATCCACTTCAAAGCCTGCTAAAGGACCGTTTTTCATCGCTTCTTTAAAACCTTTCTCTACAGATGGTATGTATTCTTTTGGAACATTACCACCTTTAATTACGTTAACGAATTCAAGACCAGACTTACCTTCTTCGGTAGGCTCAAGTGTAAATACGATATCCGCAAATTTACCACGACCACCCGATTGTTTTTTGTATACCTCGCGGTGATTTGTAGACGCTGTAATTGCTTCTTTGTATTCTACTTGAGGTTGTCCTTGGTTTACATCAACCTTAAATTCTCTTCGTAGACGATCAACAATAATATCTAAGTGTAGTTCACCCATTCCTGAAATAATGGTTTGACCAGAAGCTTCGTCTGTTTTAACCTGGAATGTTGGATCTTCTTCAGCGAGTTTAGCCAAAGCCATACCCAATTTATCTACATCTGCTTTGGTTTTTGGCTCAACCGCAATACCGATAACCGGATCAGGGAAGTCCATACTTTCCAAAATGATGGGTGACTTTTCAGAAGAAAGGGTATCACCCGTTTTGATGTCTTTAAAACCTACTGCAGCACCAATATCCCCAGCTTCGATAAAGTCAATGGAGTTTTGTTTGTTGGCATGCATTTGGTAAATACGAGAAATACGTTCTTTGTTACCAGAACGATTGTTCAATACATAAGAACCTGCATCTAAACGACCAGAATATGCGCGGAAAAATGCCAAACGTCCAACAAAAGGATCAGTAGCAATTTTAAAGGCTAGCGCAGCAAAAGGATCAGAAACCGATGGTTTTCTTGTAACTTCTTCGCCTGAGTCAGGGTGTGTTCCCACAATCGCTTCTTTATCTTCTGGAGAAGGCAAGTATCGGCAAACTGCGTCAAGCAAAAATTGAACTCCTTTGTTTTTGAACGCAGAACCACAAATCATGGGAATAATGCTCATGTCTTGCGTAGCAGCACGAAGAGCATTGTGCACTTCATCTTCACTGATACTGTCTGGGTCTTCAAAATATTTTTCAAGAAGGTTTTCGTCATATTCAGCAACGGCTTCAATAAGTTCGCCACGGAATTTTTCAACGTCAGCCTTCATATCTTCAGGGATGTCTACAACATCAAATGTTGCACCCATGTTATCTTCATGCCAGATAATTGCACGATTCTTAACAAGGTCAACGCATCCTTTAAAATTATCTTCATCACCAATAGGAAGTACAATTGGCACAGCGTTAGATTTAAGCATCTCACGAACCTGCGTACAAACATTCAAAAAGTTTGCTCCTTGGCGATCCATTTTATTTACAAAACCAATACGTGGTACTTTGTAGTTATCTGCAAGTCTCCAGTTGGTTTCAGACTGTGGCTCTACACCATCAACAGCAGAAAATAAAAACACAAGACCATCCAAAACACGAAGTGAACGATTTACCTCAACGGTAAAATCAACGTGTCCAGGAGTATCAATAATATTAAAGTGGTATGGTTTTGCACCTTCTGCGGGCTGTCCTTGATCGGTTGGAAAAGTCCACTCGCAAGTTGTTGCAGCAGATGTAATTGTAATTCCACGCTCTTGCTCTTGCTCCATCCAGTCCATGGTGGCTGCTCCGTCGTGAACCTCACCGATTTTATGGCTAACCCCTGTATAGTAAAGAACGCGCTCAGTGGTAGTGGTTTTACCCGCATCAATGTGCGCTGCAATACCAATGTTCCGTGTATATTTTAAATCTCTTGCCATGGTTTATGCTAGGATATTAGAATCTAAAATGTGAGAATGCTTTGTTTGCTTCCGCCATTTTGTGTGTGTCTGTACGTTTCTTTACAGCAGCACCTTCTTCTTTTTCGGCAGCTATGATTTCGGCAGCAAGTTTTTGCGCCATAGATTTTTCGTTGCGTTTACGTGCGTAACCGATAAGCCACTTCATGGCCATTGATATTTTTCGGTCAGGACGAATTTGCATGGGAATTTGAAAAGTAGCACCTCCCACACGACGACTACGTACCTCAACATGAGGCATCACATTAGAAAGACCATCTTTCCAAATTTGGAGTGCGTCTTTTTCTTCGTTTTGATTTTTGGATTCTACAATGTCAATGGCGTCGTAGAAAATTTTGAATGCTACAGATTTTTTTCCGTTCCACATTAGGTTGTTTACAAAACGTGTGACCAGTTGGTCATTGAAACGCGGGTCGGGAAGTAGAGGGCGTTTTTTTGCCTGTCTTTTTCTCATATTCTAGGTTTGAGTGGTTCAAGCAAACTTGAACGTCATGTTATTTTATCGCTACTGTTACTTTTTAGGTCGTTTGGCACCATACTTAGAGCGACGTTGTAAACGACCCTCAACACCTGCGGTGTCAAGTGCTCCACGAACGATGTGGTAACGAACTCCTGGTAAATCTTTTACACGACCTCCACGTACTAGTACGATGGAGTGTTCTTGTAAGTTGTGACCTTCACCGGGAATATAGGCATTCACCTCATTTCCGTTGGTAAGACGAACCCTTGCCACTTTCCGCATAGCGGAATTTGGCTTTTTAGGCGTGGTAGTATATACACGAGTACATACTCCACGACGTTGCGGACATGAATCCAATGCTGCGGATTTGCTCTTCTTAACAAGGTCTTTACGGCCTTTTCGAACTAGTTGCGATATGGTTGGCATACGTTATACTTGCTTTATTCCTTTATTTAAAGGGCTGCAAATGTAGTATAATTTTCTACGCTTTCAAACACACTCGGCTAATTTTTTGTTTCAATGTTTTGTATTGGGGGTTCAACCTGAAAAATTCCATCTATTTTTAACGTGCCTACACAAACGTATTTTAATGTTATGGAATTAAAAACGTCGTGCGTAGCTTTGCAATCCATGCTGTTATTGATATGCCAACAAACATAAACGATTTTATCACTTTTTTTGACACCCTTCAGGCAAGACAGCTTCCGTTTGTGTTGTTCAGACTGCCACACTCGGATGAGCTTATTTTATATCAACAGCATGACAACAAGCATCATCAAACAAATTCACTTCAAGACAGAGGTTTTGTTTTTGCACCGTTTGAGGCTACACATAACTATACATATATACCAGATACTGACACCAAAACATTTACTGTACCCGAATTAAAAAATCCACCCGAAGGATTAAAACAACCAACCAATAACAGCAGCAAACCCTATTATCTAGATTTAATTGATGCTGCAAAAAAAGCCATTCACGAAAAAAAACTTAAAAAGGTTGTGGTTTCTAGAGTTTTCGAACAAGCTTATTCGGGGAAAATTGCAGCTTCGTTTTTGAAAATGGTATACGCCTACCCCAACGCCATGGTCTATTATTGGTCTCACCCTCAAACAGGCGATTGGATGGGGGCTTCGCCCGAAACGCTCCTATATATAAAAGACGGGATACTGAAAACCATGGCGCTGGCTGGTACACTCCCATATACCGAAAACACATTGCCCAACTGGACTTTGAAAGAAATCGACGAACAGCAAATGGTTACCGATTTTATTCAAACGCAATTGAAAACGCTATTCCCCAGTCATAACATAACCCCATCGCCAACTTACACCAAGCGTGCAGGTAATTTGGTGCATTTATGCGCTGATTTTGAGTTACATATTGAGGATACAAACCCTACAGATGTTGTACGCTTACTTCACCCCACCCCAGCTGTAGCAGGTGTTCCTGTAGACCAAAGTTTAGCTTTTTTGGCCACAAACGAAACCCATAAACGTAGTTATTACGCAGGTTTTTTGGGGCCTGTTCAATCACACACTTGTAAGCTATTTGTAAATCTACGTTGTGCACAAGTAACAAAAGAAAGCCTAAAATTATATGTAGGTGGAGGGATAACTTCCGAGAGTGATGCCGAAACAGAGTGGCAAGAAAGCCAACGAAAAGCGGAAACCCTACTCCGAGTATTGTAACCCCTTTGTTATTAGCACACTCGCTTGTGGTTTTGTACCTTTGCACAGCTATGAAAAAAGCATCCGAATCGATAAGAATACGCTACACGGAAATTCCACTCCCACAAGCCGTGGTGCACTATTGTGCACAATACCACATCAAGCATGTGGTTATTTCGGCTGGGTCGCGGAACGCGCCCCTGACGAACGGCTTTGTTGAAAACCCCTTTTTTAAAACCTATAGTATAGTTGACGAGCGCGCTGCCGCTTTTTTTGCATTGGGCATGGCACAACAATTAAATCATCCTGTGGCATTGGTATGTACTTCGGGGTCAGCATTATTAAATTATTATTCAGCAATTGCCGAGGCCTATTACAGCGAAATTCCATTGATTGTAATTTCAGCAGATCGTATGCCACACCGCGTAGATATAGGCGATGGACAAACCATTCAGCAAGAAGGTGTTTTTGGACCACACCTTGTTGGAACTGCGAATTTGAAACCCGATGTTTCCCATGCTACAGAAACCCTGCTAAACAGCAACAAGCAACAATATTTTAAGGGAAAGCCAACCCAAAAAAAAGTGGATACGCTTCAGCAAGAACACCAAAAACACAATGTTGCAGCATTGCAGCGGGTATTAACATTGGCTTGTTCTGCAAAAGGACCAGTTCACATAAATGTACCCATGGAGGAACCACTTTATGGTTTGACAGAAAAACCCATTGATTTTCCCAAAGCCAAACCAGTTCCTGTGCCAAAACACGATGCAGGCATTGCAGAATTAACATCCGAATGGAAAAAGGCTCATCGAAAAATGATTTTAGTGGGTGTGTCGAAACCAAACAACGAGTTAAAAAAAGTCTTAGACAACTTATTAAAAGACCCAAATGTTGTGGTGCTTAGCGAGAAAACTTCGAATTTTTCGCACCCAAAAGCCATTAACGCTATCGATTGTCTTCTAGCACCGCTAGAACTGGAACAAAATGGCGGAGAGCAAGAGCTAAAACCCGATTTGCTCCTTACTGTAGGTGGCATGGTGGTTTCCAAAAAAATAAAATCCTTCTTGCGTAAATACCGTGCAGCGCATCACATCCACGTAGATAGCACCCGAGCAAATGACACTTTTTATTATTTGTCAAGACACCTCGACGTCCCCGCTGAAAATGTGCTTTCTGAACTGGTCAATAGCACACAAAACATCAAAAGCGATTATCAAGCTAAGGTTTTGGCGCGCTACCAAAAATATCTTGCAAAAGGAGCACACTATTTAAAAACAATTCCTTTTTCGGATATGCGTGTTTTTGATCTCATTACACAATCATTTCCTCAGAATATACATTTGCAAATTGCCAATAGCTCTCCGATTAGATACCTACAGCTTTTTGATTTACCCAAAGGGGTTGAAGTGTTTTGCAATCGCGGAACCGCAGGCATTGATGGGAGTACCGCAACAGCGATGGGAGCAGCGCAGATCAACTCCAAACCAACCGTACTTATTACAGGCGACTTGAGTTTCTTTTACGACATCAACGGGCTTTGGCACAATTATATTCCCAGCACAGCACGCATTATTTTGATAAACAATCAGGGGGGTGGTATTTTTAGGATTTTACCTGGAGAAAAGGACACCTCCAAATATGATACCTATTTTGAAACCATTCACGGAAGAAATGCTCGACACGCCGCCAATCATTTTGGGTTGAGTTATAAGCGTGTGTGTTCTAGCTGGGGATTAAAGCGTGCGCTACGCACATTTTTTAAGGCATCAAAAACCGCAAAAATATTGGAAATTAGCACACCTAGAAAAGTAAACGATACCGTATTATTGAATTATTTTAAGGCTATGGCCGAACAAAAAAATTAAATTGACATCTATGAGAACTTGGGAAACTATAAAAGAGTACAGTGATATCCGCTTTGAATTTTTCGAAGGCATCGCCAAAATTACAATTGACCGCGAGCGTGTTTACAACGCTTTTCGTCCAGAGACCAACAACCAAATGCTAGAAGCTATGGATGTTTGCCGTGAGCGTGAAGACATAGACGTGGTAGTATTTACAGGGGCTGGCGACAAAGCATTTTGTAGCGGTGGTGACCAAAACGTAAAGGGAGTTGGCGGTTATGTAGGCGAAGACGGTATTCCACGTCTTAATGTATTGGACCTCCACAAAAAAATTCGGGAAATCCCAAAGCCGGTTATTGCTATGGTTAACGGCTACGCCATTGGCGGCGGACATGTATTGCACGTGGTGTGCGACCTTACTGTTGCCAGCGAAAACGCCATTTTTGGACAAACAGGCCCTAAAGTGGGGAGTTTTGATGGCGGATTTGGATCTTCCTATTTGGCGCGTCATGTCGGACAAAAGAAAGCGCGTGAAATTTGGTTCTTGTGTCAACAATATTCGGCACAAGAAGCCTTAGATATGGGCTTGGTAAATAAGGTAGTTCCATTAGCCGATTTGGAAGACACCGTCGTTGAGTGGTGTAAAACAATGCAACAGCGTAGCCCGTTGGCATTGCGTATGATCAAGCGTTGTATGAATGCGGAGTTGGATGGGCAGCACGGACTGATGCAACTTGCCGGCGATGCCACACTGATGTATTACCTGATGGATGAAGCCCAAGAAGGTAAAAATGCCTTTTTGGAAAAACGTGCACCAAACTTTAAGCAATACCCAAAATTTCCGTAGTGAATAAACCCTCTATGTTTCGCATTTGGGTATCGGCAGCACGGTTGCGCACACTACCGCTTTCGGTAGCGGGAATCGTAGCAGGAAATGCTCTAGTGGTGAAGCATAGCAACTTTTCATGGCTTCTTTTTGGCAGTACGCTGCTTACGGCAATTGTGTTTCAAATCCTTTCCAATTTTGCGAATGACTACGGCGATGGAATCAAGGGTACAGACAATGAAAATCGGATTGGACCTAAGCGCATGTTGCAACAAAAACTGCTTTCAAGTAAAGCCCTTTTTCAGGGTATCGTCCTTACAGCACTTTTTAGCTTGGGGTTGGCTGTTTTGACCATACTGATCGCCTTTGGTTTTGAGCAACTCACCAACAGTCTACTCTTTCTAGGACTGGCATTGGCAGCCATTGCTGCGGCATACAAATACACTGCTGGAAAAGGAGCGTATGGGTATCACGCGCTAGGGGATGTATTTGTCTTTTTGTTTTTTGGGTTACTGGCCGTTTGTGGGGCATCCTTTTTACAAACCAAATCACTGATATCGCCTGTTTGGTGGCTAGCTTTTGCTATAGGATTTTTGAGTGTTGGTGTATTGAATTTAAACAATATGCGTGATATGAAAAATGACACTGCAGCAGGCAAAAAAACATTGGCGTCGATATGGGGGCTTCCAAATGCTAAAAAATACCATGCCATACTTGTTTTGGGGGCAATAGCCAGTTTGTGTATTGGATTAATGCTGATTGCGCAAAGCTTGTGGCACTACCTCCCCCTGTTGGTTATACTTCCCCTTGGAATACAACTCGCAAAAACCCTAAAAATTGACGTACATGTCGATTTTGATCCGCTTTTAAAACCCCTTGCATTAACCACTTTTGTGCTAAGTTTGATGTTGTTTGCAACGCAATTTTTGTTTTGATGAAAGCGCATTTTAAAAAGTATATTCTTGATTTTAAACGTCCTAGTGGGACGTCTAGAGGGGTGCTGCGCCAAAAAGAAACCTATTTTATTGAACTTACAGATGGAAAGCACCGCGGTATTGGAGAGTGCGGGTTGTTTCGTGGGTTGAGTTTTGATGACGTACCAAACTATGAAGAACAACTTACTGCCGTTTGTGCCGCGCTCCAAAAGGGCGATGACGTAACATCACTTTGTGCCGATTTTCCCTCCATTCAAATGGGGGTAGAAACGGCGCTAATTTCACTTAAATCTCCTACGCCATTTCAATTGTTTGATACCGATTTTTCGCGCGGAGCGCAACCTATTCCCATCAACGGATTGGTGTGGATGGGAGATCTTGAATTTATGCGCAAACAAGTGTTTGAGAAAATTGAAGCCGGATTTGATTGCATCAAACTAAAAATTGGTGCCTTGGATTTTGCAAAAGAGTGTGAACTTCTGGCAGAAATCCGAAAGCATTACACAAAAGATGAGGTAACACTTCGTGTAGATGCCAACGGTGCCTTTTCGGCAGCTGAAGCCCAGGAAAAACTACACCAACTCGCTGCGTTTGATATTCACAGCATCGAACAGCCTATTGCTGCTAGACAACACAAAGCACTTGCTGCACTTTGTGCCGACACACCATTGCCCATTGCCCTAGACGAAGAGCTTATCGGGGTATTGAACGCAGAAAAAAAAGCGGCACTTCTTGACATGATCAATCCGCAATATATTATCCTAAAACCAAGCTTATTAGGTGGTTTCTCCGCATCAAAGGAATGGATTGATTTGGCAAACCAACGCAGTATTGGATGGTGGGTAACCAGTGCGTTAGAGAGCAACATTGGGCTAAACGCCATTGCGCAGTGGACCGCTTCATTAAACTCCGCTATGCCGCAAGGTCTTGGAACAGGAAGTTTGTTTACCAATAACATCGATAGTCCATTGGTTGTATCGGCAGGCGTATTACAATATGACACCAACCTAAATTGGAATTACACCCTTGATTTTTAGGTATGGAACTGCACCCTCAATTTCGACTAAACGGCACATCCTATAGCAACTACCAATTGCTGGAAGTTGCGCAAACTTGGGCAACTGCTTCTAACACAGCAGAACAAGAACTGGGTACTTTTTTGGCAGATTGGCTTAGTGACAATGAAACCCTATATCTAAAAACATCTGGCTCTACAGGTACACCAAAATCCATCAAAATGGATAAGGCGGCAATGCGCGCTTCGGCTGTAAGCACTGGGCAGTTTTTTGGGTTGTCGCCAAACGATACGGCCTTGTTGTGCTTACCACTACAATACATTGCAGGAAAAATGATGTTGGTACGTGCCATGATATTGGGCTTGGCGTTGGATATTGTTCCTCCTAAAACAAGACTCCATTTACATGGAAAAACCTATGATTTTGCTGCGTTGATTCCTTTGCAGGTAAGTAAAAATATAGATTTAATACATCAAATTAAAACCGTGCTTATTGGGGGTGCTCCAATCCCTGAGGATTTGCGCAAAGACCTAACAAAAAAACACGCACATTGCGTAGAAACATACGGCATGACCGAAACGCTAACCCACGTGGCGACACGCCCCGTGACGTTTCCTACTGTTCCGTTTCAGGCAATGCCCGACATCGGTATTGCTGTAGACGCCGATAGTTGCCTTATGCTGACAGTGCCTTATATTTCCCCTACCCCCATCATCACACAAGATGTAGTTGCACTTACAGGAACGTCTTCGTTCCAATTGCTGGGAAGGCGTGATTTTGTAATCAACTCGGGAGGGAAAAAGATTTTTCCAGAACAATTGGAAGAAAAACTTAGTCTGCATTTAAATATCCCTTTCTTTTTTACAGGGATTCCAGATGCGCAATTGGGCGAAAAATTAACCCTTATTATTGAGGGAACTACACAGGAAAAAGCACGTGGTCTACGCCTTGCAACAAAGGTTTTGGGTGCCAACAAGCACCATGTCCCCAAAGAGGTGATTTGTACCGCTGCATTTGTATATACTCCTTCGGGTAAGCTAGACAGAAAAGCCACAAAAGCAACAATCTTCGGTTAAGTTATGCTACGTGTCTACCATTGGAGTAAATGGTTTTTTTGATAAAGAGTTACTCGTTATGCATTTTGAATAAAATTTGTCAGTTCGAGTGAATTTTACTCATTGTTATGAGTGAAATTAGTATCGAGAATAAAATTTTGCATTTAGAAACCTGTTCTCGATACAATTTTCTCTCGAAAATCACTCGAACTGACAAGGTTCTCTATACAATTTTCTCTAGAAAATCACTCGAACTGACAAGGTTCTCCATACAATTTTCTCTCGAAAATCAATCGAACTGACAAGGTTCTCCATACAATTTTCTCTCGAAAATCAATCGAACTGACATTCATTATTGCTACATAATTCTAAATGCACAACAGGTAAAGAGATGTAAAACTACACAGTTGGCAGAGGATATTTCTTCCTCCACTAAGCTTATTTTTCATTAACATTCTTTTAACATATAAAAGCCATACAAAAATAGTAACTAAATTTTTGCTTCTTATTTGCGAAAAACACATTTTTTGGTTGTTTTTATTAAAAATTTGATCTTTTTTCTTTGTCATATTGGTAATGCTTTAGACTTTTGAAGTATTAACTAAAACCAAATTCATATGAACTACATACGACAGATGGGAGTGCTACTTCTAGCACTTATCGGGACAACGCTATGGGGACAAACCATATCGGGTACCGTAACCGACGAAAACAACCAACCACTTCCTGGAGCAACCGTTTTGGTGCAAGGCACAAACCGCGGAACAACCTCCGACTTTGATGGGAAGTACCAAATTAATGCTGCGCAAGGCGAAACCCTAGTGGTTAGCTATGTAGGCTATGCTACCCAAAACGTTACCGTTAGTGGAGCTACGCATAATGTTAGTTTGCAACCATCGGGTCAATTAGGCGAAGTGGTCGTGACTGCACTTGGTATTACAAGAGATAAAAAATCTCTTGGATATGCTGTTCAAGGTATTCAAGGTGATGACGTAGCTGATGTAAAAAGTGTAAATGTCATTGAGTCACTGAATGGAGAAATTAGTGGTCTTGATATCCAAGCCTATAATACAATGGGAGGATCTGCCAACATAGTGCTTCGGGGCTTTTCATCACTTACTGGAAATAACCAAGTTTTATTTGTTGTTGATGGTGCTCCAATAGGAAATGATACGTTTAACACTAATGACATGAGTACTGGACGCGGTGGATTTGACTATGGTAATGCAGCCATGGATATTAATCCTGACAATATAGCCTCTGTGAGCGTATTGAAAGGTATTGCAGCATCAGCATTATACGGCTCTAGAGCTGCTAATGGTGTAATTTTAATTACTACAAAGAAAGGAAGTAGCTACAATCAAGAAGGTCTCGGAATTACAATAAACTCAAGTGTAATGGTTGGATCGATTGACAACTCAACTATGCCTGAATATCAAAAAAAATATACACAAGGGTATGGTCCTTTTTATAAAGGTCCTGGAAGCAGATGGCAAGAATGGGACTCAAACTTAGCTGTACTAACAGGTGAAGATGCATCTTATGGCGCTGCCCATGATAGCTCTCAAAATGTACATCACTGGTTTAATATGATACCTGAATGGGGAGATTATGGCGGGACGGCACCCAATGTTGCTCCCAACACAACAGCACATGACTTCTTTAAAAACTCCGTTACAACCAACAACACCGTTGCATTTAGTAGCAAGCGCTTTCGGTTAGGATACACCAATACAAGTGTGACTGGGATTTTACCAAATTCAGAAATCATACGAAATTCATTTTCCTTTAATGGAAGTAAAGAATTTGGGAAATTTAACGTCAGTTCAAATATCACTTACACTAAAACAGAAGGATTAGGAAGGTATGGAACTGGTTATGACAATAGAAATCCACTTCAATCGTTTAGGCAATGGTGGGGAACTAACGTAGACATTTTACAGCAAAAAAAGGTTTTTGATGAAACAGGTAAAAACTATTCGTGGAATATGTATGGCATGAGTAATCCTAATAAAGATGGAACACCAAGTACTAAACCTCACTATTTTGACAATCCGTACTGGATGCGCTATAATGCGTATAATACTGATGAACGAAACCGTTACTTTGGAAACATTAGTATAAACTATGCGTTGACTGATGACATAAATGTTCTTGGTCGTGTAACTTTTGATAGTTATGATGATTTAAGAGAAGAAAGAATAAATGTTGGTTCTGTAGATGTTTCAGAATATTCTTTCAATGACAGAAATGTTTCTGAGGTCAACTATGACATAATGGCTTCATATAATAAAGACATTAATGATAATTTGAACTTGGATGCTGTTGTCGGATGGAACTTACGCATTAATAAATGGGATAGAATCTATGCAGAAACTAATGGAGGATTAAACTTCCCAGGAATATACAGTTTAGACAACTCCAAAAGCCCTATAACACCAGATAATACGGTTCAATATGATGCTACCAAGAAAGTTGACGGTCTATTTGGACGTTTAAGTTTAGGAATTAAAGACACATACTATATTGAAACGGCATTTAGAACAGACCGGTCTTCAGCCTTGCCCACTAAAAATAATAGATATTTCTATCCATCAATATCGGGGTCTTTTATCCTTTCAGAAGTGCTTGATGCAGACTGGCTTTCATTTGCAAAATTAAGAGCCAACTATGCAGAGGTATGGAGTGATATTGATCCATATCGTATTGAGGATAGCTATACAATTAATGCAGGTTTTAATGGTAAACCATCAGCGACCTATCCCTCAACTCTCAACAATCCAGATTTAAAGCCAGAACACACTAATGAATTGGAGTTTGGAGTTGAAACCCAATTTTTAAATAACAGACTTGGTCTTGACTTGTCCATTTACAATAAAACTACGGATGAATTAATTACACCTGTTGATATTTCAGGTGCTTCAGGTGCTACTGGAGTTTACATCAATGGTGGAAGTGTTGAAAACAAAGGGTTTGAGTTATCGCTTACTGGAAAGCCAATAGTGAATGAGAATTTTAGTTGGGGAGTTAAAGTTAACTATGCACGAAACCAAAATAAAGTATTGGAACTTGCAAAAGGTCTTGACTTTCTAACTATTGCATCTGTTCAGGGTGGTATTACCATTGGTGCAAAAGTGGGAGAACCCTACGGAGTAATTCGAGGAAAGGATTTTATTTACCATGATAATGGCAGTAAAATTGTATACACTGAAACAGACGCACCCTCCTCTTCTTGGGTTGGAGCATATGCCAGGACTTCTACGAGTAATAATGTAATAGGTGACATCAATCCTGATTGGACTGGATCGATTAAAAATACCTTTAGATATAAGAACTTTGATGCCAGTTTTTTAATTGATATTCAAAAAGGTGGAGACGTATTTTCGCTTGATACCTATTATGGATATGCCACTGGTATTTATGGCTTTACAACAGGCAATAATGACCTTGGAAACCCAATTCGTAATTCTTTAGCCAATGGCGGTGGAGTTGTCGTAAAAGGAGTAAATGCAGATGGATCCCCCAATACTACACGCGCGAGAACAGACTGGTATGCAAACCCTTGGGGGTATGCCAGAACACCAAATGCAGCACATATTCACGATGCTTCTTTTGTGAAATTAAGAGAGGCTCGAATTGGTTATACATTACCTGATAATTTTATATCAAAAAGTCCATTAACCTCGCTTTCAGTTTCATTAATTGGTCGAAATCTTTGGATTATTCATAAGAATCTACCTTTCTCAGATCCTGAAGCTGGATTGTCTGCAGGAAATAATCAAGGGAACCAATCTGGTGCATATCCTGCTGTAAGAGAAATAGGCTTGAATGTAAAGCTTCAATTTTAATTTTAAACCTTATATAAAATGAAAAAAATACTATTAATTTTTGCAGCTCTTCTTCTTGTAAGCTGTACCAACGAGGATTACGGTGATTTAAACAAAGACCCTAACAATCCTATCGAAGTAGATGCTGGGCAGCTATTTGTTGCTGCTACAGTAACCCTTTTTGACCAAATAGAGTCTACCAATGTAAATGAAAATGTGTTCCGTTTGTTTTCACAATACTGGACACAAACCACCTACACAGACGAATCAAATTATGATCTAGCTTCTCGACGAGTTCCGGGAAGACACTGGAACGAAATTTATCGAAATGTACTTTTTGATTTAAAAGATACCAAAACCAAGACAGACGGAGATACATTTAAAAATGCGCAGATTGAAGTCTTGGAAGTATATGCATGGCAGAATTTAGTTGATACCTTTGGGAATATACCCTACTCAGATGCCTTAAAGGCTAAGAAGCCTGACGAACTGTTTCAGCCAAAATATGATGATGCAGCAGCCATTTACACTGACTTACTCGTCCGAATTGATAGTGCTATCACAGCATTGACCGGTAGTTCGGGAAGTGGATTTGGTTCGGCAGATTTAATATATGGCAATAGCAGATCTTCTTGGGAAAAATTTGCTAATTCCTTAAAATTGAAATTAGGAATTAGACTAGCAGATGTAGACGCTGCGACCGCAAAAAAAGCGGTAGAAGCGGCGGTGACTGGGGGAGTTTTTGATAGCAATGCTGACAATGCAAAAATCAATTTCGAGTCTAGTAAACCCAATACTAATCCCTTATGGGAAGATTTGGTTGAATCAGGAAGAAACGACTTTGTCCCTGCAAACACTTTAGTAGACCATCTTAACACACTGGATGACCCAAGACGCGATGTGTTCTTTGATCCAAAATCTAAAATTTCTGGTGTCTATTTAGGCGGAACTTATGGATCACAAAGCGCATATGGAGACCACTCACACATTGGAACTGCTCTGTTAGATCCAACATTTAGAGGAGTACTATTGGACTATGCTGAAGTTTGTTTTAATCTAGCAGAGGCTGCGGAGAGAAAATGGACTACAGGCGGAACTGCTGAAGAACACTACAACAAAGGCGTTACTGCTAATTTTGAAGATTGGGGGCTGACCACTGATGATGCGACAACATATCTTGGAAAGGCTGAAGTTGCTTATACAACTGCTAAAGGTACTTGGAAAGAAAAAATAGGAATGCAATATTGGATTGCTATGTATAACCGTGGTTCTGAAGGGTGGTATGTTTATAGAAAATTTGATGCTCCTAAACTGAACATAGCGGCAACAGCTCAAGTTTCAGTACCCAAGAGGTATACTTATCCAATTGATGAACAATCGCTAAATGAAGTGAACTGGAAAAGCGCTACTAATGATGGCGAAAAAGACAAATATTCAGAGCCCATTTTTTGGGACAACAATTAATAAACATAGTGCAATGAAATATATCAAAATAATTACATTTATATCCTTTATCTCGTGCTTTATTTCATGTGATAAGGAAGATCCTCTTTACAATGAAAGAGTTGATTTAGGAGTCAATCTGTTATTAACAACGACGGAGATTAGTAAGTTTGACACAAGTCATGACATTGGGCTTAAGATACTGAGTAATCCAGATGTTTCGGTATCAAAAATAGAAGTTGAATCTAACAATGATAAGGTTGACGCAACTCTAGCTAGTGATAAAGCCAGTTTTAATTCTTCCTTGCTTGGAAGTCTTGAGGGCAAAAAGAGTGTGAGCTTTACAATTGACGCAACGCTTTCTAATGGAAAACCATACAAAAAGACATTTTCAGTGTCCATTACTAATGTTCTTGGGCTTTCCAAAGAATTAGATGCAATAACTTACACATCATCAATTGCAGATACTCTTGCCTTTAAAACAACCACTAATTCCGCAACAGTTGATGCTGTAATTTTAGATTGGAAAAAGAATAAGGCAGGAACCTATGCTACTACAAATCCAACGGGTTCAGCTTTAAAAGTTATGGGTGATGACATTGTTTTTGTGAATGTTGACAATACTACCTACAACTACAATCTAAATATCAAGGATACGCTTTACTATAGATTTATTGCAACAAGCGGAACATTGAAAGACACCTTAGAAGTGGCCCTTCCTGTAAATAGCCAAGCTTTTAAAGGCTATACTTCCACAAGCGTGTACTCTGACATAAACAAAAACAAACTCAATTTGAGTACTGGTAAACACTACACAGATACAGATACCGACGGAAAAGGCGAAATTGTTTTTAAAGCAACTTCTGGTTTTGAAAAAGAAGGTACCACTGCTATTGATTTTGTAAAAGTCGGGGATTTATCTTCTGAGGAGGCGCATGTAAACACTAACGAAAAGTTTTATAAAGAAAAAGACTTACTCGCTATAAAAAGAGTTTACGATGCCGGTACAAAATCAACTTCTGTTGATAGTCCTGTTAAAGATGATTTATACGTTTACATGATTACACGTGACGCTAAAACCACATATGGTCTAATAAAAATTGGTGATATTGAAATGACAACTTTAAATTCGGTTACATCAACTATTATCAATATTGAATTTGGAGAGGGAGAAATTAAATAGGGTTCTAATAAACCTTTGGGCTTTCCCAAAGTAATTTTTCGATTTCAAAAACTAAAAAACCCCGCCTCGTGCGGGGTTTTTTGTATCTTGTAACAATGAAAAAGAAAATTGTCCTAGTCTGTTGCTGTTGGTTGGTATTGTCTTGTGTGTCTTCCTCGGGGGTGAGTAAAGCACCCACTCCGCAAGAAAGGCAAGCCCAACAAAAACAAGCCCTGAAAGAACGGGTTACTACGGCTATGGCGGAACAAAATCGGCTTATTGATAGCCTAATTGTCGCTGAAGACCCGCGGCTCAAAAAAGACAAAAACGGAAAAATTGTTCGTCCCAATTGGGTTTCTAGTTCGGGAACACCATTGTATTATAGCACCAACCAACGGTCTGCGCGTAAGGCCATCAAAGTCAGTACAGTGGGTATTGGCGGAAGTTTAGGGCTAAACCTAAACGGCGAGGGGATTCATATCGGTATTTGGGATGCGGGGCATATTTTTGCAGCGCATGATGAATTTACAGGGGGAGCCGATTTTTTTGGCTATCAAATTCCTATCGAAATTGCAGACTCCACCACTGCCAACGTATGGGACGGTCATCCAACTGCTGTAGCTTCTATTGTTATTGCCAAAGGGGTTTTGGAGAATGAAAACTACGACATTACAGGCATCGCACCACAAGTGGACAGGGTATACAGTTATGACTGGAACTACGATATTCCTGAGATCCTAGAGCAGCTACAAACCAATAACAATCCTGATTTTATCCTTTCTAACCACTCCTATGGATTCCCCTTGAAAGACGAAAACGGTAACCCAATTCCAGATATATATATTGGAGACTACAGCCAATGGAGCTCCCTACTGGACAACATAACCTATGTGTATCCTTATTATTTGCATATCGCCGCTGGTGGAAACGATGGTAATGTGTCCTACCCATCACAGCAAGTAACTGGTTTAGATCAACTTACGGGATCCACTACGGCAAAAAACGTGCTTACCGTTGGCAGTTTCTCAATGGATAACAACAGTGAAAACTTTACACCCACCGGGTTTAGTAGTGCCGGTCCTACCAACGATTTTCGCATAAAACCCGAAATCAGCGCTCCTGGACAGCAATTAGGTGCCGCCTATTGGGATGAAACTAATCCTGAGAGTACAAATTCCTATATCGTAGCGAGCGGTACATCGTTTGCTGCGCCCGCAGCAGCTGGCGGTGTAGCCTTATTACAGCAACTGCACAAACGTATTCACAACAGTTATATGTACGGAGCAACCGTAAAGGCGTTGCTTTGCCATACTGCAGATGATATTACCCAATGGAGTGATAAGGACATCAATGGGCCAGATGCCAAAACAGGCTATGGCGCCATTAATATTGAGGCAGCAGCAATGCTTATAGAAAAAGAAGAAACCAAACCCGGCACCATACTAGAGTTTGAGTTAGACGAAGGAGAAACCAAAACATTGTATATGACGCTATTGGAGGAGGGAGAGCTTAAAGCAACGCTAAGTTGGTTTGACCCGCATGCCGAGAGTGGCGCTGTCAATACGCTGGTAAACGATTTGGACCTTCGTATTATACAAGAAAACACCACCTATTATCCATGGAAACTTCCTACGGACACACAACAAGTTGCTGCGGTGAAAGGCGATAATACTGCCGACAACTTAGAACAGATAAGTATTTCAGATGAGTTGGGTGGAATTTATGAAATAACCATTAGCCATAAGGGCAGTTTGCGTGAAGGGTCTCAGTCCGCTAGCCTCGTGCTTACGGGACCTGGGATTATAATCCCTTCAAAAAATATACTCGAAAAAGTAAGCACCGATGGCTTTTTGGTAACCCCCACACCTGCAAGCGAATCGTTTTCGGTTGCCGTTCTTGACAACGCACTGAAGTTCCGAAGTTTACGTCTCATTAACATGTCGGGGCGTGAAGTTGCCAGCACTTCAAAAACATCATTTTCACGTGCAAGTATGCGATTTGACGTCGATTTTTTGCCCTCTGGGATCTACATTTTAGCAATTGAAGCGGAAAAAAAGACTTATTTTAAGCAACTTCTCATACGCTGATTTAAGGGGTTTTTATCTGAATCAACTGGTTCTGTCAAACCTTACAGACCTTTTTGTGAACTAAATTTTTTTATTTAACAATAAATTAACATATTTGGATTGCTAACAATCAATTAATATGAAAACTAGATTTATTCAAATATTAACACTTGCTTTAGTAGCAGTGTTTCAAGTTGCCTTAGCACAACAATCCGTTTCGGGAACTGTCACAGATGCTGACGGGATTCCTCTTCCGGGTGCTACCGTTGTGGTTAAAGGTACTTCTACAGCTACAACCGCTGACTTTGATGGAAATTACTCTATTGCTGCTGCAAGCGGCGATGTGCTTGTCATTAGTTATGTGGGATACAATGCTGCTGAGGTTACTGTAAATTCGGCTACTGTAAATGTTTCCCTAACAACTTCAACTGCCTTAGAAGAGGTTGAGGTAATCGGATATAAGTCATCAAGTAAGGTTAAGTCAACCGCAGCTATTTCTTCTATAGATGCTTCTACTATCGAAAACAGACCTAACCCAAGTATTATTCAAACCATGCAAGGGCAAATTGCTGGGGTAGATATCAATACACTTTCAGGACAGCCGGGTGCCAACTCCGTTATCAACATTAGGGGTATTGGATCTATTAACGGTAACACAGAGCCATTGATTCTTCTTGATGGCACACCTATAAATGAAGATGAATTTGCATCTTTTAACCCACAAGAAATTGATGAAATTAAAGTATTAAAAGATGCTGGTGCTACTGCCATTTACGGAAATCGTGGTGCCAATGGTGTAATCTTAATTACCACAAAACGTGGTGGATACAACCAGCCTTTGAAGGTTACGTACAACGGCTACACAGCCGTGTCCTACTTTAATAAGGATAATTATAATATGATGAATGCCCAAGATCTGCTAACACTTGAAAAAGAGCAAGAAACGGGCTATGGGTCAACGTTAACTTACCAAGACATCAGCACATTTGAAGGAATTGACTGGCGCGATGTGTTTTTCAGAGCTGGAAATACGCAAAGCCATACTCTTTCGTTAAGCAGTGGTTCAGCAAACACAAACCAGTACACTTCATTTGGTTTTCAAAATACAGAAGGAATCATCATCACTTCTGACCTAAAACGTTTTAATGTTAGAAACAATTTTTCTGGTCGTTCTGACAATGGCAAGTTCAGTTATAATTCAAGCTTAACATTAAACTATTCTAGATCCAATAGCCCCGGAGATTTAGGATCTGGTAGTATCAACCGAAATGTAGTTTTTGGGACGGTAATGTCTACTCCTTACCTCACACTTGACGATTATGATTATAATGATCCCCAAAACCTAGCTCCAGGCAAAACAGGACCTAATGTACTGACTTACACTCCTTTGATTTTGTGGGATCTTGCATTAAAAACAACTAATAAACGTGAAGAACAAAAAATCGTTTACAACTTTGATACAAGTTATGACATCACAGACAACGTCACGTTCCGTTCGGTAACGGGTCTTGACTACTCAAACCTTCAAACTTTGTATGCAGAACCACCAAACGGCTGGTCATCTACCTATTTTGAAGGCGAAGATGAGATAGGACAAAATGCACTTCAACAACAATACCAAACAAGTATATTTTCTGTTAATCAAGTAACATCGTTAACATACGATCAATCGTTTGGTGAGCACAATGTAACGGTTGCTGGGTTTCTAGAGTATTTTAAGTCTCATTACAAATACTGGGGCTATGATCAACAAGGAGGTAGTTTAAAAACATTTTACCCAGGAGATGGTTCCTATTTTATAGGTGACAACTCATCGAATGACGTTTTTGCTGACACTGCAAGTGCTAACCTTTTATATGCAGGTTTATTCTCATATTTTGGATCGGTAGATTATGACTTCGCCGATAAGTATGGTTTTTCAGCAGTATACCGAAGAGATGCTTCGTACCGATTTGCAGACTCTAACAAATGGGGTACTTTCGGTTCTGTTGCTGCCCGTTGGAACATTGATAAAGAGGATTTTATGTCAGATTCTATCTTTGATTACCTTAAGCTTCGTGTTTCTTATGGAACTGCTGGTAACCAACGTATTAATGGTGGGTCGTACTTTACATCCCCTGACTTAACGAAGAACCTTTATGCGACTTCAACAGGGTATAAAGGCTTACCATCGGTACAAATTTCACAATTGGCAAATACCACACTACGTTGGGAAACCATCACGCAATCAGATATTGGTGTTGAATTTGCCATCAATAAATGGGGGCTTTCTGGTGAGGTTGATGTGTATCACAAGAAAACGAGTGATCTTTTCCAAGACAAACCTGTATCTGCCATTAATGCAATTACAAGTCAGTCTGCAAACGTAGGTACGCTTTACAATAAAGGGATAGATCTAACATTAAATTACGATGTAATAAAACCAGTTAGTAGAGATGACTTTGCGTTAAGCTTCCGTTTGGTTGGAAACTACAACAAAAACGAGCTGCAAGACTTACCAGCAGATACTGGATATATCATTAATATTGGTCGAAATGGTGGTCAGATTTATGAAAACTACACCATTCGTTATGCAGGTGTAAACCCTGCGAACGGTAACTTGTTGTTCTACACTGCCGATGGTCAGCTAACAGAATCGCCAGATGCCGACACAGACCGCGTATGGCTTGGAAATTCAAACACACCTGATTATCAAGGAGGGTTTACAATCAATTCAAGTTACAGAGGATTTAGCCTTCAAGCGATGTTAAATTACGCAGGTGGAATTACCCGTTTCGACGGAGATTATGCCAATACCGTAGATTACTCAAACATTGGTGCCTTTAACTTTAGCCGCGATGTACTTCGTGCATGGACACCAGATAATCGTTTAACCGACATGCCTTCATTTGATGCTACAAACGTAAATTCATTTAGTTCTGACCGCTTTTACAAAAACGGAGATTACCTTGGACTGCGTTTTGTAAGTTTGAGTTATTCACTTCCTAAAGAAACCCTAAAAGCCGTTGGTTTTGACGATGTTTCTGTATATCTAAACGGAGAAAACTTATTTGTACTCACCGAATGGAGAGGATACGATCCTTTCTCTAGAAACGAAGACGGGCTTGATTACCCTAGTCCAAAAACCTTTACGTTAGGGTTAAACTTAAAATTTTAAATAATAAATCATGAAAAATTACAGGAATTTATTTTTGATTACAGCATCTGCCCTATTGTTATTTGTTGGGTGTAATGATGCCATAGAAATTGATCAGCCTGGTAGATTAGACGCTGCCTCTGCTTTTCAAACTGAAGCCGATTTTCAAGCGGGTATGTATTGGTTGTATAACAACTTAGATAGCACCCCCGAAATTGCACTAAGTGCTGTGTATACCGATGAAGTAGCTGTTGGGGTTTCCAGTGGTGGCCAAGGTCTAGCACAACTTAATTATGTGCTAACACCTGGAAGTACTGCTTCTAGTAACTTTTGGACTCGTAACTACCGTGTAGTAAACTTTGCCTCTAGAATGATTGAAGCCGCTGCTTCCATTACTGGTGAAGGGGTTGACACGGCAAAAATCAATAATCTATTAGGACAAGCACATGCGATTAGAGCATATGCAATGACGGAACTTGTATCCTATTATTCTACTGATTTGGGAGACGACAATGCACTTGGAGTTATAGCTATTGACTATGTTCCTAGCCTAGATGAGCAATTGCTTCGTAACACCAATGCTGAAACTTTTGCTTTGATTAATAGCGACATCGAGAAAGCTATGAGCCTTATCGCAAGTACAACAACAGATGTAACCGTATTTACAAAAGATGCTGTTACCGCATTGAAAGCACGTGTTGCTGCTTATCGACAAGACTATGCTACAGCACTGAGTGCAGCCAGTACACTTGTTGCTAAATACGACTTGGCTACTGTAGCTGAATACCCAGATGTGTTTGCAGATGATTCTGACGCTGAAATAATTTTTAAACTCGAGCGCACTATTGGAGATGACTATGATGGACAAGGTTCAATGGGGTCTACAGCAGCAGGTGGTTGGGCTGGTGCACGCTTTTGTTTTAAAGGTGCCATTGAAGATCCTTACTTTGAAGTAAGCCGTTCATTGTTCAATATATTAGATGCAAACGATGTGCGTCATGATATTGTTGTAAATCCTAACTCAACTGTTGATGCTGACTACACAAATTCTGCTGACTATAAAAACACAGATATATTGTATGTTGGAAAATATCTTGGGTCTGAAGGACAAAAACTCATGAATGATCTAAAAATATTTAGAGCTTCTGAAATGGTCCTCATTGTTGCTGAAGCACAAGTAGCACAAAACAATTTAGCTGATGCAGCACAAACCATCAAAACCCTGCGTGATGCTAGATTTGGAACGGATACTACTGCGCCAAGTTTTTCAAGCCAACAAGATGCTTTTGGAGCTATTCTTGATGAAAGACGTGTTGAGTTTGCTTTTGAGGGACACCGATACAAAGACCTAAAACGTTTAGGAATTAGAGGTAATCGAAATGCCGTAAAAGATGCTATGGATTGTAAAATTGCAGGTGCCGCTAACTGCTCGCTTAATGCAGATGATTACCGCTTTACACTACCTATTCCATTAATTGAATTTAATGGTAACCCAGGACTAAGAGAGCAACAAAATCCAGGATATTAATACTTAATACCAACAATTATGAAAACATATTTAAAAATAACAACGATGATTTTTGCAGCTATCCTAATGGTTGGCTGTGAAGAAGAAATCACTGTATTACAACCCCTAGAAGGTGGGCATGTTCAGTTGCAAACATCTAGTGGAGTTTCAGTTTCTGAAGGTTCAACAACTGGTGCTTCATTCAAAGTACAGTTAGGAGCCATGGTGAATACAGATGGATATACTGCAACTTTTACGGTAGAATCTGATGACAATGCAAGGTTTACTACTTCACCAAGCAATGGAGAGCTTTACTTTGCACCTAATACCTACGAAAGTAGTATCACTATTATCCCTATTGATAATGTTATTAATGATGGAAATCTGAAGATAACTCTCAGTTTATCAGGAAGCAATACAGGTGTTTATGGTAATGATGAATTACGATCAGTAGTATTGACTATTTCTGACGATGATTGTCCTACTGAAATTAGTACTACATATGTAGGAAATGTGTCAGCTTTTGGTGGATATGACGCGGATGAATTTGAAGTAGAACTTGTTAAGGTAGAGGACAATGTTTATTATGCAGAAACTCTTTGGGGCCCTAATTTTGTTGCTTGGGCAACAGGCAGTGCTGCTTACGCTGGCTTGTACGTCTACCCAGGTGTAATTACAATAAATGATGATTTCACAGTTACCGTTGAAGGGGGCACTGAACCATTTGCAGGCGCATACCCAGGAGGATCAGGAACATACTCTGCGTGTGATGACGAGTTCGTCATCAGCTTACCAGATGGTGTATTTAACGGTGGTGGTGCTGGCGCTACAGTAACATTAACTGGGAAAGATGACTAGAGCTCACTAATCTAGTTTACTAACAAATTCAATAAGCTCAGATTCTTTACGAAATCTGAGCTTATTTTTTTTAATTAAGTCAAGTGCATCTGCATCCCCCTCAAATAACAAGACTATATTTTTTTTATTCAATTTAAAGTCTTTTAAAGTTCCACCTGGAAATTGTAATACATATCGAGTTTCAACCTTGTAGTTTGCCAAACGTGGCTTGTCATAGCTAGACTTTGCGGGTTTTTCTGGTGTATACAATGCCGTAAAATATTTATACAGTATGTAGTTGCTTGAAAACAAGGTGCTAACAGGAATTTTATTAGATTCAATTTCTAGGGGCAAAAAGATGAAATCTTCTACGCTAACTTTCATACCCTCAGAAAAATTTAACATACGAATCTCCCCATTTTGAATAATTTCAAAAGATTGTTTATATGCATTTAGTTTAATATTAACTTTAAAGTTCTTATTTTTAAAGTAAATTGTTGCGGGCTTAAAATCATCAAATAGGTAGGGACTACCGCTATAGTTGGCGCTGTCTTGAGTGTTACGTGAATTGTTAACAAAGTACTCGACAGGGATTTCAAAACCTTGCCCATAGATGCAAAGTGAAAAAAAGAAAAATAAGATTAAAATAAATCGCATGAAAAATAAATTTAAAATACTTTTTTGTTTGGTGTTGGTTGCAAACACGAATATACTTCTTGGTCAACAAAATAGTGAATTAAAAACACTACACGCGACTTTAAAGTCGAAGATACTCGAAACAGAACAAAAAAACCGAATTGCTGTAGATAGTTTTAGGAAACTCCAAAAGCGTAAACCAAACATCGCAAATTCAAAAATTGAATTGATACGTGTAGATAAAACCTTTGGACCGATTTATTATCAAACCCACAACCTTACGGCAGCGAAAAGCAATAGAACCAACAGCATTCAGCCAGGAGGAATACTAGGGCTAAATCTGGAAGGTGAAAACCTAAAAGTTGGTGTATGGGATGCAGGACTAGCCTTTGAAGGACACCAAGAATTTAACGAAAACAATGAAACTAGAATTTTAATTGGAAATGAAAATATTGATCCCGATGACCATGCCACACACGTTTCGGGAACTATTATCGCTAATGGTACCAATTCTGAAGCAAAAGGCATGGCTCCAAAAGCAACTGTTGTCTCATATGACTGGACAAATGTTCGCGTCGAAGAACTTAATGAAGTAGAATCTGGATTGTTACTTTCAAATCACTCTTACGGGGCTGCAGGGTTTGAAGATAACGGAGATCTTGCTGTACCTGCTGAATACTTTGGAACCTATGAATCGTCTTCTGCTTATCTTGATGAGATGCATTTTCTTTATCCAAACTACTTACACGTTACCTCAGCTGGGAATGATGGACTGCAATCTTACCCTGGTGGAATTGCCACAGGATACGACAAGCTACTTGAAGAAAAAAATGCGAAAAACAATTTGGTGGTAGCTAATGGAAAAGACATCAATTATATTACACCAACGTTTTATATCTTAGATATTGACCCGAGCTCAAGTCAAGGACCAACTAACGATTTTCGAGTAAAACCAGACATTACAGGGAATGGAACTGGCTTAATTTCTCCAATTTATACATCGCCGTTATCATTTAACGATTATGGAAATTATTCTGGCACTTCTATGGCAGCACCCTCCGTAACTGGGTCAATTTTATTATTACAAGAATACTATTACAGTCTTAATCAAAAGTACATGCGTTCTGCTACAATTAAGGGACTCGTATGCCACACTGCCTATGACATTGACGATAAAGGTCCAGACCCAGAATCTGGATGGGGATATATTGATGTAAAAAATGCTGCTGAATACATTACGGAACAAAACAAAATCTACGAACTAACATTAACCAATAATGAAGTCATTAGCTTTGATATTACTGAAAGCAACGCGGATATTAAAGTAAGTATCTGTTGGACAGATCCTGCTGGAACTGCACAATCCGAACCAGATTATGACCAGCCTGTTTTGGTTAACGATCTTGACTTAAAATTAGTACAAAATAACACCTCATATCTTCCATGGAAGCTATCTAACGCAGGTGTATATACTTCTAATGGTTGGGCTACAAAAGGGGATAATAGTGTAGACAACATTGAAATTGTTGACATCGAAGATGCCAACGGCTCATATACTGTTGAAATTTCGCACAAGGGAACACTTGTAAACAATGAACAAAAATTTTCATTAATTCTGTCAAAAAGCACTGCTTTAACTCTAGGAACCTCACAAATTGACGATCAAAATCAGCAAGATATAATTGCGTTCCATAATTCAAAAACAAAACGTTTTGTGGTAAAGAGCAATACAAAAAATCCCTTCACCTACTTTAAGGTATTTGACATTAATGGGCGCATTGTGAAAGAAATGAGTGTCGATTATCAATATAGTTTTGAAGCAAGTTCGCAAGGTATTATTAAAGGGGTTTACTTTATTGTAACTGGCAACGCAGCCAAAAGCTTTTCAAGTAAGACCGTTATTTATTAAGTGCCGTAACAAGGTTTTGGTTAACTTTACAAACGCAATGAACAAAACTATTTTCGGCATTAACGCCGTTCGTGAAGCCATTCAAGATCCCTCTCGCATTCAGAAGGTATTAATGGATAATGAAATTAACAACCCTGCATTTAAACGACTAAAAGAAGATGTGATGCGCTCTGGTGTATCTTACTCATTTGTGCCGCCACAAAAACTTTATAAACACACCAAAGAAAACCATCAGGGGTTTGTGGCACTTTTGGGCGAAATCCAATTTGCATCACTGGAAAACATCATTGACGAGCATACGCAACAACTCTTTTTACTCCTAGACGGCGTAACCGATGTGCGCAATTTTGGCGCTATTATCCGATCAGCGGTGGGCTTAGGTGCTAGCGCTATTATTGTGGGTCAAACTGGTGCTGCCCCCCTCAACGATATTGCCATTCAGGCTTCGGCAGGTGGCGCATTTCATATCCCTATCGTTCGAGTGGCACATCTAAAAGATGCGATGTATTTGCTTCAAGCAAACGGAATTACGCTTATGGGCTGTACCGAAAAAGCCGACCATTTTATTGGAGAAACAAACCTAAAACGATCGCTAGCTATTGTTATGGGCAACGAACATAAGGGTATTAGTAAAGGAATTCTATCCCTTTGCGACGAGCAAACCAAAATACCCATCAACAGCAGTTTAGATTCTTACAATGTTTCTGTGGCTACAGCTTTAGTGCTCTATGAATACTACCGCCAAAACAATTAAAGCAACTCTGTCAGTTCGCTAAGAAATTCTATTTCATGATAATGCGCTGGATGCGCTTTTTCTATGGGCATAAAATGTATCGCATGCATGCCTACCGCCAAGGCACCTTCGATGTCAGCCTCTAAACTATCGCCAATCATCAGAGCTTCATCAGGAGCTACCTGTCCTACTTTTAGCGCATGACTAAAAATCAAAGGGTCTGGCTTTTTTACCCCCACCGAAGATGAGTCCGTAATTGTTTCAAAAAACGGTAACAAACCCGAGTTTCTCATTTTAAAATACTGCACATCTTTAAAACCATTGGTAATAACATGTAATGAGTACTTTTTCTTAAGGGCAGTTAATACGTCTAAAGCACCATCAAAAAGGGAATTGTATTCAGGAAGAATTTGAATATACGCATCTGACATGTCGTAAATAAGCTTATCAGAAGTTGAATAATTCAGGGTATCAAAAACACTTTTAAGTCGTTCGAAACGCAAGGTTTCTTTGTCAATTTTACCCTCACGATATAACTTCCAATACCTATTATTAGCAGGAATATATACTTTCAAAAAAGATGCAAGAGGAAGCTTTATTTGATAGGTCTGGAACAGTTCCTCAAACGCCAACGCAGAATTGGTTTCAAAGTCCCACAACGTGTGATCCAAATCAAAAAACAATGCCTTTAATTGGGTTTTATTCATGCGTCAACACCTTTGATAATGTACTTAAAAACGAGGCGTTTTTGGAGCGCGTGTTAAAACTTTTGTTAGTCAATGCAACAACAAAAGGAGCTTGAAGTTCGGCTAGTCGGGATTGATAATCCAAAAAAAGCTGACGCATTTTTCTAGAGAAACGTTGGTTTCGAATATGCGCCTCACTCAAACATACTGGGTGTATCGTAAGCGGTGTTGGCTGTTCATCACTTAAATCATAAAACCGAAATGGAAATGCTGTACTTGCCCTAAAGCCATGATGATCAGGGTACTGCATAGAATAATCATGTTGAATACCCAGTTTTGAAAAAAGCCGATAGCTGATTGGGAATCGCAATGCCAATTTGTGTTGGCGAATGGCTTTTACTGGACGATGAATCAAAGCGGAAAAACGATCAATGTCAGCAGAAAGTTTGTAAGGGTGCATAGAAGAGGCAAAGGATGCCAGTGGGGCTGTTGGCGTGTAGTCTGAAATACTCTTTATGCCTTGCTGATTGGCAGCATTAAAAACACTTAAACTCTTATCATGAATCCCTAAAGCTGTGTGTAGCACAAAGAAAATGGGCGAACTGTATTTAGTCCTTTTAAATTCTTCCAACCAATTAAGAAGACCTGCAAGAGGGTCTTCTCTAAAGCCCAACAATACCACTGTCCTATCAAAAAAAACGGCAAACTTTAATTTTGTCAAATCACGAATTCCTTCAAAAAATGAACGAAAAAAGGCTTTGTGTTTATATGCGAAAAGCTGAGGGACATCTACCAGTAATGTTAACTCTGGAGATTTTATTGCCGGAGAGGCTACAGTAGCATCGAAAAAGGTATCCCAAGCCTTCAAAAAATATCTAAACCATAAATCTACAAGGGGTATATGTAGAAATTTGTGTTGGTAAGCAAGGGACTGATCAGGGGTAAATCTACCTAAATCATCGGGGACATAGGGCTGATACTCTTCATAGCGCGTCATTAAATAAAAAGATGCGGCAAAAAAATCGAAAGGCAATGCACTTCTGTCACTTGTCGCAAAAAAAGCAGGCAGACCTTCGTAATCAAAAACCGTAATGTCAACCGTGTTAATCCCCTGCTCTGTTAACAAACCATGTGCTCGAATAAAAAACTCGTTCCCTAATGGTTTGTCGCTGTACGACATTTTTGGACCATTATGCGCAATAAAAACACTCAAATCGGAGGTAAATGATATTTCCTTTTGCATACGAAAGACAAAAAAATGCTTGAAAATATACCGTATGCGGGGTTTTACAACAGGCGTGTAGACAAGAATCATAGCCCGTTACTTAAAGTTATTTTGTATCCAAAAAGTAAGTTTGTCAAACGTGTTTAACGTTTCTTCCATTTCCGTATCAGCAATTTCTAGAGTTCTCATTTTACTCAAATAATGGCGCGCAAATGACTTAGGAAACGCGTCTCCAGCATCGTGATTGTCAATATATCTCGAAAATAAACACTCCGCCTTGGCTACGTCTTTTTGCAAGTAAAATGCCAGTACCGCCAAACGATAGAGCGAAATGTTCTGCTGCATAGCAGAGGAATCGCAGTGTTGAATTTCATTTATAGCATTAAGATATGCCACTAGCGCTTCTTTGTTTTTTGTATTGGAGCGATAAAAATAGCCTTCTGCTAAAAAACCTTCAATCACGGATAGTGACTTTATGACTTTAAGTGTTTTCTCTGCCTTTTTAGTACTCCCCCCCAACACCCAAGGGAGTTCAGTGTACAACTCCAAGAGGATCAGCTGCACTTCTAACGCATCGGGTTTTATGATGGCTGCTGTCTCAAAAGCAGTTTTCATTGTCCGCACATAGGGCAATGACTTCATTTTAGGCAATTCTGATGCTAAAATTCCAGCAATACCACCCAACAAGTACTGGTATTCAAAGTTTTCGGGGTACGCTTCTGCCAATGCATCGAATAGTTCAAAAGATTGCTCATATGCTTTGGTTGCTGCATAGAGTATTGCTAATTCTTCGAGTTGTTCTTTACTTTTTTTTGCTAATGTGTTTAATTCTTGAATACGCTTATCTTGTGTTATGGTAACAGTGACAGGTTCAAAAAGGGACTGAGGGACACGTTGCCCAAAAGCCATAGACACACAAAAAAGAAAGAAAATTATTCGTTGATTAGTTCCCATAAACTATCTTTTAAGACTGTCAAACCCTGTTGGGTTACAGATGAAAATAACACAAAAGGAATGTTTTTAAACGCAACTTCACACTCCGCCTTAATTGCTGTGTAGAGTTCTTCGTCTAAAAGGTCTGCTTTTGATATACCAATCATGAAATTTTTATCTAAAAGCTCGGGGTTATACCGCGTCAATTCATTGTTCAAAATAGTGAATTGTTTGCTAATGTCATCGGCGTCAGCAGGAATAACATACAACAAAACACTATTTCGTTCTATATGACGAAGAAAATAATGCCCTAATCCTTTTCCCTCAGCTGCCCCTTCAATTATTCCGGGAATGTCTGCCATTACAAACGACTTAAAATCTCGGTACTCTACAATCCCCAAATTGGGTTTCAAGGTAGTGAACGGATAATCGGCTATTTTGGGCTTGGCCGAAGTAAGCGCAGCCAATAATGTTGATTTTCCAGCATTGGGAAAACCCACAAGACCTACATCAGCAAGGACTTTTAGCTCTAGCGTAATATTGCGGTCTGAGCCTTCTTTTCCTGGTTGCGCATAGCGCGGTGCTTGATTGGTAGGGCTTCTAAAGTGCCAGTTTCCAAGACCACCCATCCCACCAGGCACAATAATCATGTCCTCTTCGTCTGTAATTTCAGCAATACGTTCGCCTGTTTCTGTGTCAAGCACAACTGTTCCTAGTGGCACGGGAATGATAAGGTCGGTGCCGTCAGCACCAGTACTGCGACTTTTGCTGCCGTGCTCCCCGTGTCCGGCTTTAAAGTGCTTTTTGAACTTAAAGGTAACTAACGTCCATAGGTTTTTGTCACCACGTAATATTACATGCCCGCCACGGCCACCATCTCCCCCATCTGGCCCACCTTTGGTAATGTATTTCTCTCGATGAAAGTGTGTAGAACCTTTGCCACCGTTACCCGAGCTAACGTGAATTTTTACATAATCAACAAAATTTCCTTCGGTCATTACAGTTGTTCAACTATGGAGGTAAGTTGTTCGGCTATCGATGCAATGGAGCCCTCGCCATTTATGGAATGAAATTTTCCCTGTTCGCTGTAATAGTCTATAAGCGGTGCCGTTTTTTTGTTGTATTCCGCAAAGCGATTTCGAATTTTTTCTTCATCTTGGTCATCTGCACGTCCGCTATCTTTCCCGCGACTCAACAACCGATCTACTAAAATATCTTCGGAAACATCAAGTGCGAGTGTGGCAGAAATACGCATGTCTTTTTTGTCAAGAAAAGCGTCAAGCGCTTCGGCTTGAGATGTGGTTCGTGGAAACCCATCAAAAATAAAGCCCGCAGCATCAAGATGTTTGTCCACCTCTCCCTCTAGCATTTGAATGGTCACTTCATCGGGTACCAGATCGCCATTGTCCATATATCCCTTAGCCAACACACCTAAAGGTGTTTCGTTTTTGATGTTAAATCTAAATACATCTCCAGTCGAGATATGAATCAGTTTAAAGGTGTCTTTTAAAAATACAGCTTGTGTGCCCTTTCCGGCACCGGGTTTGCCAAACAAAATGATATTCTTCATGCGTGATTTTTACCCTGCAAAGATATCCTATTTTGGGTAGCGAGCCTATAAGAGGCAGTACATTGTAGAATATGCCGTACATTTGTATCGGAAATGAGACAGGTTTTTTCTACAGATTTTACCCTCGGAATGCTCGGTGGTGGTCAATTGGGTAAAATGCTTTTGGACGTTACCCGACGCTGGGACATTCGCACACATGCTTTGGACCCCAACGCAGAAGCTTCTGCGCGAAACAGTTGCAATCATTTTGTACAAGGAAATTTAATGGACTACGATACCGTTCTTGCTTTTGGCAAAGACGTTGATGTACTCACCATTGAAATTGAACACGTTAACATTGAGGCACTCTATGAGTTGGAAAAACAGGGCGTTTTGGTGTATCCAAAACCCGCAACACTCGATGTTATTCAAAACAAACGCACCCAAAAAGAATTTTATGCCTCACAAAAGCTTCCTACAGCTCCTTTTCTATCCTTTCAAAACAAGGATGAACTGATTGAGGCAGTACAAAAAAACAAAATTCAATTTCCCTGTATTTGGAAAGCAGCACGCTTTGGCTATGATGGTTTTGGTGTAAAAAAATTAGATTCTGCCAAAGAAATACAGGCACTCCCCGACAGCGAGTGTATCATAGAAAATTTGGTTTCCATAGCGAAAGAAATATCTGTAATCGTTGCACGAAATCCATCGGGTGAAATTGCATTGTATTCGCCTGTGGGAATGGCATTTCACCCCACCGCCAATCAAGTAGAGTTTGTATATCATCCTGCTGAATTGGACGAAAAAATTGCCGCACAAACGCAAGAGATTGCTGAAAAACTTGTCCGTTCATGGGAGCATGTTGGTCTTTTGGCAGTAGAATTTTTTGTCGATGAGCACGAAACCCTTTGGATAAACGAAGTGGCGCCTCGACCCCACAACAGCGGACACCTGACCATTGAAGGATGTGTTACCTCACAGTTTGAGCAACACCTCCGCGCCATTCTAAATATGCCTTTAGGAAAAACCGATTTTTATCGCCCTGCCATCATGGCAAATGTGGTAGGACCCGCCGACGTAAATGGCGCATTTGTATATGAAGGAACTGATGTTGTGCTAAATACGCCACAAGCTGGTCTGCACATTTACGGTAAAAAGACAACCAAGCCGCAACGTAAAATGGGGCATATCACCCTAACGGGTAATGATTTAAATGCTATTTTTAAAAAAATTAAAGAACTAAAATCTGTACTTCAACTAAAAGCAAAATGATATGAAGGTAGCCGTAATCATGGGAAGCAAAAGCGACCTCCCCGTCATGCAAGAAGCCATTGACACCTTAGCATTATTTGAAATCGATACGCATGTGGATATTGTGTCTGCACACCGCACACCCGAAAAAATGATGCATTTTGCCAAAACAGCTCATGAAAACGACATAGATGTCATCATTGCAGGAGCCGGAGGCGCAGCGCATTTGCCAGGTATGGTGGCTGCCGTAAGTCCGTTACCCGTAATTGGTGTTCCCGTAAAATCGTCAAATTCTATTGACGGTTGGGATTCGGTGCTGTCGATTTTGCAAATGCCGGGCGGAGTTCCCGTGGCAACCGTGGCACTTAACGGCGCAAAAAACGCAGGACTCTTAGCTTGCCAAATTTTAGGGGTAAAAAACCCGGCACTCAGAGAAGCGATGATGGCTTACAAAGTATCTTTGGGCGAAAAAGTGCATCAAAGTGCCAAAGACCTTAGTAAAGGATAAGGGTTAATACACTCCCCAAAAACCACAAAACAGGAATCCCCTCTACCCAAAAAGAAGTAAAAAGAGTAGTCTGTTTTGGAGATAGTTTTATTGCAACTCCTAACAGGAAAAGCATTGTTATTTCCATCCAAAATAAAGCAGTTTCTTGAACGGTTTGGTAGGCTAAAAACACAATCCCGCAAAGCAACACATAGCCAAGTTTTTTGGTGCCAGAAACACCCAATACTTGTGGAATAGTTTTTAGGCTAGGGGCATCTTTATTTAGGTCACGCAATTCAAAAGGAAGCATTAGGCATAGTATCCAAAAAATGCTTTTTACAGCAATCAACATAAATAGCTGTTTTGGTAGTCCAATCAAACCCATCATTGCCATGGCAGACCAAGAAACAGCCACCACAAAAACCTTAAGCATAGACACAAACCGCAATCCCATTTTGGCACCAAAGGGTAGCGCATAGCAAAAGGTCAAAACACCAACCCCAACAAACACCATCCAAACATGCGTTGACAGCACCATCAATCCCCAAAAACCTATGGCTACAGCAACACCAAAAAGAAGGATGTTTCCAATAGACACCATTTGTTTTTTATACAAAACAGGGACAAAGTTGTGTGAGTACTGATACGCCGCCCAACCAAAGCCAAAAACGGCACACTGCGTGGAAACAGAAACCGAAACACCTTGCTGTAGGGCAATAACACGACAAAACGCCCAAAGAGCGATAGCAACATGAAGACTAGATGACAAATAATGCTTTAGCAAATGTATATTCTAAGGCAGCAAAAGTACCAATTGTGTTAATAACGTCCCTTTTTGTGGTTAACAACTTTAGTGTGAAACAATTAGGATTCCTTTTTCGATTTTAGGTAAAAAATTACCTTTGATTATAGAAATTTAAGCAGCATGGATACGCAAAATTTTTCACTGCGCCACATAGGTCCAAACACTACAGAAGTAGATGAAATGCTTTCGACCATCAAGGCGTCTTCACTTGATGAACTGATTGCACAAACCGTTCCGGAACCTATACGCCTAAAAAAGCCTATTACACTCCCTGATGCAATGAGCGAACATGCTTTTTCAAAGCATATTAATGCATTGGGAAAGGAGAACAAGGTGTTTACTTCTTTTATTGGTTTGGGCTATCACGAAGCTATTTTGCCAGGAGTCATCCAGCGTAATATTCTCGAAAACCCAGGATGGTATACCGCCTATACGCCGTATCAAGCAGAAATTGCACAAGGAAGAATGGAGGCGTTACTGAATTTCCAAACAGTAGTATCTGATCTAACAGGTATGGAACTGGCTAATGCATCGCTACTCGATGAGGCTACTGCCGCTGCCGAGGCTATGGGATTACTGTACGGACAACGCACCAAGGAGCAAAAAAAGAATGACGCAAAGCTGTTTTTTGTAGATGAAAACACCTTACCTCAAACAAAATCGGTACTTGAAACCCGCTCAAATCCCATCGGGATTTCCTTGGTTTATGGCAATCCTGAAACTTTTGTCCCTACAGGAGATTATTTTGGGGCACTGGTTCAATATCCTGGAGCTAATGGCAACATTCTAGACCTTAAAGCATTTATTAAAAAAGCCGCTGAAACTGAACTCAAAACGGCAGTTGCGGCTGATATCATGAGTTTGATATTGCTTGAGTCGCCAGGCGCACTAGGCGCCGACGTGGTGGTGGGAAGCACACAACGATTTGGTATTCCCTTAGGCTATGGAGGGCCACATGCGGCTTATTTTGCTACCAAATCCGCCTACAAGCGAAGTATCCCCGGTAGAATTATTGGAGTAACCCAAGACAAAGAAGGAAATCGGGCTTTGCGTATGGCGCTACAAACACGTGAACAACACATTAAGCGCGACAGAGCGACCTCTAATATTTGTACGGCACAAGTGCTGTTAGCGGTTATGGCAGGTATGTATGCGGTGTATCACGGCTCCAAAGGGTTGAAAGATATCGCTTTGCGAATTCACCAAAACACTTGCCGATTAAATAAGGCATTGGCTGAAATAGGCATTGCGCAAAAAAATGAAGCCTTTTTTGATACGCTTTGGATTGAAGCACCCGTTAAAAAAGTACGCCCTTTGGCAGAAGCAGCAGGAATAAACCTTAGGTATATTAACGATAACGAATTAACCGTTTCGTTTCATGAGGCAACAGAAAAACATCACATAGATACGTTGATTCAAATTTTGGTGGAAGCCACAGGAAAACCTGCACCAAAAAGTATTGCAGAAGAAAGTGATTGCTTACCCATTTCGCACAAACGCACAACCACATTTTTAACACACGAAGTGTTTCAACGCTATCACGCAGAAACCGCTATGATGCGCTACATCAAATCGTTGGAACGAAAAGACTTGGCACTAAACCATTCCATGATTGCACTAGGATCGTGTACCATGAAGCTCAACGCAGCAACAGAAATGTTTGCTCTCAGCGACCCGCAGTGGAACAATATTCACCCTTTTGTACCTGAAAATCAGGCAACGGGTTACCAAAAAGTATTACACGATCTTGCAGATTACCTCACCGAAATCACGGGCTTTGGCGGCACTTCACTTCAACCCAATTCGGGTGCGCAAGGCGAATTTGCAGGGCTTATGGTCATACGAGCTTTTCATCAAGCGCAAAATCATAAACATCGTAACATTTGTCTTATTCCGGCATCGGCACACGGTACCAATCCAGCATCGGCAGTTATGGCGGGCATGCAAGTTGTTGTGGTAGGGACAGATGATCGCGGAAACATTGACTTGGAGGACTTAAAAGCAAAAGCCGACGCACATGCAGAAAATTTGGCTGCGCTTATGATTACCTATCCCTCCACGCATGGTGTTTTTGAATCGTCTATAAAAGAAATTACCGCCTATGTACATAGCAAAGGAGGGCAAATTTATATGGATGGTGCCAACATGAACGCACAAGTAGGCTTGACAAATCCTGCAGCCATCGGCGCCGATGTGTGCCATTTGAACCTTCACAAAACATTTGCCATTCCGCATGGTGGTGGTGGTCCAGGGGTTGGACCTATTTGTGTAGCTGCGCACCTAGTACCCTTTTTGCCAGGACATGATATCGTTCAGACTGGGGGCGACAATGCCATAACAGCACTCTCGGCAGCACCCTTTGGCTCATCATTAGCCTGTTTGATATCCTACGCCTACATCCGTATGCTCGGAGCAGAAGGCTTAAAAAAATCTACGGAAATTGCTATTCTTAATGCGAACTATATCAAAGAACGTATCGCAAAGCATTATCCTGTTTTGTACAGCGGAGACAACAAAAGAGCTGCGCACGAATTTATTATTGATTGCAGGGCATTCAAAGAAAAAGGTGTTGAAGTAATGGATATTGCCAAACGCTTAATCGATTTTGGGTTTCATGCGCCAACAGTTTCTTTTCCTGTTGCTGGAACCATGATGATAGAACCGACAGAAAGTGAAAACAAAGAAGAACTCGATCGCTTTTGCGAGGCCTTGATTGCTATCCGCTACGAAATTGAAGCAAGTGATCGTGATCAGAAAGACAATATGTTACGAAATGCTCCGCATACCCTAGCACAACTTACAACCGATGAGTGGAACTACCCGTATTCGCGTTCCGAAGCGGCTTATCCTTTACCCTTTGTTCGGGAGAGTAAGTTTTGGCCCAGCGTAAGACGCGTGGATGAAGCGTATGGAGATAGAAACCTTGTCTGCACTTGCGCGCCCATTGAGGCATATGTTGAAAAACAAGTTACTCAATACAAGTAATTTTAAACAGTATTCCCAGATATTGTTCAAAAATATTTTCGAACATCGCATAGATTTCTATCTTTGACGTATTGTTTATAGTCACCATAAAGTAGAAAAACAACGTAACACAATCCATGGGAATTCACATAACAGGTGTAGGAAGCTACATTCCAGCGCATACCGAACGAAATGAAGACTTTGTAAACCACACCTTTTTAGACATGGACGGTAGCCCGTTTGAAAATGAAAATGGTGATATTATAAACAAATTCAAAGCCATTACAGGCATCGAAGAACGTCGCTATGTAAAACCGCACCAAACGGCATCCGATTTGGCGTTTTTAGCAGCTGAAAGAGCCATCGACGACGCCTCATTAGATCCTGAAACGCTAGACTATATTATTGTAGCACACAATTTTGGAGATATTCAACATGGTAGTATTCAATCTGATATGTTACCCTCATTGGCAACCCGAGTAAAGCACAACTTGCAAATCAAAAATCCAAATTGTGTTGCCTATGATGTCATATTCGGTTGTCCGGGTTGGGTAGAAGGAGTTATCCAAGCACAAGCCTTTATCAAAGCTGGCATGGCAAAAAAATGCCTCGTAATTGGAGCCGAAACCTTGTCTAGAATCGCTGATCCAAGTGATAGGGACTCCATGATTTTTGCCGACGGTGCTGGGGCAGCTATAATTGAAGAAACCGATGACGCAGGAGGAATTTTAAGTCATTGCACGCAAACTTTTAGCAACGGCGAAGCCTTCTATTTGTATTCTGGAAAATCCTATAATCCTGAGGCAAACCCTACTGATAAATACATAAAAATGTATGGCAGAAAAGTATATGAGTTTGCCATCAGTCATGTGCCACAAGCGTTAAAAAAATGCCTAGACGATAGCGGACAAGATATTTCAGCATTGAACAAGATCTTTATTCATCAAGCCAACGAAAAAATGGACGAAGCAATTGTGAAACGTTTCTATCGCCTTTTTCGTCATCCACAACCTGAATACATTCTTCCCATAAGCATTCATAAACTAGGCAATAGCTCTGTAGCTACTGTACCAACCCTACTCGATTTGGTAAAACGCAACGAACTTCAGGGGCATGACTTAAAGCAAGGAGATGTCGCCCTTTTTGCAAGTGTTGGTGCAGGGATGAATATCAATGCCTTTGCTTATAAATTTTAAGGCTTCCTGAGAGCTTTTACAATTGGATTTCCAGTATTACCTGTAGGATTACTCACACCCAACAGCGCACTAATGGTCGGTGCTATGTCAGTAATGCTAGTATGTGCATACGTACTCCCTTTGCGGACTCCTTTTCCAAACATTAACAAAGGGATATGGGTGTCATAAACATACGCAGAGCCGTGGGTAGAACCTGTTGGCCCATAGCTGGTATATCCGGGAAGTAGCGTAAATACAATATCGCCAGAACGCTTTGGGTGATGACCACGCTGTAAGCGCTGAACAATAGCATTGTTATCGTTCTGTAACATCAGATTATCAGCAGAATATGCAGTTGCAATTCCGTGAAACGATAGCGCAAAGGATACAACAAACTGCTGAATTTGTTCCCAATTGATTTTACTTTTGGTGATTCCTTCGTGGTTTAAAAAAATTTCATTGTTTGATATATTCCTTACTAAATCGAGTGTGCCGAAGCGAGAAGCAACCGCTTCATTCAACTGACGCACAAAATCGGATTTTCTAAAATATCCCCCTGGAATGTTGTTATCAATCAAAAAATTTGACACATGTGACGCTCCGTGATCTGATGTTAAAAAAACGGCATACTCCCCTTTTCCAACTTGATTGTCAAGCGCACTAAATAAACGCGCCAAGTCCCTATCCAAACGCACATAGGCGTCTTGCAACTCCTTAGCATTAATCCCGTATTTATGACCAATATAATCTGTTGAGGAAAAACTAATCATCAATACATCTGCGTCATCATCTTTCCCAAGCTGCTCCCCATTTAAGGCAGCTAGCGCAAAGTCAGTAATAAGGCTATTTCCAAAAGGAGTTGCTCCAAGTACGTCATATCCACCATTATCACCTGCTAATTTTTTTAAATCGTATGGAAAGGTTGGAGTCTCTTTTCCATTTAAAACTCCCTCATACGGAGTATCATCAGGTCCGCTTTCTATATAGGTATCAATAGGGAAATACGTATCCCAAGTGGTTAGGTAATTGTCAATTATTCTAGAGGTGTTAAAATCTGCAGCCCATTGGGGAAGCGCGTCCATATAAAATGTACTGCTTACAAAATTACCTTCATTTTTTCCCGAAAACCAATATGCGCCATTTGCAGTATGGCCAATGGCCAAAATGGCTCCTCTATCTTTAATAGAAACACCAATTGTTTTGCCTCGCATTTGGGTAGCCAGTCGGTTTTCGTCTGCAAATGCAGAAGCTAAAAGTTGCGTTGGTGCTTTTTGACCCACTTTTGAGGAGGTTCCTACGCCACGATATCTATTATCCGAAACGCAATTCTGATTTCGTCCTGATACTTTGTCAAACCAAGCATTTGAAATAATGCCGTGGATGGCTGGTGGAGATCCTGTTGCAATACTGGCGTGCCCTGGACCTGTTTGCGTTTGAGTATAATCAAAATGGTGGTTTTTTGCTACAAACCCCTCTTTGTAGAATCGTTTAAATCCAGCATTCCCAAATTGACTTTCAAAGCGGGTTAAGTAGTCCATTCGCATTTGATCAACAACAATACCAACGACAAGTTTTGGTTTTGAGGGTTGAATAGGCGTTTTGCACCCAACAAAAACTATGATAAGTAGTAGAAGTATTGATTTCATATTCACAATGTAGGTTTATACAAATGTATATTTTTATTGTAGCCCTTGGCTTAACCTGACATTATTTTTTTACATTCGTTCACATGAAACTGCTGCATCATATTGGCGCTTATTTTCTCATGCTTCGCATGGTTTTTATCAAACCAACTAAAGGAAAAGTTATGCGAAGATTGATTTTTCAAGAAATTCAAGACTTGATTATTGGCTCGTTAGGCATCGTAGTATTTTTATCTTTTTTCGTGGGCGGGGTGGTTTCTATTCAGACCGCTCTGAATATTGACGGCCCGTTTATTCCAAAAAACTTGGTTGGTTTTGCCACGCGCCAATCCATGGTATTAGAATTTGCACCCACATTTATGAGCATCATTTTGGCAGGGAAAGTAGGTTCATTTATTACATCAAGTATTGGCACGATGCGTGTAACAGAACAAATAGACGCATTGGAAGTTATGGGTATCAATTCATTGAATTACCTCGTATTTCCAAAAATAATTGCCATGCTTTTATTGCCGTTGGTTATTAACATATCCATGTTTCTAGGGATTTTAGGGGGCTATGCTGCCACAATTTATGGCGGTTTTTCAAGTACTGCAGATTTTATTGAAGGAATCCAACTTAGTTTTCAACCCTTTCATGTCGTGTATGCGTTTATCAAAACACTGATTTTTGCACTGGTTTTGGCAACAATTCCATCGTATCATGGCTACTTTATGAAGGGTGGGGCATTAGATGTAGGGAAGGCCGCTACAGTAGCTTTTGTTTGGACTTCGGTAGTTATTATTGTACTAAATTATATTGTAACACAACTATTACTTACCTAATGATTGAATTACAGAATATAACAAAGTCTTTTGACGGGCGTGAAGTGCTAAAGGGCATCAGTATGGCATTTGAAGCTGGGAAAACCAATTTGATTATTGGGCAAAGTGGTTCTGGAAAAACAGTTCTCCTCAAGTGCTTGCTCGGATTACACAAACCCGATGGTGGCAAGATGATTTTCAATGGGCAGGTTTTAAATGAAATGGATGATACCGCAAGTAGAACGCTTAGGCGAGAAATGGGCATGGTGTTTCAAGGCAGTGCTTTGTTTGATTCCATGACTGTTCTAGAAAATGTTATGTTTCCCATGCAAATGCTTACCAAGAAAAAAGAATCCGTAATAAGAGAAGCAGCAGAAGAAGTTATTGAACGCGTTAATTTGATAGATGCACATCACAAACTTCCTGCTGAACTTTCTGGTGGAATGCAAAAGCGTGTTGCAATTGCGCGTGCGGTGGTTATGAAGCCTAAATATTTATTTTGTGATGAACCCAACTCGGGTTTAGATCCAAAAACAGCCATTGTTATTGATAACCTAATTCGTGAGATTACCAGAGAAAACAACATCACAACTGTGATAAACTCTCACGACATGAATTCGGTAATGGAAATAGGCGATACTATTTTGTTTTTAAAGGATGGTATAAAGGCTTGGGAGGGCAGTAAAGAATTAATTTTTAAAACCGACAATGAAGCCATTACCGACTTTGTATACTCGTCAAACTTGATGAAAAAGGTAAAGGAAGTTTACCAATAAACTTTGCTATTTCAAGCTCGGCACCACAATAAGAGTAGCCTCTTCCAGCGCTTTATAGTTCAAAAGTTCGGCTTGCAAATTATGTATCGTGAGTGAATCTATAGCAACCAGTCCCAATGGATTTAATACAATATTCTGTGAAACACCACGTGTATAGCTAATTTCAGCAGATGACTTGAGATAGCTACCAAAAGTCAATGGAGCAACATGTGTCTCTAAATACACATTGGCATCTTTGCGAAAACGATTTTCATCAAGTGCGTTTAAAAAAGTTATTCCTGCAGGAATCATCACCAAAAGCGCCGCAAAACCTACGAGTCTAGCAGTATAACGACGCTGCTTAGAATCTGCGTATTGTATCATGGGGAAGCGCAATACCTTAATTACCAAAAAAGAAGCAAAAGCAATGAACGTGGCGTTTATAAAAAACAAGTACAACGCGCCCAATGCATAATTTAAATTCGCCACCGCAATTCCATAGCCTATAGTACACAACGGAGGCATAAGTGCTGTAGCAATCGCAACTCCAAAAATAACAGAAGCTATGGTTCCCTTTTTTGTACGAGCAATTGCCAGCGCAGCACCACCAAAAAAGGCGATGAAAACATCTCTAATATCGGGTTGGGTACGTGCCAACAGCTCTGATGATTCTTGCTGAAGCGGAAAAAACAAAAAGAATAAGGTAGCCGTGGCAACACTAAGCACAACCATAACCAGAAAATTTGGAACAGCCTGCTTTAGCATATTTAAGTCGTTGATTGCCAACGAAACACCAATTCCCAATACAGGCCCCATGAGCGGAGCGATAAGCATAGCCCCTATAATGACAGCCGTAGAATTCGTGTTTAAGCCAATGGAAGCAATGAAAATTGAGCAAATCAGCACCCATGCGGTAGCGCCTCTAAAGGGAATATCCGCGCGTACAGCTTCTAGCGTAGCGGCATAATCTGTATCGCGAGCAATATGCAAAAGGTCTGCTAAATATTTTAACTGGGCAGAAAAACCCGTTTTTTTTGTAGTGGGCTTTTGCTGCTCTTCAGATTCCGAAAAGTCAAATTTAGACTTCATTATATTTCATTCACTTCCACAAAAGGTGGAAACAAATACTGACGTTTGGTTTGGGTGCAGGTGCATAAAAATCGTGTACGGCGTTTTGGTCCTTTTTGAAAAACACGTCCGTCCGCCGCAAGGAATAACGCATCTGGCTTCAATTCAAAAATACATTTTTTTTTTGTTGGTGGATCAAATTTTCGCAAGGCTAACATAAGTGCGCTATCAGCGGCAAAGGTAGCCTTAGGGTGTCGCATATGATTTTTTAGAGGAGTTAATAGCGTTTCAGGGAAAAAATCAGCAGTCAAAAAAGGGGCTGTTACTTCCTGAAACATCTTTTTCCAAGCCACTCCGTGGGGTTTTTGTCGTCTCCTAAATGCTGAAAACACTTCAAAATGTGCCCATTCGTGCAAAAAGGTAAGCAAAAAACGATACGGATTCTCCATAGCATTTAATGTGATAGTGACAGGTTTTCCGTGCTGCACACGGAAATCGCCATGTTTGGTTTTACGTTCACGCACTACTTTTACTTGTACGTCGCGTTTACCAATTAAATCAGCACAGGGTTGTTGTGCTGGCTTCAGTAAAAAAGAATAAAACTCAGGACCCATTACGGTGTCGTATTCGAGACAGGAAGCACTTTGCCATTGTAAAAATGGTGCCCTTCCAAGGCAAATTGTGCAATATAAGCTGCCATGGTTTTTGCATCCATAGGCACGTCTAGACCAGGAAAAGCCTCTGAAAGCATTTCGGTTTTCACTGCGCCAAGCGCTAATGCATTTACATAAGGTCCCGTTTCTTTATATTCTTCAGCAAGAAGCTCGGTAAGGATAGAAACGGCTCCTTTACTACTGCTATATGCTGCAAGACCAGGGAATTTTGATGTGCCATTTATCCCTCCCATGCTGCTAATGTTTACCACGTGGCTTGAGCGTTGCATTTTGGGAAGTAAAACTCTTGTTAGATTCGCTAATCCAAATACATTTACCCTGTAAACAGCTTCAAAATCAGATGTTGTGGTTTGTGAAAAAGGCTTGTTTATGAGCTTTCCAGCATTATTGATAAGAACATCAACCTTACTAGGGGCCGATGTTGCTGCCCAGTTTTCCAGAGCTTTGTCATTGCCAATATCAAGTGAAAATGCTTGTACCGTAGATAGCTTCAATGCTTCTATCGTTTTCGTATTACGCGATAACGCCCAAACATTATGATTGTTATCTGCAAACCATTTAACTAGCGCCAATCCAATGCCACGACTGGCTCCGGTAATCACAATGTTTTTTGATGTGTCCAAAATATTTATACCACCAATCGGATGGGGTTTTCAATATATTCCTTAAGGGTTTGTAAAAACTGCGCCCCTGTTGCTCCATCAACTGTTCTGTGGTCACATGCCAATGTAAGTTTCATGGTATTGCCAACTACTATTTCGCCTTCTTTTACCACTGGTTTTTGCACAATAGCACCAACCGAAAGAATGGCAGAATTGGGTTGATTGATAATGGATGTAAACTCTGTTATCCCAAACATACCTAGGTTTGAAACTGTAAATGTACTTCCATCCATTTCTTGCGGTGTGAGCTTTTTACTTCTAGCACGACCTGCAAAATCTTTTACTTGAACCCCTATTTGAGGCAAATTCATTTCGTTAGCAAATCGCAGAACGGGTACTACAAGACCATCTTCAACAGCAACAGCAACCCCAACGTGTACGTGGTGATTCAGTACCATTTTATCGTCGAACCACTGCGAGTTTACTTGCGGGTGCTCTTTCAAGGAAAGTGCAACAGCTTTTACCACAATATCATTAAACGAAATTTTGGTGTCGGGAATAGAATTGTATTGCTTTCTAAAGGAGATGGCAGCATCCATATCTAGCTCTACCGAAAGATAATAATGAGGTGCGTTAAATTTAGATGCGCCCAAACGTTTTGCAATGGTTTTACGCATTTGTGAGTTTGGAATTTCCTCTTGTTTTTCCTGACCAGCAGGAACAAATACACCAGTTTGTGGCGCAGGAGTTGCAGCAGCAGGTGTATACTGCTCTATATCTCGCTTTACAATTCGTCCCGACTCTCCAGTTCCAATTACCAAGCGCAAATCAATACCTTTTTCTTTGGCAATTTTCTTTGCCAATGGCGACGCCATAATACGATCCGTGTTTGTATGTACAACCTCAACCTGCTCAACTACAGGGGTTGCAGCAGGAGTGGGCTTAGATTCTGGGACAGCTTTTGGTGTTGGTTCGCTTGCTTTTGGTGCTGCTGGGGGTGCTGCCAAAATTGCCGACACATCTGTTCCCTCTGGACCAATGATGGCAAGAAGCGTGTCTACAGCAGCGGTTTCACCAACCGCAATACCAATGTGTAATAAAGTACCAGCAAAAAACGACTCAAATTCCATAGTGGCTTTGTCAGTTTCAATCTCTGCTAGTATATCGCCTTCTTCGACAGAATCGCCAACTTGCTTAAGCCAAGAAGCTACTGTTCCTTCTTCCATGGTGTCACTAAGGCGCGGCATATTAATAATTTCTACTCCTTCGGGAATAGGAGAAGCTTCGGTTGGAGCGGCTTCCTCCTCTTGAGGTTGGGTTTCCGTTTCAGGGGTTACTTCTGCTCCGTTCAGCAAAGCTGATATATCCTCGCCCTCATCTCCAATGATGGCTAATAACACATCGACAGGAGCTGTTTGACCAGCTTCAACACCTATATGCAAAAGTGTTCCTTCGTGGAAAGACTCAAATTCCATAGTGGCTTTGTCGGTTTCAATTTCAGCCAGGATGTCTCCTTCCTCTACTTTGTCTCCTACATTCTTAAGCCAAGTTGCCACAGTTCCTTCTTCCATGGTGTCGCTTAGGCGCGGCATGTTAATTATTGTTGCCATACTATAATTTATGGGATATAAATGGATAATCTTCCTGTTCGTAAACCGCATCATACATCAAACTCTTTTCTGGGAAAGGAGATGATTCGGCAAATTCTTCGCATTCTTTAACGCTTGCTTTTACATCAACCATGATTTCGGCAAGTTCGTCTTCGGTTGCGTATTTTTCTTCCAAAATAATATCTTTTACTTGTGTAATTGGGTCAATTTTTCGGTATTCTTCAACCTCATCTTTGGTGCGGTAATGCTGTGCATCGGACATGGAGTGTCCACGATAACGGTAGGTTTTAGCCTCCAAAAATGTTGGTCCATCGCCGCGTCGTGCGCGTTGAATGGCTTCGTCTATGCCTTCGGCAACGGCAACGGGATTCATCCCGTCAATAGGTCCGCATGGCATTTCGTAGCCTAATCCTAGCTTCCAAATATCTGTATGGTTAGACGTTCGTTCAACTGAAGTCCCCATGGCGTAGCCATTGTTTTCAACAATAAAAACAACAGGAAGTTTCCACAACATGGCAAGGTTCAATGTTTCATGCAACGAACCTTGACGCACGGCACCATCACCCATAAAACAAAGGGTTACGGCATCGCTGCCGTGGTACTTATCGCCAAACGCCATTCCAGCGCCCAATGGTATTTGACCACCAACAATTCCGTGACCGCCATGGAAACGGTGTTCTTTTGAGAAAATATGCATGGAACCACCCAATCCTTGAGAAGTACCCGTAGCTTTTCCGTACAGTTCTGCCATTACTTTTTTGGGATCTACTCCCATTCCAATAGGTTGCACATGGTTGCGGTAAGCCGTAATCATACGGTCTTTGGAAAGATCCATAGCGTGTAAGGATCCGGCAAGAATAGCTTCTTGTCCGTTATATAAGTGTAAAAATCCGCGAACTTTTTGTTGGATGTATACCGAAGCGAGTTTGTCTTCAAACTTGCGCCAAAAGAGCATATTTTTATACCAATCTAGGTATGTTTCACGCGTAATTTCTTTCATAGACTTTGACTGTTAAGAACCACGCAAAGATAAGGCAAGTTAATCGTTGAAAAAAACGAAACTATACACTAATAACGTTCTTCACCAAAGTTAAATGTAAGAGAAAAACGCAAGGTGTTTTCCAGCGGACTAGGAACTTTAGTTGCTGAAATTAAATATGACAAATCAATATTCATGACATTGTATTTAAATCCTGCACCGAGGGTAAAGAATTTTCGTGCTCCTTTCAATTCATGCTCATTGAAAAAACCTGCACGCAACGCAAATGATTCGTCGTAATTGAACTCGGCACCTAATGCCCATGTAAATTCTTTTAACTCTTCGCCAAAACCATCTGGGGCATCGCCAAAGGATTTAAAAATTCCAGAAAGCACACCAACATCTTTAGGTTGTTCATATGAGCCATTATCGTTTAGCACACTTGGTGAAGGCACCAAAAGCTTACTCAACTCTAAGCTTACGGCTAGCTTATTATATGAATCGAAGATAAAGTCAAAGCCACCACCCAATCTAAGGGTTGTTGGAATAAATTCTTGCACACCTTCATCTTCATATTTAAGTTTTGGTCCTATGTTTGAAACATTAAATCCTGCACGCCAAATTCCAGAAAAATTTGAGTACGGTGTTTCAAAAGATTCATAATAACCAGACACACCTACCGCCACAGTACTGGCAGCAGTACTTTCGTTGTTGCTTGTTTCAAGTTTCAAATCGGAATTGATAAACCTCCCTTGAATTGCCATAGAAAAATTGTCATTAAGCTTAAGTGCATAAGAGGCATCAAGATTAAATTCGTTGGGGCTTAAAATTAGCGGATTTGTTCGGATTTGTTCAGCTGTTAGTCCTGTTGGAATATCTCCTAAACTAAAATAACGGAGCCCAAACGCCCACGCAGAACGATCGTTAACTGCTTTGTAAAAAGTCAAATCGGCAAGGAAAATATCATTTACAATTTTGTTTAAATAGGGCGTATAGCTCATGGCAGCTCCCATCTCATTAGCAGTAAATGCATATTTTGCTGGATTCCAATAATTTGAAAATGCATCTGCTGAAGTTGCCACCCCTTGATCTCCTAAGCCTGCAGCGCGTGCATCAGTGGGAATGGATAAAAATGGAACAGCTGTGGTTACTACACGCCTATCAGCGTTTTGTGCAAAAGCAAATTGAAAAATTCCTAAAAGAAATACCGCTTTAGTAAGTTGTTTAGTCATATTAATATATAATAAGTTTACCCGAATAGGAATCGGTTGTTTGTGATAACGTAGAAATGAGCTCAATCGTGTACAAATAGGTGCCTTTATTTAATTTTTGTCCGCTATATGAGGTTGCATTCCAGTGCAATCCTTCTAGTATGTACCCAGTAGAAAACACATCTTGATCATCGTGCCAAACGCCTTTCCCATCAGGTGTAAAGATATACAATTTCGCTTGTAATAGCTCACTAGGGCGGTTATGTTGCACAAAAAAAGTTGTTTGGTTTGTAACAGGGTTAGGCGAATTATAGACGCGTTCTATTTGTAATTTGCTGCTATCTTCTACCCAAAAAGTTACGGTTTTGGTACTTGGATTGTTATGTGTATCCCACGCCTTAACGGTAAGCGTGTGCAAACCTGTTACCAGTTCGTTTAGCGGAAACGACAAACTACCTTTTGTAAAATCATCTAATGCTGTACTATAATATGTATTTAACACATACGGGGCTGTTTGATTGCCATCCAAAACAGCGGTGATGTCGTGTCCAATACCACCGGCAGTATTAATGCCGTTTTCATCCTCCAAATCAATAAGTAATAAAGGACTGCTAAATACGCTATCACCATCTACAAAGTTTCTATCATTCAAAAAAACCTGCACTTGTGGCCCCATATTGTCTTCAATAGGATTGGGATTTAACCCACCAACGGTTAGCATATCTGAGTACCCACCTAATGCTTCACTCTTGTCTTGGTTAAACGCAATTAGGCTAACACGTGCTTCGCCTACATTTAGACTAATGTCTTTGGGCACAACAAATGTGACATCAAATTCACCCTTATTTACAGCAGAAGCGCCAGTAAAAATTTTATTCCCCAACTCTGTAAAAGTGAAGTATTTAGACTGGTCATTGCCTTGCGTGGTTCTTTCAACCTTCTTATCAAAAAATTGTACTGCTACGGTTCCCTCAAAATCATCTAATTGTTGATCGTTACCTGCAAAAACAGCACCGCTAAGTGTGACCTTATCCAGTGCTTTTAGTTGGCGTTTTTCTGGCGTTACATCTTCTATTTTTACGCCATTGAGGTGCGTGATTTTTACATCTCTTTTGGGCATGTGGAGTTTAAGTGCTGGATCGCCAATGTAAGAAATGATGCGTTTTTGATTTGTGTCTGAAAATTCGCTTTTAGCCCTTCGCAAGGCTTCTGCTATACTGGTATACGTATCGCTTCCGAATGAAAATAAGTGCTTCGAAAGAATATCATTATAATTGATACCATTGGAAACATAAATTTGGCGTGTTGTAGAAATTAGCCCAACAGCCCCTCCAACAGGATTTTGGTATATTAATTCTCCTGTTGTTTTTCTTTCGTGATTGTCAAAGCGCGTGAATTCACACGTTATTACAATAAACAAAGGATACTTTCCCGGATGAAATAGTGTGCTGGCCAAGTTTTTGTCAACGAGAAATTCACTTGCCAACCCATTCTCTCCGCCATGTCCAAAGTAGTTGACCGCTAAACTGCCGTCAATAAGCGTATTAGTCAATTTTTTTTGTACATCAGGGTATCTGTCTCCTCCCGACGAAGACACTTGGTCAAAATAATCTGCATGAATTTTATTGATATTGAAGAAGGGCTTTTCAGAAAACAACTTATCTCCCACTTTATCCAAAGCTACCTGTATAAAATAGTCATTCTTATCGCTGGATATGTCTGCATCGTCAGAAAGCAAGGTGTATTTTGTTATCCAATTCCCAATATTATCTTGATCTTCGTATTCAATAACCTTATTAACTACTTCAGCAGCTTCCTTTGCAGTAGAGAAAAGCATTCGCCCAACCGCCAAATCCATCTTGTCTGACGCCGTCAGAAGCCCTTCACCATCATCCATCATAGTGAAAAAATCGTCGGACATAAACGAATTTGTAAGCGAAAAACTGTTCAGTGAATAAAACGTTGGAACCACCATATCTGAAGTTGAAGTGAGGTTTTTGTAATCAAAGCTGGTGTCGCCAAACAAACACAAATATTTAAGTTGCTTACCTTGAATGTGATACAGGTAGCGTACAAAATTTCGAATGGCAGCAATATCTTGTTGACCCGTAGAAAATGTCTGGTATATATCCTCTAAAGAAACCAACTGTGCTTGCAATCCTTTTTCAATTCTATGGTTTACAAGTCGCTCAGCTTGAGGGCGAAATTCCGCTGTGGTAATAAGTAGGTACTCTAACGGGGTGGTTGTTTCTAGCATTTGCAATGCAGACGTTGATGGGGTAAATTTTCGTGTACTGCGTTTAAAAACAGGGGTTTTGTAATCTGTTGCTAAATAATAGGTGCTTTGGGCGTCAACTATTAGCTCTGCGGTAAAAGATGTTTCTTCTGCAAGTGCGGTGTGAACAGTACCCGAAGCCAACTCCCAAACACTGTTATCGGGAGTGGTCTGCTCAACAACAATTGTTTGCACTGGAGACGAAGCATCTAGAGAAAACAAAAAACTACCTCCTGAACCTAAAAATTTTCTGTTATAGCGCGCCAAAAGAAAATCCAAGTATCCAATTGCAGAAAAATCTCCACCCGAAGCATATGAAAGTGATACATCAACCGCTGTCATGGGGGGCAATTCTAAACGCATCATACCCGAAATATTGTTAAATTGTGTGTAGGGCTCTGATGCTATGGTTGTGCTTGTGCTTGGATTAATTGAACTACTTACAGATTCCGACCCCGCAAGCATGGTAATCTCAGTTTTTATATTTGCCACTGCTGCAACACGCGCAGCCACAGTTAAGGTTGTACCTTCCTCAACATTAGGTGTTTGTAAGGAAAATGATTCTTTTTGTTCGTCAATAAAACGCATGCCAAACCATCGGCGACCCAGATTACCCAGATTATAATTGTCTTCTTCTATTGCGGTTTGATATATTCCCGAACTCACAGTACTTGCTGATGTATTTTTCGTCCCTTCGACAACCAAAACACGCTTTCCGTAAGATGTCCCGTAGGTAATATAATAATCAGCCGAATTATGGTATAGATTCGCAAACGTTTGACTCTCCGTATTCCACGAGTCTCCAGCGTAGCCCATAAACAAAATGTAATCTTCGCTGTCAAACGAGCCGTCCTCTTCGCCAACCACCCAAATGGCATTTTCGTGTAATGTCTCTACTTCGCCATCATTTTGTAGGGGTAACATCTGCCCTCCTCTTCCAAAAACACGAAGTGTTTTAGGATCTATAGCATCTACAGGAATTCCCAATTGTTTTAAAAAATCAAACGAAATTCTTTGCACTCCTGTCTCTTCTACCGAAAAACGATGCCATGAGGATATTGTATCGTCTAAAAAAGGATGTTTTTTTACGCTTTGAGCAGAAAGAACGCCCCAAAAAAGGGAGCAAAAAAACAACCAAAATTTGAGGTATTTATTTGACATACACATGAATAACGAAAATTATACTGCATTCGTATTCAACCGTGAATATACTAATTTAGCATTGACTGCGTTTAGTAAATAATCATACGGACTAATTATTCGTATATTGCAACCCATTGTTATGATTCGAAATAAACAAATGAACACAAACGTAAATTTATTCATTTCTCTTGTTTTAGTTGTATTACTATCGAGCTGCAGCTCTAGCAAACGACGTTCAAACGTTTCGCAAGGCACGGGCTTGGAAATTAATTCTAGCCGAGGCGGTTTTCAATATAAAACAAATTACAAAGGACAAGAAGCCGGACCAGGACTGGTATTTGTCCCTGGTGGTACATTTACCAAAGGTAGAGTGCAAGACGACGTCATGCGCGACTGGAACAACCTGCCCGTGCGCGTTCAAGTGCGCTCCTTTTTTATAGACGAAACTGAGGTCACAAACCTTATGTATATTGAATACCTAGATTGGTTAGAGCGTGTGTACAAAAAAGCTGGTGGGGATTTCCGAAACGTATATGTAGCGGCTATTCCAGACACCATGGTATGGCGCAGTCCACTTGGCTTTAACGAAGATATGGTCAACAATTACCTTCGCCATCCAGCGTTTAGAGACTATCCTGTAGTTGGGGTAACGTGGCAGCAAGCTACCAATTATGCCAAATGGCGCACAGAGCGTGTGAATGAACGTCTTTTAGAACGAGAAGGATATATTGAAAAAGGGGTGAGTCTACAAATTGACAGTATAGCTCCTGGAGGAGAATTCAATACCGAAACTTATTTGCAAGCTCCTGACAGAGCATATGGAGGAAATATTGCCGATAAAGCTGGTCGAAGTGCGCAACCCAAAAGTCGAGTGGCTGATTCCGCTGCATTAATTTCTGCAAAGCGTAAAGACGGACTCTTACTCCCCGAATATCGTTTACCTACAGAAGCCGAGTGGGAGTACGCAGCATTGGGCTTGTCTGAATTACGTGAATACAACAGCTATCGCGGAAAGAAAAAATATCCTTGGTCTGGAGCTTCTACACGCTCTTCATCGCGTAAAAATGAAGGCGATCAATTGGCGAATTTTAAACAAGGCAAAGGAGATTATAGTGGTATTGCAGGTTGGTCAACCGACAATGCAGATATTACAGCTCCTGTACGAGCCTTTCCCCCTAATGATTTTGGGATTTACGGCATGGCAGGAAATGTTGCAGAGTGGGTTGCTGACGTATATCGTCCAATCGTAGACAACGATGTTTCTGACATGAGTTACTACAGAGGAAACCTTTATTCTAAACCAGCAATTGGCCCCGAAGGAAAAACTGTTATTGTTGGTGATGTTGAAGCTGATATGATGCCAAACAATAAATTGTATATAAAATCGCTTCCGGGTGAGGTCAAACAAACACAAATAGACTCTACAGATGCTCAGTTGAGACCCAATTTCAATAGGGCTTATAATCCTGATTTTTTAGATGGAGACGACAAATCTAATCCCTTTGAGGAAGACATGTATAAATTTGCTGTAGACGAAAATGGCAATATCATACCAGATCAAGAATCTGTTAAATCTTTGGTTTCAGATCAAACACGAGTAGTCAAAGGAGGTTCATGGCGAGACAGATCTTTTTGGTTAGATCCTGCGCAACGTCGTTACCTTCCCGAGTTTATGTCTGCTGATTTTATTGGTTTCAGATGCGCCATGTCATACTTGGGTGAAAGCAACAAGAAGAAACGTCCACGAGACTAAACCATGACTTCTCTTAACGAAGTTTACAGTCTCTTTCTATCATCTTCAGGTGTTGCAACCGACAGCCGAAAAATAACTGCTAATCATTTGTTTTTTGCCTTAAAAGGTCCAAACTTCAATGGGAATATTTATGCGGAAAATGCCATAGCAAACGGCGCTTGCGCAGCCATTGTGGATAGCCCTGAAGTAGCAGATGCAAACGAAAAATGTTATTTCGTTGAGGACGTGCTTCAAACCCTACAAGCACTAGCACAACATCATAGAAATCAATTTAATATACCTGTCATTGCACTTACAGGAAGCAACGGCAAAACAACCACCAAAGAATTTCTTGCTGCTGTTCTTGGCACCACACACAATGTACTAGCGACAGAAGGAAACTTAAATAATCATATAGGCGTACCGCTTACCTTGCTACGATTAACGGAAAATCACAGTCATGCGCTTATTGAAATGGGGGCGAACCATATAGGTGAAATAGATTTTTTATGCCAAATTGCACAACCCAGCCATGGTCTAATCACCAACGTGGGAAAAGCACATCTAGAGGGTTTTGGATCTGAGGACGGTGTACTACAAGGTAAAACCGAGCTTTACCAATTTTTAGCGAAAAAAAGTGGAACAGTTTTTATAAATAAAGAAGACCACAAGCTTATGGGTGCGTTGGGTGACAATCATAAGGCTACCTATACCCCTTCTGAATTTACAGTATTACAAGACCAACCGACATTAAAACTTGCTTACAATAAAGCAACAATAAACACCCTATTGGTGGGGAATTACAACATCGCAAATATTGCAGCAGCAATATGTGTTGGAGCGGCATTTGACGTACCCACTAGCAAAAGCATTGAGGCCATTGAGGCGTATACCCCTTCAAACCATCGTTCGCAGCTATTAAAACAAAACAATAAAACTATTGTGGTTGATGCCTACAATGCAAACCCTACCAGCATGCATGCTGCCGTTACCGCATTTGAAAAACGAGACGGCACAAAGGCCTTGATTTTAGGTTTTATGGCAGAGCTTGGGGTGCATGAATCAGAGGAGCACAAAACCCTTGTCGGTCTTGTGGAATCATTTGATTTTGACGTCTGTTATTGGGTGGGTGATGCGTATAAATCTTTAGTTAAAAAAGGCTGGTTTGCTAGAACCGAAGATCTAATAAAACATCTCCAAAACAATCCCATTGATGCCAATCAAGTATTACTTAAAGGGTCACGAAGTGCAGGGCTAGAAAATGTATTAGATGTGCTCTAACTAAATTGTGGGTCATATTGGATTCGAACCAATGACTTCCGCCCTGTCAAGGCGACACTCTGAACCAACTGAGTTAATGACCCAAGTGTGCAAAAGTAACCAAATTCAACGTATTGTGTAAGTTTGTAAAAAAATGCTATGAAACATTATTCCCGTTGCGATATTGACCAAATGGAAAAAATTTTCCGTCTAAATCTCATTAATAGTTGTACGGGGTTTAAGTCGGCAAATTTGCTTGGAACAAAATCAACAACCGGAGCACCCAATGTGGCTGTTTTTAGCAGCATTACCCATTTGGGAAGTAACCCTCCGCTTATTGGGTTTGTACTACGCCCCACCACCGTACCGCGAGATACCTATAAAAACATTAAAGAAACGGGTGTGTTTACTGTAAACCACATTCATTCGCAAATTATTGAAGATGCGCATCACACCTCTGCCAAATATCCCAGAGAGGTTTCAGAATTTTCGCAAACGCAATTAGAAGAAGAGTACTTGGACGATTTTTACGCGCCATACATAAAAGGTGCAAAAATTCGTATGGGTTGTCGCTTTTTAAACGAATATGAAATTAAAGAAAATGACACCCTTCTTTTGGTTAGTGAAATTGAGCATATTTACATTTCGGACACCAATATCCAACAAGAGGACGGTTGGTTAAGCCTTTCAAATGCAGATACCGTAACCATTAACGGACTCGACGGCTATGCCAAAACAGAACTTTTAGAACGATTTTCATACGCAAGACCAAAGACCAAATGAATTTTTTAGACAAAAGCTTAGAAGACTATGTACAGCAACACTCGGAGCAAGAGCCGGAGTTGCTACAACAGTTGGCTCGCGAAACCCACCTCAAGGTGTTACAACCCCGAATGCTTAGCGGCGCCTATCAAGGACGCTTATTGGCACTACTTTCAAAGCTTATTGCGCCCAAACATATTTTAGAAATTGGCACTTATACAGGCTATTCCGCATTAAGTCTAGCAGAAGGATTAAACCCTAATGGGCGCATAGATACGATAGATATAAATGAAGAACTCCAAGAAATGCAACGACGCTATTTTGATGCTTCTAGTTTTGGTAAACAGATTTTTCAGCACGTAGGTAATGCATCTGATATTATCCCCACGCTATCTGGCATGTTTGACATGGTATTTATAGATGCCGACAAAGAACAATATCCCTTGTATTTTGATTTGATTATTGATCGTGTTCCTTCTGGCGGAATGATTATTGCGGACAATGTCTTGTGGTCTGGTAAAGTTATGAATAAAGCAGATGACGAAGCCACACAAGCATTGCAGGTTTTTAACAAAAAAATGGTGGACGACACTCGAGTGGAAACCTTAATACTTCCTGTTCGTGATGGCATTACGCTTTTACGAAAAATTTAAAGTCTGCGTTTTACAGTTCCTGTGATTTCGCTCAACTCCTTTTTTAGATCCTTGACTTCTTGCTGAAGCTCTTTGGCATCTATTCCTTGTGCTTCGGCTGATTTTTCTAACTCTTCACGGAAGTCACGGCTGGCATTTTTTACTTGCTGAATACCTTTTGCCAAAGTACGTGCAATCTCTGGTATGCGATTAGCACCAAAGACCAACAACACAACTATAAAAACAAAAACAATTTCGGCTCCGCTTATAAACAAAATCATACTACAAATATACATGAAACAAAAAAGCCAACCTCGCGGTTGGCTTTTTTGTTAATTATTTTGTTTTTTAAACTTCTCAAAGTCATTTTCTTCCAACACTTTGGGCCAAGTGTTGTTGTCTTTGTTAATGTCGGCAGTGGCATTATCAGGGTCTACCAATACGCCCACAAGTTCTTTATTAGTAGCAATATACTTACTTATTGTTTGGTCGCTTTTGCGCCATACTTGCGCAGGGTAGGTTTTGCGCTCTTTTGTGCCATCAGCATAGCTATATTCTACAATTAGTGGCATCGGAATTCCACCTGGTTTTTCAAAAACCACCTCATAAAATTTCTTTGGCTCTTGACGGTTTTTAAGTTCCTCAGGTGTGAGATTCTCCAAACTACGTTGATAGTACAACGAGAAATAGCGCTTATCCTCCCCTAATTTTTTAAGATCTTTAACATCTGTAACCCCTATATCAACAACATCGGTAGAAAAAAACCACCCTCGCCAAAACCAGTCCAAATCAAAAGCAGAAGCATCTTCCATGGTACGGAAAAAGTCTTCTGGAGTTGGATGCTTAAACATCCAACGTTTAGAAAATGTCTTAAACGCATGATCGAATAATTCGCGTCCCATTACGGTTTCACGCAAAATATTAAGTGCCGTAGCAGGTTTGCTATATGCATTTGGCCCCAGTTGATATACATTTTCTGGGTTAGACATAATAGGCGCAATAAAATCTTGATCTCCTGCCATGTAGCGCACAATGTTCTGTGGGTCCATATCGTCAGAAGGATAATGGTCTAATCCGGGAATGGCATCTGGATGCGTTTTACCAAAGTCTTGTTCAGCAATAATTTGCACAAAACTGTTCAGTCCTTCGTCCATCCAACCCCACTGACGCTCGTCTGAATTTACAATCATCGGGAAAAAGTTATGTCCCACTTCGTGGATAATCACGCCAATCATACCAAACTTGGTACGATCACTATAATCCCCATTTTCATCTGGTCGTCCAAAGTTAAAGCATATCATAGGGTATTCCATTCCGACGTCATCAGCATGAACCGAAACGGCTTTGTGGTACGGATAGTCAAATGTCATTTGAGAATAAGATTTCAAGGCACTTGCAACCGTCTTGGTAGACCATTGCTCCCATAATGGATTTCCTTCTTTAGGATATACCGAAACTGCCATCACATCCTTGCCGTTAATGTCTACATTCATCATGTCAACAATAAATTTTCGCGATGAAGAAAAGGCGAAATCGCGCACATTTTTAGCCGTAAAATGCCATGTTTTTGTACCTGTAGGAGTACTTTTTTCGTTGGCCTCGGCTTCTTCTTGAGTGACAATAAATACAGGCTCACTATACGATTTTTGTGCTGCCTTAAAACGCTTCATCATTTCAGAAGAATACACCGATTTGCGGTTTTCCAACACACCTGTAGCTTCTACAATATGATCATTAGGAACCGTGATTTTTACATCGTAGTCGCCAAAAGGAAGGGCAAACTCACCATTCCCCCAAAACTGTTGGTTTTGCCAGCCTTCAACATCGTTATATACTGCCATACGTGGAAAAAACTGTGCAATAAAATAAGCATAATTGTCATCTGCTTTAAAATACTCAAAACCTGAGCGTGCATCCCAAAACTGGCGATTGGGAATGTTGTAATGCCACTTTAGGCGAAATGACATGGAAGTACCCGATGCCAACGGAGTTGGCAAATCAATGCGCATCATGGTTTGATGGATGGTGTAGGGCAAATCAGTTCCCGAAGTGGATTGTAAGGCGTCTATTTTGAAGCCTCCATCAAACTTTTCGTTGAGCATAAACTCGTTCACAAAACCTGGTGCAACAGAACGCTGCGTACCGTAGTAGTTGCTTCCATTATTCAGGCGATCAAACGACTGTGCATCTCGTGCACGAACATTTTGGTCGAGTTGCAACCATAAATACGTTAAGGTTTCGGGCGAGTTATTGGTATAAGTAACCGTTTGATCACCGAAAAGTTGCTGCGTGTCGTCATTAAGAACAATTTCCATGACGTAATCCGCTTGCTGTTGATAGTATTTTGGTCCTGGAGCACCCGAAGCGGTACGATATACGTTTGGCGTTGCCAATTCGTTGTAAAGCTGTCTAAACTTATTTTGATTGGTGTGTCCTTGCGGAGTTTCTTGCGCAAAAGACGCCGTAAACACAACAGTTAAAACGAAGGTGAGAATTTGAGTGTATTTCATTTTCTTAAATTTTTATAAATATATTATTTTGAGAGAAATTCAGAAGCGGTATTGTGCAAAATTTTGATTTTTGCTGTGTAAAAAGCTTTTTTTAAGTGTTGGAGTTGAGAGGGTTACAATATTTTTTTGGTCTGGAAAGGTGGAAAACAAAAAGGTATTTGACCATTCCAACGCCTCTACTTCTGGAAGGTTGTCAAATGATGCATATAAATGTGTTTGATCTTGATTGTATTCCCATCCAACAAAAGAAAAAGTGACATTTTCAGAAAGTTCATACACCTCAAAATGGGTTTTAAAATAATCCCCTAAAAGGCTATCCAACTCCTCGTTTGGTTTATTATCAGGGTCTAGTTTTATCTGTTCATGGGTGTGTTTAGAAAGTGCTGCTGAAAAATCGTCTGTAAACACCCGCACTACCAATTGCAGTTGTTGTTTTTCTGGTTTATAGTACATATCGGTGGTACTCACATAATATTTATGCGGAACCGCTGCCAACAGCGGCAAAAGCAACAAAAACCAAAGCGCACGCATCAGTTTCTTTTGTTAAATTTTTGACTTGTTTTGACCAAAAAATCCATGATTTCAAAATTCGATTTTTCTTCAAGTAATTCTTTCGTTTTGATTTCGCCATCGCAGTACATCAAAAATAATCCGATATTCTCTTTTTCTATCATCAGTTGCTCTATAAAAAAGGCATCGTCATACAGCTGTCGAATGACCTCGCTGGGTTGTAGTTTGTAGGTCTTTTCTTTGACTTTATCCTTATTTTCGACAAGGCGGTACAATGCTTTAAACACATTTACAAAATTGATGCCATTATAGAGTTGCCCTTCTCGCATCAGTGTGTTTTCAACTTTTGTAGATCGATCGCGTTCATAGTCATACTGTTTAAATTCATCGGCGCGAGCATCCAAAAACTTTTGGCGTTGCTCAGGGGTTACCACCACTTCATCGAGTTCCGTGACTTTTTCGTTCACATCAACAACAAGTCTGCCACGCTGCAAAATATCTTTTGTGATTTTAACAACTTTAATTTGGTATTGCACCGAAGAAAACACCAATTCATCATCCATTTTTACCTCAACGGCAAACTCGCCATTGTCATCGGAAATAGTGGCTTTTTGGGTGGTGGTATTCACCACGTTTGCTGCTATCACATTGGTGTTTTGGTATAGAATTTTTCCTCTAAGCCAGGTACGATAGTCGGACTGCGCCATAGCCAGTGGCGCAAAAAAAAGGGCAATGAGTATATGTCTCATATAACAAAAATTGGGTTGGCTATGAGCGGGAGACCGGGTTCGAACCGGCGACATTCAGCTTGGAAGGCTGACGCTCTACCAACTGAGCTACTCCCGCTTCTTCACAAATATACGAGTTTCCTACAAACGCTTAACGAAATGGAAACCTAAGTGTTCAAATCCTTCCCGAGCATACAATCGGTGTGATGCTGTATTTTCTTTATAGGCATTGAGCTCTAGTGCCTCATAGCCTTTGGCTTTTAGTGTATCGCCTATCCAGTTCATAAACTGCGTGCCAAGTCCTTTTCCTTGGTATTCGGGTTGGATGTAAAAATGATCTAACTCGCAACTTTTTCCCGAATAATGCCGTGTTTGGTACCACAATCCGCAAAGCCCGATGATTTTATCCTCGACATAAAGCCCCACACAATCGTACTCGTGCGTAAACATAGCTGTAAAGCGTTGTTTATGCACCGCGTCTGAATATTTATGCGATGTAAAATCTTGCATAAGCGGGAGGATTTCAGGGATATTCGCTACTTTTAAAAATCGAAAGTCAACCTTCATAATATTTGCAACAAACCACAAACATACAACTAAAACCCATCTGTGCGAAGGACACTTACGCGGTGCGTCACCCAGTATTGCGTAAAGGCTTGCCGGCGCACACTTGTGCATTTGATTTTGACGATGCACCAAACACCCTACACTTGGGCGCATTTGCAAACGATGCGTTGGTGGGCGTGTTGAGCTTATTGCAAAAACCACAAAGCGTACAACTTCGGGGCATGGCGGTCTTGGAGTCTTTTCAGGGGAAAGGAATTGGCAAACAACTGATTGCCCACGCCGAAAACCAAGTGCGTCAATACAGCATTTGTACCCTGTGGATGAATGCGCGCCTCGTTGCTATCCCGTTTTACGAGACCTTTGGTTACCTAAAGCAAGGCAATCCTTTTGAACTGCCCTATGGCGGAACCCATTACAAAATGACAAAACACCTATGCGACTAAGCCTCTTTTTTCTTTTTATGTTTCAAATGACATGGGCACAAGTGGAAATCACCCACCTTCTGGGGATAAACGAGAGTCACCTTATGCAAATGGAATCCCATCAACTCACCCCTAACACCGCCAACGCCTTTTGTGCCATGCAAGATGCCGCGCAACAAGACGGGATAGATTTGCAATTGGTTTCAGCATACCGCTCATTTGCACGACAACAACAGATTTTTGAGGATAAATATCACCGCTACACTGCCGAGGGACTTACACCCGATCAAGCCATTCAACGTATCTTGGAGTACTCCACCATTCCTGGCACCTCACGCCACCATTGGGGCACCGACATTGACATAACCGACGGCAACGCCACCAACCAAAAAAGGGTTTTAGTGCCTGGAAAATTTCACAACAATGGCCCTTTTGCCCCCTTGCACAACTGGATGCAAGCCAACGCCCACCGTTTTGGATTTTATTTGGTGTATACTCACGATGCCTCTCGAACTGGATTCTCCTACGAACCCTGGCACTATACCTATTTGCCAGAGGCAAAAGGCTTTTTGGAACTATACGACCCACGCACCGCCTTTGCCTTTTTTAAATCGGTTGACGTAGTGGGAAGCGAGCACATCACCCGTGATTTTTGGGACAGCTACTACCGTAATTTTGTCAAAGGAATTAACAGCGATTTAACAGTAAAATAAATCATGTTGGCATAGCTTTTGTCAACTGTGCTGCATGGTGCGATTATTACTTTATATATGTATTGCTGCTGTTAGCACAAGTTGTATCCCTTTAAGTTTTGCGCCCAATATAAAAACGGATAAAGTTAAGCTAGCCAAACGCTTTAAACGTGACTTACCCAAGCGGTATGGGTTTATTTTTGAAGACCCCAAAGAAGCAGATGATTTTTATACGTTTATAAACACCAAATACCAATTGCCAGGTATTGATTATAATATCCCTTTGTGGGTTGCTAAAAAGCCGCTACTATTGAATATTTACGAACGTAAACGCACCACAAGCACCTTAAACTTTGTACCCATACTTATAGATGCTGCCCTTTCAGCAAAAAACAGCGACAACCCTAGTTTTTTTAGCAGCTTTTATACCACTCATAATCAAAAATGGTTTATTATTATTACCCTTAGAGACCTCAGTGGAGAAGATGCACTAGCACCAACCCATAGCCAACGAACTGTGAACCTCGCTTTTTTACGCGCACTTCAAAAAGAATATTTAAACACTGCAAATTATATGGAAGCCTATTTCAGAAATGTGGATTAGGTTGATTTTTATTTGAAATTCATTTTGTGTATCCCTTTACATACTTTGCAGCCCCCCGCTAACGCAAGCCTCTGTCTTGTGCTATTTTAATAGATTTTTGGCACGAGAGTGGGCCCCTGTCTGCCGACAAGGCAGGCTCGCACCAGCGGGGGTATCATTTACTTTTGATTTCTTTTGTTCATACTTTTTTTTTCTTATCATTTAGCAGTGTTATAAAAACTTTCTTATATATCCTAGCATTAAAACTATAATCAATGTAATTGTGACAAGAATTATTGGCTCTAATTTTTTAATCATTCTTTTTTCATTTTTATACTCTTCAAACATTATCCTAAACATAAGTATTAGTGTAAGAGGTAAGAAGAAGAATAAAATTAGATGCTTGAAAAGTATATTTTGAAAAACCCCTAATTGTTTATAAAAAATATGAGCATAAAGGATAATTATGGTTAAAAAGAAAGTCAAGCACAATGATATATAAAACTTTTTTTTCATGTTTACACGGTTTATTTACACCCTAAATCACTTATAGGTTTTGCTCCACTTAATACATCTTTGACTGTAACCCAGTCTGGTCGCCATATTGTGACAGTATTAATTTCAGAATTACCTCCGTTTGCATTTACATAATTATTAATATTCGTCTGGAAGGTATTCCACAGATCATCAGCACCTGTAAACTCAGAGTCTAAAAATAAATCCGCTACAGCAGCATTAAGTCCTGAGCGAAATCTGTCAACTCCTCTAACATAAAAAACATAACTATTATTCGCTTCTCTATAATAACCAAACTGCCTATGTCCACTTACAGGATGATTGCCGTCACCGTCTTGATTTGAAGTCCAAGGTACTGATAGGGTTGTAAAAAACCAATCGGCACCATTGTTATGGTTTTTAATGTTATATCTTGAGCATACTACAGATCCTGAATCTTCGTTAATTCTAATACTAATTACAGCCCCTAAAGGATTGTTAGAATTCCAAAGGTTATCTTCGTTAAATCCTGTTATTGTAGAGGGTTCAAATTCGACATTAGAAGCAGAGTCATTAGCCAAAGAAGTTAAGTTTAAACGAAAATAGTCAAAAAACTCTTGCGGGGTATATTGTTGATTTGTACTTGGGTTTATAGGAAATTGTGAAATAGTAACAGGGAAAAAATCCATATTTACAACAGTTCCCCCTGCATCTTGGATATTTTGTATATCCCAATCTTTCTGTGGGCTTTTACTATCAATTTCATTTATTTTATCTTTAATAGATGTTGGAACTTCATGTTGTGCAACTTTTCGCCAGTGTTGAATTTGGTCACAATCAATTTCTAATAGAAAATATGGGTCGTTGTGTAGTATTTGATTTAACTTGAACTCAATAAGTTCAGCCATACTCTCCAAGTTAGCATTGGACTGTGAACTGCTGCTTCCAATACCAAAAGAAGGATGCCCCCCGCCACCGCCGCCAACAAAGCCATTTTCACTATCATCAGTTTCAAAAATTCCAGCATTGATATCTATCTCATTTCCACCACCTCCATCACATACTTGTTGAGTTAAAGAATATGAAGACGCCTGTTGGTAGCAATCACAACTTCTATAATGTCCAGCACACGGGCAAGGAATAGTCACTGTAATGGTAACATATTGACAGCCCCTTGAAACAATATTATTACTTGACCTTCTTGAACTTAAATTTGAATTAGTGTATTTGGAGTAATAGGCTTTTCCTTTGGGTAGGGTATGGATTCCTTCTTGGTTATCAATTAACCAATCATTGTCAAAATCATAGGATAATATAAAAGCATTTTGAATACCATTGTCTTCTTCTACAATTAGGTTTTCGGTGTCAAAGTCATAACCCTCTCGTTTTATGCTTATGGTATATGATTTGTAGTTCGCTTTTTCAACAACGTTTATAGTATCTGATATTATGATAAGACCTGTACCAATTCCTCTTGTATTAGGGTGTTGCTTTGGTAGCTTATTGGATAAATAACTCTCTGATAAATTAGATAAGACAGTGTCACGTAAAAGTAAATCGTCAAACGATGCTCTAGAAAATATAGTTTTTCCAGCATTTAATGAATCCGTGCCTTTATCAATGAATTCATGGGATGTTTTAGGTTTTCGTCATGACTAGACAACAAAACCTCGTTTTTTTCACACCCAAAAAACAATAACACAACTAAAATTGGGAAAATAAATTTCCTCATGATTCAAGGGTTTAGCAACCTCAAAAACCAACTTTACTGAGAGAAAAACCGCCTAGAAATTCACAAAAAGTAGGTTGTTTGGGGTCTTGTTTGGGTTCAAGTTAATAAAAAAATCAATACAATGTGGCATTGTGTTGGCAGTTGGGGTTTGTTTATCTTTGCAGCGCAAAGAACATCCATGAGCAAACGCGTCCTTTTAATGATTTTAGACGGTTGGGGCATTTCCCCTGACCCAACAGTTTCGGCAGTTGAACAAGCCAATACTCCTTTTATAGACAGTCTTTCTAAAAATGCTGTGCATAACGTCCTTCATACCGACGGCATGCACGTAGGGCTTCCCGAAGGACAAATGGGAAATAGCGAAGTAGGACACGTAAACCTAGGTGCGGGGCGCGTGGTCTATCAAGACTTGGCGAAAATCAATATGGCTGTTGAGCAAAACACCCTAAAAGATGAAGGTGTTCTCAAAGAAGCCTTTGCCTATGCCAAAGCAAACGACAAAGCGGTACACTTTGTGGGCTTGGTTTCTAATGGGGGCGTACATGCGCACATCAATCATTTGGAAGGATTGCTTACTGCAGCGCACAATGCTGATGTGCCCAAAAGTTATGTACACGCCTTTACTGATGGTCGTGATGTAGATCCAAAATCGGGATTGGGATTTTTAACAAAAGTGCAGGATATGTGTACAACCACCAATGCCCATTTGGCAAGCGTGGTGGGGCGGTATTTTGCCATGGACAGAGACCAACGCTGGGAACGTGTAAAAAAAGCCTATGATGTATTGGTACACGGCACAGGAATGCAAACCGAAAACCTTGCCGAAGTCATGCAAAACAGCTACGATTCCGGCATCACAGACGAATTTATTGAACCCATTGTACTCCCTGAAAATGGCGATGCTTCTACAGGGCGCATCAAAGCAGATGATGTAGTTGTCTTCTTTAATTTCCGTACCGACCGCGGGCGTCAGCTCACGCAAGCACTTAGCCAAATGGCTTTTCCAGAGCAGAACATGAAGCCGCTTCCGCTCTATTATGTTACCCTTACCAACTATGACGATTCCTTTAAAGGAGTACGTGTGGTCTATGACAAAGAAAATATTGAGCAAACATTGGGCGAAGTCCTTGCCAATGCTGGAAAAAAACAAATTCGCATAGCCGAGACCGAAAAATACCCACACGTTACCTTTTTCTTTAACGGCGGACGTGAAACACCATTCGAAGGCGAAGAACGTATCTTGTGTCCTTCACCCAAAGTGGCAACCTACGATCTGCAGCCTGAAATGAGCGCCTTTGATATTCGAGATGCGATAGTACCAAAATTAAAATCAAAAGCTGCCGATTTTGTATGTCTCAATTTTGCTAACCCAGATATGGTAGGGCATACAGGCAATATGGCAGCTGCCATAAAAGCCTGTGAAACTGTAGATAGCTGTGCAGCGGATGTCGTGGCTGCAGCAAAAGAAGGCGAATATTCTGTCATCATTATTGCTGATCATGGAAATTGCGACACTATGATTAATCCTGATGGTAGTCCGAACACTGCGCATACCACAAACCTGGTGCCTGTATATTTGATTGATGCCGATGCCAAAGGCATTAACGAAGGAGCACTTTGTGACATTGCACCCACTGTTTTAGCCCTTATGAATATTGCACAACCCAACCAAATGACCGCAAAATCATTACTTTAGCTTGAAATATTGTTGTTTACGCCATGAGAATCTTATATGCTTTCCTTTTTGTTTGTTTGTGTAGTTGTTCTACAAATAAAGAATTGTTGGGTCCTATAAAAGTGAAGGCGTTAAAAAAAGAACCCCACAGCGAATGGTTTACTACAGAATACAACAATTACACCCCTTTTACTAAAACCGTTACTCAACTCAAACCCCTAATGGAAGATGTTGAAATTGTGGTTTTTATGGGTACATGGTGTTCGGACAGTCAAATGCAAGTACCTGCTTTTTTCAGTGTGCTAGATGCACTAGATTTTAAAGGAAAAACACGCATCATCGCCGTAGACAGAGACAAAAAAACCCCTTCGGGAAGTGCTGCAGAAAATGGCATTACCAACGTACCTACCTTTATTTTTTATAGAAATGGAGCGGAAATCAATCGCATTGTGGAGTCGCCCATAAACTTTTTAGAAGATGATATGCTTGCAATACTTAGTGGCGCAGCCTATAAACACACGTACGAAGACTGATGTCATTACAAAAAACAACCGAAGAGATTGAATTGATACGCCACAGCGCATTGTTGGTATCCAAAACCTTGGGAATGCTAGCAAGCGAAATCAAGCCTGGCGTAACCACCTTAGAACTAGACAAAAAAGCAGAAGCTTTTATTCGTGATCACAACGCTATCCCTGGGTTTTTAGGGTTATATGATTTTCCCAACACGCTTTGTGTAAGTCCAAACGATCAAGTGGTACACGGCATTCCCAACGACACCCCGCTAAAAGAAGGTGATATATTATCTATTGACTGTGGTGTGTTGCAAAACGGATATTACGGCGACCACGCCTATACCTTTGCGGTAGGTGACATTGATGCCGAAACGCAACTTTTGCTTGACCGTACTAAAGCTTCGCTTTACAAGGGGATTGAGGCCTTTCGTACTGGAAATAGAGTGGGTGATGTGGGCTTCGCCATTCAGCAATATGTGGAGCAGTTTGGCTATGGTGTAGTACGTGAACTAGTAGGACACGGACTTGGCACCACTATGCACGAAAAACCCGAAATGCCCAACTATGGAAAACGCGGCAAAGGGAAAAGTTTTTTAGAGGGTATGGTGGTTGCTATTGAACCCATGATTAATCGAGGGACGCATCGCATTAAACAACTTAAAGACGGCTGGACGATCCTCACGGCTGACGGTGCACCTAGCGCACACTTTGAGCATAATGTTGCCATAGTTGACGGCAAACCTGAATTGCTTTCTACATTTCAATATGTATATGATGCACTGGGCATTACGTCAAACGAAGAAGATGTGTTCAGAACAGCTCCGCTAATCGCATGAAAGCTTTTGCAAAGCTAATACTCCGTTTTTTTCCTAGAACTGCCTTGCAGCGATTGGCAAATCTGCTCCTGCCTGTTATAGATTTATGGTATCGCGGAAATACATTTACAGACCCTATCAACGAAAAATCGTATCGCAAATTTTTGCCTTATGGTTATGTCAAAATTCGTCCTAATGTCTTGAGTCCGGGAACGCTTTCTTTAGAGCGTCATCGCCTGATTTGGTTATACCTAAAGCGGGAAACCGATTTTTTTCAAACCCCTGCCAAGGTGTTGCACATGGCACCCGAAAAGGCATTTATTTCCCGATTTAAAAAATTATCACATTTGACATATACCACTTGCGATTTGGAATCGCCACTTGCGGATATCAAAGCTGATATTTGCGATTTGCCATTTGATGATGCTTCGTTTGATTGGGTGCTATGCAATCACGTTTTGGAGCATATACCCAACGATACCAAAGCCATGCAAGAGCTTTTTAGGGTACTAAAACCCGGCGGAACGGCACTGCTGCAAGTACCGCTTGATCCAAATCGAGGAAGCACTTTTGAAGACAACAGCATAACAGATAGAGCCGAACGCACTAAAGTTTTTGGACAGTACGACCACGTAAGAATTTACGGTATGGATTATTTTGACAAACTGCGAAAAGTAGGTTTTGAAGTTACAGAATTGCAATACGTTAAATCATTGAATATGAATGAATTAATCCGATATGCTGTGGTGAAAAACGAATACATTCCAGTGTGCAAACGCCCTATTGAAGGTCAAAAGTAAATCCCTTTGTTGCGTCTACACGCACCGAATCTTTTTCTGCCAAAACCCACAACGCATCTACATCTGCTAACGATTCGATAAGATTTTTCCCTATCTCAAAAGGCATTACCATTAGTGCCGTAGCATAGGCATCGGCAAGCATGGCAGAGGGTGCCAACACAGAAGTGCTAAGCACATTGGACTTCACTGTCTTCCCAGTTTTGGGATTTATGGTGTGCACATAATTGGTTCCTTGCTCGTCGGTGCGGAATTTTCGGTAATTCCCTGAGGATGCTAAACCCCTATTTTGCAAAGGTAGCGTGGCAATATAGTTGCGTGTTACTTCTTGTTTGGGGTGGTCAATAGCCACGCGCCAGGGTTGTTTCTTTTCGGGGTGCATTCCTGAGGCATACAATTCACCTCCTACTTCTACCAAAAAATCCAAATACCCCAACGAGGTGAGCATTTCGGCAAGGGCATCAACCGCATAGCCTTTGGCAATGGCATTGAAATCAAAATAGGTATTTTTATGTGCTTTACGAACCGTACCATTCTCCAAAAGCGAAACATTTGAAAACCCTGTAATGACAAGCAAGCTATCTATCACTTTATCATCAATTACAGCAAGTGGTTTCGTAGGGCCAAAACCATAGGCGTTTACCAGCGCCCCTACCGTAGGGTCAAAATAACCGTCGGTTTGTTTCCAAACCTGTTGAGCTGCACTAAAAACATTGCGAAAATCAACATCTGTTTGCACCTCTTTTCCGCTATTAATTTTTGAAATAATAGAGTTTGGCCAATACGTAGACATGGACTGATTCATGCGCAAGAAAACAGCGTCAATGGAGTCTAAAACCGTTTCATTTGGGCGATTATCCGCATACAAAATAGAATAGGTTGTACCCAAAGCATCGCCCTGTGTACGTTGTAGCTTTGTTGTTGTTTGACAACCAAAGAACAATACGATTATAACCCAACTAAACTTCTTGTAATCCGGCATAGTTAACGGCATAAGGTTCATTTTTAGTAAGTGGTTTTTCATAGCTTTTGGCATGAGCAAATCCCACGCCTGCAAAATAGGTTTTTGCCTTGAATTTAGTAGCGTGTTCTTTGACCTCCTGCATCAAAACCACATCATAATTTTTGGGATTATCGGGGTAGCACACATGACGCACCACTACAAAATGAAGCACTTTGTCTTTGGTACACACAAATTGCGGGTCTTTTTTGGGTTCACTGTTTACCGCCAAAAATTCAAAGCCCTCTTCCTCTAGGGCTTTGCCAACCGTATTCATGGCAAGTTGATGAAGTTCTTTTTCAGATAGTTTTTGCATAATACAAACCTAATAAAAAAAGAGGCCGAAGCCTCTTTTGTGTTATCCTCCAAAGTCGTCGAAACGAACATTTTCAGGTGGAACACCAAAGTCCTCTGCCATTTTTTCAACGGCTTGATTCATGAGTGGTGGTCCACAGAAATACACCTCAATATCTTCGGGTGCTTCATGGTGGTTAAGGTAATTGTCTATCGCCACTTGGTGTACAAATCCGATAAAACCATCGCCTTCGCCATCTAGACCGTCTTTAACTTTCCAGTTGTCTTCTTCTAATGGCTCAGAAAGGGCAATGTAAAACTTAAAGTTAGGGAAGTCACGCTCAAGGGCTCGGAAGTGCTCGGTGTAAAACAACTCACGTTTCGAGCGTCCGCCATACCAAAACGTTACTTTACGTCCAGTTTTTAAGGTACGGAATAAGTGATATAGATGCGAACGCATTGGTGCCATTCCAGCCCCACCGCCAACATACATCATTTCAGCTTCAGAGTGATTGATAAAGAATTCGCCGTAAGGTCCAGAAATGGTCACGGGATCACCTTCTTTTAGGGAAAAAATATAGGATGATGCCACCCCAGGATTCACATCTGCCCATCCGTTTTTAGCCCGGTCAAATGGAGGGGTTGCAATACGTACATTAAGCATAATTTCTTTGCCCTCCGCTGGAAACGAAGCCATAGAATAGGCGCGCTCTACCAGTTCAGGATTTTTCATTTTTAAATCCCAAAGTTTGAATTTGTCCCATTCTAGTTTAAACTTGTTGACATCTTCTGGGTGCTCTTCTGGGTGTGCCGAAATATCAATATCAGCATAATTTACTTCACAAGGAGGAATTTCAATTTGAATATATCCACCTGCCTCGTAGTGCATATCCTCAGGGATTTCCACAACAAATTCTTTGATAAACGATGCCACGTTCCAGTTGCGAACCACTTTAGCTTGAAACTTTTTAATACCAAAAACTTCTTCTGGCACTTCAATAACCATATCTTCCTTTACCTTTACTTGGCACCCTAAACGCCAACCCTCGGCAATTTCTTTTCTAGAAAAATGCGGTGCTTCGGTAGGCAGAATTTCGCCACCACCTTCTTTAACGATACACTTACACTGAATACAAGTGCCACCACCACCACAGGCAGAAGGCAAGAATATTTTATTGTCTCCAAGTGTAGAAAGCAAGGTACTTCCTGAGGAAACCTCAACATCTTTTTCGCCATTAATAAAAAGCTTAACAGGCCCAGAAGGCATCAAACGCGCCTTAACACCCAACAACATTCCGACCAACAAAAAGGTAATCGTTAAGAAAACAACAATACTTGCAATGATAACTGTAGTATCCATAGGAGAGATTATAATTTAATACCCATAAAACTCATAAAACCAATGGCCATGAGTCCTGTTATGATAAATGTGATGCCTAATCCACGTAAGGGAGCTGGCACATTAGAGTAGGCAATTTTTTCACGAATGGCGGCAATTGCCAAAATTGCTAGTAACCAACCAATACCAGAACCAAATCCATACACGGCAGATTCACCAATAGAAGCAAAACTTTTTTGCTGCATAAATAATGAGCCACCCAAAATAGCGCAGTTAACTGCAATTAGGGGTAAGAAAATTCCAAGTGCACCATAAAGGGCTGGTGCAAATTTTTCTACAATCATTTCTACCAATTGTACCATAGAGGCAATTACGGCAATAAACATGATAAAGCTCAAAAAGCTAAGGTCTAATTGCGCATAGTCCTCACCGAGCCAAGACATGGCGCCTGGTTTTAGTAAGTAGTTGTCTAGCAAATAGTTAATAGGAACTGTAATGGATAAAACAAAGATAACTGCAAGACCTAATCCTACTGCTGTTTTTACTGTTTTAGAAACCGCTAAATACGAGCACATCCCTAAGAAATAGGCAAAAATCATGTTCTCGATAAAAATACTTTTTACAAAAAGATTGATATAATCCATGGCTTAGTGTTTTTCGATGAGTTTACGGTTACGTGCGCGTTGCACCCAAATAATAATCCCAAGGGTAATCAGTGCCATAGGCGAAAGCAACATCAACCCGTTGTTTTCATACCCCATTTCGTAGACTGCATCTGGAATAACTTGATAGCCGTACAATTTTCCAGAGCCAAAAAGCTCGCGGAAGAAAGCAACTATGATGAGCATAAACCCATAACCAGCGGCATTTCCTACTCCATCAAGGAATGATTTCCAAACTCCGTTTCCAAGTGCAAAAGCCTCCAAACGACCCATTACAATACAGTTGGTAATAATCAATCCAATAAAAATAGAGAGCTGCTTGCTGACATCATACGCAAAAGCTCGCAACACTTGATCCACTAAGATTACCATAGAGGCAACTACTACCAATTGAACGATAATTCGGATTCGGTTTGGAATAGCATTACGAAGAATAGAAACGATAACATTACTAGCCGCCATAACTGCAACAACCGAAAGGCTCATAACAATGGCGGGCTTTAACTGTACGGTTATTGCTAGCGCAGAGCAAATTCCCAATACCTGAACGGTAATAGGGTTGTTGTCGTCTAGTGGGTCTTTGAGTAGTTTTCGGTTTTTCTTTGAAAAAAGCGACTCACGCTCTTTGGCTACAAAGAAAATCGCAGGTTTTTTATTTGATTTTGGTTGTGACATAATTAGTTGTTAAACGCAAGTTGTTCAGTGTCTGCTTTTAAATACGACAAGTAGTGTTGAAGACGCTCAACTATCATCTCTGAAACACCATCTCCAGTAATGGTTGCACCAGAAATAGCGTCTACTTCGTGGTCATCTTTGTCTGTGTCGTTAGGGTCGTTGTTGGTTTTAGAAACGTTAATTCCTACCAAATCTCCAGAGGTGTTAAAAATCTTTTCATCTACAAAACGATCCATAAACCACTGTTGTGTAATTTCTGCGCCAAGTCCAGCCGTTTCACCTTTGTGATCAAAAACCGCACCTTTAATCGTATTTCGATCTTCGTTTAAAGCAATGTAACCCCAAATGGCATCCCAAAGTCCAGATCCACGTAAGGGTATAATGTAATACTTAGCTGCATCTACATTAGCCACATACAACGGAAAACGTTGATCTTTGGCATCTTTCTTAAGTTCAAAAGCAAGATTAACATCTGAAAAGGCATCTACAGCCTCATCCACAGTACCATCGTTACGCAACGCCAGTTGCTCCACGATATAGGTATTGAAAAGCTTTTCAGCACCATCGCGGTCGGTTTCAACACCAATAGTGGAGAGGATGTTTTGCATTTTCTCTTTGCGGACATTTTCCGCTTGAAGGTCTTTGAGTGAACTTGCTGTAAAAGCCAACACCGAGGCTACCACCAAAACCATGGCAGCAGCAAAACCAAAAGTATATCCGTTCGAATCTCTATTCATGATGCAGGAGTTAATGATGCGTTAAGACGTTTATTGCGTCGTTTGATGTTTCCTTCAACCACATAATGGTCAATGGTAGGCGCAAATACATTCATCAATAATATTGCCAACATTACCCCTTCTGGGTATGCGGGGTTAAATACACGTATAAGAATGCAAAACACTCCGACGAGTAATCCATAAATCCATTTCCCTTTGGTGGTTTGGGCTGCCGAAACCGGATCGGTTGCCATGAATACAACACCAAAAGCAAATCCACCCACAATAAGGTGATTTGTCCAATCAAATGACATAAGCGCATTGGCACCCCAAAGGTTGAACAAAAACGCTGTTGCTGCTGCGCCAAGGACACCGCCAAGCATAATACGCCAGCTTCCAACACCTGTCAAAATAAGAATCGCCGCGCCAACCAACACCCATAGCGTTGATGTTTCGGCTATGGAACCTGGAATAGCCCCCATAAACATATCAAAACTGGAATAGCTAACGTCATTTCCAGCCGCCAAGCTTCCTAAAATGGTTTCTCCCGAAATGCCATCTACGTTACTAGCTTCCGAAACCCACACTTTGTTTCCTGACATATAGGTTGGATAAGCAAAAAACGCAAAGGCTCGTGCCGTAAGCGCAGGATTTAAAATGTTCATTCCAGTTCCGCCAAAGGCTTCTTTGGCAATAAGTACCGCAAACGCCACAGACAATCCTACCATCCAAAGCGGTATGTCTATGGGCATAATCATGGGTACCAAAAGTCCTGTAACCAAATAGCCTTCGTTTACTTCGTGTCCACGGTATATGGCAAAGGCAAACTCAATAGCAAGTCCAACTCCGTAGGACACCACCACCATCGGCATGATTTTGAGTGCACCGTGAAGCAATGCATCCCAAAATGTAAAGGCAACTCCAGATTGAATAAAATACTGATATCCTGTATTGTAAACTCCATATAAAAAGGCTGGCAACAAGGCAATAATTACTGTTACCATGGTGCGTTTTAGATCTACCCCATCTCTAATATGTGCGCCTTTATGGGTTGTGTGATTGGGAACAAACAAAAAGGTATCAAAGGCATTTACTGCTGGGGCAAAACGCTCCAGTTTTTGACCTTTCCCAAAGGGCTTTTTAAGTGCATCTATACGTTCGCGTAGTTTCATAAAAATCTATTTAACCAACTTCTTTAATCATCAAATCAAGCGCTTCGCGGATAATAGCCTGCGCTTCTATTTTGGAGGTACTGGCATAGTCCACCAAAGCAAAATCTTCTGGTGCAACTTCATATATCCCAAGACCTTCCATTTTCTCAATATTTTGCGCCATACACTCTTTTAACAGCTGCATGGGGAATACATCCATAGGAAGAACCTGCTCCATTTCGCCGGTGACTACCAAGGCGCGTTCCTCCCCATTCATATTGGTGTCCAAAGCGTAGTTACGCTTTGGCAGCAACCAAGAAAGTGATGTGCGCGACATACTAAAGATTTTACTCCCTACAAAAGGCAACCAACCAAACATGCGGTAGTGGTTTCCTTCAGCAAGCACAGAAAGTGCATTGTTGTAAAATCCAAGATTTCCTTCGGCATGCGTTGTCATTCCAGACAACACATCTCCATTAATAATACGTATTTGCCCATTGGCACTGATTCCTACAGTTTCCAACAATGGTGCTACGGCCTCGCCAATACGTGCCTTTACATACGATGGTTTCTTTACTACTGGCCCTACAACAGCCACGGTTCTAGACGGATCAAAAATACCCGTTGCAAAAAAGCGTCCGATACGCGCTACATCTTCAGGATTGATAACCCAGGCCGTTTCGCCCGCATTCACCGGATCGATGTGATGAATTTGAACCCCTACATTTCCAGCAGGATGAATTCCTTTGATACGGTGTACTTCTACTCCTTGAACGTTAGAGAGAAATGATGCGTCATCAGCAGCAACCGACAAATGTACTTTAGGTGCCAATTTGGCTAACGCGTTAATTCCATTTTGAAAATCTTCTTGCTGTGCCTCTAACACAAAAGCTACATCAGCAGCCAAAGGCGCTGTGTTAAAGCCCGAAATAAAAATTCCTTTCGGTGTATTTTGAGGGTTTGCCACAACATCATATGGGCGTTGCTTAAAAAACGGCCAACATCCAGAAGCCAGTAAAAATGATTTCACTTCGTCTGGACTCAATTTGTCAAGTGCAGGAATTTTATGTTTTGTGGTTTTGTCTTTTCCGTCTGCTACAATTTCTATAGCCAAAATGCGACGTTTGGCGCCGCGAACAATTTTGGAAAGTTTTCCACTAACTGGCGAGACAAATTGAATTTCAGGATTTGCTTTTGAAAAGAAAATGGGTTGACCAAGAGCAATTACCTCCCCTTCTTTAACAAACATTTTTGGCACAACACCATGAAAATCGTCGGGATATATGGTAAAGTTGTTCGAAGTAGTGTAGGATACAAATTCTTTTTTGGCTTCACCTTTCAAGGGTATTTTTAAGCCTTTTCGTAAGGTTATGTCAGCGGACATAGAGTGGTTGTTTTTTGCACTGCAAATGTAAGGCACATCGGATTAAAAATAAAGTATTATTGGTCTTAAATACATAATTTTATAAACGATAAATATGTTTGTTTAACTTTGATACGTTATCCATTTTGGCGAAGTCCTTTAGCTTCTCTGAAAAAAGAACAAAAAACAAAAAACACTTTGAAACTATTTCTTAAACAAAATATACTGCTAATACTGCTAAGTACTAGTGGGTTTGCACAGGTTTTAACTGAATTTTCGCCACCAGAGCATATAAAAACAATCGTGTTTTATGCAAATGAACAAACCACATCATTACCCATAGTTTCACTCAACGGAACTATTACGCTTCGTTTTGATGATTTGAATGCAGACGATAGCCCCTATTTCTATACGGTGGAACGTGCCAATGCGCATTGGAAAAAAAGTGATTTGTTTAAACCCGATTACATGGAAGGTTATGACGATGTCCGTATACAAACGTATTCCTATTCGTTAGGTACATTACAATCCTACATACACTACAGCCTTCAACTTCCAAACGCACAAACTAGAATTACCAAAAGCGGGAATTACACACTTAATATTTGGGACGAAAACAGAAACTTGGTCATACAAGAACGCTTTGTAGTAGTTAACGAATTAACTTCTGTGGGAGTTCAGGTTAAGCGCGCGCAAACAATTGAGGACATCGAAACGCATCAGAGTGTACATTTTAATGTCTCCACCGAAGGATTAAACCTTCGCATTCCCAAAGAGCAACTTAACTTTTTTGTGGTACAAAATCAACAATGGCAGACTTGGCGTTCTGCTGGAGCAGCTACCTATACCCTAGGCAATCGTTTGTCATTTACATACAAACCCGAAACACGTTTTGCAGCAGGTAATGAATATCATTTTTTTGAAACTCAGGACATTAGAGGCGGTGGCGGAAACGTAGCCTATGTGATGCGCGACAGTTTGTTTACTTCTGTTTTGGCACCGCAGTGGGTGCGCGCAGGACGCCCATATACTTACGCACCTGACATTAATGGAGATTTTCGCATCAATACCTTTCAAGGCGCCAATCCCCACACCGAATCGGATTATAGCAATGTGGTGTTTTCGCTTTTTGCAGAAGATTTTTTATTCGACGCCGAGCATTTTGTTGTAGGCGATTTTAATCAACATATAATTTCCGAAAAAAACAACCTCAAGTTCAATCCTGATACAGGGCGTTTTGAGACTACACTATTGATAAAACAAGGTATTTACAATTATAAATTTGTGAGTAGAGATCGTGAGGGCAATTCTTATGACAACTTAATTTCAGGGAGTTATTGGCCCACCGAAAACACCTATTGGGTTTTTGTTTATTACCGCCCGCTTGGCGCACGCTGTGATGAGCTCATAGCTCTTGGAAGTGCAAATGCAAAAGATATTGGATTATAGTAAATTTCACTACCTTTATGCCTATGATTCAACAAGTAACGCAAGGAATACGTATTTCTGTCGTATCGTTTTATGAAGGCACTTACTTCAAAAACTATCGGCTACATTTTTCTTTTGGCTACCGTATTTCTATATCGAATCAAGGAAAAGATATTGTACAGCTACAATCTAGACACTGGAAAATTTTTGATGCCCTAAAAGCCACATCTATCGTAGATGGTGAAGGTGTTGTGGGCAAAAAACCTGTGATTAAACCTGGACAAGTGTACACCTATCAATCTGGATGTTTGTTGTCTTCTCCACTAGGTGCCATGCAAGGACACTACAACATGATAAATCTTGCCACCACGAAAAAATTTAGAGCTTATATTCCTAAGTTCGAGCTCAGCCCGCCTTTTGCTTTGAACTAACCCAAAAATCTTGTGATATGTCGAACATGTTTTTTACGCCTCCCAAACCTGTAAACGAGCCTGTACTGCACTACCGTAAAGGAAGCCAAGAACGCAAAGACGTATTAGAAGCATATAAAGAAATGTACAGCACTCCGATTACGGTTCCACTGTACATTGGTGCTGAAAAAATTGTCACCAAAAAGCAGGCGAATATGTCGCCGCCGCACGCACACAAGCATTCATTAGGTACATACAGTTTGGCGGATGCCGGTCATGTTGACCAAGCCATAACAGCAGCATTACGCATCAAAAACGAGTGGGAAAACACTTCTTTTGAACACCGCGCTTCTGTGTTTTTAAAGGCTGCTGATCTTATTGCAGGTCCCTATCGTGCCAAAATAAATGCCGCCACCATGCTGGCGCAATCCAAAAATATCTTTCAAGCTGAAATTGATGCCGCCTGTGAGTTTGCTGATTTTTTACGATTTAACGTAGCGTTTGCTGCAGATATTTATGCCCAACAACCGATTCAAGGAAAGGGTGTTGTCAACAGATTAGAATATCGTGCGCTCGAAGGCTTTGTTTATGCCATCACCCCTTTTAACTTTACCGCAATTGCAGGGAATTTATGCGCTGCACCTGCCCTAATGGGTAATGTCGTGGTATGGAAACCTAGCGACCACCAAATGTTTTCCGCCAAGGTCATTATGGATATTTTTGAGGAAGCCGGCATTCCTGCAGGTGTGATTAACCTCGTTTCAGGAGACCCTGTGTTGATTTCGGATATCGTTTTGGGACATCCAAATTTTGCTGGACTGCACTTTACGGGTTCTACGGAAGTGTTTAAAAACCTGTGGCAGCAAATTGGGAATAATCTTTCCACCTACCAAAACTATCCGCGTATAGTGGGTGAAACGGGAGGTAAGGATTTTATATTCGCACACCACACTGCTGACATTCCTACAGTAGTAACCGCCATTACTTGTGGGGGGTTTGAGTTTCAAGGACAGAAATGCTCTGCAGCTTCGCGAATTTATTTGCCAAAATCTATTGCAGATCAAATTATTAATGGCGTGATTGAAAACATCAAAAGTTTTTCTGTAGGCTCCCCCGAAGACATGAGTAATTTTATCACTGCCGTAATTCATGAACACTCTTTTGATAAGCTCGTGCATTATATTGAGCAAGCCAAAAAAGACAAGGATGTTGAGGTTTTAGCAGGAGGAACCTATGACAAAAGCAAAGGTTATTTTGTACATCCAACATTACTAAAAACCACAAACCCGCACTACACTACCATGAAAACTGAACTTTTTGGGCCTGTGGTAACGGTATATGTTTATGAAGATGCGGACTGGGAAGCTACGCTAGAACTGGTAAACACCACTTCAGAATATGGACTTACGGGTGCTATTATTGCGCAAGATCGTATGTTTATTGAAAAGGCTTCTAAGAAACTTTGTCACGCAGCAGGGAATTTTTACATTAATGATAAGCCAAGTGGCGCTGTGGTAGGACAACAACCTTTTGGGGGAAGTCGTGCTTCGGGAACAAATGACAAAGCTGGATCGGCATTAAATCTTTTGCGTTGGGTATCGCCTCGATTGATTAAAGAAACACTTGTTCCTGCTACCGACTATCGCTATCCCTGTATGGACTAAAGCGGCAAATACACCACTTTCTTAGTTTCAAAAAAGAGCTCTGTAAAGTGTTGCGTCAAGTTATAGGTTTCTGCTTTGGGAAACAGAGCAAGCTCCTCGGTCAAATCGCCACCTTTTAGGTACAAAATACCATTCCTACGCTGGTGTTTGTGTGTTGCGCTTATTTTTTGTGCCACCCATGGAACAAAACGCTCCATTCGGGTAACGGCACGACTGACGATAAAATCAAAATCACCCTCAACATCTTCTGCGCGTTGGTGAAATGCATTTACATTTTTTAGTTCTAGCGCATCGGCAACTGCTTTGACTACTTTTATTTTCTTTCCAATGGAGTCTACAAGCGTAAATTGTATCTCAGGAAACAATATCGCCAAAGGTATCCCGGGAAAACCTCCACCAGTACCCACATCTAGAATTTTTGCTCCAGCATTAAACGGTTGAATTTTTGCAATGCCTAGCGAATGCAGCACGTGATGCGCATAAAAATGCGTCATATCTGTACGAGAAATAACGTTAATGTGCTGATTCCATTCTTTGTAAAGCGGCAGCAAGGCTTCGAATTGCGCTTTTTGAAGTGCAGTAAGTTGCGGAAAATGATAAAATATAGATGATAGCATAATATATGTGCAAAAATACGGAAGCTGTTCATTAAAATCCTATGTAGATAACAAAGCAGGGAGTATATTTGGCAAAAATTTCACACTATGAGTCATCCCTTGTCGGAACGTATTAAAAATTTGCCCGCATCTGCAACACTTGCTATGGCGGCAAAAGCACGTGAGCTAAAAAACGAAGGCAAAGATATTATCGGGCTAAGCCTTGGCGAGCCAGACTTCAATACACCAGAATTCATCAAAGAAGCAGCTATTGAGGCCATTCATGCAAATTATAATTCTTATAGCCCTGTAGACGGATACGCCGAACTCAAAGAAGCCATTTGTACCAAGTTTAAACGCGACAACGGCGTGACTTACTCCCCAAACCAAATTGTGGTTTCTACAGGAGCAAAGCAATCCATTGCCAATGTGGTACAGGTACTTGTAAATCCGGGTGACGATGTGTTATTGGTTGCACCGTATTGGGTGAGCTACTCGGCTATGGTAATCCTAGCTGAGGGAAATCCTATTGAAATCCGTTCCGGAATAGAAACCGATTTTAAAATCACACCCGAACAATTAGAAGCTGCCATTACGCCCAAAACAAAATTGGTGATGCTCAACTCACCCAACAACCCCAGTGGGTCTGTTTATTCAAAAGAAGAGTACGAAGCCCTAGCAGCGGTGTTGGAAAAACACCCAAACATCTATGTGATGTCTGACGAAATTTATGAGCATATCAACTATGACGGAATTACCCCGTTTAGTTTTGCAGCAATACCGAGCATGTATGATCGTACAGTAACAGTGAATGGCCTTGCCAAAGCTTTTGCCATGACGGGATGGCGTATTGGCTATTTGGGTGGTCCAGAGTGGATTGCCAAAGCCTGTACCAAGATGCAAGGACAAGTTACTAGTGGAACCAACTGTATCGCGCAGCGTGCAGCCATTACGGCGGTTTTAGCCCCCGTTGGTAAGATTAAATACATGGTAGATGAGTTTGATTTTCGCAGAAAACGCATCATTGATTTGTTGCAAGACATTGAAGGATTTGAGGTAAATGTGCCCAAAGGCGCTTTTTACGTTTTCCCTGATATTTCTTCGTTTTTTGGTAAAAAGCTAAAAGGAAAGCTTATTGAAAATGCATCGGATTTTGCTATGTTTTTGCTTGAAGAAGCTCTTGTAGCTACCGTTACCGGCGATGCCTTTGGCTGTCCTAACAACATTCGTATTTCCTATGCGGCTTCGTTGGAAGAAATCGAAGAAGCTATCCGCAGAATCAAAAAGGCGGTAAGCTAATGCTTCCGCCAATAATATGGTGTTAAGAGAATAAGCACAGTAAAGAGTTCCAACCTACCCAAGAGCATTAGTAGTGCACTCCACCATTTGCCCAATACTGGTAAAGAGGCAAACGTATTGGTGGGGTCTAATACGCCTAATCCGGGTCCAATATTGCCTAAACTCGTTGCTGATACCCCGATAGAGGTCGTGAAGTCTAGTCCCAATACACTAAACACTCCCGCACCAATAATAAATAATATCATGTATAAAATAAAAAAAGCCAATACATGATACACAATAGATTGCTCAATCGTTACTTTGTTTAGTCTCACCATAAGAATGGCATTGGGGTGTAGGGCACGCTTAAATTCCAAAAAGCCATTTTTGATAAGGATCAGGTGGCGCATTACTTTTACGCCTCCTGATGTTGAGCCAGTTGAACCTCCCAAAAACATCAAACCAAAAAACAACATGGTAACAAAGGGCGACCACGCCGTAAAATCAGCAGTGACCAGTCCTGTGGTAGAAATCACCGCTACCACCTGAAAAAGCGCATGTCGAAAAGATTGTTCCAAGGCAGACCAAGTACTTATTTCGGGCGCAACAAAAACCTCTTGCTTAAGAATTGACAACATCACAATTAGCACAAAAGCACCTATAAACCCCGCATACCAACGAAATTCAGTGTCAGAAAAAACACGCTTAAAATTGCCTTTAATGGCGTAATAAAGCAAGACAAAATTACTTCCAGCCAAAAACATAAAAAACACAGTAACATACTGAATTTGAGGAATATCATTCCAGTGCCCCATACTCGCATTTTTGGTAGAAAACCCACCCGATGCCATGGTACTCATACCGTGGTTTATGGCATCGAAAATCGGCATCCCTGAAAGGATGAGCAGCAACGCATTTGCTGCTGTAAGGCTCACGTAAATAAGCCATAGCCTTTTGGCGGTATCACTTATTCTTGGGTGTAACTTATCGCCACCAATCACTGGGGCTTCGGCACTAAAAAGCTGCATACCCCCAATACCCAAAAGTGGCAAAATGGCAATTGCCAATACAATAATTCCCATACCGCCCATCCAGTGTGTGAGCGAACGCCATAAAATAATACTTTTTGGCAGCGATTCAATATCGTTAATTATGGTAGCACCCGTAGCGGTATAACCCGACATGGTCTCGAAAAAAGCATCGCTCAAAGACGAAATACTATTCGAAAAAAGATAGGGCAACGTACCAAACACCACCATCGTAAGCCAGCCAAAAACCACAATCAAATAGCCCTCTCGCTTTTTGATTTCTTTTTTGTGATTTTTAGTAAGCCCCATTGCTATTCCACCAACTGTTAAGCAAACCAAAAGTGCTTTAACTAGTCCAAGAGTAGCTCCATCTTTCATAAAAAAACTACTGAGCGTAGCAACCCCCATAAACAGCGAGTTGAATAACAACAGCAGTCCTAAAATATGAACGATAAGCCTAGCGTTAAAGCCTCTCATAGATTATAAAAAAAGTTGCTCAACACGTTTGATCGATTGCGGCAAGCAACACACCAATACAAGATCTTCTTGTTGTATCACAAAATCGCCAAGCGCAATTACACCTGCACCATTGCGAATAACGCCGCCAATCGTTGCCATTTTGGGGAAATCTAAATCTCTGATGGCTTTGCCAATAACTTTAGCACCTGATTGTACTTTGAACTCCACAATTTCAGCATCCATGTTGTTCAGTTTTGCCAAATCGACCACTTCTCCCCTTCTTATATAACGAAAAATAGTATTTGCTGTAAGCATTTTTTTGTTGACTAACGTGTCTACACCTATAGACTTAGTTAGTTCAAAATAATCCATATTTTCGATAAGTGCGATAATTTTTGGCACGTGTTTGGACTTTGCCATAAGGCAAGACATAATATTGGTTTCGGCATCGTTGGTTACCCCTAAAAAGGCATCCATTTCATCGAGGTTTTCCTCCAAAAGCAACTCCACATTTCGCCCGTCACCATGAATAATTAGGGTGTCTGTTAGGCGTTCGGCCATTTCAATGGCGCGCTCTTTGTCAAGCTCTATAAGCTTCACATTAATACCGCGCTGACATAGATCCTCTGCGGTTTTGTATCCCACACGACCTCCACCCAAAATCATAACATTTTTGATTTTATTTTTTACCTCTCCAGTAAGGCTATATAGCTCTGAAACACCTTGTGGCAAGGTGGTAAAATAGACTTGGTCTCCTTGTTGAAAACAGGTGTCCCCACGTGGAATAATGGTTGTTGTGGACTCTAAACGTTTTATGGCAATGGGCATAAAGTGAACGCCTGGAAAAACAGCAGCAGCCTCACGTACAGTTTTGCCAACAAAAGGAGCATCGTCCTCTAAAGTAGTTCCCATCATCGTAAGCGCACCGTTTTCAAATTCGTGGCTGTTTTCAAAAGCAGATTGATGAATTAGGAGTTTAATTTCTTCTGCTGCAAGCTCTTCGGGGGAAACAAGCTCGTCAATTCCCAGTGCCTGAAAATCTACATCTTCTTTATATTTTTCAAATTCTATATCGGTTACGCGTGCAATGGTTCGCTTACAGCCCAGCTGCTTGGCAAGCAAACAGCACATCAAGTTGGTGGTTTCTGATGGTGTAACCGCAATCATCATATCAGCCTTTTCAACCCCAGCATTTTTTAGGGTAGCCAAGGCAGACGGATCGCCTTTAACCGCACGAATATCAAGGTTGCTATCTGCGTAGCTTAACGCTTCTTTATCTGCGTCAATAAGTGTAATATTTTGTGCCTCAAACGAAAGTAGTTTGGCTAAGTGAAAGCCTATATCGCTGGCTCCTGCGATGGCAATGTTCATCTATCAAAGAGATTATAAGGCGCAAATATAACAAGTTTTGGTTCGATTGTAGCGATTTTGCTTCTGCAGATTATAGCTACCTTTGTACCCTATGAGCAAAAACATTACCCCATACAAAGATTCGGAGCTGTCCAAAAAAGAGCAAGTCACGCTTATGTTTGATCGAATTGCCCAAAAATACGATGGACTGAATCGGGTGTTATCCTTAGGGTTGGACAAAGGATGGCGAAAGAAAATAGTGGCACTTGTTCGGGCACAAAATGCCGTAGATATTTTGGATGTAGCTACAGGAACTGGCGATGTGGCTATTGCACTAAGTAACATTCCAACTGCAAAAATAAACGCTGTTGACTTATCAACGCAAATGCTAGCTGTTCAAGCAGAACAACTAGAAAAATTGAAGTTAAACAATCGCATAACCCTTGGTGTTGCTGATGCTGAAAATTTGCCTTTTGACACACAATTTGATGCCGTTACGGTTGCTTTTGGTATTCGAAATTTTGCGCATCTAGAAAAAGGACTTGGTGAAATGCATCGGGTGCTGCGCAGCCAGGGCTGTCTGTATATTTTGGAAACCTCACGACCCAAAAAATTTCTAATGCGACAAGCGCATTTTGTGATGTCAAGAATTGTGATTCCGCTACTGGGCACTGTTTTCGCAGAAGACAAAAGCGCCTATGCGTACCTAGGCGAATCGGCAAGTCATTTCCCTGATGGCGAAATCATGTGCAATAAATTGCGAGAAATTGGGTTTACTACAGTAAAGCACAAACCCCTAACTGGAGGGGTTGTTAGCTTATACATTGCACAAAAATGAAACCTTTTTTAACCTTTTTTATTGTTTTATTTTCCCTTTTTTCTATGGTTTACGGACAAGATAAACGTTTAGAAAACCTAAAAGTAGAGGACGAAAAAAAATTGCGTTTTGGCTATTATTTAGAATTAAATTCGGTTGGGGCAAAAATGGAATACCTACCCACAGAATCTGGACAATCATTCCGATTAAGCGTAAAGTCAAAACCCAGTTTTGGTGTCGGTCTCGTGGCAGATGTGCGTATGAACGAATTTCTAAATATCCGTTTTCACCCAGGAGTGGCATTTGTAGAGCGTGATATTCGGTTCCCCTTTTCGGAAGAAACGCTTTCTAAGCCTTTGGTAGAACGTAATATTAAATCGAATTATGTAAGACTACCCATTGGTATAAAACTGAACACAAGGCGCATTCGAAATACCAGACCCTACGTCATGGGAAGTATGTCATATAACCATAACATTACAAGTGACGAAACCCATCCTGAAGACAACGAATCTGGAACATTTCGAATGAAGCGTAGCGTGTATGCATGGGAATTTGCCATTGGAACCGATATTTATCTCCCTTATTTTAAATTCACTCCTTCTGTACATGGGGTATTTGCACTAAACAATGAACTGGTTCCCGATAGCAATCCGAATAGTGAATTTACACGTTACATTGCATCCATGAAAAGCCGAGGGGTTTTTCTACGCTTCACTTTTGAGTAACTAGCCCTTACGTCTAAACTCACTCAATATAATCCCTGTAGCCATTGCTACGTTTAGGCTTTCAGCGGCTGGCATGCCGTAAGAAGGAATCGCAATGTTTTTTTTAATAATAGATTTAACCGCATCTGAAATTCCTTTGCCCTCATTTCCCATAATCAAAATCGGATTCGGAGGAAGTTTTGCAGCATACACACTGTCTCCTTGCATTTCGGTGCCTACGGCTGTTAACTTATGTTGTTGGATAAATGATGGTAAATCAACGTAATGCAGTTTCACTTTTGCCAAAGACCCCATGCTTGCTTGCACAACTTTGGGATTATAACAATCTGCCGTATCTGTAGAACAAACCAAATGATGCACCCCAAACCAATCACAAAGGCGAATAATAGTTCCTAAATTTCCAGGATCGCGGATGCCATCAAGTGCCAAATTTAGGGTCTGTTGTACAAAAGCAGCCTCTTTAGGAAGTTTAAATGCAGCCCATAAAGCAGGTGCCGTGGAGAGGTTACTCAATTTCTTCATGATTGTCTCAGAAACAATTTGGGACTGAAAATCATCGTGCTTTTCTAGAGTAAAACAGTGGGTTTTTTCATATCCATTAGCCACAAATGTTGCTATCGCCTTCTTCCCTTCTACTGGGAAAAGTTCGAGTTGTTTACGAAGTTTTTTTTGTCCCAGTTGGCTTAACTGTTTTAATTCGTTTTTGCTAACCATGTATTTGATGTATTTTTGAGCATTACAACTTATCTGTTGACCACACGATTTTCAAAAATACTAGGTTTTTGTGGGCTTTTAGCCATAATGGTGGGCTGCTCGGTTACGAAGCATCTACCACAAGACACTGTTTTGCTTAAAAACAGTGAGGTGCTCGTAGATGGAAAAAAAGCTGCTGACTCTGTAAAGAACATTATTCAACCCAAGCCAAACAAGCGCTTTTTAGGTATTCCGTTTGGATTATTACTCTATCAATCGGTAAACGACAGTGCCGGCGTAGCATTTGACAAATGGCTGGTCAAAAAACCCAATCGCCAAAAAAGAATGAAGGCATTGTGGTCTGACAAGCAGGTGGCAAAAATGAGAGAGTACAAAACGGATTTTCAAGATTGGAAAAAGCGCACTGGCGAACCTCCAGTAATTACCGATTCGATTGCAAGGGCTGTAAATGCACAAAAACTTAATGCCTTTTTTTCTAACGAAGGATACTTCAATGCAGCGGTAAAAACAACCGCAAACACACATAATCGAAAAGCTGATGTTAGCTATGAGGTTACCACCAACTCACCCTATTTTTTGGACAGTATTCAAGCGAATATCCAAAGTCCTATATTAGATTCCATTTATCACGCCACGATCGAAAAAAGTGCGTTGCTAAAAGGCGACAGGTTCCGCACCATGGACTTTGAACAAGAACGCAATCGGTTGTTTCACTTATTTCGAAATGCAGGAGTATACACCTTTCAGTTGAACTCGATAGATTTTAATGTGGGGATAGATTCTTCTGGGGTTGATTATCAATTGCCCGTCAAGCTCAATATTCGCAATTATATTGAAAACCAAGAAGGAGCTGCCATAGAAAAAGAGTACAAAATTTCAAAAATGAAATCGGTTAAGGTACTCATAGGAAAAGTTGGGAATACCGGAAGTGAGCCCTACGATTCCATTGGAACATTTGAGGGGTTGTCGCTATACAGTCAAGGAAAAATGCGCTATAACAGCCGCTTGTTGCGTGAATCTATTTCATTTAAACCCAACGAAACTTATAGCGATGCAGCTCGAAGCAAAACACTTAAACAACTTACACGTTTACAAAGTTTTGACTATCCTACCATTCGGTATAATTATGTGGACGAAGATGAAACGTTGCTAGATGCGTCTATTTATTTGATGCCAAAAGAACGCTATTCTTTAGATTTTGGACTAGACGTTACGCAATCAAATATCATAAAAAGAGGTATTGCTTTTAGTTCGGGATTGAGCGCGCTAAATGTGTTTCGTGGTGCTGAAACCTTAGAACTTGGCGCAAGAGGTTCTGTTGGTAGGTCAGCCGATATTGCCATCACAGAGTTTGCCTTTGATGTTCAGCTTCGTGCGCCGCAGTTTTTATTCCCCTTCACTAAAAAAATCAATCGGCAAGAAATTGAACCCCAAACCATTTTCAGGATTGGATCTGGGGTACAGAACAACATCGGGCTAGACAAGCAAAATCTAACAGGTACAATTCAATACCAATGGAGCCCAAGAAAAAATAGACGGTGGACCTTCTCGCTTGCTGAAGTCGAATTTGTAAACAACAAAAACAAAGAAAATTATTTTGGTGTATATACAAACGCTTACAGTGAACTAAACACCATAGCCGCCAATACCAATACAAACCCTTCCTATTTATCTGGCGGAAAACTCATCATTCCCAAAGGAGCACAATCATTTGTTTCTGATGTTTTGAATGGAAACACTTCACTCACAACAACAGATGCAGCCTATAACAGGGTCCAACGCATCGAAGAACGCCGAGGCAGATTAACGCAAAACAACCTCATTTTTAGCTCTAGTCTACAGTATTTTAATTCCACAAAAAGTGGTGCGTTTGACAGAGAATTTACACAGTTAAGACTGCATTTTTCATGGGCGGGAAACTTACTAAAATCGCTGGGGAAACAGTTAAATTGGCAACAAGAAAACGGACAATTCTTGTTGTTCGATGTGCCGTTTAGTCAATTTTTAAAACTAGAAACAGACTGGATAAAACATTGGGAGATATCCGAAAATCAAGTGTTTGCAATTCGAGCGTTTGCAGGGGCTGCCATCCCTTATGGCAATAGTGATAACATACCGTTTAACCGTTCGTTTTTTGCGGGAGGGGCATATGACAATCGAGCTTGGGAAGTGTATCGTTTGGGACCTGGCTCAAGCGACACCGGCAATGAATTTAACGAAGCTAACCTAAAATTGGCTTTTAATGCCGAATACAGATTTGATGTGTTGGGTGCATTTAAGGGTGCTGTTTTCATAGACGCTGGAAATATTTGGAATATGAAAGATAATGTTGATGAGGCTGCACGTAGGTTTGATGGCTTTCAAGATCTAGATGAACTTGCCGTTGGAACAGGTTTTGGATTGCGATACGACTTTGGTCTCTTTTTAATTCGCCTCGATATGGGCTTTAAAACCCACAATCCGGTGTTGCCAAAAGGCGAACGTTGGAACTTTAATTATCAATTTAAAAACGCAAACCCCACACTTGGAATAAATTATCCTTTTTAAGCACGCAATTGTTTGTTACTTTTGCACCGACCTAAAAACAAACCTATGTCGCATTCAGTAAAGCCCGGAGTTGCTACCGGAAACGAAGTTCAAGAAATTTTTAAACTAGCTAAAGCCAAACAATTTGCCCTTCCGGCAGTTAATGTAATTGGTTCTGATTCAATCAATGCTGTGCTAGAAACTGCTGCAAAACTCAACGCCCCCGTTATCATTCAATTCTCAAACGGTGGAGCACAATTCAACGCTGGAAAAGGATTGTCAAACGAAAACCAACAAGCTGCAATTGCAGGAGCTGTAGCTGGGGCTAAGCACGTGCACCAAATGGCAGCGCTCTATGGTGTTAGTGTTATCTTACATACTGATCATGCTGCCAAAAAACTCCTCCCTTGGATTGATGGACTTCTTGATGCTAGCGAAAAACACTTTGCCGAAACAGGAAAATCGCTGTTTAGCTCACACATGATTGATCTTTCAGAAGAATCCATAGAAGAAAATATTGAAACATGTAAAACCTATTTAGAGCGTATGTCCAAAATGGACATGACCCTCGAAATTGAGCTTGGCGTCACTGGCGGTGAAGAAGATGGTGTAGACAACACTGATGTGGATAGCTCAAAATTATATACCCAGCCCGAAGAAGTTGCATACGCGTTTGAAGAACTGTCAAAGGTAAGCCCAAAATTTACGATTGCAGCAGCATTCGGAAATGTACATGGTGTATATAAGCCTGGAAATGTAGTTCTTACGCCAAAAATTCTAAAAAACTCACAGGCGTTTGTAAGTGAGAAATACGGCGTTGAACCCAACACAATCGACTTTGTTTTTCATGGTGGTTCTGGCTCTACCGTTGAAGAAATTCGCGAAGGAATTAGCTATGGGGTAGTAAAAATGAATATCGATACTGATATGCAATATGCGTATATGTCGGGTGTGCGTGATTATGTACAAGAGAAATCGGCGTATTTACAACAACAAATTGGAAATCCTGAAGGGGATGATGTACCAAACAAAAAATACTACGATCCACGGGTTTGGTTGCGCGAAGGACAAAAAGCGTTTGTTGCACGTCTTGAGCAAGCTTTTGCAGATTTAAACAACATCAACACCCTTTAATTATCTCGGTTTTATATATTTGATAAAATTCTTACACTATGGCGTGGTTTAAACGAACAGAAAAGGGAATTCAAACCCAAACTCACGAAAAAAAGGATACTCCTCAAGGATTATGGTATAAATCACCAACAGGTAAAATAATTGATACCAAGCAACTTGCAGAGAATTTTTACGTGTCGCCCGAAGACGACTATCACGTTCGTATTGGAAGTAATGAGTATTTCGAAATCATTTTTGATGACAATAACTTTAAGGAGTTAGATGCAAAATTAACTTCTAAAGACCCGCTAAAATTTGAGGATACCAAAAAGTATAAAGACCGCCTTAAAGCAGCTCAAAAGAAAACCAATCTCAACGATGCGGTTCGTGCGGCTGTGGGACGTTCAAATGGCAACGAGCTTGTCGTAGCTTGTATGGATTTTAGCTTTATTGGTGGCTCTATGGGCTCTGTGGTAGGTGAAAAAATTTACCGCGCAGCAGATTATGCGCTTCAACACAACATTCCATTTGTAATGGTTTCTAAATCGGGAGGTGCACGCATGATGGAAGCAGCGCTATCATTAATGCAAATGGCAAAAACATCTGCCAAATTAGCACAACTTGCCAATGCCAAAATTCCTTACATTTCGTTGTGTACCGACCCTACCACTGGTGGAACTACGGCTTCGTTTGCCATGTTGGGCGACATCAATATTTCTGAGCCAGGAGCACTTATCGGCTTTGCTGGACCTCGTGTAGTTAAAGATACTACTGGACAAGATCTGCCTGATGGATTTCAAACAGCTGAGTTTTTGCAGGAACACGGATTTTTAGACTTTATCACGCATCGAAAAGATCTAAAGCACAACATCAATTTATATCTCGATTTAATTTTAAATCGACCACTTTCTGCGCAAGTGTAATTTCAACCAATTATTGTGTTATATTTGCAGCCTTCGAGAAGGACTCGAAGTTGCATAATAATCATTTACAACAATATTGGCATGTCACTATCTAAAGAAGCGAAAGCAGAAATCTTCAAAAAGTACGGAACGTCTGAAAAAGATACTGGAAGTACTGAAGGACAAATTGCATTATTCACCACGCGTATCAACGACCTTACGCAACACCTGAAAAAAAATCACAAAGATTATAACACAGAGCGTTCATTGGTCATGTTGGTAGGTAAACGAAGAAGTCTTTTGGACTATTTGAAAGATAAAAATATAGAACGCTACCGTTCCCTAATCAAGGAATTGGGCATTCGAAAGTAAGCACATAAAAGCATCCGCATCATCCGGTTTTTCATAGGGGTATCTACGACCACAACACAACAACACAGATACTAACTTTAAATTGAAAACGTATGATACCTAAAGTACATACTTCGACTATCGACTTAGGCGATGGTCGCACTATTACCCTAGAAACAGGCAAACTTGCCAAACAAGCCGATGGCTCTGTCGTTGTCCGTAGTGGCAACTGCATGATACTGGCTACCATTGTCTCGGCGCGTAAAGCATCAGATGTAGATTTTCTACCCCTAACGGTAGATTATCGTGAAAAATTTGCTGCTGCAGGAAGATTCCCTGGCGGATTTTTTAAACGTGAAGCCAGACCAAGCAACGAAGAGATTCTCACCATGCGATTGGTGGACCGTGTATTGCGTCCGCTATTCCCAAAAGACTACCACGCCGAAACACAGTTGATGATTCAACTCATGTCGCACGACGAGTCTGTAATGCCTGATGCATTAGCAGGATTGGCCGCTTCCACAGTAATTCAACTTTCTGACATTCCTTTTGAATGTCCTATTTCGGAAGTTCGTGTAGGGCAAATTGATGGGCGCTTTATTGTGAACCCTAGCCGTGAACAACTCAAAGAATCCAATATTGACATCATGATTGGTGCCAGTGAGGATTCTGTAACCATGGTTGAAGGTGAATTTGATGAGATTTCCGAAGAAGTTATGGCAGATGCCATTCGTTTTGGACACGAAGTCATTAAAACACAAATTGCTGCGCAAATTGAACTAGCCGAAGCTGTTGGTAAGAAAGTAACTCGCGAATACGAGCAAGAAGACCACGACGAAGAACTGCAACAAAAGATACATGAATTTGTATATCAAAAATGCTATGATATTGCTAAAGACGGTAGCTCAAAGCAAGAACGCGGAGAGGCTTTTGGTAAAGTAAAAGAGGAGTTGCACGAAACTTTTTCTGAAGAAGAATTAGAAGAGAAACAGAAACTGATTGGCAAATACTTTAGTAAAGCACAAAAAGAAGCTGTTCGAGAATTGGTGCTTGCAGAAGGCATTCGTCTTGATGGAAGAAAAACAACCGATATCCGCCCTATTTGGTGTGAAGTAGATTATTTACCCTCTACGCACGGATCATCAGTTTTTACACGTGGCGAAACGCAAGCCTTGGCTACGGTTACTCTAGGTACTTCTAGAGAAGCCAATGTCATCGATTTACCAACTGAACAAGGAGAAGAGCGATTCTATTTGCATTACAATTTCCCTCCGTTTTGTACTGGAGAAGCACGTCCGCTACGCGGAACTTCGCGCCGAGAAATAGGACACGGAAACTTGGCGCAACGCGCACTTAAAAAAGTAATGCCCGACGATTGCCCATACACAGTACGTGTGGTTTCAGAAGTATTGGAATCTAACGGTTCGTCCTCTATGGCTACGGTTTGTGCCGGAACCATGGCAATGATGGATGCTGGGGTACAAATTTCTAATCCTGTTTCGGGAATTGCCATGGGACTGATTTCTGATGGTGAACGCTTTGCCGTTCTTTCTGATATTTTGGGTGATGAAGATCACCTTGGAGATATGGACTTTAAGGTTACAGGAACTGAAAACGGTATTACAGCTTGCCAGATGGATATCAAAATCAAAGGTCTTCCTTATGACATTTTGATTCAAGCCCTTAAGCAAGCACGTGACGGACGTTTACATATCTTAGAAAAACTGACTGATACAATTGCCGCTCCTGCAGCAGATGTAAAAGATCATGCACCAAAAATGGTAATGCGCACTATTCCAAACGAATATATTGGTGCCATTATTGGAACTGGAGGTAAGGTAATTCAAGAACTGCAAAAAGAAACCAATACTACAATTGTCATCAATGAAGATCCAGATACAGGTGAAGGCATCATTGAGATTTTAGGTACTGGACCTGAAGGTATTGATCGAGTACTTGCACGTATTGATGCACTTACATTTAAACCTGAAGTAGGTGAAACTTACGAAGTACAAGTAATCAAAGTCCTAGAGTTTGGCGCCGTAGTTGAATACGTAGATGCTCCTGGAAATGAAGTGCTATTACACGTGAGCGAACTGGCTTGGGAACGCACCGAAAACGTAACCGATGTGGTAAACATGGGAGACGTTTTTGAAGTGAAATATTTTGGTGTTGACTCGAGAACGAGAAAAGAAAAAGTTTCGCGTAAAGCGCTATTGGAAAAACCCGAAGGTTATGTGGAGCGTAAGCCACGTCCTGGAGGAGATAGAAGAAGAAACGATGGTCAAAACAGAAGACCAAAACGTGATTAACTTCAATTCTTATAATTATATAAATCCGCTAAATGTTTTTAGCGGATTTTTTTTTTAGAATTATGTAACCTTTGTGCTTAAGGTTGCGTATAACAAGTATCTTTCACACAATCAAACTGCATGAGACAACTTAAAATTACCAAGCAGGTCACCAACCGGGAGACTGCTTCGCTAGATAAATACCTTCAAGAAATAGGAAAAGTTGACCTGATTACTGCCGAAATGGAAGTAGAGCTGGCACAACGCATCAAAGCAGGGGATCAAGTTGCCCTAGAAAAACTTACCAAGGCGAATCTTCGCTTTGTGGTTTCGGTTGCCAAGCAGTACCAAAATCAAGGACTCACCCTTCCTGACCTTATCAACGAAGGAAATTTAGGACTTATCAAAGCAGCAAAGCGCTTTGATGAAACACGTGGATTTAAGTTTATTTCGTATGCCGTTTGGTGGATTCGTCAGTCTATACTGCAAGCACTTGCCGAGCAATCACGAATTGTGCGATTACCCTTAAATAAAATTGGGTCGATCAACAAAATCAATAAAACCTATGCGTTTTTAGAGCAAGCGCACGAGCGTGTTCCATCGGCAGAAGAAATTGCCAAAGAACTAGACATGACGGTTTCTGATGTGAAGGAATCCATGAAAAATTCAGGCCGCCACGTATCGATGGACGCGCCACTTGTCGAAGGAGAAGATTCAAACCTTTATGACGTACTCCGATCGGGTGAATCACCAAACCCAGACAGGGAGTTAATGCACGAATCATTGCGCACCGAAATTGAACGTGCGCTAGAGACACTTACTCCTCGCGAGGCCGATGTAGTACGCCTGTATTTTGGTCTTGGAAACCAACACCCAATGACCTTGGAAGAAATTGGAGAAACCTTTGACCTGACACGAGAACGTGTGCGACAAATTAAAGAAAAAGCCATCCGCAGACTTAAGCACACTTCAAGAAGTAAAATTCTTAAAACTTACTTGGGCTAATGGGAGCAGTAAAAATAGCCCCTTCTATGTTAGCAGCAGATTTTGCTAATTTGGAACGCGATATCCAGATGGTAAACCAAAGTAAAGCAGATTGGTTCCATATGGATATTATGGATGGGGTTTTTGTTCCAAATATTTCGTTCGGAATGCCAGTGCTTAAAGCTATGGCAAAACATACTCAAAAAACATTGGATGTCCATTTGATGATCGTAGATCCCGATCGCTATATTGACACATTTGCCGACCTAGGTGCTGATATACTTACTGTCCATGCCGAAGCCTGTACGCACCTTCACCGCACCGTACAAGCCATAAAAGCGAGTGGCATGCAAGCAGGGGTAGCACTTAATCCACACACTCCTATTTCAATACTGGAAGACATTATTACTGATGTAGACTTGGTTTGTGTTATGAGTGTAAATCCTGGATTTGGTGGTCAAAAATTTATTGAAAACACCTATGCTAAAGTCCGCAATTTACGCGCACTTTGTAACGCTAAAAATGCCAATATATTAATAGAGATTGACGGGGGTGTTACTTCCGAAAATGCGGCAGCCCTTGCACAGGCTGGTGCTGATGTTTTGGTGGCAGGAAGTTTTGTGTTTAAATCCGATAATCCTACCCAAACTATTGAAGATTTGCAACGAATTGCAAATGTATAATTCATAATATTAGACTTATTTTCTTATTTTTAGAAAATCAAATCTTTATTATGAAAACTTTAAAATACTCTTTTCTTGTCATTACTGTGCTATTTTTTGGCTGTAAAACCAACGTTTTAACAGGCAAAAAAACACTTAACTTCTTTGGTGAAAACAAACAGATTTTTGCCATGTCACTGCAGCAATATCAATCATTTTTAAGTGAAAATGAGGTAGTCACCAACACCCAAGATTCTGATTTAATCAAAGATATTGGAGCCGATATTGCTCGTGCTGCACAAATCTATTTCAACTATAAAGGGCATCCCAATATGCTAAAGGACTATAATTGGGAATATAACTTGGTAAATAACACGCAGGTAAATGCTTGGTGTATGCCCGGAGGAAAAATTGTATTTTACACAGGTATTATGCCTATTGCAAACAATCCAGACGGTATTGCCGCCATTATGGGGCACGAAGTGGCGCATGCCCTTGCAGATCATGGTGCGCAGCGTATGAGTCTTGGAATTGTACAACAAGTAGGTGGAATTGTTACTGCAGAGGCAACCAAAAATCAAGATGCGCGAAAAAGACAACAAATTATGTTGGCATACGGCATCGGAACAACTTTAGGAGGCATGCTGCCCTTTAGCCGAAAGCACGAGACAGAAGCCGATAAAATTGGATTGGAACTTATGACCATTGCTGGCTATAATCCAGAAGAGGCGCCCAAGCTTTGGGAGCGAATGAAAGCACAATCTAAGGGCGGAACACCCGAATTTCTGAGTACCCACCCTAGCGAAGATCGTCGAATTGCTAACCTAAAACAATGGATTTCTGGCGCAAGAGCCTTGGCAGATGAAATTAAAATTACTTCAAGCAAACAATAAATTTAATCGTTATGAGAATACTCGTTTTATGCACTACTGCCCTTTTGTTTTTTGGGTGTAATCAACCTTCGCCAGAAGCACAACTTCACGAGCTGATGCAGTCGTATCACGAAAAATCGTTAGAGATGAATCCGCTTAACGCAACCTTTCAAGGCGATTCGCGCTATAACGACTACCTGCCCAATTACCTATCGGACGAAGTAATAACAGCGCAAAAAAACTTCTACACTAAAACGCTAAAGGCGCTAAATGCTATTGAGGATAAAAACCTAAACGACAAGGATAAACTCAGTAAAAAAATTCTCCGATGGGAATGTGAAACTACATTAATGGGTATGGAATTTCCTGCAGAATTGCTCCCCATAGATCAAATGTGGAGTTTGCAACTCACTATGGGACAGCTTGCAGCAGGTTCTAGCGCACAACCTTTCAAAACCGTTGAAGATTATACCAATTGGCTCTCTAGAGTCGATGATTACGTGGAATGGCTAAAGAGTGCTAAAACACGAATGAAAGAAGGAATTACCCAAAATGTGGTATTGCCAAAAGCGTTGATTAGAAAAGTGGTGCCACAATTAAAAGCCATCACGGAACCTGATTTGGATAAAAATATTTTTTACACCCCTGTAAAAAATTTTCCTGAAGACTTTACCACGGCACAAAAAGACAGTCTTTCCGCAGCCTATGCAGAAATGGTGAACACGAAAATCATTCCCGCCTATCAAGAAGTGGCAGATTTTATGGAAACCACCTATTTGGAGGCTGGACGGAACAGCAGTGGGTTTGGCGCGTATTCGTTCGGAGAAAACTACTACAACTACGCCATTCGATTATATACCACAACCGACATGACAGCTGATGAAATTCACCAACTTGGATTGTCTGAAGTGGCGCGCTTGCGCAATGAAATGGAGCGTATCAAAGAACAGGTGAGCTTTAAAGGAGATTTGAACGCTTTTTTTGAGCACGTGCGTACACTACCTAAAATGATGCCTTTTGACGACCCACAACAGGTTATTGACAACTTTAACGCCATTCACGACAAGATGAAAGCCAAAGTGGATGCACTCTTCGAATTACAGCCCAAAACCCCATTTGAGGTGCGAAGAGTAGAAGCGTTTAGAGAAAAATCGGCGGCGGCACATTACAATCCAGGTTCATTGGACGGTACCCGCCCAGGGGTTTTTTATGTACCCATTCCAAACGTAAAAGAGTACAATATATTCTCTGACGAAGACTTGTTTTTACATGAGGCTATCCCCGGGCATCACTTCCAAATTTCGTTGCAACAAGAAAATACCGATCTACCTGATTTTAGAAAAACGCTTTGGTATAGCGCCTACGGCGAAGGTTGGGCATTGTATTGCGAGTCGTTGGGTGCAGAACTCGGGTTGTATGACGATCCCTACCAATACTTTGGTATGCTAAGTGCCGAAATGCACCGTGCCATTCGATTGGTGGTAGACACTGGCATCCATACCAAAGGCTGGACGCGTGAACAAGCCATTGCCTATTCATTGGCAAACGAAGCCGAACCTGAATATGCTATTATTTCTGAAATTGAGCGGTATATGGCAAACCCCGGGCAGGCATTGTCTTACAAAATTGGACAGCTCAAAATCAGGGAATTGCGGGCTATGGCAGAGCAAGAACTCGGAGAAGTGTTTGATATTCGCGCATTTCACCGTATTGTATTGGAATCTGGCTGTATTCCGTTGGCACTGCTAGAAGATAAAATTAATGCTTGGATAACAGCCACTCAGAAATACTAAAAGCAAATACTTACCTTTGTGGCTTAAGGTATTAAGTAATGATTTTAGTTACTGGAGGTTTAGGCTTTATAGGTTCACACACCGTAGTTGCCCTTCAAGAAAAGGGACACGAAGTGCTTATTGTTGATGATTTGTCCAATTCTTCAATCGAGGTATTAGACGGTATAACAACCATTAGTGGTATTCGTCCAGCGTTTGTAGAACTCAATCTACAAAATGCTTCTGCTCTTTCAGCACTTTTTATAAAGTACACTATCACAGGAATTATCCACTTTGCGGCTTTTAAAGCAGTAGGCGAAAGTGTTCAAAAGCCTATAGCGTATTATCAAAATAATTTAGGATCACTGTTAAACTTATTAGGAGAAATAGAAAAAGTTAAATCTCCTATACCGTTTATTTTTAGCTCGTCCTGTACCGTATATGGCGAAGCTGAGGAATTACCCATTACCGAAAATGCTCCCATACAGCCAGCGATGTCACCCTATGGGAATACCAAACAAATTGGCGAAGAAATTTTAAAAGATACTGTAAATGCTATTGCTGGATTTCGCGCGATTGCGTTGCGCTATTTTAACCCCATTGGTGCGCATCCATCTATTGCTATTGGCGAATTACCACTTGGCAAACCACAGAATTTGGTGCCTTTTATAACACAGACAGCTGCAGGCCTTTATCCAAAACTGACCGTTTTTGGCAACGATTACCCTACTGCTGACGGCACAAATATTCGTGATTACATTCACGTGGTGGATTTGGCAGAGGCGCATGTGGTTGCACTAGAACGTGTTTTGGAGGGCAAAAGTGATGATGCTTACGAAGTATTTAATTTAGGAACTGGAAAAGGCAGCAGTGTTTTGGAAGTGATTGAAAGCTTCGAGCATGTTTCGGGAGAAAAACTACCATACGAAATAGGCACACGACGCGAAGGCGATGTAGTAGCTGCTTATGCAGATATCACCAAGGCCAATGATATTCTGGGCTGGAAAACCCAAAGAAGCTTAGACGAAGCCGTAGCCTCAGCTTGGGAATGGGAAAAGAAAGTAAGAAACTTATAGGGCTATAATTCTTTTCAAAACACCTGTTTTTATTAATTAAAAATTTCAACCAAAAAAAGAATTTCGTTTGTCCAGTCAAAAGCACATAGTATACAAATCCCAAAAACTATGTTAAATGTTCTTTTTTAAGATGCATATGTTTTTCTAGTTATTAAATTAATAATAGTTTGTTATCTTCAATATTCTATAACAAATTAATGACTGAGCATAAAATATTAAGAATTCATTCCAGAGATAATATAATCGTCGCATTGGCAAATTTGTCTAAAGGCGATATTGTTGAATTGGACGATGTTTCTTTTGCCTTAGTGTCTGACGTTAAAGCGAAACATAAGTTTGCCCTTCGTAATTTTACTATTGACGAAGAAATTTTTATGTATGGTGTAGTTGTTGGTAAGGCCAAAAATCAAATTCTCAAGGGGGAAGTTATAACAAGACAGAATATTATCCATGAAACAGAACCATATGTGGTTCCAAAAAAATTAATACAAAAAAACTGGACTTCGCCCAAGCTTACCCCTTTTTCAAAGAAACATTTTTTGGGCTATCATCGTGATGATGGTCGTGTTGGAACAGAAAACAACTGGCTTGTAATTCCGTTGGTGTTTTGTCAAAACAGGAACATAGAAACGCTTCAAGCAACAATGTTAAAAGGGCTAGGATATGAAAATCCATCGAAACAAAGTTTTGATATTTCATTGCTGATAGACAAATATAAGTCAGGCGCTTCCGAAGAAGAATTATTGGATGTAGACCTTACTACTAACAATCGGCATAAGCAGCAGAACCGAATCTTTCCAAACGTTGACGGGATACATTTTCTTACACACGAAGGCGGTTGCGGAGGTTCAACTTCTGATGCAGTAACGCTTTGCAATTTATTAGCAGGATACATCAACAACCCAAATGTTGGAGGTGCAACCATTTTGAGCTTGGGATGCCAACACGCACAAATGAATATTCTTGAACGTGCATTAAAGCGCATTGCCCCTGACTCAAAAAAGCCCGTGTATTTTTTAGAGCAACAGCAAAGTAGTTCTGAGTCTGCATTTATATCCGAGGCTGTCAAAAAAACATTTGTTGGGCTTATTGAAGCTAATAAAATATCGAGAGCACCGGCTCCGTTGAGTAAGCTTACCATTGGATTGGAGTGTGGTGGTTCGGATGGATTTTCAGGGATTTCTGCCAACCCAACTTTGGGTTATGTTTCTGATTTGGTAGTTGGACTAGGTGGCGCAGCCATCCTTTCTGAATTCCCCGAACTAAACGGAGTTGAGCAAGAGCTTATCAATCGTTGTTCAGAGGTAGATAAAGCACAAAAATTTGCACAAATCATGAAAGCGTACAACGATAAGGCTACTGCGCTAGGGGCTGGCTTTTATGCTAATCCTTCTCCAGGAAATATTAAAGATGGACTCATAACAGACGCCATCAAATCAGCGGGTGCTGCAAAAAAAGGAGGAACCTCACCAATAGTTGATGTTTTAGACTATACGGAACAACTCGAAAAGCCTGGCTTAAACCTTTTGTGTACGCCTGGAAATGATGTTGAATCAACAACTGGTCTTGCTGGCTCAGGAGCAAACATTATTTTATTTACAACAGGGCTGGGAACGCCTACTGGGAACCCTGCTGTGCCCGTTATAAAAATATCAACGAATACGACTGTTTACAACAAAATGAATGACATAATTGATTTTAATACAGGAGGCATTATTGATGGTAAGCAAACCGTCGAAAACTGTGGCGAAGCGCTTTTGTCATACATTATAAAGGTAGCAAGTGGTGAGCTTGAAGTAAACGCACGGAGATTGGGTCAAAATGATTTTATCCCTTGGAAAAGAGGATTATCACTGTAACACTTAAACATGAAAACAAAATTTTCTCTAAAAAACAAAGGGGTTGTCCTCACTGGCGGAGGTAGCGGTATTGGCAGTGCCATTGCCACAACGTTTGCCGCGCGTGGTGCCCATGTACACATTTTAGATTTGAATATGGGTGCCACAAATAAAACAGTTGCAGAGATTACAAAAGCTGGTTTTATGGCAAAAGGATTTAAGTGCAATGTTGCTGATTTCAATAATGTTAATGAAATAATCAATCAAATTGCTCTATCGTCTCCAATAGATATTTTAATTAATAATGCTGGCGTAGCCCACGTAGGAAACATTGAAGATTGTGCAGAGGAAGACTTAGATAAACTTTATGAAATTAACATTAAGGGCGTTTACAATTGTGCTAAGGCATGTATCCCAATTATGAAGGATAATGGCGGTGGTGTTGTTTTAAATATGGCATCCATTGCGTCAACTGTGGGCATTTCCGACAGATTTGCCTACTCCATGAGCAAAGGTGCTGTACTTACTATGACCTATTCTATTGCAAAGGATTATATTGACCACAACATACGTTGTAACTGTATATCTCCAGCTCGTGTTCACACTCCTTTTGTAGATGGATTTATTAAAAAAAACTATCCTGGAAATGAAACGGAGATGTTTGAAAAACTTTCAAAAACCCAGCCTATAGGTCGAATGGGAAAACCCCAAGAAGTTGCTGATCTAGCATTGTTTTTATGCGCAGATGAAGCTAGCTTTATTACAGGTTCTAATTACGGCATTGATGGGGGATACATAACATTAAACTCAAAATAAATACAATATGAAACTTATACGATTCGGATCAATCAACAAAGAAAAACCAGGTGTGTTACTAGCAGATGGCACCAAGCTAGATGTTTCTGCGTTTGTACAAGATTACGACGAAGCATTTTTTGGATCTAACGGCATAGACAAACTAAGAGTATGGCTGGATAATAACCAAGAGAACTGTCCAAAAGTAGGGGATGATGTTCGACTTGGACCGCCTTTATCGCGACCATCAAAAATAGTATGTGTCGGACTTAATTATGCTAAGCATGCTGCTGAAAGTGGTATGGATATTCCAGAAGAACCAGTGCTTTTCTTTAAGGCAAGCTCGGCTATAGTTGGGCCAAATGATCCCATTGTTATTCCAAAAGGAAGTGAAAAGACAGATTGGGAAGTAGAATTGGCTGTGGTGATTGGTAAGAAGGCATCATATGTATCCGAAGCAGATGCATTAAACCACGTTGCAGGCTATGTTTTACACAATGATGTTAGTGAACGTGCCTTTCAACTAGAACGGTCTGGTCAATGGGTAAAGGGAAAAAGCTGTGACACATTTGCGCCAATTGGCCCTTTTATTTCAACTACCGATGAAATTGATGATCCCAATAACCTAAATCTTTGGTTAAAACTCAATGGTGAGGAAATGCAAAATAGCAGTACATCTGACTTTATATTTAATATCCAACACGTTGTGAGCTACATAAGTCAATTCATGACCTTACTCCCTGGTGATATCATTTCTACAGGAACTCCCTTTGGAGTTGGGTTGGGGCTTACCCCGCCTCGATATTTAAAAGAGGGTGATGTGGTTGAATTAGGCATTGAAGGTTTAGGCGTTTCAAAACAAACTTGTATTGCATATAAATGATTATTGATAGTCACCAGCATTTTTGGAAGTATAACCCAGTTAGAGATGATTGGATAAATGACTCTATGGAGGTTATTCGTAAAGATTTTCTGCCAAAAGATCTAAAACCTATACTAGAAAAGAATGGGGTTGATGGATGCATCGCAGTTCAAGCTGACCAGTCAGAAGAAGAAACAGACTTCTTGTTGGAATGCGCAAGGCAAAACCCATTCATCAAAGGAGTAGTTGGCTGGGTAGATTTGACAGATGAGCAATTAGAAAACCGACTGGCGCATTTTGCTAGCAATCCCCTGTTCAAAGGGGTGCGCCATATTGTACAAGCCGAAAAAGAAGACTATTTACTTCGCGAGGATGTTCAAAATGGTATCAGCAAACTTGCGAAGCATAAGCTAACTTTTGATATACTTATTTTTCCGCATCAACTACCTGCAGCCATTGAAATGGTTGAAAAATTTCCGAAACAACAATTTATTTTGGATCACATTGCCAAACCAACTATTTCGGCTCCAATAGAAAACGAATGGAAGGCAAATATAGCTGCCTTATCCGAGTTTGAAAATGTGAGTTGTAAAATTTCAGGTATGGTTACAGAAGCTGAAAACTTTGTTTTTTCAGACGATAGCTTTACGCCATTTTTAGATCATGTGTTTTCTACTTTTGGGCCAACTCGTTTGCTGTTTGGTTCCGACTGGCCTGTTTGCTTACTGGCAGCTGACTATAGTAAGGTACTCGCCATAATTATGGATTTCCTAGAACAATTCGACGATAAAACTAAAGAGAAAATACTGCGAAAAAATGCACAATTAATATACAATCTTTGATATGGATTTAGGTTTAAAAGATAAGGTAATTGTCGTTACGGGCGGTTCAAAGGGAATTGGAGCGGGTATCGTTTCGCTACTAGCTGAGGAGGGAGCAATACCCATTATTGTTGGAAGAAATAAGCCAAACATAGACAAAGCAATTGCCATGTATAAGGAAAAAGGATTTAAAGTTGGTTATGCCTATGCAGAGCTCACCAAACCCGAACAATGCGAAGTAGCTGTAAAGTTAGTTTTGCGTGAACACGGTCGTATTGATGGGCTTGTAAATAATGCAGGTGTTAATGATGGTGTTGGACTGGAGCATGGAAATTATCTCGATTTTATGGAGTCCATAAAGCGAAATCTGGCGCATTATTATCAAATGACCCAACTGGTACTTCCAGCGCTTAAAAAAAGTAAAGGTGCCGTGGTAAATATAGGTTCCAAGACGTCTGTAACAGGTCAGGGGAGCACTTCTGGATATGCTGCAGCAAATGGCGGGCGAAATGCACTTACACGCGAATGGGCAGTTGAGCTATTACCCTATGCCATTCGTGTAAACGCAGTTATTGTTGCTGAGTGTTATACGCCACTTTATGAAAAATGGATTAGCTCTTTTGACAATCCAAAAGAAAAGCTGAAATCTATAACACAAAAAATTCCATTAGAGAAACGCATGACTACTGCTGTTGAAATCGCCAATACAGTTGCCTTTTTACTTTCATCTCGATCGAGTCATACAACCGGTCAGTTGGTCTATGTTGATGGTGGTTATACGCATTTGGATAGGGCTTTAAGCAAAGAATAATGGCAGTAACATTGAAAAAATATTGCATGGCCTTGGACCTCAAGGACGATCCGAAAATGATAGCTGAATACATAAATTATCATCATAATGTCTGGCCGGAGATTAACGAGAGTATTCGCAGTTCAGGAATACACCGTGCTGAAATATATAATGCAGCTAATCGACTCTTTATGATTTTAGAGGTTGATGATACATTTTCTTTTGAGAAAAAAGCAAGTATGGATGCGGATAATCCAAAAGTTCAAGAATGGGAAGCATTAATGTGGAAATTTCAACAAGCTTTACCCAACACACCAGAGGGAACTAAATGGGTATTGATGGACAAAATATATGATTTAAATAACAATAGATGAAAAGTGAACTAAATTATAAATACCCATCGGTTCCAGATCTTAGAGCACGTGCAAAATGTAAAATACCAAAGTTTGCTTTTGAATATTTAGATGGAGGGTGTAACGATGATGTAAACCTTAAAAAGAATACAGATCGGATTCGATCTGTTGAACTCAAGCCAAAATATTTAGTTGACTATACCCCACCAAGTTTAAAAACGGAACTTTTTGAACATACTTATGATGCGCCATTTGGTATCTCGCCAGTCGGCTTACAAGGCCTGATGTGGCCCAAGTCACCTGAGATTCTTGCCAAGGCTGCATTTGAGCACAACATTCCTTTTGTATTAAGCACCGTTACCACGGCAAGTATTGAAAAAATTGCTGAAATTACTGAAGGCAAGGCATGGTTTCAGCTTTACCATCCTGCTGAAGAACGAGTCACCAAAGACATTTTAAAGCGTGCAGAAGTAGCAGGATGCCCCGTGCTTATTATTCTTGCGGATGTTCCATCGTTTGGCTATCGCCCAAGAGACATTCGAAACGGATTGTCCATGCCGCCCAAAATGACCTTAACCAACATTGTTAATGCAGCTAAAAAACCACACTGGGCACTACAAACACTTATTAATGGTCAGCCGAGTTTTGAAATACTTAAACCTTATATGCCCAAAAACTTAAACCTAAGTCAGTTGGCAAAATTTATGGATGCTACTTTCTCGGGTCGTTTAAACGAGGAAAAAATCAAAAAGATTCGTGATATGTGGAAAGGTAAATTAGTGATTAAAGGAGCTGAGTCTGCTCATGATGTAGAAAAAGCGTATAGACTGGGCTTAGACGGAGTCATTATTTCCAATCATGGAGGACGTCAAGTTGATGTTGGTCAGGCTACAATAGATTCATTGAAAGATATAGCACCGCTTTATAAAGATAAATTAACTGTGATGATGGACAGCGGTATTCGAGGTGGGGCAGATGTGGCGCGTGTTATGGCTAGTGGAGCTGATTTTAGTTTTATGGGACGAACCTTTATGTATGGCGTTTCGGCACTTGGAAAAAAAGGAGGAAACCACACTATTAGTATGCTAAAACAACAATTAACTCAAGTCATGGAACAGCTAAGTTGTGCACAAATCACTGATTTACAAAGTAAACTAATTCAAAAAAATGACTAAACAACATATTTTATGAAACCATCCAATACGATTCCAGTTGTTCCAAAAAAAGTACTTGTTCCATTTATACTGTTAACATCATTGTTTGCCCTTTGGGGCTTTGCCAATGCCGTAACCGACCCAATGGTTCAGGCGTTTAAAAAAGTACTAGAATTATCAAATTCACAAGCAGCTTGGGTACAAATGGCATTTTATGGCGGGTATTTTTGTATGGCACTTCCCGCGGCCTTATTTATGCGAAAATACTCCTATAAAGTTGGTATTTTAATTGGTCTAGCTCTATACGCTACAGGTGCGCTTCTTTTTTATCCAGCAGCCATAACTGAGGAATTCTGGTTTTTCTGCATGGGATTGTATATATTAACTTTTGGACTGGCCTTTTTGGAAACTGCTGCAAATCCCTATGCCTTAGCTATGGGGGCAAAAGAAACAGCCACACAACGGCTAAATTTAGCCCAAGCCTTTAATCCAGTGGGTTTAATTCTAGGATTGTTTGTAGCGCAACAGTATGTATTAAAAAAACTTCAATCAGATGACATTTCAGATTTTAGTGCACTAGACGAAGTTTCCAAGACACTAATCAAGACAACCGATTTAATGGTAATCCGTGATCCTTATGTTATACTTGGGTTGGTTATTTTGGGTGTATTGATTTTATTTTCGGTAAGTAAAATGCCTCATTCTAAGGATGAGGATATGCATGGCAAGATCGGCGATACTTTTGGAAAGCTCTTTAAAAACAAAGCCTACAGCCAAGGAGTCTTGGCGCAGATTTTCTATGTCGGAGCACAAATCATGTGCTGGACCTATATTTATCAATACGCTGAAGGGATAGGAATGGATAGTGTTACAGCGGGATATTACCAAATGGCTGCTTTTATTCTCTTTACTGTTGGACGCGCTTTTGGTACTTATTTACTCCGTTTTATACATGCAGGTAAGTTGTTGATGCTATTCGCCTTTTTCGCTATCGGATGTACATTAGGCGTTGTGTTGATCAATAATGTTGTGGGACTATACTGCTTGGTTGGTGTTTCGTTTTTTATGTCTTTGATGTTTCCAACCATTTACGGAATTGCACTAGGAAAACTAAGCGAAGACGAAAGCAAAATTGGCTCTGCTGGACTGGTAATGGCTATTGTTGGTGGCGCTTTGATGCCAAAACTTCAGGGAATGATTATTGACATAGGCGGTTATGCTGTTAATGATGTCAGCATAATCGGTATTTCTGAAATCAATCTTTCATTTCTATTACCTGTCTTGTGTTTTGCTTTTATCGCAATCTACGGACGTAAAAATATCAACTAAGATCTAAACAATAACCATGAAAAAATTAGTTTTAATTTCCTTTTTATCAGCAATTCTTGCTTCTTGTGGCACTGAACCAAAAAACAATGCAACTGCATTGGAAAAACCCAACATTATCTTTATTTATCTCGACGATTTGGGCTATGGAGATGTGAGTGCCTATGGAGCAACTGAGCTTAACACGCCAAACATGGATTTTTTGGCAAATAATGGGCGTAAGTTTACCAATGGATATGCCGCTTCGGCAACATGTACACCCAGTAGATATGCCCTTCTCACCGGACAGTATCCTTGGCGAAATAGAAACGCCAAGATTTTACCTGGTACAGCACCACTTCTGATTGACACCGCTCAAGTAACATTGCCAAAAATGCTACGCAGTCATGGATACGAAACGGCAGTGATTGGCAAATGGCACTTAGGTCTTGGATTGGGAAATGTCAATTGGAACGAACACATCTCACCTGGACCTAATGAGGTTGGTTTTGACTATAGTTTTATCATGGCAGCAACACAGGATAGGGTACCCACAGTCTACATTAAAAATGGTAAGGTTTACAATTTAGACGTGAACGATCCTATAGAAATTGACTACGAAAAAAACTTTCCCGGAGAGCCAACGGGAGAAAATTCGCCCCATCTGTTAAAAATGAAAGGCGATCCACAACACAACAGAACTATTGTAAATGGAGTACCTCGAATTGGCCATATGAAAGGTGGGCAAAGCGCAAGATGGATAGATGAAAATATGGCAGATGATTTTCTTAAAGAAGTTCAAACGTATATTAAATCAAAAAAAGACAAACCGTTCTTTTTGTATTATGGGTTTCAACAACCGCACGTACCAAGAACACCACACCCACGCTTTGAAGGAGCAACTGGAATGGGACCAAGGGGCGACGTCATTGCTGAAGCAGATTGGTGTATCGGAGAATTGATCAAAACACTGGAGCAAGAAGGTTTGCTTAAAAATACGCTTATATTCTTATCAAGCGATAATGGACCCGTTTTGGACGATGGCTATGTAGATGATGCCATCGAAAAGCTTGGCAACCACACGCCATCAGGCGAATTAAGAGGCGGGAAGTATAGCTTGTATGAGGCTGGGACTCGTGTTCCGTTTGTCACGTTTTGGAAAGGAACCATTGAGCCCGGTAGTTCTGATGCCATTATTTCGCAAATAGATTGGCTATCATCATTGTCAAGTTTTATGGGAAATGAAAAACCAGAACTAGATAGCGAAAACCACATGAATCTACTGCTTGGTAAGACAAATGAGGGTAGAGACGATGTTATTTTAGAAGCAACTTCCAGAACGGCTTATCGCCATGGCGATTGGGTCTTAATTCCTCCCTATCCAGGGCCAAAAATGTTTATGACTAAAGGCATAGAAGCAGGTAATGGAGACGAATATCAGCTATACAATCTGGCGGAAGATGTCTCACAAGAAAATAATCTTGCTGACAAAATGCCCGAAAAAAGGGATGAAATGATGGAGCGCTTTCTTGCTATCGTTGGTGATGCCTATGAAAACACAAGTCGTTTGCGTTTTGATTAATGTTTCAGAATCCCACGCTGGATAAACCAATGCTGCACCGTATTTGACCAAGATTTGACAGAGCCTTTTTCGCGGTAAAGTCCAAAGCCATGACCTCCATCTTCCCATATATGTAAGGCCACAGGAATGTTTTTTTCCAGTAGAGCTTTGTAATACATGATGCTGTTTTCGGCAATAACAGCCATATCATTGGAAGCGTGAATTAAAATGGCTGGTGGCGTATCTGTTTTTACTTGCAACTCATTTGAGTAGGCTATTATTTCTTCATTTGTAGGGTTTTCCCCTAAAAGACTTTGTCGAGATCCCATATGTGTATAGGCTTTTCGCATACTGATAACGGGATAAACAAGAACAGAAAAATCAGGGCGTGTGCTTACAGAAGCAAGTGGTTCCGTTTCGTCTTGGTTTCCATAGTCGAACTGTGTGGAAAGTGTCGCTGATAGGTGACCACCAGCTGAAAAGCCCATAACGCCAACTTTATTGGGGTTGATATTCCATTCGCTTGCGCGATAGCGAATGATGCGCATGGCTTGCTTGGCATCTGAAATAGGAATTTCTTTCTTGCAAGAAACGGACTCCCAATAAGGTGTTCTATACATCAGTACAAAAGCACTAATGCCCAAAGTATTTAGCCATTTGGCAACTTGAATGCCTTCTTTTTCAAAAGCCAAGTTTCGATAGCCACCACCCGGCAAAACCAATACGGCAGGCGCGGAAGCGGAGGAGTCTTTTGTGGGGAAAACCCACATTTGAGGAGTGCTAATTTTATGTTGAATGGAAACGGTATTGGTTATTTCATTCAAAACCGATTCTGAAGCACAAGGCATGGTATCACTGTATAGATGTATTTTTTGATGCTGTGCGGATATTCCCCAGTAAAAAACCAGCAGTATAAGAGACACGTTTTTCTTCATACCAATAAAAATAAAAAAAACCACCAGAAACGGTGGTTTTTAACGATATTACGTTTGTAGTTGCGTTATTTCTTTAAAAACTTCTTTACGGAATAGCCTGGTGTTTCCAAAAAGTAAAGACCTGTATTTAGGTTACTTACGTTAATGGAATTTCCATTGAATTCTTGAGTATATACTTTTGCTCCTGATATTGAGTATATTGAAATTTGACTTCCTGTCTCCAAGCCTGTTATTCCAAGCACATTTTGAACAGGGTTTTGAGATAAACTGAAATTAAGTTCAGCCGTTCTATCAAAAGACAATGTATTACCCTGAGTCATAATTACTTTATCTACCAAAATATTTCTGGTTCCGCCAATGTTATCTTGGACGTGAATAAAACCAGAAATTCCAGATGAAGTTGCCTTTGTGAACACACCTGCTGGAATCCCATTTATGATAGCAATACCAGAATCTATTCCAGCTGTACTATTAAACATCTTTGATGATATAGTTGAGCTAGCAGCATCAGCACCTAAAGTAAGTGTAACTTTTAGAACTAGATTATCTTGTTGAAAATCAGTAAGTCCTGCCCCACCACTATCGGGATCGCCATTACCTCCGTTACTATGTCTTACATAAAGGTTTCCATCAGCTAAAGTTGATAATTGTATGTTAGCAATATTACCAGCATTAGCACCATTATCATTAAATCCCATTCTAGCAATTAATTTATTTGCTGGTAAATCAATATTAAATCTGAAATGAACTTCAAAAGTAATTTCTGTTCCATTAACTATAAAAGGAACGCCCCATCTAGCCCAAGAATAGCCACCTGCACATTCTATTCTAGAATTATCAGGACTCGCAATCCAATTAGCTCCACCCCAGTCAACATTGTTAGCTAAATTACCTTGAACATACCCTTCTGCAGCAGTGAAATCAACAACAGTCTGTGCATTTGCCGAAATGACTAGAAATAAGGATAAAATAGTTAAGTAAAAATTTCTCATAATTAGTAGTGTTTAATGTTTAAGCTAACCTACCCTTTTACTATCCAAAGTATTTTCACAAATGTTCTGAACTCTATAACATATCATCAAATTTTTGCGCTTGCCCTTTTAATAAGTTTCCACTGTTGCTTTTTGGGTGAATAAAACGAATGTATTTGTTCAGAAAGCTGGCGTTTTCTTTTTTCTAAAGAATCTATTTTTGGCAGTGTCTCAAAAAATGCTTCCATACTGCTTTTAATATATCCATGATAGGGCTTTTGTTCAATTACTTTAAGTTGATTGTTCAGATACATTCGTTTCTCTGCTAAGTCATCTTGACCATTGTAATTTTGTAAGTACTTGTACTTAATAAAAGGGATAATTCTTAGCTGAAAGGATGTTTTGCGGTAATCCGCAATAATTTTTTGTAACGCTCTAGCCTGTATATTTTGGGGAGTGTTTCCGTAGTTGGCGATATTTACACCTTTTTTCAATTCATGATGACTAAATGAATTGATGTATACATCCTCAATAATCAAGTCATAATTTGCTTTTTCAAGCCCCTCAACTTGAAGCATATGCCAATTGTACTTTTGTTCAAACAAGGTTAAGGATAATGCGCTTAGCAATTGATCACTAACAGGAAAGGGCAAACACTTTTCAGTAATATTAAAAGATAGGGTGTTTTCTGATATATGAAGTTCTTCAGTGGTGGCATATAAGGAAGAATCAATAGGTTCATTTTGGGAAAGATCAATAGCTATTTTTGAAATTATACCAGGTTTTTCCAACCTTGAAATGATTTCATGAAACATGATAAAATGCCCTGTCGCTCCGGGATGCACCCTGTCGTTTCCAATAATGGTAAACAAAGAATCTCTTTTCAATTCACGTTCCATGAGCTTACGCATAGGTGTGTTTAAATCAATGACAATCGCATTGTATTTTTGTCCTAATTTTTTTAAGTGATTAGAACACTCAATAAGTGCATCATTGCAGCCCAAGTTGTTTTCTCTTTCTATTTTGGAGTATTGGTCATAAATAGAAGGCGTTAAAAAAATAGGTGTTACATCATTTTCGATTATTTTTTCCGCTAATAATGTAGTATTTCGCTTGTAGTTAGCTAAGGCATTCGCTCTTTGTTTTAAAATTTTATCGCTTGCCGTGCCTTCAAAATACAAGGTGCGGTTTACGTCATTCATACCGGTCATTAGAAACACATGCGTGGGCTTGTGTTTCATCACATCTTCTTCAAAACGCTCAATCATACCAGCTGCATTGTCGCCAGAAATACCACAGTTATGAAAAGAGAGCGTTAACTCAGGATATCGCGTTGCATAAAATAGCTGCAAGAATTCGTGGTATTGCCCTCCATGCGTTATGCTGTCGCCCAAAAAGCATATAACGTCTCCATTTTTAAAAAAGGGTGAACTGCTCTGGGCAAACCCAAAAAATAAGAAGCTAAGCGTTAAAAATATAGCAGTATATATACTCCTAAATTGCCGCATGATGATTTCTTTATTCAATAACGAGCTTGGTAAACAGACTGCCACATCGAACCAAATAAAGCCCACTGGCTAGATGCCCAACATCAACAGCGTTTCCATTGTATACAGCTCTATATACCTCTTTTCCGGTCAGAGTGAAAAAGCTAAGCTCTTTGCCTGTATATTTTTGATCGAGATAAACAACAGCTTTCGCTGGGTTTGGATAGAGAATAAGTTTGTTCTCTCCGCTACGGTTAATTCCTTTTTCTGACGATAATACGGGTTGAGCATACGTTTGGGTTATCAATACTAACGAACTCAAATGTCCATCTGAATCTGGGAATTCAAGGGTTACAGAAGTAGAAGCCTGTAAACTTTCCACAGGAACATCAATCTCGATCATTCCAAAAAAGTCATCTCTGTTGGCTTGGTCATACCCTTTCCAATTGGTAGGAACGCTAAGTGTTTGTCCATTAACCACTACAGTGGGTGATTTTGACTTATCGTGTGTTCTCCCAATACTCATACGCAAGGTAGCATACCCAACTAAGGACGTTGGTACATTAGAAAATGTGTAGGTCATGGATGAATTGGCGGTGATTGCTTGAACCGTTGATTCATTGCTGTAATGTCGATTCAAAGTAATCTGATTGTCGTAGCTGAAAGCAGTATCGTAAGTATATTCCAAAACAACGGTCTCGTTTATTGCTAAATTGTAACTATTGGGGATTACTGATGGTGTTTGATCCGTAAATTGCGCTACCTCGTTTGGATTGATAATCAACGATTTAATCCGCACATCGGTTAATGTTGCATTTGAGACAGGCCATATGTCCAGTAAAACCGAATGCTCAAAATCATCAAGATTATTCAATGCCACATATAACTTATTTCCGTCTTTAAACGCTTGAAGCTGAACGTCTGGATTGCTTGACTTTATCTTAATTCGGTCGCCAGAAACGTTTTTCCATAGCTCATAAAAATAAATACGATCTGTATACTCCCAACTCGTTACCTGATCTAATGGCACACCAGAGGGTACGGGCTTATAAAGTACCGCCTTGTAGGGTAAGTAATTATTAGCTGCGGTGATATGCCAGGTAGATTTTCCCGTAGTAAAGGGGATGGTCAGCTCAGTAACATCTTGTCGCTCAAACAAACCAAATATCATCGCATTTTGAGAACGAATAGATTGCACATTATTAATATCGGAATAAGTATTACCCACAATACCACCAAATTCAGATATCACGTGGGGTTTAATGATTCCCCATTTTTGGAAACTGTAACTTTCAATTAAATCCAGCACAGCTTCCATATTGCTTCCTGAGCGTCTGGTGTCTTGTCCTATTTGATTGATGCCATCATAAAGATGCGTAGAAAGCGCGTCCATATTAGCACCTGCTTCATCCATGAACATTTTCATATTCTGATCCCAATTCGAAAAATCATTTCTTTCAAAGGATGGGTAGGCTGCTGCATAGCCAATCACTTTCATGTTGACCAATTCTGGAGTCGCATGAATCTTACTGCCTATTTCACTAAATACTTGTGCCATTTCCAACTTAACACGAGCTTCTGCTACCGGGTCCCAGTCGGGTTCCTCATAAAAGTCTTTAGCATGAACAAAAGGCTCATTCATGGGTTCGTAAAATTCAGGACGTAAATTAACGCCAACAGAATTTTTAAAATAGGATACAACCCAATCGGATAAGGCAACTTTATCAACACCTTCAAAGTAAATATTGTAGGGGTGCTCGGTTGCAATATATCTGCTTACGTCTCTTACTTCATTGGTACCTGTGCTTGAACTTGGATAAACGCCTACTTGATCTTCTTGTTGGACAGCGACTGCAGCAGGTCCCCAAAACCCACGGCCATGTGGGGTAACGTTGTAGGAGTCATATAAATCAGACTCCACATCATTACCGCCCGTAGAATGCAAATTAAAATACTTTGACCTGTCTAAAGCAGAGGTGTCTTTAAGAAATCGTTTAATAGTGGGATTTATGGAAACTGTTGAGTACGCTTCAACCGTTAATTTTGATACATTTACTGAATAACTAGGATTGCTGCCAATAGATAAACCTTTACTAAGCTCCTGTGAGCTGAAAAAGGGGTATATGCCAGATTGGGTAGCACTAAATATCGTTGCATCTATTCCAGTATGCACACCTAAATCTGTTTCTATTTCATCAGTTACATTCAATAGCTTAGCCTCAATGGTCGAAGAAGAAGCATCTTGACCCAGAGTGAGTGTTATTTCAATGGCTAAATCATCAGATGCTGTTGTTCCTTGAATGGTAGAAAGTTCCAAATAAGCATCAGGGGTTAGTGCTAATTGATTGTTATCGTGTCTCAAATGTAGTATGGGAGAAGGGTAATCGTTATTGTCAATAACAGATAAAAAAACAGTATTTGCCACTGGGTTCGTAAATTCTACATTGGCAGCTGCACTAAAACCAACTTTAAAGAGAGGCGCATTAACTTCATTGATAATTCCAGAAAAATTTAAATCGACACGAAGCTTAATCACGTCTCCAGCTTCATTAAGCGTAAAGCCTTTTTGCCATGCGGCACGCTTCCAATCAGTTGAGGTAGTAACCATTCCTCCATTAGTTGTGTCAACCGTCCATGAACTTGCGCTCCAATCAGATTTAGAGGTAAGCATTGCGCCATTGGTAAACCCCTCTGCCGCAGTAAAATTTACCCCATTTTGGGCGTTTACAAAGAAGGGGAAACAACATAGAAAGATCAGTAGCCTTAAGTAGTGGAATTTCATTCGTTTAAGATTTTGACATCCAGAATTAATGTGCTTAAATGACCACCACTGTCTGGAAAAGAGATTTGGACACTATTATTTTCTTTAATAAGATCTGAGGGAACGGGAATCTCAATTGCTCCAAAAAACTTCTTTCGATTCGCTTGATCGTAACCTTTCCAATTAAATGGAACGGGGATATTCTTTCCATTAACATTGATAATTGGACGTTTTGATAAATCATGTGTGCGTCCAATACTCATACTTAATGAAGCTTCTTTTAGGTTGGGGTTTACATTATCAAAACTAAAAGACATCTGCTTGTGAGCTTCAATAGGAACTAAAAACTCATTTGAATAGTACCGTATTTCATGTATTTTATTGGTAAATCGTATTGGTTTTTTAAGGTTATATGCCAAAACAATGGTTTCGGCTTCATCGATATAAAACTCGCTTGGAATTGATGGTACTGTTGTTTCATAATAACGCGGTAAATCATCTTCAAAAACAGTTAATGATTTTACAAAGATGCTTTGTGTACTATTATCCACTCCGCTAAGTTGAAAATCAATTTTTTGTGGGGTATCCGCTAAATTGTTTAGTGCTATGTATAGTTGTTTGTCGTCTGTAAAAGCCTGTACTTGTATGTCTGGATTAGAGGTGGCAACAAAGACGCGTTTGCCTTTTACGTCTTTCCACAAATCATAAAAATGGATTCGATTGGTGTACACCCATCCCGTTATATCTTTTTTAGGAACTCCCATGTTTTCTGGACGCCAAAGAACGGCTTTATAGGGCAAATATTTATTCTGTTCCGTTATATGCCAACTGGCCTCATCCGTGTTGAATGGAATAGAAATTTCCAAACGATCTTCCCTGTCAAATAGGCCAAAAATCATGGCGTTTTGTGAACGTATGGACTGCATATTTCGGACAAGTGTGAATTCATTTTTCACTATACCTCCATATTCCGTAATCGCATGCGGTTTGATATATCCCCAACGATTATAACTGTAGGTCTCTATCATGTCCATGATGGCCTCGTTATTACTTCCTTGACGTTTGTTGTTTTGTCCAGCCTGGTTTACCCCATCGTATAGGTGATAGGATATTGCGTCCATTTCATCGCCTGCGATATCCAAAAAGAGGCCCATGTTTGTTTCCCAGTTATTGAAGTCTTTTAATTCAAAGGAGGGCCATGCAGCCCCATAGCCCATAACTTTAATGTTTTTCAGGGTTGGTTCGGCATGTATTTTTTCTGCAATTGCACGGTACATCTTGGACATTTCAGTCTTGACACGTACTTCTGCAACGGGGTCCCAGTCCTTTTCGTCATAAAAGTCTTTTGCATGAACAAAGGGCTCGTTCATGGGTTCATACCATAATGGACGTTTATCATCATCCATGTTTATAAAATATTGAACAGCCCAATTAGAAAGGCCTTCAATATCAATACCCTCTTTGTAGAGGTTTTTGGGATGCTCAGTTGCAACAAAACGCCTTACAGATTTTATTTTTTTCCCTTTTATTTCTTTTGCTTTAGGGTAAGCCCCAACTTGCCCTTTTAATTTTTTTGCATCAATGCCTGGCCCATAAAAACCTCTACCAGAAGGTGTAACATTATATTCTTCATAAAAAGATTTATGTATAGGGTTACTCGCAAAAGGAGCGGAGTGAATCACAAAAAACTTAGAACGATCTAATTCAGAAACGTTTCCAATAAAACGCTGTGTTGTTGCATCAACCCTAACTTTGCTTTGCGCACTTAAGGAACACGTTAAAAAGCACATAAATACAGAGAAGTACTTAATCGATATTCCTCTGTTATTTATGTGCATTTTTGTGAAATTTCTAATAAAGATACAGCCTATTGGGGTTCATATACCTTTATATCATCTATATAAATGACTCCTTTTTTACCGTATCGTATAGACATCCAATAGTCTTCTGTGTCCGTAACGGTCCAACTCTTAACTCCTTGGAAACTAATAGTAACCCACTCGCCTCTTGGCAAGCTTGAAACATCAGCGTAGAAGCCTACTGCCGCAGCCCATTTTGATGAACGGAAAAGTTCAACTTGTAATCCTGGCGAAGTGAAGGACGGGTCTATCCACACCTTGTATTCAAGCGTAATATTTTGCCCTTTTTCTAGACCAAACTCTCCTGTCAATTTACCTTTATTTACATTTTTCTTACTGTAAGCACGAACCTTTGCATCTGTTGTTACTTCCATTCGTAAACTATAGGTGCCTGATGCAGCAAAATCGTCTGGAAATGAGGTAGTGCCCTTGCTATCCCAAGCCCAAGGTGGAGACCAACCTGCACCGGCGTCTTCAAATCCAAACACCTCATCACCAGCTAAGTTTGGGGGTGAAAATGGATTAACAATTTGGTCCGTAAATGCAGGCGCTTTGATGTCATTTAAACGCATTAAGCCCCCATTACCATCGTACGACAATTTGGCTGTTTGATTATTTAGAATGTTTAAAGACGGAGTTATATCAACAATTCTATCGTCGTCAGGATTTATTACAGCACTATTGATTGCAACGGCAACTCCATCTACAGTCAGCGTCAAATTTGAAACAATGTTACTCGTCAACTTTAAGGGCAAATCATAAGTAAGATGAATAACACCCGATTCATTTTCGGAAATGCTCTTTATTGAAGGAGGGTCAATATTTTCAACCACATTGACATAGTCTTTAAGAAACAGCGTGTCTTTAACCCCCGTTGGGTTTTGACGCCAGCTCACTAGTGTCAAATCATAGGTGCCAATTGTTGGGTAGGATACAGAAATATTCTTAACAAGTTCGTCTTCTACAATACCAATTCCTCCTGCTGAAGATGGTTCACCTCCAGGCAAAGACCATTTTCTGCGATTTGGCGTTCCCAAAGAAGCATCCTTAAAATTAATAGTTCCCCCTTCGTACATCGTTATTTGTTCTGGCGTAATTTTAGAAAAACCTGATTCAATTGAAGTAATTTCAAGTTTGGTTTGAATGTGATCCAAAATAGTCACATTAAAGGTGGTGTCCAGCAGTATTGAGTCAACTTCAAAATTTGATTTTAAGTTAACTTCAAAATTTCCAGGTTCATCAAAATGAACGTGAATTAAATCTAGGCTTTTTCCAGTATAGGTCACAATATTTCCAGAGGTAACAAAGACTGGTTCTTCTCCATCTAAGTTTGTTATTGTAGCTGATGCAGGTATCGTCCAAGATCGACTTGTAACTCCTTTAGATAAATCGGCAAAGGAAGTCACATTTCCGCGCTCAATTCGCTTATTGCCTGATGCTACGGCAACGGCGTCAGAAAATTGGTTTGCTTCAGGAGTGTCATATTCTTTTTGACACGAAAGCGCGACAACCATAACAAGAAGCATAATTACTGCATTTTTGATATATTTTTTCATCACTCGATTATGTTTAAATTCTTTTAATTTTTTCATGCTATTAATCTAAAAAGTCAGGATTTGAGTTCAATTCTGTTGAGGGAATTGGAAAATAATTATGCGCATCTGGATTATAAACCCTTGCTGCTTCAACAAACTCTTTAAGTTGTTTCAATCCTGCGTGTTTAACAGGATCAAACTCATAAAGCACTTTTGAACTTATAACATATCGCTTTGTTGCCAGTCGATCATATTGTTCTTTAACCTTTCCCCATCGGGTTAAATCTTCCCAGCGTATATCATGTCCTTCAAACATAAGTTCCAGGGGACGTTCCACCCACATAATATGTTCCATTATTGAGTTCGTATTGTAGATTATATTATGCTCACTTTGGGAAATCTTTTCATTTAAAACATTATCATTCTGTGACTTTTTTAATTGAGTTTCTGTAAAATCAATACTTAATTTGTCAAAAGCATTTTGTTTGGAAGTAGCTAATTTTATATGCTCATAATCAACAACAATTACATAGTAACTGGTTTCACTATCGAGTGTTTGAAAGTTAGAGGGTAAGCCGCTCATATCACAAGTCATACCATTTGGACAATAGGTCAATGGGGTATCACTATTATAAGTCAGTTCTTGACCGTCTATAAATGCATGAGCTCCAATTTTAATGGTGTCTGTATTGAAATCAATATCATTTGTGAAATTAGTGGTCGGATTTTCATTGTAATTAAAATCAATGCTCTTTCTTAAATTAACTACCCCAGCACGATCTCTTATGGCATTAATCATATTCATTGCTTCGTCTAAATTACCTGAGGTTTTTAAGACACATTCAGTATATAACAACATCACGTCAGCCAAACGAATTACACGTTCGTTGATTCCTGAAACACTTTGGTCGTTCTCTTGGTAAAGCCACCAGTTTTGAAATTTCTTAACATAAGAGGCTTCTTCATTGTTATACCCACCACCTTGTGAAGAACTACGTTGATAGAGCGTAGTGTTATCGTCGTCTGCAATAGCTATGGAATGAGAGGCTCTAATAGAATATTGTGCAGTCCCTGTTCGCCCAGCATTTATAGGGTTACTCATATCCATGATGTCGTTTTTATACAACATGGTAGCGTTATAAGAGGGCATTACTGTTCTGTACCCACCACCTTGTGTTGTAGCCAAACCAATTGCTCTGTTGGTTGCCTCAGATCCTGTAGGCCCATCTTGAGCTCCATATAAAGTCCCTGGTTTGGCTTCTATAGAGAATGCTACTTCAAAAATAGACTCGCTATTGAATTCATGTTCTTCATCAAAATTATCGCCAATATTAGGCGCTAATGAATATATATTACGATCAATAATTTCTTTAAAATAACCCTTTGCTACATCATAGTGATGCTCATTGATATGAAGCTTACCAAGCATTGCAGCTGCCGCCCCCCATGTCGCTCTACCTTTGGAACTATCATTATAGGAAAGCGGTAAATGTTGATATGCAAATTCTAAATCCTGTAAAATTAGTGCGTAAACTTCAGAGGCAGGAGATGGTTTTTTATAAAAATCGTCTCTCACTTCAGGAACAGTAGTATGAATAATGACACTCCCACCATTATATCCTCTGTAAAGAGAATTGTAAAAAAATGCACGTAAAAACCTTGCCTCTGCCTCAATCTGAATTCGAACTTCAGAGTCCATTTCAACATTTTCGATGTTTGCTAATACTTGATTAGCCCTATAAATACCGATATAGGCATCGCGCCACCTTAATTGGACTATAGAACTGTTTTCGTTGAATGAAAAAGAATTTAATCCTTGTGCGTTTTGGTTCCAATTATTTGCCCTTCCCAAATCAGATCTGACAGGCAGTTCTATGGCAGCACTGCCACCCAACATTCCTTGTAGTTGTAATGCAGCATACGTAGCAACAAGGCCTTGTTGAATTTCACTTTCATTTGACCAAAATGAAGCTGCGCTCAGGTCATTGGGGTTTGGTATGTCTAAATAATCATCTTGACAGCCAGAAATAATTAGAAGTCCTATTGTGAAAAAAATGTGTGTTTTAAATCTTTTCATTGTATGGTTTTAAGTTTTAAAATGAGATTGATAATCCAGCTGTATAGGTGGCTGAAACAGGATAGTTGCCTCTGTCTAGCCCAGCATTAAAAGGGTTGCTACTACCCACTTCTGGATCAAAACCAGTATAATTGGTAAAAGTAATTGGGTTTTGTAAATTCACATATATGCGACATTTTTCTATACCCAGTTTATCTAAAATAGTCTCTTCAAATGTATATCCCAAAATAATGTTCCTAATCCTTAAATAGGAACCATCTTCTAAGAACATGTCAGAAGCGGTACGAACATTTTGATGTTCAATTACATTGCTTGGCGTTGGAATATTGGAAGTTGGGTTGTTATCCGTCCAACTGAATACCAAGTCACGGTGGCGTTTTACACTGTATGCATATTGCTTGGCACCATTGTATATGGTGCTTCCTTCAACGCCATACAGCTGAACAGAAAGGTCAAATTGTTTATAGTCTAAATCTACGTTAAAACCGTATTCAAAGTCAGGCTGATAAGATCCTTTATACACTTTATCGTCGTTGTCTAAAATACCATCTCCGTTTTGATCTATATACTGTATATCTCCTTTACGTGCCCCTGGATATAATTGCTTATAGGCCGTCAATTCTTCATCCGTTTTTATTGTTCCCGCTGATTCAAAAACTTTAAATGCCCCAACAGGAAGACCTACTTCAAGTACCGCGACCGGTTCTGTTTGTCCTCTTAAAATACCGGGATATCCATCAAAAATGACTTCTCCAGCTCTGGACAATTTAATTACATTATTTTCATTTTTTGTAAATGTTGTACTAAATTTTGCGTGAACAGCTCCAATATCTTGATTGATATGGGCAGCAATTTCAATACCCCTATTTCTAAGATTCCCAATATTTGTTAAAAATTTATCATAAGATTGATTGTTAACGGGTGTTGACCCTGTAGAGATAGGTGGAACTATAGCCAAAAGCATATCTTTTTTGTCTTGTTCATAAACATCTATAACCAATCCTGCTTTTCCTTTTTTAAAATCAAGGTCAAATCCAAGATTTTTGCTAAGGTTTGATTCCCATTTTAGGTTTGGGTCTGCAAAACCTGGTTGTGTTAGACCACTCGTTAGCTTAGAGTCATCGCCAAAAGGGTAGTCAACATTTGAAATAACCACAGGACTAAAGGAGTAGGGCGGTATTTTATCACTTCCTGTTGTACCATAACTAAGTCTAATTTTAGCCATAGATATTTTGTCCTTTAAACTTTTGAAAAAAGGCTCGTTTGAAAGAGTCCATCCTACAGAAATAGATGGAAAAGTTCCATATCGATTAGAAGCGCCAAAATTGCTGGAACCGTCACGTCGAACTACAGCAGTTATTATATACTTCCAATTATAATTGTAATTAACTCTTGCTAAGTAAGAAATGCTATTGGTCTTGTTGATTAAGTGCGTGGCTACAATCGGTTCCCCATTTCCTAGAACTGGGGTGATGTTACTGGAAATATTATCTGCTCCTGTTCGATAAAATTCATAAGATGATTGTTCGTACGTATTTCCTACAAGAACTTTTAAGTAATGTTTTTTAAAATTCTTTTCATAGTTCAAAGTAAACTCTGCAATACTACGATTACTGGTGCCTTCTCCGAGTCTTAACTGGGCATTTTGGTTACTGATTACAGGATTCAATTCTCCATCAGCGTTGTACACAAGAAAACTTGGGTTAAAATAACGATCTTTTGCATTATAGTTTGATTTACCAATGTTAGCACCAAGTGTTAATTCTGGCACTAATTTGTAATACATTCTAAGGTTTCCATTAAAAGAATTTATCTTACTGCCGTTTTCTTGTTTGAGCTTCCCCACAAAGTTTGATATCCTTTCAGCTTCTGCTCCATCAATAATAAAAATGTCTCCTTGAACTTCAGTAACTGGTTGACGATATGGTTCCATTCTTATAGCGTCATAAATAAGGGCATAAGGCTCTTTTTTTTGATCGCTAATATTGACACTAAGGTTTGCTTGTGCGCTAAATTTTCCTTTTTTAAAGTACGTGTTAGATCGTAAGGAGTATTTTTCGTAGCTAGAGTTATACAAGGAGCCATCTTGATCAAAAAAAGTTCCAATAACATTATAAGTAAGGCCAGAGTTGCCTCCACTAACGCTTAAGGAATGGTTTTGAATAGGTGCCATATCCACTTGTAAATCTCCCATCCAATCCGTATTGTATAAAAGTGCATCCGGATTATCATTTAATGGGTAGGTTTGTTGGTCATTGTACCTATTTTTAATGCTATTGATATAAAGGGCCTCTTTAGTGTCTGCCAGCGGAATTCCTGATGTAATATTTTGTACACCATAGTAGGTGTCAAAACTCACTTTCATTTCACCCTCTTTACCTTTTTTGGTAGTTATGAGAATCACACCCCCTGAAGCTCTAGAACCATATATGGATGCAGATGCACCATCCTTTAAAACCTCAATTGACTCAATCTCTTGTGGGGTGATATTTGGGTTTTCGATATAGGTGACTCCGTCAACAACATATAAAGGGCCAGATCCACCTTCTTGAAAAGAGGTTATGCCACGAATAGTTATTTGTGCATTCTCTCCAGGAGCTGAATTACCTTGACGGACACTAACCCCTGCCATTCTTCCTTGTAAAGAAGAAGCAAAATCTGATGTTGCAGTTTTGACAATATCCTCTGATTTTACAGACGCGACTGCACCCGTTAACTCTCGTTTTTTCATTGTTCCGTAACCCACAACGACCACTTCGTCTAAGCCAGTAGTACTAGTTTCCAGAATAACATTGTGCGTTGCTTGAGAGACCAAAATCTTGGCTTCCATCATTCCTATATAACTAAAGACAAGCGTTGCTCCGTCTGGTACCTCAATAGAATAAAAGCCATCAAAATCCGTCGAAGATCCCATTGGCGTTCCTTCAATTAGTACGTTTACTCCAGGAATAGGTTGCCCATCTTCAGCACTAACAACTGTTCCTTTAACAGCAGTCGTTTGTGCATAAGTACTAAGGCCTACACACAATGCGAGTGTACATACCGAAAGTCGTAAAAGCTTTTGACTTGAAGTTTTTCCAATATTTATTAATTCTCTCATTGGTTGATGTTGTTTAATAAGGAATGTTTTCCTTTGTTTGTCATCAAATTAAATGAAACTAAACGCTTCGCTCTGCTTCTAATGTTCTTTTTTGTTTAGTTAAATACCAAAAAAACAAGTGTCAGCTATGTAAGCTTGTCAATTAACTAGATTATTGATTAATTAACTGTAATTTAGTTAAACAATAACAGAAAAAATATTTCTCATGAAAAGAATGCTTTGTTTTTTTTCTTTTTTATTGCTACTCTCTTCGATGGGTTTCGGTCAACAAAAGACAGATATTTTTAAGAATTTTACTGCTAAAGATGGATTATCACAACACGATATAAATTGCATTACTCAAGACAATGAGGGTTTTTTGTGGTTCGGCACCAATGACGGTCTAAACAAATTTGATGGCTATAACTTTGATGTATTCAAGCCCATTATTGGGAATGATAATTCAATAAATGGAAGAATAGTACAAGACATTCAAAAAGATGCATATGGCAATTTGTGGATTGCAACACTCGACGGAGGTCTAAATATGTATCACTCAAAAACGGAACGCTTTAAAAGTTTTAGTTCGGTAATTCCAGAAATGGGCAGTTATGCAAATAGAATTATCATCAGCCAAGATGGTGTATTGTGGGTTCAGTTCCGATCTAAAATTTGCTATGCACTATTAAAAGAAAATATTGGCGAAATGGAGTTTACTTTTTTAGGCAATATTGACAAGTCACAAAAGGAAAATACTGTTAAAAGGATATACACCAAGGATAAAGCTGTTTTTTACGAAACAAGTAAAGAAACATTTGCCCTTCAATACACCAAAACAGAAACAGGTTTACAAAACTTATCCTTTAAACCACACAGAGATGCCTACTTTGTGAAGGAAATGGAAGGCGCAAACAATTCAAAATGGATTTTAAAAGACGATAGCATAAGTTATTATCAACATGAGTCGATGACATCTATCCCCGTCATCGTCACAGACGAAGCAGCTACTGTTGATTCAAAAGGCGTACTTTGGTGTGTGCTTGAAGATAGGCTGTCTTCGGTCACCTATATTCAAGGTAAGCTTCGTGTAGACACAATAGACTTTGAGGCATTAGATTTTTTAACCCTTAAAAACAACACTGTTAAATCTATCTATTTAGATAAAACCGGCAACCTGTGGGTAGGAACTAACGGTGGGGGTATATACAAGAAAACGAACAACACCTTTAGCTTTGGTCACTTTAATAAGGACAGTAGCTCTAACAGTTTAGCAGGAAATAAAATTAGGAGTTTACACGAAGATCAGTTTGGAAACCTCTGGATTGGAACAGAGGGAGGTGGACTCAGCTATTTAAACCGGAAGAATAAAAACTACACGTATTTTCATGCATTTACATCAGCTAAAGACAGTCGAGGTCTCAGTTCAAAGAAAATTTTTTCTATTACCGAAAACATTATAGACAATAACAACTCGATTCTCTGGTTTTCAACAGAAAATGGAGGGCTAAACAGGCTCCAATTAAACCAAAATGCCGATCCAAAATCATTTCGTTTTAAAAAATACAACAATCCCCAAACAGATGGCAATAATGTTTTATACAGAGCTATTCACTCTGTTTTGGGTGAGGAAAAAAAACAACTCTGGATCGGTTATTATGGTCATGGTCTGGGTTTAGCAAAATGGACAGGTAAAGGAGAAAACATTAAATTCACATTCATAGACTCTCCCAATGAAAACAAACAATTATCAGGAAAGATTATTCGCGATATCTACAGGGACAGTTATGGTATCTTATGGCTATCGACAAATAATGGTTTAAATAAATTAGACGAGAATAGCACCGATATTTCCAAAAGCACATTTGTTTCATATCAACACAACCCAAAAGACGTAACCAGTATTGGCAGTAACTATACCTTACAAATTTTTGAAAGTGCAGACAAGACCCTTTGGATTGGCACTATCGGAGGTGGGTTAAACAAAATGATTCGTGCGCTAGATGGGTCGGTAACCGGGTTTAAGCGCTTTAATCGACAAAATGGTCTTTTCCCAGATGATGTCATCAATTCTATAGCCGAAGACAGCAATGGCATCTTATGGGTAGGCACCAACAATGGCCTTATCGCCTTTAATCCGAAAAACGAAACATATCAAACCTACCTCGCTAGTGAATTGCAAAATCCAGAAATGAGTGAAATTTCAGCGCTTAAACGAAGTAATGGCGAATTGGTCTTCGGAGGGATTAATGGAATAAATGTATTCACCCCAAACAACAATACGTCAACAGATATTGCTCCTAAGACGGTGTTAACAGCCTTAAATGTGATGTACGCGCCCGTAAAACCACTTGAAATCATTGACGGTGGTATACGTTTAAAAAACAGCATTACGCATACCGAACATCTTTATTTGGACGCCAATGTCAACAACTTTTCACTAAGTTTTTCGGCACTTCATTATGACAATCCCTCACTGAATAAGTATAAGTACAAACTTGATGGTTTTGATAAAGAATGGATTGAAACTTCGTCAGCCTTAAGAATTGCCAACTATACCAATATACCCGCAGGTGATTATACATTTTATGTCTATGGAAGTAATGATAATGGCACTTGGTCTACTGAACCTGCATCATTGAGGATTACAATTTATCCACCATGGTATTGGACAACACTCACCAAAATACTTTATTTCGTTTTGTTTGTCATCGTGCTACTCCTTTTTGGGCAATATACACTAATCGATATTAGACGGAAGCGTAAACTGGAATTTGATCGGCTTGAAAAAGAAAAAGAAAAAGAATTAAATGCTGCGAAACTTGAATTTTTCACCAATATATCGCATGAATTACGCTCGCCACTTACGCTTATACTGGGACCTGTAGAAAAGCTCATCAATAAAATTGATTCACTTAAAACAGAAGATCGGCTAAAATCATACACCACTATTCAACGCAACGCAGACTATCTTTTAAAATTAACAAAACAACTCCTAGACTTCCGAAAACTAGAGCAAGGAAAAACACAACTCGCCTGTGCACATATAAATATCGTTAGCGCCGTCAAAAAAATAAGTGAACAGTTTAATTCATTGGCCGATAAAAAAAATATTTCACTCGAATACCATTTTCCAGAAAAGAAGATATTTGGCTGGATAGATATAAATAAATTAGAAAAAATTGTTCATAATTTATTGTCAAATGCGGTTAAATTTACACCCGAGAATGGAAGCATAAGCATCAAGGCTATGTTGAAAAATCCGAACCAAATCTACCCAGAAGGATATATCGCTTTAAGTGTAAAAGACAATGGTTTAGGAATCAAGCCAAGTGAACTTAAAAATATTTTTGACCGCTTTTACCAAGCTGATAACCAAAACAAAAAAAATCAAGGGGTTGGAATAGGTTTATCATTTTCGCAGAGTTTAGCAAAAATACATGGCGGGGCACTAACTGTCAAAAGTAAGCTTCATGAAGGAAGCACATTTACACTTAAACTACCCTTAGGAACTGCACACCTAACGTCCGAGCAAATGATTGATGACAAAGAGCTTATCTTAACAAACCTAGATATACCAAAACATCAAGTCAATGATAGGCAAGAAGTAATTTCCTATGAAAATGCCAACAAGCCCGTGCTTTTGATCATTGAGGATAATATTGAAATAAACCACTATATCGCTTCTGAATTGAGCGAAGAATATGCCATCATAAGTTGTGTGAACGGAAGTAAGGGGCTAGATGTTGCACGTGAAAAGTCCCCAGATATTATCATCAGTGACATTATGATGCCTGGAATAGATGGGCTTGAAGTGTGTAGGCAAGTAAAAAAAGATGTACATATTAACCATATTCCCTTCATCCTACTCTCGGCAAAAACAACAAATGAATCTCGAGTAGAGGGACTTCAAGCTGGCGCAGATGTGTATTTGATTAAACCCTTTAATATGGATGTGTTAAAAATGCAGGTAAGCTCATTACTTGAAAACAGAAAAAGGATACACGAAGAGTTTAAAAAATCTCCATTCGAACCAAGTTTAGTTGACGTTAATGGAGTTGAGGAACAATTCATACAGAATGTTATTGAAGAAATAGAACGCAATATGGATAATGCGTCCTTTACCACAAATCTACTTGCCAAAAATATAGGGATGAGTAGAACTACTTTTTACAACAAGACCAAGGCGATAACAGGGTTGAAGCCAACAGAGTTTGTTCGTAACTACAGGCTTAAAATTGCTGCACAATACTTGGAAAAAGGGTTTAGTGCCAAAGAAAGCATGCATCGAACAGGGTTCAATACTGCTGGATATTTCACACAGTCTTTTAAAACCTTATATAAGATGACTCCTTCTGAATACACCGCTCGTTTTAAAAACGTGTAAAATTATTCTACCGTTAATAAAACGGAAGCCGTTTGGAGAGCATCAGAAGTAGCTTGAACACTAATAGTGCCTGATTCTTTTGTGGTTTTTACCAAGAGCATACACAGGCCGTTAAACGCCTTGCGTTTATCCGATTGAAAAGCTGCCGTTGTTGCAGGATCTCCATTCCCTACCGCAGCTATAGTTCCCAAATCTGAAACGGAAAACTTGACCAAATTATCAGCATTCGGACATAGATTTCCATCTTTATCCGTTATACGCACAGTAATAAACGAAATATCCTGACCATCGGCATTCAGAACAGTCCTGTCGGGAATAAGTTCGATTTTTGCTGGCTCACCAGCTGTATTGATACGCTTTTTGGCAACCCTTTCACCATTGGTGTAGGCAACAACCTCGATTGACCCAGGCTGATACGGAACTTCCCACATCAATCGGTAAGGAGACATATAGGTACCCGTATAGCGACCTCCTTCCCAATCAATAAAATTTATGGGGATAGGTGCTTTATCCATTCCTTTCCGCTTTTTACCAAAAGATTTTCCATTGACAAATAGCTCTACTTCTTCTGCGTTGGTGTAAGAAACAACGGGGATAATTTCTTTTTCTTTTCCCATCCAGTTCCAATGCGGCAGTACATGAACCATAGGAGCGGTAGTCCATTGACTTTGATATAAATAAAATCTGTCTTTTGGAAGTCCACAAAGGTCCACAGCTCCGAAATATGAACTTCGTGCAGGCCAATCGCCATTCCAGTACCCATTTGTAGAATTATCTTTGCCGCCATATGGTGTCGGTTCGCCTAAATAATCAAAACCCGTCCAAATAAATTCCCCTAAATTATTTGGTGTCTTTTCCAATGCTTCAAATTCAATGTCTGGAGGATAAGCCCAAGGGGGTCCGATAAAATCGTAGCTGGTTATTTCCAACGATTCGTGCTTCTCATACTTTTCGATAGGTAAGTGATAGGTGCCACGGCTACTAACAGTACTGGCTGTTTCTGAACCATAGACAATCCAGTCGGGATGCTTTTGCACCACTTCCTCATACTTTCGTGGTTTATAATTCCATCCTACCAAATCCAATGCTTCAGCTAGTCCATTGTTTATTGGTGCTGGATAATAATTAAATCCAGCAGTCACAGGTCTAGAACTGTCTTCATCGCGACAGATATCGGCTAATTTATGAGCGATTTCCCTACCCTTGGTCTTATGTGCTTGCTCCAATATCTCGTTCCCTATACTCCACATGACCACAGAAGGACTATTTCTAAAGGTGCGTATCATATCACGTAAATCTTGCTCATGCCATTTATCAAAATGCTTACTGTAATCATTCTCCACTTTTGCCATTTGCCATACATCAAATGCCTCTACCTGAATCATCAAACCCATCTGGTCACAAAGTTGCACTTGCTCGGGTGAAGGCGGGTTGTGGCTGGTGCGTATGGCATTCACACCCATTTCTTGCATGATTTCAAGTTGACGTTCAGTTGCTCGCTTGTTTACAGCTGTTCCTAATGGTCCCAAATCATGATGTAAGCATACTCCTTTAAAACGAGTCTTTTTATCATTAAGCTTGAACCCAAAATCAGCACCATATGCTATCGTTCTTATTCCGAAAGTCGTTTTGTAGGTATCCAAAACCGTATTGCCAAACTTAATTGTCGTCATGGCAGTATACAAGTTTGGTGTTTCTAAATCCCAAAGCATGGGCGTTTCAACGCTAATGGTTTGAACTGCCTCCACGGTAGTGTTTTGTTTGGTTTGAACTGTACTGTTGGTGTTAGCCACTTCTTTGTTGTTGGGGTCATAAATAATAGTCTGTAAGCTAACTTCTTTGTCCTTATCAGCAATGTTTTTAATCTCTGTAAGAACACGCACTGATGCTTCGTTTTCGGTAATGTTTGGGGTAGTAATAAAAGTACCCCATTTGGGAACATGAACTTCATTGTTTATCTCGAGCCAAGTATTTCGATAAATACCTGCTCCTGGATACCACCTCGAAGAAAAGTCTTCAGGTGCCAATTGAACCGCAACTACATTTGATCCTCCATAATTTAAATGCGGACTTAAATCAACCGAAAAACCGATATAACCGTACGGACGATCACCAATCAGCTCGCCATTAAGCCAAACTTTTGCGTTGTTCATGGCACCATCAAAATGAAGCGTCACGTGTTTTCCCTTAACGGAGTTTGGCATGTCAAATTTTTTACGGTACCAACCAATTCCATGAAAAGGCAATCCCCCACTGCGCGCATTGTAAGAGCTGTCAAATGGCCCTTCAATAGCCCAGTCGTGAGGTAGTGTAATATCGCGCCATAAAGTATCGTCAAAATCTAATTCGGAAGCACCAGCTACAGCACCTATAATAAACTTCCACCCTTCGTTAAAGCTTACTGGGTCAGTAGTCATGTGCTGACTACACGATTGAAACAATACAAGTTGAATAAAAAGAAAATAATATAGCGGTCTGATCGTAATTTTCATGTTGATGTGCTTATTCTGGTTTAACTAAATGGGCACGCTCTGCCTCGCTATCCATGGTGTAACGGACTACATTCATTGCATCATTACCTCTAGCTTGACGTATGGTTTTATTCCAAACAGTACGCATTTCGTTTAGTTTGTCTGCATGTGCTGAGCATTTGGCTAAATTGTATTGTTCGTCACCGTCGTTTTTTAGATCATAGAGTTCTTCAAAAACTGCAGGCTCTCCGTTGACTGGACCTTCAATAAAAGATTGGTATATGGCTATTTGCGGGTCGTGGTTTGCATAGAGCATACTTGTCATGTTAACCTTGTATTTTTTGGCAGTATCTATCAAATATTGAGCAGATAAGTTTTCATTTTTATAATACCGAATGTATTTCCACTCTTTGTTTTGCACCGCCTCACAACGTGGGTTTCCAAAATGAGTAGACCATAAGTTTTCGGTAAATAAAACCTCACGAACTGGAATGTCATTCCCATTAATTATGTCATTCAGGGGCTTTCCCTGATAAGATTTGGGTATGGGCGCAGCAGCATAAGAAAGCATTGTGGGCGCTAAATCAATAGTTTGCACCAGCTGTTCACTTTTTATTCCACGACTCTTCTTGGGAGCGTTAGGGTCATAAATAATCATGGGCACACGTGTACATACTTCATAACATAACGCTTTACCTCCCAATCCATTTTCGCCCCAAAAAATACCGTGATCAGAGGTGAAAATAATGATGGTGTTTTTATCTAGATTTTGTTCTGCAAGCGTTTTCCTAAGATTACCTACAAGTACATCTACCCCTGTAACTGCTTGCATATTACGAATTATACGTTCGCGCAAGTCTTGCTTGTTGTCCACAAAATCATAGATGTCTTGTCGATCATTTGCGTGCAATACATCTGTGGGTAGCTTTGGTGATGTAATCGACTTTTTTTCTAAATAATATTTTGGTAGTGGAATTTCTTTGTTACGATACAAGGTTTTATACGTTTCGGGATCGGTCTGACGCATCTTCATCGTGCTGGTACTTGCGCCGTGTGGTAAGTTAAAATTGATGCTCATGCAAAAGGGCTTGTCTTTGGGAATGCTATTTAAAAAATGCTTTGCTCCTTTGAGTTTGTGTTCGTTACTTAAAAAGTCAGTAACTCCCTCATCTAAAATCTCAACTTGTGTGTCGTTTAAAGCACCTTTAAAAATATCGTGCCGTTCCTTGGGGTAAAACATAAGATGCCCGTGACCCGCATACCAATAGTCAAACGATGCTTCCATAACCCCCGATTTGTATCCGCCAACACCAATAGGAACGTGATTTTTCCCAATGTATCCCGTATAATATCCATTTTTCCGCAATATGACAGGGTATGAATCATTCCAGGCATCAGCTGATACGCTAGTTCCTGAATTAAAATTAACTCCATGTTTTCGTTCAAATTGGCTTAAAAATATTGATGCCCTACTAGGGGTACATATTGCGCTCGTTACATGCGCATTTGTAAATAGTATACCATCCGCCGCTAGTTTATCTAAATTTGGGGTTTGAATTAACTCATTACCAGTACAGCCCAATAAATCGTAGCGATGGTCATCGGTAAGAATAAAAATAATATTTGGACGTTCAGTTGATTTTTTTTGTGCGTAAATCGCTTGATTCGAGAATACAAAAATCAACATTAACACACATAATTGTCCAATAGCACAAAAGGCCTGAGCGTAGTAAATCCGTATTTTTTTATTCATATAGAGCTTGTTCTTTCTTGGACAGTGACTTTCTTCTGTACGAACGTATATTCGCTTCCTCTTTTTTTACATTGTCCATATGTGGATCCGTCCATCTTGGTGCGGCTAATTCGGCATTCCAACTTTGGTATAAGTTAAGCAATTGAGCTACAACTTCAGGGTTTTCAGAGGAAATATCCTTAATCTCACGACGGTCTTGTTCTAAATCAAAAAGCATGGTTTTGTTTTTGTACGCACTTTTTATAAGTTTAAAGTTTCCTTTTCTGATAGCGTATTCTTCGCCATTGGCTACACGCCAGTAAAGCGTTCTTTCTTTGTTTTGAATGTTAGCCTCACTTAAAAGAGGTAATAAATTTATTCCATCTAGCATATCAAAAACATTAACCTTAATACCTGCAGCTGCCATGCATGTAGCAAACAAGTCAAGTGAAATAATAGGCTCTTCGTATATTTTTCCTTTTGGCAGCTTTGCTGGCCAAGAAATGGCAAATGGAACACGAATTCCTCCCTCAAATAACATTCCTTTATGACCTCTATATGGACCGTTGTTAGCCGCATCTAAACGACCTCCATTATCACTTAAAAAAACAATCATTGTATTGTCTCGAATATTCATTTCGGTTAGTAAATCAACCAATTGACCTACTCCTTTATCAATTCCTGAAATCATAGCTCCGTAAACACTTCGCTTATCAAACTCAATATGCGCTGTTTTGTTTAAATACTCAATTGTAGCGTGGTCAGGGCTGTGGGGTGCATTGTAGGATAAAAACATAAAGAAAGGCTTATCCCCATTATCCTTGATATTTGATAAAGCCTCTTGAGTAAAATCATCTGTCAGGTACGTTAAATCGCTTGCCTTTATCTTAAGGTCGTTGCGCTGTATATGCATGCGGTTTTTCTTTTGCGGAAAACCCCAATAATTCATATTTCCTCCCGAAAAACCAAACCACTTGTCAAAACCTCTGTTATGTGGCAACAGTGAGGGATGGTTACCCAAGTGCCACTTACCTATAGCATAGGTATTATAACCTGCTGCTTTCATTTTTTGTGAAAGAAAAATTTCGGTTAGTGGTGTACCCATAGTGACATCTTCGGGGTCAAAAGGAACATTGTGTTCATGCCCAAAACGTTGCTGATAACGACCCGTCATAATACCAGCCCTTGATGGGCTACAATACGGATGGGATACGTATCCATTTGAAAACACAATTCCTTGGCTTGCAATAGTGTCAATATTTGGGGTCAAAATATCTTGAGAACCATTGAAGCCAACATCTTTAAAACCCTGATCATCGGTCAAAACGATAATAATATTAGGCAAAGTGCCATCCTGCTTTTTTGAAGTAGTTTGTTGTGTACAACTACTCACCAATAGAGCAAATAGCAACAATACCTGTAGTTTCATTTATCTTGAATTATTTTAAAAAGATTTCAATAACAGGTATCTCAACATTAGGTGCACGAACTGGAATTGTAATTTTAAGACCATCGTCTTCATTATTTACATCATCAAGCCAAGCTCCTTTTTGTGTTCCTAGTTTGAGCTCAGAGGCGTCATTCAAAATCTGTGCATATTTAACTTTACCTGCTAAACCAGGAAGGTATAATGTTTTAAATGGCCACTCCAGTACATGAACATACAATCTGTTTGTTTTTGGATTATAGGTCAAAAGACAATTGTCGGGTGTTTCAAACTCCTCTGGTGCTTCCGTGCAACCATATATTGAACGACTGTTGTATTTCATCCAATCATGAGTAGCCTCTAAACGTTCTACAGCTTCTTCTTGAATAAGACCACGTGCAGTTGGCCCTACATTTAGAAGCAGATTTCCTCCTTTACTTACTGTCTCAATCAACATTACTATTGTTTGTCTAATACTTTTCCATGTATATTGGTCTCTGTGATAACCCCATGAGCCAGAAAAGGTTTGACAAGTTTCCCAAGGAACTTTTTCTCCTTGGTAAGTAACCCAGTTTTTGGGCATAAACTGCTCTGGACTTTTATAGTCCCAGCCGCCTTCTTTCTCTAAATCTAATCGATCATTTAGTATAATATTTGGCTGAAGCTTCCGAATTTGCTTGTATAGTGCCTCGGAATTCCAATATGATTTTCCCTTTCCATTCTTTTTTTGGGGATAAGAAAAATCCGCAAACAAAACATCAATTTGGCCATAGTTAGTCATCAATTCAGTTATTTGATTCATAAGAAAACGTTGAAACTTCTTCTTGTCTCGATTTTTATCATTTGCTATTTCCTGCTGGTTGTTCCGCTCCGGGTGTATGTGTTCGTTAACCAGAAAATCAGGATGATGCCAGTCAATTAGGGAGTAGTATAATCCAATCCGGATGCCTTCAGCCCTAAAGGCATCAATTAATTCTTTTAAAAGGTCTCTTCCTATCGGTGCGTTTGTCACTTTATAATCAGAGTATTTTGTGTCATACATTGAAAATCCATCGTGGTGCTTTGCTGTAAATACCACGTACTTCATCCCTGCATCTTTTGCGAGCTTAGCCCATTCTTTGGGGTTATACAGGTCCGGATTAAAGTATGGTACATATTTTTCATAATCCTTCTTAGAGATTTGTTCTTTGCTCATTACCCATTCGTGACGTGCAGGCAAAGCATATAAGCCCCAATGGATAAACATACCAAAGCGCGCTTCACTCCACCATTGCATTCTATCAACTTTTTCCGAAGCAATTGCAAATTCGTTCGTGTTTTGTGAAAATAAAGGAGTGGTAAATAATACAAGCGCAATTAAGAGATGCTTAAGATGTTTCATTTTATTTATTTAAAGTAACAAATCTAATTTACTTGGCGTATTGGCAAGTTCATAGATGTTCAATTTTGCATAACAAATGTTTTTTTTATAAAAAATTAGACTAGATAGCAAAACTTTACTTAACTCATGATTAAAACACAAAGTATTATTATATCTACCGAGCGTATCAACCTGAAGGTCGAAAATATCGACTAAATTGATGAGAATGCACCACCAGCAACTATATGCAAAAAAGTTAGTCAAACTAACAACAGTTTGACCCTGTAGATTGAATTAGTTAATAAATTAAAAAATATTCCCAGAAATAAAATAATTTTTGATAATGATTTGTGATCCAAAAAAATTTACCCCGTGACCCCTACAAAGTTCCGCTTTGAAAATCATAAAAACAAAAACAGGATTACTCCGTGATCCTCACAAAGCTCCGCTTTGAAAATCAACAAAAGAAATGTCAGCTTTACCCAAATAAAAAAGCAAGCTTTTTATTTGAGCTTGCTTTATTTCAACTTTTTGTTGATTTATTCGTGACCCAAACTTATGGTAGTTCGAACTTTTTGAGTGTAATTAATAAAATGAATTCTGAAAAATCATTGAAGTAATGAGTTATCCTTAATCTTTTTGAAGTTTACTGTTTCTTAAGGGAAAATCATTTTCTAACATCATAAAGCAATGTTCGTAAAGATCTAGTCGGCTGGAATTTGTATGAATTTTATATGCAAGCTGAACTTTCTCAATCAATTTATTTCGAAACCCGTATTTTTCCGCTTTATGTAACAACTCCTCTATATAATCTCCTTCTGTCATTTTATTGCTACTCGTTTAAAAAATCATAAATATTTTCCACCATCTCATTAGTTCCGCAATAAAAAGGCTCGCATTGGTGCAAACTTTTAGGTTCTATATCTAAAATCCTTTGTGTTCCATTTGAGGCGGTTCCACCTGCTTGCTCGGTTAAAAATGCAATAGGATTACATTCATACAACAAGCGTAATTTGCCATTTGGATTTTTCAAGGTCGACGGATATAGATAAACCCCTCCTTTAATCAAATTGCGATGAAAATCAGAAACTAGTGAACCTATGTACCTCGAACTGTAAGGTCTGTCATCTTTATCCTCTTGACAATACTTTATGAATTTTTTTACTCCAATAGGGAAATGATTATAATTCCCTTCATTTATTGAATAGATATGCCCTTTTTTAGGAAATTTCATGTTTGGGTGTGAAAGATAGAAAGTTCCCAACGCAGGATTTAGGGTAAAGCCATTGACTCCATACCCAGTTGTGTAAACCAACATGGTGGAGGTTCCATACAAAATATAACCAGCCGCTATTTGATTTCCCCCTTTTTGTAAAAAATCAATTTCTGAAACAGTTGTTCCTTTTTTAGTTACTCTTTTATAGATTGAGAAAATAGTACCTACAGAAACGTTAGTATCAATATTTGATGATCCATCAAGCGGATCTACCAACACAACATAATTATTTGTTGCTTCATTATTTTGATCCAAAACACGTATAAAACTATCCTCTTCTTCCGAAGCAAAACCACAAATAATATTTCTGTTTATCAATGCGTTCTTAAAGGCTTCATTGGCAAAAACGTCTAGTTTTTGTTGGGTTTCATTAGACGAATTGGTTTTGTTTGTCACGCCAAGAATATCAACTAAACCCGCCTTATTTACCTCATGATTTACAGATTTTGCAGCAAGACGAATAGCATTAAGTAATTTCGATAGTTCACCAGTTGAATACTCAAATTGATTTTGATTTTCAATGATAAACTCTCCTAAGGTTTTCATTTTTTAAGGTTAATTATGGTCTACGAATATTTGCCACTAGCTCTTGAATATCTTTGCTTGGTGCAGGAGTTCTGCTGCTGATGATAAGGGTTACAATAAAGTTGAACACCATTGCTACGGTACCAAAGCCCTCTGGCGAGATTCCAAACCACCAATCGGCCTTGGTGCCTCCACCAAACCATCCAAACTTAAACTTGAGCATATAGAACAACATCAGTGACACACCCACAAGCATTCCGCTAATGGCACCTTCCTTATTAATGCGTTTAGAGAATATTCCAAGTAATATGGCTGGGAAAAACGATGAAGCTGCCAGTCCAAATGCCAAGGCAACCGTTGCTGCTACAAAGCCAGGTGGGTTGATGCCAAAGTAACCTGCCAGACACACTGCTCCTGTTGCAGCGATACGTGCAGCAATGAGTTCTCCTTTGTCAGAGATATTGGGCATCACCATTTTTTTAAGAAGATCGTGTGATACTGCTGATGAGATGACAAGCAGTAGTCCCGCTGCTGTGGATAGTGCCGCCGCCAATGCCCCTGCTGCTAGCAAGGCAATCACCCAGTTGGGAAGCTGTGCGATCTCTGGGTTGGCAAGTACCATGATGTCTGCATCTACAGTGAGCTCATTGGTTGTGGTGTCGGCCGTATATTGAATCAGGCCATCTTCGTTTTTGTCTGTAAAGCCAA
>Ga0209138_1000015_pt1 | contig 207543 bp, 196 predicted proteins | sample SaaInl3SG_22_DNA_FD_184645 | JGI IMG/M metagenome (GOLD analysis project Ga0209138, IMG submission 184645) | Marine microbial communities from expanding oxygen minimum zones in the Saanich Inlet - ESP_153SG_22_DNA (SPAdes) (version 2) | ecosystem: Environmental > Aquatic > Marine > Intertidal...
GTTGGTCTAAATCAAATGTGGACTCCAGTGCAGCTGTACCACTAGCATCACAATCCGAAAGATCTGATGGCGCTGTGGCAGTCGCTTTGTTGTTGACGATTAAATTGAATAAAGGATCGGTTGTGACATTAAAACAGGCCGCATCATCAACACTGTCTAATCTTACATAAATTGGCTGATTTGTAACAGAAGTATAAATTAATGGTAATGCATTTTGCGATAAATTGGCGTCGTCAAAAGAAGTATAAAAAGAGATGTTATAATCGTCGGGATTTAACCCCCCAAGAATATCAGGATTTTGTAATTCTAAATTAAATTCTGCAACATCATCATTAGATATGTCATCGCACAATACAAGATCAGAGGCATCAGAAATAGAAGGTGCGCCAGTTAAAATTAAATTGAAACTTCCAGTGACAAAACAAGTTTCTGTAATAGAGTCTTCTATTCTAATAAAAATCGTTTCGGTATTGGTCGATATTGTATAATTTGTCAAATTTGTTTCAATAGGAGCATTATCATTTTCTGCGTCTTCAATAGAATTGTGATAAGTAATATTGAAATCATCAGGATTTTGAGAGCCAAGTATAAAGGCATTGTTTTCTGTTAAATCAAATGTTGGGGTTCCAGAATCACAGCGTGAGAAATCAGAAACAGCTTCTATTGTTGGAAAAGATTTAAACTCAACTATTATGGAATCTGAAGTTGAGCATTCTTCACCAAAAATAATATCTACTCTGTAGTTTCCTGGTGCGCTAATTTCTAATAGTGATGATGATTCGTCATCAATAACTTCATCATTATAATACCAAATATGTTCTGCTGTAGGTAATCCAGAGTCCAATGTCATAGTGTCTCCAAGGCAGAGTGCATTTCCTCCTTCAATGGTTACATCATCTCCTAAGTTTCCTCCCAAATCAAAACTACCTCCTTCTATGAAAACTGCTGCATCAAATTGTGTGTCACCATCATCAGCTATAACGAGTTTTATTGTATAACTATTGTTTGGAACAACTGTTGACTGTGCTGCCATACTTACTGTATGCCCTCTAAAATCAGTAGGACTATCAATTTCAGGTAGGCCAGTTCCTCCATAAAAAGCTTCAAAAAAATCTTCGTTTACAGAGTTGCAGGATGAATTGTGCGTATCATCTCGAACACTAAGTACAGAAATAGGATCATTTGTTCCGGGAACTATTGCCAAGTTGGTCGTTACCCCAGTTTCATTATCCGTAAGTAAAAATGCAAATGCGTCTGTAAATTGACATTGAAAGCCTCCATATTCTTCAGAAGCAAACACAAAATTAAAACTAACATTAGGAGAAAGAGGTACAAAGTCAAATTGAATAAAAGTAGCATTATTGGTGTCTCCAATATTTAAATCTGGAATTGCAGTTTCTAAATCTTCGTCTCCTGGCCATGCCAATGAGCCAGAGCTTAAGGTGCCTGACTCTGGCCCTCCTGCTTCTGAGGCATCACCTGTTGTTAATATAATTCCTTCCGTAAATGGAAAAGAAAGTCCATTACCAGAAAAATATCCAATACCATTGGTAGAACCAAAGTCATTTCCTGTTGATGATATTATATTTGAAACCTCTGCACAAGATGTATTAATTAATATATCTTCGATAAGCTCATCAACTGAATAGGTGGTTTGATCTATTAGTAAATATGGGCCAAGCACTTGAACTACAATTGTTGCCGAATCTGAACACCCTGTGGGATTGGTATCAGTTACTGTGAGTGTAATAACAAATGTTCCAATAGTACTAAATGTATGGCTAACAACAGTATCACCAGAGCCAGTCGTAGTCGAGGCCTCCCCTCCAAAATCCCAATCATATGTAGCACCGGTACCGTCTATTGAAAATGTTGCTCCACCCGTAAAATCTACAGAGTCACCTTGACTAATGACAATATTCCCCCCAAGACCGGCCGGCGGATCTGTAGTGGCTATAAATGCTTCGATATCTTGGCATGGTGTAGCGCAACTAATTGTAGCTGCAAATCCAGGACGTTGCATAAAACCATTACTGCTAAATTCAACAGTGAGACACCCTGATGCATTTGTGGCTTGAACTACTCCAGGACTTACATTGCCTGAATATACCCCAATAACTGATGCCGATGTGTCCACACCATCATAAATGGTGAGGAAATCACCATTTTGTTGAGTATCAAAAAAACTGAAATCCAATTGAATAGCATCACCTGGATTTTCTGCGCAAATCGTCAATGTGAAATTTTCAGAATTTTGATAGGAATCAGCAGCTCCTCCAGAATCATATAGTATTCCACTACACTGACTGATTGTCTGCCCATTATTTCCATTATTCATAGATACATCTTGTGCATATGAAAAAAATACCGACAAGAATATCAGGCAAAAAATGTTTAAAAAACTTCTCAAGCTAAATTGGTTACACATCAAATATATTAATTTGATTTAATCCAATTAGAATTTTAATTAAATTTTAAGGCTTTTGTAGTCCTAGCAATAAGACTTTGAAGACATTTCTTTAGTATCTTTGCCAAAAAAAATATGAGTACTATTCAAATAACACCTCAAGAAACTAACAATCCAAAAATTTTAAAATTTGAAGCGAGTTCTTTTCTTGTCCAGTACAATAGTTTTGAATATGCAAATATTGATGAGGCCAAAAATTCGCCTCTTGCACAACAATTGTTTTATTTACCCTTTGTCAAAAAAGTTTACATTTCTGGCAATTTTGTAGCCATAGAGCGTTACGATATTGTTGCTTGGAATGATGTTCAAAATGAAGTTGCAGCACAAATTCAAAACTATCTCAATAGTGGCGGCGTAGTTGTTCATGAGGAAAAAACAAAAAAGAATCCCGTTACTATTTATGCAGAAAGTACCCCAAACCCTGGTGTATTAAAATTTGTAGCAAATAAAAATTTAACTAGTTCCTCTTTTGAATTTGGCTCCATTGAAGACGCAAAACATTCTCCTTTTGCTACAGCTTTATTTCAATTTCCATTTATAAAATCTATTTACATTGACAAAAACTATGTTTCTATTACAAAATTTGATGTTGTAGAATGGGAAGAAATTACACTAGAACTTCGAACATTTATTAAAACCTACATCGAAGAAGGCAAAGAAATGGTGAGTAGTACTGCTGCAGTAGAATTGAAAAAAACAACAGAGCAGTTGGATCAGGCCTATGAAAAATTAGATGACATTTCTAAAGAAATTATAAACATCTTGGAACAACATGTAAAGCCAGCTGTTGCTAGTGACGGCGGTAACATAATGTTTGATTCCTACAATAAAGAAAATAAAGTTGTAAAAGTGATTCTTCAAGGGGCATGTAGTGGATGTCCGTCATCTACATTTACTCTTAAAAATGGCATTGAAGCCATTTTAAAAGAAATGATGGGTATCAAAATTGAAAGTGTCGAGGCGGTTAATGGATAGTTTTAAATATTTTTATATATTTAAAGCATATTTATTTATAAACCCTAAAATCTAAAACACCATGGGAGTACTCAAAGTTATCGAAGTGCTGTCTAATTCCAATAAAAGTTGGGAAGACGCCACTCAAAAAGCCGTTAAACATGCCTCTAAAACTGTAAAAAACATTCGATCTGTATATGTACAAGATCAAAGTGCAACAATCAGTGGAGATAGTGTTGATGAATTTCGTGTGAATTTAAAAATCACGTTTGAAGTCAACTAATTTTTAAAAGAAAAAAAAGAGAAACCACCTTTATGGTGGTTTTTTTATGTGATTATGTCTGCAATTTTTTTACCAACAGCAGCACCTAATGCAACACCCATGCCACCCATACGAACTCCCAAAACAACGCGATTTGAGTGCTGTTTAATAATAGGCGTTTTTTGTGGTCCAACCCCCATAATCCCAGTCCATCTACGATCAATTTCAACATTTTGATTTGGTAAAATTACAGTGCGTAAAAGATGCTCTAATTTATCCTGAATTTTTGGAGTTGTTATCATTGTAGTGGTTGTTTCTCCATCAAAATCCAGGTTTCTTCCTCCACCAAAAAGAATCCTATTGTCTATATTTCTAAAATAATAATAGCCACAATCCAAATGAAATGTCCCTTTGATATGTAAGTCTTGGATGGGCTTTGTGATGAGTACTTGTGCTCGTGCTGGTTTAATGTTTTGAGGGATTAATTGAGATGTAAATCCATTTGTTGTTATAATTAATTTTGAGGAGTTATATTCAAAATGATTCGTTTTTACCTGCACAGCGTTTGTTTTTTCTACAAAGGAATCAACAGTAATTGAATTCAAAATAGTGATGCCTAACTTTTGAGTTTTTTGGATTAATGCATGCATCATTTTTCCTGTATCTATTTGAGCTTCAAATTGATTGAAAAGATATTGAGATTGAATCCCTTCAAAATGGAAAGTATTTGAAACAACAGAAAAAACATCACTTTTAAAAACAGGAGAGAGCATCGCATTGATGTCCTTCATTTTTTCAACGCATGTCGTGAAAAGCTCATTATCTTTTTTTAAGAATAACTCATAGCCGCCATAAGAGGTATAGTCTAGCGCTTCATCTCCAAGCATTTGACGTAACATTTGTAACCCATCTACTCTATTTTTTAGCAATGACAAAACCTCATCTTCAGAATGTGATTTCAAATCTTCTAGAAGTTCGCTTAAGCTGCCGAAGCAAGCAAACCCTGCATTTTTGGTGCTTGCACCTTGCGGTAGAATTCCTTTCTCTAAAATTAAAATTTTAGCTTTTGGAAAACGCTTTTTAAGAAATACCGCTGTACTCAGCCCAACAATACCACTTCCAATAATAGTAAAATCAATATTTTGTAACCACTCTTTATGTTCCCAATAGGATAAATTCATGCCCTAAAGTTAATGGTTTTTCAAAAAAAAACTCCGAAACTATTTTTCGGAGTTTTTATATGCTATTAATGCGATGTTTCTATCACAAAATCTTCCATGAATTTTGTGGTATAATTACCAGCAACATAATCTGGATGTTCCATAAGTTGTCTGTGGAAAGGTATGGTGGTTTTTATGCCTTCAATGACAAACTCGTCTAGAGCTCTTTTCATTTTGTTGATAGCTTCTTCACGCGTTTGAGCTGTCGTAATGAGTTTGGCAATCATTGAGTCGTAATTGGGTGGAATTACATATCCTGCATACACATGAGTATCCAAACGAACGCCGTGGCCTCCCGGCGAATGTAGAGTCGTGATTTTTCCTGGTGATGGTCTAAAATCATTAAACGGATCTTCTGCATTTATTCTACACTCTATAGAATGTAGATTTGGAAAATAATTTTTTCCAGTAATAGCTACACCAGAGGCCACTAAGATTTGTTCTCTAATGAGATCAAAATCAATAACTTGCTCTGTTATTGGGTGTTCAACCTGAATTCTTGTATTCATTTCCATGAAATAAAAATTTCGATGTTTATCGACCAAAAATTCTACGGTACCAGCACCTTCATATTTGATAAATTCTGCAGCTTTTACAGCCGCTGCTCCCATTTTTTTACGTAAAGCATCTGTCATAAATGGCGAAGGAACTTCTTCTGTAAGCTTTTGATGACGCCTTTGAACAGAACAATCTCTTTCTGACAAATGGCATGCTTTTCCATTCGAATCACCGACAATTTGAATTTCAATATGTCTTGGCTCTTCAATTAGTTTTTCCATATACATATCGTCATTACCAAAAGCGGCTTTAGATTCTTGTCGAGCAGAATCCCATGCGTCTTTTAGGTCCGATTCTTTCCAAACGGCGCGCATTCCTTTTCCACCACCTCCTGCAGAAGCTTTGAGCATTACAGGATAGCCTGTTTTTTTTGCGGTTTTTTTACATTCTTCAAAAGTTTGAATCACGCCATCACTTCCAGGAACACAAGGCACTCCTGCAGCTTTCATCGTGGCCTTTGCATTGGCTTTGTCGCCCATTCGGTCGATCATTTCTGGTGATGCTCCGATAAACTTTATGCCATGTTCTTCACATATTTTTGAAAAACGAGCATTTTCTGATAAAAATCCATATCCAGGATGAATGGCATCTGCATTTGTGATTTCTGCTGCTGCAATAATATTGGATATTTTTAGGTAAGATTCACTACTAAGCGCAGGGCCAATACATACGGCTTCGTCGGCAAATTTGACATGTAAACTCTCAGCATCGGCAGTAGAATACACTGCAACTGTTTGAATGCCCATTTCTTTACAAGTTCTAATCACTCTTAGCGCAATTTCCCCTCTATTAGCAACTAATATTTTTTTAAACATAATTGTTATTTTAAAATGTTAATTTTCTTTTCTAAAGCGATTTTTATGTGCTTTAAGAATTTAAATTAAGAAGGGTCAACCAAAAATAATGGTTGATCAAATTCTACTGGTGAAGCGTCATCGACAAGGACTTTTACAATTTTTCCTGAAACTTCAGATTCGATCTCATTAAAAAGTTTCATCGCTTCAATGATACACAAAACATCGCCCTCAGCAATGGATTGTCCAACTTCAGCAAAAATTGGCTTGTCTGGTGAAGGTCTTCTGTAGAATGTCCCAATTATAGGTGATTTTACGGTAATGTACTTTGAATCTTCAGCTGGAGTTTCTGCCACTGGTGCCGCTGGTGCGGCTTGTGCTGCTGGTGGCTGAACTATTGGCGCTGATGGCATTTGTACAGGAACTGTGACCTGCTGCACTTGCTGTTTGTCGTTTTCATTGCCAGTACGGATAGTGATTTTTACATCGTCCATTTCAAGTTTTACTTCACTTGCGCCAGATTTGGCAACAAATTTGATTAAATTTTGAATTTCTTTTAAATCCATAATTAATGTATTTAGTTTAAGTTAGTTTTATGTTTTGTATATGCCCATTTTAGGTGTATCGCTCCCCAACTGAATCCTCCTCCAAAAGCAGCAAAAATAATGTTATCTCCTTTTTTTAGTTGATCCTCGTAGTCGTTGAGCAATAGCGGAAGCGTTGCAGAAGTTGTATTTCCATATTTTTCAATATTCATCATAACCTTACTATCCTCCAAGTTCATGCGTTGTGCTGTTGCATCAATGATTCTTTTGTTCGCTTGATGTGCTGCCAGCCATTGGATATCGTCTTTTGTTAAGTTATTTCGCTCCAATATTTTTACAGCAGCATCGGCCATGTTGGATACTGCATTTTTAAATACTGTCCTGCCTTCTTGAAAAGCATAATGCCCGCCATTGTCTAAGACCTCATGTGTAATTGAATAAGATGACCCTCCATATGTGGCTTGCAAAAACTCTCTTCCTGAACCATCTGTTCTCAAATATTCATCCTGTAACCCTAGATTTTCATCATTGGGCTCAAACAATACAGCCCCTGCGCCATCGCCAAATATGATACAGGTTGCGCGATCCTTATAATTAATGATTGAAGACATTTTATCGGCTCCGATGAGCAATATTTTTTTGTAACGCCCTGATTCTATATAGCTAGCCGCAGAGGACATCCCAAATAGAAAGCTGGAGCAAGCGGCATCCATGTCGTAAGAAAATGCATTGGTGGCCCCGATTTGAGTGGCTGTATATGAAGCTGTTGAAGCCGCTTTCATATCTGGAGTCGCTGTCGCCACTAGCACTAAGTCGATGGTGGTTGGGTCTAGATTTGTTTTTTGAATCAAATCTTGAGCTGCTTTTATCGCCAAAAAGGAAGTTCCTTTTCCTTCGGCTTTCAGTATTCTACGTTCTTTAATTCCTGTCCGAGTCGTGATCCACTCGTCATTTGTATCAACCATTTTTTCTAACATGACATTAGTAAGCACAAATTCTGGAACGTAAGCACCTACAGCGGTTATTGCTGCTGAGATTTTACTCATATGTATTTTATTAAAATCATAGCTTTTGACGATTTTTCATCAAAAAACATTAAAAAACGCTTCAAAAATACTGTTTTTTGTTCTAAAGCGAGCAAAAATTGTAATTTTTAAATTAAAAAAAAACGCTCAATGAGCGTTTTTTTATGGGTATGCAGTAATAATTTAGGCTACGTTTTCTTCTGCAGCTGTATTATCAATAAGAACTTGTCCTCTGTAATAAAGCTTCCCTTCATGCCAGTGCGCTCTGTGGTACAAGTGCGCTTCACCTGTTGTTGGGCAAGTAGCAATCTGTGGAGTAGATGCCTTGTAATGGGTACGCCTTTTGTCTCTTCTCGTTTTGGAGATTTTTCTTTTAGGATGTGCCATTTTTTATATTATTTATCCGTTAATAATTTTTTTAATGAATCCCAACGTGGATCGATGTCGTTGTCAGAATTTTTATGTTCTAAGCTTTTTGGGCTCAAGTCTTCTAGTGTTTTAAGTATTTCGGTGTTTATTGTCCCGTCTTCGATGCCTGGATGCAATCGTTTTTGTGGAACAGAAAGCACAATCAACTCGTATATTTGATGGGCAACGTTTAATTTATATTCCCCATGAGGAATAATCAATATTTCTTCGTTATCATCATTATATTCAGAACCAAATTTTACAATTAGGCTAAATTTAGAACTGATCGGTTGGTTGAATGGCTCGTTTGTGAGATCACAATTTAAATTTACACTGCCTTTTACTTCAAAATCTAACTCCAAAAGCGTTGTTTTTTTTTGAAGACAAAGTGTTACTTTTAATTGTGTGTCATTAAACTCGTCGTACTCAAAATGTTCAAAGAACGTATGATCAATATCATACTCAAATATGTGTTCGCCAAGCTTTAACCCTACAAATTGTACTTCAAATGCTTTTAATGGCTTCATTATTCTGCATATTCGAGCGTGCAAATATATACATTTTTTTTAGGTTTTGTATAAACTCGGAATATTTTTATTTTCTGTTTTTAGCTTGTTTTCTAAGAGGGTTTTGTTGGAGTTCTACGTTCATGTTTCTATTTCTAAAGATTTCTATCCCTGTAAAAATAGCTTCTTTGAATGATTCGGTGTTGGCAATTCCTTTCCCTGCGATATCATATGCTGTTCCATGATCTGGTGAAGTACGAACTTTGTCGAGCCCTGCTGTATAATTTACGCCGTTGCCAAAGGTGAGGGTTTTGAAAGGTATGAGACCCTGATCGTGATATGTGGCTACAATGGCGTCAAAGTTCTGGTAATTATTAGAACCAAAAAAACTATCGGCAGCATAGGGGCCATAGACTAACATTCCTGTTTTTTTTATGTTTTCCAAGGCAGGGCGTAAAACTTTATCGTCTTCAGACCCAATGACACCATTATCTCCAGTGTGAGGATTGACTCCTAGCACAGCAATTTTTGGAACCCTTATGGCAAAGTCTTGCTTTAGCGATTGATGAATGAGATTTATTTTTTTTGAAATAAGAGCCTCATTCAAATAGTGAGGAACATCTCCAACAGGAACATGATCGGTAAGTAGTCCAACACGAAGAGCATCTGAAACCATAAACATCAAACTGTCCCCGTTTAGTTCTTGATTTAAAAAATCGGTGTGTCCAGGAAATTTAAATTCTTCAGATTGAATATTATGTTTATTAATAGGTGCTGTAACAAGGACATCTATTTCATCGTGCTTTAGGCTATCTACTGCAGCTTTGAGTGCTTGTAAAGCATATTGCCCCGCTTGGGGCGTGTCTTTGCCAAATTCGATAGCTACATCTTGCTTCCAAACATTTACAACATTTAATTTTCCCTCGACAGCTTTAGACGCCTCAAAAATCCCTTGAAAAGAAATAGAACTCTGAAAATGTTTTTTTAAAAAAGACATTGTTTTGACCGATGCAAATACTATTGGAGTGCAAAATTCTAAAAGTCTATTGTCCGAAAATGTTTTTATAATTAACTCGCCTCCAACTCCGTTCAGATCTCCTATTGAAATGCCAATTTTTATTTTTTTTTCTTTTCTCATCAAAAATGATGTGTTTTGTTTGTAATTTTGACATTGCAAATTTAACGAATAAAAAGCATGTTTACTGGTATTATTGAAGATTTAGGCGTTGTTGAAGCGTTAGAACAAGAGAACACAAATTTACACCTTACAATTAAGAGTAAATTGGCTTCGGAGCTAAAAATTGACCAAAGTGTTTCACACAATGGAGTGTGCCTAACAGTGATTGATCTTACACCATCGAGTTATACCGTTACAGCAATTAAGGAAACTTTAGATAAAACCAACCTCATTGGTTTAGAAATAGGAGATCACATCAACTTAGAGCGTGGCCTAAAACTTGGAGATCGATTGGATGGACATATGGTGCAAGGGCATGTTGATCAAGTAGGGACATGTATTGGCGTTGAAACTCAAAATGGAAGCTGGATCTATAGCTTTGAATACGATTCAAGCTTAGGAAACATCACTATTGAAAAAGGATCTGTTACAGTAAATGGCGTGAGTCTAACCGTGGTCAACTCCAAAGATCATGGCTTTAGTGTTGCCATTATTCCATATACCTATGAGCATACTAATTTTCATAGTTTTAAAAAAGGAACTGTTGTCAATTTAGAGTTTGACGTTATTGGAAAATATGTTTCCAGATTGCATACTAAGGCTTCTCTTTCTTAGTTAGAACTTCGTTTTGTTGTTCTAGTAAATCCTTAATTTTTGATAATAATTCGATATCTGCAGGTGTTGGTACAGAGTCGTCTTCGATGTTTTCGGCTTTAGTTTTCAGCTTGTTTATGACGCGAACCACCAAAAAAATTGTAAATCCAACGATCAAAAAATCTAAAGCCGTTTCAATTAATAAACCGTAGTCTATTGAAACTTGAGATGTGGTTGTGGTGGCTTCTCTCAAAATAAGTTTCTTTTCCTCAAAACTGATTCCATTTGAAAGAAGGGAGAGCGGAGGAAGAATTATATTTTTGACTAAAACATTGACAATGGCATTGAAAGATGCACCAATAATAATGCCTACAGCCATATCCATCATATTCCCTTTTACAGCAAAATTCTTAAATTCCTTTAGTAGTTTCATTGGTTTTTTGTTTATTCAAAAATAAAAAAGCTTCAACAATGTTGAAGCTTTTGTACATTAAAATTATAAATTTTTATAGCATTGCTTTAAATTGTTCCAAATCAAATTCGTTCCCATAAAACATGGTACTCATTCGCATAACATCAGCAGCAATTTGAATTGCTGCTTTTAGTTCATCCTCTGATGCACCCAGTCGTTTTGCTTGAGCTATATGGTATGGAACACAGTATTGACATTTGGTTGCTGCTGCTGTTGCCAACGCAGCCAGGTGAGCTTCTTTTTCTTTGATAGGCCCTTCGGAATAAATTTTCATTGATGCTTCAAAATAAGCATCTGATGCTTTTGTAAAGTTTCTTGGATAAACACTATTGAAAGGGCTTTTCTCTAACAAGGCTTTATAATCGGCATCTGAAATTGGTTCTTGAGCTTGTGACACTGCGGCAAACATCAAGCATACAGCTAAAATAAAATTGAATGTTTTCATTGTTGTATTTCTTTTAATGGATTAATAATTAACGGTCTTTACCTGCCAAATCAAAACGACCTGATTCAAGGTTCATATGACCAATGTGTAAATAAATTTGATCTTCATGGCCGCCGTCAGCAAGACTCCAAAATGTCCCCATAGCATCTTTTGATGCTTCCGACATTTCGTCAGTGGAGGTAACAGCAGTGGCAAAATCAACAAGAGTGTTGTAGCACTGCCAGACTTCTACCTCAGGTCCAGATCCCATAAAATGATAGGACACCCCACCAGCAATACAAACACCTTGATCTATTTCTGGCTTTATGCTCCAATTGTAAAAAGCATTCCCTAGGTCAGACCAACTTCCAGATGAGTTGTAGCGTCCAACTGACATCACAAAAGCGGTGTCAAAATTAACATTCTCTATGGTTGTAAATCCTGTATCTGGATAAGCCGCTCTAATTTCGTCTGTGTGGCCATCATAAAATGCTCTGAGCTCTGCCCATTCATCCATGAGTGCGTCACGTTCTTCTTCACTTTCAATGGCTTGAATGCTTTTTATGATATTTTGTCCGACCATATCTGTATCGTTGTGATAATCTTGCATGGAATTAAATTGCTTATAGATCACAAAAGTATGTCCAGATCCGTACCAGTGTCTAAAAAGCCAATCGCCTGTAATCAAACGATTTTGATCAAAGGCCATATTACTGAATTTTTTGTGTAATTCAACAAAACGAGGGATTTCTGATACGCTAATACCGTTGAGATAGGTGACCGCTTCATAAGAACGATCGTCTTGTGCACTCAACGTAAAAGTGAACAGAGTTAAAAGGGTCATTAAAATTAATTTTTTCATTATATTGTTTCTTATTGGTTATTTGATTATTAAGATTTCCCATTTTGCATGGGCGTGGTATCTGGCATCAGTTTATTTAGTATGGTATATACTGGACAAAACTTTGTGAAAGGACTTAAAATTTGCAGGACGGCTACCGCAACAGCAATGTAAATCCAGTTTAACCCAAATTGACTCGCTAATAGAATGGATCCAATGTTCAAAAGTCCTACTATTCCGTCGTGAACTCTAACTTTAATAATATCTTTTTTTGAAGTATTCATAAAAATGTGATTAGTAAAAAATTAATATATCCAACCTCCAATATTCCCACGGTATTCTACAGGATAGGCTTTGATACGTTCTCTCAAAGCTTCAGAGGTGTTTCCTGCAACAACAAAAGATTTGAACGTAAACATTTTCATAAAGGTTTCGATATTTGGCCCGTTTTCAAATTTATCGGCATGGAAAATAAGATCTTCTGAGGTTCTAAATTTTTCAATTAATGTAATGCGTTTGCCATCATCAGACATAAAATAGCTGTAGTCATAAGTATTGGGTTCGTTGGTGCGGATAAATTGATTTAACTTGACCAAAAAGGCTTTAACATCAGCTTTAGAATAGCCGGGATTAACCACCATATCTATATTGACCACCACTTTTGGTGATGTATTATTTGCAGCCGCTTTGGCGTTCATTTCTTTTTCAAAAACAGAAAGGTCAAAAAACTGAACTTCTTTTATGATTTTATCGCCATCCCATTGGTAAGACAGGTGGAACGGAAAGCTAACTTTTTGTCCCGTATAGTGACCTGTTCCAGAAAAGGTATTCCAAAGGTTAGTCCATACAATTCCATTACTGTAGGATACGGTTTCGACCTCTGCACCAAGGCCATCGCCATCCATTTCCATGATAGAAATATCATCAAACAACTCATAAAGGTTTTCTACGGCAGCGATAAAGCCGGTTTTGTTGAGCTTATCGCCTAGGGGGTTGACAAATTCCATACTATCAGAAAAAATTTCTTTGAGATAGTCAATGTTTTCTTCGCCAACTTTTTCAAAGAGTGTTTTGATGGTTTCTGACTTTTCATCGTTTGTTGAAACCTTGGCATAGGGTTGTTGGCACGAATACACGATTGATCCCAACAAGAATAAGGAAAGTATTTTTTTCATTTCGCAGTTAAATTGGTTATGACGCTAATATATGAATATTACTTGCAAAAAAAAACCTTTTTTAAATTTCAAATTTGTCCTATCTTTAAATTATTGTTAATTTTAACACTATGAAAGATTTAAAATATGTGTTTGCTTACACTGTTCCTCTGGCAGCCTATGTTTCTTTTGTGTCGTCTGGTTTTGGCACCTATACGGCAGTGATTTTTACTTTTGTGGTATTGCCTTTTTTGGATATTTTAGCGGGACAAGATTCCAAAAATTTATCTGACGAAGAAAAATTGAACAAAAAAAACAAGTGGCTTTTTGACCTGATGTTATATTTAAATCTTCCGATAGTGTTTGGCCTTTTATTTTTTACATTTTCAAAAATTCAAACAACGGAATATGCCGCCTACGAATTGATTGGAATGGGCCTTTCTGCGGGAATTTTATTGGCCACAAATGCGATTAATGTCGCGCACGAACTCGGCCATAGAAAGCCCTATTTTGAACGTTTTATGAGCAAATTATTATACATGCCATGCTTGTATATGCATTTTTATATAGAACATAATTTTGGGCATCATTTGCATGTTGCTACTCCAGAAGATGGTGCAACAGCCAAGTATAACCAAACCGTATATTCTTTTTGGATTACCTCTGTTTCGAAGCAATATGTAGATGCATGGAAACGACAAATTCATCTTTTAAAAACGCAAAATAATTCGTTTTTTTCCATTAAAAATGATATGCTTTGGTATCATTTTATTCAACCCACTTATTTGTTTTTGATTTATTATTTTTTCTCCTTCGAGGTGATGCTGTTTGCATTGGCCATTGGAGTGATTTCTTTTTTGTTTTTAGAGAGTATAAACTACATTGAACATTATGGATTAAAACGCTTTAAAACACCCTCTGGGCGTTACGAGCGTGTGCAACCTCGACATTCTTGGAATTCAAATTTTAATATTGGAAGAATAGTGTTGTACGAACTCACAAGGCATAGTGATCACCATTTTAAAGCTTCAAAAAAGTATCAGCTTTTGAATAGTTATGAAGAAAGTCCTACATTGCCTTTGGGATACCCAGCGTCTCTTCTGCTCAGCTTTGTACCGCCACTTTGGTTTAAAATCATGAATCCTTTAGTCCCGGATTTAATGAAAAAGGACGGAGGTATAAAACCCTATACACAACTAAAAACTAGACAATGAAACCGTTTTTTCATTCTCTTGTTGTTTTTGGTTCATCATTTTAAAAAATATTACAAAACGGTAATTTACTCGACCAAAAAGAATTTTCTGTAAATATGTTCGTCGAGCATAGTCTTGTATTTTGGAGAGAAATAATCTTCCCAAAATTGTTGTATTTCCTCTGAGTGAGAGGCGGCGTATTCTGCATCACTAATCCATGTGCTCAGCCACATATAACGATGTTGTTTGGATCCATCATCGGAGGCAACTTTGTATACCTTGTAGCGATTTTTACCAAACCCATTTTTTGCATAAATAGCATTGGCTTTGCCCAAATCTGCCTTAAAGTCTGAAATACTAATAGCTTCAGGCAAGTCAAATAAATGAAGACTTATTCGCTCATTGGATTGCGCGTTGCCAAGTGTAAAAACGATTAGTGATAGTGTAATTAAAAGAGTTTTCATAAGGAATAAATTGATTAATATTTAAAGTTAAACAATATTACTTGTAAAAGAAAATTAAAATTAAAAATTAATACTAATTTAATGTCGTTGGTGGTCAGTCACAAGATTTCAACCTAGAATCAGTGATATTCAAAATTTTCCAGCCCTGTTCGGTTTTGATCAAATGTATAGAATTTACACCGCAGTGGCTAAAGGAGTTGTCTAGCCAAAACTCGTATGGGACCCATACACTAGACAATGACCCTGAAATATTAATTTTAAATTCTCCAAGAACTTCTTTCCACTCTGGCAGTTCTGGACGAGATATTACAGTATTGATGAATTTTCGCCCCTCTGTATGTTGAAACATTACCCCATTTTGAGTTTTAAAAACTGATCCTAATTCAAAAGATCTGTGAAGTGTAGATTGTATAATGACAGAGTCTTTAGCATGAAATCCCTCAAAAAAAGTACGGACAGTTTGTTCAATAGAAAAAATGTCGCTGTTTTGTGCGCAGCTCCATTGTGACCCTAAGAACATTAATAAAAGTGCGAAATGTTTTATCATAAATATGGTCTAAAATACGGTTTTTATCGAAACCCCACAGATAAAACTGAGATACGCCCTAAAATTATCTTTTATCTACAGTTTGTACTGATGGAATCTTAGAGCTGTAGCTGAAATTTTTGGGATAAGAAATGTTCTAAAAATAAGTAACCCACTGAATACCAAGTGCTTAGTGGGTTGTGTTGCTCCTCTTGGGCAACAGAATAAAGATTTTAATGAGGCAACTTATTCCTCAATATTCCATACAAGAAAGTGCCTAGGACTGAAAATAAAATTACAATTAAAATAGGAATATATCCAACGCCTACAAGTGTAAACATAGGTCCTGGACAGGCCCCTGCTAAAGCCCATCCTAATCCAAAAATAATTCCACCAAAAATATAGCGAGAATACCTTTTTTCTTTAGGCTGAAAGTGTATGGTTTCGCCATAAATAGACTTCATTTTAAACCTCTTTATGGCCTGTACCATAATGATTCCAATTACTAGAGCTGAACCAATAATGCCATACATATGAAAGGATTCAAATTTGAACATCTCATAAATACGAAACCAAGAGGCCGCCTCTGACTTAAACATTGTAATACCAAAAAGGATTCCGATAAATAAATATATTAGTGTTCTCATTTTTTAAAATATTAAAGGGAAAAGAAAGTGAATCATAACAAGACCTCCGATAAAGAAGCCTATTACAGCAACTAGAGACGGTAATTGAAGGTTGCTCAACCCTGATATTGCGTGACCAGAGGTACAACCACCAGCATATCTTGCTCCGAATCCAACAAAAAGACCGCCTATGGCTAAAATTAAAATTGATTTTAAGTTTAGTAAAGAATCTGTTTCAAAAAGTTCATTAGGTAAATAGAATTTTCCTGCGCTATTAAATCCAAGTTCGTTTAAATCGTTTATAGTATTTGGGGTAATGGCTACAGCCATATCCGTTGTTAGAAAATGAGAACCAATAAACCCGCCAATTATTGCGCCTAAAATGACGATTAAATTCCATTTTTGGGCTTTCCAATCGAACTTAAAAAAATCTGCTTTATTACCTGCTCCACAAATAGTACACATTGTTCGCAAGTTTGCTGACATGCCAAAGTTTTTACCTACCATCAATAATAAAAACATAATTAATGCAATCATTGGGCCTGATATGTACCAAGGCCAAGGCTCATATATCCAATTCATCTGATTTATATTTTTTACAAAGAAAAAGTATTTAATATCCATTAATTGTAACATATGTTACTGTCTAATTGGAAATGCAATTAAAATAGTTGAACTTTTAAAGGAATTTTAAAAAAAATGACTAAACGTTCTTTCCTCTCATCATCTTATTCCAGTACAAATAAGGTAGCATATATTTTTTAAGCATCCATAGTCTCCAGTGTTCTTTCGATGAATCTGAAATAAACATTTGTTTTAGTTTTGGATCTGGTGTAAAATTACTGTCATAATCAAATTCTGCCAAAACCATTTTACCGTAATCGGTAACCAATGGACATGAGGAATAGCCATTATAGGATTTTGTTCCTAGTGTATTATGATTCAACAATAACACAATGTTGTCAACAACAACAGGGACTTGTTTTCTAATCGCAGCTCCAGTTTTTGCTGTTGGTAATGCCGCTACATCGCCAAGTCCAAAAATATTTGGATATTTATTATGCTGCATCGTGTGGTGATCTACGTCTAGCCATCCTGCATCATTTACAAGGGGTGAGTCTTGGATGAATTTTGGCGCTACAGATGGTGGCGCAGTATGAAGCATATCGTAATGTATGCCATAGAGGCCATCCTTCTTTGTGACTTTTACATCTTTATAATTATATTGAAAAGCTTCATCTAAGTTGCCGTCATCATCATCTCCAGACTTTATTACACAACCACCTGCTTTTATGTCTTTGGTGAGTTTGTACCAAGCGATTTGGTTTTTTCCATCCACTTCTACTAACTTATGATTGAAGCGTAAGTTAATATCCTTACGATCTACAACTTCCATTAAAGTTTTTGCTATAGGCTTAACTCCAAAAATCACACTTCCTGCTGTTGCAAAAACAATATTGGTGTTGTTTTTTACATCACTTTTTCTAAAATGATTTTCTGCCAAATACATTATTTTTTGGGGGGCTCCACCACACTTAATTGGTGTTGCAGGTTGTGTAAAAAGTGCGGTACCGCCTTTAAAGTTTTTTACTACATCCCAAGTATGCTTTGGATCTGTATAATTACTACAAACGACCCCTTTGTCCATGGCGTCACCCAATCCTGGTACAAGACTAAAATCATAGGCAAGTCCTGGTGCTACTACGAGATAGTCATAGGTAATATTGCCACTAGATTTAGTTGATACAGAATTGTTTTCTGGATTAAACCCCGAAGCAAAATCTTTTATCCATTTAACACCGCTAGGCATGACATCGGCCATTGGCTTAGCTGTTTTATCATAATCGTACGTTCCAGCTCCAACCAAGGTCCAAGCCGGCTGATAATAATGAGTGTCTGCTGGTTCTATTAAACCAATGTTTAGGTTTAGGTTTTTTTTTAGAAGTTGAGCAGCAACCATTATGCCTGCTGTTCCACCACCTATAATTAGGATTTGATGATGTTTACTCATAGTTAGTTCATTTAGAAATTTTTATAAATTTAAATAACTAACCAAGTAATAATCAGTAACATTTGTTACATATCAAAATCTAATAGTATAAAACCCTATAAATCAATAAAGAAGGCGTGTAAATATCTTAGTTTATTTTTTTACTCCCTTAATAAACAGTTCTTTGCCAACTCTACTTTCGACTGAATTATAACTTGTAGTCATTATTTCTATATTGAAATAGGGTGAAAAAGTAGAACGATATTCTTCTTTACTGCCACCAAATGGGGGATGATCCTTGTATAGAGGTACATTAAATAATAAACCAACTAACTTACCATTATTATTCAATAAGCGATGTGCTTGTTTGGCATATTTTGTTCTTAATGATGGATGAATGGCACAAAAAAAGGTTTGCTCTATTATCAAGTCAAATTTCATTTCTAAATCAAAAAAATCACTGTGGATTAAATGTGCTGAAGGAAATTCTGGCATTCGATGTTTTGCGTTCATCAAAGCTGTTTTGGACAAATCAACCACATATACATTTTTATATCCTATGTGATGTAAATATTCTGCCTCATAGGAATTGCCGCCACCAGGAATTAATATCTTAATATTTTTATCCTTTAGTTGATCAAAATATACTTTTAGAGGTTCAGAGATTGTTCCTAAATCCCAAGCTGTAGTGTTATCCCGATAACGGCTTTCCCAATAGTTTAAGTCTAATTTAATTTTAGGGTGGTTTCCCATTATTATAATTTAAATTCTGGTATTACTGTTCTGCCACCCCAGGCCAACATCCCTCCTAATAGATTGTATGTCCTATTGACTTCTATTTCATCTAATTTTTGACAGGCCTGAGCGCTGCGCTGACCACTTCTGCAGTAGATATAGTAGTTCCTGTTTTTATCTAATTTTTCGATCCATTCTTTAAACAAATTAAAGTCTAAAAAATCAATCATAATTGCATTTTCAATAATACCCTCTGCGCATTCTCTTGCAGTTCTCACATCAATAATTACAGCATTACTATCATTTGAAATTAACTCTTGCCATTCAGTTTGATTTATGTTTTTCATAAAAATATTATGTTTTATAATGTAGATGGACACACAAATTCCGAAACAGCAACTCCAGCTTCTCGAATAGCTTTGAAGCCCCCTTTAACGTCAATAAGATTATGGATACCACGACTTTTCAGGATCGAAGCGGCTATCATACTTCTGTAACCTCCAGCGCAATGAATAAAGAATGGTGTGTCAGGAAATTCTGCAAGATGATCGTTCAAGAAATCGAGCGGTGTATTATTTGCATCTAAGACATGTTCAGATAAATATTCACTCTTTTTGCGAACATCAAAAACTGGTTGTTTGTTTTCTGCTAATTCTTTTTTGAATTGTTCTGCAGTTATTGAGTGGACTGTATCGTATTCTTTTGCTGCTTTCTTCCAAGACTCAAATCCTCCTTTAAGGTAACCCAGCGTATTGTCAAAACCAACTCTAGAAAGTCGAGTTATTGCTTCTTCCTCACGACCTTCTTCTGTTACTAAAAGTATCGGTTGCTTTATATCTGCAATTAAAGCCCCCACCCAAGGAGCAAAACTACCGTCTAGACCAATAAATATGGATCTTGGTATATGACCTTTAGCAAAGTCCCCTTGATGACGTACATCTAGAATAACTGCTGCAGTTTCGTTTGCAGCAACTTCAAAAGCATCTGGTGACAACTCATGGATTCCTCTGTTTAAAATTTCATCTATATCCTCATATCCTTCTTTATTTAGTTTTACATTTGCAGGAAAATATTGAGGAGGTGGCAACAATCCCTCTGTCACTTCGGCAATAAACTCCTCTTTTGTCATGTCTGCGCGTAGGGCATAATTCATTTGCTTTTGATTACCTAATGTGTCTACGGTTTCCTTCATCATATTTTTTCCACAAGCAGAGCCAGCGCCATGCGCAGGATATACGATAACATCATCTGCAAGAGGCATAATCTTTTCGCGTAAGCTGTCATACAAGAATCCGGCTAAATCTTTTTCTGTGAGAACTCCCATTTTTTGAGCTAAATCTGGTCGTCCCACATCTCCTAAAAACAGTGTGTCCCCACTAAAAATTGCATGATCCTTACCTTTTTTATCTCTTAGAAGATAAGTGGTACTTTCCATGGTATGGCCAGGGGTGTGAAGAGCTGTAATGGTTATATCCCCAAGTTTAAATTCTTGACCATCTTCGGCAATAATTGTTTCAAAACTTGGATTTGCTAGTGGGCCATATATAATTGGTGCACCTGTTTCTTTAGAAAGGGTTAAGTGACCACTCACAAAATCGGCATGGAAATGCGTTTCAAAAATATATTTGATTTTTGCATCATTTTGTTTTGCTCTATTTAAATAGGGTTTGACTTCTCGTAATGGATCGATAATAGCAACCTCGCCTTTACTTTCAATATAATAGGCGCCTTGTGCAAGACAACCGGTGTAGATTTGTTCAATGTTCATATTAATTATTTTTAAATTATATTGTAAAATTAATTCGTCTTTAAAAGATGCACAGTAACTTAAGTTACAAAGGATTCTTGCTAATAAAGGGTTATAATTTTATTGAAATGATTTTATAAAAATTGTCTATAAGAAATGTCTATCCTTCAAGTTTGGTTTAATTAGCTTTATATTAAAGCCTTTATTGCTTGACAAAGAATTCCATATAAAAAATGAAGCCCGACATTACAAAAATGAAATAGCCGAATCCTTTTTTTAATTTAGTTCCGTCAATAAAATTACTCAAATAACTTCCTATAAATATTCCAATAAAAGAGAGGCCAGTGAAAATGAGTAAGAATCCCCAATCAATCTGCATCGATATGGCGTCTCCAAAGAAAAATCCTAATAATGACTTAAAGGCAATAATAACTAATGAGGTCCCTACTGCGACTTTCATATCTACATTTGCTAAAATTACGAGGGCAGGTATAATTAAAAACCCTCCTCCAGCACCAATCATACCAGTAATACCTCCAACGATTAGACCTTCTGTAAGTATTAACGGATAATTATATTTTACTTTTGCGTTCTTTTGTTTTTGGTTTTGTGGACGCTTTTTTAACATTGAAAATGCAGCTGGAATCATTAATAATGCAAACAACCCAAACATTCCCATTCTGCGGGTAAAGTCAAAATGATCAATACTAAATAGAACATCAGGCAAAGCAGGGACAATAAATTTTCTAACTGTAGTAACACCAATAATTGCAGGGAATCCAAATACCAATGCCGTTCTCCAATCTACATACCCTTTAAAATGTTGTTTTATGCCCCCTACTAATGCACTCGCTCCAACAATAAACAAAGAATAGGCTGTTGCAATTTTTTCATTTACAGAAAATAAATATGCTAGAACAGGAACTGCTAAAATAGACCCACCACCTCCAATTAAACCTAATGAGATTCCGATCATTAATGCGCTAATAAAACCAAGTATTTCTAATAATTCCATAGGGAAGTTTCTAATTTTGGCAAATTTAGGCCGCCAAAACTGAAACAGAAGTAACCTAAGTTACATAGCTAATCTAAGTTGATGATTTTTATGTGATTTCTATGTAATTCAATACTACCACGATTTTCTAACTTCTTCAGAAGCCTAGAAATTACGACTCTAGAGCTATGCAATTCATATGCTATTTCTTGATGAGTATTATGGATGGTATTGTCTTTATTGATTCGAGCTTTTTCTTTGAGATAATTAAGCAGTCGCTCATCCATATTATGAAACGCTATGTTATCCACTGTATTTAGCATCTCATTTAATCGGTTGTGGTAACTTTCAAAAACAAAATTTCTCCATGATTTATATTTGGAACTCCATAAATCCATTTTTTGAACAGGTATCATAATGAGCTTAGTATCTGTTTCTGCTATTGCCCTAATCTCGCTTTTTGTCTGTCCCATGCAACAGGTCATTGTCATAGAGCAGGTTTCTCCCTTTTCTAAATAGTACAAAAGTAACTCGTCTCCATTATGATCTTCTCGCAAAACTTTGATAGCACCAGAAACTAATAATGGCATACTTCGTATATAGGAACCAATTTCCATTAGCTTAAACCCCTCTGGCACTTCTTTGAAAGTGCCTACTTCTAGTATTTCATTTATGAGTGCATCTTCAAAAAGATGACCATAGTTGTTTTTTAATTCTAAAACCATCTTATTTTCTTATATGATAATTATTGTGTGTTGTTATATTGAAAAACATTAAAGTAAAAGTAAAAAAAAAAGAGTTAACTGAACCAAATCATTAATTAACACATACATTTGACAGCCAACCCTCAAAATAGAAAACCATCTTAAAATCAATAGGAGGGGTATGGTTTTTTGGTCTTTAGCTAGAATTTTTGGGGTAAAATATGGGATAAGAAATGTCCTGAAAATAAGTAACCCACTGAATACCAAGTACTTAGTGGGCTGTGTTGCTCCTCCTCTTAGGAGAGATCAAAACACTTTAGGCTGATAAAAAAATCGAAAGTAAAGTTAACTATCAAATATAATTTTTTTACCTATCTTACATTTTATGTAATGCTTCAATTCTTTTATTATACAAATTATCACCGCTTAATTCATAGGCCTTTCTCAAGTATTTTAAGGCATTCTCTTTGTCGTTTTGAGATTCATAATACTCAGCCATTGAATCATAAGCATTTGCACTTTTTGGATTATACTTAATATTCATTTCAAAAAACAAGAGTGCCTTTTCAGGTTGTCCCATTTGCATATTCATGTAGCCATAGCCATTCAGCATTTCGTCTATCATTGGTGCAGTGGGGACACCAAAATGTGCAGTATAGATTTGTTCCTGCTCCATTAATAGTGTAACCAATTCTTCTATAGATGTTTCTGGATTATTATATTTTTGAGGAGATTTAAACTGGTACCATTCAAAAAGAAATATCAGCCCATCTCTTATTGATGGTAACGGAACTGTACCATGTAAATCTTCATTGTAAACCTTCCACGAAAAATTTAATCCACTCTGTTTTTGAGATTTAGCAAAAGTTGAAAAGTCAATGATTGAACGTGCAAACAAAGTGAATTCTGAAGAGTCGTCCATAATATTATCTATGGTTATATTTTCATTCCACATATGTAGCTGTTCTGCTGCTAAAGATACATAAAGGGATTTGCCTTCATAACTTTCTGTAATCAACTTTTCTTTTACCTGCTTCAATAATTTTTGGTCGTCCCAATCCAAACTAGGATCTATAGCTATATAGTTTTGAAATAAGTGTTTATGATTAAACAACATGTTTATAGTAAATAAACCGGCATAAGAATGACCAATTAAGGTACGATAGGCGATGGTTGGATACTTGCTGTCAATATATGGGATGAGTTCATTCTCCATAAATCTAGTAAAGGTCTCTGCGCCTCCTGTTTCAAGGTTCATTGCGCTGCCGCGTCTCATTTTCACCTTTGAAGTTGTTAAATCTCTTGTACGGTTGCTGCGATTAGAAACTCCAACGAGTATCATATGTGGGAGGTAATGCCCCCAATAATTATCATAAACAGCTTTCAATGTGTTTTCAAGTGAAAATCCATCCATGAGATAAATCACTGCATATTTTTTTTCATTAGCTGGATTGAAATCTTCTGGTAATCTTATCCAAAAATCACGGCTTTCATTTAAAGTTTTAGAAAAGATGGAATCCACTATTCGATTTTGAAAATGCTCTGTTTGGGACACAGTTGTTTGTGCTATTGCATGTTGATTTATCATTAAAGACGTTACAAAAAGTAGTAGAGATACGATTCGATATTTCATTTTTTTTAATTTAAATTATGTTATCAATATACATTGAAAATTTAAATTAGCTAATGAGTTATTTAAATTGAAGGTTTCTAGTTCTTTTAAGAATAAATTCCTTGTTTGTATACTCCTGTTCTAGACAATTAGAACTTATGTTCTAGTCTGTCGTTTAATAAAAAAATGAACCTGACAATATATAAACTTTAAATGTCTTCAATTCTTTTTATACTTTTCTTGAAATTTTTGGGATAAAATAGGGGATAAGAAATGTCCTAAAAATAAGTAACCCACTGAATACCAAGTACTTAGTGGGTTGTATTGCTCCTCCTCTTGGGCTCGAACCAAGGACCCTCTGATTAACAGTCAGATGCTCTAACCAACTGAGCTAAGGAGGACTGTTTTTCGCTTATGCGAGCGCAAATATATAGCATTTTTTAGTTTACACAAATAGAAAACTAAAAATAATTATCCAAATATTGCCTTAAATATATCATTCCCATTAGCAAACAATACCAAAGCTATTAAGATGAAAAATCCAGCGGTTTGTGCATACTCCATAAACTTGTCTCCTGGCTTACGCCCAGAAATCATTTCATAAATTAAAAACATGACGTGACCTCCGTCCAATGCAGGAATCGGCAACAGGTTTAAAACCCCCAACATAATAGATAAAAAAGCTGTAATGTTCCAAAATGATTCCCAGCTCCATGTGTCTGGAAAAATATCAAAAATGGCTTTAAAACCACCCACTCCTTTGTATGCGCCAGTACTTGGCGAGAAAATTAATTTCAATTGCACCCAGTAGCTAGAAACTTGACTCACAAAGCGATCCAAACCTACGCCTACACTTTCTCCAAAACCATATTCTTTTCGTATAATATCAAAATACCCCGCAGCTTCAAATTCTTTCATAGACTTAGAAATAATAACCCCAAGTGTTCCTTCTTCTGTAACACGAAGCTCACGAGATATTAGTGCTCCATTACGCTCAAATTCAACTGTAATTAACTGATTATTAAGTGTTTGTAGCAATGATGTTGTTGCCTTAAAAAATTCAGCAGATTGCCCATTAATTGTTTTGAGGATATCACCCTTTTGAAGATCAACACTTCCATTTATTGAACTGTCTTGAAATGCTTTGAAAATAAAAGGTTCTCTCAAATCTATAGGCCGTCCCTTTATTTTACTGGTGCTTAATTGCCCTAGAAAATCTACTGGAAAATCGATAGTTTTTTGTACTCCTTCGCGCTCAATACGCATGGTTTTTGCCTCAAGAATATACTTTCGTATGTCAGAAAAATACTCGATTTGATGATCGTTGATGGCCAAAATTTTATCGCCATTTTTAAGTCCAATCTCTTGAAGAACATCATTGGAAATATCATAACCTCCACGAACGCTACTAGCGTCAACATCTACAGAACCATAAGCAAAAGCCATCAATATATAAATGATAGCCGCCAAAATAAAATTAACCGTAACACCACCCAACATTATAATCAAGCGCTGCCAAGACGGTTTAGAACGAAACTCCCAAGGCTGAGGCTCTTGTTGCATCTGTTCAGTGTCCATACTTTCGTCAATCATCCCAGAAATTTTGACATATCCTCCCAAAGGAAGCCATCCAATGCCATATACCGTTTCGCCTATTTTCTTTTTAAATAAAGAATACTTGATATCAAAAAATAAGTAAAATTTTTCAACGCGGGTTTTAAATAATTTTGCAGGAATAAAATGCCCCAGTTCGTGCAAAACAATGAGAAGAGATAAGCTTAATAAAAACTGAGATATTTTGATTACAAATTCCATGGGTATAAGATCTATTTTGGGTAACAAATGTAGCAGTTTTCATATTAGTAACAAAACCTTTAACTCCTCATATTTTTCGTCTGTTGCATTTCCATTTTATAGATTCTGTTGTACCTTTGTCATTCACTTGAAAAGTATGAGCGTCTTTCTAAAAAAATATAAGCTTTTTATAACCACAATGGTAGTGCTATCCATCATCATTATCACTGCTTTTTATAACATTTTAAAACCCAATAAAGTACTTCCTATATATCAACCCGCTCAAGTGAATGTTGAACTCGTGGACAGTACTATTCAGCACAAAAAAAAATACCATACTATTGCCAATTTTAGTTTGATTAATCAAAATGGAGATACAATAACTCAAAACTTTTACAAGGATAAAATTTATGTTGCCGATTTCTTTTTTACAACCTGTCAAACCATCTGCCCAATTATGACAGATCACATGTATGACATTCAAAAACAAACCATTTCTGATCCAGAAGTTTTGCTGTTATCACATACAGTAACCCCAGAAATTGATAGTGTAGAACAGTTGAATCGCTATGCGAAAAGGAAGCTGGTAAATGCTAGTAAATGGAACTTGGTAACGGGCGACAAAAAACAAATTTACAATTTAGCAAGAACCTCTTATTTGGCTGTAAAAACAAATGGAGACGGTGGTCCATATGATATGATACACACCGAAAATTTTATGCTCATCGATAAGAAAAAACAAATACGAGGATATTATGATGGAACCGATCCCGAAGCCATCAAAAAACTTTTGGAGGATATAAAAGTGTTAAAAGCGAGCTACAATAACTAATCTTTTTATTACTTTTGCTTCTTTAAAACGAATCTAAATAAGCATGGGTCTAACGATAGCAGATCTTAAAAAAGGAGAGCAGGGTATCATCACCGATAGTTCTTCAAAAAACATCCCTCTGAAACTTTTGGAGATGGGATGCTTGCCAGGCAATAGAGTGAAATTACTTCAATTGGCCCCTTTTTCCGATCCAATGTATCTCAATATAAACGACAGCTATTTGGCCATTCGCAAAGAAACCGCAGCACAAATAATTATAGAAAAAACCAATGAGTAAACAATTAAATGTTGCGCTTATTGGTAATCCAAATACAGGTAAAACTTCTGTATTCAACGCCCTTACTGGGCTGAATCAAAAAGTTGGGAATTACCCAGGAATTACCGTTGATAAAAAACAAGGTGTTTGTAGATTGTCTCGAGGTGTCAAAGCACATGTATTAGATCTGCCAGGAACCTACAGCCTCAACGCCTCGTCTTTAGATGAAAATGTCGTCATTGAATTGTTGCTCAACAAAAAAGATAAAGACTACCCCGATGTGGCCGTCATTGTCAGTGACGTTGAAAATTTAAAACGAAACCTACTGCTTTTTACACAAGTCAAAGATTTGAAAATTCCGACCATACTTGTCATCAATATGAGCGATGTCATGACACGAAAAGGAATTTCTTTGGATATTGATATTCTAGAGCAAAAATTGCACACCAAAATTGCTTTGGTTAGTACTCGAAAAAATAGTGGAATTCAAGAGCTTAAAACGCTTATTGAAAACTATAAAAACTTATCTACTCAAAACTGTTTGGACACTTCAACCATTGATCCTGCTTATTTTGATCGCTTAAAAATTGCATTTCCAAATCAGGACCTCTATAAGCTTTGGTTGGTTATTACTCAAGATGTAAATTTTGGAAAAATTACTCGACAAGAACTCGATGTTTCAAAATTTAAAACAAAATCTTCTTCTGAACTCAAAAGACTTCAACAGAAAGAAGCCATAAAACGCTATCAATTTATTAATAATGTCCTTAAAGAAGGCCAAAACATTGATCGCTCAAAAGCCCGTGATTTAAGAAGCAAACTCGACAAAATACTGATCCATAAAGTTTGGGGCTACGTTATTTTCTTCATCATATTACTTGCTATTTTTCAAGCTATTTATGATTGGGCAACATTTCCCATGGATTTGATTGACACCACCTTTGCAGGGCTTGCAGAGTGGGTAAAAACTGCTTTTCCAAATGGAGGAAAAGTTACCGATTTGGTTGCAGAAGGCATTGTCTCTGGAATTGGTGGGATTGTGATTTTTATTCCACAAATTGCATTTTTATTTCTTTTTATTTCCATCTTGGAAGAAAGCGGATATATGAGTCGAGTTGTGTTTTTGATGGATCGTATAATGCGCCGATTTGGATTGAGCGGAAAAAGCTTGGTACCACTAATTTCTGGAACGGCTTGTGCTATTCCTGCCGTAATGGCAACACGAAATATTGAAAACTGGAAAGAACGTTTGATTACCATTCTAGTGACCCCTTTTACAACCTGTTCCGCACGACTTCCTGTGTACCTCATCATTATCGCATTGGTCATCCCAGAAGGCTATATTTTTGGACTTAGCTATCAAGCATTAACCCTTATGCTCTTGTATCTTATTGGTTTTGCAATGGCAGTACTCTCTGCCTATGTTCTTGATAGGGTTATGACAACTAATCGGAAAACCTTTTTTGTTGTAGAAATGCCCAACTACAAACTTCCGCTGCTAAAAAATGTATGTATTACAGTGTTTGAAAAAACCAAAACATTTGTGCTAGAAGCAGGAAAAATCATCCTTGCAATATCAATAATATTATGGGTTTTAGCGTCCTATGGCCCAGGGCAAAAATTTAAAAATGCCGAAACCATTGTAGCCAATGAATTTAGTGATAGTTCTGCAACTGATCTTGATGATAGGGTTGCTGCATACAAACTAGAACATTCTTATATTGGTCTAATTGGAAAAACCATAGAACCAGCCATTAAACCATTGGGTTACGACTGGAAAATTGGAATTGGCCTTGTTGCCTCTTTTGCTGCTAGAGAAGTCTTTGTGGGGACTTTGGCTACCATTTACAGTGTGGGTAGTGCCAATGAAAATGAAAGTATCGACACCATAAAAACCAAAATGTCGAACGAAACCTACGCAGACGGCAGTAAAGTATTTACTTTTGCTTCTGGAATTTCTCTTCTTCTTTTTTATGCCTTTGCCATGCAATGTATGAGTACATTAGCTATTGTAAAAAGAGAAACAAAAAGTTGGAAATGGCCTATTTTACAACTTATTGGCATGAGTATAATTGCTTATCTCTGTGCACTAATTGCATTTCAAATTTTAAAATAATATTGTGAATACAATTCTCGAAACCATTATTATTGGTGCATCAGTTTTAGGAGCTATTCTTTTTCTTTTTAGAAAAAAAATACGCTCAAAAAATCATGATAAAAATTGTGGCGGCGGGAACTGTAAATGCTAACCCAAAGCAACATCAAGCGTCATCATCACAATAAAACCCCCAATAAAACCAAGTGTAGCCACATCGGTGTACTTATCGCGTTGTGTTTCTGGAATCACCTCTTCAACAACAACAAAAATCATAGCCCCTGCTGCAAATGCTAAAGCATAAGGCAAAATAGGCGTGAAAAATGTTACGGCCAAGGCGCCAATTACTGCAGCAATGGGCTCTACAATGGCCGACAATTGACCATACCAAAAACTTTTAAAACGACTAACACCTTGACGTCTAAGAGGCATGGAAACAGCAATCCCCTCTGGAAAATTTTGAATCCCAATACCAAGGGCTAAAGCCACCGCGCCACCAATAGTCGCTTCTGGAATTCCTGCTGCTACACCCCCAAATAAAACCCCAACAGCCAAACCCTCAGGAATATTGTGCATGGTAATGGCTAAAACTAAAAGAGTTGTTCTGTGCCATGGCGATTTGACACCCTCTTTTTCATTTTCTTTAAAATTGATGTGTAAATGTGGTAGAATTTTATCCAAACCAAACAAAAATAAGGCTCCTAGACCAAAACCAACTGCGGCTGGAATGACCTTTACAAACCCCTCTCCTGGACTCATTTCTATCCCAGGAGCAAGTAAACTCCAAAAACTTGCAGCAACCATCACACCACCTGTAAACCCCAACATACCGTCGAGTAAACCTCTGTTCATTTTTTTAAAGAAAAAGACTAATGATGCCCCAAGAGCTGTTAAAATCCACGTAAAAAGAGACGCATAAAATGCTGCCAAAACTGGGTCTATGGATTCAAAATATTGAATGATTTGATCTAACATATTAATTGATTTTTACAAATAAATTATGGGTTACATCCTTCGAAATAACCAATGGTGTTTCATTAATCTTTATAGTCATGGATTCGTCAAAAGATTCTTTTGATACGACTGTTATTTTTGTTCCCAAAGCAATATGATGCTTATCTAAATATCGTAAAAATTCTGCTGTAGAATCCTTGACACCAATACACATACAGCTTTTATTGATTTCGATTTTTGCCAAAATTACCTTCTGAGTAGAAGGCATATTTCCATCACAATCAGGAATGGGATCGCCATGAGGATCTTTTGTTGGAAACTCTAAAAATTCATCCAATTGTCGGGTTAGCTTTTCCGATTTGATGTGCTCCAATTGTTCGGCTACCTCATGAACCTCATCCCAAGAAAAATTTAGTTTTTTGACCAAAAAAACCTCCCATAATCTGTGTTTTCGTATCACTGAAACAGCAGCCAATCTCCCTTTTTCTGTCAATTGAACCCCTTTATATTTTTGATAATTAACAAGACCTTTTTCTGATAATTTTTTTATCATGTCTGTTGCAGAAGATGCTTTGGTATGCATTTTTTTGGCAATCGCATTCGTGCTAACCAACTGCGCATCGCGCAGGGCCAAATGATAAATTGCTTTTAAATAATTCTCCTCAGATAATGTAACCAAAACTCTATTTATTTATACAAATATAAATAAATTTTTAGTCTTGCCTAAATATTTAAAAATTAAGTTCTTTTTGAAGCTGTTCGTAAGCCTCTTGAACTTTTCTAAATTTTTCTTCTGCTCCCTTTTGATGCTCAGGGCCTAAATGCTGAACCTTGTCTGGATGAAATTTTTTCGCCATACGCCTGTAGGCCTTTTTTACCTCTTGTGGAGTAGCCCCTTTTTCGAGCTCTAATATCTTATACGCATTGTGACTAGAGCTATAAAACATCGCTTTTATACTCTCAAAATCTCTATGGTTGATTCGTAGGTAATTGGCTATACGCTCTATCACTGAGATTTCACTTGCTGCAACATGACCATCGGACTTGGCAATGCCAAACAAAAAATGAAGCAATTGCAATCGCGATGCATGATCCATCATTTGCTGAATCTGTAAACACACCTGTCGTAAAGAAATATTGGACTGTTTATTTATTTCTTTAAACAGCTTAAAGGCATGATTGGCACGATCTTTACCATACATTTGTACAAATTGACGGCGTACAAAGTCCAATTCTCGCTGGTCTTGTTTCCCATCTGCCTTGATGACCAATGAAGCCAAAATCAATAAACTCACTTCAAAATCGCCAGACTGTGTTTGTGGCGACCTCCTAGAATATGTTTTTGATTTTGATGATGAACCGTCGATTAAACTTCCCAAGGCCAATCCAATAATAGCCCCTATAGGACCCCCAAAAGACCAACCCAAAGAAGCACCTATCCATTTTGCAAAACTCATAACTCAAATTAAAATTTCATATTCAAACCTACGCAAATAAGTTTATTTTTTTAAATTGAATTTAACATTTATAACTTATATCAAGCTATGCAATTTGAAATGCAATTATGTATCTTTGTATTTCAATTTTAAAAATAAATTTATGTATCCAGCTGAGTTAGTAAAACCGATGCGTGAACATCTTACACAAGTAGGATTTGAAGAGTTATATAGTGCTGAAGCCGTTGACGCTGCTTTGGCAAAATCAGGAACTACACTTGTTGTTGTCAATTCTGTATGCGGATGTGCCGCCGCCAATGCACGCCCAGGCGCCATACAAAGTTTAGAAAACGAAAAACGTCCAACACAAACGGTTACTGTTTTTGCTGGCGTTGATAAAGAAGCTGTGGACAAAGCACGTGAACATATGATTCCTTTTCCTCCAAGCTCGCCATGTATGGCCTTGTTTAAGGACGGTGAATTGGTGCATATGCTAGAACGCCATCATATTGAAGGACGCCCTGCAGAGCTCATTGCAGAAAATCTGATAAATGCATATAACGAATACTGCTAAACAAAAAAAGCCCTGAAATTCAGGGCTTTTTTTTATGTTATTGTGTTTTTTTTATTTGAAATATTGTACTTCAATTACATCTCCTGCATAAACTGTCCAGCTATTTGGACCAGTTGCAATAGGAACTAAAGTCACTTCGGATCCAGCAATGGTATAATCCACACCAGCAATCAATTTAGCCCCATTTCTATAGACCCATACTTTTTCATAATCTGGTAATGGGATTTTAACACCTGTAAGGGCTGTAATTGCAGCCCCGTTATAAGCCCCTGCAGTTGCAACGTCAAATTTCAATTGAGTTGCTGTTGCTGTAAAGACAGTATGACCACTAACAATCAAATCGGATGCAAGAAGTTTTTTTATGTCTCCAGAATTTTCATCTCTAACAAGCAATGCCCAACCTGTTCCGGTACCAGCCTTTAATGTTGCAGAAGTGGCAGGGGCACCAGTAACTTGAAGTACATTATCAAAAGATAATGCCTTGGCATTAAAATCGATATCGGTATCATCGACTAGCTGTCCGCCAAGTTGCCATGTTGTTACAATACCTCCTGCTGGTGCAGTATTTGTCACTTGCGTCAAACCGTTTTGAACTTGTAGGTATTTTTTGGTTCCTTTATTGTCAATAACACGGATGGCACCACCTTGAACTGTAGCACCTGGTGCTCCTGCAACAGTATTAGGGTTAGTTCCATCTGGCATAAGCGGTTTAGATATAGTCACTTGACCAAGAGTAGCATCAGCTTGTTTTGGAACATCACCTGTAGTTTGTTGTGCATAAATTGTTGATGCGCATAAAAACGCAAATAATAGTGTTAATGCATTTAAGTGTAGTTTTTGGGGTTTCATTTGTTTCATTGTAGTTATATTTAATTGTTATATTTTTTAATTGAATTGGACGATTCTCACTTCATCGCCTTTATAGCACGTGGCTTCTTGTTCTAGTTCTATAACCGTTGCGCTAATTGCTTTAAAATCTATTCGTACGCCGTTTCTGTAAACATTTACTTTTTTGGGATCTGTGATGGCCATAGGGGTTTGAAACTGCTTTTGTCCATCTTGAGCAGCAATGCGAAGTACAACTTCTTCTTTAAAAAGGTTTGAAACTGCTGTTTTTTGTAGCTTCCCTGTTTGTTTTTCAACGACCATAATTTCTTCTGGTTTAGAAGTGTCTTCCAGTCCTTCTATAGATAATGTATTAATATTATCGGTTGTTAGGGTTGTAGGTTGATCAAGAGCTCCTCCCAACATGACTTCATCATTTGTAATGGACAGCCCGTTTTTATAATTTATAGACTGCTTTTGCCAAGTTGTGCCATTGAAGGTGTATAAATCTCCAGTGACTTCATCGACATAAATATTGCCAGCAACAGCGCCGCTAGGAGTATTTGCTGAAGGGGCACCACTACCAGTAAAAATTTCCAATTCTTTACCAAGGCGATTCCATTTTGCACCGTCCCAGTAATAATAACCAGGCTTGATATCTGCAACCGCAGCAGTGTTATATACAAGTAAACTTACTACATTGCCATTCGTAATCGTTTGTTGGTCTGTAGAACTTGTAAGTTTAACATTTGGAAGCAATACGCCTCTATTATTTGCAATAACTTCTAATTGTGAAGAGGGGTTGGGCTGTGGTGTTCCGATTCCGACTTGTGCCTTTAGTGTTGTTGAACACAAAACAACAAAAAGACAGATATAAAATTTTTGGGACATAAAATTTTTTCTAATGCTTTCAAGGCGCAATTAATAAATAATAAATGGAAATTAAAAACCTCATGTAACAAACGGCCATTTGACGTAATATTCGGCCATTTGACGTAATATTCGGGAAAAATTTATTTAAATAAAATTCAATAAATCCTCTATTTTGGAGAGCAAGTGAATTTCAATTTTGCTGGATTTCATGCTAAATTTGTTATGTTTTGCAATAAATATGGCTTCAAACCCAAGTTTTTCGGCCTCCATGATGCGCTGTTCTACGCGTTGAACAGGGCGTATTTCTCCAGACAAGCCAACTTCTCCAGCAAAACAAAAATTTTGTGTAAGCGCTTCATCGTTATTAGATGATAAGATAGCTGCTACAACTGCCAAATCTATTGCAGGATCATCTACAGAGATCCCTCCAGTAATATTTAAAAACACATCTTTTGCGCCAAGTCTAAATCCTGCGCGTTTTTCCAAAACAGCCAACAACATATTTAGGCGCTTGGCATTGAAGCCCGTTGTGCTTCGTTGGGGTGTTCCATAGACAGCTGAGCTGACTAAAGCTTGAACTTCGACTAATAGTGGACGCATTCCTTCCAATGTAACGGCTATGGCATTCCCTGAAAGGGTTTCGTCTTTTTTAGAAATTAAAATTTCGGAAGGGTTTTGAACTTCTCTAAGCCCGCTGCCTTGCATTTCATAAATTCCCAATTCATGAGTAGATCCAAAACGGTTTTTGTGCGCACGTAATATTCTAAAAACATGGTTCCTGTCGCCTTCAAATTGCAAAACCGTATCAACCATATGCTCTAAAATCTTTGGGCCTGCAATACTTCCGTCTTTTGTAATATGCCCAATAAGAATCACTGGTGTGGCGGTTTCTTTGGCAAATTTCATCAATTCAGAAGTACATTGCTTAATTTGAGAAACACTTCCAGCCGAAGCTTCTATAAAATCACTTTGAAGTGTTTGAATAGAATCAATCACAAGAATATCTGGTTCTAGACTTTCAATTTGTTTGAAAATATGCTGTGTTTTGGTTTCTGTTAGAATATAACATTGTTCTCCATTTGGATGAATGCGTTCTGCACGAAGTTTAATTTGTTTTTGACTTTCCTCTCCAGAAACATATAAGGTTTTATAGGGCAGTTTTAATGACAACTGCAGCATGAGCGTACTTTTTCCAATGCCTGGTTCTCCTCCTAGAAGTATCAGTGATCCAGGAACAATACCACCCCCCAATACTCTGTTGAGCTCTTTGTCAGTAGTATTTAATCTTGGTGTTTTGCTCGTGTCTATTTCAGAAATTTTCAAGGGTTTGGAAGCGCGTTCTTTGGATGAGGTTGCGGAAGACTTCCAATCGGTTTTATGTGGTTTTTGAACCACTTCCTCGGCAATGGTGTTCCAAGATTTACAGGACGTACATTGCCCTTGCCACTTGGCAAACTGAGCCCCACAATTTTGGCAAAAAAATGTTGTTTTAACCTTAGCCATTAGTATCCATATTCTACTTTAATTCGATCGGCTTTATCTAGCAAATCGTCTTTTGTAATACCGTCTATTTCTTGATAAATATACGCTTCGCGATAGGTTTTCATGGCCTTTTTTGGGTTTCCAGTAGCTTCATAAAAACGGCCCATATAATAATTGTGTAGAACAGAGTCTGGATATGATTCTCGTGCTAATTTTGCTAAATCCTTAAAATATTCAAACTGCTCCTTTTTGTCCAAAGCCGATGCAATGGCTCGAAAATCGTTCAGTAATATTTGTTTTTCGATACCAAAAAGCGTTTCAATCCTATCGTATTTTTCAGTCAAATACGCTACTGGTGAGGTTTCCAATGGGAGTATGTATTTTTTGTATTCTGATCGAGAAATTGGTTGAAAGACCAAAAATATATGCTGTAATGCTTTTGGTATAGATGCATTGACTAATCCGTAGTGATCTAATCCATCAAAATTATCAAAAGCATAAAATAAATGGTTTGAATCTATGGCTTCTAATTTGGTGTTTAGTGCCGTAATATCTTTGCGATGGTCTCGAAAATCTTCACTGGCTGTGGACATGTAATAAAAAAGAGGAGATTTTAAATCTGCCAATTGTTCTGTAAGATTTGAATCCATGTATGGCGACATGCTTGGGCTCAAAGCAATATATGCCTGAAATAATGGTGTTTTTCGAAAACTGTAAAAATTAATAAAATTGGCAGATGCTCCATGTCCTACCGCAACTTTAAATGTTCCTAAGCGATAGTTTTCTTCAAGGTAGGGCATCAATTCTGCTCCTAAAAATTCGTAGAATTTTGCACCGTCTTGTGTTGGAAAAAAAGTAGCGTCAGAGACAAATAAATCTTCGGAACGGGTTTCCACTTGATTGATTCCTACAACTAAGGCTTCCGGCATGTCGGCCCAATAGGAGGTATAATCAACATTTCCTGCTACAATTTCAAAAAGGAAATCGCCATCTAAAACTAAAATTAAGGGGTAGTCCTTTTCTGTGTTTTCTTCATAATTTCTAGGCAATTGAATTTTCAGCTCACGTGTTCCTAGCCGATCCGATTCGATATATTCGTATTGAGTTTGTGCATATAAAGGTGTTGTGCAAAACATTGCAAAAAGGATTAAACGTCTCATTAAATTGGCTATTAATTTGAATTGCCAAGGTAATGAAATAAGTAAAAAAAAAGAAGTTAAACCGAAGTTTGTTTTGCTTACTGCTTTGGATTGTATGTATTAAAAAAGGGCAATAAAATAAGAGACAATCCGCCTAAAACAACGATCATAATGGTTTGGGAAGTCCACATGATCCAGCCAAAGGCAAGACTAGGGGCTTCTGCAATATTAAATAGAGAAAAAGCGGCATAAATAGCCAAAGGATAGGAACCAATACCCCCATTTGTTGCTGCAATGCTAAAGCTCGCTGCAATAAACCCCATTAAAAGAGCCGAAAATGGCAAGTTTGCAATACCATCAATAGAAAATGAAGTTACATAGAACATCAAGACATACATGATCCATATAAAAAATGTGTGGGCAATAAAGGCCCATTTGTTTTGCATTTTGACGATGCTCAATAGGCCTTCCAAAAATCCCTTGACAAGGGTTTTTAATTGACCTAAAAATGGGTGTTTCCCTTTTTTAAATATCCTATAGATTGTGAAAATACCAACTACAAAAAAAACAAGCAACCATAACTGTTTTTGGATATGTATATCCTCGAAGAAAAAATTATATATCACATCAAATTCCAAAAAAAAGGTGATGATTATAATCACAAGCATCATAAAAATGTCTGCCACGCGTTCTGCAACAATAGTCCCAAAGCCTTTTTCGAAGGGAACACCCTCATAATTTGTTATAAGTGTAGCACGAGAAACTTCTCCAGCTCTTGGGACGGTGTAATTTATGAGATAGGCAGAAAACACCGCCATAAGACTGTTGGGGAAGCGCAAAGTGTAGCCCAAAGGTTCGATCATAAACTTCCAACGATATGCACGAGATATATGACTTAAAATGCCTAAAAAAACACCTAATCCTATCCAAAAATAATTCGCATTTTTGAAGTAGCTTGTAAGAGTTTCAATGGGTGTTTTTTGAAGAGAATACCAGACCAAAATACCTCCTAATAAAAGTGGTAAAACAATTTTTAGGATGGACTTTATGGATGTATTCAATGTGTTTATTTCAAAAGGTTGGTCGCTTCGTCAGGGAAAACCAGCGAAGGTTTAAATGTTTTCGCTTCTTCTTGAGTCATTACAGCATACGTGATCAAAATCAAAACATCTCCAATATTTACTTTGTGGGCGGCTGCTCCATTCAGCGTGATTTCGCCAGATGTTCTAGGCCCAGGAATGACATACGTTTCTAGGCGTTCGCCATTATTGTTATTGACAACTTGTATTTTTTCTCCTTGTACAATATTAGCGGCATCCATCAAATCTTCATCGATAGTTATGCTGCCAATATAATTTAAATCTGCGCCAGTTACTTTGACGCGGTGAATTTTTGATTTTACAACGTGTATTTGCATGATACAAAGGTAATTAATTTAATGCGATATTATCAATCAATCGAACGTCTCGAATATAGGCCGCAATAAAGGCACGATACTTTGTGTTTATTTGCTTTTTCTGCATTGGTTCGAGCGTCGATTCATTTGAAATTTCAAAATATTCTAATGTCAAAATGGAGTTGTTTTCAAACTGATGAACTACCCATTCCTTTATTTTAGTGGCCTGTTCTGTGCCAAATTTTTCTTTAGCCGTTTGTAAAACTCTATAGATCATCGCAGCATGCTTTTGCTCTTCTTCTGTTAGGCGCACATTTCTAGAGCTCATTGCCAAGCCGTTTTGTTCTCTTGCAATTGGACATCCTATAATTTTTACAGATAATTTTTTAATACTTACCAGTTTTTTAATCACCGCCAATTGCTGAAAATCTTTCTCTCCAAAATAAGCATTATGGGGCTGAACAATTTCAAATAGACGTTGAACAACTGTTCCTACACCGTCAAAATGGCCAGGTCTAAATTTGCCTTCCATTTGGTATTCTAGCCCCTCAAAATCAAAATGCTCCTTTGAAACAGCACCTTCATAAATATCATTCACATTGGGCGCATAGACGACAATTTTAGACGGTGATAGTGTTTTCAATTTGTCTATATCCGCCTCTAAAGTTCTAGGATAGTGCTCTAGATCCAAGGTGTTATTGAATTGTGTTGGGTTTACAAAAATGCTAACCACAACACTGTCATTTTCTTTTAGGGCGTTTTGAATCAATGACAAATGTCCTTTATGTAAAGCACCCATTGTTGGTACAAAACCAAGCAAAGAGCCTTCTTGTTTTTTTTGAGCTATTACATTTTTTAGCGCAATTTTAGTTGCAAAAACTTTCATTTTTTGAAAATTAACGGCCTGCAAACTTAAGCTATTAGCGTTAATCTGCATAAATTTTTGTAGTTTTGCATGATTTTTGTTGAGAACAACTAAGAAGAAGAATATATGAAAGACAAGAGAATATTGTACGTGTCATCAGAAGTAATTCCCTATTTACCAGAAACAGAGATTTCTTCTATGTCCTTTGAAGCCCCAAGAATGGTTAACAAACAAGGAGGCCAAATACGAATATTCATGCCGCGCTATGGCAATATCAATGAGCGTCGTCATCAACTTCACGAGGTTATCCGCTTGTCTGGAATAAACTTGGTTGTAAATGATTTGGATATGCCACTAATCATCAAAGTAGCGTCTATCCCAAAAGAAAGAATTCAAGTGTATTTTATTGATAATGAGGACTATTTCAAACGAAAGGCAACTTTTACAGATGAAGATGGCAAATTGTTTGAAGACAACGACGAACGTGCAATCTTCTTTGCCAAAGGCGTTATTGAAACCGTAAAAAAACTCAATTGGGCACCAGATATTATTCATGTTCACGGTTGGATGGCATCATTATTACCGCTGTATTTGAAAGAATATTACAAGGATGAACCTCTTTTTAATGATAGTAAAATTGTGACTTCTATCTATGAGCAAAGCTTTGATGATACGCTAAATAATGAATTAATAAATAAAGTTAAGTTTGATGAAATTGAGGATTCTCACCTTGAAAACTTGAGTACACCAAATTATATCAATCTAATGAAAACGGCTATTGATTTTTCAGATGGACTGATCAAAGGGTCAAAAGATCTTCCAAAGGAATTGGAGAGTTACATTAATGAGTATGAAAACCCCGTATTGGAGTATCAATACCCCGAAGAGTTTGCAGAAGCTTACACCGATTTTTACGCGACTCAAATTTTAAGTTAAGCCCCCTATATTTTAAAAAACAAATGAAACATAATTTATCAAAATTATTTAGCCTCAGTTTGATCTTATCCCTGTTCTTTGCTTGCGAAAAAGAATTTTCTGAATTAGGTTCTGGAATTGTTGGTGCTCCAAACATCGAAATAAAAACTCAATCATACCCAGTAAAATCCTACAACAAGCGCATCACCCCGTTTCAATCTAATGGTCTCCCAAAAAATTTATTGGGCTACCACAAAGACCCTGTATTTGGACCAACAACGGTTCATTTTTTAGCGCAGCTAACTCCAAGAAATTATAATGTAAATTTTGGTGACAATCCTGTTTTGGATTCTGTAGTTTTAACGATTCCTTACGCTGTGAAAAAATCTGACGATGAATATACTATTGATTCACTTTATGGTGAACATCCTGTAAAATTATCCATTTTTAAAAACAATTTTTTATTGCGTGATTTTGATCCTAATAGCGACTTAGATGAAAATCAACGTTATTTTTCTGACGGTAGTTTATCAAGTTCTGAGCAACTTAACGCCGCAGACATGGAAGGTCAACTACTCTACACAACATCGGAGTTTTTCCCAAGTAATGAAGAAATTATACTCACCGAAGTAAATGACGAAGGAGAAACAGAAACTTCTGCAACCTTAACGCCTAGCCTTCGCCTAAAACTGGATGAATTATCGTCATTACCAGAAAACTTTTGGGAAGATCTTATCCTTGAAAAAGAAGATAGTGATGAACTTTCAAGTGCTAATAATTTTTACAACTACTTCAGAGGACTATACTTCAAAGTTGAAGCAGTAGATCCAGATAATGGTCATTTGATACAGTTAGATTTTGCTTCTGCCAATGCACATGTGAAGCTGTTTTATAATTATGAAAATACCGGGTCTGATGGAGGAACAACAACCAAGTACAGCACCTATGATATGGCATTTAGCGGCAATCGTGTTAGTATATATGAAAATGATTTTGACGCTAGTATTCTTCAATCCATTGCAAATGCCAATGAACAAGACGGAGATGAGCGTTTGTACCTCAAAGGCGGCGAAGGCTCTATGGCTGTGGTAGAGCTTTTCTCTGAAGATGAGTCAGGAAATGATTTTGATGATTTTATTACAGATTTTAGAGAAAATAGTGGTGATGAGATATTAATAAAAAGATTAGTCAACGAGGCCTATTTGGAGTTTTATATTGATGAGGCTGCAACTGGTTCAGATGCAGATCATCCAAACCGAATTTTTGTTTACGATTTGAATAATAACACTCCCCTTGTAGATTACTACTTGGACAACACTGTAAACACCACAACATCGGATTCAAAATACACTCACCTTGTTCCTGTAAGCACTGAAACTGATGATCAAGGCACAGAGCACAAAAAATATAAAGTACGCCTAACGGGGCATTTGAACAATATTGTCACTAAAGATTCCACTAATGTGAAAATTGGTCTTTTGGTGTCTTCAAACGTGGGAGCTGCAGACATGAGAACGCTACAGCAGTATGACGAAAATGTTGAGTTTATTCCGACGGGAACAATCCTTTCACCCAAAAGTGTGATCTTACATGGAAGCAATTCAAGTGATGAGCTCAAGAAAGTTAAACTTAAGGTATATTATACCGAACCAACCAATTAAAATTATATGTGTGGCATTGTAGGATATATTGGTCACAGAGACGCCCATTCAATTATCATCAAAGGACTTCAACGTCTAGAATACAGAGGGTATGATAGTGCAGGAATAGCGCTTTTTGATGGAAAAGACGTCAATATCACCAAAACCAAAGGGAAAGTAAGTGATCTTCAAGAGAAGATAAACTCTGAGCAAAATACTAGTGGTACTATTGGTATTGGGCATACGCGTTGGGCAACACATGGTGTACCAAATGATGTTAACTCACACCCACATTATTCAAATTCTGGAGATTTAGTCATTATACACAATGGCATTATTGAAAACTATGCTTCCATAAAAAAAGAGCTCATCAACAGAGGATATGTATTTCAATCGGATACAGATACTGAAGTCCTGGTCAACTTGATTGAAGAAATTCAAAAAAACGGAAATTACAAGCTTGGAAAAGCGGTTCAAATAGCTCTAAATGAGGTTGTTGGCGCATATGCAATTGCTGTTTTTGATGTCAAAAAGCCCAATGAAATCGTCGCTGCTCGTTTGGGAAGTCCGCTGGCTGTAGGTGTGGGAGAAGGCGAATTTTTTATTGCAAGTGATGCCTCGCCATTTATAGAATACACCAATAATGCTATGTATTTGGAAGACGAAGAAATGGCAATTATTCGTTTACACAAAGAAACTAAAGTTCGAAATATAAAAAATGACAGCCTAGTAAGCCCTTACATTCAAGAATTAAAATTGAATATAGAACAAATAGAAAAAGGGGGGTATGAACATTTTATGCTTAAAGAAATTTTTGAACAACCCAATGCCATAAAAGACACCTATAGAGGACGGTTGAACGTTGACAAAGGGATCGTTAAAATGGCTGGTGTTGAGGACAATTTAGAAAAATTCCTAAATGCTCAAAAAATTACAATTGTTGCTTGTGGAACTTCTTGGCATGCGGGGATGGTAGCTGAGTATATTTTTGAAGATTTAGCACGCATCCCTGTTGAAGTTGAATATGCTTCAGAATTTCGATACAGAAACCCTGTAATTTCTAATAAAGATATTGTCATTGCGATTTCTCAATCTGGAGAAACCGCAGATACATTAGCGGCCATAAAATTAGCTAAAGAAAAGGGGGCATTTGTTTTTGGAATTTGTAATGTTGTAGGGTCTTCTATCTCTAGAGAAACTCATGCGGGAGCCTACACACATGCTGGACCAGAAATAGGCGTTGCCTCCACCAAAGCATTTACAACCCAAATTACACTACTTTCACTCATTGCTTTGAGACTTGCAAAAGCAAAAGGCTCTATATCAAACACTGATTACAAACGTTATTTGGTAGAATTGGAGGCCATTCCAGAAAAAGTTGAAGACGTTTTGAAGTCAGACCAGTTAAGTAAACAAATAGCTGACATTTACAAAGATGTTCCTAACTTTCTATATTTAGGAAGAGGCTTCAATTTCCCTGTAGCTCTAGAAGGCGCTTTAAAACTCAAAGAAATTTCTTACATCCACGCAGAGGGCTATCCTGCAGCAGAAATGAAACACGGCCCAATTGCATTGATTGACGAAAATATGCCTATTGTGGTCATTGCTACAAAATATGGCCATTACGAAAAAATTGTCAGTAATATTCAAGAGATAAAATCTAGAAAAGGAAAAATTATTGGTATCGTAACAAAAGGAGACACCGAAGTAAGAGCTATTGCCGATCACGTTATTGAAATTCCTGAAACTTCGGAGCTGTTGTCACCACTTCTTACTACTGTTCCATTACAGCTGCTATCGTATTACATCGCTGTTTTGTTGGATAAAAATGTAGATCAACCAAGAAACTTAGCGAAATCCGTCACGGTCGAATAGCCAAAAAAACTTTACAAAAAAGTATCGTTCTTCACAAAAGATGACAAAACAAGAGGCCAAAGCGCTTCGCTTTCAGTCTATATTTGTATTATATTGTGCTTAAAAATAAGAAATTGTTAAATTTATTGTCTATATTTATTAATTATTAAATAAACAAAACACAAGCAAAACCAAAAAATTATTACTAATGAAAACATTTTTTAAAATTTTTACTTTACTGTTTAGTGTATTATCCTTTGCACAGACGACCGTAACAGGGACTGTCAATGACGATAGCGGATTACCTTTGCCAGGAGCAAATATCATAGTTGTCGGCACATCATCTGGAGCCATTTCAGATTTTGATGGGAAATTTTCACTCACAGTAAGTCAAAATCCACCATTTACAATACAAGTAAGTAGCGTTGGTTTTGAAACTTTAACACAAGAAATTACTTCAAACAATCAAGACATTACTGTCGCTTTGAAAGAAGGTAGTGTTTTAGATGAAGTTGTTATTTCTGCTTCTAGAACTCCAGAGCGAATTTTCGAATCTCCAGTAACTGTGGAGCGTTTTGGAATCAAAGAAATTAAAAATACAGCTTCCGCTGATTTCTATGGCGGGCTTGAAAACCTAAAAGGGGTTGATGTCAATACCAACAGTTTAACATTTCAATCCATCAACACAAGAGGTTTTGCCACCTTTGCGAACAACAGATTCATGCAATTGGTAGATGGTATGGACAACTCTACACCGGCGTTAAACTTCCCTATCGGAAACTTAGTGGGAATGATTGATCCAGACGTTCAAAGTGTAGAATTGCTACCGGGTGCATCTTCTGCACTTTATGGTGCAAATGCATTTAATGGTATTTTATTCATGCGTAGTAAAAACCCTTTTGATCATGAAGGTATTAGTGTAAGCTTTAAGCGCGGTATAACTTCTCAAGAAGCTGCTGGCGACAATGCCTACACAGACCTTGGTATCAGAATGGCGCATAAGTTTAGCGAAAAATTTGCGGCTAAAGTTAACTTTGGATACTTGAAAGGAACCGATTGGGCCGCTACTAGCGAAGTCGATAGTGATATGATTGGAGGTACCCGTGTCACAAACCCAGGTTACAATGGTATAAACGTCTATGGCGATGAAGTTTCTACAAATATTCGCTCCGCTTCTGGTCTTGGGATAATTCCAGACGTTGTAGTAAGTCGAACAGGGTACAACGAAAGAGACCTAACCAACTACAATGCAGAAAGTATTAAGTCAGATTGGGGACTATACTACCGCCCATTTGAAAATGATTTTGAAATTTCATATGTAGGAAAAGTAGGAACTGGTAACACCATCTATCAAGGCACCAACCGCTATAATATCAAAAACTTCTTCCAACAGCAACACAAAATTGAATTAAGAAATGATAATTTCTTTGTCCGTGGATATGTTGTAAGTGATAATGCTGGTGACTCTTATGATATGGTATTTACAGGAATTAACATCAACAGAGCCTGGAAAAGTGATACCCAGTGGTTTCAAGATTACATTGAAGCCTTTGCTGGTGTAGCTCTTCAAGGAAATCCCCAAGGCTTAAGTCAACAAGAAATTCATAATTACTCTAGAGACGTTGCGGATGAAGTATTTGATCCTGCTGGACAAGAAGACGATATTGAACGTTTTATGCCTGGAACTCCAGAATATGAAGCTGCTTTTAATAGAAGTGTAAATGACCCTGATTTATCTACAGGTTCAAAATTCCAGGATGAGTCTAAATATTATCATGGTGATTTTAATTACAACTTTAGTCATCTTATAGATTTTGCTGATATACAAATTGGAGGATCAGCTAGACAGTACAGCTTGAATTCTTCAGGGACAATTTACACCGATTATGACGGAACAATAGATTACTCAGAATATGGAATGTATACTCAGGTGCAAAAAGATTTGGAACTATCATCAGCTATGAAATTAAAATTAACAGGTTCTGTGCGTTATGATAAATCAGAATTTTTTGATGGCTTCTTTTCGCCACGTTTATCTGCTGGTTTAACTGTAAACAGAGACCATAACATTAGAGCTTCTGTACAAACGGGCTTTAGAAACCCAACAACACAAGATTTATTCATAGGACTGGATGCTGGTCGTGCCATTTTGGTAGGTTCTGCGCCAGCAAACCTTGACCGTTGGACTAGAGATTATGAGATTTCTGCCTCAGGGCAAGCATTAGGGTTACCAGCAAGTGTTGCTCAAACGGGAGCTGCAGCGTACAATAACTCATATACTTTATCTTCCGTAAACGCTCTAGCAGCTACTGGAAACCCTGCAGTTTTAGAAGTTGGAAACCCAGAGGTTGTAAAACCTGAACAAGTCACTTCTATTGAAGTGGGATACCGAGGAAAATTCGGAAAATTAATTGTAGATTTTAGTGCCTACCACAACACCTATGAAGACTTTATTTCTCAAGAAGTTGTTGTAGCACCATTATATGGAACTGTTGGAGATAATGCTCTGTCTGTCGCTGCTATTGCCAATGGCGACTACCAAGCCTACAGTACTTACACGAATTCTAAAGCGCCTGTTAAATCATATGGTGCATCTTTAGGAGTTTCAACTAAAGTTTTTGGAAATTATGACTTAGGTGGTAGTTATACTTATGCAAAATTAGATTTTGACCGTGATACCTATCCAGATTTTACAACTAACTTCAACACACCAGAGCATAAGTTTAAAGCTTCTTTTGGAAATACAGAAGTAGTAAAAAATCTTGGATTCAATATTGCATACCGTTATAGTGATGATTATTATTGGGAAGCAACGTTTGGAAATGGTGTCGTGCCAGAGTACCACGTGCTTGATGCTCAAGTGAGCTTAAAAGTTCCTAGCTTCAAATCAACATTCAAGGCAGGAGCAACAAACCTTTTAGGTGATGAATACTTTACAGCTTTTGGTACAGGATTTATCGGTTCGATGTACTATGTCGGATGGACAATTAATAACTTATAAAATTAACACAATGAAAAACTTAAAATATATATTTTTCTCATTTCTACTTCTAGGACTTTGGTCTTGTAATGAGGTGGAAGATGTTTTAGAAGACAATAGAGCTTCAATAGAAGAACCTGAAATGTTACCTGCTCTTTCAATTGAAGGCACTGGATTAGACTTTTCAAATTATATTGCAGTAGGGCCTTCATTTTCCGCAGGAGTCTCCGATGGAACTGTGTTTTTAGCCAGTCAAAATAATTCATGGCCAAATATCATGTCTATGGAATTTGCAAAAGTTGGTGGTGGAGAGTTTAAACAACCCACAATGGACGACAATTACGGAGGTTTATCTCTAGGCCCTGATAATGGTGTTCCATTAACTGAAGGTGGAACTCGAGTTGTTGGCCCTAGACTTGTATTTGGTGGTGCTGGGCCAGTTCCATTAGAATCAGTTGTTGGGCCAGTAACGGTTCAAACAGACTTATTAAATCCTCCAACAGGACCATTTAACAACCTAGGCGTACCAGGCGCACGTAGTTTTCATTTTGTTGCCCCAGGATATGGAAACCTTGCAAATTTAGCAGCTGGATTGGCCAATCCATACGCTACACGTTTAACAGGATCAACACCAAACGCATCAATTATAGAACTCGCTGCGGCTCAAAATCCTAGCTTTTTTACACTTTCATTATTTGGTGGAAATGATGTCTTGGGCTATGCCACTGGAGGTGCAGATCAAGCAGCAGATGGCATCACACCGCTTACAACATTTGAAGCAGCATTAAATGGTGCGTTAACTGCACTAACTGCTAATGGTGCGAAAGGTGTAGTTTCTGGAACACCACATGTGACAGATTTGCCGTATTTTACAACCGTTCCACATAATCCTTTAGATCCATCTAGTCCCGAATTAGCAGCCCAAATTCCACTTTTAAACCAAATTTATGGGGCTATAAATGGAGTTTATACATTTCTGGAAGCCAATAATCCAGGGCTGGATTTATCAGAAAGAGTAATTGTGTTTGAAACTGATGAAGCAAATCCTTTAGTAATCAGAGATGAAGCATTGACAGACTTATCGGCACAAATTACTGGAGTTTTATCTGCTAACCCTGCATTTCCAGCTTTTATAGCTCAATTTGGCTTACCCGCTGCTGCAGCTCCACTAGTGGCAGGATTACTTGGAAACACTTATGGGCAATCTAGACCGGCAACTGAAAATGACCTTATTGTCTTAACTGCCGCTTCTACAATTGCAGAGGTAGATACTGATAATGTTGCATTTTTAATGTCTCAAGGACTCTCTCAAGCATTAGCAGGACAACTTTCTGCAATTGGTGTTACTCTTCCAATGGCCGACAAATGGGTTGTTACTGAAACTGAAATTGACGAAATCATTACGGCAACCGATGCCATGAATGCAAGTGTAGAAGCTGCTGCAAACAGTTTTGGAATCGCTTATGTTGATTTACAATCTATTCTTGCACAAGCCTCTTCGACAGGCATTATGTTTGATGACTATTTGCTAGATACGAGTTTAGTGACTGGAGGTTTGGTAAGCTTAGACGGTGTTCACCTTACCGCAAGAGGGTATGCCTATATGGCCAATTCATTTTTGGAAGCTATTGACATGCAATACGGTTCAAACTTTGTTGCTTCAGGCAGTCTTGCAAAAGCAGGAGATTATCCCACAAATTATTCCCCACTATTGCAATAGAAAGCAACGACAAATCATTATAAAAAAACCCAGACATTTGCTCTGGGTTTTTTAATTATATTCTCTATCTTTGCAGCGCAAAAACCACTGGTTTTTTAAATATAATTTTAGCTAAAAATAAAACTCATAGAAGTAATGTCAAAAGTTACAGGTAAAGTTTCTCAAATTGTAGGCCCCGTTATTGATGTAGAATTTGATTCTGGTGCAGACCTTCCAAAAATTTATGATTCTCTAGAAATTAATCGTCCAGATGGATCAACACTTGTTCTAGAAGTACAATCGCACATTGGTGAAAATTCCGTTCGTACAATCGCCATGGATTCATCCGATGGATTGAGCCGTGGAACAGAAGTGAATGCTACTGGAGCACCAATTCAAGTCCCTATCGGAGACGATGTGTATGGTCGTCTATTCAATGTTATTGGAGACGCTATTGATGGTCTAGGAAACTTACCAAAAGCAGGAAAAGACGGATTGCCTATTCATAGAGAAGCTCCAAAATTTGAAGATCTTTCAACGTCAACTGAAGTTCTTTTTACAGGCATCAAAGTTATTGATCTTATTGAGCCTTACGCCAAAGGTGGTAAAATTGGACTCTTTGGTGGTGCAGGTGTCGGTAAAACTGTATTGATTCAGGAGCTGATTAACAATATTGCTAAAGGCCACGGTGGACTTTCAGTATTTGCAGGTGTTGGAGAACGTACGCGTGAAGGAAATGATTTACTTCGTGAGATGCTCGAATCAGGCATTATAAAATATGGAGAAGATTTTATGCACTCTATGGAAGACGGTGGATGGGATCTTAAAAAAGTCGACAAAGCCGCCATGAAAGAATCTAAAGCCACTTTTGTTTTTGGACAGATGAATGAGCCTCCAGGAGCTCGTGCACGTGTTGCACTTTCTGGACTGACAATTGCGGAATATTTCCGTGATGGCGCAGGCGACGGGCAAGGAAAAGACGTCTTATTCTTCGTTGATAACATTTTCCGATTTACACAAGCGGGTTCTGAGGTGTCAGCACTTCTTGGACGTATGCCATCAGCAGTAGGATATCAGCCAACACTAGCCACAGAAATGGGGGCGATGCAAGAACGTATTACATCAACAAAGAAAGGCTCTATTACATCTGTTCAGGCAGTTTACGTTCCTGCAGATGACCTTACCGATCCAGCACCAGCAACGACCTTTGCGCACTTGGATGCTACAACGGTATTGTCGCGTAAAATTGCAGAGCTTGGTATTTACCCCGCAGTAGATCCTCTAGATTCAACCTCTAGAATTCTAACGGCAGATATTCTTGGTGCAGAGCATTACGATTGTGCACAACGTGTAAAAGAGTTATTACAACGCTATAAAGAATTACAAGATATTATTGCTATCCTTGGGATGGAAGAACTTTCTGAAGAAGATAAACTAGCCGTGGGACGTGCGCGTCGTGTACAGCGTTTTCTTTCTCAACCATTCCATGTTGCTGAACAATTTACAGGAATACCAGGTGTCCTTGTAGATATCAAAGAAACAATCAAAGGTTTTAATATGATTATGGATGGTGAATTGGATCACTTACCAGAAGCAGCTTTCAACCTTAAAGGAACGATTGAAGAAGCCATTGAAGCTGGTGAAAAAATGTTAGCTGAAGCTTAATACTGAAAACTATGTATTTAGAAATTGTATCACCAGAAACCACTCTTTTTAAAGGCGAAGTCGATAGTGTTTCTGTTCCAGGAGTCAATGGTGATTTTGAAATGCTCAACAATCACGCACCAATTGTCTCTATTCTAAAAGAAGGCTTTGTGAAAATTAGTGGTAACATTAATATTAGCGAAGAAAATGCTTCTAAATTTGAACAAAAAGATAAAAGCTTTTGGCTTGCCATCAACTCTGGTACGATTGAAATGAATGCCAACAAAATTATCGTTCTAGCAGATTAAGTTTCTTGAAAAACTATAACATTAACCCTGCAACAACAGTTGTAGGGTTTTTTGTTTTCAAGAATTATTCTCCCGAAAAATTAGCCCTGCGTTTTTCTAGAAAAGCAGTTGTACCTTCTTTAAAATCTGCTGTGCCAAAACATTTTGCAAACTCAGAAATTTCAACATCATAACCATTGGTGTCGTTTTTAAAATTTGCATTGACAGACTTTATAGCTGCAGAAATTGCCAATGGCCCATTGCGTTTTATTTTTTCGGCCAACGACATACAGTAGGTCATAAGTTCTTCTTGTGGAGTAACCGCATTGACTAAGCCCCATTGTTCGGCTTTAGAAGCGTCTATCATTTGTGCAGTCATAATCATTTCCATCGCACGGCCTTTACCCACCAACTGGGCCAGCCGCTGTGTACCGCCATACCCTGGAATAACTCCCAAACTGACTTCTGGAAGCCCCATTAGAGCATTGGTGCTTGCTATTCTAAAATGCGCAGCCATAGCAAGTTCCAGCCCCCCACCTAATGCAAAACCGTTGATGGCTGCAATAACTGGTGTCGATAAAGTTTCTATAAAATCGAATAATAGTGTTTGACCTTCTCTAGAAAGCTGCGCCGCTTGCTGGACATCAAAATCTGAAAATTCACTTATATCAGCGCCAGCAACAAATGCTTTTTGGCCATGTCCTGTAAGAATAATAGCGCGAACATTGTGGTTTGTATCAGCATCTTTTAAAGCGTGATGTAGCTCTGAAATCGTTTCTCTATTGAGTGCATTTAGCTTCTTTGGGCGGTCTATAGTGATGATTGAAATCTTATTCTCTAGCTGTACTAAAAGAGTTTTAAACTGCATACTTCTATTATTTTTTTGGGAAAGATACTGTAAATTCCGTTCCTTGCCCCAAGGTGGTTTTATAGCTAATTTCTCCGTTATATGTTTCAATAATATTTTTAATCATTGGTAACCCAAGGCCCATTCCGCTTGTTTTGGTGGTAAATTTTGGCTCAAATATTTTCTCGCCTATAGTGTCATCAATTCCACTTCCATTATCTTTTACTTGGATATATATTTTGCTTACTTTCTCTGATAATTTAACCTCTATGTTAGGAGTCGTTTGCTCTGGAACAGACTGAATGGCATTTTTTACCAAATTCGTGACAATTCGATTCAACTGATCTCTATCGACTGTGGCGTTTATTTGCCTTGATGACGCGTTGAATTTAATCATATCAGCCGGGAAAATTTCTAAAGCGCGCTCAACAACCTCAACAATATCCAATTGTTCTAATTTTTGTGCAGGCATTTTGGCAAAGCTCGAAAAAGCCTCTGCAATTTTACTCATTGTATCTATTTGTTGTATGAGTGTTTTGCTATATTCCTCTACTTTTTTGTGAATATTGGGATCTTTTGGATCAAACATTCGCTGAAAACTTTGAACACTCAAACGCATGGGCGTCAATGGGTTTTTGACTTCGTGGGCAACTTGTTTTGCCATTTCTCGCCATGCTTGTTCGCGTTCACTTGAGGCCAGTTTTTGAGCACTTTCCTCCAATGCATCAATCATATTATTGTACGACTCTACTAGTAATTTAATTTCTGTAGTCTCACCTTCCAAAGCAATTTTTTTGTTTCGCTTTTCGAAACGTGTTTCATACATTTTATCACTTATGGTTTTGATAGATTTTGTAATTAATTTAGACATAAAATAAGCGAACGCAATGGCCACCAACATCATGATAATATACGCATATCCAAGACGCCCAAGAAACTCTTTTAACTCGCCTGAATTTAATGAATCGTCATCAAAATAAGGGACATTTAAAATCGCTAAGGGTTTTGAATATTGATCGTTTAGAATCGAATATGACGACCTATAGTTGCCATCCAATAATTTGTTTTTTTCTACAAATCGTTTGGAGGTAATTCGACCTAAAGTGTCTAAAATATAATTGGGCAATTGTTCTGGAACAGAATCATTTTTAAGCCAAGGTTTAGAGGATTTTATCAAATCCCCTTTTAAATCATAGAGGTTAAACGCTACATTTTGAATATTGGCGATTTCATAAATTTTGTCTTTAAAAATTAAAGCTAAGGTTTCTGTTTTAATTTCCCAGCTAGATTCTTTTAAAACATAATTTATACTAGAGACAAGCTGTGCTTCTTTTCGCTCCAGTCGCATTCTATGATAGTCTTGAGATTGCTCGTTGTATTGATAAACCGTTACGGCCGCAATCAAAATTGAGGCCAACACAACCAATAGAATCATGTAGAAAAATATTCTGGAGCTTAATGACAGATTGCGTTTTGTCATATTGAATTACTTTTTTATAAATATAATGAAAATGAAGCAGTCCAAAAATTAGGTACGGCGTGTCTTTTTATAAAGCCGAATGCCTAACATCAACACTACGCCAAGCCCAACAAGTCCCAAAAGGCCATAGGCCATATTAAGGGTGCTTTTTAGAATCACCAAAAAGACAATAGCAAACAGAATTAATGTTGCGCCTTCATTCCAAATACGCATAAAGTTTGAGGTATATTTAATTTCATTGCGCTGAAGTGTTTTAAAAATCATATGGGTTTTAAAGTGATATGCAAAGAGTAAAACAACAAAGGCAAGTTTGACATGCATCCATGGTTGCTCTAGCCAATATGGGGCCAAATGCAAAAGCCATAAGGCAAAAATTGTGGCTAAAATTGCCGATGGCCATGTGATAATATACCACAATCGTCTTGACATCAACTTCAGCTGTTCTGAAAGAATTTCTTTTTCTGGTGATGGTTTATGACTTGCTTCAATATGATAGATAAACAAGCGTGGTATATAAAATAATCCTGCAAACCATGTGATGACAAAGATCAAATGTAATGATTTAATATAGTTGTAATATTCCATTAGGATTGCTTTAAATTATGTTTGAGTTCTTTCCTTAAAAAATAACCTGTCACAATTGTCGAAAGTACATCGGAGGCAGGAAATGCCATCCAAACCCCCAACTCTCCATACCATAAAGGTAATATAAAAATTAGAGGAATAAAGAAAAATGCTTGCCGAGAAAGTGTAAGCAGCACTGCTGGAGTTGCTTTTCCTACAGCTTGAAAATAGGCTGCTCCAATCAGTTGGATAGCAATAATTGGTGTTGCCGCAAAAACCCAGCGCATTGCATTTGGAGTCTTTTCTATAACAGAAGTGTCTGTTGTAAATCCCTTTGTGATCAGTTCTGGAAAACCAATAAGAAGTATAAATATTATCGTCGCCAAAATCATAGAATACCGAATAGCAATTCCAATAGTTTGCTTGACACGTGCGTAATTTTGTGCGCCATAATTGTAACCTGCAATGGGTATGAAACCTTGCGTAATTCCGAAAATTGGAAATAAAGCAAACATTAGCATCCTAGAGACAATGGCATAGGCGGTTACCGAAGTTTCACCGCCAAAATCAAATAAAATAGTATTCATTAATAAATAGGTGACACTCACCACTGCTTGACGCGTTAGTGTTACGGAACCCAGACTGCCAATTTCTGAAACAATTTTTTTCTCTAATCCAAAATGACTCCATTTAATTTTCATTTCTGAATGTTTAGAACTAAAAAACCAAAAAACAAAGGCAAAACAAAAGGCATAGGAACATGTTGTTGCCCATGCTGCGCCAGTCATTCCTAAGTCAAAAATGTTTATAAGAACAACATCCAAAATTAAATTTGAAACGGATGGAATCATCATGGCATACATTGCAAATTTTGGTTTGCCTTCTGCCCGAATTACAGTATTGCCCATCATACAAAGTGCCAAAAGAGGAACGCCATACAATACAATTCTATAGTAGATTTTTGCGGGCTTATAAATAGTGCCTTTACCTCCAAAAACGGGGATAATTTCATCAATAAAAAATAGACCAAAGGTTATAAAGGTCAAAGTCAAAACAAGGGTGAGGGTAATTTGATTACCAAAAGTTTTTAGAGCTTTGGCTTTTACTTCTGAGCCCAAAGCTCGTGATATTATTGAAGACCCTCCAACACCAATGGACATCCCAAGGGCTGCAATAAAAAAGGAAACAGGCAAAACTACATTTATAGCAGCAATGGCTTGAGAGCCAATCCAATGCCCCACAAAAATGGTGTCAATTAAAATATTGAGTGACATCACCAAGATCCCAATAGAAGCAGGTACAGCCTGACGAATAAGTAATTTCCCTATGGGTTCTGTTCCAAAATCTGAAACTAATGGTTTGGTCATTTAATGTGATATTAGTACTTTTTTGTTCCACTCTTCAATCCATTTTGCAAGTAACTTCACCCATTCCGAATTGTCATTCAAACATGGAATTGTAGTGAAAATTTTTCCACCGGCTTCATGAAAAATCTCTTCGCCTTCCATGGCAATTTCTTCTAATGTTTCTAAACAATCACTTACAAATGCTGGAGTAACGATGGCCATATTTTTTATGCCTTCTTTTCCCAAACGTTCTATGGTGCGGTCTGTATAGGGTCGTAGCCACGGATCAAAGCCCAAACGAGATTGAAACGATGTAGAAAAAGCATCTGGGTCTAGCTTAAGGTATTCGCCTACCAATCGTGTGACCTCTACACACTGATGCTTATAACAATAGGCATGAGCTTCTGAGGGTGTACTGCAACAGGACTTATCCATTTTACAATGAGACTTTGTGATATCACTTTTTCGAATATGGCGCTCTGGAATACCATGATAAGAAAATAACAAATGCTCATAATCTTTCCCCTTTAAATAGGACTTAATGGACTCGGAAAGCACCTTGATGTACTCTGGATTATTGTAAAAAGGCGGCAAACTTTCTAAGTTCATATGCGGAAAAAATTCTTGCTGCAATTGATCCGCCAAAACCAAAATGGTTTCAGTGGTTGCCATTGCAAATTGTGGATATAGAGGAATCATAAAGACATCTGTAACCCCTTTGTCACTCAACTCTTGAAGCCCATTTTTTATAGACATACTTCCGTAGCGCATCGCCAAAGCAATGGGTAAATCTATTTCTTTTTGAAGCTTTTCTTTTAAGCGTTCTGAGATAACTATTAATGGAGAGCCTTCTTCCCACCATATTTTTTTGTATGCTTTTGCTGAGGCCTTTGGGCGAGTATTCAAAATAATACCTTTTACCAATAATGTTCGCGCCCATTTCGGAACATCAATAACACGTTCGTCCATAAGAAATTCCCCCAAATAGTTCTTGACATCTTTTGGATTTGGACTTTCTGGAGAACCTAAATTGACTAATAAAACACCTTTCATTTTTTATTGTGATTAATTTAAAGATTGGATATATTTTTTTGGAGTTGTACCATATTGTTTTTTAAATGCAGAAATAAAATGGCTTGCTGTACTGTAGCCTACTTTTAGCCCAACTTCGTTGACATTGTTGGTCCCAGATTCTAATAACTTACGGGCCACCTCCATTTTATAATCAAATAAAAAACCATAAACAGTTGTGCCATAAATTTGCTTAAAACCTTCTTTCAGCTTTTTTAAACTAATATCTATTTCCGCCGCAAGTTCTGTCAGCGTTGGGGGTTCGGCCATTCTTTGAATTATGATATCTTTTGCTTGTTTTATTTTTATAACATTCGCTTCATCGGCCAAAAATGGACATTGTTCTACATTTGCGTCTTCGCCTCTATTGAAATATAAACTCAAAAGCTCATATACCTTTGCCTTGCAATACAGCTCGCGAAGGTTTGAGTTCAAATTGTAATTGATTATTTGGTTGAGAACAATTGCCATTGAGGGCGAAATATAACCGTCTTTGTAGTATTTTTTTTGCTTATTATCGTCTTTTAAAAAAGTGATGTAATTCGCTTCATGAGAAAATAATGCATGAAATTTTTTTATTGAAATCAATACAGAAACTACCCAAGTTTTTGGCTGAACAATCATGTGTATGGGCAAATCTCGTTGTGGATTGTACAATAGCAACGAGTTTTCTTCAGGAATATCTAGTGTATAAGTGTTGTTATTGAAGCAAAATTGTGTTGATCCTTTTAAGCAAAAATGAAGCTGTATAAATGAATTATCAATTGCTTTTTCCAGAAGCTGTGGTGCGTCAGTTTCATTCTGAAAGGTCATAACAAAAAAGCCGGGCTCAATGGATGTTTCCAAAAAAGTCCCTGTAGCGACATTTTTCTCGTTGGAGTTGGAAACGCTTAAATTTTCTTTATTTAGATTCATTATAAATAAATTTTGAAATAAATCTCTATTTAAACCTGTTGATAAAATTTGAATTGCAAAAATAAGGAATTATTACAGACTAACCCCTAAACGACAAATAAAGTTCCTCTAGCGTTATTTTTTATTTAACATAGATCTTATTTTTGCACGCAACCGCAAGTATTATCCCAAATAAATGGAGCAACACAAGGGCGATAAAAAAATTTCTTTTTATGTTATTGGTATCAGCTACAAGAAAGCAGATGCAAAATTGCGTGGAGATTTTAGTTTGAGTCCTACCAAAAAAGCGGCGCTCTTGGATCAAGCCAAGACTAAAGGTATAAAAAGTATTGTTGCAACATCGACTTGCAACCGCACCGAAATTTATGGTTTTGTTCAACACCCTTCAGAGCTTATTCATTTACTTTGTGAAAACACTTCTGGTAGTGCAAAAGCGTTCGAATCTGTAGCCTACATTCTTAAGGATGATGATGCCGTCGAGCATATGTTTAGGGTTGGTGCAGGGCTAGACAGTCAGATTCTTGGAGATTTTGAAATCATAAGTCAATTAAAATCAAGTGCTCGAGTTTCAAAAAAATACAACCTTCTTGATGCCTTTTTAGAACGGCTCATCAACTCCGTTATTCAAGCCAGTAAACGCATCAAAACGGAGACAAAACTATCGTCTGGAGCGACTTCTGTTTCATTTGCTTCTGTGCAGTATATTCTCAATTCTATAGAAGATGTTAATTCAAAAAATATTCTTCTTTTTGGAACAGGAAAAATTGGAAGAAATACTTGTGAAAATCTCATCAAGCATACCAAAAACGAACACATTACCCTTATCAATAGAACTCGAGAACGTGCCGAAAAAATTGCTGGAAAATTTAAAGTGTTAGTCAAAGATTACAGCCAACTTCATGAAGAAATTGATAAAGCTGACATTTTGATTGTAGCCACTGGCGCACAAAATCCTACTATTGACAAACAAATTATTCAAAATCAAAAAGCGCTATTAATTCTTGATTTATCCATTCCAAAAAATGTAGATGAGAACGTTAATAGTCTACCAAATGTTACACTTACTCATTTAGACGAATTATCTAATATTACAGATAAGACCCTTGCAAAAAGAAAAAAGTTTGTTCCTGTTGCCGAAGCTATTATTGAAGACATCAAAAGTGAGTTTTTAGCGTGGTTAGAACACCGAAAATTTGCACCAACGATTAAGGCCCTAAAAGCTAAATTAAATGTTTTTGCGGAAGCAGAAATTGAAACTCAACGCAAAAAACTTGAAAACTTCAATCAATCTCAGGCCGACTTGCTGAGTACTCAGATCGTTCAAAAAATTACCAATCATTTTGCGCACCACCTTAAGGACGAAAACAATTCTAGCGAAACCAGCTTGGAATTGATTCAGAAAATTTTTCAATTAGACACCTAAAATATGCCCAAAACCATTCGCATAGGAACACGAGATAGTCAACTTGCAATGTGGCAAGCAAAAACTGTACAATCACAATTAGAGCATTTGGGGCATACTACAGAAATAATTGCGGTAAAATCAACTGGAGATTTAGTCTTAAATCAACCTATTTATGAACTTGGTATTACTGGTGTTTTTACTCGCACTTTGGATATTGCGTTACTCAACGAGGAGATTGATATTGCAGTCCATTCTCTAAAAGATGTACCAACATTACTTCCCAAAGGCATCCTACAAGCGGCTGTTTTAAAACGTGGGAATGTTAGAGATACACTCGTTTTTAAAAACAATGAAGAATTTTTGGCTCAAAAAAATGCTATTGTCGCAACTGGAAGTCTAAGAAGAAAAGCGCAATGGCTTGACAGATATCCAACACATACCGTTGTGGGTCTCAGAGGAAACGTCAATACAAGACTAAAAAAACTAGAAGAAAACAGCGACTGGAATGGTGCTGTTTTTGCAGCAGCGGGTTTAGGAAGAATTGGTCTTACTCCAGAAAATGCTGTCAACTTGGAGTGGATGGTTCCTGCACCAGCACAAGGTGCTATCATGATTGCTTGTCTTGAATCGGAGCGCGAAACCTTTGAAGCTTGTGCAACACTAAATGACGAAGACACACAGATTTGCACCACTATGGAGCGCACTTTTCTCAACAAAATGGAAGGTGGCTGTAGTGCCCCTATTGGAGCATTAGCTTTTATAAAAAATGAAGAAGTACACTTTCATGGCATCGTTTTAAGTGAAGATGGTACCAAAAAAGTAGAAGCAAAACGCAGTGCGCCGCTTGGTAAACATCACACTCTTGTAGAGGAGTGTTTAGAATTTATTATAGCTCGTGGAGGAAAGAATTTAATTGGTAAAACTACACTACAACAACAAAAGACTTCTATTTTTTCATCAAAAATTTTGAGTGAAGGTCAGAAAGATTTGTTTGTAAAAAGCATAAAAGTTGAAAGCTCCGATTTTATAAAAACCACTCCGAATAGGATTAAAACCTCACTCCTCAAAAAACCTCACGACAACGTCATCATCACAAGTAAAAATGGTGTTGAAGCACTTTTGAATAATTGTGCGGCTGAAGACCTAAAGTTCAAAACAATATATTGTGTAGGACGGCGTACAAAAAAACGAATTGAACAAAAAATTGGCCCTGTTAAGCACAGTGCCAAAAACGCAAAAATACTCGCTGAACATCTTGTTGAGTTTTTAGACGGAACGGAAGTTTCCTATTTCTGTAGTGATATTAGAATGGATGATCTCCCTACAATTTTAACAAAAAACAATATCAAAGTAAATGAAATAGCGGCCTACAGTACAAAACTCGAGGCGCCAAAACTTCCCGAATCTGTAGAAGGCGTAATGTTTTACAGCCCTTCAACGATTCATAGTTTTTTAAAAAATAACACCCCATCTTGTATTGCTTATTGCATTGGTGAAACCACAGCCAGAGAGGCCACAAAACACTTTAAAGATGTAAGAGTCGCTAAGATTCCTACGGTTGAAAGCGTCATCGAATTGGTGAATGAAAATTATATTTCTAAATAGAAAAGAATGATTAAAAACGATTTATTTTTAAGAGCTTTAAAAGGAGAAATTGTACAGAGGCCGCCAGTATGGATGATGCGTCAAGCAGGGCGTTATTTGCCAGAATTTATGGCCATTAGAGAAAAGTATGATTTTTTTACACGCTGTAGAACACCGGAACTCGCCAGTGAAATTACGGTTCAACCCATTCGACGGTTTGGCATGGACGCCGCCATTTTGTTTTGCGACATCCTCGTCATTCCGCAAGCCATGAATATTGAAGTAGAGATGAAGCCAAATTTTGGCCCCTATTTGCCAAACCCTATTCGTACACAAAAAGATGTCGACAATGTTATCATTCCAGATGTAAAAGAAGCGTTAGACTATGTCTATCAAGCCATTACAGCCACCAAAGAGCTGCTCGATGATGAAATTCCTCTTATCGGTTTTGCAGGATCGCCATGGACCATTTTGTGTTATTGTGTACAAGGTCAAGGCAGCAAAAATTTTGACAAAGCAAAAGCGTTCTGTTTTTCAAACCCTGTTGCAGCGCATCAGCTATTGCAAAAAATTACCGACACCACTATTGCTTATTTAAAAGAAAAAATAAAAGCGGGCGTCAATGCCATACAAATTTTTGATTCATGGGGGGGTATGTTGTCTCCTACAGATTATCAAGAATTTTCGTGGCAATACATCAATCAAATAATTGAAGCGCTCAAAGACGATGCTCCAGTGATTGCCTTTGGAAAAGGGTGTTGGTTTGCATTGGGTGAAATGGCAAAATCAAATGCTTCTGCCTTGGGTGTCGATTGGACATGCTCGGCTAGAAATGCTCGCTATTTGACAGGAGGGAATATCACACTTCAAGGAAATTTTGATCCTTCTAGATTGCTGTCTCCCCCTTCAAAAATTAAGACGATGGTGCATCAAATGATTGATGCTTTTGGTAAAGATAAATACATTGTAAATCTTGGTCATGGGATATTGCCTAACATCCCTGTAGATCATGCCAAAGCGTTTATTGATGCCGTAAAATCATATAACGCTTAATCGCCATAGCAATGAAAGACCGCTTTTACAACTATATAGAAACTCTTCAAGATCAGATTACTTCTGCGTTAGAAGCTATTGATGGTGATGCCGTTTTTAAGCAAGATTTATGGCAACGCAAAGAAGGCGGTGGAGGTCGCACACGAGTCATTCAAAACGGTAATGTTTTTGAAAAAGGGGGCGTCAATATTTCTAAAGTCCATGGCCCACTTCCTAAAGCCATGCAAGCTTATTTTAATGTAGGTGAGGTTGATTTTTTTGCTTGTGGTTTGAGTTTAGTCCTACACCCAAAAAATCCAATGGTGCCCACCGTCCATGCCAATTGGCGCTATTTTGAAATGTATGACAAAAAAGGAACTATCGTAGATCAATGGTTTGGTGGCGGACAAGATTTAACCCCTTATTATTTGTTTGAAGACGACGCAAAGCATTTCCATAGCGTATGTAAAACAGCTTGTGATAAACACAATAAAACCTTTTATGAAGATTACAAAAAACGTTGCGACGAATATTTCTATAACAGCCACAGAAACGAAGGCCGCGGTATAGGCGGTTTGTTTTTTGATTATTGTAAAGCCAACGACACCATGAATATGGAACAATGGTACGCTTTTGTCACAGAAGTTGGCGACAGTTTCTTGGAAGCTTACACCCCCATTGTTGAGAAAAGAAAAAATCTATCCTATACTGATGCCCAACGCGATTGGCAAGAAATCAGACGAGGGCGTTATGTGGAATTCAATTTAGTGCATGACAAAGGGACCTTGTTTGGCCTAAAAACTAATGGTAGAATTGAAAGTATTTTGATGAGTTTACCTTCGCATGTACAATGGGTTTATGACCATCACCCTGAAGAAGGTAGTGAAGAAGAAAAATTAATTGAAGTCTTAAAAAACCCTGTTGAATGGGCTGCTTCAGTTTAAAGCTATAAGTTTAAAGATAAAAGTTATGGTCGATTATAAAAATTACAAAGTATGGCAAAAGTTTCATGAACTTGTGATTGATAGTCTCTACAAAAGACTCTAAAACACTTTTGAAAAAAATAGATGAAATTAAAAAAATGTTATTTTCATTAATCAAAACCATTAAAAAATCACTTTAAGCTTTTGGCTTAAAGCATAAAACTATTGATTATGTATCCATTAAGAAGAAACAGACGTTTACGTGCCAACGCCTCCATTCGAAGTTTAGTGCGTGAAAACAGCATTACACCAAATGACTTTTTAGTCCCTCTTTTTGTTGTTGAAGGCAAAGGGATTAAAGACGAAATTCCGTCGATGCCCAACTACTACCGCTTTAGTTTGGATACGCTGCAAGCGGAGGTAAAACTTTTGTGGTCTTTGGGACTTAAAGCCGTTTTGTTGTTTGTCAAAGTTGAGGATAACCTAAAAGACAACCGTGGAACAGAAGCCCTAAACCCCAATGGACTGATGCAACGCGCCATTAAAACCGTAAAAAATACCTGTCCGGAAATGCTGGTCATGACCGATGTGGCCTTGGACCCTTATTCCATTTATGGCCATGATGGCATTATTGAAAACGGTAAAATCGTTAATGACCCTACAGTTGCTATTTTAGCACAAATGAGTTTGTCTCATGCCGAAGCGGGCGCCGATTTTGTCGCGCCTAGCGACATGATGGATGGCCGCATTTTAAGCATAAGAGAAGCGCTGGAAGACGATGGATTTATAGACACTGGCATTATGAGTTACAGTGCCAAATATGCCTCCTCATTTTATGGCCCGTTTAGAGATGCACTGGATTCTGCACCAGCAGAACAAGACCACATTCCAAAAGACAAAAAAACCTACCAAATGGACTATGCCAACCGCTTTGAAGCCCTCCGCGAAACCGAAATGGATATTGATGAAGGTGCTGACATTGTGATGGTCAAACCAGGATTGGCCTATTTGGATATCATTAGAGAGGTGAAAAATGAATTTGATGTCCCTGTAGCGGCCTATCAAGTGAGTGGCGAGTATGCAATGATCAAGGCGGCAAGCGAAAAAGGATGGCTCGATCACGATCAAGTGATGCTAGAAACCACCATGGCTTTTAAACGTGCTGGCGCTGATAGCATTGCCAGCTATTTTGCTAAAGATGTGGTAAAGCTACTGGGGTAACCTCTTGACAAACCCCCAAATTTTTATTACTTTTATATTCTGAATTAGACCCCCCATCTATTCTACAACCCATGTAAAACCTATGGCTCATCCCCGGTATTTTTAGACCACATATTTTTTTGAAAGTAGAAGAACCAGACCGTTGTTGTCTATAATTAAAGTAATAATGAAATTAAGGAACCAGAAACCTGCATTAATATTAATAGATGTACAAAAAGCATTTTTAAACGAAGACTACTGGGGAGGAAATAAGAATAATAAAAATGCAGAGGCCCTTTGTGGTAAGATTTTGGAGAAATGGAGAGAATTAAATTTACCTTTATTTCACATTCGACACAGCTCAAAAAATTTAAAATCCAAATTAAATCCGTTAGACAAGGGATTTGAATTCAATGACGCTGTATTGCCAATGAAAAATGAAACGATAATTACAAAAAATGTCAATAGTGCTTTTATCGGTACTGACTTAAAAGAGCAATTGGATGATTTAAATATTGATACACTTGTTATTGTGGGTTTAACTACAAATCACTGTGTGTCAACTACAACTCGGATGGCAGGGAATTTTGGATATAAAACCTATCTAATTTCAGATGCAACAGCAACTTTTGACAGAATTGGAATTAATGGAGAAAAATATGATTCTGAAACAATTCATTTAACAACTCTTGCCAGTATGAATCTGGAATTTGCGACAGTATGGAACTTTGAAAAGTTAATGTCAGAAATTTGACTCAATAAAAAAGTACTTAACACAACAAAACCCAAACTGCATTAAAACGCAGCTTAGCCAAAACGTTGCGCAAATCCATTCGTTCCAAAGACATTTTATGAACCACACGAAAGGAGTCTGACGGAAATTTCCGTGAAATAAAGAGCTTAAAATACAAAGCTTTTTTTTTGATTATCTTTAACCCAAATTACAAACAAAATGAAGATATTCAAACGTATTCTAAAAGGGGTTTTGGTTGCTATTCTTGGCATCGTTGCTATCCTTTACATCACAGATACAGACTACCTCCTTAAAGCGGTAAGAACCATTTACGCAAAAGGGTATAGCACTGCTTATTTGGAGGATTATAAAGAGTTTGACAATGCTGAAATTCTAAACGACACCCCTCAGCCATGGCCCATTCATAAAGACTATAACAGCGTTACTGAAACAGAACGCCTTCAAAAATATAATGAAGCTTACGGTACTATCGCCTATGTCATCATAAAAAATGACAGCGTTTGGTTTGAAAATTATTATGATGGTTTTGATGAAAATTCCAAAACGAATTCATTTTCAATGGCCAAAAGTTATGTGTCTGGACTTATGGGTAAAGCCATCGAAGAGGGGTACATCAAAAGTTTAGACCAGCCAGTCAGTGATTTCTTTCCAGAATTTAGTGAGGGTTTAGCCGCAAAAATGACAGTGGGCGACCTGTCGTCTATGGCTTCTGGAACCAATTGGGATGAAAAATATTACTCGCCTTTATCGATTACCACAAGAGCGTATTTTGATGATGACCTAGAGAAAGTGATCCTTGGCTTGAAAGTCGTTAAAGAGCCTGGTCAAGCCTATAAATATTCGAGTGGTGATACGCAATTATTGGCCATGGTGATTGAAAAAGCCACCGGTAAGAAATTATATAACTATCTCACAGAAACTTTTTGGAAACCTTTGGGCAGTGAAAACCCCACCCTTTGGCAAGTGGATAGTGAGGGCCATGATCTTGTTAAGGCCTACTGTTGTATTGCCAGTAATGCCAAAGACTTTGCGCGCTTTGGCAAACTCTATAAAGACCACGGTAAATGGAACGGCAAACAACTTTTGGATTCTACATTTGTTGCAAAATCAATCACCCCAAGATTTGCTGAAAGTCCAGAATACGGTTACGGCTTTTGGATGCAAAAACGCGATGGAAAATCCTTTTTTATGATGCGTGGTCATCTTGGACAATATGTTATTGTGGAGCCCAAAGATAATATCATCATTGTACGATTAGGGCATCAAAAATCTCCAAATGCTGCAAGTCAAATTTTTTCAGATGACATCTCCATCTATATCGAAGAAGCCTATAAAATGTTAAACGATGCTCTCCAAACTCAACCTTAAACATATTCTATTTTTAGATATTGAGACTGTTCCAGAAGTTGAACACTTTTCGGATTTATCGCCGGAAAAACAAGACCTTTGGGCCCAAAAATCCCAATACCAACGCAAAGAAGACTTTAGCCCAGAAGAATACTACCCCCGAGCAGGAATATGGGCCGAATTTGGAAAAATCATTTGTATTTCGGTGGGCTATTTTGCATCTGGAGAACGCAAAAGAGCATTTAGAATGACTACATTTTCTGGTGAAGAAATCTCAATTTTAAAACAATTTAAGGCCTTGCTAGAAACACACTTCAACCACCCCAAACATTTGCTTTGTGCACACAATGGAAAAGAATTCGACTTTCCATATATCGCCCGTAGAATGCTGGTTCATAATATAAAACTGCCTTCAAAACTGAATCTTTTTGGGAAAAAACCATGGGAAGTCCCTCACCTAGATACATTAGAATTGTGGAAATTTGGAGATTTTAAACATTATACATCATTAAAATTACTAACCAATGTGTTGGGTATCCCCTCACCAAAAGAGGACATCGATGGGAGTGAAATTTATCGTGTTTTCTATGAAGAAAAAAACATAGACCGTATTGGTGCCTATTGTGAAAAAGACACTCTGGCCGTTGCGCAAATTTTACTAAGACTTCGAGGCGAAGACTTATTAGACAAAAACGAAATTGCTTATATTTAAGCGATGAACCACCACTCTATCCTTAGTATAAAAAACTTATCCATTGCTTTTGAAAAGAATGGCATAACAAAACGTATTCTTCATGGTATAAGTTTTGACCTTTACAAAAACGAAATTTTAGGAGTTGTTGGAGAATCTGGTAGTGGAAAGTCAATGACGGCATTATCGATCATGCGGCTTCTAAAAACCCCGCTAATTAATGGCGAAATTATTTATAATGATATCGACATAAATAAAACGCCCTCTAGACAAATGGAAAGCATACGGGGTCATAAAATCAGTATGATTTTTCAAGAACCCATGAGTGCTTTGAATCCTTCCATGCGTTGTGGAACTCAAGTAAAAGAAATTCTTTTACAACACCATATTGTATCACCAAAAAATGCTAAATTGGAAGTGATCAAGTTGTTTGAAAGTGTGAAAATTCCAAGCCCTGAGCAAGCTTACACCAAATACCCTCATGAGCTTTCGGGAGGACAACAACAACGGGTAATGATTGCGATGGCAATGGCCTGCAAACCTGATGTATTAATAGCAGACGAGCCAACAACAGCTTTGGACGTTACTGTTCAAAATGAAATTATCGAACTGATTCAAGACCATCAAAAAAAAACGCAAATGAGCGTTATATTTATCAGTCACGACTTAGCTTTAGTTTCTGAAATTGCACAAAGAACGCTAGTCATGTACAAAGGTGAAATTGTTGAACAAGGCCCAACTGCATCAATTTTTAAAAACCCACAAAATGAATATACAAAAGCATTAATTGCAGCACGCCCTGCGCTTGACGTGCGTTTAAAAAGACTGCCAACTGTTGAAGATGTTTTATCCAAAACAATGTCTATGGAGACCATTTCAAAAAAAATCCGAAATGAAAACCACAAAAAATTATATAGCAATCCACCGCTTTTAGAGGTGATAAATTTAGAAAAAATCTACTACTCAAAAGTTGGTGTTTTTGGTAAGCAAACAGCTTTTAAAGCGGTTAACAACGTCAGTTTCAAGCTTTATGAAGGAGAAACAATGGGTTTGGTTGGCGAATCGGGTTGTGGAAAATCTACTTTAGGAAAAGCCATTTTACAACTTGACAAAGCAACCTCTGGAACCCTTTTTTACAGGGGAAAAGATTTAAATAAAATGGCTTTGAAAACCATTCGGAATTTAAGGAAAGATATTCAAATTATTTTTCAAGATCCTTTTGCATCACTCAATCCAAGACTAACCGTTGGCGAAGCCATTATGGAACCTATGGCAGTACATAAGCTCTACAGTGATTCCTCTGAAAGAGTACAAAAAACAAAAGAATTGCTTGAAAAAGTAGGACTAGAGGTGTCTGCTTTCAAGCGATATCCTCACGAATTTTCTGGCGGACAACGGCAGCGTATCGGGATTGCAAGAACCATTGCCTTGCAGCCAAAACTGATTGTATGTGACGAATCTGTTTCTGCTTTGGATATTTCTGTTCAGGCACAAGTATTAAATCTTTTAAATACTCTAAAAGAAGAGTTTGGATTTACGTATATTTTTATTTCTCACGATTTGGCCGTTGTAAAGTATATGGCCGATCAATTGCTGATTATGAATCAAGGAAGAATTGAAGAATTTGGCGAGGCCGACGAAGTTTATGCAAACCCAAAAAAAGAGTATACAAAACGACTAATCAATGCCATCCCAAAAGGGCTATAGTGTCATTTCTGGGATATCGCCTTGAACAATAAGTTCTCCTTCTGTTGCTGCTGCTATTTCTTCTACGCTTACCCCTGGAGCACGTTCAAGCAATTTAAATCCTTGAGGTGTAACTTCTATAACCGCCAGATTTGTGACAATTTTTTTAACACAATTAACGCCCGTTAATGGCAACTTACAGCGTTTCAAAAGTTTTGATTCGCCGCGTTTATTGGTGTGCATCATAGCAACAATAATATTCTCTGCGCTTGCTACCAAATCCATTGCGCCTCCCATACCCTTGACCAAACGCCCTGGTATTTTCCAATTGGCAATATCTCCATTTTCTGCCACTTCCATAGCGCCCAAAATAGTCAAATCAACGTGTTGCCCACGAATCATTGAAAAGCTCATGGCAGAGTCAAAATAACTTGCACCATCCAAAGCGGTAATGGTTTGTTTTCCAGCATTGATTAGATCTGCATCTTCTTCTCCTTCATATGGGAAAGGGCCCATACCTAAAATTCCATTTTCACTTTGAAATTCGACTTCAATATCCTCTCTAACAAAGTTGGCTACAAGCGTTGGTATGCCTATCCCTAGATTGACATAGTATCCATTTTTTACTTCTTTGGCAATGCGTTTTGCGATTCCGTTTTTGTCTAACATAACACTTAGTTTTAGGGTTTTGGCGTTAGGGTTCTTTGTTCTATGCGTTTTTCATAATTCTTCCCCTGAAAAATCCGTTGAATAAATATTCCAGGAATATGAATTTGATTGGGATCTAGTGAGCCAACAGGTACCAATTCTTCAACCTCAGCAACAGTAATCTTGGCGGCGCCACACATGTTTGGATTAAAGTTTCTTGCTGTTCCTTTAAAAATTAAATTCCCTGCAGCATCACCTTTCCATGCTTTAACAAATGAAAAGTCGGCCTTAAACGCATGTTCTAAGACATACATTTTGCCATCAAATTTGCGGGTTTCTTTTCCTTCTGCAACCTCTGTTCCGAACCCTGCGGGAGTATAAATTGCAGGAAATCCAGCCTGTGCAGCTCTACAGCGTTCGGCTAAAGTCCCCTGAGGAATAAGCTCTACATCGAGTTCTCCGGACAACATTTGACGTTCAAATTCATCATTTTCTCCAACATAAGACGATATCATTTTTTTTATTTGATGCTTTTGTAATAATAGTCCTAGCCCAAAATCATCGACACCTGCATTGTTTGAAATACAGGTTAGGTTGTTGACATTCATTGCAACGAGCTCAGCTATTGCATTTTCTGGAATCCCACATAGTCCAAATCCGCCTAGAAGTAAGGTCATACCGCTTTTTACGCCTTCAAGAGCTGCTTGTACATGTTCTACTTGTTTATTAATCATAATACTATTTTAGAATTATAAGTTACTAAAAATTAAGTGTACTCTAAAAATCTAAACTAAAAATCTATGTCTGGTGTAATTTCTGGTGGTTCTGAGACGGCGCCATCCTCTGCTATAATATTGTCACATTCGGTCATGATGCTAAGTTTTTCGGGCTTTTCAAATTCCTCTTTAGAAATTTCTAAATCTTCATTATCGTAACATCCTTTCATATAATTGGCCCAAATAGGAAGGGCCATTGAAGCGCCTTGCCCATAAGTAATGGTTTTAAAATGTGTTGCGCGATCTTCGCCTCCCACCCATACGCCGGTGACTAAATTTGGTACCATCCCCATAAACCAACCATCACTGTGGTTTTGTGTCGTTCCTGTTTTTCCAGCTATTGGATTGTCAAACTCATAGGGGTATCCTGTTACAATTTCTTTATAAACAGTTTGATTTTTGGCAAAATTATGCCGTAATCTTTGACCAGATCCAAACTGAGTTACGCCTTCCATTAAATTGACAACAACGTAAGCAATTTCTTCACTTAAAACATCTTTAGTTTCTGGCGAAAATTGATACAATAAAGTGCCATTTTTATCTTCAATATGTGTCACCATAACAGGCTTAGTATAGACGCCTTTATTGGCAAAAGTAGAATAGGCTGCAACCATTTCATAGACACTCAAATCTGGAGTTCCGAGAGCAATAGAAGGAACAGCAGGAAGATCTTGCTCAACACCCAAGCTTTTTGCCAAATTGATAACAGGCTGAGGCCCAATTTCGTTCATCAATCTTGCGGTAATGGTGTTTCTGGAATTGGCCAAGGCAGACTTTAGGGTTTCAAATCCTGAATAATTTTTGTTGGAGTTTTTTGGAGCCCATGGTTTTACATTTCCAAATTTATTTGCTGGAATTGTAATTTGTGCTTTTGGAAGCGTATCACATGGCGATAACTGCAACTGATCTATGGCTGCGGCATACACAAAGGGCTTAAAAGTTGAGCCAACTTGACGCTTACCTTGTTTTACCATGTCATATTGAAAATGTTTATAATTGAACCCGCCAACCCAAGCTTTTACAAAACCTGTTTGAGGCTCCATAGACATCATTCCTGCTCTTAAAAATGATTTGTAGTAACGCATAGAATCCATTGGAGTCATTATGGTATCAATTTCATTATTAGGTGCTGTCCAAGAAAATATTTTCATTTTCGTTGGCTGTTTAAAGGACGCTACAATTTCGTCCACTGGCTTCTTTAAATCGTAACGCATTTTACGCCAGCGCTCAGAGCGTTTCATTCCAATTTTTAACAATTGGTCTATTTCTTCTTTTTCTAAATCCAAAAATGGGGCTGTTCGATTTCTTCGTGGTGTGTTTTGTACAAAAAACTCTGCTTGAAGTGCCTTCATATGACCTGTAACTGCTGCTTCTGCAATAGATTGCATTCGCGAATCTAGAGTTGTATATACTTTTAAACCGTCTTTATAGATATTATACTTTTCGCCATTTGGCTTTCTGTTTTTTGGTTGATTGATCCATTCCTTTAAAAACGTTTTTAAATAGGCCCTAAAATAAGTTGCAATACCTTCCCTGTGCGACTCAGGTGTATAATTTAAATCTAATGGGGTTTGCTGTAAAGAATCCTTTATCTGCTCAGAAATAAAATTATACTTTGCCATTTGAGAAAGGACCACATTTCTTCGGTTTTTTGTGCCAACAGGGTTGCGTTTTGGTCGAGGATTGTATAAGGATGAATTTTTAAACATGCCTACCAACATTGCCGACTCTTTGAGATTTAACGCAGAGGGTTCTTTTCCAAAATATATACGGGCTGCACTTCGAATACCATCGGCATTGTTTCCAAAATCATAAATATTAAAATATTGTGCAATGATTTCTTCTTTGGTGTATTGCTTTTCCAAACGTGTTGCAATCACCCATTCTTTGATTTTTTGAGTAATCCTGCCAAGGGTGTTTCTTGAGCCTTCTCCATGAAAAAGTTGTTTTGCCAATTGCTGAGAAATAGTACTTGCTCCTCCTCCTTTTCCGAGCTTAAAAAGCGCTCTTAATGTGCCTCGAGCATCAATCCCAGCATGATCAAAATAACGAATATCTTCTGTGGCAATTAATGCATCTACTAGATGTTTTGGAAGTTCATCAAAGCCTACAGGGGTACGGTTGTCTTCATAATAAAATTTACCCAAAGTTGATCCATCAGATGAAATGACTTCTGTGGCCAAATTTGTTCGTGGATTTTCTAATGCTGTGTGATCGGGCATGAATCCAAAAGCCCCAAAAGACGCCAACAGAAAAACAAATGGAATGCTTAAAATTCCAACTAGAAATAGTATCCAAAACCAACGTTTTGGTTTTGAAAAATCTAATTTTGATGTTGTTTTTTTCTTTGTCATTATAAATTTACTATTCCAAGTTTTCTATACAGAACCCTACATCCAAAACCCCCTCCAAAGCGCTTATCCCAGAAACTTCATCTAATGCACGCATGGCATGATGTATAGATATGGTATAGTCTCCAACTTCCGAAAACACAAAGGGCTGATCATGCCCCTTGTACCAAAGTTTATGTTCCTTTATAGACATAAGTCCTCTGCCTAGCATAGTGCCGTCTGGTTGTGCCATCATGTATTCTAAGGTGTCTTTTTCAATTTTCCCGTTGGGATATTTTAAATCAACAATAAGAAATAAATTGCTGTATTTATAACTATCTGATGTTCTTACTTTTATGTAAACGTTTTTAGTTTGAAGCGTATCGTTGACGGTAAAATTATAAGAAATTATTTGATTTTTATTCCATTCATTATCAACCGAAGTATAGCGATCAAATAAATTATTTTGATTACAAGATGTCATCAAAAAAACAACTAAAATCCCAAACGCCAATCTAGTTTGCATTTTTTTGAGTTTTAGGTCTTTTATTTCTTTGGTTGTGATCATTTCGGGGTTTTCGATTGTTTTTTCGTTTGTTGTTCCTTTGCCTTTTATGTCTTTTTGGCTTGTCAAAACGCGTTAAACTGTCTTGTCCAACAACGTTTTCAAAGTCAATTTTAGTATCTGTTGTTGCAGAAAGTTCGTCGGCATAGTCTTCTAAACTCGTGGCTTTCTTGCCTGCCTTGTTCAATGCAATAATAGCGTTGGATTGTACTGTTGTTAACTTGAACCAATTCATCCATTCACCTTCATAGGCATACCACATTATGCCTTTGAAAATATCTGTTTTTTGACATACGGCTATGCCTTTTTCTGTTTTGAGTTTGATGCTTGTTTTTGGAAACGCTTTTAAAGCGTCCAAATAGGCGTCTAATTCATAATTTAAGCAGCACTTAAGTTTTCCGCACTGGCCTGCCAATTTTAATGGATTTAAAGATAATTGCTGGTAGCGTGCTGCAGAGGTGCTTACCGATCTGAAATCTGTCAACCAAGTAGAACAGCACAATTCGCGACCACAGGATCCAATACCTCCAAGCCGAGCCGCTTCTTGACGCAATCCAACTTGTTTCATTTCTATGCGAATTCTAAATTCTCTTGCATATAACTTAATGAGCTCTCTAAAATCGACACGCTCATCGGCTGTGTAGTAAAATGTTGCTTTGCTGCCGTCGCCCTGAAATTCAATATCCGAAATTTTCATATTGAGCCTTAAATCTATTGCATATTGGCGCGCTTTGACTTGCATTGCTTCTTCTTTGTCTCTCGACTCTACCCATATATCGATGTCTCTTTGAGAAGCTTTACGATAAATTTTTAACTTTTTCTCTGGCGCCTCTGAAATTTTCTTGCGTTTCATCTGCACTTTCACTAACTCTCCTGTAAGAGTTACCATGCCAATATCGTGCCCAGAATCGGCTTGAGTTGCTACTATGTCTCCTATACTAAGTGTAAGATTTTCGGTGTTTTCATAGTAGTGCTTACGCCCATTTTTAAAACGGACTTCTACCCAATTGAACGGTTTGGCATCATTGGGTAAGCTCATGTTGGAAAGCCAGTCAAAAACAGTCAATTTGTTGCACGAATCTGTACCACAAGTTCCATTATTTTTACATCCTTTTGGCTGACCACTTTTATTTGTTGCACAACTTGCACACCCCATACATTTATCTTGAATTGGCTTGTGTAGTACACAGACCGTTATTTGTAACTAATTTTTATAGGTAAATATAGCGTATTTAAGAACTTAAAAAAAATTGGTTTTTACAAAGATGAATCTGCATGAGGTTTTGAGGTCTTTTTGAGTGTTTCAAAAATATTTCTAAGGTCTTTTTTATAGGGCAAATGGTCTGCTCTTCCTTTTTTAAAAATATCGTTGCTGTTGCCTTGCCCTTTTCGTAGTGCTTTTTGCTCTTCGTAAGGCAAACGATGGATTTCCATACATTGTGTGGAACAACAGTGTTCCATAGTTTCTTTGCATGAATCACACTGAATAAAAAGTAAATGACAGGCTTCATTGGCACAATTCACATGAATATCGGCAGGGACGCCACATTGATGACATTGTGCAATAATTTCATCAGATATTTTTTCGGCACGCCTTTGATCAAAAACAAAGTTTTTGCCCAAAAACTTATTTTCTAAACCTAATGCGTTTACTTGTCGGGCGTAATTAATAATTCCTCCCTCCAGCTGATAAACATTTTTGAATCCTTTATGCTTGTAATAAGCACTTGCTTTTTCACAACGAATTCCTCCTGTGCAGTACATGACAAGCTTTTTGTCTTCTTTGTGTTCTTTGAGCTGATCCTCTATCAAATCTAAAGAATCTCTAAAGGTATCAACATCGGGGGTGACTGCATTTTTGAAGTGGCCAATTTCACTTTCATAATGATTTCTCATATCGACCAAAACCGTAGTTTCGTCTTCAATGAGTGCATTAAATTTGACCGCATCAACATGGGTCCCAATGTCTGTAACATCAAAAGTGTCGTCATTAAGCCCGTCTGCCACAATTTTATCTCGCACTTTTACTTTGAGTTTCAAAAACGAATACATGTCTTGCTCAATGGCAATATTAAGACGGACATTTTTTAGAAATGAAATGGTATCCAAATGCGTTTTAAAAACTCCAAAGTTTTCGGCTGGTACAGATAATTGTGCATTAATTCCTTCGTGAGCGACATAAATTCGTCCAAGGACATCAATTCCATTCCAGAACAAAAATAAATGGTTTCTGAGAAGTTCAGGGTTGCCTATTTTGGCATACTTGTAGAAAGAGATTGTTAGGCGGTTTTTGCCCGCTTTTTTTATAAGTTCTGCTCTTTCATTATTGCTTAAGTTGTTGTACAGTTGCATGCTATACTTGTTTTAAGTTCATGAATGTTTGAGCTACAAATGTACTATTTTTTATGATTTGAAATGATCAATCAATCTCATCGGCACAGTTGATTTAAAAAAAATAATCCGATGAACGTTAAAATTGTACAAAAAGCATTTTTTATTACTGTTGATTTTATAAAGAAATAGTATTTTAGCAGGACTATATCAAACCTAAAAAATTTATAAGATGAGCAACGAAAAAGAAGCAAAACTCAAAGCCTTAAAATTAACGCTTGACAAATTAGATAAAGCCTATGGGAAAGGCACTGTAATGAAAATGAGTGATGCACCAGTCATCGATGTAGATGTGATTTCTTCGGGCTCTCTTGGATTAGATCTTGCATTGGGTGTAGGGGGCTATCCAAAAGGTCGTGTTGTAGAAATTTATGGTCCAGAATCTTCTGGAAAAACGACGCTGACACTTCATGCTATTGCTGAAGCTCAAAAAGCGGGCGGCATTGCAGCCTTCATTGATGCAGAACATGCTTTTGATCGTTTTTATGCTCAAAATTTGGGTGTCGATATTGACAACCTCATCATCTCTCAGCCAGACAATGGAGAACAAGCTCTTGAAATTGCCGACAACCTTGTTCGTTCTGGCGCTATAGACATGATTGTTATTGACTCTGTGGCAGCATTGACGCCAAAAAGTGAAATAGAAGGTGAAATGGGAGACTCAAAAATGGGCCTTCATGCGCGATTAATGTCTCAAGCACTCAGAAAACTTACGGGATCTATCAGTAAAACGAATTGTACCATGATTTTCATTAATCAGTTGCGTGAAAAAATTGGGGTCATGTTTGGAAATCCTGAAACAACAACGGGTGGAAATGCTCTAAAATTTTATGCCTCTATCCGACTGGATATCAGACGATCTACACAAATTAAAGATAGTGACGGAACTGTTCGAGGGAACAAAACTCGTGTGAAAGTTGTCAAAAATAAAGTTGCGCCTCCATTCAAACTTGCAGAATTTGACATCATGTACGGTGAAGGGGTGTCCAAAGTAGGAGAAGTACTAGATCTTGCTGTAGATTTTGATATTGTAAAGAAAAGTGGTTCTTGGTTTAGTTATGACGAAACGAAACTTGGTCAAGGTCGCGATGCTGTAAAGCAAATGATTAAAGACAATCCAGACCTTATGGATGAGTTAGAGGAAAAAATCAAAACGGCTATAAAAGGAGAATCCGAGTAAGGGCTGAATTATTATTTACTCTAACTTCTTTCTAAAGAATTGAGCAATAGGTTATAAACTTCATTGCTCATTTTTTTTATGCTTTCCTTTTGATAATTTTTAGGGTTAAAAAAGGAATGCCCAACAGCTCTCATTTTTCCAGGACTTCCACTAAAAAAAGTGTACGACAATCGTTTCTTATTATCAAGAAAAGAAATCGGAACCAAAGGCAATTGATGGTCTAAAGCCAACCGAAATGCGCCCATTTTAAAGCGGTCTAAGGTCACCGATTCATCGGGCACCCCACCCTCTGGAAAAATACAAATGCTAAGCCCATTTTCTATACGCTTTTGTGCACTTTTGAAAACAGCTTGCCTGCTTTTGGCGTTGCTCCGATCAACTAAAATACAAGTGCGTTTGTAGAAAAAGCCAAATAGAGGAATACGTGCCAGTTCTTTTTTGCCAACAAACACAAAGGGATGATCTTTTACAATGACGAGCATCAACATAATATCGGTCATCGAAGTATGATTGGCTACAAAAATATAGCTCTGTCCTTTTTCAAGTTTCTGTGTCCATTTTACACGCCAATAAAACCCCATTCCTATCAGAATACACTTTGCCCAAATTCGCGCTAATTTAAAGAAGAAAGGGTACCAAGAAGATTTTAAAATTGAAACGAGCAATAAAGGAAATAAAATAACAATGGTTAACCCTACTAAAACATAGAACCAAACTCTATAGAATATCCAAAGTGGGTATTGTATCAGCTTCATCGATATCAAAACTACTAAAAATATTGAGCCTTTTGCTCAAAAAAAGTACCTTTGTAAAGAAATCAAAGAAACTACAGCCATATGGCCAGAATTTTAACAGGTGTACAAAGTACAGGAACACCACATTTGGGAAATATTTTAGGCGCAATATTACCTGCAATCGAAATGAGTAATGAAAGTGAGAATGATTCATTTTTATTTATTGCCGATTTACATTCATTAACACAAATTAAAAACGCCGAAATTCTGCGTCAAAACACTCTCTCTACTGCGGCGACTTGGCTTGCGTTTGGATTAAATATCGAAAAAACTGTTTTTTACAAACAAAGTGATGTTCCTCAGGCCACAGAACTTGCATGGTACCTAAGCTGTTTCTTCCCTTTTTCTAGATTAGAGTTGGCGCACAGTTTTAAGGATAAAGCCAGCCGGTTAGAAGACGTTAATGGAGGATTATTTACCTATCCTATGCTTATGGCAGCAGATATTTTGTTGTATGATGCCAATATCATCCCAGTTGGGAAAGATCAATTGCAGCACATTGAAATGACCAGAGATGTGGCTTCGAGATTTCATGCCAAAATGGGTGACACTTTTGTTTTGCCAGAAGCTAAAATTCAAGAACAGACCAAACTTATTCCTGGAACAGATGGGCAAAAAATGAGTAAAAGCAAAAATAATGTCATCGATATTTTTCAAAATGATAAAGCTTTGCGCAAACAAATCATGTCAATTCAAACAGATAGTACACCACTAGAAGCGCCTAAAGACTGGAAAACTTGCAACTGTTTTGCCATTTACTCTCTTCTTGCATCAGAGGAAAACATACAAAGTATGAAATCAAATTATGAAGCTGGAAATTATGGTTACGGTCATGCCAAACAAGCTTTATTTGAATTGATTTGTGACACCTTTTCAGAAGAGCGCAAACGCTACAATCACTATATGACTCACCCCGAAGATGTAGAAAAAGCCTTGGCTCTTGGGGCTCAAAAAGCACGTGCAGTTGCCACTACTGTTTTGGCTCGTGTTCGTGAAAAATTAGGGTACTAAATCAATTCGAATTCCTTTCCTGGCAAAGGACGAACTACACCTTTAAGCTCTAAATTTAAAAGCACATACGCCACCTTGGAAGTCGGCATTTTACAGTTTAATGCGATCAAATCTAAAAGGGTTCTGCCTTGTTTTTGTAAAAAATCATAAACTATTTTTTCATCTGAATTTAAATCAATAAAAAGTGCTTTTTGAATGGGTTTGGGTTGTAGCTCTACATCCCAGTTGAGAATATAGGGTACATCGGCTGGCACAGAAAGCAAATGAGCATTTTTAGTTTTAATTAAGGTATTGCATCCCATGCTTTGAATATCATTTGTGCGTCCGGGAATGGCAAATACTTCGCGGTTATAATCCAAAGCAAAATAGGCCGTTGCCAAACTACCTCCTTTTGCTCCTGATTCAATTACAATAGTCGCTTCACTTAGGCCTGCAATTAGTCTATTTCGCCGAATAAAATTTGAAGGATCAAACTTGGCCGTGCTCCAAAAATCTGTGACAAATCCTCCATTTGACTCCACCTCTTTACGGTATTTTTTATGCACAGCAGGATACGTCTTCTGAAGCCCTTGTGCCATACAACCAACCGTTTGCAAATTAAACTCTATTGCCGCTTTGTGAGCCGTAATATCTGCACCATAGGCAAAACCCGAAACTACTATAGGATTAAATACAGAAAGCTCCTTAATTAAATTCTCGCACTGCTTTTTGCCATAAGATGTAAGTTTTCGAGTCCCTACAATACTGATGACTGGCGAGCCCTCCCATTTGATATTGCCTTTTTGAAATAAAACAATGGGGCCATCAATACAATGCTTTAGGCGGTATGGATAATTGTCATCATTAAAATAAAATGCTTGAATATCATTTTTTTGAATAAATTCTAGTTCTTTTTCTGCCAAGTTCATCGTCTCGGAGCGATACAAAGCATTGATAATTACAGTGCCAATCCCGTCTATAGATTGAAGTGCTTGTTTTGAGGATTTAAATACCGCTTCTGGACTGCCACAGTGCTGAATAAGTTTTTTGGCGGTTATATCACCAATACTTGGAACAGCTTGCAAAGCCAACGCAAAGTGTAATTCTGTAGGTTTCATTTGGGAGAAATTTGCATGTAAATATATAAAAACTAGATAAGAAACTTCTTCTTTTGGACTCTGGGAAATTCAAAAAAAATTTATACATTTGAGTTTATGCAATTGAGTTATTACATAAGCAATCTTCTTTACCGCTATGACTGTGTGGTGGTACCAGATTTTGGCGCATTTTTGGCGCATAAAATCTCTGCTGAAGTTCATGAAAATACAAATTCGTTTTACCCTCCAAAAAAACGCTTGTCTTTCAATGCACAGTTGCAATCCAATGATGGGGTTCTTGCAAATCATATTTCAGAAATTGAAGATATTTCTTATGAAAATGCACTATCAAAAATTGCAAAACAAGTGGCAACACTTAAACAACGTTTGGAGAATAAAGAAACTGTTGAATTGCAAAATATTGGCGAATTGCAAAATACTAAAGATGGACAATTACTCTTTGAGCCGTCTTATCGCTTAAACTATTTGACCGAAGCTTTCGGACTTTCACAATTTGTATCTCCAGCAATTTCCAGAGATACACACCTAAAAGTCGTTGAAGATATTGAAAATAAAATTCCGATTGTATTATCAACTAGAAAACGAAATACACAATCTGTTTTTAAATACGCCGCTGTGGCCGTTGTTATGCTTGGCCTTGGTGGTTTTTTTGGATCTAATGCCTATATGCAACACATCGAACAGCAAAATATTTTGGCTCAAGAAGAAGCAAATAATGCTTTAGACACCAAAATTCAAGAAGCTACTTTCGTTGTGAGTTCGCCTTTACCAACCATCACTTTAGACATTAATAAATCTGCTGGAAATTTTCATATCGTAGCAGGTGCTTTTAGAATAGAGGCCAACTGCGACCGAAAGTTACGTCAACTGAAACGCCTTGGATACAATGCTCGAAAAATTGGTCAAAACCGCTATGGATTACATCAAGTTGTATACGATAGCTACCAATCTCGACAAGACGCCCAACGTGCGCTATACAAAATCAAGCGAACACAAGATTCCTCAGCCTGGTTGCTCATTAAGGCATTGCCTTAAAATCTTTCATTTTATAGTATTTTAAATACGTTTCTTAATCTTATGATTATCAGTGCATACTATGTAATGTAGAGCATTTTTTGTGCATTTCTTTGAAGTTTTTCAACTAATTTTTGGATATTACTTTTGATTTTAACCCTCAAATCTACAACCACAACATGAAAACACTATTGGTAAAGTTAATGATCACCCTTTCATTAACACTCTACTTATGTATGTACTTTTACAATAACAATTTGAAATTAAAAAGCAATGGAATCTTATTATTTGGGTGTTGTTTATGTATCATTATGATCTTAAAGCAAAAGAAAAAATGAATAAAAAAAGTAAAAGCTAATAATTGTACCTTTGCCAAATAGAATTAATTATAATGAATACAAAACATCCATCAGATTCAAAAACTATAGTTACCGATTTGGTTTTGCCAAGCGAAACCAACGCCATTCACACCCTTTTTGGAGGTGAGCTATTGGCGCGTATGGATCGAGCAGCAAGCATTACAGCACAACGCCATTCCGAACGTATTGTCGTAACAGCTTCAGTAAATCATGTGGCATTTAATCACGCCATACCGCTAGGGAGTATTGTCACTATAGAAGCAAAAGTCTCCCGAGCATTCAAAAGTTCTATGGAGGTATATTTGGATGTGTGGTACACTGACAATAATTTTAATGCTCCAAAAAAAGCCAATGAAGCAATTTTTACATTTGTAGCCGTTGATGAAAATGGCAAACCAGTACAAATTCCAGAACTTATCCCAGAGAGTTCACAAGAGAAACAGCGTTTTGATGGTGCACTTAGACGGCGTCAGTTGAGCTTAGTATTGGCAGGGAAAATGAATGCCAGTGATGCCAGCGAACTCAAAGCTCTTTTTAAAAAAAAATAGTGCGCTAGAGTTTATAAATCCAGTGCGATGGGTTCTGAATAGAACTGTCTTTATAGATCCCAAAACTTAAAATGGTTTCCCCTGAGGCCTTGCTTGTAATCACCTCGCCAATCACTTGTTTTGTACTGACTTTATCGCCTTTATTGACATAGAATTTTGATAAATTTTTATACACTGTGATATAATTTCCATGACGAATCATAACGGCATTATTACCGTTTTTTGGGGTCATTATTCCTTGTACAGTTCCCTCAAAAACAGCACGAACTTGCTCGCCTTTGTTTGTTGCAATACGCACACCATTACTTTTTATTTTAATGGTTGGATCTATGGGTGATGGATTCGTGCCAAACCGCAATTTCACTACACCTTTTGCCACTGGCCAAGGCAATTTTCCTTTGTTTGATGTAAAGTTTGCAGCTAGAAGTTTCTGTTCTGGAGTCAAAGAAAATGTAGCAGATTTTACAGACTTCCCCGCTTTTTTATTAGAGGCAGCAATGGCTTCTCGAATCAACTTTTGTATTTCTCTATCTAGCTGGTTCGACTCCTTTTGTTTGGCTTTAATTTGCGCCGAAAATTTTGATAAATTTTTCTGAATTGAGTTGATAAGCGATTGTTGATCTTCTAGCTCTTTGTCCAAAACCGCTTTTGCCGATTTATTTTCAGCAACAAGAATTTGTTTATCCTTCTTTTGACGCAATAAATCCTTATTTAATACTTGTAATTTTTCTGTTTCTGCTTTAATAATTTCTGCCTGCTGCTTTTGATAATCTGCATATTGTTTTATGTATTGTAATCGTCTGTAGGCTTGCTGAAAATTGGAAGATGACAACAGAAACATAAGCTTACTTTGGTTCGTTCTGTTTTTGTATGATTTTAAGATCATGTTGGCATAATCGTCTTTCAAAATCTTCAACTTGTCTCGCCGTTTAGAAATCTCACTTTGATTGGCATTGATCTCTCGTGTCAACAAATTGGCCTGCTGATTTGTGATGCGAATTAAATTTTTTCGAACACTAATTTTATAATTCAAATCTTCAACAACACTCACAACCGATTTTTTCTCTTGCTTTCCAGCAAACAATAGGTTTGTGATTTGTCTAATTTCTTGTTGCAATTCACGCCGACGCTCTTCTAGCTGTAATTGCCTTTTACTTTGAGCATAACCCCCAAAATGACTGAACAGCAAAAATGTAAAGAAAATAAATGCTAAATATTTTGTCTTATCGTGCATTAGAATTCTATCGGTTTATATCCAGTAGGCCGCTTATATGGAAAGCGCAAGGGTTGATTCAAACTTACGGATTTTAAATTCATTTTCAAGATTGTTTCCTTTTGATTTTCATCAACTTTTACGGTCACTTCTTGGGGAAATACCTGTTCATCTATCTCTTGATATGTTTGGTACTCCACATTAAATTTTCTATTCTGATTGAATTGAATAATACTCTGTCCATCCAATTTGAAATATCCCGGATTGATAAGATACAATACATCGAATAAAACGTTTTGTTGCTTGGGGCTAAGAGCATAAGATTTTGGATGCGGTTGCCTTTTCAAAGCATTGGGTTTGTGGCTAAATATAGCATGGCCCAAAAGTAAATTTTCGATATGAGAAAAGTTGAGCTCTACACCCAAAAAATCCTTAATCAGGGCAAAATCACCATCAAAATAAGTGCGGTCTAGCTTATTGTACATTTGTACTTTTTCTGGTGTGATTTTTACGCGAACCATATTCAAAAACGCATTGATCCAAATGGTTTGATTGCGCTCCATACGCAAGGTGACAGTATGTGACTGTGACTTAGCACCTTCTATGAGTTCAATTTTTAATCGCGATTGTAGAGTCGTAAAATCAGACTTTTGTTTGTTGTGGGTTTTTAGAATTTGTTTTGCCTTTAATTTAGAATTAAGCGCCGATTTGGAAGCTATAGTTTGTGTGCTCTTACAACTAAAGATGAAACCTATTATTAGATAGAATAAAACTTTTCTCATTTCTTCGATTGTATTGCTTTGGCTTTATGGCTAAACGCCTTTGATTTTTTAATATTGTTTTGCTTTTTGTAAAGTTCGGCTAATAAATCGTAATACTGTGCTGCAACTTCGTTCTCTTCAAAAATATAGTCTAATCCAATTTCGAGGAGTTCTAAAGCCCGATCCCAATGTTGTAATGCCATTTGAGAGCCCCCAAAAACTAGATACAACTCAAGTTGAGTTGGAAATAATTCCAATTGATCTGTTGTAAATTCGATGGCCTTTTGGTATTGTTTTGTTTTCAAATAAAGCTGTGCAACTGTTTTGATGACCGATAGGTTTTCTGGATGTTCTGACAATACCTTTTCAAAAAACTGCAAGGCTTTGTCCTCCATATTTTGCTCTTGGTAATAGCGAGCCCATTCCAAATTTGAACGGTTAGACGTGTCTAAAGATTCTGCAGGCTGTACTTCAAGCAACACCGCTTTATACTCTGGGTTTTTTTGGACAAACTGCATAAAATCGCTTAACACTTTCACTTTCAAGTGAGGTTCTAAAATAGCGCTGCTTGTCACTATTTTCATTGAGGAAATTGCATTGTCATAGTCTTTATCATCCAAATAAAATTTATAGAGTGCTACATGGGCTATGTGAGATTTTGGATGATTTTTTAAAAATAATTTAGCCGTAGAAAACGCTTCTTGCTTTAAATTATATTGGCTTAAAGTGTAAATAAGATTCAGGAAATTTTGTTCATTTTCTACTGCTGCTTTAAGGCGATTTTTTAAAAATGTTATATGCCCTTTTTGATTTTGTGTTCGTCTGTATATTTCTATTCGTGTTTGATCGCGTTTTGAATTGAAACCATAACGCTCATCCATAACATCAATTTGTGCGATTGCTTCTCCATATCGTCCTGCACCTGCATATAAATTTACCAAATCTTCTTCGTAATCCTTGTCCCTATACAACAATGACTTTGCTGTTTCAATGGCTTTGTCATAATTATTTTGATGTACATAGAGGTGGTATAATTTTTCTTTAAACCAAAAATTATCAGCATCTAAATCAATTGCTTTTTTTAGATTACTTTCAGATCGGCGATACGATTTGGTCTTAAAGTAAAGATCTCCTAATTCGTAAAAAACAACAGCGCGTTCTGGAAACAATTCGGCACACTTGACAAATGCATCAATCGCCTTACTATAATTTTCTATACCTTTTTGCTTGAGGGCTTCATAAAAATGATTTTGAAATTGGAGATCTTTGGAAACTTTAGGTTGTGCCAAAAGACTGTCTCTTTCAGTTTGTGTGCTACCAACTGAACAGCATATCAAAAAAATTAATATAAGTTTTTTTTGAATCATTGGCGCCCTGTACTTCCAAATCCACCTTCTCCACGGCGTGTTTCGGATAATGTTTGAACCTCATTCCATTTGGCGCGTTCGTGTTTGGCAATAACCATTTGAGCCACACGCTCCCCATTTTTAATTGTAAACGTTTCTTTGGAAAGATTGACTAATATTACTCCTATTTCTCCTCTGTAATCTGCATCAATTGTGCCTGGACTATTGAGGACCGTTAGGCCGTGCTTTGCAGCCAGTCCACTTCTTGGGCGAACTTGCGCTTCAAACCCCACTGGAAGTTCCATAAAAAGGCCAGTTGGTACAATAGTGCGTTCCATAGGATTAAGTATGATATCGTGCTCGATGTGGGCACGCAAATCCATACCTGCAGAAGCAAGGGTTTCGTAATGCGGTAATTGGTGAGAGGATTTATTGATGATATTAATCTTCATAGTTAGGATTTAATATGTTGTTTTAAAGCTGTTTTTTCTTTCAGCCATATGACAGTCATCAAAATTAAAATAAAAAGAATTCCAATGAAATATTGTTCTCTAAAAATATAAAATGAAAGGGCCGATAGAGTGATTGATAATACCAAGTAAAGCCCCATTTTTTTTACATTATAGGGTATGGCGTAGTGTTGTTGTCCAAAAGCATAGGAAATAACGGCCATTGTTGCATAGGCTGAAAGCGTAGCCACAGCCGAGGCCATATAGCCAAATTTTGGTATGCATATGATATTAATAATAAGGGTGATAAGCGCTCCAAAAATTGAAATATACGCGCCATATTTGGTGCGATCTGTAATCTTGTACCACACCGAAAGATTGTGATAGACGCCAAGAAACAAATAGGCCAGTAATAAAATAGGAACAACGGCCATCGCTTCCCAATAGGCCTCGTTGGGGATCAAAATTAATTTTAGAACATCTATAAAAACAACGACAATTAATAAAATCAAGGCTCCAAAAATGACAAAAAATTCCAAGATTTTAGCATAATTCGTTTTGGCGTCAACGGCTTTTGCATTACTAAAAAAGAAAGGCTCGATACCAAGGCGGTAGGCCGTTGCAAATAGCATCATAAACAAGGCGAGTTTATAACATGCAGAATAGGTTCCAATAGCCGCTTTTGAAATATCCTCGGGCAAAAGGCGCTCTAACAAAATGCGATCAAAGGTTTCATTGATTGAAAAAGCCACTCCAGCGATAAGTACAGGAAAAGCATAGCGCAGCATTTTTTTCCAAAGCTTGACATTAAAAGTGTAATTCAATTTAAAATAAAAAGAAATCAAAAGTAAAAATGTAACCGCACTAGCAATCAAATTGGCGATAAAAATGTAGTGCACTTCGAAGTCGGAACGGTAGAAAAGTCCCCAAAAAGAAGACGATTCTGCCCACGATTTTAGCAATAAAAGTAAAATAATATTTAGGCCTAAATTTATACTAACGTTAGTGAGTTTAATCGCTGTATATTTTATGGGGTTCTCCACTGCCCTCAAATATGCAAAGGGTATAATGACCAAAGCATCAAAAAATAAAGTCCAGAGTACCAATACTATATAATCGGTATCGATATGCGTAATATTTGAAATGTGATGTCGGAGCAAATAGCCAATTCCCAAAACTAAAGTAGAAGTGAACAACAGTGAAATGGCAGAAGTGCTAAGGACTGTTTTTTTATTTTCATCGCTACTGAAAAATCTAAAAAATGTAGTTTCCATACCATAGGCCAAAAGGACATTAAACAAAACAAAATAAGCAAATATCAGAGAGACATCGCCATAATCGGCAACATTTTCGAGCACCGATTTGTCTGTGTGTAGTCGAACCAACAAAAAGCTGAGCATTCTGGGTACAACTGTAGCCAAGCCATAAATAAAGGTTTGTTTGTAAAGCGTTTTTAGGCGACTCAAAATTTTATTATTTGAGCTTAAAAATACACTTTTTAGACCAGATATAATAATTAACGAGAGGGAGGAGACGAAGGATAAGGAAGGGTTGGGCACTGCGCTAGATTTATAATTTTATAATAGTAGCGCTTCTGATCGATTTTATAACTCAAAACACATGCATTTTTAGCCAAATCGAATGGCGAATGATCTCGTGATGAAAGCAATTGATTGTTGATTTCTACCAAAGGCTCGTTGCTCAAAATCACGTCTTGTAGCTGTTGTTTTGAAGTTGAAAATCGCCCAAAAATCATTTTATTTTTAGATTCTGCTTGTACGCGCTGCCCTCGAAAATGAAGACTATCGGGGGCAATACCATTGAGGTTTTGAACAGGTAAAAACACATCAACACCACTACCGCCGCCTTGAGTCCCTGCAACCCAAGATTGATAGTAGGGCGCTTCTATTTTTATTGGTATTTCTGATTGAAAATGTATTGAACGGGTGCTTTTACAGCACAATAGAAGAACTGAAAATAAGAACACAATTATAGAAGTATTTTTGAAATTCATAAAAACAAATATATCAAACTTCATTCCACAAAAAAAGCCCCGCAAATACGAGGCTTTTTTATGTCATATATAGTCTTTTAGCTATTCAATGCTTCTGCCCCACCAACAATTTCTAAAATTTCGTTGGTAATTGCTGCTTGACGTGCTTTGTTATAGGTCAATTTCAATTGATCTCTAAGCTCTGTGGCATTGTCTGTGGCTTTGTGCATGGCTGTCATTCGTGCACCGTGTTCACTAGCAAAACTATCGCGAATAGCTTTAAACAGTTGTGTTTTTAAAGACTTTGGAATCAAAGTCTCTACGATTTCTGCTTTTGAGGGTTCAAAAATATAATCTTGGTTCGCATTGGTTGCTTCTGCATTAGGAACAATTGGTAAAAATTGCTCTGTCATTACAATTTGAGTCGCTGCGTTTTTAAATTTGTAATATACCAATTCAATTTTATCGACGCTTCTCTCTTCAAATTTTTGCATCAAAAACTCAGCAATTTGAGCGACATTTTCAAAGGTTAAATCGTCAAAGACAGAACTTTCATTGGACAAAATTTCGTAGTCTTTTGAAAGGGCGTCGTTGGCTTTTTTTCCGATAGCCACGACAGATATATTTTGGTTGGCATAGCTATTGGCCAAATGATTGGCTTGCTTTATGATGTTTGAATTAAAAGCACCACACAAACCTCTGTTGGAAGTAATGGCAACAATAAGAACGTTTTTGACTTCACGCTGATCTGCAAATTTACTTCCGTTATCAGCATCTAAAGTTGCACTCAAGTTTTGTAAAAGTTCCGTCAGTTTATCGGCATAAGGACGCATCGCAGTGATGGCGTCTTGAGCTTTTTTGAGCTTGGCCGCAGACACCATTTTCATCGCACTGGTAATCTGCATCGTAGACGATACGGACGAAATTCTGTTTCTTATTTCCTTTAAATTTGCCATGCTTTAAATTAGTTCTTTAATTTAAAATTAATTGTATTTGGCTGATAAATCTTTTGCAACTTTCGTTAACGTATCCGTTACTTCATCTGTTAGTTTACCAGATTTAAGTGTTGCCAAAGCATCACTGTGTTTTGCTTTTAAGAATTCAATAAATTCTGTTTCGAATTCTTTGACTTTGTTTACTGGAACATCACGCAACAAGTTTTTTGATCCTGCATAAATAATCGCAATTTGATCTTCTACTGTATAAGGATCATTTTGTGCTTGTTTTAATATTTCTACGTTACGTTTCCCTTTCTCAATCACATTAAGTGTCACCGCATCTAAGTCAGAACCAAATTTTGCAAATGCTTCCAATTCACGGAATTGCGCTTGATCTAATTTTAACGTTCCAGAGACTTTTTTCATGGATTTGATTTGTGCACTACCCCCTACACGAGATACCGAAATACCGACGTTAATTGCTGGACGTACACCGGAGTTAAATAAATCTCCATCCAAGAAAATCTGACCATCAGTAATCGAAATCACGTTTGTAGGAATATAGGCAGATACATCCCCTGCTTGTGTTTCAATAATTGGAAGGGCTGTTAAAGACCCTCCTCCTTTTACCAACGGTTTTAATGCGTCTGGTAAGTCGTTCATATCTTTTGCGATAGTGTCATCATTAATCACTTTCGCAGAACGCTCTAAAAGACGTGAATGTAAGTAGAATACATCCCCTGGGTAGGCCTCGCGTCCTGGTGGACGGCGAAGCAAAAGCGATACCTCACGGTATGCTACCGCTTGCTTAGATAAATCGTCGTAAATAATTAAGGCTGGACGGCCAGTATCTCTAAAGTATTCTCCAATCGCAGCTCCTGCAAACGGTGCATATACTTGCATTGGTGCAGGATCTGAGGCGTTCGCTGCTACAATTGTAGTGTAGGCCAAAGCGCCTCTGTCTTCTAATGTTTTTGCAATATTTGCTACTGTAGAAGCTTTTTGTCCAACAGCAACATAAATACAATATACAGGCTCGCCTGCATCGTAAAATTCTTTTTGATTTAGAATAGTATCAATACAAACAGTTGTTTTTCCTGTTTGACGGTCACCAATAACAAGCTCTCTTTGTCCACGTCCCACAGGGATCATGGCATCAATAGATTTAATTCCTGTTTGAAGTGGCTCCGTTACGGGCTCGCGAAAGACAACACCAGGTGCTTTTCTTTCCAATGGCATTTCATAAACATCGCCTTCAATTGGGCCTTTACCATCAATTGGTGCTCCAAGCGTATCTACAACACGACCAACGATGCCCTCTCCAACATTGATAGAAGCAATACGTCCTGTACGCTTTACAGTAGATCCTTCTTTTACAACCTTGGACGCTCCCAAAAGTACAATACCAACATTATCTTCTTCTAGGTTTAGTACAATTCCTTCAAGACCTCCCTCAAATTGAACTAACTCTCCGTACTGTGCGTTAGAAAGTCCGTAAGCACGAACAATACCGTCCCCAACAGTCAATACAGTACCGACTTCATCTAAAGAAGCTGTGGCTTCAAATCCTGAAAGTTGTTGCTTTAAAATTGCTGAAATTTCAGCTGCTTTTACATCTGCCATTTTAATCTATTTTTAACTCATTGAACTCAAAATGAGTTCTTTTTAATTTGTTATAAATTTATTTTTTATTTCATTCAATTGGTTAGAAACACTTGCATTGTATTGCTGATCTCCAACGCGTAGAATAAATCCACCTAAGATGGTTTCATCTACAATTTTGGTCAAGGTTACGTCTTTGTTTGATAGCGTTTTTAACTTTGCCATGACCTTTTTTTCAAGAGCTTCAGTCATGGGCACTGCTGTGGTTACCGTTGCTTGTTCTTTATTGTTAAACTCATCGAACAAACGCTTATATTGTTGTGCTATTTGCTCTAATAAATCTACACGTTTGTTTTGTGCTAGAATGCTGAATAAAGATTTGACTTCTGCCCCCGATGTTGCAAAGATTTTTTCTAAAACAGCAGTTTTTTCAGAAAGTTTTACAACAGGAGACTTTAGTACTTCGTTCAATTCAGGATTTGAAGCAATAGCACTGGCAATTTGATTCATTTCTTCATGAATTTTTGCCGATGTATTGTTATCCTCTGCCACACTTAAGATGGCCTTAGCATATCGAATGGCTGCTCTTGTCCCTGACATATTTTTTTAGTTTAAACTAGTGTCATCCAACATAGACTCTACTAATTTTTCTTGCTTTCCTTTGTTTGATAATTCTTCTCCCAACACTTTTTCTGCAATAGAAATAGAAAGATCTGCAACTTGCGCTTTTAAATCTGCTATAGCTGCCTTTTTCTCTGTCTCAATAGCAGCTTGTGCTTGAGCAACTAATTTCCCTGCTTCTTCTTTGGCTTCTTCTTTAGCGTCATCAATCATTTTAGTTTTGAGTTCCCGCGCTTCTTTAAGCATGGCTTCACGCTCTGCACGAGCTTCTTTCAAAAGCTTTTGGTTGTCTGCTTGAAGATTTTCCATCTCTTTTTTGGCATCGTTTGCAGCACTTAATGCATTTTTGATCCCTTCTTCACGCTCATTGACAGCGCTCAAAATTGGACCCCAAGCATATTTTTTTAATAGCAATAAAAGCCCAACAAAAAGTAATGTTTGCCAAACAAACAGTCCAAGTGAGAATTCTTCTAATAATTTTTCCATAATAATTTTATTATGATGATATTTTAAGTTTAATTAAAACAATCTTGCAACCAACCGTTGCAAGATTGTTTGTTTTGGATAAAGATTATACTGCAAATAATGCCGCAAATCCAATACCTTCAATCAAGGCTGCTGCAATAAGCATCGCTGTTTGAATCTTTCCGTAAGCTTCTGGCTGGCGAGCGATAGCTTCCATTGCGGAACCACCTATTTTACCAATACCTAAACCTACTCCGATAACAACTAAACCTGCACCTACCATTACTGGAATTTCCATATATATGTATTTAAAAATTAAACATTCAATATTAATTGCTCAAAATTACTAATGAGCGTGTGCTTCATCATGATGCTCGTGCTCCTCTGAAGCAAAACCAAAATATAAAGCCGATAGCATTGTGAAAATATATGCTTGCAACAATGCTACAAGTATTTCAATGAGCGAGATGGCAAAGGCCAATCCAAAGGATAATGGACTTCCCAACCAGCTTTTGAATAAAAACATCAAACCAATCAAACTCATCAATACAATGTGTCCTGCTTGCATATTTGCATACAAACGAATTAATAATGAGAATGGTTTAATGAATATCCCTAGCACTTCAATAGGGATCAATATGATGTACAAAAGAATTTTTCCATACCAAGGCATAGAATCTCCTAGTGGATCAAAAATGTGTTTCCAATAGTCTTTTGTTCCTGTAAAATTTGTGATTAAAAACGTTAATAATGCCAATGCAAATGTCACTGCAATATTTCCGGTAACATTTACGCCAAGTGGCGTAAGACCAAAAATATTTAAAAACCAAATAAAGAAAAACACTGTAAGTAAAAACGGCATATAGCGCATATATTTCTTTTCTCCAATATTTGGAATGGCGATATCGTCTCTGATGTAAAGAACAATGGGTTCAAAAAACCGTCCTACTCCTTTTGCTAGACCATTGTTTTCTCCATATGATCTTCCAAGTCCTCTAAAAAGGAAAAACATGAGCAGAGCTGTGATCATGATCATCACAACACTTTTGGTGATCGAAAAATCTAAGGGTTTTGTATTTGTTGGATGATTATGCTCATCATAATTGATGGTACCTTCGGCGTCTGTCTTGTAGATTTTGTTATGGTATAGTTTGTAATAATTACCATCAATCTCAGCAAGAGTTTCTCCGTGGTGAAATTTAGAAGAAGCAAAAATCTTTAGCCCTTCATCCCACAGGATAACAGGTAGTGGTGCGCCTATGTACTTGTGCTCGCCATCCTCGGTTGTGTAAGAAAATAAACTAAAATCGTATGAATCTTGAAGGTGGTGTTGAATATAAGCTTTTATCTCAGCTTTTTTATCCGTTTTGGGAGCATCTCCACCAGCCAATACCGTAAATGGCATTAAAAAGAAAATCAGCGTAATCGCTTTCAATGTTAATTTGCTTCGCATTGCAGATTTTTATCGTTGTATAAAATCGCTGCAAAGTTATGGTTTTCTATCAAAAACAAAAACAATTTTAAGGACTTTATTTTTGGCAAAAAAAGCAACTATAGAAATTCATTCAAATTCTACATTTGGTTCAGTTGCTTACTCAGAAAAAATGTCTCTAAAACAAGGCAAATAGTGTAAGGAACAAAAAATGAAACAAATTCGGAAAATACAATTTGACCGTCCGCTTTGTAGGGGCCATAAAAAACTACAAAAAATACAAAGAATTTAATACAACTACTGCCCAAAAACAAAAATCCAATTTGATTGTTGTATTTGTCTTTTAAAGTGCTTAACCCCCAAAAAATGCCAATTGCCAAAATCGCGTTAATGCTGTAGGCCTCTATAATTTGATGTTGAAATTTTGGCACATTCAAAAGTACATTTACAAAAATATGAATGATGAGTATTAGACTCAAAAAAGCGAATACGCGTTTGGAAAATTTTTGGGTAATTGAATTCATTTATTTTGAATTTTTTTAAGTTGCTTCAAGACCACATAAAGACCAACAGCAACGCCAAGAATTGCGCCAAGAGCAACGAATATTTTTTTGGAATGTTGACAATAAATGTCTAACCATTTGCCTAGCCGAACAAAAACAAAAACTATGACTCCCATCTGAATGCCTAATCCAGAAAGGGCGGCAATATTTTTAAGCGGATTGTCCTGGTTTGACACTAGATTGTATCGTTGATTTTGATTGTGTTTTTAGCTCTTTTACAGCGTCTTTCATTTGGCAATTTGCGTTGAAAGATGCTCCAGGTTCTACTGCCAATTTTCCGGTTTGAACGTTTCCTTTTACTCGTGCAGTAGCCCGCAAACTTAGTGTTTCTGATATGGCTAATTCTCCTTTGAAACTGCCTTCGATATCCGCATTTTTACAGCTTAGACTTCCGTCAATAGCCCCTGTAGCACCTATGACAACTTTTCCTTTTGTGGTTAATGTGCCTATAATGGCACCTTCGATTCTAAAATCGCCCTCGCTCTTTAGGTCACCTTCAAAAGTAGTCCCTTGAGCAATTGTATTTTGCTGTGATAATTGGCTGTGCTGAGATCTAGGTTTTTTAGCATCTGTAAACATATTCTTTTGTTTTAATTTGTATACTCTTTTAAATAACGTTCTAAGGTTTTATGGATTTGTAGGGATTTATAATTTTCAGATGAAATTGCAAAAAATGGTCGTTCTAAAATATCATTATCTTCTTCATCTATTAAAGCGGTAAATCCTCGAGCTCCATTTATGCTTTTCAGTCCATGAACAACTACAAATGTAGTGTTTATATCATAGACGTCCTTGGAAACACGCAGTTCAAACACCTCTTCTGTTTCAATCACTTTAGTCAATTCTTCTTTAAACATTTTTATAAGGTCTTGTTCTTTTGAATTAAATTTAAAGATTGTTTTAAAATGATTTCCTACAGAAAACTCTTCAAATGCATCATTTTCTAAACTTGACAACACATTGTCAATAAGGTCTTGTGTTTGTTTTCCTTCGGGACTATTTGGGTAATTTAAGGCAATATAATTCAAACCTTCTTTATAGGCTTTAAATCCAAACAGCCGCCCCTTGGCGCTTGCTTTCAACAATTCAAATTTAGGCACAATTTCATCACCTTCAAATCGAATAATTTCGTCTTCGCAAGAATCGATAACCTCTTGATATTGGCTCGCTTCAAATTTTTGATAAAGCGCTTTGTATTTTGCTTCTGGTCCCTGTGCATCATTATCGAGTATCGCTGTTGGATTTTTCAAAATTTGAGCATATCTAGATGTGGGGTAATCTTGTATGATTTGTTCTTTCATCGCTGCGGACAATGCCTTTTCTGAAAGTAAAGTGTAAACTTTATACAAATTATATTTTGCCGGAAGCACTAAGCGATCTTCTGGATTTTGGCGCAATAGGGCTTCTAATTTATCTTTTGATCGTTTGTAGTCCTTAAATTTGTTTTTATAAATCAATCCCAACTGATAATACGCAAAATTTCGATCCTTGGCTATACTATCTACTACTTTAGGTTCTTTGGGTATTTGATCAATGTAGTACTGTGCAGTGCGTGTTTCTAGTGTGTTTTCTGATGTTGTTTCTAGCGTTTTATCATTTTGCACTACACTTGAGACTGATGTTTTGGACCAGCGCCAATTATCTGCCAATGGACGATTTCCCCAAATATTTGAAAATTCACTTTTACCATAGGCCACCGTTGCGGGTTCATAAAAATAAAACGTTCCTGCTTTTTGGGCTTTAGTGTTGGAAAATCCAGAAGAAAAACTAACAGCAGCATCCTTTTGTGCCTGTTTTTTCTGCTGTTCGACTCTCTTTTGTTCTATTAATTTATTAAAAAATTGTTCTTGCTCGTCATTAGACATTGCAACAAGATTCAAAATACTATCATTGGTTTGTGCAATGGATTCATAATAAATAACGTCTTGAAGATTGTCTAATCGCTTTTTTACGGCCCTGTAAGGTTTGGAATTGGGTTTATAATTTAGAAGCGTGCTATCATAATACGTTCCTGCGTCAGAATATCTAGATCTATCAAAATAAAGATCTGCAATATTGTGATAGCTCAATGCATTCAAATAGCTGTCCTCCGAATTCGTCCTCAAAGATTTATTAAAATAAGCAACCGCTAATGAATCGGAGTTTAATTTCAAGTAATGCTGTGCAATCGTATGATGAATACGATCCAAATATGGTCTGTGTTCTCTGTTTTCTTCAATATCTGACAATAGATCGCTAAGGCCATCTAGGTCTCCTTTATTATAATCAAAATTGAGAATTTGCTCCAGAAAAGCATTCACTCTGTAGGCTTTTGGAACATTCCTTTTAAGCTCAATAACCTGCTGAAAAGCTAAATTAGCGCTATCTTTTTTGCCCATTTTGTTGTAAAGCTGCCCTTCTATAAAATACAATCGCCCTTTGAAAAACTTATTTTTGGTGATCGAATAGGCGTTTTTCAAATGAATAAGTGCAGAATCTAATTTATTTGTGGTTATGAACGCTTGCGCTAAAGTGGCCTGTGCTTCTGCTTGATCATTTTTAGACAAGTCGTTGTTTTCAATCAACCCCTTTAGGTTTTCCAATGCAGTCACCTCATTTTGAAGTCGTAAGTTGGTTTTGGCACGCCAAATTTTGGCTAAATTGATATTACTACTTCCTGGATATTTAAATAAAACATAATTAAAGGCTTCAAGCGCTGGAATAAAACGTCCACTAAAATATCGCGATTGGCCAAGAAGAATATAGGCTTCATCAATTTGTGGATTTTTCTCTTTCCCTTTGATATTCATTCCATGGGTTTGAACAGCTTTGACTGCTTTTTCTTCAGCACGTTCAAAATTTTGATTTTGCGTTTCACTTTCTTTAGAAAATTCATCAACTATGCTTAGCCGCTCAATGGGCAAAATCTCCCAATAATTATCTTTGTACGACTCTTCTATTTCCTTTAGACCAGCATCGAGTGCTAAGTTTCCATTGTACAATACGTTGTATTTTGTGTTTAAAGAATGCCAATTACGATTCAAAAATTTATCTTTTTTGCGCGAGCAACTAGATATAAGCGCAAAGAGAAAAATAAAGCTTAGGATATGTTTAAATGTACACCTCAATTGTGGGACGTTTTTTTTATTTATAACTTAAAATACTCTATAAAATGTATACAAAGTTTGTAAAAATACTCATCTTTTTGAATAAAACTAATTTTTTATCTGGTTTTAGTATGATTTCAAGGATGATGTTTTTTTAAAAAATATAAATTTTGGCGGTCTATTAACAATATATCCGTTTTAATCTTTATTATTTTTGCTTTCTAAACATACACATACATATGGCGTCATTTTATCCGCTTTGCATTAAATCAATTCATCGTGAAACATCCTTGGCTGTTAGCATTAGTTTTCAAGTTCCCGAGGATCTAAAAAACTTATTTCATTTTGAAGCTGGTCAATACCTTACACTAAAAACAAAAATTGATGATGAAGAGTTGCGCCGCGACTATTCCATAAGTTCAAGCCCATCAAGTGGCGATTTGACAGTCACAATAAAAGAAATTGAAAACGGCTTGTTTTCCTCATTTGCAAATCGAGCACTAAAAATAGGAGACGTTTTAGACGTTGCCCCGCCAAAAGGGCGTTTTACTTTTGTGCCAAATACGGACGATCAGGGCTCTATTGTAGGTTTTGCCGCAGGGAGTGGAATCACTCCTATTATGAGTATTCTAAAAACTGTTTTGGAATCAAATCAAACCCAAAAATTTGTGCTTGTTTATGGGAATAAATCTCCAAAAGACACTATTTTCTTTCAATCGCTTTCAGAACTTAAAGCACAATATCCTAACAGATTCAAACTCCAATATGTGTACAGCCAATCGCAAGATGATGATGCCCTTTTTGGTAGAATTGACAGAGGTAATACCAACTATGTCTTGAAAAATTTAATCCCTTCAGAGGCCTCTTCCACATTCTATTTGTGCGGCCCAGAGGGAATGATTCAGACTGTAAAAGATGTTTTATTAGAAAACCGTGTTACGGAAAATAAAATTTTGTTTGAACTCTTTACGGTAAGTACTCAAACAAATGAAGAAAAAAATATTCACAGCACTGGCCATGTTGAAACAACACTTTTGGTAGATGACGAAACCACCGTTTTTACGATGAACCCCGATCAGACTATTTTAGAAGCAGCTTTAAAACAAGATTTAGACGTTCCTTACTCGTGCCAAGGCGGTGTCTGCAGTAGCTGTATTTGTAGAATTACAGAAGGAACTGCAGAGATGCGTCAAAATAGTGTGCTTACAGATAGTGAAGTGGCAGAGGGATTGGTGCTGAGCTGTCAGGCAGTGCCAACTTCATCTAAAATTCATGTAGATTTTGATGATATTTAAAGGGCTTTTTGAACCGCTTTTACAATAAGGTCTTCAGGGATTGATTCCATCGCCTTTTCATACCCTTTTGGATACTGATTTCCATATACCGAAGTAGGAATTTTTGGAAACTGATTACGATCTGCAAGTAAACAATTTTCGAGGGGTTGATGGAATGGTGCAAATCCAGAATAGGGATGCGTTACCCCCCAAAGTGTAAGTACTTTTACTCCCATCAAGGCAGCCATATGCGCATTTCCCGAATCCATAGCTAGCATAACGTTCAAGTGTGACATCAATTGCAATTCTTCTTCGAGTGAAAATTGTCCAGCCACAGAAATTACATTATCGTATTTTTTGGCTAAAAGGCGTAGTTGTTCTCCCTCTTTTTGGCCTCCGCCAAATAAAATTAGAGTACACTTACTTTCAGAGAGACTATTAATGACCTTTTTTATTTTTTCAATAGGATATGTTTTTGAAGCGTATGCTGCAAAAGGTGCAATTCCAATGTAGGGTTTTGCGTTTGTTTTCAATATTAACGCTATATGTTTTGAAAGTGGAATTCTTTTTGAAAAACTAGGATTTTCCAAAGAAAAATCAAAGCCCAAACTACGAATTACATCCGCGTAGCGCTCAACCATGGGGCGTAGAGGTTTAAAAATTGTGCCAGAAATCAGTTGTTTTTTTTCTAAACGCCCTTTATCCAAAACACTCCATTTGTGGGCCAACAGCAACAAACGTAAAACCTTGGTTCGCAGCACATTATGCAAGTCTGCAATGGCATCAACTTTTAAAGATTTAATTTTTTTTGAAAGCTGTATTAATCCCCAAAATCCTTTATAATCTACATTTAAATCAACGCCAATAACCTCAACATTTTTAAGATGAACAAAAAGGGGGGCAAATTGTTTTTTGGTGAGAACAGAAATTTTATGTTTTGGGTGTGCTTTTAAGAAAGCTGCTACAACAGGCACCGTCATTGCAACATCTCCAAGAGACGAAAATCGAATGATGAGTATGTGCTTTGCAGTAGTTTGCAAATGGTTGGTTGTTTATTTTACCCCTCTAAGAACAGGGTTCAGTTCGTCGTCGTTATACATTTTCATCTGTTTATAGACTTTCATGTATTTGTCGCCATTGGCAATGTCATTTAGGAGGTCGTCTATTGCCGTAGAAAGATCTTCTCTTTGTTCTAGTAGTGTGTCTAATTTCTTTTGACACGCGGCCTTGTGTGCGTCTGTGGCATCGGTACGTACCGTTTCTAGATGCATGTGGTAAATTTTCAAAGCTAAAATTGAAAGACGATCTATGGCCCACGCTGGACTTTCCGAATTAATTTTAGCATTGCTTTTGGGCTGAACCTCTTTGTGACGCTCTAAAAAATAACTATCGATATATTCTACCGTATCGGTTCGATCTTGGTTTGAAGCATCAATCATGCGTTTCAATTTCAAAGCCGCTACAGGATCAATATTAGGGTCACGAATAATATCTTCATAGGCCCATTGCACGGTGTCGATCCAACATTTTCTGTAAAGCAAATGTGCAATTAGATCTTCATTTTTGTCATATTTATTTTCGAAGGGTTGATCTACAGTATTCTTTATTTTATATGTAGCGATAACATCTTGAAAAATGGAATTGGCTTTACTAGAAAACATACTATTATTATTTATGCTGCAAATATAATGCAATTCTTTTGTTATAGGCGGAGTAGGTCCTGAATATTGAATCCTATTTTTGTAAACGCTAGGCCTAAAATGACTAAAATAATAGCATTTGGCATCCATTCAGATTTTTCATGTTCTGTAAAATTGGCCATGACAATAGACAAAGGAAAGAGTAGAAAAAGAAAGCTTGCTTCAGTTTTAGTTGGTGAAAAAACAGGAATTATAAATCCGAGAACAATAGCAAAAGACAGCATTAGAAATGTGAAACGTGTTTTGCTGACCTTAATCATCATAGTATTGAAAAGGCTGCTTAGGGTCCAAATCGTCAAGGTAATCAGTAATGTAATAGAAAGCACCAAAAAAATATCATTAAAGACTGAAAAATCTAAATTTATTTGTGGCATTAATTTTTTCCAAAACTTAATTTCATTAAAAATAAAAAAGTCATAAAATACAGCCAAAAGACCAATGGTAATAACTCCAAAAAAAACAGAAAATAGGTGTTTAAAAATATCTGATGGTAGAAGGAAAATTGCAAAAATAAGAGGACTAAAATACAACGCTGCAGGAGGGTGAAAAAGTGTCGCCAGGGCAATCCAAAATCCAGCATCAAATAATTTTCGCTTTATGTTGGTATTGGTTTTTAAGCTAAAAATTCGCCTGAAACTCAATAATACAAAAAGATTTGAACCCAAAACAAAAGCGTCTGAAAGGGATTGAGGCAATAACAGTATAAACAAGCATAAATAAAATGCAGCAAAGCTGTTATTTTGAGTTAAATCATTTTTTGTGATGACAAAAACAAAGACAAATAGCGTTACAAAAAACATGCACAATGCTGTAAATTCTTTGAGATAACTTACGGATAAAGTATTTGTTTGATAAGCCTCAAAGCGTTGAAAAACAAAAACACTCAACAGTAGAAATAAAAAAATTAAATAGTGCGAGGGTTTAGATGTTTTAAAAAAGCTTGTAATCATTTGACGTGTTGCTTATATTTGCAACGTAAATATAATATTATTCTGTGCTGAAGCATAAAATGATACACTTTTTAAAATCATATCATGAAAGATTTTTTTGCTGGAATCCAAGAATTATTTGAAACCGTATTGTTTGTTCCCTACAATGTGTTAAGAGAAGTTGAACTTGAAAATTGGTGGTTGGCCAATCTTGTTACATGGGTTTTTTTAGTGATTCTTGTGGTGAGTTTTACGTATTGGATGCTTCAACTAAAGTCTTTTAATGACAATAATGAAGAAGACAAAAGTATCTCTTCGCACTCCTATTTATAGATCAAATCCAAGATCTTTTCTATAATTCATCCCTTCAAAATTTATTTTTGAAACTTCAGTGTAGGCCTTTTCTAAAGCTTTTTTATAATCCGTCCCAAACGCTGTAACAGCCATAACTCGACCTCCAGAAGTGACGACTTCACCGTTACTGTGTTTTGCACCGGCATGAAAAACTAATGCCTCTTGTACACTATCAAATCCTGATATTGTTTTGCCTTTATCATAGGCTTCTGGATATCCTCCTGAAACAAGCATAACGGTTGTTGCGGTTTGTGGATTGATGTCTAAATTAATTGTATTAAGCGTTTGATCTTTTATAGCCATAAAAATCTCCATCAAATCTGTATTAATTCTTGGCAAAACAGCTTCTGTTTCTGGGTCGCCCATACGTACATTATATTCTATAACTAAGGGTTCATTATTGACAACAATAAGCCCAATAAATATAAACCCTTTGTATGGTGTTTGGTCTTTTTTTAGACCTTCAACTGTTGGTTTTACAATGCGTTCTTCAATTTTGGATAATAGTACTTCATCTGCAAATGGCACTGGAGAAATGGCGCCCATCCCGCCTGTATTGAGCCCTGTATCGCCTTCGCCAATACGTTTATAGTCTTTTGCTGTTGGTAAAATTTTATAGTGCAGTCCGTCTGTAAGCACAAAGCAGCTTAGTTCTATTCCATCGAGGAATTCTTCAATAACGACTTTGGTACTTGCAGCGCCAAACTTCGAGTCGACCAACATGTTTTTAAGTTCTGATTTTGCTTCTTGGAGGTCGTTAATAATAAGAACACCTTTGCCTGCGGCAAGCCCGTCTGCTTTTAAGACATATGGTGGAGAAAGTGTTTCTAAAAATGAAAAGCCATTTTCAAGATTATGGGCTGTAAAGCTTTCGTAGGCCGCTGTGGGGATGTTGTGGCGGTATAAAAACTCTTTAGCGAATTCTTTACTGCCTTCTAATGTAGCAGCAGCTTTTTGAGGACCTATAACAGCAACGTGTTTCAAAGCATCATCATTTAAAAAGAAATCATGAACTCCATGAACCAAAGGGTCTTCTGGACCCACAACAACCATTTCTATGTTGTGGTTTAAAACTGCAGATTTTATGCCTTCAAAATCGGTCACTGAAATCTCTAAGTTTGTAGCAACAGATGCCGTTCCTGAATTGCCTGGAGCTACAAATAATGTTGTGCAATATGGGCTTTGTGCAATTTTCCATGCAAATGTATGTTCTCTACCTCCTGATCCTAATACTAAAACGTTCATTGATTAATATGCTTTTTCGTCGCCTTTAATGGCTTTAACTATGGTTTGAATAATAATTTTAATGTCCAAAAGTAAGGACCAATTTTCGATATAAAAAATGTCATAGCGAACGCGGCCAATTATGTCTTTGTCGGACTCGACTTCACCTCTGTAGCCACTCACTTGTGCAAGGCCTGTAATTCCTGGTTTTACAAAATGCCTTACCATAAATTTATCAACTTTATTGGCATACATTTCTGTATGGCTTATCATGTGTGGGCGTGGCCCAACAACGGACATATCGCCAATAAATACATTGAAGAATTGAGGGAGTTCGTCTATACTCGTTTGGCGAATAAATTTTCCAACTTTAGTTATGCGTTGATCTGCTTTTGAGACTTGTATGATATCTGCCTTTTTGTTGGGTACCATGGATCTAAATTTGAAACAATTAAAAGTTTTATAATTATATCCATTTCTTTTTTGCGTAAAAAACACAGGGCCTCTAGATTCTATTTTGATCAGTAGGGCCAACAGTGGTGTAAGCCAAGACATAATAAATATTATGACGAATAGTGAAAAAAGAAGATCAAAAAAACGTTTTATCGCCAAGTTAAAGGAGTCATCTAAAGGAATGGATCTAAATTTTAGAACGGGAACAAGGCCATAAAAATCACGCTTTAACTCTTTATTTAAAACTGTATTTTGCTCTGGGACAAATTTGACCACTTTCAAATTATTATCTGCAAATTTTGTGATGGCCTTGACATCGGCAGGGTCTAGTTCTGAAAGTGCACAATAGATTTCATCCACATTTTCAGCTTTAATAAACTCAAAAAGCGCGTTTAAATCTACTTTTTTTCTGTTTTTAAAAGAAACTAATTTGGTGTTGATAAAGCCAGACTCTGGGGTGTTCTTAAAAAAATCTTCAAGGTTTTTAGCTTGTTTGCTCTCTCCAAGAATTATTGTTTTTCGAGTGTTTCCTTTTAAATACGCGCGGTAATTTTTTAAAAGAAAAAACAGCGTGTATTTAAAAAAAGAAATTAATACAAAACAAATAATTACATATTTGAGTATATTGTTCGGATTAATGTCGTTTTGAGGAAAAATGCCTGCATAAGCAAACATTATTAGTGTGAAAAACAAACCTTGTCTTATGATGAGATTGAATACACGAATAACACTAGAATAGCGATGAACTTCGTAGAATTTTGAAATCAGGACAGTAACAACCCATCCCAAAGTAATGATCATTATAAACTTGGCGACAGGAACTTGAGGCAATAGCCATAGCACTGCTACAAGATTGATCACTATGATATCAAAAGTGTAGAAAATGGGCTTAATCAGCCATGAATAACGTCCTTGTCTAAAAGTACTCACTTAGGGTTTGATGTGTTTAGAAAAGTCTTTATGATCGACTTTAAAAAGTTTTGATTCGGGTAATGTTCTAAAATATTCCAATGTCTTTTTCATGCCTTCACTTCGCTTGACTTTAGGCGTCCAATTTAATATTTTTTTTGCTAAACTTATATCGGGTTGGCGTTTTAATGGGTCATCTGTTGGAAGTGGTTTAAACTTTATCCCTTGATGGCTGTTGCTAAGGGCTAAAATTTCTTGAGCAAAATCCATAATTGTAATTTCATCGGGGTTGCCAAGATTTACGGGTAATGTATAATCGCTAAACAGTAGGCGATAAACCCCTTCTGTCAAATCATCGATATAACAGAATGAACGGGTTTGGCTGCCATCACCAAAAACGGTAAGCGGCTCTTCTCTTAAGGATTGCCCCATAAAGGCAGGGATCACTCGACCGTCGTTGAGACGCATACGAGGACCATAAGTATTAAAAATACGAGCAATGCGAGTCTCTAATCCATGAAAACGATGATAGGCCATGGTCAATGCTTCTTGAAAGCGTTTGGCTTCGTCGTAAACCCCACGAGGGCCAATGGAGTTGACATTACCATAGTATTCTTCTGACTGTGGATGTACTAGCGGATCGCCATAGACTTCTGAGGTCGAGGCGATAAGAATACGAGCGTTTTTGGCTTTTGCTAAACCTAATAAATTATGTGTGCCTAAAGACCCTACTTTTAGGGTTTGAATAGGGATTTTAAGATAATCAATAGGGCTGGCTGGAGAAGCAAAATGTAAGATATAATCTATAGGTTGTGCAATGTTGATATGATTCGTAACATCATGCTCTATAAACTCAAAACTGGGGTGCTTAAAAAGGTGCTGAATATTGTCTTGATCTCCAGTAATATAATTGTCCATGCCAATCACACGAAAGCCCTCAGCAATAAAACGATCACAGAGATGTGACCCTAAAAAGCCGGCGGCGCCAGTGATAAGAACGGTTTTGGACATGATAATCTATTTGTCATACCAAATATAATTAGATTGTTTGGTTTGATTAAAATTATAGGGGTAAAATGATTCAGATTTATATAAAATAAAAAATAACTCAACTGCTCTTTGTTTTTAAAGTGAAAAAAATCGATGCGAAAAATGTAAAGAATAAAATACCATATTGTCGATTTAAGAATGACTCTGAAACTAATGAAATGATAATAATAATGCTAAACCATAGTTGTAAAAAATCTGGTTTTGAATAATATATTAAGTGAATGAGAATTATAAGAAGACTTAAAAGCCCAATAATACCCGCATCTATAGAAGATTGGAGATACTGATTATGAGTGTTAAAATCATTAATCAATGCTCTCCTAAAGTTTGTTTTTTTATATTGTTTTATTAATTGATCTTGTGATTTATAAAAACCAAAACCATAAATTGGTGATTGTTGGAAAACCATGTATGAATTTTTCCAAAGTTTGGTTCTAAATTCTAGCCCCGAATATGATGCTATGTTTTTATTAAACTCTAAAGTTCGACTTTTTAGTGTTGGAATCATCTGAATCAATACTACGCTTGTTATCACAATTATTGGAATTGCAATGAGTGCTTTTTTCGTCTTTAACTTTAAAATTGATTTAAATAATTTATAGACAATTATTATGAAAAGCATAAGAATTGAAGTCCTGGAAGAAAGTAAGATAATTGCAATAGATAATATGAAGATAAAATAAAGGTAGCGTTTATTATCTCTTGGGGTTTCTTCAATAAATTTCATACAGAATAGTATTGCCATTAAATAAAAAACAGCTAAATATATCGGTTGAACTCCAAAAAGAGTAGAGAGCTCGTTGTAAGTAATATATATGCTATTAAAACTAGTTCCAATAAATAAAGCTCTGTACGTACCATAAATAAAACTCATTATAAATGACAATAATGCAGTATGCACATAAAACTTGTAAAAATTATGTAACACCTGTTTACTGTTAAATAATTTATCTCGTGAGGAAAATAAAATAATTGGAAGAAAGACGAATGGAAGCAACTTTTTAATTTTTATAAACTCGTTCAAATTGTCGGCTAAAATTATCAAAACTAGAGCATGACAAAAAAAGTAAATACATAGAAAAATGAGCCCCCAGTTTTTGATAAATTGTTTTATTTGAAAATTATTGACTACAATCGGTATAGAAAAAACAATGAAAATCGCCAATGCGATAGACATAACGGCATTCCCAAAAAAGAATGAACACCCAAGGATATAGAAGGAAATTTCAAAAATGAAATTTAAACTCGTTATTTTTTTGAATCTATGCATAAATTTAAAAATGTTTCATATTGGCTGTTTACTCTATCCCAAGAATAAATATCTTCTATTTTTTTCTTATTCTCAGTAAGTAACTCTTTGTAATTTAATTTAGAAATATTCATCATTTTTTGAATATCCTCTGCGCTTTTAAAATAAAATGCATTTGCTCCAAGAATGCCTTTGTTAAATATATTGTCATTGGCCATTATGAGCGCACTGGACGACATAGCTTCTAGTAAAGAGGGATTAGTCCCACCAACAGAGTGCCCATGAAAATAGATGTTCGAGAAATATCTTAGATTATTCAACTTGTTTAAATCATAAATTCCGCCTAGAAACCGGACTCTTTTATCGTACTCATATTTTTGTTTTAAATAATTACCATAGGAGGTGTTGTGTTTGCCTATCACAAGTACTGGTTGAGTAGAGGGTGATGCTATGACTCCTGCTAGGATTGTTTCAATATTATTTTCTGGTTCCAAACGTGCAATCAACATATTGTAGCCGAAAGGCTCTAAACCGTACTCTTCAAGTAATGTACTATCTGGACTATTAAACATTATAGCGCCATAGGGTATATATTCGGAGTTCTTGTGGTATTTATTTTTGATATAATCCTGAATCCCTATAGAATCTGAAATCAAAAAATGGCTGTTATTTACCGCTAGTTTTTCGGCGTATTTCAAAAATTTTTGAACCCCTTTGTTGTACTTAGATCTTTTCCACTCTAAGCCATCCATATTAGTTACAATTAATGATTTTTTGGGGAATAAAAATGACCAAACAGAGCTGCTGGTGTAGCCAAGCTGCAAAATGATATCATATTTTCTTTTTCTTGAATCCACAATACAGTTAAAGTCATAAATAAATTGACCCGCAGTGCCAAAATTTTGCTCTGGATCATTACAATGAATGATGTTGACGTTTTTGAACTTTACCTTTTTATAAGGATGATTGTGCGAATTATATACATAAACTTCATGGCCTTTGTCAGCCATGTATACTGAAAAAAATTCTGCAAATTGTTCAAATCCACCGTGGTAGTTTGGAATGCCTCTGGTGCCTAAGATTGCTATTTTCATCTATTGCTTTTGAGTTGTCGTTCTGTAAATATATATCATTAAAATTAATGACATAAAGGAAAAAATAGAATACTTGAAGAGCCCTGAATTTGTTATCCCAACAAAAAACGAAAATACAGAAAACACATAAAGATATTTTAACGAAGCATTTTTAAGTTTCAAATTTCTTGAATGAATTTTCAAAATAATAGGTAAAAAATAAATCAGAATACACAATAAAAATCCTGTCAATAAACCATATTGGGACATGGCTGATAAAAAGTCATTATGCGAGTCTAAAAATCTTTTATCTTCTGATCCGTATTGCTTTTTTTTATAATTCCACATGCCGGCACCAATCCCAGTTATTGGATTCGATTTAATCATGTTTAGTGATGTCTGAAAATGATTCAACCTCATAATTAATGACTTATTAAATTCAGTTTGATCAAGATTTAATTTATGATTTAAACCACTTTTATTTATATCTATTTTAATTTCTTTAGAATCGAAAAAATTATATCTAGGTGATTCATTTAAAATTGTGAAAAAAATTGAAGTAAAAAGGAGTGATAAGATAATTATGTTTTTGCGTTTTTTTACAGGGACAGAAAAAAATGAATATATTAAATTTGAATAGGTCACTAAAACATACAAAAAAAACGCTGATCTTGTTTGTGTTTTGAAAATTAAAAACAGAAAAATGACTGATATTAAATTAAAAGTTACCGATAATTTATTTTTCCTAAATTTAATAACATAAAAGCCGTAAAATGCAGCTAATATGTTTGCATATGAGTTATTACCCAATGAGCCACTAGTAAGCCTTGAATATTGTAGTAGATGGGTGGATAAAAAAGACTCTGAAACTATGAATATCAACGAAAAAATTATTCCATAAAATAAATATGTGTCTTTCCCTAAAATTGATGTATTTAATGCTAAAAGCATAAGCAATGAAAAATAACGAAAATGATATGATTGGGTGATAACAATTAAGCGTGTATGAGGGTCTGTTTCATTAATAAAGGATACCATTGTTGAAACAAATAACAACACAATTAGTGATAATGTAATTAAATAATATTTGTTTATCTGGATATCTCTAGGATTTAAATATCTAATGGTTCCGGCTATTAAAAAAACATCTATTCGTGAAAGTGTTGATAAATATGTTTTTGAGAAATCATAAGAACTAGAAGCTAATATTTGAGGAAAAAAATTATCGGCCGCCATTGGCATACTTAAAAGAACAAACGGTAAAAATAAAGCGAAATAATTAATATTAAACAATGAAATTATTGTGACCAATAAAAAAATAGCCATTGAAAAAAAATCGGTTTTTGATAAGGAAGAGAATGTAACAAATCCATGTCCTAAATATTTAAATACTAGGACTAAAATTAAAGAGTATATTAAAAATAAAGCTGTAACAATAGCTTTAGACGCGTAACTCATTGAGATGACTTATGAAAAGTTAATGATTTAAATATATGTATAAAAAATACATACAAGAAATGTATGAGTAAAATTATAATCATGTTTTGAATTAATACTGTCATAATGCCTGAAACTACAATTGCCGCAAAGTTATTTGAAACCAATATTAAAAAAATTAAAGCATGAGGATTTGCAAGATTAAAGGTTTTTAAATAACCCTCATAAAATGAGTTTGCAACAAACCCTAAGATTATAGGGCTTAAAATCATACCTGCATAACCAAAATTAACATATGAAATCCCTAAATAACTAGGCGTGATACTTCCCCCATCAAAACTAAGCCCCATCAACTCTTTCAAAAAGGTTCCGCTATTAGGATTACTCCCCGGTAATAAAACTGAGAAGTCTATTAAGTACGTTTTTCCCCATAAAAAGTCATGTTTTGAAGGGAAATGATCTAAAACCATCTGAAAGTTTTGAATGTTAACAAATGGTCTCCAAGCCAATCTAAACTTAAATAAATCAATAAAGTCCGCCGAATGGTTAACTCTATATGCACCCATCATTACCATCAAGACGAATAAAATAGAAAAATAGAAAAAAACCTTTTTGTAAGAAAATTGCCTGTTATAGACAACTTGGTATACTAGAAAAACGTGCAAGAGCAAAAACAACACAGGGCCCCTATTGCCTAAAGTGAGTATGCAAAAGCAACAAATAATCAATACAACAATATTAACAATCAGTTTTCTTTTTCTTTGCATAAAATACGCCAACAGACCATATGTTATAAAATATATTATTAGCTGAGTTATTAGTCCTCTTCCTTTTCTTAATTTGATTCTTGTGTTTTCAATTTCGTCCATAAAAAAAACAATCCCACCGTTTGAAATATTGAAATTAAGTGTTAAAACTATCGCTATTAATATAAAAATAACAGCTAAAACTATATGGATATTATTATATGAAATATGAAATTTAACATCAGGTATTCTTTGGTACCTTAAACCGATGTTTTGAAAAAGTAAGCGTGAAATTATTCCTCCAATAAATATTGAAAAAAAAGAATATTTAACCCAATTTTTGGACGAATCTTCGATTGTGATATGAGAATATATATCGGAATAGAATGTTCCTAAATAAAAAAACACAAAATGATAAATGACTAAAAAAACAAAGGGGTTGTAAAGATTTCTTAAGTTGAAAACCCTATCAAAAAAATAAAAAAATACAACCAATATTAATATTGAAAGATACATTACAAGTGTTCTATATTAAAATTAAGAGTTTTGAAAATTGAAATAATTTTTTTGTTAATCGAGCTATTCACATAGCAATAAAAGCGTTTACTTGAATCTATAGCATTAAGATTTACTATTGAAGAGGAAGGATAAGAGTGTATTTCTCCAATTTTTAAATCGAAAAACAATAGTTCTATTGGTTGATCTATACTTAACTCGTGAAAGTCTAAATTTTTGGCCTTCATTACTTTTTCAAACAAATTTTTATGTTTTTTATTCTCTTTATCAAAAGAACTATGCCCTTTATAATAAATTGTATGTTCTGGATATGTGTTAATTATATTTTTTACACAGGTTTCATAAAACTGCTCTAAATAACTTACTGGGCCTCCTAAAATTAATACTCCGTTAGATCGTTCTGAAAAATAATTTCCTTTATTGAAAGTGACTTCTTTTATCTTCTTTTCAGAGCCTTTTGACAATTGTTGAAAAGGGGTGTAAATTTTAGAGATTTTTGGAGAATCATATGGAAATATTTTCTGTGTGTAGATGTACTTAAAACACATGAGAAAAGACAACATCAGTCTTTTGAAATGAGCCCTATTAAACGGTTCTCTATAGTCATAAAAAGAAAGTATACCCTCATAAAATAAATTTAACTTTACATTTTTGGGTTTATTATAAAAAATATAATTAGAATAAAACCCCCCAATATGAGAAATGTAAAATGTAGAATTTGAGGGTGATTTTTTTATCGCTTGCTTAATAAAGTTGAAGCACTTTAAAAAGTGCTTTGCCCTTAAAAGTAGTGATCCGCTTATCAAGTAATTATAATATTTTACCCCATCCAAATCGAGTTTTGATGATATGTTGGCATGAATTATAATAACTTTTGAATGGCTCTGTTTATTCAGCAATAAACATTGCACTATACGATGAGCGTACATCAACTGAAAAGGGGTTTGACAAACAAAAATATGGTTCATAACAAAGCGCTGTTCTTGGATTTGTACCAATATAACATTTTTGAAACCAAAAGAATGAGCATTGAAAACAGATAGCTTAAAGAAGCGCCCATTATTTTCATGTGTGGAACCAGTATAAAGTTAAGCAAGATATTTACAATAAAGCTAATTATTATTGAATATAATATTAATTTATCTTTTGAATATGTATATAATGCATAATGATAAATAAATGAGCAAGTAAAAACCAGTGCCGCAAACAATAGAACTAAAAAAGACATATAATCCTTAATTAAAGGTTCTTTATCTAACACTATTAAAATGGGTTTAGATAAAACAAGTAAGATGAAAAAACATATTAATGAAATCTTAATTGTTTTTGTTTTGAAGATTTTTAATTTTTCGATAAATGTGTTTATTCCTTGATTCCTATAAGTAATTAATCCAGGGTATAATTCTATAAATACAACTGTTTGGACAACTACAAATAATATATTTGAAATGTTAGAAAAAAAAGAGAAGACTCCAACCTTCTCATTATCAAAATAATATGTCAAAAAATATCGCCCTGAATACTCTAAAATCTTGAAAAATAATGTCCCTATAAAAAAAGGGATGGATTGAATTAGCCCATCTCTTAGCACACTTTTTTTAAACTTTAAATTTATTTTGAATCTAATGTTTTTAAGAGAATAAAAAATTGAAGAAACACATCCTAAAAGCCATAAATATAAAACATATTGCAGGTTTATCTGCATGCTTTTAATGTTAATCAACCCCCACAAAATAATTATCCATACACCGGATCTAAAAAACAGTACTAGTGTCGCTGTAATTGTTTTGTTTAAAATAACTAATACACGATAAAACTCCTGAGACAAATGCTCAGCAATGACTAGCAGTATTAAGATAAAATAATTCTCTAACCTCAAAGTATTAGACAAAAAATAAGCTAAAGGAATAACAGCTAAATAAGTTATAAAGTAGATTAATAGTTGTTGATTTAAATGTAAACTAAAATCTTTAAATTTTGATCGTATCATTTCTCTATGAGAAAAATTATAATAATCTAATCCTACAACAAACGTTAAAATTATAACTGTACTTTGAATTAATGAAAATAAGCCAAAATCTTCAACACTTAAGTATTTAATTAATAAAATTGTAAGAGAAAACTTTAAAAAGAGGGTTAATCCTCTTAATAGGACATTTATAAACTCCTTAATTGTCATAAAAACTTCTATTTAAAGCCGTCCCCTTCTCTATGTCAGAGTTAAATGTTTTTCCTATGATTTCTTCTAAATGTTTTGGGTGTAAACCATATCCAGGCCGTACCGATCTAACATTTTCTTTGGTAATAAAATCGCCTTTTTTCACATCTTTAGAAACGTAAAGACTTCTAGAAAATTGTTTGCCGGATTTTTGTTTCTCCGTAAGCTCATATGAAACCTTCCCAATGGCTTTTTGTGCACCTCGTACTGCTTTTACCATTTGTGTAAACTCTGCTTCGTCAAGAGAAAAATCTGCATCTGGTCCGCCAATAGATTTGTCCAGAATAAAATGTTTTTCAATAACGGATGCGCCCAACACCGTAGCCGCTACAGGCAATGTAATCCCCAGCGTATGGTCTGAAAGCCCAACCTTAACATCAAAATCTTTTGCAAACTGTTGCATCATAATTAAATTTGCCTCCTCTATTGGCGCTGGGTATGCTGAAGTACATTTTAAAATAGTAATATCGTTGTTCCCAGCTGCTCTACAGGTATCTACTGCTAATTGAATATCATCATACGTCGCAATTCCTGTAGACATAATCATGGGTTTTCCTTTGCTTGCAGTATACTCAATCAATGGAATATCTGTAATTTCAAAAGATGCAATTTTATAAGCGGGGACATCAAATTGTTCCAAAAAATCTACCGCAGTAAAATCAAAAGGGGAGGAAAAACAAACCAAACCTTCCTCCTTTGCTACTCTAAATAATTCTTCGTGCCACTCCCATGGTGTAAATGCTTCTTTGTACAAGCTGTGTAATGTTTTTCCGTCCCATAATGTTCCGCCTTTGATGATAAAATCTTCATTGTCACAGTTTAATGTGATGGTGTCTGCAGTATACGTTTGAAGCTTAATGGCATCGGCACCTGCATGTTTTGCGGCTCTTACTGTTTCAATAGCAATTTCAAAGTTGCCATTATGATTTGCCGATAGCTCTGCAATTATAAATACTTTATTTTTCATTCTAGCAAGCTGTTTTCTAAAAATTTCTGTTGACTTTGACTTCTTATTTTTGATAGTTTAACTACCCCATTTTGGGTTTTAACATAAGGAATATTATCAACAACTTTTATAATAGTACCATTTTTTATTAATGGTTCAAATTCAATTGTTGTAACATCAATTTTATCGACTATAATTTTTTCTCCTTCATAAAATGTGAACGCTCCTGGATAAGGGTGTGATTGAGCTCTAACCCAATTATTAATTTTTATTGTTTGCCAAGACCAGTCTATCATCCCGTCGCTCGGAGTTCGCTTACCAAAAAAAGTGGCTTTAGTTTCGTCCTGAATTGTCAAATCTATATTGTTATGTTCAACTTTATTTAAAACTTCTTTCACAATTACAGGGTACAATTGTTTATATTTTTCCAAAATGTTTTGCCCAGTGTCATCTTCCATTATTTCAACCTCTTGCTGAAGAATTATAGGTCCAGTATCACAGCCTTCATCAATTAAATGTGCTGTTATTCCACATTTTTTCTCGCCATTTATAATTGCCCAAACATGGGGTGTTCTTCCTCTATATTTTGGTAGTAAAGAGCCATGAAAATTGATTGCATATCGCTTTGGAAAATTTATAATATCGCTATCAATTATAAACAAGTAATTTATAGATAAAATAATATCACAACCCTTATCTTCTAAAAACTCCAATAATCTTCCTTCACGTGGATTTCCAACAAAAATTGAAATATTTTGTTCATTAGCAAGGTCTGTGATTCCTTTAGATTTTTGATTTGTAGCTATAAATTCCAAATCATATAATTTGTAAAGGACTTCTAAAACATAATACCCTAAATCTCCACTTGCTAAAACACCTATTTTCATAAACCCCTCCATTTAGAATGTATAACAACAGACTTATACTCTGCATTGTGTAGAAAATGCTCTTTAAGTTCTGCCTCTTTTTCAAAACCTGCAGCTTCAACCGCTTTGTACAGATGAGGCCTTAAATCAAAGGCGTAAGTGTATATTTTTCTTAACTCTAATCCCTCAAAAGCTACTTGTTCAATAAGCGATAAATAAGTTGTCCAATGCTGTTGAAAATACTCTTTTTCTAATTTAGGGTCAATGATGAATGAAATCTCTGCGTTTTTATCCTTCCAGTTTATATGCACCAACCCTCCATAGCCAATACATACATCATCTTGCAGATAAGAAAACAACAATTGATTGGGTTGATTTGCGTCAAATAACTTCGAAACTATAGTATCAAAATATTGGTTTTGATCTGTTTCTTTCAACACTTTTTGTTGGCGCAAATGATACATTTGTTCATTTCTCCAACGCATAATCAATAAACGATCTTCATAACGGATGGGTACAATTTTTATGTTGCCCGATTCGTATTGATTCGTTTTTAAAATATTATAGCGATTAGGAAATTTCATTGCTTAATTTAAATTTAAGTTCTGCCAATTTCCAATCTGTAAGCGTATCAATGTCTTGGGCTTCTAATTCGTCAACAATCAAGGCGCCAGTATTGTTGGTCCATAATGATTTGGCTTTTAAAATAGGTGCAGTATTGAAAAAATAGAATTGCCCGGCATCATGATAACTGTTCTTCAAATCCTGAGAACGTATATTCATATTGCTAGAATTTATCATTTTGATTTTCCGTGTTGTTTCATCGATTTGTAACGCTCTATCAATAGGATGTCCGTATTTCATCGCTGTAAAAACCGTTTCAAAGTGGTTTTTTCTTAATAAATCTTGGGCTAACTTTAGTTTTTCAGGTGTAACAAATGGTGCTGTTGGATAAATACACGCCGCAGAAGTTACGCTACTGTACGTTGTTAATACTTCTTCAATCACGCTAAAGGTTGTGGCGTGGTCGTCTGCATTTTTAGAGCTTCTAAAAAAAGGCACTTTTGCACCATATTTTTTGGCAATTGTTGCAATTTCGTCGTCGTCAGTAGATACCATAACCTCATCAAAGAGCTCCGATTTAAGGGCCGATTCAATAGCGTAGGCCATAATGGGTTTGCCTAGAAAATTTTTTATATTTTTTCTAGGAATTCGTTTGCTTCCTCCTCGGGCTGGTATGATTGCAATACATTTATTCATCCAAAAACTCAAAAATTGTATTGATAATATAGTCTTGTTCTGTTTCAGACAAGGTGGGATACATGGGTAAACTAATGCACTTTGAATAATAGTTCTCAGCGTGTTTTAAATCTGCTCCCTCATATCCAATCTGTTTATAATAGGGCATCGTGTGAATCGGTATATAATGGATTTGTGCGTATATGTTTTTGGTTCTAAGAAAATCGTACAGCGCTTTTCTTTGTTCAACCTCGATTACGAACAAATGATGGGCATTGTAAAACCCTTCAGGCAAATCTTGGTATTTTATTTTATCCTTAAATGCCTGCTTGTACTTTTTTGCTATTTCATTTCTTCTTACTACGCCCTTGTGGTTTTTTGCTAATTGCGTAATCCCCAATGCCGATTGGATATCTGTAAGTCGATAATTGAACCCCAATTGCTGCATTTCATAAAACCAACCGCCGTGGTTTTCACTCATTGCTGCTTTGGTAATTCCATGGGTACGCAGCGTGACTAGTTTATGGTATAATTCATCAGAATTTGTGGTAATCATCCCACCTTCTCCACAAGCAATGTGTTTTACTGGATGGAAAGAAAATATACCTATATCAGCATAATTACCATTCCCACACATTTGTTGTTCGCCTTTCGCATCAATAAAATAGCCTCCTGGTGCATGACAAGCATCTTCGATAAGCCATAAATCATTTTCATCCGCTAAAGCTCTAAAAGCTTCCATATTTACGGGCAAACCCGCAAAATCTACTGGAATAATCCCTTTAAAAAATCCCTTTGGTTTGCTTTCAATCAAATTTCTGGTACTTTCAAGCGAAAGTAAATAGGTGTCTGGGTTAATATCGGCAAACCATACTTCTGCTCCGCAATAGCGCGCACTATTTGCTGTTGCAGCAAATGTAATAGATGTGGTTATTATGCGATCGCCCTTTTTTAAACCTAACGCCAGATTGGCCAAATGAAGCCCTGCTGTAGCATTGCTCACGGCAACTGCGTGTTTTGCGCCAACATACGCCGAAAATTGGTCTTCAAATTGTTTGACTATTGGCCCTTGAGTTAGAAAATCACTCTGTAAGGTGGACACAACAGCATCAATATCCTCTTGGTCTATATGTTGTCTTCCATAAGGGATTGAGTTCATCATACTGAAAAATTTGAGTCTACATGCTCTTTTATTAATGTTCTTAGACTTTCGACGGTTTCCCATTCATCATTTTCTCCAGAATTGTAACGAAACCCTTCGGGAACTTTTTGTGCTCCAAAAGCTTTTATAAATTCATCTAAATCCCAGTTCAAAACCGTTGGTAAAATAGTGTAATATTTACCCAGATCATAGGTGTTGTAAGAATCTGAAGACGTAATCATGGCTTCATGAAGTTTTTCTCCTGGTCGAATGCCAACCTCTAGGTGCTCAATATTAGGCGCTATGGCTTTAGCAACATCTGTAATTTTATAAGATGGGATTTTTGGGACAAAGATTTCTCCACCCCAAGCGTGTTCTAAGGCATTTAGCACCATGTCTACACCTCCGTCTAGGGAAATGTTAAAACGTGTCATATTCGAATCTGTTATAGGCAAAAACCCTTCCGCTCTCTTTTTTATAAAAAATGGAATCACAGACCCATTAGATCCCATTACATTGCCATACCGAACAACTGAAAACCGAATATCTCTGTTCCCTTTTATACCATTAGCAGCAACAAATAATTTGTCAGAAGTTAATTTGGTTGCCCCATAAAGATTAATAGGCGCACATGCTTTATCTGTAGAAAGCGCCACAACTCTTTTTACATTAGTTTCTAAACATGCATGAATCACATTTTCCGCACCATTGACATTTGTTTTTACACATTCTGATGGGTTGTATTCAGCTAAATGAACATGCTTCATCGCTGCAGCATGGATTACATAATCAATTCCATCCATAGCTCTAATCAAACGTTCTCGATCTCTAACATCTCCAATAAAAAAACGAATGGCCGGAAATTTGTCTATTGGATATTCTTGAGCCATTAAAAATTGCTTCTGTTCGTCTCTAGAAAAAATAACAACCCTTTTTACATTAGGAAACTCGGAGAATATTCTTTTCGTTAAGGACTTTCCTAAGGACCCCGTCCCTCCGGTTATTAGTATTGATTTGTTGTTTAAATTCATTTTAATCTTCCATTAAATAGTTAACAATATTTGAAATCTTTGGAGAATAAAAATAAGGGTCATACTTACCTTCTAGTTCTTGAGTATCAAATTTTATATTTCTTTCTGTTTTATTTATAGTAATGTATTTACTAGGTTTAAACCCATTTACTAACAAATCGTTAGTAAAAATGTACTCCTTGTCATCATAAACTAGTTTCACTGAATACAATGTTATTTCCTCTTGATTTATGTTTTTCCCAACATCTAACCTTATACGAAGAGGTATTATATGCTCTGGCAAAGTAAATTTAATTTCTTGTGGTTTCAATGAGCCAAGCACTTTTACATCAACAAAATCTTGGGGATGAAATGTCAAATCTCCTTCTTCGTAAAAATAGACTTCAAAAACATCATCTACGGTTACTCGTGCATTTATTATACATTCAAGAGCTACTTCTTTTTTTTCAATAGACTGATTGGGCTTAGGGGTTTGTTTACAGGCTGAAAAGACCAGTATTAATAACATCAATAAAATTCGCATAATTATCTTATTTTTTTAAACTTATTTTCCAATTTAAAATTCGAGTTTCAAATAATTTTTCAATTTTTGTAGTATCCAACACACTAAATTTTGGTCGCTTTGCTGCGGTTGGATAGTCTTTTGTTGTGATGGGCTTAACCTCAATTTTCTTGCCAAACTGCGTAAAAATTTCCACCGCAAAATCATACCAAGATATCGCTCCAGAATTACTGAAATGATACAGTCCGTAATTTGTGGACGAAGATAAAACTATTTTAATCAAAACCTCAGCCAAATCTCCTGCATATGTTGGCGATCCTATTTGATCAGAGACAACATTGATTTCGTCTCGTGTTTCCGATAACCTCAACATGGTTTTCATGAAATTATTCCCATATTCTGAATACAACCAAGAGGTGCGTAGAATAAAGTAATCCTCCATAATCTCTTGAATGTTGCGTTCGCCTTGCCATTTGCTTTTTCCATAAACACCTAGTGGATTAGGCATATCCGATTCTATGTAAGGTGTTTGCTTTTTACCGTCAAACACAAAATCTGTGGAGATATGGAGAAGCTTAACTTGGTGTTTCTTACAAGCCTCAGCCAAGTTTTTAGGGCCGTCTGCATTGACCGCATAGGCCAAATCGCTTTGTTCCTCTGCCAAATCGACTGCAGTATAGGCAGCGCAATTGATACAATAATCTAATTCATTCTTTGAAAAATAAGAGACCAATTGCTGTATATTGGTAATGTCTAACTCTGGAAGATCTTGAAAATTAACATCTAATTCATCATTGTTTTTTACAACATCCTTTAAACATTGGGCGAGCTGCCCATTACCGCCTGTTACCAAAATCTTTGTCATAACGCCAAAGATTTAAAATGAGGAAGTTCTAAGTCTTTTTTGGACAGCTGTAAGTGGCCATTCGGTAATTTCCAATCAATATTTAGAATTGGGTCATTATAGATGATTCCACTTTCTGATTCCTTATGATAGTAATTATCACATTTATACGAAAAAATAGCGGTATCACTCAGCACTACAAATCCGTGTGCAAAGCCCCTCGGAATAAACAACTGTTTTTTATTATCAGAAGACAATTCAATAGAAAAATGTTGCCCGTAGGTCGAAGATTCTTCTCGGAGGTCAACGGCAACATCCAAAACAGCACCTTGTATGACACGTACTAACTTTGCTTGAGCATACTCCCCTTTTTGAAAATGCAACCCTCGAACCACTCCTTTAGAAGAAAACGACTCGTTGTCTTGAACAAAATTGACTTCATATCCCAAAGCTTCGTCAAAAACACCTTTTTTGTAAGACTCATAAAAGCTTCCTCTAGAGTCTGAAAAAATAGCCGGTGTCATAACAATACAGCCATTTAGTGGCGTGTGTAAAAACTTCATAAGAAATAGAATTAACTTACAATTATGTGTTACTGCTCTGGTTTATATTTTTCTAAAAACTTTAAAAATTCAATTCCAATAAGAATCACAAAAGTTAGTACCGTAAATAGCACTAAATAATATAGCTTTGTACTTAGATTTAATCCTAATAGTTCTTTGGTGTCATCAACAAACCCACTGTCTTGCTTGCTTGAAATAGCTTCAACAATGTTTTCCTTATCCTTAAGTTTACGGTCAATATCAACAATTTCTCGGCGTAATTCGATATCATTTTTATAAAGATCAAACTCACGTGTTTTGTTTTTATCATTATTGCCTTCAAACGTTATTGAGGTTTCTGAAGTGGATTTCGACTCCATCTGTTGCTCCAAAACACGTTTGTATGTGCGTTGTAAAGAATCGGACTGCGCCAAAGATTGTTCTAGCGCTATTTTTTGTTGTTTCAGCTCTGTCAAATCTTTCGATTGTTCATTTACAAAAAATATATTCGTATTTATATCTCCAATAATATTATCAAAAACATTTTTAAAATTTGATCTCGTTTTGGATTTGATACTGATTTGCTGCAACTGGTGTTTGTAGTCTTTAATGTTCTCCACAAATACGTCATATTCAACTTTAGATGCTGCTAAAGAATCTAGTCCACTAATGTATTTATCAAATATCACAACACGATCATTGTCTGTAATGACAGGCTCAATCTCCAAACCTACAATCTCTTCAGAAACACTATTTTCTAACCCTAAAATACGTCCCAAAACTTCATAATCGCCGTCTTTTAATAGACTGTTATAATAATCAATGGAGCCATACAAGTTTTCTCCAGTAGCATAATTTTGCTTTACTGTTATTGAAGATTTGTACGTTGGCGGCGAGGTTTTATCTAAAAGAAAACCAAGGGCTAAACCAACAACAGCTGCTATCAAAAAAATAAGTGCGCGTCTTCTTATAAAAAACACAAACCAAACAAAGGCCAAAAACAGTTGTTTAAAAATAGATCCAATAAACTGAAATAAGCGTTGGAATGCATTTCCAATCATTTTAAAAAGTTGTCCTAAATCAACTTCTTCTGATGGTTGTGAATTATTAGTAGTACTCATTAGTCTTTTATATTAGTTTATAATTTGTTTTAAAATTTGATGTGTAATCACATAGGTTGGTTTTACACCGCTAAGGCCCAATCCTCCAGAAGCCAGTGTGCTTCCGGTTTCCAAAGGGTTGTCACTAGCATAATAGGCATAACGTACTTTTACCTCTGGCGAAATACTGTTGCGGATTTTGGAAGCGGATTGTATCGCTTTTTGATAATGAACGCCTTCCATTTCCAAGCCAATCACATCCCAGGTGGATTCGTGGAAAAACCTTAAAAGTTCTTTGTTTTGTAAAGAGGTTCCCAAAACGGTTACCATGGCCCCTTCATAAACATCTACACCCTGCCCCTCAAAATCCTCTTTTTTTAATTCATTTTCAAAAGGGTAATTGTCTGCTGTTCCCTCAAAGATATGTGCAGAAGGTATCATAATATCGCCTTTCCCTCCGTCCAAAATTCCTGCTTTGCCCATAACAGAGATAGAATCAACATTTAAAAAATAGGTTTTTGCCTTGGTTTTAAAGGGTTTCAATAATTCGTCTATGGTTTCATAGGCTTGCTCGCCAAAGGCATAATCCATTACAATAATGACTGGAGGGTTTTCAGCTGTTTTTGATGAAGTTAAAATTGAATTATACTTAAAATCCACCTTAGCCGTGTCTATTACTTGAACGTCTATATTTGTCCCTGATTTATCGTCGATGTATGTCATGCCCTCCTTCAACGCCAATGCCTTAATTTTATTGCGCATAGCTGTATTTTTATCTGCACTTAATTCTTCATAAACAGAAAAAATACCGTTGGCTTTGTAACGCTTTTGTAAGGCCTTTGGCGCATAAAGTGTATTCATCACGCTGTGTAAATTTGCAGAAATGATGTGTATTGGTCGCCCAATAAGCTCCTGTTTTTCCAAACACCTTTTTATAGCATTGGCCCATTGCTCTCCATGAATATGATGTCCCAAGCGTTCTCTCAGTACAGGGCTAAAGGTAATGATGCGCTTGTCAAAATTTACAATTTCATTAATTGCCCGCTTGCCAAGCCAATAAATCAGATGTAAAAAATGATCGGGTTGGTGAGGAGTCGCAAAAGCAGCATACACAGAATTGATTTCATCAAAGGTGCGCCCCAGTATGTTCGCCGTATGAGTCACTGCAATTTCTCGCTCTTTTTTGCTTAGTTTTTTCTTGGATTGGATTGCTTTTTCTAGCTTTTGCCAATCTCTTGTTGTTTTGCCTTTTTCTCCAATGAGGACTTGACGGGCAATTTTGTGAGATTCAATATATAAAAACGTCAAATGTGTCAAAATATCATAAATCTCTGAGCGCCCTCTTGTGATTTCAATATTCATTTGCTCAAAATCGATGCGATAGCAATTTCGACGTCGTTTTGCTGGCACGATAACCTCAAAATGCGAATCTCCAAACCCTTCTGCGCTTGTTAGGTTGACATGAGAACACTGCTCAATTCCAATTGGCAATCGATCTACCACATACAAAAGCCCTTCCAATTCCGCTTTTTCTTCTGCAATAGTGCCATAAATTTCTGGTCTTAATGAAAGTAATGCTTGTCGTAAAGTGGCTCCAGAAATCCCCATAGGTTTGTAAAATCCACGACTAAACAAATGACGCATGGTGATGTACATACGCTCGATAGCGTGCGAACTTTCTTGTGCTCGAGTTCTATTGAGTTTTTTTGTGGAGCTTTTCATTAGGGCAAATATACATTATTTGATGAGATTGTGTTTCTTCAAACAGTCTGCAATCTTCCGATCGTTCGATAGGCGTGGGGTTTTGTTTTGCCCCCCCAATTTGCCTATAGTTTTCATGTACGTTTTGAATCCCTCTTTTTTAACCTTAGTAATCTCTAAGGGCTTCAAAACTTTTCCTTGAATCAAATCCTTGTAATAGCTGTTTTGGTTTTGAAGGGCTTCATCCATTTTGTGAATGAACTGAGTAAGATCCTCTGGTTCTTTCTCAAACTCAATAAACCACTCGTGAAAAGGAAGGCCTGTCTCTGGGTTTGTTTCTGGTGCAACGGTATATTCTGTGACTCTAGCGCTAGTTCCTTTTACGGCCTCAATAAGCGCCTGATCAACTTCTTTTGCAATAACGTGTTCTCCAAAAGCAGAAATAAAATGTTTTATCCGTCCACTTACAATAATTCTAAAAGGTTTTAGTGAGGTAAACTGTACAGTATCACCAATATTATAGGCCCACAGTCCTGCATTGGTCGAAATTATAATAACATAATTCACCCCAATTTTTACATCTTTTAAAGTGATTCGTTTTGGGTTGTCTTCAAAAAAGGTGTCCGCCTCTATAAATTCATAAAAGATACCTGAATCCAGTTGCAATAACATTCCTTTTTGGTTTTGACGATCTTGAAAGGCAAAAAAACCTTCACTAGCAGGGTACAATTCTACGCTGTCTACCTTTCTTCCAATTAAGTTTTCAAATTTAGAACGGTAGGGTTCATAATTAACACCACCAAAAATGAAAAGACTGAAGTTCTTGAAAATATCCCCTACTTTTTGTTGTTTTTGTTGAACTAGTTTTTCAAAATACATCTGTACCCAAGAGGGAATTCCAGCTATTGCTGTCATGTTTTCTTGAAGTGTTTCTTGCACAATGGCATCCACTTTGGTTTCCCAATCTTCTATGCAGTTGGTCTCCCAACTTGGCATCCTGTTTTTTAGTAAATATGAAGGCACATAATGTGCCGAAATCCCAGAAAGACGCCCAAGTTTGATGCCATTCTTTTCGCTCAAAACAGGACTTCCTTGTAAAAAAATCCATTTCCCATCGACAAAATCCGAATTTCCTGTTTCGTTGATATACACCAAAATAGCATTTCGTGACGCTTCAACCTGTGCTTTAATGGAAGGGGCCGTAATGGGAATATATTTTGCTCCAGAGGTCGTACCAGAAGTTTTAGCAAAATATAATGGCTTTCCTGGCCACAGAACATTTGGCTTACCTTCGACAACTTGGTCAACATAAAATTTTAATTTTTCATAATCTCGAACTGGGACATTTTTTATAAAGTCTTCATGATTTTTTATGGCATCAAAATGATGATCCTCTCCAAATGTTGTGTGCTTTGCCGATGTTACCAATGCCTTAAAAACATTTTCTTGGGTTTCTATTGGATTTGATGCCCAAATGTTAATTTTTTTGGTAACACGTGCAGCAAATATTTTGGCAAAAAAGGATTTAATTGATGTCATATTTTACGCTAAAAGTCTATAAATGCTAAAGGGTCTATAGGGTTGCCGTCATTCCAAAGTTCAAAATGTAAATGAGGGCCAGTGCTTAGTTCTCCAGAAGAACCAGAAATTGCAATAACTTCTCTTGCCTTTACCAACTCACCTTGTGTTTTGGTAAGAGAGGAATTGTGTTTGTACACAGAAAGTAATTGGTTTCCATGATCAACAACAATAACAAATCCAGAGTCGGAGGTCCAAGAGGCAAGAACAACGCGACCGTCTGCTGCGGCTTTTACTGGTGTGTTTTTTGGAACTGCAATATCTACAGCATAATGCTGCTCTTCGATACTAAACCCTGAACTAACTGTTCCTTTTACGGGTGGAAAAAATACAAAGTTCTTCACGGATTGTGCCGATTCAAATAAATTGTACTTATCCTCATTATCCACTTTTTCTCTTAAAATCGAATCTGCGCGGGATGGGTTCAGATTTTCGGGATCGACCTCAGCTGCCAATGCCGCATATATAGAATCTTTATTTATCGTTTCAGAAGAAACTTGACCATTCAAAACGTCTTTTATCGAGGCCATGTAAAGCTCATTCATTCGAGTAAGGTTCATTAGAGAATCTGTTTTTTGCTCCAATGTGATGGCTTGTTTTTGAAGGGTTGGAGACGTGTAGCCAGGGATATATTCTCGAATTGGGGTGAATGCGATAAAAACAGTCGTAAAGCCAATCAAAAGTAAAGCAAATAGTGACCCAAAAATAAATACATTTAGACGGGTGAGCTTCATTGCAAACCGCTCCTCAAAAGTGTCTTCATTGAGGATAACCAATCTGTATTTATGCAATAACTTTTTGGTGAGTTTTTTCTTTTGCGATTTATTAGATGTTTTTGAATACTTCATCAAGACAAAATTAAATAAAAATTGTGCGATTGCTATAGTACTCTACCACTAATATTTTGATTTAGCATTTTAATTAGTAGAGAATTGTTAACTTTGTGCTTATAACACAAAAAATATGGATCTACATATATTACCCCTAGCGTTTGGCCCAATGCAAATTGTCCTTGTTGTTCTTGCTGTTTTGTTGCTTTTTGGTGGCAAAAAAATCCCTGAACTTATGAGAGGTTTGGGCGGTGGCATCAAAGAATTTAAAAAAGCTAGCCAAGAAGACGATGATGACAAAAAAGACGAAGAAAAGAAATAAAAAATTTCCGAAACTTCTTGTCTTTTTTATTGTATTGTAATTGATTTTATTATGGCCTCTAACTCAAAAACATAATCTCTTTTGGGTTCAGATGGTGCATAGACAAACCCCTCGGCGACGAGTAATCTGTTATTTTTGGTGTCTATAAAAGAATAATTTACAAATGGCCCCGACATAAATGCACCTTCTACTTTCCACAAACTTTTAGTTTCCAAAACTTTAGTATTTGCTAGTTCTGTAAAAAATGAAAAGGGAGTATATGCCGTTTCAGTTGTCATGAAATTTCCTTCTGTTGGCCCTGGTATGTGCTGTTGTGCAACAGAATCTCTAAGTTGAATCACACGTTGAGAAAAGGCCTCTGAAGTTTTAAACTCTTGTAAAGCTACGCTGTAAAGCAAGATATTAATGATCCCTGTTTTTGTGTCTCTTCTAATCCAAAAAAAGTCGTCTTCGTTTTTAGCAATTCTATAAACAGAAGGAATCTCTAGTTTTAGGCCCAATCCATTTTCTATGGCAGCGGTATTGAACAGAGACTTTCTTGTGCGGCGTTGTCTTTCCTTCAATTCTTCGTTTTTGAATACGCTTATAATTTGAGAGGCATTTTGCTCAATTAGTTCTGCCAAAATTTGACGCGATGGCCCACTAACGACAACCATCTTTTGGGGCTTTGCATATGGATCTGAATAAAACTTAACTCCTTGCTCATCTGATAGTTGTACTTTTAGGACTGTTCTATTCATACGAACAAAGTCTGAGAAAACAGAACGTGGAACTTGACGTAAATCAAATTGTGGTTCTACCTGTGGAAGTCCATAGACTTCTGCTCCAATATAACGCCTAATGGATTCTCCAACGCTTGTGCTCCAAAGATCGTTGTCCACAACAACCAAAAGGCTGTTGATGTTTCCAGAAGATTGAGACTTATAGACTTTCTTTGATGCGTTTTCTTTACATGAAATTAGCACCAGAGAAATCAGTATTATGTTTATGAAAAATTTCATGTTATTTTTTATTTATTAAACGATTAATGTTCTTGACCAAGGTTTTTATATCTGCCAATATCGTTCCATTTTTTAAATTTTCTCTTTTATTACTTCTTTTTCTTATAATTACTGCTGTGGGTTTCTTGTAAAAATCGTTAGGCGGCTTCCTGCTTTAAGTTGATCGGAACGCAATCCATTCCATTGCTTTATTTGACTAATTCTTACTCTAAATTTTTTGGCGATTTTTCCTAAATAATCGCCTGACTGCACCTTGTATCTTATTTTTGTGTCGAGTTTAAAAAACTTTGGCAGTGGTTTTTCGCGACGATCAAATTCCGCTTTGGCATATGCATAAATTTGATCTTCATTACTTACAAATGTTCCAACCATTTCAAGTGGCAATCTTAAAGCATAATTTTTGTTTTTTATATAAGGAATTATACCAAGTTTATATGAAGGGTTTAAAAATTCTAGCGTTTCCAAGTCAATATCAATAACAGCGCTCACTTGTTTTAGACTAATCATTCTTTTAATTTGTATTGTATCTGTTTTGATTATTGGCATTTGATGTTTTGACACATTAAAACCATGCTGTGGAGCATACTCAAAAAGATACATCGTTGCCAAAAACGCTGGTAGATACCCAGCCGTTTCCCTAGGCAAAAAAGGACGAATGTTCCAATAGTTTTGATGCCCCCCCGAGCGACGAATCGCTTTTGTAACATTTCCCGGGCCCGAATTATAGGCGGCAAGAGCCAAATCCCAATCATTAAAAACCTTGTATAAAGATTTTAAATACTTTGCTGCTGCAATTGTAGATCGAACGGGGTCACAACGCTCATCCACATAACTACTGACTTCTAAGTCGTAATATTTGCCTGTAGAAAACATAAATTGCCAAAGTCCAGTTGCGCCAACTCTAGATTTTGCGTTTGGCCTTAAGGCAGACTCCACAATGGCTAGGTATTTGATTTCTAGAGGGATCCCTTCTCTGTCAAAAATGTCTTCAAACAATGGAAAATAATACTGACTCAATTTCATGAGCCGCTCATAGAGCACTTTTCGCTGTTTGAGATATTTTTTTATGAGGGTTTCCAGAGCGGGATTGTAGTGTATATGAAATGGCGTTTTGGCATCCAACTGTTGTAGTCGAGACTGCAAGGTGTCTAAAGATAACGCTGCAAAATTGACCGCTTCAGAAGTGTTTTCATTTACGGCTTTTGAGATAGAATCATAAAGTGAATCGTCAAAAAATTCTGCTCGCCATTGGGCATCATAAAGCAGTGCATTATTGTAATCTTGAAGCTCAATCGCTGTTGTGTCAATGACAATTTTTGGATCAAATTGTTTAGAAATTTGTGTTTGTGAAAAAGACAAATTCAACAATAAAACAAAAATAAATGTCAATATCCTTTTGTTCGTCATAAGGGCGTTAGTTGTTTATGGCCGCAATTCCTGGTAGTGTCTTTCCTTCTAAACTTTCGAGCATGGCACCACCACCTGTGCTTACATAACTTACCTTATTTTGAAAGCCAAATTGCTTTACTGCAGCCACAGAATCACCGCCGCCAACAAGCGAAAAAGCGCCATTTTTTGTTGCTTCTGCAATGGAATCACCAAGGGCTTTTGTTCCGGAAGAAAACGTGTCTAATTCAAAAACACCAAGCGGGCCATTCCACAAAATGGTTTTGCTCTGTTGTACAACGTCATGGAAAATCGCTTTACTTTTGGGGCCACAATCTAGGCCTTGCCAATTGGATGGAATAGAAGTAATATTAACAACTTGTGTGTTTGCTGAGTTGTTGAAATCATCTGCGGCTAAAACATCTACAGGAAGGTGAACCTGGACATTTTTTTCTTTTGCTAAGCGCAAAATTTCTAATGCCAATTCCATTTTATCGTCCTCACAAATAGAATCCCCAATAGACCCCCCTTGAGCTTTTATGAAAGTAAACGACATTCCTCCGCCAATAATTAGATGATCAACCTTTTCAAGAATATTCTCAATAATTGTAATTTTTGACGAGACTTTAGCGCCGCCCAAAATAGCTAATACGGGCTTTTCTCCAGATGTCATTACCTTATCTATACTAATAATTTCCTGTTCTAATAAATATCCAAAACACTTGCGTTCTGGAAAAAATTGAGCAATTATACTTGTTGATGCATGGGCCCTGTGCGCTGTTCCAAAGGCATCATTTACATAAATATCCCCTAGTTTGGATAATGCTTCAGCAAAAGCAACATCCCCTTGTTTTTCTTCGTTATGGTATCTAAGATTTTCAAGCAACAAAACTTGTCCTGGTTTGAGGTCATTTGCCATTTGAATTGCATTCTCTCCAACACAATCCTCTGAAAATAAGACACTTACGCCCAAAATATCTTCAACTGTTGTTATGATGTTTTTCAATGAGAATTCTGGCTCATTGGCTTTTGGACGTCCCAAATGTGACATTAAAATACAACTCCCTCCGTCTTCTAAAACTTTGAGAATTGTGTTTTTTGCAGATTGAATCCTTGTGTCATCCGTTACGTTCAAATGTTCGTCTAGCGGAACATTAAAATCAACGCGAATAAGCGCTTTTTTTTCTTTAAAATTAAAGTCATTTAGTGTACTCATGGGAAGTAAATTATGATTGGTCGTTTAAATTTTTTATGGCCAAAGATACATATTTCAAAAGAGCGAATAAAATGAGATTTTCATAAAAAAATATATAATTCTACGTTTTGATGAATGGGGTTTCAATGACTTCATTTGAATTAATTAAATTATATTTGTTAGATGACATTTGAAGATATTGTTGGTCAAGATCACCTAAAATCTTTTTTACAGAACAACATTCGTTCTGGACGAATTCCACATGCACAACTTTTTGTTGGAAAAGATGGGTTAGGTGCATTGGCCATGGCCATGGCCTATGCTTCTTTTTTGATTCAAAATGAAAACCCCGAACAAAAAATTAATGCGTTACAAAATCCTGATATTCATTTCTTTTTCCCTGTAGTTAAGAAAGAGAAGTCGAGCTCAACAGTCATTTCAAAAGACTATCTTAAAGAGTGGAGGGCGTTTATAAAAGAACACCCTTATGGAAGCCTGAGTGACTGGTACCTCAGTATTGGGGCAGGAAACAAGCAAGGCGTAATTACTGTTGATGAAGCACAAGCCATAATCAAAACGCTTGCTATGAAATCTTTTGGAGGCGGCAACAAAATATTAATCATATGGCATGCCGAAAAAATGACAACGGCATGTGCCAATAAGCTTTTAAAATGGTTTGAGGAACCGAATCAAAAAACAAGTATTATTTTGATTACCGAGCAAGAAGACGCGCTTTTGAAAACCATACAATCTAGGTGTCAAGCAATCCACATGCATCCCTTTACGGAATCACAACTTACAAATACTCTGATTAAATATAAGGGCATGGATGAGGTCGCCGCTAAAAGAATTGCCCAGCGTGCCGAAGGCAATATAAACAGCGCATTTAAATTGATTGAACAGGAAGAAAATACGCTTGAATTTGAAGCTTTTTTTATCGATTGGGTGCGAACTGCATTTCAAGCAAAAACAAATAAAAAGTCTATAAACAAGCTCATGGCATGGAGTGAAACAGTGGCAAAGCTAGGGCGAGAAATGGAAAAACAATTTCTTTCTTATAGTTTAGATGTCTTTCGGCAAGCTCTAATGTTGAACTATGGGGCGAAAGAACTGGTTCATTTGCAAATCTCTGACAAGAGTTTCTCTTTAGAAAAATTTTCTAATTTTATTGATGCACAAAATATTGAGAAAATAAGTTCTGAAATAGAAAGTGCCATTTACCACATTGAGCGAAATGCAAATGGAAAGATTGTGCTCACCGATTTGTCTATTAAACTGACAGGGCTTCTTCATCAAAAACCATAGAATACATTTTTAAAAACCATAATTAAAATCTATTGTTTTTTACTAAACTATACCTTTTAGTTATTAGTTTTCGGCTTATTTAAGCGCTTTTAAAGACCTTTATTTTTAAAGTATAGGATTGCTTTTAATAGAGATCGGAAAAACGAATAAAAGAGCTTATATTAATTATCGTTGTGTTTAAGAACATAAATTAATGAAGAATACTCTCCGGTTCGTTGTGCTCTAACGTTGGACACAAAACCGAGCCATAGTGCCTTGAAAATTTTCATTTTTCCGTATTTATACTTTGTAGATAACAGACTGACATAGTATGCATCAAACCGCATAGGGTGTATGGTTTCAATTTCAAAATCGTGCTGAGAAAATAGGCGAGATATTGAATGCTGTGAAAAATGCCACAAATGTCTTGGAACGTCATATGCTGCCCAGAACTCTTTAAAATACGCTGCGTCGTAACTTTTATAATTTGGAACGGCAACAACCAGCCGTCCGTCTTTTGTTAGCAATTGTTTAAATTTTTCAATATGTAAATCAGGATGTAAAAGGTGCTCCAAAACATGCCATAATGTTATTACTGAAACGGTATTTAACTCCAATTTATCAATATGAGAATTACTAAAAATTGAATTGGGCGAAACAATATTTGCAGCTTCTCGCGCATCTTTTGATGTTTCTATGCCTATACTTTTCCAGCCGGCTTTTGTTGTGGCTCGCACAAAAAATCCTGATCCCGCACCAAAATCTAGAAGTGTCTTTTTATGGACAGAAAACTTCGATATTAATTTGATTTTGGATCGTAACGTATAGTTTCTAACAAGAAAATACACCCAGTCTAGAGGGCTTCGTTTTTTGGTTAGGTGAGAAATATAGAGCTCACTATTGTAATAATTAGAAAGGTGTTCTGCTTTAGGTTGTGGTGTTGTCACAAGCATGTCCAACTCTTTATTGAAACACAAGGCAAAAGGCTCTCCAGTAATAGAAAAATCTTTTGTTTTTAGATATAATTTTTCGCTCTTTTTCATTTGTTCCACGTGGAACAAAAATATAAAATATACCGATTAACGTCCTATAAAAACTAGTAAAACAGAAATATCGTTTGGGGAAACACCACTAATTCTTGAGGCTTGCGCTACCGTTGCTGGCTGGACCGCATTTAGTTTTTCTCGCGCTTCATAGCTCATTGACTTGACCTGAGAATAGTCAAAGTTTTTTGGGATTTTTACATATTCTAAACGCGTTAATTTGTCGGCATTATTTTTTTCCTTTTGTATATATCCGGAGTATTTGATTTGAATTTCTGCCTGCTCTATAACTTCATCATCTAAATCCTCTTGTTGAATGTAGGCCTCTACAGCTTCAAATTTTCGAACATCATTAATAGTTATGTTTGGTCTTGAAAATATCTTAAACATCTTATCTGACTGTTTGATAGGCGAGGAGTCTTTAGAAACTAATACAGGATTAGCTTCCGCGGGCTTAACACTTTGTGTTTTAAAAAATTCTACAAAATCATTCGATTTTTTTAACTTTAACTCCATACGCCTTAAGCGGTTATCGCTAGCAATTCCGAGGGCATGCCCTTTTGGCGTGAGTCTTAAATCTGCATTATCTTGTCTCAGAAGTGTTCGGTATTCCGCACGAGATGTAAACATTCTATAGGGTTCTTCTGTGCCTTTGGTAATCAAGTCGTCAATAAGAACTCCAATGTATGCTTCGTCTCTACGAAGAATAAAAGGGGCCTTGTTTTGTACTTTTAAACTGGCATTAATTCCAGCCATAAGACCTTGCGAAGCCGCCTCCTCATATCCAGTTGTGCCATTAATCTGACCAGCAAAAAATAAGCCACTAATAGGTTTGGTTTCAAGGGAATGTGTAAGTTGAGTTGGGGGGAAATAATCGTATTCTATGGCATAACCAGGTCGGAAGAATCGGACATTTTCAAAACCTTTTACAGCTCTTAGCGCCTTATATTGAACGTCTTCTGGAAGAGAGGTTGAAAATCCATTGATATAATATTCTACCGTGTTCCAGCCTTCCGGCTCAACAAAAATTTGATGGCGTTCCTTTTCAGAAAAGCGATTGATCTTATCTTCAATTGACGGGCAATATCTCGGACCAATACTTTGTATTCTTCCGTTAAACATTGGAGACCGATCAAAACCATCTCTCAATAAATCATGAACTTCGAGACTTGTATGTGTCATATGACAAGACCGTTGAGTTTGTAATGGGGTAGTGGTATTTAAGTATGAAAATTTTTGTGGATTGAAATCACCAGGTTGTTCTATCATTTTAGAAAAATCTAAGGAGCGACCGTCAACCCTTGGGGGAGTTCCTGTTTTCATTCGTCCCGACTCAAAACCTAAACTTACGAGCTGCTCCGTAATTCCTGTAGCTGCTTTTTCTCCAGCTCTTCCTCCACCAAAATTCTTATCCCCAATATGTATAAGTCCATTAAGAAAAGTTCCATTAGTCAACACAACTGTCTTTGCTTTAATTTCTAATCCGAGAGACGTTTTTACGCCGATAATTTTTTCTCCTTGTAGCAAAAGACCTACAACCATCTCTTGATAAAAGTCTAAATTCTTCGTTTGCTCTAATAACATCCTCCAATCTTCTGCAAAACGCATTCTGTCGCTTTGGACTCGCGGGCTCCACATGGCAGGGCCTTTGGATTTGTTCAACATTTTAAACTGAATTGCCGATGTGTCACTAACAATTCCGCTATAGCCGCCAAGCGCATCTATTTCTCGAACAATTTGCCCCTTGGCAATGCCTCCCATGGCAGGGTTGCAGGACATTTGAGCAATATTCTGTAAATTCATAGTAACGAGCAGTGTTCTACTTCCCATATTGGCAGCAGCGGCAGCGGCCTCGCTACCTGCATGACCTCCGCCAACAACTATAACATCATAAATACCCTCAAACATAAAAGTCAATTATGTTCCACGTGGAACAATTTTGTGCAAATATACATCATATGTTTAAATTCAACTGCGAAAGATAGTGGTCCTCTTTTTGCCGCATCTCTTTTTTTTGGTCGTCAGTGCTATCTTTATAACCACAAAGATGCAATATGCCATGAGCCATAACGCGGCAAAGCTCATTTGTGGAAGACACATTATGAATAGATGCATTGTCTTGAATACGGTCTATGGAAATACAAATATCTGCAAAGACTTGTCGGCCTACGTTATAATCAAAGGTGAGAATATCCGTCAAGGTGTCGTGGTTTAAAAACTCTACATTGAGCTGATGCAGGTGGTGGTCATCACAGAACAAAAAATTGATTTCTCCTTCTTCAAAATTCTCTTGAACAATGATGGCTTCTAACCACTCTAAAAGCTGAGGCTCAGGTGGTAGAATAAAGGTGGTGGTGTTATTAAAATTAATCATTCTTTAGATCGAAATAGCGCTGAACCTTTTTCTTCACATTTTGACGCAAAGGTAAGGGCTTTCTGTTTAATATTTCTTCTCTTCCAAAAAGACGCTTTATTTCTTCTTCCGTTAAGACATTTGAAGTCTTGAACTGGTCTCTATTCGTTTTTGACTGTCTTTTTGGTGACATTCCCTTTTTTAACAATGCGTCTTCGAGCTTAAGAAATTCATATTTCAAGGCCTTCATTTTAGAAAGCGTTTTCTGTGTAACCCCTTGACTTACAATTAGTTGCTCTAATTTCTCAAGAGAATCTAAGGTTGATTTTCCTTTACCTAAAAATCCTTGTTGTTTTAGTAAATTTTCTAAATTTTGCCTTAATTCCTGTTGTTTTTTATACAACTGAAACAACGCTTCGCTAGACTCCTCAGGATCACCATATTGATCGGTTTCTGATGTGCCACCAGATGATGGGGAATTGCCAGGGGGTTTTTCATTACTTTCCCCAGAACTCGACTCCTTTTTTTGACCCTTTTCGCCCTCCTTTTTCGAGCCTTCTTTTTGACTCTTCATCATTTGCTCGGCCTGCTTTTGCAAATCGTCTTGACTCATAATAATATCAGGCAACTGCATGTCGCCTTGGCCCTGACCAGGGTTTGGTTGCATTTGCATTTCGAGATTATTTAGAATATCGCTAAGCATATTCGCAAGATTATTGGATGATGTAATAGTATATTGCTGGGCTGCCTTGACTTCATAATCTCTACCCTCGGCTAGAGAGCTCAATGTTTTATTGGTGTTGTAATATACTTGTGCTATTTCATCGTTAATGGTCTCTGAGATCATTGGTTGGCGCAAAGAGACAACAAACAAACTGTCATCAATATGCTCAAAATGAGTCTTCAAACTCATTTGTTTTTTTATATTTTTAATAGAAACGGATTGATTCATAAGGTCTTCTTGTTCAAAAGAAAAAACAAGAAGGTTGTCCAATATTTGACGCAGCATTTCTATATCTTCCGTGAGTTGTTGCGAGGATCCGCCGGCCATGCTTTGAGACATTTGTTGTGCAAGCTGTTTCATTTTTTGAGCTGCTTTCTGCTGGGCTTTACTTGCTTTTTGTAATGCGCTGGACGACTTTTCTAAAGTATTCGATTCTGTTTTGGTTAAATTGTTTTTAGCTTCGTTTTGATCGTTTTGTATTGACATTTCTTCTTGTTCTGTTTCGGGGATTGAAAGAGGCTTACTTAGGGTGTTGTTTTGCTTTCTAAGCGCCTTTAATTCCTTTGAAATATCATTAAATTTCTTGTTCAATTTGTCTTGATCTTTGCTGGTGTTTGTGTCTGTTTTTTGGGATTGTTGGTTTTGTTCTTCGCTGAGATTTTCAAGTTTGTTTTTCAACTGATCCACTTTTTTTGAAACATAATAACGTTTCGTTAATTCAAGCATTTGCTCTAAACTTTTTTCTTTGTTTTTCTTTTGTTGCCCTAGTTGCTGCAACTTCTCCAAAAGCTCTTCTTGATTCAGCTTTTTGGCTAAATCCTCTAATTCCTTTAGCATTTTTTCGTCTTGCTCCAAACGCTTGTTTTGTTCTTTCAGTCGTTCTGTCAACTCTTCTTTGAAAGTGTCTGGTGTATCCTCAGGAAACTGATTTAATGTTTTTTGCATTTGCTCATTAAATCGTTGAATCATTTCGTCCTGATTTTTTTGTCGTTTTAAAATGTCTTGGATTTTTTCCTGATCATTAAAATTAAGACCCTCTTTTTGAAGCTGCTCCTTTGTAAAATCATCAACTAAATTTTGCTGCTTTTCATATTTATTAAAAGTGTTTTCCAAGGCGTTAACTAATTCTTTTTGATTGTCTAGCTGCTCCTCTTTTAAGGAAGTATTGCTTTTGGATAGATAGGTAAACAGTTGAGATTTTGTTTTGTTTGGGCTCGGAAAAGGATCGTTGTCGAAAACCTCAAAAAAGAGTTCATACGAAGTATCTGGTAAGAGCGCTAGGGGTCCAGGAAATTGATACGTAAAATCTAAGTTGTTGTCATAATCAATCTTTTCTGTCTTTTTTAGGTTGACGTTGCCTGTGGGATAATACTGAATCTGCAATGATGAAATTCCGTAATCGTCATTAATTTGTCCATAAAAATACAATTGTTCAACACTGGTTTTACTGCTGCTTTGCTGAACATCAATTACAGGGGGGCGGTCCTTTACAACTCGAGCTTCATAGGATAGGGTTTCATAATTTTTTAATTGTGTATTATTCGTGTTTATGTCATAAATCAAATCAGAAAAAACCCGTTTTGATAGTGTAAATTCATCACCATTTTTATTAAAATTAGAAACTGAATTTCCAGATATAAAAGTAACGCTATCAGTAGATGTTGTTAAAAAAGTCCAGCTCATCTTGGTGCCTTCGGGTAGGACAATATTTCCAAAATTTGAAATCGTTTTGTTTTTAATTTTCGTGTAAGAAGGATAGCTTAACTTTAGGGATGAATTAATAATTTTTGGTGCAGTCAGAACTTTCAATTGATACAAACTAGAAACCACTTTAGCAGACGAAACTTGAAACTCAATATTCTCTTTTGGATTTTTAAACGTGTATTGAAACTGTCGGTTATTTACTTTCTTTAAAAAATAGGTTTGATTTTCAAAATTGATTTCAACTTGATCTGGCACTATATCACCCTGAATTTTGACATCCAAAACATAAGGTTGATTTTCAATTGTTTCCAAAACATTATGAGCCAAAACAAACTCAAAAGGAGCGGGAGGGCTGTATACTGTTTTGTAATCGACAACACGATTCAAGCTTTGCTTAAAGCTCGACTGTCCTCCAGAAACATAAACTGCACCAATAATCATCAAAGGTAAAATAGCATATTTCAAATACTTTAGATTATCCTTAAACTGAACCGCTTTTTTAAAAGAAAGACCTCCAAATTCCTTAGTTTTTTGTTGAATACTTGCAATAACAAAATCTGTAGCAGGCTGATTATTTAACTGAATAACATTTAATAATTTGTCCTTAACTTCTGGAAAAAAATCACCAATTATTTTCGCTGCTTGCTGGTCGTCTATTCCAGATCTAATTTTTAAGTATTGTAAAAATGGAACGCACAATAGTTTATAGAACAACAGTGTTTCGAAAAAAACTAAAGACCAAAAGATAATCGTTCTCCCCAGCGACGAAATCCAAAAAAAATATTCAACTGAAATCCAAAAAAGAACATATAATAATCCAATCCCAAAGAAAAGAAGAGCGCCTTTCAAAAGAGCACTCATATAGTACCGCTTAACGAATTGCTCTAATTTAATTTTTATGTCTAGAAAAGGATTCAATTGTTCTTTTTATGGACTATAAATCTACAACAATAATTGAGATGTTTTGTGGATATTTATTCCCACAAAAAGCAAACCATTTTTTGTTTGGGTGTTCGCTTTGGTGCATATATCTTTGCAACAATATTATATACAATGAAAAAACCTGTTCGTGTTCGTTTTGCGCCAAGCCCAACTGGACCACTTCATATTGGTGGAGTGCGTACCGCTCTTTTTAATTATCTGTTTGCAAAAAAACACAAAGGTTCTTTTGTTTTGCGCATAGAAGACACCGACCAAAATCGCTATGTTAAAGGTGCTGAACACTATATTATTGACGCCCTTAATTGGTGTCAAATTCCTTTTGACGAAGGCCCTGGAAAAGAAGGGGATTTTGGACCATACAGACAAAGCGAAAGAAAAGAAATCTATAAAGAATATATTGATATCCTCATAAAAAAAGGGAAGGCATACTATGCTTTTGATACTGCAGAAGATCTAGCGCGTGAAAGGAAAAGCCATGAAGAAAAAGGTAAAACCTTTATTTACAATTGGCACAACCGAACAAAAGGAAGATTGGTCAATTCGTTGGTTTTAAGTGAAGAAAAAACAAAAGAAAGACTAGAAAGCGGTGCACCTTATGTGGTGCGTTTTCTTATGCCACAAGACAAGACTATTGAAATGAATGATATTGTGAGAGGGGAAATTAGTGTTGAAAGCAAGACATTAGATGACAAAATACTCTTCAAATCGGACGGCATGCCTACCTATCATTTGGCTAATATTGTAGATGATCACTTGATGCAAATTTCTCATGTTATAAGAGGAGAAGAATGGCTACCTTCCCTTGCACTTCACATGCAACTTTATGATGCTTTTGAATGGGAGGCGCCCCAATTTGCACACCTGCCTCTAATTCTAAAACCAACAGGAAAAGGAAAACTAAGCAAGCGTGATGGTGATAAACTTGGATTCCCTGTTTTTCCTTTAGAGTGGTCTGACGAAAATTCACATGCTAAGGGCTATAAAGAAAGCGGTTATCTTTCCGGAGCGGTAGTCAATTTTCTAGCTTTCCTGGGGTGGAATCCAGGGACAGAACAAGAACTTTTCAACTTAGATGGCCTTATACAAGCATTTGATTTAAATCAAGTTAATAAATCAGGAGCACGTTTTGATCCTGATAAAATCAAATGGTATAATCACGCCTATATTCAAGAAACTTCCAATGCAGAACTTTCAAAGCAACTCATAGAAGCGGATCATAAATTCAAAGCGTTTGATCCAAATTATATTGAACTCATCGTTGGCTTGATAAAAGAAAGAGCCCAACTTGTCCCTGATCTTTTACACCTTAGTAATTATTTTTTTGAAGCTCCAAACGAATTCGATGAAAAAGCGCTAAAAAAAGCATGGAAAGAAAACTCTGCAGAACTTTTATCTAAAGCGGCTCTTAAACTCAAAGAAGCCAACGACGAAACTGCACATAGTTTAAAAACTGATATATCCAATTGGATAAAAGAAAAAGAAATTGGTTTTGGAAAAGTAATGATGCCGTTAAGAGTCGCACTTGTCGGTGCTTTAGAGGGTGTTGATGTCTTTGATATTATTTTTTATATCGGAAAAGAAGAGTCCATTCGCCGAATCCAAAGACTTATTGCGCATTGCCAAACTACAGGGGTCTAATGTCAGATAAATTTACTTACTTTTGTTCTCTTAATAGCAGGCAATACACCTCATGAAAAACATAAGAAACTTTTGTATCATAGCGCATATTGATCATGGTAAAAGCACCTTGGCCGATCGTCTTTTGGACTTTACAGGAGCCGTTACAGAGCGCGAAAAACAAAACCAACTCCTAGACAATATGGATCTAGAGCGAGAGCGTGGGATTACGATTAAATCTCATGCCATTCAAATGGAGTATGAATACAAAGGTGAGCATTACATACTGAATCTTATTGACACACCGGGTCATGTTGATTTTAGTTATGAAGTATCGCGATCTATTGCTGCCTGTGAAGGCGCGCTTCTTGTTGTTGATGCCGCTCAAAGTATTCAAGCACAGACCATTTCAAATTTATATCTTGCCCTAGAAAATGACCTAGAAATTATCCCTGTTTTAAACAAGGTTGACTTACCAAGTGCTAACCCAGAGGAAGTTACAGACGATATTGTTGATTTGTTGGGGTGCGATGCTGATGAGGTCATTCCTGCAAGTGCAAAAACAGGATTAGGAATTGAATCTATTTTAGAAGCAATTATAAATTTTATCCCTGCTCCAAAAGGCGATCCTAACGCTCCTCTTCAAGCCCTTGTTTTTGATTCAGTATATAATTCTTTTAGAGGCGTTGAGACTTATTTTAAAGTGGTCAATGGTAGTATTAAGAAAAACCAATCTGTGAAATTTATTGCAACAGGCAAAACATATGGCGCAGACGAAGTGGGAACATTAAACTTAACACAAACCCCAAAACAAGAAATTAAAACAGGAGATGTTGGCTATCTCATCACTGGAATAAAAGACGCTCGCGAGGTGAAAGTTGGAGACACCATCACAGATGCAAAAAACCCAATTCCGGAAGCCGTTGATGGCTTTGAAGACGTAAAACCAATGGTTTTTGCAGGGATATACCCTGTCGATACAGAAGAATATGAAGAACTTAGGGCTTCAATGGAAAAACTTCAATTGAACGATGCTTCACTTGTTTTTCAGGCAGAAAGCTCTGCTGCTTTAGGATTTGGTTTTCGCTGTGGTTTTCTTGGAATGCTTCACTTAGAAATTATTCAAGAACGACTGGAACGGGAATTTAATATGACGGTCATTACCACCGTTCCCAATGTATCATATCATGCATTTACAAGAAAAAACCCCGATGAGGTTATTTTATTAAACAACCCATCCGACCTCCCAGATCCTTCAACTCTAGACAGAATAGAGGAGCCCTACATTAAAGCAACGATTATCACCAAATCAGATTTTGTCGGTAATGTGATGTCATTGTGTATAGAAAAAAGAGGGCAAATCACAAACCAAACGTATCTCACCACCCAACGTGTAGAGTTGTCATTTGACATGCCATTAGCAGAAATTGTTTTCGATTTTTATGATCGATTAAAAACCGTTTCTAAAGGCTACGCCTCTTTTGATTACAGCCCTATAGGTATGCGCGTATCTAAGCTCGTTCGGGTTGATGTGCTTCTAAACGGTCAGTCTGTTGATGCATTATCCGCTCTAATACATTTAGATAATGCACAAAAAATTGGACGGAAAATGTGTAGTAAGCTTAGAGAGTTGATTCCTAGGCAACAATTTGACATTCCTATTCAAGCAGCTATTGGTGCAAAAATCATATCGCGTGAAACTGTAAAAGCCGTTCGTAAAGACGTAACCGCCAAATGTTATGGTGGTGATATTTCCAGAAAACGAAAGCTGTTAGAAAACCAAAAGAAAGGTAAAAAAAGAATGCGTCAAGTGGGTAGTGTAGAGATCCCGCAAGAAGCGTTTATGGCTGTTCTTAAGCTAAACGACTAAAGAGCTCTAAACAGAACCAACCTTATCAACACTTTTGATCGTATTGACGTGCTCTAGTTTAGAACCCCCCAATAGTCGGGACAGTACTATTTTCTAAGTTTGGCTAAATAAGGACTCCTATCTTTATAAATAATTACAGATATTTAGTATTTTAGCTTAGCGAGGTAATGTGTCTTACATTCAACGCTTTAAAAAATGGAAAACAAACCAAAAAAAGGTCTACAGGGGCTAATTGAAAACTGGCAAGGCGATTTGGTCGCTGCTTTGAGTGTGGCACTTATTGCTTTACCTTTATCGTTAGGCATTGCTTTAGCAGCTGGTGCGCCTGCTATGGCGGGTATTTTCTCGGCGATTGTCGGCGGTGTAGTGACAACCTTTTACAGAGGCGGACATATTTCTGTTAACGGACCCGCCAAAGGGGTTATTGGCGTCATTCTTCTAGGTATTGCACTTATGGATGATGGATCAGGTCAGGCGTTTAATTATGTTCTGGCTGCTGTAGTTGTCTCAGGTGCTATTCAAGCCTTGTTAGGAGTCTTAAAGTTGGGCAGATTGGCAGATATCTTTCACAGTACGGTGATACATGGTATTCTAGCGGCAATTGGTATCATTATTTTTGCAAAACAGATCCATGTTGCAATGGGAACGCACTCTGATGATTCAAGTATTGTACAGAACCTTGTCGATGCTTTCATATTACTGCCACAAGCCAATCCGTTTGTGCTGGTCATTTCCTTGGCGGGTTTATTATTATTATTATTTCATTCTAAAACAAGCAATAAAGTTATCGGCCTTTTGCCTGGCCCAATATGGGTTATAGCACTTTCAATTCCATTTGTATATTTATTTAATTTCTTTGAGGTTCAAAATCTTTCTCTGTTTGGTAACGCTTACGAAGTTGGACCGCATTTATTATTGGATATTCCAGATTCCATTATGGATTCCATTATGCACCCTAATTTTAGTAAAATTAACACCATCGAATTCTGGACTACGGTTTTTTCTCTATTAATAATTACGAGTATTGAATCGCTTGCAATTGCAAAAGCAGTAGATAAAATCGATCCATACAAAAGAAAAACAGATTTAAATAAAGACCTTACCGGCATTGGTTTAAGCACAATGGTGGCTGGGTTCATTGGTGGTCTCCCAATTATTGCCGTAATTATTAGGAGTACTGTTAACATTCACAATGGCGCTAAGACAAAATGGTCAAACATGTATCAAGGGTTGTTGTTGTTGGTTTTTATTGTCATATTAGGGCCTGTATTGAGACAGGTTCCTCTCTGTGCTTTTGCAATTCTTTTGGTGTACACAGGATTTAAACTTGCTTCTCCTGCGGTCTTCAAGCAAGCCTATAGTCAAGGGCCTGAGCAACTGGTGTTTTTTATTGGAACAATGGTTTTAACGCTTTACACTAATTTGTTGGTTGGTCTAGTGGGAGGCTTATTGTTGGTATTAATTAACCATATGCTATTAGCTAATTTATCCATTACTCAATTTTTTAAAATGGTGTATTTCTCTGATCATAAATTAAAAAAAATATCAGAACAAGCATTCGATTTAAAAATTAAAGGCGTTGCAAATTTTCTCGGAATCTTAAGAATAGATAAACTCGTTTCCCAAATTCCTTTGGGGGCAAGCGTGAACATTGATTTGTCGGAAACAAGACTAGTAGGAATCACCTACATGGATTATCTTGTTGAATTTCTAAAATCCCACAGGGCTGGAGGGGGCAAGGCTTTTATAACAGGGCTGGACTCACATGTTTCTTACTCTACGTATAATAGGGCATTAAAAATTAGTTTAAACAGTTCGGCAGCTAAGCTATCGCAAAGACAAATAAGGTTAAAAAATTTAGCTGCTGAGAACGATTACCGATACAATAGTCAAGTTGTATGGGACACGACTTATCTCAAAACTTTTAAGTTTTTTGAAATTAGACCAATTGAGCGTAAATACAACTGTCTTAAAAGTACGTTTGACGATTTTAATGCATCATGGGAAATTTCTGACGTCACGTTCAACGAGGGTCAGGCCTTTACAGCTGAAACATTTAACACAACAGTAATGGTGTTAAAATTAAACAACAAGGTTCCAATATTTTCGATGGAAAAAGAAGGTGTTCTAGGCATAATCTTTGATAAAGTGATGTCATTCAAGGGTTACAAAAATATTGACTTTAAAATGTATCCAGATTTTTCTAAAAAATTCCTGCTTCATGGAAATGACGAAACAGAAATTCGTGCATTTTTTACAGAAGAAATTATTCATTTTTTCGAAAACAACCCTCTTTTCAATATAGAAAGCAATGGCGAAGCGCTCTTTATTTTTAATAAAATTAAACTTGCACGAACCGATGAGACTATTGCATTTATAGATTTTGGTAAAGAACTAACTAGGCTTTTTGATTCTAAAAAACCATGATGCTGTATGCGTTAAATACAGGTCATTTCAAGCTTGACGGTGGGGCCATGTTTGGGGTTGTTCCAAAATCAATATGGTCCAAAACAAACCCTGCAGATCAAAATAACATGATTGATATCGCAGCACGATGTCTGCTGATAGAAGACGGTAATCGATTGATATTGATTGATACAGGAATGGGAAACAAACAGTCGGAGAAGTTTTTTAATTATTACTATCGTTGGGGAGAACAGGGTGTAGAGCAAGCTTTAGCCAAACATGGGTTTCATAAAGACGATATCACCGATGTTTTCCTTACACATTTACATTTCGATCATTGTGGCGGTGGCGTCGAATGGAATTTAAAGAAAACAGGATATGAACTCACGTTCAAAAATGCAACCTATTGGAGCAATAAAAAGCATTGGTCGTGGGCAAAAACTCCAAATAAACGCGAAAAAGCATCTTTTCTATCGGAAAATATTGAGCCCATTGAACTCTCAGGAAACCTTAAATATATACAGTGCCCAAAAGAAAATATATTAAAAAATTCTCCGCTAGGATTTGATGTTTTTTTTGCAAATGGTCACACCGAAAAACAAATGATTCCAATGCTCAAATACAAAGGGAAAACCCTTTGTTTTATGGCCGACCTATTGCCAACTGCTGGCCATGTGTCATTGCCTTTTATTATGGGTTATGACACGCGACCTTTACTTACCCTAGAAGAAAAAGAGGTTTTTCTAAACCTCGCTGCAAGTCAAAATTATTATTTATTTTTGGAACATGATGCCACAAATGAAATCATAACGGTCAAACACACAGAAAAAGGTGTAAGACTAAACAAAACCCATTCTTTAAACTCTATATTCTAAACACTATGAAAAACCTAACTCTATTTTCCAATCTGAAATACCTTGCTTTTGCAGGAATATTTTTACTAAACAGCTGTGGTTCCACAGCGCCTATTCTTTCTACCCCTATAGAAAACATTGATCAAACCCCAGTAAAATTTTCTGAACTAACAGAAGTTGAAAAAAAAGGGTGGAGTCATTTTGATTTAAAAAAAGACACTGTCCCCGGTGTTAGTCTAAACCTTGCTTACGAAAAACTTGTAAGGCCCAATGGCAAAACTGTTATTGTTGCGGTAATAGACTCTGGGATTGATATCACACACGAAGATCTAAGAAACAACATCTGGATTAACGAAGACGAAGTTCCAAATAACGGAATAGATGATGACAAAAACGGTTACATTGACGATGTAAATGGTTGGAATTTTCTTGGCGAAGCCAACAATGAACAATTAGAATTTGTACGTCTTCTGGCAAGTAAAAATACCGCTCACCCAAGATACAATGAAGCACAAGAAACTTACGACAAAGAGCGTAAAAAGTTCTCTGGTCTAAAACAACAGTACACCGCTATCTTAGAACAAATTAACGCTGCAGAAAAAGCCGTTCTTGCGCACCTTAAAAAGGCGTCTTTTACTAAAGAAGACGTCTATGCAATCGAAACAAAAGACGAAACCCTAGGCCGCCAACTAAGCATCATCAAACAATCTTATGGTTTCGGATATGATTCTATTGAGGATTTAAAAAAGGATTTAAATAGAGATTTAGACTCATTTAATGAGCGCTTGGATTATAACCTAAATATTGATTTTGATGGCCGTTCTATTGTTAATGACGACCCCAACGATTTGAATGATAGAGACTACGGAAACAACAATGTCATGCCAAAAGAAGGGCGAAGCCACGGAACACATGTTTCTGGGATTATTGCAGCGACAAGAAATAACGGTATTGGGATTGATGGTGCCGCCAATAATGTAAAAATTATGGCAATAAGAAACACCCCAAATGGTGATGAATACGACAAAGACGTGGCTTTAGGTGTCTATTATGCTGTTGATAATGGGGCAAAAGTAATAAACATGAGTTTTGGAAAAGGCTTTTCTAATCATAGTGATTGGGTAAGAGATGCGATTGCTTATGCTGCAAAAAAAGATGTCCTAATTGTTGCTGCCGCCGGAAACGATGGAAACAACACAGACGAGGTCGAAAACTATCCCAACGATCAAATTGGTACAGGGGCAGAAATATCCGATACGTTTTTGAGGGTTGGTGCATCAACAAACGACTATAGCTCTAGTTTGGTAGCAGGTTTCTCAAACTACGGGAAAAGTAGCGTTGATGTCTTTGCGCCTGGAACTGAAATATACTCCAGCTACCCAAATAATAAATATGAGTTTGCTCAAGGGACTTCAATGGCGTCTCCTCTTGTTGCGGGAGTCGCCGCGCTTATTTTTTCTCAATACCCAAAATTGAGTGCTGCACAAGTAAAAACAATACTAATGGAATCTGGACTAGCAATACAGAAAAAAGTGAGTCTAGGAAATGGATCTACAGTAATGTTTAGTGCGCTTTCTAAATCTGGAAAATTAGTAAACGCTTACAATGCCTTGATAATGGCCTCAAGAATATCAAAATAAAACGATGAAAATGAAAAACATATTAACTGCACTTATCTTGTGCTGTACAGCCTCATTGTTTGGGCAGAGAAACGCAAATGCTTATTGGCAACAACATGTAGATTATACAATGGACGTTGAAATGGATGTTGAAACTTTTAAATATGTTGGAACTCAGCAATTAATTTATACCAACAACGCTCCAGACACCTTGGAAAAAGTGTTCTTCCATCTATATTTCAACGCCTTTCAGCCAGGGAGTGAAATGGATGTACGCTCAAGGACAATTGCAGACCCCGATAGCAGAGTAATGAATAGAATTCAGAACCTAACACCAGAAGATCAAGGGTTTTTGAATGTTATGAATTTAACTCAAGATGGCGAAAAACTCAACACAACTCTTGCTGGAACAATTTTAGAAGTTGAACTAAAGCGTCCAATATCGCCTGGTGAAAAATCAACCTTTAATATGAGTTTTGAAGGGCAAGTGCCACTCAACGTTAGGCGTTCTGGTAAAAACAGTTCTGAGGGCGTCGCTTTATCTATGGCACAATGGTATCCAAAATTGGCAGAATATGATTTTGAAGGATGGCATGCAGATCCATATATTGGAAGAGAGTTTCATGGGGTTTGGGGAAATTTTGATTTAAAGCTCACGATCGATAACAGCTATATTGTTGGTGGAACGGGCTACTTACAGAACGAGGAAGACATCAAAATCGTTTCTAAAACCAAAAAGAAAAGAAAGAACAAAACAAATACTTGGCACTTTGTAGCGCCCAATGTTCATGACTTTACTTGGGCCGCAGACCCCGATTATATTCATGATAAATTACAGATTGAAAATGGGCCAATGCTTCATTTTTACTACAAGAACACTTTAGAAGAAGAGTACAAAAAGCATTGGAAAAATTTACAACCAATTACCGCTAAACTTATGGCATTTTTCAATGAAAATATTGGAGTTTATCCCTACAAGCAATATTCTGTAATTCAAGGAGGTGATGGGGGTATGGAATATGCTATGTGTACGCTTATCACTGGAGAGCGAAGTTTTGAAAGTTTGGTGGGCGTAACCTCTCACGAATTAGCACATACTTGGTTTCAGTTTTTGATGGCGACAAATGAAGGCAATCACCCTTGGATGGACGAGGGCTTTACGGAATATATTTGTACAATGGCAGAGGTCGATGTCATGAATATTAGTGAAGAAACGTATTTTGATAGAGTTTATAAACGTTATATTAATTATGCAAAAAGCGGATTTGAACAACCACAAAGTACACATGCGGACCGCTATGAATACAACGGCGCATATAGCACATCTTCTTATGTAAAAGGTGCTGTTTTTCTAAGACAATTAAACTATATAATTGGCGATAAAGCCTTTAAAAAAACACTCCACGACTACTATAATGCTTGGTCTTTTAAACACCCAACACCAAATGATTTTATTCGTTGTGCCGAAAAGGCGTCAGATCTTGAGCTAGATTGGTACTTGACAGACTGGACTAAAACAGATAATGTTATAGATTATAGTGTTAGGACCATTGAAAAAACAGACAAAGGAACAGTAGTTACTCTTGAAAGAATAGGGTTGATGCCAATGCCTACAGAAATTGAAATAGAATATTCTAACGGTGATCTTGAGAGGTATTATATTCCATTACAAATGATGCGAGGAGAAAAACCAACAGCTGCAAAGACAATTATACTCAAAGACTGGGCGTGGGCATACCCAACCTATTCTTTTTTATTGAACAATGATAAAGATGTTACAAGTGTAAGCCTAGACCCCAATAAAAAAGTTGCTGATATAAATTCGAATAATAATCATATTGTTTTAGAGAAAAAGTGAAATCATTAAAAGGAAAAAAACACATTGAAATCTTATTTGAAGAAGGTATTTCTATCAATGTGTTTCCTTTTAGGGTTATTTTTATAGAAAGTAAGGAAAATGCGGTTGGTGTTTCTGTAGGGAAAAGAAACTTTAAGTTAGCTGTAGAACGAAACAAAATAAAGCGACAAATAAGAGAAGGCGCCAGAACACACTTTTGGCCGGTACTAAAAAACTCTTCTAAGGCATATAAACTGATGCTTATTTACACTGGAAAAGAAAAACCAGAATGGAAGCAAATGGATGAAAAAATCAAAGAGGCAGCAGAAAAATTTAAACAAAAAAATTTATGAAAAAGAAGATAGGGTTTTCATTGCTTTCTATTGCAATTGCATTGACGTTGGTAGGGTTTCGCTTCGATTTTTTTGAAATCGCAAAACAAATCGAAATTTATAATACGCTTTTCAAGGAAATCAATATGAGTTATGTAGATAAGACAAACCCTGCAGAACTTATGGAAAACGGCGTAAAACACATGCTTTCTGAGCTTGATCCCTATACTGTATATAGTAGTGAACAAGACGTTGAAAATGCAAAAATTTACCGCTCTGGTCTTTATGTTGGTATTGGTGCCAAAATGAAAATCATTGATAAAAAACTCGTAATTGAAGAACCCTTTAAAGGGTTGTCTGCTGATAAAGCTGGCCTAAAGGCGGGGGATGAAATTATTGAGATAAATGGTACTGCTTTATCTGATTCTTTTGAACAAGCCGAACTGTTATTAAAAGGAAAGAAAAATACAAAAGTTAGTGTCGTTTACAAACGCGGCGAGAAAGAAAAAAAGGTAGAATTAGTTCGAGGCGAAAAGAAGCCAAAAGCAGTTCCTTTGTATAAAATGCTAGATAACGACGTTGGGTATATCGCCTTAGATCGGTTTTCGAGAACAGCATCGCAGGAAGTCGAATCGGCTCTAAAATTTTTACTTATAGATGAGGCGAAGGGTTTAATACTTGACTTAAGAAACAATCCCGGTGGACTGCTTCAAGAGGCTGTTAAGATTGTAAATCTATTTGTTAAAAAAAATCAACTTGTAGTCTCAACGCGATCAAATATAGAACAATATAACAACCAATTTTTTACGCAAAAACAGCCCGTGAGCGAGGACATTCCTCTTGTTGTTCTTATTAACGAAAACAGCGCGTCTGCGAGTGAGATCGTTGCTGGTAGTCTTCAGGATTTAGACCGTGCTGTGGTTGTCGGAAAGAGAAGTTTTGGAAAAGGCCTTGTACAACAACCAAAACCATTACCATATGGTGCGCAAGTCAAAGTTACGATCTCTCGTTATTTTATTCCGTCTGGAAGATGCATACAAGCGTTAAATTATGGAGAACGATCGGTTACGGGAAAAGCCAAGAAAATCAAAAACAAAAAAGCGTTTAAAACTAAAAATGGGAGAATAGTTTATGACGGTGGAGGTATCAATCCAGATATAACAGTCGGTAAATTAGACCCTTACAAATTGGTATCTTCTTTAGAAAAGGAGGATATAATTTTTAATTTTGTCAATGATTATTACTCAAAAAACAAGACAAGCGATTGGACTGATTTTAATTTAAACCCAAATATTTTTAGAAGTTTTAAAGCATTCTGTTTATCTAAAAATTTCTCTTTAGGGACTTACACAGAAAAAGCTATAGAAAGGGCTTTTGATTATAGTAATGAAGAGCACAAAAAGGAGTTGCAGTCGTCTCTTTTGCAAGTGAAAAAATCTTTGCAAAAAGAAAAAGAACTCGCTTTAGAACAATCAAAAGACATGATAATGTGGAAGTTATCGGAAGAAATTATAAAAAGAGAGTACTACAGAGAAGGGATGTACAACTTTTCTCTTTTGAAAAACAAAGCTGTTTTGGAAGCAAAATCAATCTTAAAAGATTCTAATCGCTATTATTCGCTTTTGAAATAATTTGAATATATTGAAGCATGCCAAAATTAATCTTCTTATTTATTTTTAGTGTTAATGTTATGATAGCCCAATCAAGCAGGCAGCATGTGGTGTACTTTGAAACCGATAAGTATATCGTTCCAGAAACCGAAAAAAATAGACTTTTATTGTTCATTCAAAACCTTGAAATAGAAAAAGTAACAAAAATATCGATTTATGGATTTTGTGATGATAGAGGTTCAGATAATTATAATTTAGTGTTATCTCAAAATAGAGCTGATGCCATAAAAAATGTGTTTTCTTTAGGTGGAATAAAAGAGGAACTTATAAGTAATGTCGATGGAAAAGGAGAAGTTTTATTGAAAATTGTTGCTTCAGAAGATTTGAATATTATAAGGGGTTTAAATAGAAAAGTGGAAATTAATGTCGATTATAAAAATACCGAAAAAGAAGAAACACCAATAGTAAAGAAAGAAGAGCAAAAAGACGATAGAAAAAAACCAATAACGCTAGAAAGTACGCTATTGGTAGGTGATAAAATTGTTTTAGATAAAATTCTATTTAGAACAGGATATAGTTATGTTTTGAAGGAATCTATTCCAGTTTTAGAAAAAATATCGCGAATATTAAGAGAAAAAAATAATGTTTATTTTACAATTCAAGGACATGTGTGTTGTACCGCCAATGGCCGAGATGCTATTGATAGAGGAACAGGAAGGAGAAATTTATCTTTGGCTAGAGCGCGATATATTTATGAATACTTAATGAAAAGTGGGGTTGCTAGAAAAAGGATGAAATATGTTGGATTAAAACATAAATACCCGTTAGGAGGCGATCCAAAATTTGATCGTCGGGTGGAAATAGAAATAACGTATATAAAAGAATAGATTCTCACTCCTTTATCATGGAAATATGAGGAATTCCATCTTCAAGATATTCTTTTCCTTTTTCATAAAAACCTAAATTATTATAAAATTCTTTAAGATAGGTTTGAGCAGATATTTTTATTTTTTTGGTTTTAATGGTCTCATAAATAGCATTTACAGACGCTTTCATAAGATCTGTTCCATAGCAGTTATGACGTTCTTTTTTAGAAATCACAACACGCCCAATACTTGCCTCATCAAAATAATCACCAGGCCAAAAGATTCGTGTGTAACCTATGATTTCTGATTCTTTTTTTAGAATAACATGCAACGCTTTTTGATCTTTATCATCAATATCTTGATAAATACAGTCTTGTTCTACAATAAAAACCTCGGCTCGAAGTCGAAGAATTTTATATAATTCTATCTTAGAAAGGTCATCAAATGATTTTACTAAAATCGAAATCATTTTATATATTTAATTACAGCTTGGTATTTTGTCGACTCTTCTTTGGTGTCTTCCGCCTTCAAATTCTGTAGTGATGAAAGTATCTACCATTTCAATAATATCGTCTTCCGATGTATAACGTGCAGGAATACATAAAATATTAGCATTGTTGTGTTGACGAATGAGTTCTACAATTTCATTAGTCCAACATAAACCCGCACGTATCCCTTGATATTTATTCGCTGTCATAGCAACACCATTTGCACTTCCACACAAAAGAATGCCCAAATCCGCATTGTTATTTTCTACATCTTGTGCTACAGGATGGACAAAATCTGGATAATCAACACTTTCATTGGAGTTGGTTCCGTAGTTATTTACCATTATATTTTTAGATTCTAAATGCTCTAAAATTTTAAATTTATATTCTGTTCCAGCGTGGTCATTTCCTATAGAAATTTTCATATATATATATAATTAATTGAAGTACTGTAAACTTACAAAAAAATTAAAGTGTTTGTATTTTTATTTATATCCTGTTGATAAATAAACATAGTTAATGAAAAATAAATTTTATTTCTATTTAAAAATTCCTCATTAATAAAAATTATGATTTTAGAAAGTTTACTTATTATTTTTAATTCATATTTTATTTCAAAAATTAGGGGAGTTATAAACAATTAAAAATAGAACAATATATCAATTAACAGGTTGAATCAATAAAAATTCAAAAGTTATTGTAGAAATTAACAAGCAATTATAATCATCAATAGATTTTAAATTAAAGAAAAAATAAAATTATTATTATGTATAATGTTGATAAAGTTAATTTCAATAAAAAATGGCTGAATTTAAAGTTGTAAATTTGTAGCAATCAAAAAGCTGAAATGCCTAAGAAATCAAAAAAAAATAAAGCTTTTAAAAAGCACACTTCACGAATTATATCCATACTTCAAACGTCATCAGCTTTAAATTATAAGCAAATCTCTATGAAACTTGGGATTCATAACCCTACTGAAAGAGCAGAGGTTATAGAATGTTTACATTTTTTAATGCTATCTAATCAAATAGAAGAAGTTAAACGAGGTGTATATTCTATTAAAAGCAACATCAAATATCATAAAGGTATTTTTGATCTAAGTTCTAAAGGATCAGGTTATGTTATTTCAGAAGACTTTGAGCAAGATATTTATATTCCATCCAATAAAACACTAGGAGCGCTTTCTGGAGATGAGGTTGAGTTCTATGTTCATAACAGAAAAAAGAAAGGCCGATCGGAAGGCGAAATCACAAAAATTATAAAACGTTCTAAAACGGAGTTTGTCGGAATTATACAAATCAATAAAAACTTTGCTTTTGTTGTTCCAGATGATAGGAAAATGCCCGTGGATATTTATGTGCCTTTAAAGAAAATAAAGAACGCAAAAGAAGGCCAGAAAGTTGTAGTAAAAGTTGTAGAGTGGCAGTCAAAAGCGGAATGCCCAACAGGAAAAGTTGTGGAAATTTTAGGCGATGCAGGAGACCATCAAACAGAAATACATGCCATTTTAGCTGCTTATGGTTTACCTTATAAATTTGAAAAAAAAATAGAAGATTTTGCAAATGCTTTAGACACTTCTATTACAGAGGAAGAAATACAGAAGCGTAGAGATATGCGAGCTATTTTAACGTTCACAATAGATCCAAAAGATGCCAAAGATTTTGATGATGCCCTTTCTTTTCAGGTTTTAGAAAATGGAAATTATGAGGTAGGTATTCATATCGCCGATGTTTCTCATTATTTAAAAGAAGGTACTATTCTAGACGACGAAGCATACGAACGTGCAACCTCTGTTTATCTCGTCGATAGAGTGGTTCCAATGTTACCAGAAGTATTATCTAATAATGCTTGTTCATTACGCCCACTAGAAGAAAAATATACATTTTCTGCAGTCTTTGAACTCGATTCCAAAGCGAACCTAATAAACCAATGGTTTGGCAGAACAGTAACCTATAGCGATGCGCGTTTTAGTTATGAAGAAGCTCAATATATTATCGAAAATAATACTGTCGATATTCCAAAACACATTGCTTTAAATAACGATGGCTATAAAACTTCACATTCTATAAAAGATGCTATCACTACTCTTGATCAATTAGCAAAAATATTAAGAGTAGAACGAATGACAAATGGAGCAATATCTTTTGATAAGGTCGAAGTTAAGTTTAATCTAACCGCTCTAAATGAACCAGCAGGTGTCTACTTTAAAACGTCAAAAGATGCCAATAAACTTATAGAAGAGTTTATGTTGCTTGCAAATAAAAAGGTGGCAGAATTTATAGGAAAGCAATCACCAAAAAAAACATTTATTTATAGAATTCATGATGTTCCGGACCAACAAAAACTTGAAAGTTTACAACGAGTTGTTTCACAATTTGGTCATCAAATAAATATAAAAGACCCCAATCAAATAAGTACATCTTTAAATAAATTACTTGGCAGTGTTGTTGGAAAAAAAGAGCAAAATTTGGTTGATACACTAACAATTCGTTGTATGAGTAAGGCCGAATATTCAACAAAAAACATTGGACATTATGGTCTATCATTTGATCATTACAGTCATTTTACTTCGCCAATACGGCGCTATCCCGATGTAATGGCACACCGTTTGTTACAACATTATTTAGATGGAAATAAAACGGCATCGGCGTCAAGCTTTGAAGAAAAATGTAAGCATTCTTCTGCGATGGAAAATTTAGCAACAAAAGCAGAGCGCGATTCTATAAAATATATGCAGATTAAGTATATGCAAAATAAAAAAGATACTACTTTTATAGGGGTTATTTCAGGGGTGACAGAATGGGGTATGTATGTAGAAATTATAGAAAACAAATGTGAAGGAATGATAAGAATTAGGGATATAAAAGGAGATTATTTTACCTTTGATAAAGATAATTATGCCCTTGTTGGAGAGCGAACAAAACAAAAGTATCAACTTGGTGATCAAGTGCAAGTGCAAGTAAAAAACGCCGATTTAATAAAAAGACATTTAGATTTTAATTTAGTATAATATATAAAAATGAGACACTTATATTTTATTGTGCTATTTATTAGCATGCAGGTTTTTTCACAGGACCCCATTACAAAAACACTTGGGGAGTTTTCTAAACTAAAAGTTTTCGATTTAATAAATATAGAGCTTATCAAATCTGATGAGAATAAGATTATTATTTCCGGAGAAAATAGAAGTGATGTTAGTGTGATTCAAAAAAATAACACATTAAAAATCCGAATGAAATTAAAGAAAATGTTTAATGGCAAAAACACCAAAATTAAACTTTATTATACATCTGTTGACGAAATAGATGCAAATGAAGGGGCAGAAGTTTCAGTAAAAAGCAAAATTAAACAATACGAAATTATATTAAAAGCGCAAGAAGGCGCACGAATAACTGCAGCTGTGGACACCAAACAATTAACAGTAAAAAGTATTACAGGAGGTGTTGTTACAACAACAGGAGAAACAACAAAACAAAATATTACCGTTCGGACAGGCGGTGTTTATGAAGGCAGTAATATAACGGCACAAAACTCTTCTTTGTTTATAAAAGCGGGTGGAGAAGCTTATGTAAAAACAACAAATGTACTAGAGGTTAAGATATTTTCTGGTGGAGATGTTTTTGTCTATGGAACACCAAAACAACTCAAACAAAACAAATTGTTTGGAGGACGACTTATTTTTAAAGATTAATAACAGTGATAGAAGACATTCAAGCGGCCATACCATTAGGTTTCTTCCTAGCTTTTATGATAGGTCCCGTTTTTTTTGTCCTCTTAGAAACTAGTATTGTCAAAGGGTTTAGGGCGGCTCTTGCTTTCGATTTAGGGGTTATTATTGCTGATATCATATTTATTTTACTTGCTTATTTTAGCAGTTATCAACTCTTAGAAAATTTAAGCAATCAGCCCGGTCTTTATATTTTTGGAGGCACCCTTTTGGCGGTCTATGGGGTGATTACGTTTTCAAAAAAACCGAACAAAAAGGAGTTAGAGACAAATTCAAAAACGCCTTTAAAAAACAACTATATACAATTATTTCTAAAAGGGTTTTTACTTAACTTTATCAATATAGGAGTTTTAGTTTTTTGGTTGGGAATAATAATTGTGGTAGGGCCAAACTTAGAAGGAAATGTAAATCGTTTCTTTGTTTTTTTTGGAGCATTAATCATTTCTTATTTTGTTACAGACCTTATAAAAATTTTATTAGCAAAACGACTGAAAGGCTACTTAACTCCAGAAATAATAATTTATATAAAAAAAATATTAGGTATTGTATTATCAATATGCGGTATAGTACTAATTACAAAAGGGTTTTTACCAAAGGATAAATTGAACCCAAAACAAATGATAGAAGAAATTCGATAAAAAAACCCCAACAGATGTTGAGGTTTTGTTGTTGAGGCGTCTAGCGGATTCGAACCGCTGTAAAAGGTTTTGCAGACCTCTGCCTAGCCACTCGGCCAAGACGCCAAAAGGACTGCAAATTTACGCAAAAAAAAAGGACACACAAGAGAATTAAACATTATTGCTTAAAGCACACAAAACAAAACATTCAATTGCACACAAAAAAAAGCATACATTTTATTGTAAATCCCATTTCTGGCAAAGGAAAAAACAAATTGGATTTTCACACCATTGCATCAGTATTAAATAGAGAAGAGTTTAAGATTATTGTAAAAACCACCAAACACGCCAACAACGCCGCTTCTCTAACAAAGGCCTCTATTGAGGAAGGGGCAAATGCAATAATTGCTTGCGGAGGAGACGGCACGATCAATGAGGTTGCTACTCTGCTTGTTGGTACTCCAGTAATGTTGGGGATTATAAGACTGGGTTCTGGTAATGGGCTTGCTTCACACCTTGGTATATCAAATTCAGTGAAAAAAGCTCTCGAAACGATTAAAGAGAATTACAGTATAAAAATTGATGTTGGAACAGTAAATGAACACTATTTTTTTAGTAACATGAGTTTAGGGATTGGCGCCCGGATAATAAACTATTATACAGGGTTTAAAAAGCGCCAAATCATCGCATACTTTTGGGCCGCTTTAAAGGCGTTGTTGCACAAAACCACCCCACAAATGATAGATTTAGAATTTGATGGTTTTAAAAAAACTCTCGATCCTTCCGTTTTATTTGTGTCAAACTCTAACGAAATGGGGTATAACATATCCCTTACACCAAAGGCCTCTTTGCAAGACGGAAAACTAGATGTTGTGTTTACGGAAAAGTTGTCTTTTTTTGATAAACTAACGTTCGCCACACAGTTTATCTTTGATAAGAATAAAAGGTATAGCAAAGCAATCTATGTTCTTACAAATCAAATAAAGGTCACACACAAAAAACAGGAAGAATTCTTAACCCAGCTAGACGGAGAGTCTCTGATTATAACATCAAAAACCTTAACAATTTCTATAAAACCAGCGGCCTTAAATGTTTTAGTTCCAAAAATTTAACTCCTGTTTTGTTCTAAAACAACAGTAACTTTTTCTACATCTCCTCCGATTGGCGGGTTTAGTTTTGAGACCGAAACGCTAGCCCATTCAACGTCGGGACATTCATCAAAAATACGGCTTATAATGCGCTGTACAACGGTTTCTAAAAGCTTTGATGCGATATTCATCTCTTCTACAACAATGGCATTGAGAGTTACATAATCAACAGTATCTGAAAGCGCATCTGTTTTTGAGGACTTCTCAAGACATGCCCTTACCGATACATCTACTCTATAGTTGCTGCCAATAATAGTTTCTTCTGCCAAACACCCATGATGAGCATAAACTCTTATATTCTCGACCTTTATAATTCCCATTTCTATAATTTTAGTTGCACAAAAGTAACATTTCTAATAAAGATATATCATCAATCTTTTTAATTGATTAATTTTGTTATTCAATTTTACTCAGAATACAATTATTTATGGCGACAGAAAGCAATAAACCTTTAAACTTTATAGAACAAATTGTAGAAGACGATTTGAACAACGGTTTGAGTAAAAAGGAGCTGCGTTTTCGATTCCCTCCAGAACCCAATGGTTATCTTCATATTGGTCATACAAAAGCGATTGGGATTAGTTTTGGTCTGGGAGAAAAATACAACGCAGCGGTCAATCTAAGGTTTGATGATACAAACCCAACTAAAGAAGAACAGGCCTATGTCGATGCCATAAAAGAAGACATTTCTTGGTTGGGTTATACGTGGGATCAAGAATGTTATTCTTCAGATTATTTTGATCAACTTTTTGATTGGGCTGTTTTAATGATTAAAGATGGAAAAGCCTATGTCGATTCGCAATCGAGCGCGGATATGGCCAAGCAAAAAGGAACCCCTACACAGCCCGGCGTTGATGGACCATATCGAAACAGAACACCAGAAGAAAACCTAGAACTATTTCTTCAAATGCGAAACGGAGATTTTGAAGAAGGCACTCATGTGTTGCGCGCCAAAATTGATATGAAACACACCAATATGTTGATGCGCGACCCCATCATGTATAGAATTCTTCACGCTTCTCACCACCGTACAGGATCGACTTGGTGTATCTATCCTATGTATGATTGGACACATGGTGAAAGCGATTATATTGAGCAAATTTCTCATTCGTTATGTTCTTTAGAATTTAAGCCCCACCGCGAATTATACAACTGGTTCAAAAATTGTGTATATAATTACAGTTATCAGAAATACCCCAAACTACCAAAACAAAGAGAATTCGCTCGATTAAACTTAAACTACACCATTATGAGCAAAAGAAAATTGCTCAGACTTGTAGAAGAGGGCGTTGTCGCTGGGTGGGACGATCCAAGAATGCCAACAATTTCTGGTTTACGAAGAAGAGGATATACACCAAAAGCGATAAAAAAATTCATCAACACGGTTGGTGTTGCAAAACGCGACAATAGTATTGATGTGTCTTTGCTGGAATTTTGTGTCCGTGAAGATTTAAATAAAACAGCACCAAGAATTATGGCTGTTTTAGATCCAGTGAAGCTGATCATCACAAATTATCAACAGCATAACACCGAATTTTTAGACGCAGAAAACAACCCTGAAGACCCGCAATCGGGAAGCAGAACCCTGCCTTTTTCTAAGACACTTTATATCGAAAGAGATGATTTCAAAGAAGAAGCCAACAGCAAATATTTTCGTTTAGCTCTTGGAAAAGAAGTGCGATTGAAAAACGCTTACATCATCAAGGCAGAATCGGTTATAAAAAATGAAGAAGGCGACATACAAGAAATTCATTGTACATATGATCCAAAAAGCTTGAGTGGCAGCGGTACAGAGGAGAGCCTTAGAAAGGTAAAAGGAACCCTGCATTGGGTGTCTGCCGCACACGCGATACAAGCGGAGGTCAGGATATACGATCGTCTATTTTCTCATGAGGCACCAGATAGTCAAGAAGAAGATTTTATGACATTTTTAAACCCTTCTTCTTTACACAAAACAACTGCTTTTGTAGAACCAAATATTTCAAATGTTCAACCCAACGATCATTTTCAATTTCAGCGCTTAGGGTATTTTTGTGTAGATCAAGATAGTACAGCCGCAAAAGTAGTGTTCAATAAAACAGTTGGACTTAGAGACAATTGGGTAAAAAAGAAACCAAAAGAAAGTGTTTCACAAAAACAAACTCCGACCAAACACGAGCGAAAACCGATTGATATCATAAAACAATTGGGAAAAAAATACACCAATTTACCAGAGCAAAAACAGTTAAAAGTTAAGGCCGAAATCCAGCAACTCTCCGCAGGGGTTCCTTATAAAGAACTGGAACCTCTTTTTGGCACAGCAGCCAAAAAAGTAGGAACCCGGATTGCAGCGCTTATCGTTCTTAAAGAACTTCTTTCTAAAGGACAAGAACGAAACCAACAGATAGATGAATTTATAGAAAAAGCCTCCGCAGACAGCAATAAATTACTAGCTGAAGAGGCTTCTGTTTTATAGATTGAACGGTTTAAAAAAACTATTCTTCTTTCTTTTTCTTTTTCATGGCTTCTCCTATTTGGTTGCTCGCTGTAAAACTAGCCACCATGTCATTCAGCATAGTGCTTCCTGCCTGTGGAGAATTTGGTAATAAAATTAAGTTACTATTTGACTCCCCGCCAATAGATTGAAGTGTATCGTAATGTTGTGTGACAACAATTAGCGCAGAGGCCTCTTGAGAATTGATTCCTACTTTGTTAAGGACTTCTACAGACTCTTCTAGTCCACGAGCAATTTCTCGCCTCTGATCCGCAATTCCTTGCCCTTGCAGACGTTTACTTTCGGCTTCGGCCTTTGCTTTTTCAACGATTAAAATTCGGGCAGCATCCCCTTCAAACTGAGCGGCAATTTTCTCGCGCTCAGAAGCATTAATCCTGTTCATTGCTTCTTTTACTTGGGCATCTGGATCAATATCTGTTACAAGTGTTTTGATGATGTCATAACCGTAATCCATCATCGCTTCGTTTAGCTCGGTTTTTACAGCAATTGCAATATCATCTTTTTTTACAAAAACATCATCGAGTTTCATTTTTGGCACCTCTGCACGAACAACATCAAAGACATAAGACGTAATTTGATCGTGTGGATAATCTAATTTATAAAAGGCTTCATAAACTTTCTCTCTAACCACCTTGTATTGAACAGATACTTTTAGACGAACAAAAACATCATCTAGGGTTTTTGTTTCAACAATAACATCGAGTTGTTGAATCTTTAGACTCAATCGCCCAGCGGTTCTATCAACCAAAGGAATTTTGAGCTGAAGTCCAGAATGACGAATGCTTTGGAATTTTCCAAAACGCTCAATTATAGCGGCTGTTTGTTGCTTAACGACAAAGAACGCTGCAAAAACAATAAGCGCTCCAAATACAAGAAAAGGGTACATAAAAAGTGACATAGGAATTTGGTTTTATATATGATTCGATATAAAGATAGCAAAAATGACATTAATTGAACTACAAATAATCGGCTGTCTTTTCGATTAGTTCTAGTCCAGACTTAATGAGAGGTCTGATTTCAGGTCTTCTTTGTCCTAAATCGACTAAATGCGTTTTAATTTTTAATGCAAACGAAGCATCATTTACAAGCTCTAAAAGCTCAATATTTAGCAACCAATCGTTAGGGTGTTTTTCTTTTAAAGCAATAAAAATAATCTCTAAATCAGGGTTAGAAAATTGTCCTGAAACTCGGAAATCTCTAACATTTTGATATAAATTTTCTAAAGCAATTTCTTTTTTAGTTTTCTCAACTTTGATTGTTTTGGTCTCGGAAACGCAGTAAAGGTCAGGAAAAGAATTGCTATCTGCAGCACCGGCAAAAGCAGAGGTTATTTCGTTGCCTATAGCCATATCAAAGACGCCATATTCTGGTTTAAATAGAATTTCCTCGCCATAGGTAACGATACAATCCTCCAGCTGAATAACCATAATTTTCCCTTTCACGTTTCGTATGCCAGTGATGTTTAGACCTTCTACTTTGATACCGCTTTCAAACTCAAAAGAAAGCCGCTGACCGTCATATAAATTATACGCCTTCAAATCCACAGGAGTCATGTTTTCTATAGGAAGATTGACACTTTTAAGCATCCCCAATGGTGAGCTATATCCGTGTTTATGTGTTTCTATACCGTGTCCCACAAGTTCTTTATCACGATAGGCCAATGCGGTAGGTCCCTCGGTTTTAAAATAAATCACTTTTCGGTCATCATTTAAGATGAGTTTTGTGAATACACCAGAAATTTGAAGTCCAGTGCTTAGTTCTATTGTTCCAACAGTTTTGGAGTCAATAAGTTTTTGTAGACCCTTGTAACCTCCTTTTCGAATACTTAGGGTGTTGGCAAATTCTTCTAAAACCTCCATTAAATATGCAAAATCTGGTGTGACATAAAGTTGAGGTTGAGGCTTTGTAATGTCGAAACCCATATGAGCAACATCTATAGAATATGGAATTTTTTCAACGTCATCACTCATACACCATTCACTTTCGCCAATAGATGACAAGAGCCCAGCACCATAAATTTTTGGGTTCTCCATACTGCCCACCAATCCGTATTCTACACTCCACCATTGCATATTTCTTATTTGTGCCATTTCAGAGAATTCGTGCTGCTGCCCCTGAAGGAGATCAACCTCTCTTTCTGCCGCCAAAACCTCACTTTCTTTAACCCCAGGCGCTTCTTTTAAAATAGAAAGTTTTCGCACAGCTTCGTACAAATCGATATCGTATTTTGAAAGTATAGCTTTTGAACCAATTTCTCCAAGGCGTCTTAAAAACTCTGCATAATCTGGGCTTGCTATGATAGGTGCATGACCAGAGGCTTCATGAATAATATCGGGAGCAGGAGTGTATTCAATATGTTCTAGCTGCCTAATGTCCGAGGCAATTACGAGAACTTTATGGGCTTGAAATTCCATAAACGCGTTTGGAGGAATAAACCCATCTACTGCAACTGCAGCCCAACCAATGTCTTTCAGAATGCGATTCATTCCATAAATACTAGGGATAGAATCAATATCAATTCCTGCTTTTTTTAATCCTTCAAGATACGATTCGTGTGCTATATTCTTTAGGTGAACAACATTTTTACGCATCACATATCTCCAAACAGCTTGATTGATTGGGGTGTATTGTTCATAATTTTGCGGGGCAATAAATTGCTTTAAATGCCTCGGAAGTCTTTCGACAATTTCTGTAGTGTGTATAGCAATAGGTTCCATAGCCAATTGAATTTAACGCAAAACACAGTGTTTTGATTTAAAAAAAGATGATTGGGTCTCTGCTAATTTACTAAATTTTTAGACATCTTTTTTAGCCCACAAAAGGACTTCTTCATTTATTTTAATGGACGACGGATGAATAAAGAAGATTTTTTCAGCACCAAACTCTGCTTCTATCATGAAATGTGTACCCTTGAAATAGCAATGCTTAACTTGCGCTTTTATCGTCCCTTTTTCAGATATTTTTATTTGATGAGCATAATAAATATCACCCTCTATTAAAGAGTATTCAGAAAAAAATGCGGCAACCAAAGGAAATTTTGGGTTTTTATAAAGGTCTTTTGTTGAGCCCTCCAACAACGTTTTACCGTTGTGGATCACAAGCATTTGATCTGCAAACGACAAAACATCATTTTTGTCATGTGTGGCGACAATACAAGCGATATGTTTAGACTTCAGAAAGTGAAACAGGTTTTTTCTTAACGCTTGTTTTTTAAAATTATCAATATGACTAAAAGGCTCGTCAAGCAAGAGAATTTCTGGTTGTTTTGCGAGGGCTTTTGCAAGAGCAACCCGTTGTTTTTGACCGCCACTAAGATGCTTTACTTTTGTAGAATGATAATCTTCAAGTTCAACAACAGCAAGAAGCTCTTGAATGCGCTTTTCTTTTTCTTTTGGATAGAAATTAGAAAGGTGTGTTCCGATATTTTCAGCAACGCTTGTATAAGGCATCAAGTCAAATTCTTGAGCAACATATTTCATAAAATCGTGCCCAACAACCAACTTGTCTTTTGGTCCTAAAATAGCGTTTTGATCCCAAGTAATTGAGCCGCTATCGACATCGTATTCGCCGTAAATAAGTTTTAATAAAGTACTTTTTCCCGAGCCGCTTTCTCCAACAACAGCCAGATATTCACCACGTTTTACCTCAAGGGAAATAGCACTAAGCGTTCTGTTATTCGCATAGCCAAAACAAATGTTTTCAACACAAAGCATTATGTGGTAGCGGTAAATACATGTTCTACCATGTATTCGGCAATTTGAATAGCGTTGGTGGCCGCTCCTTTTCTAAGATTATCAGCAACAATCCACATATTTAAAGTATTAGGCATGCTTTCATCGCGACGTATTCTACCCACAAAAACATCATCTTTTTCATGTGCAAAAATTGGCATTGGATATGTGTTGGTGTCAGGGTTATCTTGGACCGTTACTCCTGGCATTTGACTTAAAATTCTTCTAATTTCAGTCAATTCAAAGTCTTCTTCAAATTGAACATTTACAGATTCTGAGTGCCCGCCTGCTGTTGGGATTCTTACAGCGGTTGCAGTTACTGCGAAAGAACTGTCACCGAGTATTTTCTGTGGTTCTTTGGCCAGTTTCATTTCTTCTTTGGTGTATCCATTTTCTAAAAAGACGTCGCAATGTGGTAATGCATTTTTGAAGATTTGATAGGGATAGGCCATTTCTTCGCTTTTGCCATGAATTTCATTTTCCATTTGGCGAACTGCTTTTACACCTGTTCCAGAAACGGATTGATAAGTGGACACAACGACACGCTTCATTGTATAACGCTTGTGTAGGGGCGCCAAAGCCATTACGAGCTGAATTGTAGAGCAATTTGGGTTGGCAATAATTTTATCATCCGAAGTGATAACATTGGCGTTAATTTCTGGAACTACAAGTTTTTTTGTAGGATCCATACGCCATGCCGAGGAGTTGTCGATAACAATACAACCCGCTTCTGCAAATTTTGGTGCCCATGCTAAGGATGTGTCACGACCTGCAGAAAACAATGCAATTTCTGGTTTAAGAGCAACCGCTTTTTCAAGACCAACAATTTTACAGTCTTTATCTTTAAAGGTGATTATTTTTCCAACACTGCGTTCGGAGGCTACTGGAATTAGTTCGGAAACAGGGAAATTTCGCTCTTCCAACAACTTCATCATTATAGTGCCCACCATTCCTGTTGCACCGACAACTGCTATTTTCATTTTATATCGACTTAAAATTAAACAACAAAATTACTAAATAAGGTGTTACTTTTATTTAAATTTTAAATATAAAAAAGGGCAGATGGCTCCCCTTTTTTTAAAAAAACGATTATTTTTTTAGTAAATCTCTAATTTCAGACAAAAGAGCGTTGTCTGATGGACCGGATGCTGCTTCGTCTTCTTTTCTTTTTAAGGCGTTTATACCTTTGATGATTAAGAACATTACAAAGGCCACAACTATAAAGTCGATGGTGTGTACAAGAAATTGCCCCCACATTATTGCAGATTCTCCTTCTAAAACGCCGTTTCCATTAACAACGCCTTCTTGTAATATATATTTTAAATTTTTGAAGTCTGCCTTGAAAATAAGGCCAATCAAAGGAGATACGACTCCTCCTGTGAAGCTGGTTACAACATCTTTGAAGGCGGCTCCCATTACAAAAGCAACCGCGATATCGACGAGGTTGCCTTTTATTGCAAATTCTTTGAATTCTTTAAGCATAAATTTTAGATTTGGGTTAATACTGATACGAACATATTCAAAACGCAGAAATAAAACAAATTATTCTGAGATGAAAATACGTTTTATACGTTGAGAAATTCCAGTGAGAAGTTCATAGGAAATAGTGTTTCCGTTTTTTGCGAAATCTTCTGCGGTGGTGTTTTTGTCGAACAGAACAACCTCATCTCCTTCTTTACACTCAATTTCAGTAACGTCTACCATAATCATATCCATACAAACATTTCCTACAATTGAAGCTTTTTGTCCAAGAATATAAACTGCGCCTGCGCCATTGCCATATTGACGACCAATACCATCGGCATGCCCTATGGGAAGAGTTGCAATTTTCTTTGGACAGTCTGAAATAAAAGCCCTATTGTACCCTACACTTTGTCCCGAATCAATATTATGAATTTGAGAAATAATTGTTTTTAAAGAGGCGATTGGTCGAAACTCGAATACAGTTTTTTCCATATTATCAAAGCCATACATTCCAATACCACAACGCACCATATCAAAGTGTGCCTCTGGAAAATTAACGACACCCGAGGTATTGCAAAGGTGTCGAATAAATGAATATCCGCACAAAGACTCAAACTTTTCGGTAATGTCTTTAAAGCGATTTATTTGATGAAGAGAAAATTCACGTTCTTTTTCATCTTCGCTAGCAGCCAAATGTGAAAGAACGGACGCCACATGAATACTATTATTAGAATTGATGATTTCTGCAACGTCTTCCATTTGATGTTGCGAGAATCCAAGACGATTGAGCCCTGTATTAAATTTGAGATGTACTGGAAAACGGTCTGTGGAATTTGTATTTGCAACAGCTATAAAAGCGTTTAAAGTTTTGAAACTGTATAAGCTCGGTTCGAGCTGAAATTTTAAAAGAAGATCAAAATTAACAGCTTGAGGGTGAAGTACAAGAATGGGTGTTTTTATACCAGCTTTTCTAAGCAAAACCCCTTCACGGATATAAGCTACTGCAAAATAATCGACCCCCAATTTTTCGAGATATTGTGCAATTCTTACGGCATCACTTCCATAGGCAAAAGCTTTCACCACAGCGAGCAACATGGTGTTTTCATTTATTTTGGTGCGTAGAATATTAAAGTTGTTTTTTAACGCAGAAAGATCTATTTCTAAAATTGTTTCGCCCACCACAAGAGTTAGTTTTTTTTCTTTTGATGGTCAATACTTATTGGCTCGACAACCTTCATATTTTTGATTTTTTCTTTGGTCATGGCTTTGTAAAACGCACTTCGACTAAGGGGTTCGTATTCTTTAACTTCACCCAAAAGAACTAATTTATCGTCATTTGATTTGCGAAAACTGTATTGTGCTAAATTTCCTGTTCTTGTACATACAGCATGAACTTTTGTTACATACTCTGCGGTCGCCATAAGATTTGGCATTGGACCAAAAGGGTTGCCTTTAAAATCCATATCCAAACCAGCAACAATGACACGTACACCTTTGTTGGCTAGCGCATTACAAACACTTACAATTTCATCGTCAAAAAATTGTGCCTCATCAATGCCCACAACATCGCAGCCATCTGCTAGAAGAGGAATGTTGGACGCCGCAGGAACTGGTGTAGAACGAATTTCATTGGCATCGTGAGACACCACACGATCTTCATCATAACGCACGTCTATGGCGGGCTTGAATATTTCTACTTTTTGTTTGGCAAATTGAGCGCGTTTCAAACGTCGGATTAACTCTTCAGTTTTTCCAGAAAACATCGATCCGCAGATCACTTCGATCCATCCAAATTGTTCTTTAGCGTTTACTGTATTTTCAAGAAACATTTTGTAATTTTAGCGCAAGCAAATTATTTTTATTGCTTATTATAAAGGTGATGTAAATTTACTAAAAATAAAAGCATAACACTAAAACTTATTTCAACGTATTAATTTTGTTTTGTAATGAAAAAGAAACTGGAGTCTGAACTTATAAGTATAGCGCACAGGGTATTAAAATTAACGGGCAAGGAGGACTTGTCTAAAATGCATGAAGAAATTGCACAGTTGTATCAGAAAATAGCTATTCTTAAATTTTTAGAAGAGCAGTTTGATGGTGATCTTCCAGAAGAGATAGATACAAGCGCCTCATTTTTTGACGCGCTTGACGGCGCTTTCAACAATAAAGTTACAGATTCTATTGAGGTTGACGAAAAAGTTTATGTCAATATTGATAGCGAGGAAGAAGAAGCGATTATGGAACCAGCGATAGAAAAAATTAAGGACATTGTTGCGCAGATGCCTCAAGAAACAAGTGCTGTAGATGATTTAGTTGATGAAATAAATGAAGTTCAAGCAGAGCCAATAGAAGAGGATCTTTCGGCCTTAACACCAAGTTATAACCAGCTTCCAATTTTTGCCCCTATAGAAGACGAAGTTGTTGAACAAAATGAACCAGAGGCCACTTCTCCCACAACGCCAAAAGCGTCCTTAAATGATGCGTTAAAAGGCACAGGTTTTCAAATAGGACTTAATGATCGTTTAGCTTTTGTGAATCATTTGTTTGAAAACAATAACGAAGATTACGACCGTGTGATGTCTCAACTCACAACAATGGATTCTTTTGAGGAAATCTCAGATTTTATAGAAAACATTATCAAACCCGATTATAACAATTGGGAAGGCAAAGAGGATTATGAGGCCCGATTTTTAGACACCATTTCACAAAAGTTTACGGCTTAGAAAAATAAGTGACTAGATAGGAGCGCTTTTTTGCTCGTATATTTTCTTTTCTTTTTGTTTTTTGAGAACGAATTATGCCCGAATTTAATGTGGTTTTGCCATCTCCTTGTATTTTCATAAATACAACATTATTCACCCCACGAAATTCGTAGGTTTTTCCAGAATCAGGATGAAATAGTCTTATGAGCTCATCATTTATGACTGATAATTCAAAATGATCATTGTCATAAAAATCATAATTTAAGGAGAGTTTTTTTGTGTTGCTACTCGCTGAAATTGCACTTACATTATAGGTTCCTGTATAGTCCCAAAATATGTTATCTACATTACCAATAGCTTCATCTTCTGAGCTTTTGAATAAATTGGTATTATTCTCATTGAAAAAATAGAGGTAATTTTCACTGTCAAAATTGGTGTCATTGCCCTGAGTGCTAGTGAGAGTTTTCTCCCAAGTTTTATATTCCTGAAGAAAAAAATCAACGTTTTCAAAAAATACCTCATCGTAGTCAAATTCGCTACGCTGATATCCGTCTAAGAAATAAGAGGTATCATTGGATGGATTGTATAATTCTATTGAGGTTGCAGTTTCTTGATACACTTCAAACCGTTGGTGTCCATCGATATCGTGATAAACATCCAAAACAACACCTCCAGTATCGTACGCCCCAACCACGATTCCATATCCATTACCTCGATCACCAAACCCAACCAAATTGTTATTTGCATATAAATTTCCATTGATAAAAGAAAGGGTAAACGCCATTTCCACAAATGCTGTTTGGCCATTTCCTCGAGTACTATTAATGTCAACAGACCAAAGCTCATATGTTCTCAAGAGTTGCTCTAACGAAATATTGTTATTGTTATGAGGGGCATAAACCTCATCAGGTTCACATGATCCAAAAAGAAACAGCAAATGAAAAGTTAGAAGAGAGAATTTTAGAGTTTTCATATATTTCATCATGTATCAGTTTTAAATTATTAAAGTATTTTCAAATTGCGTGCCAAAAGATTATATCACTAAAAATCAATAGATTACAAGCATTAATTTTTTAGTACTTTTGTCTGGATAAATTTCAGTAAATGGCATCAGAATTAAAATATGCAGTTTTTGGGAATGGCAGCTGGGCAACAGCAATTGTAAAAATGTTGAGTGAAAAAACCACATCTGTTGGTTGGTATGTACGTAAATCTCAAACCATAGATTATATAAAGGAAGAGCAACACAATCCTTCGTATTTAAGTTCTGTTGAGTTTGATGTCAATCGGCTAATATTGAGCGATGACATAAACAAAGTGGCGAGCTCTGCGGATGTGTTAGTGTTTGCGATACCATCAGCATTTATTTACGAGCAGCTCAAGATGTTATCTGTTGATATTTCAAATAAGATTATTTTATCTGCCGTCAAAGGGATAGTTCCAGAGACAGGGCTTTTGGTTGGAGAGCATTTTCATCAACACAGAAATGTCCCTTTTGATCAGGTTGCGGTTTTGGTAGGGCCATGCCATGCCGAAGAAGTTGCACTAGAGCGCCTTTCATATTTGACCGTTGCTTGTACAAACACAAAAACAGCCAAAACGATAGCCCATCAAATTTCTAGTCATTATATCAAAACAAAAACTCATGACGATGTTGTGGGAGCAGAGTATGCAGCAATGCTGAAAAATATTTACGCTATTGCGGCTGGTATTGCTCATGGATTGGGATATGGCGACAATTTTCAAAGTGTTTTAATGAGTAATGCTATCCGAGAAATGAAGCGTTTCATCAAAAAAGTGTACAAAATGAAACGAAAAATTAACGAAACGGTTTATTTGGGGGATTTATTAGTTACAGGCTATTCAACATTTTCTCGAAATAGAATGTTTGGCAATATGATTGGTAAGGGATATACTGTAAAATCGGCACAAATGGAAATGAATATGATTGCAGAGGGATACTATGCTACCAAAAGTGCATACGAAATCAATCAAAATCATAAAAAATCTGCAAAAACCCCAATAATTGAAATGGTTTATGAGGTGCTGTACAACAACAAAAACCCAAAGCAAGCACTTAAGAAATTAACAGAAAAACTAGACTAATTGTTTTTTGAAGGTATTATAAACTGCTTTTAAATTGTTTTAGAAAGCGCATATCATTCTCACTCAACAAACGAATATCATTAATTTGGTGCAACAACAAAGCAATGCGATCTATCCCCATTCCAAAAGCAAAGCCAGAGTATGTTTTGGAATCAATCCCACAATTTTCGAGAACATTCGGATCGACCATTCCGCAGCCCATAATTTCTAACCAACCTGTGCCTTTGGTCATTTTATAATCTGTTTCTGTTTCTAGCCCCCAGTACACATCTACTTCGGCGCTTGGCTCTGTGAACGGAAAATAGGATGGCCTAAGACGTATTTTTGATTTACCAAAAAGTTCAGTTGTAAAGTATTGAAGGGTTTGCTTCAAATCGGCAAAGCTCACATTTTTATCAATATACAAGCCTTCTACTTGATGAAAAAAGCAATGAGAACGCGCAGAAATCGCTTCGTTGCGATATACTCTTCCCGGCGAAATAGTTCGAATCGGAGGGGTGTTGTTTTCCATATAGCGAACCTGAACAGAACTTGTATGAGTACGCAACAAAATATCCGGATTTGTTTGCACAAAGAAAGTGTCTTGCATGTCTCTGGCAGGGTGATGCTCGGGTAGATTTAGTGCCGTAAAGTTGTGCCAATCGTCTTCAATTTCTGGACCTTCACTAACATTAAATCCTATTCTAGAAAAGATATCAATAATTTGATTTTTTACCAATGATATAGGGTGGCGTCCTCCAATGTGAATGGGCTCGCCTGGGCGCGTCAAATCACCAAAAGATGAAGCGTTTGAGGGTTGTGTTTCTAAACGTTCTTTTAGAGTGTTTACCTTTTCTTGAGCTGTAGCTTTCAATGTATTTATGGCCTGACCATATGCCTTTTTTTGTTCATTTGGCACCGACTTAAAATCAGCAAACAAATCATTTAAAAGGCCTTTTTTTCCTAAAAATTTTATGCGAAATGTTTCAAGTTCGGAGGCAGAATCTGTTGTAAAACTTTGGGCTTCGTCAATTAAATTTTGAATGCGGTCAATCATGGTCTTGAAATAAAAGCCAAATTTAAGAAATCTTATCTAATAAACTCGTGTTCAAGAAAATAGTTTACAATGGCTTCTTTCATTAGAACGCTTTGTTCACCAGCTTTCAAATTGGGCAATTGTGCCTTGATTTTGTAGTGAGGCCAACCGTCATCATCAACAAAATCAAGTTCGTAATATCCATAGGGCGACAAAAGGCGACAAATGGCGATATGCATCAAATTGAGTTTTTCATCTTTTTTGAAACGACGATGAAGTTGTCCAAGCTCTTGAACGCCAATGAGATAAATAATTCCATCCAGGTCTAGTGCCGCTCCATCTGCAAAGCGTAGAGATAGTTTGTCTACGAGTGTTTCCCAGCGTTTTTTTAATTCTTCGTCTCTTGCCATAATTTATTTTGTAAATTTAGACTCTAATTTTTCATTAAAGAAATATTAATTCAAATTATTTTATGCCTGTTATCGACATTATTCTTGGCGCGCTTATTCTGTATGGAATTATTAAGGGTTTTTTCAAGGGCTTGTTTGTAGAGGTGGCTTCACTTTTGGCTTTAATGCTTGGGGTATATGGCGCGGTTCATTTTAGCAATTATGCAGCAGAATTTTTGTCGGGTTATGTCGATTGGTCAGAACAAACAATGAATATATCTTCTTTTGCCATTACATTTATTGTTATTGTTCTGGCGGTTTCCCTAGCCGGCAAAGCTTTAACAAAACTAGCCAATTTTGCGGCTCTTGGTCTTATCAATAAATTATTAGGGGCGCTTTTTGGGGGTCTCAAAATCACTCTGATTCTTTCGGTGCTGTTGCTTGTTTTTGAGCGCTTCAACACCACACTTTCAATGGTATCAAAAGATGAGTTAGAAGACTCTATTCTCTACCAACCCGTGGGGGCAATAGCCCCAATGATTTTACCTCGCTTTATCGATGAAAAAACCATATTGGAGCTTCCACAATTTGAAGATTCAGAAGAACAATAAACCTACTACTTAGACAAACGGCTTAAATATGTTTTGAATGACTTGTATATTCGTTCTTCAGGAATAAAATCGGGGATGATGTCGATGCGTTCCATCATATATCTAGGTTGTTTTAGGAGTCCTACAAACACCACATCTACGCCTTTAGCTTTTAAATCTTGAAGTGTATCTTCCATAACATACAATCCTGTTTGATCCATGTATTGCATTCTGCTAAGCCGAATCACAACTGTTTTTGCACCTTCTGGAATTTGCTTGTAAAGTTGTTGAAATTCTGCTGTTGATCCGAAGAAAAGGGGCCCTTTAATGTGTTTTATAAAAACCTCCCCTTTTAATTTTTTTGGGAAATTAATTTCATCTGGCCATGCTTCTTCCTTTAGTGTATCAACCTCGGAACGTTCTGCCGTTAGGTCGCCAATGAGCTTCATAAACATGAGACAAGAAATGACTAATCCTATACCGACTGCGAAAATTAAATCCCAAAAAGTTGATAAAATCAACACCGTTAGCATGATTAAAACTTCCGAACTTAATTTTACAGGCCCCCAAGCAATGTCTTTTGGTAATGCAGGAATAGCTTTTAGGCCTTTATAATCCATTACGCCAATTCCAACGGTAATTAAAATTCCAGAAAGTACTGCTGCAGGAATTTTGGAAGCAACAGGCCCCAACGCCAATAAAATAAAAAGCAGCAAGACTCCAGCGATCATTCCAGAGCGTTTTGTTTTTCCACCAGAATTAATATTGACAACCGTTCGAATTGTTGCACCGGCACCGGGGATTCCACCAAATACTGCAGCAATACTATTTCCAATACCTTGTCCAACAAGTTCTTTGTTTGGTTTATGCTTGGTTTTTGTCATATTATCGGCGACAACACTTGTCAACAACGAGTCAATTGCACCGAGAAGAGACAATGTGAGCGCTGTAAAAATATAGGGGCTTATACTGCCTAATTTAAAATTCGAAAATAGTTCCAGTTGGGGGATAGGAAGGCCATCAGGAATTTTTTCAATAGGCTTATACTCCAACCCTAAAGCAATAGCTCCACCAGACATTACAACAAGCGCAACAAGAGTGCTCGGTACTGCTGTAGTGATGCGTTTAAATCCATATATGATTATTATTGTTCCGAGTGCTAAAAAAAATTCAAGCCAATTGATATTTCGAAGAGCTCTAGACATAACCTTGAGCGCACCAATAGTTCCTGAGGCTTCTTTAGCAGCAAGCGTTTTAGATTCTCTAAGAATATCTTCTTCAGAAATTTTGTTTGCTCTTTTTATGGTTTCTTTAAAATCTTCTAAAACCAGAATACCTTCGCCGGCTTCGTCTTTCAAAATATTTTCAAGGATGATTTCTTCCGCTTGTGGTTTAAATGTATTGACATAGTCTAAATCTTCTTTTGGGTTGTATCCTAAAGAGGGTAAAATTTGAGTTAAAAGTATGATTACACCAATTGCAGTCATGAACCCAGAGACAACAGGGTATGGGATGTATTTTATGTATTTTCCGAGACCCAAAAAGCCAAGGCCAATTTGCATTAGTCCAGCCAAAAAAAACACCATTAAAATTGAGGGTAAAGCTTTATCAATATCGCCATCATTGGCGGCAACAATTCCTGCAATAATTACCATACTTACTGCAGTCATTGGTGCAGTTGGACCAGAAATTTGGGTGTTTGTTCCGCCAAAAAGGGCAGCAAAAAAACTTATAAAAATTGCACCATAAAGTCCGGCACTTGGTCCAAGACCAGAAGAAACACCAAAGGCTAGTGCCAATGGTAGAGCTACGATTCCTGCGGTGATGCCACCAAAAGCATCACCCTTAATGTTTGAGAATAGGTTGTTTGTAATTTTCATGATTTGTAGAGGTTTAGGGCTTATTAAAATGAATTAAAAAATGTTACATATATTATGGTAATAAAGTTAGAACTCTTTGAGAGCATTGTTAGAAATCCACCCGATATTTCCATCTATGAGTTTAATTTTTGACCAGGTGTTTTTGTATGATTCTATAATTTGAACTTTTGTGCCTTCATGCAAAACAAAAGCGGTTTCACTTCTGAGGTTGGGCTCAGTTTTTATATTAATTTCTTGCTGATAAATAATGCCAAAACGCTCATTGTCTAAGTCAATTTTTTTATTGAGTAAAACAAAAATAAAAATGAGAATTAAAAAAGATACAATAGACATTATAAAAAAGATTCTTTTTGTTTTGGTGTTGTTGGAAAGATAATAAGCAATAAAAAAGCCGACAAAAACACACATGAGTAGAACACATAATATAGCCCAGCCATCCACACTAAATGTATTTGCCGTTTTGTTAATAAATTTGGAGGTTTCCAGTTCTGGAATGGCATCAAATTGATCAATGGTCATTTGCTGTGCAAAATTCAAGTTGTTCTGAATCTCTTTATCATTTGGAGACAATTTTAGCGCTTTTTCATAATGATAAATACTAGGAGCAATCTTATTTAATTTATAATAGCAATTGCCCATATTAAAATACAATGCGCTTGAGTGTAGGTTGCTTTCTAGTATTTTTTCATAAATCGTAATTGCAGCTTCATATTTTCCATTATTGTACAAGGCGTTGGCTTCATCAAATTGTAAGTTTCCTTGAGAATAACCAAGTGTTGCAATCCACCAAAAGAAAAGAAGAATTACGTTTTTCATATTATTTTAATTGTTTGTCAAGTGCATTAATAACCTCAGCGGCTTTTTGATAATCACGCTCCATGTCTGCAACCTCTAGCGGAGTATATCGCGCGAGTTCACAAGACTCTAGCACTTCTAAAAATTGAGAAATGGGCTCTTTTTGAACTTCTTTTTGAGATAAAAGAATACTGATTTTTTCTTTCCTAAAATCACTCGTTTCTATCTTTAATTTAGATTTAAGATAATTGTGTAAAGCTTTCTCTAACGCCACATAAAATGCGTCTTTTTTGCCGATTGTTTTTTTTGCAGCACTCAAGTATTTTCGAGCAAGTTTATTTGATTTCCTCGTTTTATTTCCTTCAATATCCATGGCTCTTTGACTAAGTTTTCTAGTCAAAAGAATAACCATAGGGATCAAGACCAAAGGCCCTAAAAACAACCACCAAAAGAGCGAGGTATTATAAAATGGATTTTTGGCTATTGGCTCCAAATGACCATTAGACTTAAATGATGAAAATTGATTGGATAATGCAGTTACACTTGTTTTTTGCACACCTTCAAAAGGCGAATTTTCATTGGAGTTTGATTTAGGCCCACCAGTTACCGAAACGACCAACTCATTAGAGGAAAGTGTTTTGTATGTCTCTGTGTTTAAATCAAAATAAGAAAATGTGACTGCTGGAATTGGATACTGCCCTTGTGTATTTGGAACAACAGTATAAGTGTCGGAAATGCTGCCCCTCATTCCAGAAAGAGTTGTAGAAACTTTTTCAGAATGCTCAGGCTCATAGACCTCAAGAGCGCTAGGGAGGTTGGGTTTTGGGAGTTTAAATAACTTTAAGTTACCTTTTCCTGAGACTTCAAGTTTCAATTCGAAAGCTTCTGTGGCTTTCAAAGTACTTTTGTTTGACATCATATTGAACTCAAAATTTCCTACAGCGCCAGAAAAATCATTTGGCCTTCCACTGCTAGGGAGTGGCTTTACATTTATTGTCCTTTTACCAGCAGTTACAATACGATTTGTAGTGGTCATCATCAATCGTCCAAAGACATCTCTTCTTTTTGAAGGGACTTCAACACTCACGTCCAACGAAAGAGGTTCTATATTTAATTTCCCCGTCTTTTGTGGATAAAGCACCGTCTTTTTCAAAACAACATAACGATAATTTTCTCCTTTATATTTTCCTTCTTTGACTTGCTGTCCTTTAACGTCAATGTTTTGACTCCAAAAATCGTTGTAACGGGGGCTGTCCAACTCAGACCAATTTCTTACCCCAGTATTTTCTGCAACATAAAGCTTATATACAACACTAACAGGCTCATTTAAATAGGGGTTTGTTGTTGAAACTTCAGCAACCAAGTGGATACTTTCTGAGGCGATATAATTGGGATCATTTGGATCTTTTGGGATATCAACCGCAGCGGTAACGGTAATTTTTATCGGAGATGTTTTATACACCTCGCCATCAATTTCTATACTTGATTGCCCAATACTAAACGTCCCTCTTTTTGTTGGAGATAAGAAATAGGTATAGCTTTTTGAGAAAGAACGGACACCATTAATCCAAGAGTTGTTAATGGATTGACTAGGTCCTCCAACAACTTTGAAGTTCTCAAAACTAGGTGGAGTAAAATTATCACCATCTTCGTTCATAGTGAAATCTATCCGTAACCGCTCATTCACACCAAGTTGAGTTTTACTTGCTTTCGCCTCGAACTTGACTTGAGCAACTGCAAAACTTGAAAGAAAAATAATTAATAAAAGCGATTTTAACTTCATACACTACCAATCTTTATCCGTTTTTATTTTTACCCCCTTAACTTTAGAAGCATTCATTTTTTCTTGAACTTTCTTTTCTTCATTGTTCATGGCTTCAAGCAGGTTTTTGACTTGCTGAGGAGAGAGCTTTCCTTGTTGATTTTCATTTTTTTTCTGTGGATTTTTTTGGTCCCCTTTTTCGTCTTTTGGCTTTCCATTACTATCCTTTTTATCGGACCCCTCTTTTTCTTCTTTATCGTCTCCGTTTTGCTCTTTATTTTGCTCGTTTTTATCTTGTTGCTTGTCGCTATCTTCCTTTTGGTCGTCCTTTTTGTTCTCGTCCTTATCTTTGTCTTTTTTCTCGTCTTCTCCCTCGCCACCGCCTTGTTCTTTGGCGCATTCTTTGGCTAGCGCCAAATTATAACGACTCTCTTCGTCCGAAGGCTTATTTCTTAATGCATTTTTATAGGCCTCAACGGCCTCTTTACATTTTTTAGTTTGCATTAAGGTGTTTCCGATATTATGAAATGCGCGGTGTTTTTCTTCTTTAGTTGCATTTTTTGTAGCTTCAACAAGTTTAAAAAGCGCTTCGTCATAGAGCTCAGAATTGTAATACGCGTTACCAAGATTGTAGGCACTTTTTGCGTTTGTTGCTTTTTTTGAAATTGCTTTTCTGTAATATTTTTCAGCTTCTATAAAATTATCTTTTGAAGCGATATTCCCTTCGTAAACAAGCGCATCAGATGCTGTCTGAAGCTCATCGATTTCTTGTGCAAATAACAAGTTGCCAAACACCGATAAGAGCAGTAAAAACACAATGGTGTACGGCTCAATAGGATAGTAATGTTTATTTTTTTGCGTGCTTATCATCATAGGTTTTCATTAAACAAGTTTAGGCGTTTTAGCCAAGCTGTTTTACGTTCTAGAAATAGGATGTCCAAAATTAAAAAGAAAAGTCCTAATCCCAAAAACCACTGAAATTGATCTTCAAATTCTGCAAACTCTTTCGCTTCAAATTCTTTTTTATCCATTTTATTTAAAATATCGCCAATAGTTTCTATAACATCGTTGGTGTTTTTACCATCAACATACGTACCATTTGCCTCTTTTGCGATTTCAGAAAGAGTATTTGTGTTTAATTTTGTAATTACAGTGGCACCATTTTGGTCTTTTTTATAACTCATAACGATGCCATTTCTCTTAAGCGGAATGGGACCTCCCTTTTCTGTGCCTACGCCTATGGTAAAAATCTTTATCCCTTCTTCTGCGGCGGCTTCCGCCACTTCTAGACTCAAATCGTTGTGGTCCTCTCCATCAGAAATTATGACTAACACACGATTTGTCTGCTCTTCATCATTGTAGTAGCTTCTCGATAATTGTATGGCTTCATCAATGGCAGTTCCTTGAGAAGAAAGCATATCTGTATTTAGGTTCTGTAAGAACATTTTTGCAGAAGAATAATCCGTTGTGATGGGAAGTTGCGGAACCGCTTTTGCGGCATATGCAATAATTCCAACTCTGTCACTTACAAGGTTATTGATGATTTGTGTCGTTAGTTGTTTTGCTTTTTCTAATCTACTGGGAGCAATATCTTCGGCTAGCATACTTTTTGAAACATCTATCGCAAAAACAATATCGACACCCTCTCTTTTTACCGTTTGTAAAGACGTTCCAATTTTTGGATTGACCAATGCGATTATCAAGCATATAAAACTAAGCGAGAGTGTTATAAATTTTAAAACAGATTTGAACGCCGATTGGTCTGGACTAAGGCGCTCTAAGAGGGTTAAATCCGAAAATTTACGCTTTGTTCTTTTTTTCCATAACTGTGTCCAAAGGAAGACAAGAAGCATTCCCAAAAGGATGAGTAAAAGCCAAAACCATATATCTTCTTCTAATTGAAACATAATTATATAAAACTCCTTAAAAGTGTGTGTCGAAGCAAAAATTCTAAAACCAACAAACCTAATGCCATAAGGACCAGCGGTCGGAATTTTTCTTCATAATTATAATATTTAAACTCTTCTATTTCAGTTTTTTCTAGCTGATCTATTTCAGCATAGATGTCTTCTAGTTTTTTGTTATTTGTCGCTCGAAAATATTTTCCACCAGTCTCCGTGGCTATTTCTTTTAACAACTTTTCATCAATTTCAACTTGAATTCTAGAGTATTGAAATTTTCCATTATTTATTGCCACAGGCGAAAGTGCCATTCCATTGGTTCCCAGCCCAATGGTGTATGTTTTTATGCCATACTCTACAGCAAGTTCACTGGCCGTTTGAGGATCGATAAACCCAGAGTTATTGACGCCATCGGTGAGTAAAATGATAATCTTACTTTTGGCCTTGCTTTCTTTTAAACGATTCACTGCTGTAGCAAGTCCCATACCAATGGCAGTTCCTCCAGTAATAATGGTATTGTATTTTATTTCTCTTAAAGATTTTAGAATAATACCTTTATCGCTTGTAACAGGTGTTCTCGTATAACTTTCTCCGGCATATTCAACCAGTCCAATTCTATCGTTGGGACGTCTTGTAATAAATTTACTTGCCACTTTTTTTAATGCCTCTAATCTGTTGGGTTTCAAATCTTTGGCCAGCATACTTGCCGAGACGTCAATGGCCATTACAATATCAATCCCTCGCGTTGTTTTTGTTTTTGTAGAAACATCTACGGTTTGAGGTCTTGCCATCGCAACAACAACAAGCGCAAGTGCCAATGCTCTCATCACAAACAAACTGTGTTTTAAAATAGACCAAATTTGATTCCCTTTTACGAGACCGTTGCTGTTCGAAATTTCTAAAGTAGCGGTTTGCTTTTTGTGTTTTGTAATGTACCAAAGTAAAAGAGCGGGGATTACCAAAAGCAACCAAAGCAATTCTTTATGTGTAAATTCTATTCCTTCTAGCATCACTCTTGATTTTCTTTTATCAATTCAACAGAACTTATAATGCGATCTGCCATGTCTTTGGCATAAATATCGTCTGATTTCCAAACTAACACTAATTGCTGAAGTACTTTTGGTGTAGAAAAACCAAGTATTATAAAGTTGCCTTCTGCAAATTCTCCAGTCTCAAAATTTAGTGTTGTTGTGCCATACGTTTTTAACCCCTCTTGTCCATTGGGAGTAATAAATTGTTCCGTTCTTGGAATAATGTTGACAGCTCCTTTTTTCTCAAGTAAAGTAAGCTCCCTATTGGCTATACCAACAAGATCTATGGGTTCTGATGGTGGCTGAGCCGCGGGATCATCTGAGCTCAAAACGGAACTTTTAACTGTAATTTCTAACGGAACTTTAGAGTTCTTAAAACTGAAAATTTTGGTTTTGAATTTTGAACTGATCGTATCCTTTTTTACGGGCATTTGTCGCTCCAAAACTTCGGGGGTTTGTACAATAATTCCGGGAGCACCGTATTCGCTAGTCACCCAATCATTATGTTCTAAAAGCAACTTACTTGGGTGGCGCAAGAGTGTGTCTTTGGCTGTTGTAAACCCAGAATGTATGCCAAAACCAACATATAAAGCAATTAAAGCACCAACTATACAAAGCCCTAACAGTCTTATTTTTTTTCTTTTTTCCTTTTTTTCAAATTCTTTTTGATATTCTAAATCTTTTAATAATTCCTCCTCTGTGGGCTCTGGCAAACCTTCTTTAACATGATCAATTTCTTTGTCAATGATTTGCTTGTCCATTCGTGCAATTTCAAAATCAGGAGTGGACTTTGCAAACTTCACCAGATCAGCTCGCTTTAGAGTTTCTTGAATATTCTCAATGGTTACTTTTTGGAGTGAAATTTCTTTAGAGTCTTTAAGCATATTTAGCCTTGCTACAAGCTCTTCTGTTGTGCTTTCAAGCGACTGATCATACACCTTTTCGTTGAGGTATTTTCGCAAAATAAATGTAAGATCGGAATAGAATTCTTTAATTTTTTCGTTTTCAAAATAACTATTCTCATCAAGTTTGCGTAGGGCCAATTTTGCTTGTTTGTAAGGGGGTAAAGCTGCAATAATCTCTTCCTCTGTTAAGGGCTTTTTTCGAAAAAAGAACCACCACAACCCACTACAAACTATCGCAATGATGAGGATAAATAACCACCAAAATTTTTCCCAAACTGATGGTTGTTTTTCAACTGTGATTATAGGTTTAATATCAAATAATTTTTGTTTTGTAGTATCGACAATCACTGGTCGAACCTTTATTTGAATAGAATCCGAATACAATGTTTTGTCTCCAACTAAAACTTTTTGACGGGGGATGGTAAAAGCACCAGAATCAAATTGTGTAAGGCCATACGTTTTTATAAGTTTTCGACGAATATCATTTAAAACCGTGTCAACAGGGTAACTTTCAATGACTTCCATGGGTTGAAATGTTTGTCCTTCAGGAAAAATCACAACTGCTGTGCTATCAATTTCGGCTTCAATAGTGTACAGCACCTCTTCTCCAATCTTAATGGAGGTGGAATCAACAGAAGTTTTAAGTTGTGTATGCCCAATAAATGAAAGTAAAACCCCAATTAAAAAAGTAAACCTTTTTAGAAATAATTTGATATGTTGTGTGTTTATTTTCATTGAAAAGATTTATGCTCTTTGTTTGAAATAACCCAATAATTTTTTTACATAACTTTCGTCTAGTCTGCAATCTATATATCCTGCTCCAGCTTTTTTGCAACTGTCCTTAAAGTAATTTACTTGTGCGCGATAATTCGTTGCATAATGATCTCTAATTTTTTTAGAACTGGTGTTGATTAATGACGATAGCCCTGTTTCTTGATCTACCATTTGAACAACTCCTAGATTTGGTAGTTCTGCTTCATTTTTGTCATAAATTCTGATGCCAGTAATGTCATGTTTTCCAGAGGCAATTTTTAAGTTGTGTTGATACTCTTTGTCGATGAAATCAGAAAGCACAAAAACAATGGCTTTCTTTTTCATAACGTTGGATAGAAATTTGAGCGCCTCTGCAATATGTGTTTGCTTGTTTTGAGGCTTGAACTCTAGGAGTTCTCTAATAATACGCAGCACATGAGAGCGTCCTTTTTTGGGTGGAATATAAAGTTCAACCTCGCCCGAAAACAAAATCAAGCCAATTTTATCATTGTTTTGTGTTGCAGAAAAAGCTAGTGTTGCAGCGATTTCTGTGATGTATTCGCTTTTGAACTGACCATAAGTTCCAAAATTTTCAGAGCCAGAGACATCCACCATAAGCATCATTGTAAGCTCGCGCTCCTCTTCAAAAACCTTAATGTAGGGCTCGTTGTATCGAGCAGTGACATTCCAGTCAATATTTCGAACATCATCTCCAAATTGATATTGACGTACTTCTGAAAACGTCATTCCTCGGCCTTTAAAAGTTGAATGGTATTCTCCACCAAAAACATGATCGGACAAACGCCGTGTTTTGATTTCAATTTTACGTACTTTTTTTAGGAGCTCTTTCGTATCCATTGGTGTTTTGAATGCGGTTTTTTAGGCAATGAAAAAATTTGAGTTCAGTTCCATTAAGGAACCTCAATAACATTTACAATTTTATGGACAATATCTTCTGAGGTAATATTTTCTGCCTCAGCTTCATAAGTAATTCCTATACGATGGCGTAGTACATCCAAAACAACGGCCCGTACATCTTCTGGGATGACATATCCACGGCGTTTTATAAAGGCATAACATTTTGCCGCAGTAGCCAAATTGATGCTTCCTCGAGGCGATGCTCCAAAGGAAATTAGAGGTTTTATTTCAGACAGATTGTAACGTTCTGGATAACGAGTGGCAAAGATAATATCAAGAATATATTTTTCAATTTTTTCGTCCATATAGACTTCACGAACAGCCTTTTGCGCCTCTAGAATTTGTTTCACACTTACAACAGGTTTAACGCTCTCAAAAGCACCCTTTAAGTTGGCTCTGACAATTTGCTGTTCGTCTTCTAATTTTGGATAATCGATTACGGTTTTCAACATAAAACGATCGACTTGTGCTTCGGGAAGTGGGTATGTACCTTCTTGTTCTACAGGGTTTTGGGTTGCCATGACTAAGAAAGGTTTTTCCAAAATAAAAGTCTCATCGCCAATAGTTACCTGTTTTTCTTGCATTGCTTCAAGCAGTGCCGATTGCACTTTTGCAGGGGCTCGATTGATTTCATCTGCCAAAACAAAATTAGCAAAAATAGGCCCTTTTTTGATATTGAAATCATTGGCTTTTATGTTATAAATAAGGGTTCCAACAACATCAGCGGGAAGTAAGTCTGGTGTAAATTGTATTCTACTAAAGCTACCAGAAACGGCTTGCGATAAAGTGTTTATTGCTAGTGTCTTGGCCAATCCAGGCACCCCTTCAAGCAATATGTGCCCCTGACCCAAAAGACCAATAAGCAACCGCTCTATCATATGTTTTTGGCCCACTATAACTTTGTTGATTTCTAATGTTAGTAGGTCAATAAAAGCACTTTGTTTTTCAATTTTTTCGTTTATAGATGTAATATCAATTGTTTGCGCGTTTTCTTCCATTATTCGGGATCTATTAGATTAATATTGATTTTTGCAAGGTGTTAAAATTATTCTGTTGTTTCTGTTAATAATTGGTTAAAAATAAATATTTTTTTGAGAGAAAAAAGTCTTATGTTTTTTAAATTTAATGTTAAAAAAATCATGCCAAAAATATTAAATTCTAGACTTGTTGCAGGAACAATGTTTTGGGGTCAATGGGGTAAGCAAATGAGCACAAAACAAATGACTGATTTGTTGGCCTTTTTTTATGAAAATGCCATTAACACTTTTGATCATGCCGATATTTATGGCGGGTACACTATGGAGGCTGCTTTTGGACAGGCCTTTGGTCAAAGTTCAATTCCAAGAGATCAAGTCCAATTTGTTTCAAAATGTGGTATTCAATACACAAGTAATAATCGCTCTAATGAGATCATCCACTATGATACTTCAAAAGCATACATAATTGCTTCGGCTGAAGCCTCGTTGAAACATCTCAAAACCGAGTATTTGGACGCGCTTTTAATTCACCGACCTAGTCCTCTAATGCATCCAGAGGAAGTGATGAGAGCTGCAGAAGATTTAAAAAAAGAAGGGAAAATCTTAAATTTTGGGGTGTCTAATTTCTCTTCCTCTCATATGGACTTAATGCTGTCTGAAGGCGTTTTGGACATTAATCAAATTGAGTTTTCTGCTGTACAACACTCTGCTTTGTTTGATGGAACTTTGGATAGCATACTACAACATAAAATAACGCCAATGGCCTGGGGGCCTGTTCGGTCTTATTTTACTTTAGATGATCAGGCAAAAAAACAGCGAATGAAAAAGGAGTTTTCGGAACTTTCATTAAAATATAGTGCAAGTGAAGATCAGTTGTTGTTGGCATGGATTTTGAAACACCCTTCGAAAATACATCCGATCATTGGCACTACCCAAAAAGAGAGAATCCAATCTGCACTTCAATCGCTTTCCATAGAACTATCTACAGAAGACTGGTTCAAAATTCTTGTGGCGAGCCAAGGCCACAACGTTCCTTAATTTCTAGAATAATGATTAATAAACGCTTACTTATAAAAAACCTACTTGCTCATAACGACGAGAACAGTTTTTATGACAAAAAGCGTCAAATTAATATTTCAGAAAAAGAGGGTAAAGCAAAGTTTTTGAAACATATCTGTGCGCTTTCAAACAGCAATCCAAAGAATAATTCTTACATCATCATTGGAGTGGACGACCCTTCAAATGACATTGTTGGAGTAGATTTTTTTGATGATAGTAAAATTCAAAATTTAATTAATGCTTACCTAGAACATCCTCCTATTATTCAATATGAAAACATTCCTTTTCCGCACCTTTCAGAAGATAAGGTAGTGGGGTTGGTGACAATTAGATCAAAAACAACAAATACCATTACCGCGTTACGAAAGAATATTTGGAAGTATTATGGCGGTTCGGTATTTTTTAGAGATGGCAGCATGAGCATGCCAAAAGTATTCGATTTGAAGCTTAACAACACCAATTCGAAAATCGTTGAGGCCATTGAGCAGCATGCTCAAAACAATATACAGTACACTTTAGACGGCGTTTTTGATTTTATGAAAAACAGAAAAGATTACAGCCCAACGTATCGTGTTTTTAAAGAATATTTTGTAATCTGCTGGTCTGGCCAAAAGAAAGTCGTTAAAAATCAAACCTTTTATTCGAGGGTCGATATTGCCCTTATTAACGAACAAGTTCGCCTTTTTTATTCTACATTAGATGAGGTTGAAATACGTTATGATAAAGATTGTTTTAAAATTATTGAATATGTTAATCTTGGATTAAATGGTCAAAATAAATATTTAAAGTTAGAAGAAACAAGCATTACTTTTTCTGAAAATGCTCAGTACAATATTGAGACAAAACTTTTGTTTCAGCCCCCAGTTTATGACAAAAAAAATCTTCACCATATTTTTAATATTAACAATGCTTTATTGGAAAAATTAAGGACACAACAAGCGTTAGAAAAATATGAGCAAGAAGATTTAAAAAATCTTCCTATAACATATTTAATTTGTCATTTCAATGGTTTTGATCAAGCATTAAAACAGCTTGAACTCTCTAAGCCTTTATTAGCCAAACATAGTGAGGATATTTACAATTTATATAAAGAGAGTATGCGTATTTTACGCAAGGTGAAGTATAATTAAACCCTGCATTTGCAGGGTTTTTAACGTATTATAACTTATCAATTCCACCGTCTAATTCATCTTGCCATTTGAGAAGTTTCTCCCATTTTCCTTCATAGGCCATTCTGGCTTGTTTTGGCCAGGTTCCAGGATTATGAATTCTATAGGCCTCACCCGCATTATTTAGGATTGATTGGCATTTTTGAACACTACAATTTGATAATGATTTCCAGGTTTTGATATTATTCTTATGGAAAAGCTCTTGAATTTTTGGTCCAATACCTTCAACAATAGTAAGATCATTTTCTTTGATGGTTTTACCAAAGACGCCTTTTGCCAAATTCGCATCAAAACTGTATGTAGATGCTACAGTTGAAGCAAGCGATCGTTTGTATTGTGGTGAGGTTTTCTTTTTATTCGCATTTAATTCTTTTTCAAGAGTTACCATTTTTTCTTTCCAGTCGTCACAATTTTGACAACGCCCTTTTCCAAATAACCTCCCAAGGAGGTATCCGAAAAGTGCAGATAAAATTCCAACACCAAAGTGGATTAATATACATGTATTCATAATGTTTTGTTTTTTTAATTAATTATTACTTCTGTTCTTCTATTTAGGGCTTTCCCTCTTTCAGTCTTGTTTGTGGCAATAGGCGCAGTTTCGCCTTTAGAGGTTGTGTTGATTTTGTTTGCGTCAACGCTATATTCTAACAATTTTCTTTTTGTAAATTCAGCTCTTTTTTTGCCAAGCCTCATATTGCTTTCTTCAGACTTAACATTATCCGTATGCCCTACAATAGTGCAACTTACATTATCGGAGGCATTAAGATAATTGGCTAACGCTTTTAGTTTGTTTTTCTCTTCTTTGTATAAGAAAGTAGTTGCTTTTGCAGGTAAAAAGCGGACGAGTACCGGGTCTTTCATAAGGTCGTTTTTCATTGCACTTATTCTTTTAGGACCACCAATCCCTTCAAAGCTCTCTACAGTAAAAGCATAAGGCCCTCTAAGAATACCACTTTGATTTGGAGTTAGAGAATTGTCTTTTTTGCCAAAAGCTGAAACTTGATCAGTAGATAACCCATGTTCTATTAAGAATTGTTTAATGGCTTTTGCTCTAGCAACCCCTAAGTTTTCAAAATGAGATAGATTATTCTCACCCTCTTTAAAATAGCCGGAGATGTTTAACTTTTTGTCTTTATTATTTTTAAGATGTGTAATCATCTCCTTAATACAAGACAACAAATCTTCAGATAAAGGTTGCACTATAGCATGGTCCGATGACATGAAATTAAAATTGTCATTGCTGCTTATGGCGATATCACCGTCATCAAATGTAAAAGGAAACATTGTGGCGGCTTTTTCTTGTGAGGTCTCTTTTGCAATTGATGTTTTTGTACAGTTTTTATTGCAGCAAAAATACCAGTGCAGAAAAAAACCGATGATTAGGGTGGCCAAAATCCCTAACAAGTAGGTTGTTTTTTTACTCATAAAGCTTAGATATTAGTTCATCTAGCAGCACAATAACGTACTGCCTTATGGGTTTGGACACATAAAACAAAAAAAAGTCACATTTTTATGTGACTTTTTTATTAATTAATCTATCAACTAAAGTATTATAAATCAAATTTAATTCCCTGAGCCAAGGGAAGGTCTGTTGTGTAGTTGATCGTATTGGTTTGTCTTCTCATGTATATTTTCCAGGCATCACTTCCAGATTCTCTACCGCCACCAGTCTCTTTTTCGCCTCCAAAAGCACCTCCAATTTCAGCTCCCGAAGTTCCAATATTGACATTTGCAATACCACAGTCGCTACCAGCGTGAGACAAAAACAATTCGGCTTCTCGAAGATTATTTGTCATAATGGCTGAAGACAGGCCTTGTGCTACATTATTTTGTGAAGCAATAGCATTTTCTACTGTTCCAGAATATTTTAACAGATAAAGGACAGGTGCAAAAGTTTCGTGCTGAACAATATTAAAATTATTTTTTGCCTCTGCAATGGCGGGCTTTACATAACACCCACTTTCATAACCTTCGCCTTGAAGCACACCGCCTTCAACTATGATATTTCCACCCTCGGCAACGACTGCCTCAAGTGCATTTTGATAATTTTTCACAGCATCAGTATCTATCAGAGGCCCCACATGATTGTTTTGATCTAGCGGATTCCCAATACGCAACTGTTTGTAGGCCTCTACCACAGCAGTTTTTACTTTGTCATAAATTGACTCATGAATAATCAATCTTCGCGTTGAGGTACAGCGCTGTCCAGCAGTACCTACAGCACCAAATACAGCACCTATAACTGTCATTTTTATGTCGGCATCTGGTGTTACAATAATGGCATTGTTACCTCCTAGTTCTAGGAGTGATTTTCCTAGGCGTTCGCCAACGGTTTTTGCTACAATTTTTCCCATTCTTGTCGATCCTGTTGCAGAAATTAAAGGCACTCGAGTGTCTTTGGTTAATAGTGTTCCCACTTTATAATCGCCATTAATCAGACAAGAAATACCTTCTGGCAAATTGTTTTTTGCAAACACTTCTGCAGCAATTTTTTGGCAAGCAACCCCACACAAAGGTGTTTTTTCTGAGGGTTTCCAAACGCATACATCACCACAAATCCAAGCAAGTGCTGTGTTCCATGCCCATACAGCAACAGGAAAATTAAATGCAGAAATGATGCCTACCACACCAAGCGGATGGTATTGCTCGTACATTCTGTGGCCCGGGCGTTCAGAATGCATTGTTAGACCATGAAGTTGACGAGAAAGCCCTACTGCAAAATCACAGATATCTATCATTTCTTGAACCTCTCCCAATCCTTCTTGAAGACTTTTTCCCATTTCATAAGACACCAATTTCCCTAACGGTTCTTTAAGATCTCGTAGGCGGTCACCAAACTGACGTACAATGTCTCCGCGTTGCGGTGCAGGCATTATTCGCCAAGTTTTAAAAGCTTCCGTAGCAGTACTCAATACATGTTCATACTGCTCTGGCGTTGTTTCAGACACGGCCCCTATTTGACCACCATCAACAGGTGAAAATGAGGCAATTATGTTGTGAGATGAAAACCAAGTATTCCCAGTTGAAGTACCAGGATTGTTTTTCTCAATACTTAGGGCTTTCAGAGTATCTTTGATATTGACCGTTTGTGACATATTTTTAGTGTTTTGGATTTATTATTTCCAGTTTTTATATGCCCTTAGGCATAGTTGACTGTTGTAGTATTTCTTTATTCCAGTAACTTCTTTTCCTAACCACGATGGGCGTTCAAAAGCTTCATCTTCGTGAGAAAGCTCAACCTCTGCGATGACAAGTCCGCTATTTTCTTTCAAAAATTCGTCTATTTCAAAGGTATGATTTTTAAAAGGAACAACATATCTTACTTTTGTGATGACTCCATCAAGACAAAGTGAAATCAATTGTTTAGCATCATCCACGTCTATTTCTTTTTCCCATTCAAATCTGGAGGTACCGCTTTCAGAAGTTTCACCTTTAATTGTGATGTAAGCGTCTTGATCACAAATTCGAATACGAACAGATCGTTTTGGGTCTGAGTTCAAATACCCCTGTGTCAACACCTGTCTTTTGATGGCTTCAGATTTGTAGGCCTTGTTTTTGACCAAAAATTTACGTTCGATTTCTATCACAAAAAAATAAGGTATCAATTAGAAGCCTTAAATTTACATTATGTTGAGCGATTTACCAATTCGAAAAATTATTCATGTCGATATGGATGCATTTTATGCCTCTGTAGAACAGATGGATCGTCCTGAGTTAAAAGGCCTACCTCTTGCTGTTGGCGGAGGCCAACAGCGAGGCGTGGTTAGTGCAGCGAGTTATGAGGCACGAAAATTTGGTGTCCGCAGCGCCATGTCGGGTGCTTTGGCCGCCAAGCTGTGTCCAGAACTCGTTTTTGTATCTCCACGTTTTGACCGATACAAAGACATATCTGCTAAAATACGAAAGATATTTTTTGAGTATTCAGATCTTGTGGAGCCTTTGTCTTTAGACGAAGCTTATATTGATGTAACTGAAAACAAAAAAGGAATTTTAAGCGCGACATTGATTGCTAAGGAAATTAGAGAAAAAATTAAAAAAGAGGTTGGACTTACGGCCTCTGCAGGGATTTCTATCAATAAATTTATTGCCAAAGTTGCTAGTGATTACAACAAACCAGATGGCCAAAAAACGGTTCCTCCAGAAGAAGTAATACAGTTTTTGGAAGTTTTAGATATTCGTAAGTTTCATGGGATTGGGAAAGTAACCGCTAAGAAAATGTATGACCTTGGAATCTTTACTGGGCTTGATTTGAAACAAAAATCAGTCCCTTTTTTAGAGGGTCATTTTGGAAAATCGGGGCGATATTATTACAATGTTGTTCGTGGCATTCACAGCAGCTCTGTAAAGCCAAATCGCATTCGAAAATCACTTGCAGCAGAACGTACGTTTTCGAGTAATTTATCAAGTGAACTTTTTATTGTTGAAAAATTAGATCAAATTGCCCAAGAAGTTTCAAAACGTTTGCAGCGTCTTCAAATTGCGGGCAAAACCATTACTTTAAAACTCAAATACAGCGACTTTAAACTTCAAACGAGAAGTAAAACTCTTACGTATTTTGTTTGCTCAAAGGACGTGATTTTGGAGTACACCAAAGAATTGCTTTTTCAAGAAAAACTGCAAAATTCTGTACGTCTTGTTGGCATCTCAATTTCAAATTTAAATAGCGATATTAAGAAACAAGTTGTGTCAGAAGACATATCAGTACAACTAAAGTTTGAGTTTTAGTTGTCTGCTTTTATTTCTGTGACTCGTAATGTGTTTACCATTCCTTTGTCTTGAATTGGCATTGCGGCCAAACTAATGACCATATCGCCTTCTTCTAAATACCCTTTTTTTAGTGCGATTTTATTGACGTCTTCTACAGTTTCATCCGTAGATACAAATTTATCATAATAAAAAGCACGTACACCCCACAGCAAATTGAGACGAGAAATAATTCTTTTGTTCGATGAAAAAACAAGGATATGTGCCTTTGGGCGCCAAGCCGAAATTTGAAAAGCAGTATAGCCACTATTTGTAAGCGTTGTGATGCCTCTTGCGTTAATTTGATTGGCCATATTTGTGGCATGGTAGCAAATAGATTTTGTAATATATCGTTTAGTTTTGATGTGCGGGTGCTTTTGTGGAACATGAATTAAATCGGAAGTTTCAACAGATTTAATGATATCCGACATCTTTTGAATGACTTGAACAGGATATTGTCCAACAGAAGTTTCTCCAGAAAGCATTACGGCATCTGCGCCGTCCATTACAGAATTGGCAACATCATTGACCTCTGCCCTTGTGGGGGTTAGGCTCGTAATCATTGATTCCATCATTTGGGTTGCAATTATGACAGGAATTCTCGCAAGCTTTGCTTTAAGAACCAATTGTTTTTGAATAAGCGGAACTTCATGCGCAGGAATTTCAACACCAAGATCGCCACGAGCCACCATCAATCCATCGCAATAAGCTACGATTTTATCAATATTTTCAACAGCTTCGGGTTTTTCTATTTTTGCAATAATCGGGATTTTATAGTCGCTGTGTTCAGAAATAATTGCTTCTAGCTCCATTAAATCTTCCGGGTTGCGAACAAATGAAAGCGCAATCCAATCGACTTCTTGCTCAATAGCAAAAAGCGCATCTTTTTTGTCTTTTTCTGTGAGTGCAGGTTGTGAAATATTGGTGTTGGGTAGGTTAACACCTTTCTTTGATTTTAATGGCCCACCTTGTATTACTTTGGCCACAACTTCATCTTTTTTATTTGTAGAAACAACCTCAAAAATCAGTTTTCCATCATCTAGCAAAATTTGCTCACCAGGCTTGGTGTCCATTGGGAAGCGATCATAGGTCATATATACACGCTCTTTTGTGCCTTCAAATCGAGTTCCAGTTGCAAAGACGATTTCATCTTCTGGAGCAACCACAACATCATCTTTCATAACACCAACCCTTAACTTCGGCCCTTGAAGATCGGCCAAAATCGCGGCATTATAACCGTGCTCTTCATTGATCTCCCGAATGAAACGAATTCTTTTTTTCACCTCGCTGTAGTCTGCATGTGAAAAATTGATTCTAAAGACATTTACGCCAGTGGCAACCATTTCCAATAATAGTTCTTTTGAATCTATGGCTGGCCCCAATGTGGCAACAATTTTGGTCTTTTTTCTTTTGTATGACATTAATTTAGTATTAAGTAATCTTTTGATTTTAGTTTTTCAACATTTATGGTGTAGGTCATATTAATGGCAGGAATATTTAGTAATTTTAAAATTATTTCTTCTGTGTTGCTCTTCCCGTCGCTAACTTTTAAAAAATAATCAACTGAGGGATATTCGTCAAGTAAATAATGGGTCGTCCAGTTTTGTTCTGATTGTTCAGAAAACAATCCTTGACCTATTGAATTTTCTTCTACCAAGCAGCTGTTTTTTATCAAGTTCCACGTGGTTTTTAAACTTGAGTTTTCCCATTCAAACAAAGAAAAAGTGGCTATATTATCGCTAAAATCAACATCCTCTTTTGTGCGCTTTAATTTTGTTTTTAGGGCCTGATTTATAGAGAAAGCAAGACGATAATCTTCTAAGTCGCAATGGATAGCAAAAAGGGAATAATCAACATCCACAAAATCGTCCAAAACAAGCTTATTTATAGCCATAATTCAATTCAAAACTTTGGGGTAAATATAGAGATAAAAGCGCAAATAACACCTTTTTAACCTTTACCGAGCTGTTAAATTATTACGAAAACGATATCGTAAAAAGAGTTGTTGTAAACGATTATTTTACAACTGTATTTTGCCTTGAAGTGCAAAATATCCGCGTTGACTTACTTTCTCCTCTGCTTTTTTTCTTGACGTTGCGCGTGCCTTGGCAATAACCTTTCCATCAATTTCTAGCTTAACAGAGAAATGCTTGACTTCGTCTATACCTTCGTCATGGCATTTAGAATAATTAATTTTCTTTTTTTCTTTTTGACACCATTCTACAATAAGACTCTTATAGCTGATCACTTTACCTTCTAGCTGATCAAGATCTACGTGTGGATCTATTACACTATCAAAAATGAATTTTTCACTCATGCTGTATCCACGATCCAAAAATACAGCACCAACGAGTGCTTCAAAAAGATTGCCATGAATATTATCACCAAATTTTGAGTTTTCCAATGTGGAGTCCAATAGAGATATCAAGTCAAGTCCTTTGCCTATTTTGTTCAAGTGTGAACGGCTTACAATCTTGGAGCGCATTTTTGTGAGATACCCTTCGTTGGCGTCAAGAATTGATACATATAGATAGTGTGCAACAACGGCGCCCAAAATGGCATCGCCAACAAATTCCAATCGTTCGTAATTGAACGGGTTGCCAATATCATCTTTTTTGTTTGTAGAGCGATGTGTAAATGCTCTTTCGTAATAGTGAATTTTTTTTGGCTTAAATCCCAATATAGGTTCTAGGGCTGTACTAAGTTCATTGTTTTTTTTATGGCGTAGCTTGAGTATATTTTGAATATAGTTCAAAATCTATTCAACTAAAGTTTTAAAAACAACGCAAGCATTATGACCACCAAACCCAAAGGTGTTGCTCATGGCAACATTTACTGTTCTTTTTTGAGCCTTGTTTAGGGTTAGATTTAAATTTGGATCGATGTTTTCGTCCACCGTAGTATGATTGATCGTTGGTGGAACAATTCCATGTTGCATGGAAAGAATTGAAGCAATGGCTTCAATAGCACCTGCCGCACCAAGGAGGTGTCCTGTCATGGATTTTGTGGAGTTGATATTGATGTTTTTGGCGTGATCACCAAAAACTCTAGAAATTGCTTTCAGTTCGGCAACATCGCCCAATGGCGTAGAGGTTCCGTGTGTATTGATAGCATCTACATCTTCTGGTTTCAATCCAGCATTTGCTAGACAGTTTTTCATTACTGCGGTTACACCAATTCCTTCGGGGTGTGGCGCCGTCATGTGGTAGGCGTCTGAAGAGAGACCTCCACCAACCAGTTCTGCATAAATTTTTGCTCCTCTTGCTTTGGCATGTTCATATTCTTCCAAGACGAGAGCTCCAGCGCCTTCGCCTAAAACAAAGCCGTCGCGGGTAGCATCAAAAGGTCTAGATGCAGTTTCTGGACTTTCATTTCTTGTTGAAAGCGCATGCATTGCATTAAATCCACCCATACCTGCTTCATTAATAGTGGCCTCACTCCCTCCTGTTACGATTACATCACAATGTCCTAATCGAATATAGTTCAATGCATCAATAATGGCATTGGCGGAAGAGGCACAGGCCGAAACCGTAGTGTAATTTGGCCCCATAAATCCGTGTTTGATAGAGATATTACCAGGGGCAATATCTGCAATCATTTTTGGTATAAAAAAGGGATTAAATCTTGGAGTGCCGTTGCCTGTAGCAAAATTTGTAACTTCTGTTTGAAAGGTGTCAATACCTCCAATTCCAGCCCCCCAAATAACGCCTACACGAAATTTATCTACGGCGTCTAAGTTTAGTTTGGCATCTATGATGGCTTCATCAGAAGCCACCATAGCATATTGCGCAAACTTGTCTGTTTTTCTGGCTTCTTTACGATCAAAAAAGTCAGAAACATTATAATTTTTGAGTTCACATGCGAATTTTGTCTTGAAATGTTCTGTATCAAAATAAGTTACAGGAGCACAACCGCTTTTTCCTGCCACTAGGGCATTCCAATAGTCGTTTTTGTTATTTCCTATGGGCGTTAGCGCACCAAGCCCAGTGACTACAACTCGCTTTAAATTCATAAAATTAGTACTAGGTTTTATTTTGCTGCTTCTATGTAAGAAATAGCCTGACCAACAGTCGCAATGTTTTCTGCTTGGTCATCTGGGATTTGAATATCGAATTCTTTTTCGAATTCCATTATTAATTCTACAGTATCTAACGAATCGGCTCCTAGGTCATTTGTGAAGCTTGCTTCAGTTACTACTTCGTTTTCATCAACGCCCAATTTGTCAACGATAATCGCTTTTACTCTTGATGCAATGTCTGACATAATAATTAATTTTTAAATTTTAGTTAGGGTGCAAAAATAAAAAACTTTATTTTAAATATAATGAATACTCAAAAAATGTGCCGTATCTTTTTAATTATCAGAGAATCATCTGTAGATTTGAAGTTATATTAATATAATATTCCTTTTTTTGTAAAATCATAAGCCCATAGATTAAAAAATTAATGAAAAAAATAGCTGTTTTTGCTTCAGGATCGGGGTCAAATGCCCAAAACATTATCAAATTTTTTCAGAAAGATCGTTCTGCAAACGTGGTTTTGGTGCTTTCCAATAATCCAAAGGCATTTGTTTTGGAACGTGCCAAAGCTCTTGGCGTAGATGCTTTGACTTTCGATAAAACGCAGCTTTTAGATCCAAGGGGCGTTTTAACTCAGTTATTGGACTATAAGATAGATTTTATTGTTTTGGCAGGATTTTTATGGAAGTTTCCAGAACACATCATCCGTAAGTTTCAACAAAATATTGTTAATATTCACCCTGCATTATTGCCAAATTTTGGTGGTAAAGGAATGTATGGCATGCACATACACAAAGCGGTTGTTGCGGCAAAAGCCAAAGAAACAGGAATTACCATTCACCATGTTAATGCGCATTACGACGAAGGCGCAATTATTTTTCAAGCCAAATGTCCTGTTGACGACAATGACACTCCCGAAGATGTCGCCCAAAAAATACACACCCTTGAAATGGATCATTTTCCAATTGTTATACGAGACCTATTGATCAGTAATGGCTAATTCGAAACAAAAATATTATACGGTTTGGAGAGGGCATCAAATTGGTGTTTTTGATTCTTGGGCCGATTGTCAGTTGCAAATAAAGAATTTTCAAGGAGCGCAATACAAGTCGTTTTCTACAAAAGCAATGGCGCAAAAAGCACTAGAAGGAAATTACAAGGATTATATTGGTAAGCATAAACAAACAAAAGGCGATCTTTCTGTTGCGGAATTGAACAGAATTGGCAGTCCAAATTACAATTCTATCGCCGTCGATGCTGCTTCTAGTGGAAATCCGGGCACAATGGAATATCGGGGAGTAGATACAGAAACGAAGACCTTACTTTTTCACAAAGGACCATTTCTAGAAGGCACCAACAATATTGGTGAGTTTTTGGCTTTAGTGCATGGACTGGCCTTGCTTAAAAAAGAAAAAAGCCATAAAATTTTATACACAGATTCTAGAACTGCTATGAGCTGGGTGAGAAAAAAACACTGTAATACAAAATTGAAGCGTAACCAAAAAAACGAACCTCTTTTTAAGCTTATCTCTAGAGCGGAAACATGGTTAAAGCATAATTCTTTTACAACAAAGGTTGTCAAGTGGGAAACGAAAGCTTGGGGCGAAATTCCAGCAGATTTTGGGAGGAAGTAGAGGGCGTTATGGTCTAAACTTTTATTTCATTAACCCTAGAAATTTATGTAGCTTTGTTGTTTAAAATTCTAAGAAGATTTCATGAGTAAATTATTGATTGTTGGAACTGTTGCATTTGACGCCATTGAAACGCCATTTGGTAAAACCGATAAAATTCTTGGCGGTTCTGCACCCTACATCGGCCTTTCGGCTTCTCAGTTTAATGTCAATAGCGCAATAGTTTCGGTTGTTGGAGGCGATTTTCCTGATAAACATTTAGACCTTCTACGCCATAATAACATTGATATTTCTGCAGTCGAAATTATTCCTTCTGGGAAAACATTTTTTTGGAGTGGTCGATATCACAACGACATGAATACGAGAGATACGCTATCTACAGAACTTAATGTTTTATCTGATTTTCAGCCTGTTGTGCCTACCAACTTTAAAGACGCAAATGTTATTGTGCTCGGAAATTTGCACCCATTAGTGCAGTTGAGTGTTTTGGATCAAACCACAAACGAAGACGCCTTGGTTATATTGGACACTATGAATTTTTGGATGGACAATACGCTAGAAGATTTAATGCAAGTTATAAAAAGAGTTGATGTCATCACCATAAACGACGAAGAAGCAAGACAATTATCAAAAGAAAGTTCATTGGTCGTTGCTGCACGAAAGATTCAGGAGATGGGACCAAAATATGTTGTCATCAAAAAAGGAGAGCATGGCGCTTTGTTGTTTAATCAGGAGAATGTATTTTTTGCACCAGCCCTTCCTTTGGAAGAGGTTTTTGATCCAACCGGTGCTGGCGATACATTTGCTGGAGGATTTGCAGGGTTTTTAACCAAAACAAATGATTTTTCATTTGAGAATATGAAAAAAGCAGTGATTTATGGTTCTGCACTGGCTTCTTTTTGTGTAGAAAAGTTTGGCACAGAAAGAATGTGTAATTTAGAGGCAAAAGAGGTCTTTCGACGACTTCAATTATTTAAAAATTTAACCCAATTCGATATTGAACTAACTTGATAAAATTTAATACATTTGATCATTGATGTTATATTTTAAGACACTAACCACACACAACACCACCCTCACACATGAGTGATGCAATTAAACATGAATGTGGCATTGCCCACATACGTCTTTTGAAGCCCCTTGAATATTATAAAGAAAAATACGGTACTGCTTTTTATGGTATAAATAAGATGTACCTTATTATGGAAAAGCAGCACAATCGAGGGCAGGACGGCGCTGGTTTTGCTAGCATTAAATTGGACATGAACCCTGGGGAACGTTATATAAGTCGTGTGCGATCTGTAGCACAGCAACCCATCCAAGATGTCTTTGGCCAAATTAATCAACGTATTAATGATGTATTAGAGCAAAATCCTGATTGTGTCAATGATATTTCATTACAAAAAAAACGTGTCCCCTATCTTGGAGAAGTAATGCTTGGACATGTGCGTTATGGCACATTTGGAAAAAATAGTGTCGAAAGTGTACACCCTTTTTTGAGACAAAACAATTGGATGCATCGCAATTTAATTCTAGCAGGCAATTTCAACATGACCAATGTGCGTCAATTGTTTAGCAATTTGGTCGAAATAGGGCAGCATCCCAAAGAATACACAGATACGATTACAATCATGGAAAGAATCGGTCATTTTCTTGATGATGCAGTATCTAAAGTGTATAAGAAATTAAAAAAGGAGGGCTACAGTAAGATGGAATGCTCTCCACTGATTGCAGAACGATTAAGTTTAAAAAAGATTTTAAAAAAATCGGCTAAGAATTGGGACGGAGGTTATGCTATGGCAGGAATGATTGGCCATGGCGACTCTTTTGTTCTTCGCGATCCAGCGGGAATTCGACCAGCGTACTATTATATGGACGATGAGGTTGTTGTTGTTGCTTCTGAACGTCCTGTTATTCAAACTGTTTTTAATGTGGCTTTTGAGTCTGTTCACGAACTGCCTCCTGGACATGCTATTATTACAAAAAAATCTGGGGAAACAAAAATCAATAAGATTTTGGAACCTACCGTACGCAAAGCATGCTCTTTCGAGCGCATTTATTTTTCACGAGGAAGCGATGCTGAAATATATAAAGAGCGTAAAATGTTGGGCAAATTGATTGTACCAGAAGTGCTTAAACATATCAACAATGATATAAAAAACACTGTATTCTCATTTATTCCAAATACCGCAGAAACTTCATTTTTTGGAATGGTAGAATCTGTAGAGGCCTTCTTGAATAAAGCAAAAACAGAAGAATTATTGGAAGGCAGGAGAACTTTATCTGCTGAAAAAGTCACACAAATCTTATCACAACACACGCGCATAGAAAAGATTGCCATAAAAGACGTCAAGCTAAGGACTTTCATTACAGAAGATAGCAGTCGAGATGATTTGGTAGCACATGTTTATGACATCACATATGGTGTTATAAAAAAAGAAGACAACCTTGTTATTATAGATGACAGTATAGTCCGCGGAACAACACTCAAGAAAAGTATTCTTAAAATGTTAGATCGGCTTTCGCCCAAGAAGATTGTTGTGGTGTCTTCTGCGCCTCAAATTCGCTATCCAGATTGCTATGGTATTGATATGGCAAATTTAGAAGGACTTGTTGCGTTTCGTGCAGCGCTAGCATTACTTAAAGATCAAAATAAAATGAATCTTGTTGAAGAGGTTTATGCCAAATGTAAAGCACAAGAAAACTTAAGCGATCATGAGGTTAAGAATTTTGTAAAAGAAATTTATGCACCGTTTACGCCAGAACAAGTATCAGCCAAAATTTCTGAACTATTAAGTGCAACAGAGATTAATGCAGAGGTTGTGATTATATTTCAAACCATAGAGAATTTGCACAAGGCCTGTCCTCAAAATTTAGGGGATTGGTATTTTACGGGCGATTATCCAACAGATGGAGGAAATAGAGTCGTGAATCAGGCATTTATCAATTTTTATGAAGGTAAAAATGAGCGCGCCTACTAAGAAACTGCAGTTCATCTAAAAAAACTGCAGTTCGTCTAAAAAACAATCGTACTATTTAATTTAAGTCTATATTTGAATCACCATAACATAAGTAGGTTAAGTTCATGGTAGATTTGGGGCAAAAAAGGTGAACATCTGTTCACCTTTTTTATTTTACAACGTTTTGTCGACTTTTACTTTGCCTGCTCAAATCGCTTCGCGACTTCGTTCCAATTAATTACATTGAAAAACGCATTGATATAGTCTGGACGTCTATTTTGATAGTTCAAATAATAGGCATGCTCCCATACGTCAAGCCCTAAGATTGGTGTGCCCCCACAAGAGACTCCAGGCATAAGTGGGTTGTCTTGATTTGGAGTAGAGCAAACTTCTACTTTTCCACCTTTGTGAACACATAACCAGGCCCAACCAGACCCAAATTGTGTTGCAGCAGCAGTAGAAAACGCTGTTTTAAAAGCATCGATTGAACCATAAGCGTCTAGGATAGCATCCTTAAGTGCTCCTGAAAGTTCTCCTTTATCATTTGGATCCATAATGCTCCAAAATAAACTGTGGTTATAAAAACCACCGCCATTGTTACGAACAGCGCCATTAGACATGTCTAAATGTTCTAAAATAGACTCAATACTTTCATTTTCAAGGGGAGTTCCCTCAATTGCAGCATTCAATTTTGTGGTGTACCCATTATGATGTTTAGAATGATGTATTTCCATAGTTCTTGCATCAATATGAGGCTCCAAAGCATCATATGCATAGTTTAGTTTTGGTAATTCAAAAGCCATAGTGTATTTATTTTAAGGTTAAAAAATTTATGTCAAATTTACAATTTTCAATCTATATTTATTGATCTATGTAATTAAGATTGTTTATTTTGGTATAAATTTAATTTAGTGTCAACGTCTAGCTTTAAGATTTATAACGCCTCTGCCGGTAGCGGTAAGACCTATAATTTGGTTAAAGATTATTTAAAAATTGCTTTGACCTCTAACGCCTATTTACCTCATCGGCATATCCTTGCTATCACATTTACCAACAAGGCCGTAGATGAAATGAAAAGTCGAATTGTGGCTGCGTTGATGCGTTTTTCTACTTCAGAAATTTTAAATTCAAAAGATGATTTGTTTTTCGATTTAGTCAAAGAACTCAATAAAACGCCAACATTTATCCATGAGAAATCCAAACTATTAATTCAAAAAATTTTACATAACTATGGAGGATTTGATGTATCAACTATAGATAAATTCAACCAGCGCCTCATTAGAACATTTGCTTACGACCTTCGTCTTCCTGTCAATTTTGAAGTAGAACTAGACACCGACACGCTATTGCAAAAAGCTGTAGATCAAGTGATTTCAAAAACAGGCAAAGACAAAGCACTCACACGTGTTTTACTGGATTATGCTATTTCAAAATCTGAGGATGATAAAAGTTGGGATATTGCCTTGGACCTCTTCAAATCTGCAAAACTTTTGACACAAGAAACGGCCTTGCCGTATTTAGAAGTGTTGTCCAAGCAAAAGCTAGACGCTTTTGATGAATTGGAAACGAATTTAAATAAAGAGTACAACATTATAGAACGTCAAACAGTAGAGGCGGCTACACAAATTTTAGACCTTATCAAAGCAAGAGGGATTCAGGCTACTGATTTCACAAGAGGTTCATTACCAAAACATTTTGCTTCGTTAGCCGCAAAAAAATTCAATGTCAAATTTGATGCGGTTTGGCAAAAAAACATCGAAAAAACTTCATTATATCCAAAAAAAACACCAGAAGAAATTTGTCAAAAAATAGACGATTTACGTCCAGATCTTGTGGCTACATTTGAAAGTACAAAAAAGGCAGTTTACCGCTTGAGATACCTTCAAAACATTAAAAAAAATCTAACTCCTCTTTCGGTTTTAACTCTTGTTCAAAATGAGATTGATAACATAAAAGAGTCACAAAACCTCCTGCTGATTTCAGAATTTAATACCATAATTGGACAGGAAATTAAAAAGCAACCAACGCCATTTATTTATGAACGCATTGGAGAAAAGTTTAATCATTATTTTATTGATGAATTTCAAGACACTTCAGAGCTTCAGTGGTCAAATTTAACCCCTTTGATGGTCAATACAATTGCATCAGAAAACGGAAGTGTTTTGTTGGTTGGCGACGCAAAACAGTCGATCTACCGTTGGCGAGGCGGTCACCCCGAACAATTTATAAAGCTTATAAGCAACAACCATAATTTGCCCATTGATGCTAGTATTTCTGATTTGCCAATCAACTATAGGAGTGCCAAAAAAGTTGTAAAATTTAACAACGCTTTTTTTTCATATTGTTCTAAAGTGATTTTTTCAGACAGCGCTCACAGAGCCATTTATGAATCTTCTTCACAGGATTTTCACAAAAAGAAAAAAGGCTATGTTCACCTTTCTTTTTTAAATTTTGAAAATGGGGATGACAAAGAGATGCTTTATGCTGAAGAAGTATATAAAACTATTGTGGAGTATAAAGCGTCGAGCAAGACAGCCTCATACAAAGACATTTGTGTATTGGTTCGCAAACGTAAAGAGGGGGTGGCAGTTGCCAATTATTTGATATCAAAAGGGCTTGACATTATATCAAATGAAACGCTGTTAATTGCAGAATCCAAAGCAGTGCAATTGATTATCAATGTTTTTGCAATCCTTCAAGAGCATGACAACGCTGCTGCTAAATTAAATATTTTAAATTACTTGATTGAAGAGCATAAAATAGAAGATGCCCATCAGTTTAGGTTGAATATGTTATCGTTAGATTCATTTTCATATTTTGCAGCGTTGGCTCAATTGGGCATTAATTTTGATTCTCGTATTGCCATTCAATTATCGTTGTATGAGTTAACAGAATACATAATAACAACATTTGAAATGGTAAAAGGCACAAATGCACATATTCAATTTTTCTTGGACGTTGTATTTGAATTCACACAAAAACAAGCTGGTAGTATTGCACAATTTTTAGTGTATTTTGAGCAAAAGAAAAGCAGCCTTAGTATAGTTTCACCAAAAGGTATGGACGCAGTACAAATCATGACCGTCCATAAATCTAAAGGCCTTGAATTTCCTGTTGTTATTTTTCCGTTTGCCGAGCTGGATATTTATAAAGAAATAGAGCCAAAAGAATGGATGCCAACAGCTCATTTACACGAGCACTTTCCCTTTTTTTTGATGAATTATAATAAAGATTTCAAATATTTTGGAGCGGAGGGAGCGGCAAAATATATTGAGCATCAATCAAAACTCGAATTAGACAACATCAATTTATTATATGTGACTTTAACACGAGCCTCTCAACAGCTTTATATTATTGGAAGCGCTTCTGGGGCCTCTAAATCTGAAGAAGACTTTAGAACATATTCCGATCTTCTGATCGGATTTCTCAAAAACGAATCAAAGTGGATAGATGGTGTTTTATCATATAGCTTTGGGGAGATTGAGGAAATTGAGAGCAAAGATGTGTCAAAAACGCCAATGTTGCCTCAAAAGAAATTTATTTCAACGCCAAAAAATCAGTTGAATGTTTCAATGGCTACAAAGGCCGATTATTTTTGGGACAGCAGGCAGAAAGAGGCGATAGAAAAAGGGAATTTAATTCATCTTTTGATGTCAAAAGTTTATTTTCCGTCAGACATTCAAATAGCGCTCAACACTTCTATAGATGAAGGCTTAATTTCTCAGGAACAAAGCGAGGAACTTTGTCACATTATGGAGTCTATAGTTTTGCATCCGCAACTTAAATCTTATTTTAGCACAGGCATTGAAGTTTATAATGAGCGAGAAATTATGACCAGTACTGGACAAATCATAATCCCAGATCGGCTAGTGATTCATAAGTCAAAAAGTGCCGTAATTATTGACTACAAAACCGGGGGTTATTATGAAAAACATCAGCAGCAGTTAGAACATTATGCTTCAATTGTAAAGCAAATGGGTTATAAAATTGAAAAAAAAATACTAGTTTATATCCATCCCGAATTAGATATAAAAACATATACCTAAAACGAAATATGTACACAACAATAAAACAACACTTAACACAAGAACTTGAAAGTATAAAAGCGCAAGGCTTATATAAAAATGAACGGATCATTGTTTCTTCTCAAGGCGCTGAAATTACTTTAGACACAGGGCAAACAGTTCTTAATTTTTGCGCCAATAATTATTTGGGTCTCGCCGATCATCCAGAAGTGATTCAAGCCGCAAAAGACACAATGGATACACATGGCTTTGGAATGGCGTCAGTACGGTTTATTTGTGGAACACAGGATATTCACAAAAAGTTGGAGCAAAAAATCGCAGGATTTTACCAAACAGAAGACACGATACTATATGCAGCAGCATTTGATGCCAATGGCGGTGTTTTTGAGCCCCTTCTTACAGATGAGGATGCCATTATTTCAGACAGTTTAAATCATGCCTCAATCATCGATGGAGTACGTTTGTGTAAGGCCAAGCGTTTTCGTTACAAGAATAACGACATACAAGATTTGGAGACTCAGCTCAAGGCAGCAAATGAAAGTGGTGCACGATTTAAAATAATAGTCACCGATGGTGTTTTTTCTATGGATGGACTTGTGGCCCCTTTGGATAGCATCTGTGACTTAGCAGAGCGATACGATGCTATGGTAATGATAGACGAGTGTCATGCGACAGGATTTATAGGAAAGACAGGGATAGGGACTTTAGAAGCAAAGAACGTTCTTGGGCGAATAGACATAATTACGGGCACATTGGGCAAGGCCTTAGGCGGAGGCATGGGTGGATATACAACAGGAAAAAAAGAAATTATCGAGATGCTTCGACAACGATCAAGACCTTATTTGTTTTCAAATTCATTGGCACCAGCATTGGTTGGCGCATCCATAAAAGTTTTTGATTTATTATCTAATGACACCAGCTTGCGTGATAAATTAGAAGAAAACACAACCTATTTTAAAAAAGGACTCAAATCTCTTGGGTTTGATGTCATTGATGGAGATTCTGCTATAGTTCCTGTCATGCTTTATGATGCAAAATTGGCTCAAAAAATGGCCAATATGTTACTAGAAGAAGGAATTTATGTAATTGGATTTTTCTTCCCAGTTGTACCAAGAGAAAAAGCAAGAATTCGAGTCCAACTCTCAGCAGCTCATAAAAAATCTCATTTGGATACAGCCATAAAAGCCTTTGAAGCGGTTGGAAAAGCCCTCAAAATTATCTCATAACCAATTGATTACTAGTTTTTTTACTCCAAACACATAATTTATAAACTTTATATTTGTTTAGTGAATTTAACGTATTACTTTTGCAGCGAATTTAACATCTATAATAAAAAATAAATTATGAAAAATTTTAAAAGTATAGCACTTACTTTTATGCTAGTCGCTTTTGCAGTGAGTGTAGATGCACAAACAGATGACAATCCGTGGCAAATATCTTTAGGCGTAAATGCAGTTGATGTTTACCCCGTTGGAGAATCTTCTCCACAAGGTGAGCTTTTTGATGAGTTCTTCAATGTAACAGGCCACTGGAGTATTTATCCATCTTTAACATCATTTGGTGTTAGTAGATATTTGAATGATAACTTTTCATTTGGTGTAACAGGATCTTTCAATATCATTGAAAAATGGGGTTCTGACTACGCTACAAACGAAACTGTTAAAGTTGATGAACTAAATTATTATGCCCTTGATGGTATTGTAAAATATAGTTTTTCTGAACTTTTAAGTTTAGACAAACTTGAGCCATTCGTTGGTTTAGGTGGTGGTTATGCTTGGATTCAAGAAGGGCCGTACAACAGCAATTCTGGAGGAGATTCTGATGCTAATATCGGTTTTGCTACTGTCAATGGAACAGTAGGAGTATCTTATTGGTTTTCAGATAATATTGGATTAACATACCAATCAAGTTACAAGCATGCTTTTCAAGACGAAGGAACAACACATTTCCAACATACTTTTGGTCTTGCTTTAAACTTTGGAGGAACAGACACCGATGGTGATGGTATTTACGACAAAAAAGATGTTTGTCCAGAAGTACCTGGGTTAGAAGAATTTAATGGTTGTCCAGACACAGACGGCGATGGAATTCAGGATTCAGAAGACACATGTCCAGACGTAGCAGGATTGGCAGAATTCAATGGCTGTGCAGATACAGATGGCGATGGTATTTCTGATGATAAAGATGATTGTCCAAACGAAGCAGGTATAGCTGCGTTAAACGGTTGCCCAGACACAGACAATGACGGAGTTGCAAATGCACAAGACCAATGCCCAACAGAGGCAGGTGATGCAGCAAACGGCGGTTGTCCATGGCCTGACACAGACGGAGATTCAGTTTTAGACAAAGATGATAAATGTCCAAACGAAGCAGGTACAGTAGCAAATAATGGATGTCCAGAAGTTCCTAATGAAGAAGTACAAGCCAAGTTGACTAGTTACGCAAGAACCATCAACTTTGATTCAGGGAAATCTGATATTCAGGAAGCAGCAAATGAAACACTACAAGCGATTGTAGCAATTCTTAAGGAATTTCCAAAGGCTAATTTTGTTGTAGAAGGACATACAGACAGTACAGCATCAGAGAAATTTAATCAAAAGCTTTCTGAAGCTAGAGCCCAGAAAGTTGTAGATTATTTAACTTCTAATGGTGTAGATGCTTCAAGATTAACATCTGTAGGTTTTGGAGAAACGGCTCCAATAACTTCTAATGACACAAAAGAAGGTAGAACAACAAACAGACGTGTTGAGGTAAAACTTGCAAATTAATCGCATAAACCTCAAAAATAAATTTTTAAAACGCTTCGCTTTTGCGAGGCGTTTTTTATTTTTAGCGTATGGCAAGTTTTATATCAGACATACTTAATGCGCTTAAAAATCAAAACAAAGATATTTCAACATTAACGTTTATACTTCCCAATAAACGTGCAGGACTGTTTTTAAAGCAAGCATTATCAAATCATATCGATCAGGCCAGTTTTTTGCCAGAAATATGCTCCATTGAATCGTTTATTGAGGAGTTATCTCAGTTAAGAAAAATAAGTTCCATAGAACTAATTTTTGAATTTTATAGCGTTTACAAAAGTCTCACACCAAAAGACAAAGTCGAAACTTTTGATCAATTTTCTAAATGGGCACCTATTGTTGTGCAAGATTTTAATGAAATTGACAGGTATTTAGTTCCGCCACAAAAAATATTTGATTACATCAGTGCGGTTCAAAAAATGAACCACTGGTCCTTGGAACCCAACCCCAGCACAATGGTAAAAGGGTACTTGCATTTTTGGCAACAAATTAAGCAGTATTATTTAGGATTAAATCAGCAACTTCTCAATAAAGGATTAGGTTATCAGGGTCTAATGTATAGAGCTGCAGTAGAACATCTAGAAGATTACATTCAAAACACAAGCCGTGGAGAGCATGTGTTTTTGGGGTTTAATGCTCTCAATTCTTCAGAATCGATTATCATTCAGGAGCTTTTACAGCAAAACCGAGCCCAAGTGTTTTGGGACATCGATCATAGTTTTCTAGACGCCCCATTTCATGATGCGGGCCATTTTATACGCCAGTACAAAAAAGAGTGGCGTTTTTTTGAAACCCATCCATTTAATTGGGCAACAAAAGAGTATCAAAGTGGAAAAAAAATAAATATCATAGGAACGCCAAAAAACATTAGTCAAGTAAAATATGTTGGAGAACTTTTAGACGATTTATATGAGATTAATGGTCTTGAGAATACGGCATTGGTATTGGCCGATGAGTCCTTGTTATTACCAATTTTGAATTCTATTCCCAAAAAAATTGAAAATATAAATATCACAATGGGCTTGCCGCTACGTCAAATTCCATTCGCCTCTTTTATTGAACAATGGTTTCAGCTTCACAGCACACTTTCTAAAGTGTTCTACTATAAAGACGTGATAAGTCTTTTATCTCATCCTTTTATTGCTCCATTATTTAAAGGTCATACGGATACTCTAAATGTTGTTTTTCAAACAATTAAGCATCAGAACTACACAACAATTACATTAAAGCAACTAGAAGAGCTTGCGCCAGTTTTAAGCGCTAGGCTTAAACTTATTTTTAAGTCTTGGGAAAACCAGCCTAAAACAGCTATAGAGCAACTAAAAACACTAATTTTCGAACTCAAGAAGTCTTATGAAACTCAAAAAGGGAATCATATTTTGCCCTTGGAATACTTGCTAAGATTTCTGGAATTGATCAATCAGATAGAACGCTATGATGCCGCTTATTCATATATAAATTCTATAAAAACCTTACAGAGTTTATACAGGGAATTACTGAGCAAGGAGACTCTAGATTTTAAAGGAGAGCCGCTCAAAGGGCTTCAAATTATGGGGATGTTGGAGTCCCGTGTTTTGGACTTTGAGACTGTGATTTTAGTTGCTTTGAATGAAGGTATTTTGCCTGCAGGTAAAACACAAAATTCATTTATCCCCTTTGATGTCAAGATAGAGAACGGTTTACCAACATACAAAGAAAAGGATGCGATTTACACCTATCATTTTTATCGCCTACTGCAACGTTCTAGTAATATTCATCTTATTTATAACACCGAACCAGATGTATTGAATGGAGGCGAACCCAGTCGATTTATTGCGCAATTGCAACTGGAAGGGCGTCATAATATTTCGCATAAACTTGTGGTGCCAAAAATTTCTATGCATAAACCAAAGCCAAATGAAGTTTTAAAAACACCACAAATTTTGGCGCAGCTCAAATCTATGGCTAGTGAGGGGTTTTCGCCTTCATCTCTTGGGCAGTACATTAGAAATCCTATTGATTTTTACAACTATAAAATATTAGGCCTAAAGCAACCCAATGATCTAGAAGAAACTATTGAGGCCAATACTTTTGGAAGCGTTATACATTACACGCTAAAAGATTTTTATAACCCCTTTGTTGGACATCAACTGGAGGTTGCAAAGCTTGAAGCATTGAAGCCCAAAATTGAAGACACAGTACTGCAATATTTTCAAAAACTATACAAAAAAGGTGACCTTTCTTCGGGCAAAAACTTTATTAGTTTTGAAATCGCTAAACGCTACATTCATAATTTTTTAGATGCAGAAATTCAATTCATCAAAGAGGGCAACGAGGTCATAATTCAGGCAATAGAAGAGACTATAGAGTTTGATTTTAATGTCCCAAAATTTGAATTTCCAATACAACTAAAAGGCAATGTGGACCGTATAGACATTTGTAATGGCACACAGCGGATAATTGATTATAAGACCTCAAAAGTTATACAAACAGATTTGAACTTGGTTGATTGGAATCAAATTACAAAAGATTATAAGAAGCACAACAAAAGTTTTCAGGTTTTGATGTATGCTTATATTTTAGACAAATCAGATCCTTTTAATGGCGCAACCCAAGCAGGAATTTTATCCTTTAAAAACTTAAAAGCCGGCATTTTAAACTTCACGAAAAAGCACAAAGCTGGAGCAGCGAAGCAACAGCACATAACCTCAGAGGTTTTAAATGCTTTTGAAAGTGAGTTGATCGGGTTATTAGATGAATTGTTTGATTCTAATATTCCATTTATTGAAAAAGACGTATGATTGTAAAAGCATTAAACAAAGAAATCATAAGGCCAAAAAAACATTCAATAGTCTATGATCTATTTTATAATGATGCCACACAAAAGGCACCATTAATCATTTTTTGTCACGGCTACAAAGGCTTTAAAGATTGGGGCGCATGGAATTTAATGGCAGAGTCTTTTGCTTCAAGCGGAGTTGCTTTTTTGAAGTTTAATTTTTCTCACAATGGTGGAACCATCGATCAACCTATAGATTTTCCAGATTTAGATGCTTTTGCAGAGAACAATTATTCCAAAGAACTTGATGATCTAGAAAGTGTAATTGATTGGTTTTATAATGCTTATAAAAATCATACTCCACTAGATATTGATTCTATTGTGTTGATGGGTCATAGCAGAGGTGGTGGTATTGTGACTATAAAAGCAGCAGAAGATAATCGTGTACAAAAACTTATTACTCTTGCTGGAGTGAGTGATTTTAAGTCAAGATTTCCAAAAGGAGATGCATTGAAAAGCTGGCAAAAAGAAGGCGTTTACTTTGTCGAAAATGGACGTACAAAACAGAAAATGCCCCACAACTATCAATTTTATCTAGATTTCATAGCCAACGAAAATCGGTTAAGTATAAAAAAAGCAGCAACAAACATTAGTATTCCACATCTTATTATTCATGGTGATGCAGATGCTGCTGTACCTTTTTCTGAAGCAAAGCAATTATATAGATGGAGTCAAGCCAGTATAATTCATAAAATCACAGAGGGGAACCATGTTTTTGGCGCCAAACACCCTTGGGAAACACCAGAAATGCCACCAGATATGGCGCATATTTTTTCCAAAATATTGGAATTTATTAACAATTAGCTCTACTTCTTAAAAAAAACAGCATTTATCAAGTAATTTTTTTGGAATTACCGAAGTAATTTTTGTAATTTAGACTAAAATAAAATCATATTATGGGATATTCATTCAAAAATAGCAAAGGAAAAACGTATTTTTTACACACTAAAGACGTTGTCTTGAAAGGTGGAAGAAACCAAACAATTTATTATTTCGCAAAAGATGAGCGTTCAAACACGTGTGATCTTCCTGCTGGAAAAAAGATTGTTGAAAATGAAAAAACAGGTCTTCCATTCGTAAAGTCTGTTTAAATACGTTTCTCGAAAACAATTAAAAAACCCACTCAAATGAGTGGGTTTTTTTATGTGTCATCCTTTAATTTTTTTTAGTTATTCTTCAGTATACAGTATTTGCGCTACACAAGTATTAATTGTAGTAGAATCTAAATACAATTCGCTGCCTTTCAAAAGTTTGATTTTGAAGCGCTCTCCTGGTTTTGACAATAAAGTTCTTTGTAATTTTTCAATATTTTGTATTCGAATGATAAAATCTTCAGACCCAATATTTTCAATAACAACAAACGAGTACTCTTTCTCAGCATAAGGATTGATCGTTGCATCTTGCCCTTGTCCTTTGCCAATCATACACATACTTTGACCATCTGTAATTTCAAAAGTTTGCCCATAACTACAGGCAAAAATGAATAAAGCGTAAGCTAAGAGAAGTTTTTTCATTTTTTATAAAATTGATGACATCAAATATATAGAAATCTATTTTAGTTTTTGATAAAGAAGCGATACACTTCTAGCGCATGGACTTTGGTGTAAAGAATATTAGGGGATTAGACACCCACGGATTCAAAAATAAAAAAAGAGCTTATTTCGATAAGTATACTTAAATTGTATTATTATTAACACATATTTATATCTTTAACATTATTTTTGATGAAAATTAATTAATTTAAAAGATATGATTAAAAATTTTATATACACGTGGTATCCTGTAATTTTAGCTTTTTTATGCCTTTTGTATTCAGTTTCTTTGGGCTATTTTGGTAAAATAGAGGAAGCTCAATATTCTGCCCACTGGCCAGGCACCATTTTATTATTCGCAATAGCCATAAGACAAAGAAGAAAATAATGGATGCAGGAATTTTTGTAATAGGGTTTATCGTTTTTGTTATTTATGTTTACTTCTTGATTTGGAACATATTCAATGGCACAAAAAAGCAAAGAGAAGAAAATAACTATGGGCAAAAGGTCGATAATATTGATGCAGATGGAATGGGAGACTTTACACGTTTTCCAAACTAGAGTATTGAAATAAAATCTTGGGCTAAATTAATATAGCTCAAACCAAAAGGGTTTTTATTTACAATTTAAAGGGCCCAAATTTTTGATACCTCACCCTTTTCATTCAATAAAAAAACTTCAACCCCATCAAAGGTTTCACCTGTTTTTGTTGTTAGTTTAAGATAGCAGGTTACATAATTCCCGAGCTCAACAATATCTACAAGTTCTTGTTTAAGTTCAGCTTCAGAAACAAACCCAAAAATAATATCTTCAATTTCTTTTGCGCCTGTTGCTTCTAAATTTAAGTTTGGCGCCACCATATGATAATCCTCAGCACAAGGGACTTTAGACCACATTTCGTAACCTTTTTGCCATTCAAAGTTCAATTTATATTGTTTTATGGCCTCTGCAGTTGATGACAATTGGGCTGTTGACGCTTTTTTGGTTTTACAACATTCTTTTTCTTGGCAAGAAATAAAAGAGAAAATGACGAGTATTAGTACTAATTTTTTCATTGTATATCGTTTTAAACGTTATTTTTTATTCCTTTTTGGTTATAATTTCGATGACCCCTTGCTTCCCCTTTTGGCCATATTTTTCAATTGCTTTTTGATCCTTTAGCACATTTATTTCTGCTATTGATGATGGTGATAAAGTATCAATCCGATTCACAACGACTCCGTCTAGAACATATAAAGGAGCAGGGTTTTTGTTGAACGAGTTGAGAACTAAAGCTTCTTTGTTTATTGATTTATCAGTTTTTTCACAAGATATTTGTAATATGCTTATAAATGAAAAAAATAGGATAAGAAAAACGCGTTTGTTCATATCTCAAATATAAGAAAATAAGATATAACTTGTAATTTAGTCACAACTAGATCCCAAACGAATTAAGCTATACTCTGCTGTTTCAAAATATGCTTTTGCACCATCACATTCAAAGGCAACGGGAGTTATTAGTTCGTTTCCAAAATTCAAATCCACAGTCAGAACATTATTTTCAAATGTGTAAGGATTGGTTGTTGGTATATGATTTCCGTCAGCCGCCTCAAAGGCTTCATATTGAGACATACAATCGCCGCCAACACAATAATACGTATAACGAACACCTTCATGAAAGATGTACATTGTGTTCAAGCTGTTTTCTGGGTAAATCCATTTCCCCTCTATTGTGTATGCTGGTATTGGATCATCAACAGAATTGTCATCACTACTACAAGCGAAGATGAATAAAGCGGAGAGTAAGAGTAGTTTTTTCATAATTCTTCCTTTTGTAGAATTTTAAAATAAAATATTAATCATAGTTAAAAAAAGTCTAATCATTATTTATTATCAATGTAACGCATCCCTTCAACACCTTTGCTCAAAATCACATCTATTTTGGCATCAGTTTTATTTTCATTTTCGAGATAAACAGCTTCATTTTTGCCAATATAAATTTTTGTTTTTCCCTTAGCGCCCAATCCAAAACTTTGAGTAACGGCTCCTGAATTTTTATCAATTGCCTTTACAATAACTGTAAAATTTGATTTATTTTTCAGTTGAGCAGAATAGTTTTTATCATTGTATTCCCCCAATATAAAAGTTTGATTTGCAGGAATTGTGAGACCCGATTTAAAAGTTGAACAGGAGCTATTTATTAAAACTGCAGTAAGCAATACTAATGCCATTGTAATTTTAAATAATTTTTTCATTTGTTTTGTTTAATTAAATATAAAAAAAATCTAACAAAATTCAGTCTAAGTTTAGCACTTATTTGACACATCCGAAGCGTAGTAGCTTTATAGCAGAGCGTGTTGAGAAAACAACTAAAAGCAAATGTCTGTCAGTTTTTAGTACATTTGAAGTGTTCTTTGAGATGTTTAAAATGAAAGTCGTGAAGTGCCTTTAGGTGCTTTTCGAAACGTGGTTAGAGAAGGTGAGAGCATAAAAAAAGCCCTCTCAACAGAAAAGGCTTTAGTGTGGAGCCAAGAGGCGTAAAATCGAACTATTTTGTGGAGGATTTAAAAGTATTTTGAACTTTAAGCTGGTATTATCTTAGTTCAGAATGTTTCTGCTAACTAGACAATAATTTTTTGAGATAAGACGTTGAAAACCCAGTGGCTTGAGCAATTTCTTTTATGGATTTGTTTTCGATTTTCATTTGCCTAACAATTTTTAAGCGTTCTTCTCTAATAAGATCTCCAGGCTTTTTCTTTCCGAGTAAGTTATACAGTTTGTTAACGGGTAATTCAAAATGATTACAAATAGAGTTAATACTAACTGAACTGATGTTACTGACTATATATGCATTGATTTGCGCTTGATTGATTCCTTTGTATTTCTCCCTTTTTTTATTGATTTTTTTTATTTTTTGTCTGAATAATAGAAAGCCTACAGCGCCCAATAAAATGATTAGTAGTCCGTAAACTAAAAGGTTTTCTTTTCTAATGATGATATTTTCCTCAATCTGAACATTTACCTGTTCATTAAATAAATAAGTTAATGTACTGTTGTCAAGTTCATATAAACCGTTTATGCTTCCAAGGTATAATTTATTGTTATCGATAAAAAAGGCATTTTTATTGAATTCTTCTTTGATAATTAATTCTTTCCCTGCTTTAGTTTTTAAGTCAAATAAATGCAGCCCTAGGTCGGAAGAAACAAATACAAAATTTTTAAAAATGCCTATATTGTTGGGGAGTATGATGTTATCAAATAAAATATAATTTTCTTTTTTTTCTGTCAAATGTATTTTTCTAACATCCTTACCAGTTATTATATAATATTCTGAAGCCGAATCTGAAAACACATCAACAATTTGTTCATTAATTGAAGCAATATTGCTGATTTCATTTGTCTTTGGGAGATATTGAAATATAGTTTTGTCGTTGTG